>Ga0114899_1000006_pt1 | contig 390090 bp, 360 predicted proteins | sample MalvireepMed_215_FD_83497 | JGI IMG/M metagenome (GOLD analysis project Ga0114899, IMG submission 83497) | Marine viral communities from the Global Malaspina Expedition - Malaspina viral metaG DeepMed_215 | ecosystem: Environmental > Aquatic > Marine > Oceanic | place: Mediterranean Sea...
ACTTTGCGTCTGAAATCGCGTCCGGATCTGCGTTTTGCCGGTCAGATTACGGGGTGCGAAGGCTATGTTGAAAGTGCGGCTGTCGGGCTGATGGTCGGTCGGTTCACCGCGGCGGAAAAAGCAGGCAAAAGCATCCCGACCCCGCCGCTTGCCACAGCCATGGGGGCCCTGCTGAACCACATTACCGGTGGCGCGGATGAAAGCACGTTCCAGCCAATGAATGTGAATTTTGGTCTGTTTCCCGACCTTGAGCTAACAAAACGGGTCAAGGGTCGTGACCGCAAAAAGCTCTATACTGATCGGGCCATTCCGCTATTTGACGAATGGCTTGGCGCCGTATCAGCCGCCTGAAGAATTAAAAGCCGCATCCTGTTCGATGCGGCTTTTTCGTTGGATCGTGAAAGACTGTATCAGTATGGGGAAGATTGGCGGGTCAATTTACCCGTGACATCGCGGATCTGTTCGCCATCGCGGAAGCGGCGAAACACCAGATCTAGGTTCCCCTCCTCATCAAGGGTGCGCTTGTAGACCTGCATCTCATACCCGCCTTCATCGTTGATATAGAGGGCGTGGATGGTCAGTGTCTTGTCGACGATCCTTGCCCAGAAGAACGGTTCACCCTTGAGCGGATCATTGGGAATACGTTTCCCGAACAGGCCTGAGCGCATGGCGCTGCCATAGATATCGGCGCGTTCGGTTGCATAAAACTCAACATCCAGTGATACAGTTTTTTCCCGACCATCCGCCTTGTGAATGACAGTCGACCAATCGACGACAAAGCCGCGGTCAGTTTTTTCGATTACAACATCAAGGTCACGTGCCTGAAGTTCATTTTCGGCATGTTCAATTGTCGTACCATGATACGACCCGACAAAGGGATCTATGCTGGCGGCCTGAGCCATGGAAATGGAAGCAAGACACAGCCATAGGGCAGCAATCAGGGTCAGATTACCAAACCAACGCATCCGGGAGTGTGAGATCGAAGTTGACATGTCGGTCCTCATCGCAGGGTTGCCCCTTGTGTCGTGCCCAATTTCAAAGCGTTATCAACGCTACCATGGACAGTTCAACACTGTCCTGACCTTTATCACCTCTTTAAGAGATACTTTTGTGATGATCACGGGGCAAGTGACATCCCATCAATATCTCTTGAGCATCCCATTCAGCGTCAAACGCAGGCTGGCCGGCCGGGCCAAACCAAATTCTGCAGAAAACGGATCGTAATTCGCCTTGGCCAGTTTCCGAAGATAACCATCTGCCAGAACGACCGGCAATGCAGCAGCATGGGCCTGCTTCGGCAAGGCCCGTCGATGTTTGCGGGCCTCATTGATCCGATCACGTGCGAGCAATGCCAACTCGCTGATGAAGTCGCGAATTTCCTGTTTTTTGCGAAATTCGAAGACATCGCCCTGCGCCACTTCATGATGATCCATTCGATCCTTGGGCAGGTAAAGGCGTTTCGAACGACCATGGAATACAATGGCGCGCATGATGCCAACCAATCCATAGGCATTACCGGCAAGACGTGCAGCTTGGCTTGCATCGTCGTCCTTTGCCCCCAGAAGCTTTGCCGCCAGAACACTGACTTGGCCGGATGTTTGATCGATGTAACGATCAAGTTCCTGCTGGGTGGCAGGTTGGCGATCTTCCAGATCAAATTCGCGGGCTGCAATAATCGCTTCAAGCTCCGGGACGTCAAGTTGGCCGTCTTTAACCAATTCGGCAAGGGGCTCGACAACCTCGTGTTTGCGCACCTGTCCTTCGCCCAGTTCAGTCAGGGTGTCACGCCACCATTGCAGGCGAATATGCCCCAGCATAACCTCGCTGACCATTTCACGGGTCTTGGAGACTTCCTGATTAAAGGCATAGAGCGTGAACAGTGATTCACGTTTCTCCGGTGCGGCAAAAAGCGTGCACAGGAAACGATCCCGGTCATGGCGCCTGACATAGTCTGCGCAATGAGAAAGTTTGGGCGTATCGGTCATTTATCCTATCCGATCTTACGTTCCGCACGTTGATCGTCATTTGGGCTATTGCTGAATTCCGGCATGCTTTCGACATATAGCGATTGTGACGGGAAGGCGAAAGCCGCCCCCTCTTCCTCGACAATGCGCTTGAAAGCGATGATGTGACGATTTCGGATGTCACGCCAGGTCACCCAATCCGTGGTTTTGGTGAAATAATAAAGATCAATATTGATCGAACTTGCACCAAAGTCCGAAAAATGAACCATCTGGGCCACGTCGGTCTGCGCAACATCTTCGTCGTTTTTCAGAAAATCACGCAGCTTGTCGACGATGGCTTCCATCTGCTTGGCGGTTGTTCTGTATTCAAGACCAATCACCATCTTGATCCGGCGATGTGTCATGCGCGACCAGTTGATCACCGGTGAATCCACGATCTGGGCATTGGGCATCGTCACCAAGGCCTTGGCAAAGGTGCGTACTTTGGTGGCGCGCAGGCCAACGACCTCTACCGTCCCTTCAAAATGCGGCGTTTCGATCCAGTCACCGCGCTTATACAGATTGTCGGCAAAGATCGTCAGACCGCCAAAGATATTGGCAACTGAATCCTTTGCTGCCAAGGCGACAGCCATCCCGGCAAGACCAAGACCACCGAGAAACGCCGAAACATCAATGCCCCAGTTTTCCAGAATGATAACGCCGCCGATAACGACGATGAGCGTTTTCACACCACGGATAAAGAATTGCCTGAGATCATCGCCAAGCCCGGCACCAAACCGGCCGACCAGCCGATTGAGCGAAACCCCCAGCGGTTCGACTGCCCGAAACAGCGCCCAAAAGACGCAGAAACCAGCCGCGATTGAAATAGCCTCAACAGCAAACGCATCAATTTCTTCGGGGAGTGTCAGTACCTCGGTCGCGAAATATACCCCAAACAGCATGAACAGCGCTTGGAGCGGCAAGGCAAACGCGTCGAGCACATTGGCCATCATGCTTTCCGAGCGCTGCTGTGCGATGCGGCGCAATATACCAAGCGCGCCGCGCACCAGAACACGTTTGAAGATGAAGAACACAACCAGCACCAAAAGCGCACCGATCAGTCTTCCGACCTCTCCGCCGCCAAGCATGTCGACCCAAGAATTCATTTGGCCGATGACCTCTTCATTGAGGTTGTCCAGTTCGGTGGTGATTTCATCCATGGCTTGTAAGCTATTCTGATGTTAAGGTTATTACGACTTCTGACATGACACGACTGTGTAGCACATCGTTCTCTGGCCTTTGTATAACAACTAAATTGGCTCAGGCATATGGCATCATTTGCGTCGGGAAGCATACATGTTATCGGTGGCGGCCTTGGTGGGTCAGCACTTGCAACCTGTATGGCAGAAGACGGCTTTGAGGTTACGCTTTATGACGAGGCGGAACCATTCGAAAGCCGCTGGACGCGCGGTATGCACACTGCGGCCGAGAGCCAAAATGCTGCCGAGCCAGAAGTATTCTATGACCCGCAAGGGCTGGTTGAAGGTTTCTTCGCGCAATACCCGGAAATTCCGAGAAAGCTGATCCGACCTGCCCATTGCGTAATGGGTTTGAAACGTGGACGGCGCAAACATGCCATCGTTTCACTTGATCAGGGTCTCTCACGATCATTGATATCTCGGCGTATCGGCCTGGCAGCAAGGGCCTATACGGCCCTTACTCTTTTTCAACAGCGCTATGCCAGCGAGGAAAGCCGTGTCGAGAGCACACTGGGATCTAGCACCTTTGATTCAGATGACAAAGCGCACCAGCCAGGTACATATCACCGAGATGCACTGACAGTGTTGGCTGAGGTGCTGTTCTCAATGCCAGCGCACAAATGCTCGAAAGCATTGCTGGCCCGTGTTCTGGTTCCCACGCTGCGCGAGATGCTGCGACGTCATCATGAACCGGTTTTTTCTGCTGTTGATCCAATCATTCTCAATGACATCGCCTTGCCTGCCCTGCGCGAGCGATTCATTGCAGCCGGCGGCAAGATCAAAGCGCGGACGAAACTTGGCGACATTGACAGCACATCGGATTACGCCACCGATCTATTGTTTGAGGATGATAGTCAGGTGGTTCTGAAACCCGATGATGCAGTCGTACTTGCGCTGCACCCCGGGCCGTTATGTGATGCGGTGCCAGACATCGGCATTACACCGGCCCCGGCCCGTCGTCTGAGCATGGCATTTGAGATACGCAAACCGTTTGTTGAACCGCGCGCTCTTCTTGCCGGCGACGATATTGTGCGCGCCATTTACTGCACCCGTCGGCACCTTCAAGTTAGTCTGAATAGTTCTTTGCCATTAACAGCTATCCAGAACGCCAATCAATTCGCACAACTTGTTTGGCAACGCTGTGAGTGGCTCTGTGATCAGTATCTTAATCTTGATCTGCAAGCGCGCATTGACACCAGTGATAATGCGGAACACCCCAAGCATCTTTTTATAAATGCAGAAGCCCCGTTTCCAGAAATGACACCAGGAATGGCTGCGGCCAGACAGCACCTGCGCGCCCCCTGGAAAAACCTGTTCCTGTGTGGTGACGCCTTTCCGGTCGATCAGGCACCGGGCCCTGCGGCCCTGTTTTCAAGCGTATCGGATGTGCGCCATCAGCTTGAAAGGTTCTTCGCATAGCATTCAGCTGAAGGGTCTAAACAGCGATCATTGCTGCGGCAACACGACGTGCTTCTGACACCAGAACGTTATAGGTTCGACACGCGGCACCGGTATCCATCGGTTCGATTACAATGCCGTGCGGTCTTAACGCCTGACGCCACTCAATTGGTACAGGTGTTAGACGTGTCCCCATGCCAAGCAACAGGATTTCGATTTCATCGGCCTTTTCTATCACCCGGGAAAAAGAGTCCGGCGTGATGTCGTCTTTTTTCGTAACGTTCCATGAATAGACGGCTTCAGGAAACAGCAGAATTGATCCCGTAACCGTCTCTTCGCCAAATCGAAAAATGCCATCGCCATAGCTGGTGACTATTTTACTGCCTTCGGCGACCAAGGTGCTTACTTCAAGAGACATGCGGGCCCCATTTGCGGTTGTTCGATTAATTTGAATTGGACTTAGTCTGGATTTCACGGAGTGTCGAGGTGCTCTTCAGTAATTTTTCTGCGCCAAAGAATGAACAACCCGGACAAAACGACGATACCGCAACCGACAATCATCAACAGGTCGGGCTCCTCGCCAAACAGGATCATGCCCAGTGCAATACCAAACAACAAGCGGGTGTACCTAAATGGCGTAACTGCGGAAACATCACCAATGCGCATCGCTTTCATTAAGGCAGCGTAGGCAAAAGCCCCCATCAGGATTGCGCCAACGAAATACAAAACGCTTTGCGTATTCATCCACGTAAACGCTTTTCCATCCCAGAATGAAAACATGATGCCAGCCAGTATAATGGCCACAAAACCATAGAAACCAAGGATGGACGTACTTAGTGATACAGGCGCTGCACGGCTGGCAAGATCACGCCCGGCAAAGCCAATCGTGCCAATAACAGCAAGCAGGGATAACGCAGAAAAGCTGTCAGCAGTCGGTCGCAAAATAATCAAAACGCCAATCAATCCGACGATGATTGCCGTCCATCTTCTCCAACCCACCTTTTCGCCAAACAGGAGTGCTGCTCCAAGAACGACAATAATCGGCGTCGCCTGAAGAATTGCGGTCGTCGATGAAAGCGGCGTTAATGCCAATGCGAGGACATAAAACAACCGGCCAATAACTTCAAAAACGATCCGTATGCCCATCGCGCGCGACAGCACGTCAGGATTAAGCAAGTGCTGTTTGTTGATCCGCGCGACAACTGCAAACAGGAGCGCCCCACCGACCCCGAACACAACCAGGACCTGACCAACGGCATGGGTTTCCGAGACAGCCTTGACAAAAGCATCCTCAAAAGAGAACGCCACCATCGCGGCCATCATCCAGATGCTTCCGATCAGATTTGCGCGATGTTCGGGAGGCGATGCGATATGGGGTGTCATCCGTTTCCGCCAGTTCTTGATGGACTTTTTATCGGCTCTCTAGGCACGGAAACCAAAGACCGCAAACGATCAAATCCCGTAAAGAAATGGCCGGGTTTGTTTTCTCACAAACCCGGCCATAGTGTAAATGTCTATCAATCCAATCCGGCAGATCAGGCGCCAGCTTCCTGACCTTCTTCTGCCTCGGGGATCTTGCGTTTCAGGCGCAGCACAACCAGAAGCGGCGAAGCGACACAGATCGAAGAATATGTCCCGATCACGATGCCAAAGATCAAAGCCATGGTGAAACCACGAATGGCTTCCCCACCGAACACAAACAGCGCAATCAGGGCCAGCAAAGTGGTCAATGACGTCATGGTCGTACGGGCCAGCGTCGAGTTGATCGACAGATCAAGAAGATCGGGGATTTCCATCTTGCGGAATTTGCGCAGATATTCACGGATCCGGTCAAACACCACCACGGTATCGTTGATCGAGTAACCTGCGACAGTCAGAACCGCAGCCAGGGTCGCCAAATCAAACTGAATGCCTGTAACGACAAAGAAACCCACGGTAATCAGCACATCATGGAGCAACGCTGCCACCGATGCGATGGCAAACTGCCATTCGAACCGCACCCAGATATAGACCATGATCAGGAATAGCGAGATCACGACCGAATAGAAACCGGCCTCCTTAAGCTCACCACCGACTTTGGGGCCGACAAGTTCGCTCCGGCGGATAGTCACATCATCACCAAGCGCCTCGGTAACCGCAGCAAGGGCTGCCATCTGGGCTTCTTCTTCTCCGTCCTGGCGTTGCAACTGGATCAGAACGTCGTCTGGTTCGCCGAATTCCTGAATGGAAACATCACCAAGGCCAAGGCTGCCAAGATTATCACGCAGCGCATTGATATCGGCCGGACCATCAGTCTTGATTTCAACCAGAATACCGCCACGGAAATCGATGCCAAAGTTAAGACCCTTGGTAAAGAACATCCCAACGGATGCCAGCACCATTACCAAAGACACGATATAGAAAATCTTCCGGAATTTAAGGAACGGGACGTTCACGTCATCCGGGATAAGATGTAAAGGTTTCATATCTTCCCTGTTCCCTTCCTTAAATAACCAGCTCGGTCGGACGACTGCGCTTGACCCATGTCGCAATTAGCAACCGAGTCAGCCAGATCGCCGAGAACATCGACGTGATAATCCCGATGGCCAGCGTCACAGCAAAGCCCTTGATCGGACCTGACCCGAAGCTAAACAGCACAAGCGCTGCAATCAGGGTCGTAATGTTGGCATCAAGAATGGTCGACATCGCGCTGCGATAACCTGCATCGATGGCATTGATGATTGACCTGCCATTTCGCCGTTCCTCGCGGATACGTTCAAAGATCAGAACATTGGCATCAACCGCCATACCGACCGTCAGAACGATCCCGGCAATCCCCGGCAAGGTCAGCGTCGCCTGAAGAACCGACATCACTGCCAGAACAAGGATAAGGTTCATCATCAGGGCGATGTCCGCATAAACGCCAAACCGACCGTAACTGATGATCATAAAGGCGATTACGAAAACAAGCCCGAGAACTGCTGCGAATTCACCTGCCTCGACTGAATCCTGGCCAAGGCCAGGACCGACCGAGCGTTCTTCGAGAATCTGCATAGGCGCAGGCAAAGCACCTGCACGGAGAAGAAGCGAAAGATCGTTGGCTTCTTGAACGCTGAACTGACCGGTAATGATACCGTTGCCACCAAGAATTGGTTCGTTGATGCGCGGTGCGGAAATCACTTCACCATCCAGAACGATGGCAAGGCCACGGCCTGCATTTTTGCTTGTTACATCACCAAACCGCGCGCCACCGGCCGCGTCAAAGCGGAAGGACACTACCGGGCGACCGTCGCTAAAGGTCGGCTGCGAATCAACAAGGTTGTCGCCCGACACCACGATACGACGATCAATCAGATATTCACGGATGCCGGCAGCCTGATCGCTGGCATCAGCAGCCGGCAAGATCATCGTTCCCGGCGGAAGACCCGTTGCACGGGCCTCGGCCGCGGTTTTCTCGTTATTCACCAGATGGAAGTTCATCTTTGCGGTACGGCCAAGAATGGCCCGCAGGCGCGTCGGATCATCAAGACCCGGTACCTGAACAACAATGCGGTTTTCGCCCTGACGCTGGATTGATGGTTCTGTCGTGCCCAACTCATCAACACGGCGACGGACCACTTCCAATGACTGCGCAATCGCGCGGTCTATCAGTTCACGGTAAGCAATTTCGTTATAGGTAACGGTGATGTTGTTACCTTCGCCGCCCAGCTCTGTATTCGGCTCCGCTGTTCGCGCGATTTCGCGGGCTTTTTCCACGTCTTCGGGGCTCAGAACGGTGATTTCTGCACCGTTGGCGCTCGATTCACGTGGGCGGTTGCGGATTCTTTCCTTACGCAGTTCTGTGCGGATTGCATCCGCAAGAGCATCATAGCGTTCGCGCAGGACCGTATCGGTGTCGACTTCAAGCAACATGTGCGAGCCGCCACGAAGGTCAAGGCCGAGATTGATCTGCTTGCCCGGCAAATAGCTGGACTCAGTCGGGAACGTTCCCGACGGCAGGAAGTTCGGCGCAGCATAAATTACGCCCAATGCACACACCAGAAGGACCAGTGCTGCTTTCAATTTGGTAAAATAAAGCATGTTTTTGTGACCGGATCTGTCTGGGTCAACCTTGGTCTGGTTCCAAGGTTCTTGGAACAACGGGTATTTGGTACCGCTTCAGGCCACCGGCAAAATGCAAGAAGGCGGAGCCGTGTGCCCCGCCTCGCTTGATACGAAGAGATCAGTCTTTTTTGGGCTCTTCTTCTTTTTCTTCTTTGTCTTCTTTAGCGTCGCTTTTGGCCGGTTCGGTTTTCGACAGAACCGTGGAAACCATACCGCGCGCTACTTTGACTTTGACGCCATCAGCGATCTCGACCGAAAGTTCATCATCGCCAACGACCTTGGCAACGGTACCGATCAGGCCACCAGCGGTAACAATCTTGTCGCCGCGACGGATCGCCTCGAGCATTGCTTTATGTTCTTTCTGCTTTTTCTGCTGAGGACGAATAAGCAGGAAATAGAAAACAACAAAAATCAGGATCAGCGGCGCAAACTGCATCAGCGCACCTGCGCCATCTCCACCACCAGCGGCCTGAGCGTAAGCCGTCGAAATAAACATTAGGAACTCCTAATTCCTCAGAACAAAAAATATCAACTGCCGGAATATAACGGGGTGTTGCGCCAAAGCAAGGGAGAACCGGTTTTAAAGCGGTAAAATCAACACTTGTGTGCGTTTGTTCACCTTGCGTTGCACGAAAGTCATTATAACAAACACTTCCATTGGCTTGCTGATGTGCTAGCTTTCCGGCCAACAAAAAGTGTCACCAGAAAAAGAAACACCCAAGAGGCCCCGATGACCAGCGATTTCGACACACTTTTACCCGCGCTCGAACGCATTGCCAATGCGCTGGAACGCATGGCACCACCAGCTCGCTCCAAGAACGACCTGAGTGCCGCGGATGCTTTTGTCTGGCAGGCCCAGACCAGCTACCTGCAGCCGGTGCGCAACGTGAATCGCGTCGATATCAGCCTGCTTCAGGGTATCGGGCAGCAAAAAGAAATTCTGTACAACAACACTAAGCGCTTTGCAGACGGCCTTCCGGCCAATAACGCCCTGCTTTGGGGGGCACGCGGTACCGGCAAAAGCTCTATCGTCAAGGCGATGCACGCCATGATCAATGCAGAAAGTCCGGCATCACTGGCACTGGTGGAAATACACCGCGAAGATATTCCGACCCTTCCCGATCTGCTGCATATCCTGCAGGAAAGCGGTCGTCGTACTGTTCTGTTCTGTGACGATCTGTCATTTGATATGCACGATGAAAGCTACAAGTCTCTTAAGGCTGTACTGGATGGTGGTATCGAAGGCCGCCCGAAAAACGTGATTTTCTATGCCACGTCAAATCGCCGACATCTGATGGCGCGCGACATGATTGAAAATGAACGTTCGACGGCAATCAACCCGTCCGAAGCGGTCGAGGAAAAAGTCTCCCTTTCGGATCGGTTTGGTCTGTGGCTCGGCTTCCACAATATATCCCAAGACGTTTATTTCGAGATCATTGATGGTTATGCCAAGGAATTCAAACTCGACATGCCAACCGAAGAGCTGCACGCACGCGCCAAGGAATGGACAGTGACGCGCGGCAGTCGTTCTGGTCGCGTCGCGTGGCAGTTTATTCAAGAGATCGCGGGCGAACTCGGCAAGTCGATCGACTAGCCCAAAACTGCTTGCAGGAAACGTTGATGGCACCCGGGCAATGTCCGGGTGTTTTTATTATCGCGAGACCATCACGCTTGGCAGATATTTAATCGGATCGGAAGACTTGCGCCCTTTGCGGACTTCAAAGTGAAGTTGCGGGAAAGTAACCGCCCCCGTCGTACCGACTGTGGAGATTTTCTGGCCGCGTTTTACAACGTCCCCCCTCGCAACCAGGGGGCTTTCCGTGTGCGCATATGCGGTCACGAAGTTATCGGCATGTTTGATCAGGATCAGGTTGCCAAAACCACGCAATTCGTTGCCGACATAAGTCACAACACCGTTTTCCGCTGCAAGGATGGGTGTGCCACGATTGGCCTGAATGTTGATGCCGTCATTAAACAGTCCGCCGGTGCTCGCCCCGTACTTCAGGACCACCTTGCCCTGTACCGGCCAGATGAACCCTTTTCGGGCGGATGGCTCGGCCAAGGCAACGTTCTGGCGAACGTTACTGCCCTGCCCGGCGACCGGTGTCGACCTGCTATCAGACACCCAACTGCGCGCAGACGCCATTTTGCGTTCGGCAGCGGCAGCAAAATCTTGTGGTTTCAGGCCTGGCGTCGGGATGCTTCCGCCGTTGCGCGGCGAAACCCGTGCAAGCGTCGTCGTTGGCCTTGTGGTTCGAGCTGGCGCGCTTGTTGAGTTCGTCGGCACGCTTACCACCTGACGTTTGCCGCCAATCGTGACAGTTTTGGTCGGTGCTGTGGTTCTCGATGCGATAGCCGTATCTGGCGGCATGCTGTCATAGTTCGGGGTCCACGGCGGCAACACAAGGCGCTGCCCCGGATAGATCACATAAGGCTTGCGAAGATCATTACGGTGGGTGAACTCGACGAAGTCCATGTGATAGCGCACGGCGAGTTCGGAAACTGTATCCCCCGGCGCAACAGTGATGACGCGTTCGCCGTTTTTAAGTTTTGGCATGCTGTAGGGGCTATAACTCGCCCCATCGCCATAAACCACCGGCACCGGAACGGAATTGAGCAAACAGCCGCCAAGCGCCGCACTTGCCGCGCAGACAAGCAGCAGGCGTTTACCGTGATCAACAGCGCGTTTGACACAATTTTCCACCATGGTTCCGATTGTCTCCGATCAGCGGTTAACAATCGGTAAGCATGCAGACACTTTGAGTCGGAATTTTTAGGGCCGAGAAGTCATCAGAATTCTTCGGTGCCGGGAAGCATCGGCACGAAACGGACCGGCATCAGTTCGGTCACATCGACGCCACTTGGCGTACGCAGAACACGTAGCAGCAATTGCGTGTGCGACACCTCACCAACGGGCACGACCATAATGCCGCCCACGGCAAGCTGATCAACAAGCACCGGCGGAACATCCTGTGCTGCAGCGGTCACGATAATACGGTCAAAAGGCGCCTGCGCCTTCCAGCCAAGTCCACCATCAGCATGCAGGGTGGAAATGGTATGCAGGCCCAGTTCACGAAACTTTTCTTCGGCTTCGCGCAACAGGGGCTTGTGACGTTCAAGGGTGTAAACCCGGCGCGCCAGCTTGGCCAGAATGGCCGCCTGATAGCCCGACCCGGTTCCGACTTCCAGCACCTTCATTCGGTCATTAAGCTCAAGCGCCTGCGTCATCAACGCAACGATATAGGGCTGTGAAATCGTCTGTCCCTTACTGATCGGCAAGGCGACATTTTCCCATGCGCGGGTCACGAAGGGGTCAGCAACAAAGGATTCACGCGGGATTTCAGCAAGTGCGGCCAGAACCTCTTCGTCGTGAATGCCATCTTCACGAAGAGTTTGCAGCAGATTAGCAATGGCGTTTTCGCGTGTCATCACCGGCTCGTTCACGGGAATGCCTTCGTCAGTTTTTCAAATGTTTCATAATGGGTGAAATCAAGACTGATTGGTGTCACCGAAATGTTGCCCTGTTCGATGACACGCAAGTCCGCAGCTTTATCGGCTGGCAGTTCGGATTGAATGGCACCAATCCAGTAATAAGGCTCGCCACGCGGATCAAGACGTTCTGCAATATGGTCACCGATCTTGCGCTGCCCCTGCTTTGCAATTTTGACCTCTGCCCCGCCTTTGGCCTCGTGGTCAGGGAAGTTAACGTTGATCAAAACGCCTTTGGGCCATGTGGTGGTGACCAGGGTTGCAAGAACGCCCTTCAGGTACTTCTCGGCAATCTTCCAGTCGATCATCTCACCGGCAAAATACTGTGAGAACGCGACGGCCGGTACGTTCAGAAGTGTTGCCTCCATCGCCGCAGCGACCGTCCCTGAATAGGTTACGTCTTCGCCAAGGTTCCCCCCACGGTTGATCCCGGACAAGACGATGTCTGGCGGATTGTCACGCATTACCTGCTGCAAGCCGAGCAAAATACAATCGGTCGGTGTTCCGTCGACTGCAAAATGCCTTTCGTCGCGCTTATGAATGCGCAACGGACGTCGCAGGGTCAGGGAATGCCCTGCCCCGCTTTGCTCCATTGATGGTGCGATCACCCAGACATCATCCGAAAACTCGCGCGCGAGCTGTTCGAGCAGCTTGATCCCGGGCGCGTCGATGCCATCATCATTGCTGATCAGGATACGGGCGTTGGTGAGGTCAAGCATGTCTGTTTCGTCCTAGCGCGCCGAAATGACCTCGATACCGCCCATATAGGATTTGAGCGCATCCGGAACACGGATCGAACCATCAGCCTGCTGATAGTTTTCCATAACCGCAATCAGGCAACGACCAACCGCAAGACCAGACCCGTTCAGGGTATGAACAAACTGGGTCTTCTTCTCGCCCGTCGCGCGATAGCGAGCGTTCATACGACGTGCCTGGAAGTCACGGGTGTTCGAGCAAGACGAAATCTCGCGATACTTGCCCTGTCCGGGCAGCCAAACCTCGATGTCATAGGTTTTGGTCGCCGAGAAACCGATATCACCGGTGCACAGGATCACAGTGCGATACGGCAGGCCAAGGCGCTCCAGAACCGTCTCGGCACAGCGCGTCTTGCGGGTCAGTTCCTCGTCGGACTTTTCGGCTTCAACCACCGAAACCATTTCCACCTTCGAGAACTGATGTTGACGGATCATGCCGCGGGTATCACGCCCGGCCGAACCGGCCTCCGAGCGGAAGCACTGGGTTAGCGCAGTATAGCGCAACGGCAACTTGGCCTGATCAACGATCTCGTCTGCCACCTGATTGGTCAGGGTGACCTCAGAAGTCGGAATCAACCAGTAATCATTGGTCGTTTTGAACAGATCTTCTGCAAATTTTGGAAGCTGACCGGTCCCGAAAACCGCATTGTCACGCACAAGCATCGGCGTGATGGTTTCTTCGTAACCATGTTCGGTTGTGTGCAGATCGATCATGAACTGCGACAAGGCGCGTTCAAGCTTTGCCAAACCGCCACGCAGAATAACAAACCGCGAACCCGAAAGTTTGGCCGCAGTTTCAAAATCCATCAGCCCCAGTTTCTCGCCGATTTCAAAATGTTCGAGCGGTTTGAAATCAAACTCACCTGGCGTCCCCCAGCGATTGACTTCGACATTATCGTCTTCGTCTTCGCCCACCGGCACTTCCGGATCCAGCACGTTTGGGAAAGAGGACAGCAAAAGATCAAGCTTGTCATTCAGGGATGCCTGCCCGTCTTCTGCTTCTTTGATCTTGTCCTTGAGCGTGGACATCTCGGCCATCAGGTCGTCGGCGTTTTCACCGTTCTTGCGCAGCTTTCCGATTTCACCGGAAATCACCTTGCGACGGGCCAGCATTTCCTGATGTTCGGTCATCAGTTTACGCCGCTCTACGTCGATATCGATCAAACGCTGTGCGGTAACGTCCTGTTTGCGCGCAGTCATTGCTGCGTCAAAAGCCTCGGGATTTTCCCGAATCCATTTAATGTCGTGCATCTAACGGCACCCTGTCAGTCTATCTATTTGTGGCTTTATACGATGGGGTGGACACAAGGTCCACCCCGTCAAATCGGACTGTTTTAGCGAGCATTTTCAATCAACGCGCGTTGTTGAAATCATCCTCGCCATCATCATTGTTCGACGGCCCGGACAATTTCGGTGCATCGCCGTCATCATCAGAAGATCGGGTCAAAGATGACTGGCCATCATCATAGGATGCAGCCGCCTCACCTTGCGCATCGACACTTTCCTGGGCTGTTGCCACTGTTGTGCCGGTTGACGCCTGTGCTTCTTCACCGTCATCAGATTCCGCTTCATCTTCATCGTCTTCGTCATCCTCGGCGTTGGCCTTTGCGCGCTTGCGCTCAGAAACCCGCGCCATGACGATCGAAATCTCGTAAAGAATGATGATCGGGATCCCCAGACCAATCTGTGAAATCAGGTCCGGCGGTGTCAGAACCGCCGCAAAGCCAAACGCAATCACAATCGCGTATTTGCGACGTCGCGCCAAGCCATCAGCGGTCACGATTCCGGCGCGCGCCATCAAGGTCAGAAGAACCGGCAACTGGAAGCAAAGCCCAAAGGCAAAGATCAGCTTCATCACCAGCGACAAATATTCGCCCACTTTGGCTTCGAGCTGGATCGCCAGATTGGCTGCGCCACCCGCCTGTTCGAAGCTCAGGAAGAATTTCCAGGCCAGCGGCATGATCAGGTAATAGACCAGTGCACCGCCCATCAGGAACAGCACCGGGGTCGCAAACAGGAACGGCATGAAAGCCGAACGTTCGTTCTTATACAGACCCGGCGCAACAAACGCCCAGAATTGACCAAGGAATACCGGTGCTGACACAAAGCAAGCCGCAAAGAACGATACCTTGACGTAGGTGAAGAACACCTCGGTCAAAGCCGTATAGATCATGCGCCGATCCGGTCCCATGATGTCGGCAAGCGGTCGCACGAGGAACCCGTAGATATCCTCGACGAAGTAGTAGCAGACACCAAATGTAATAAACAGTGCAAGAACCGCCCAGGTCAGACGATTTCTCAGCTCGATCAGATGCTCCATGATCGGCATCTGTCTGTCATGCGATTGCATGTTCACGCCTGGTTCTCCGGCTGATCTTTTTTCTTGCTCTCATCTGCGGACTTTCCAGCCGTGGTCTTCGCCGGTTTCGCAGGGACATCCGCCTTTGCGGCGGACTTGTCTGCGGTCGGTTTTGCCTCGGTCTTTGTCTCGTCGCTTTTGGGGCTTGAGATTTTGTTCTCGAGGAAGTCGGTCGGGTTGCTGTGCGAACTGTTGACCTGCTTGCGCAGATCATCAAGCTCCGCCTCGCGGATGATGTCATCAATTCCGCTTTGGAACTCGCGCGCCATTCCGCGCACTTTTTTCCAGTAACCCGCCAATTTATACAGCAGATGCGGTAGCTCTTTGGGGCCGACGACAAAGAGTGCGACGACGGCCACAAGAGCCATTTCCGTCCAGCCGATATCAAACATATGACACGCCTATCTGAAGGAAATCCGACAGACGATCAGGATTTCACAGAATCCTTCTCATTATCCTTGCTCTCGGAAGAAACCGATGCAGAGGTCGTGTTTTCGATGGTCTTGGCCGAAGCGCTCGCATCCTGTTCTTCTTTTTCATTGATGCCCGCTTTGAAGCTCTTGATCCCTTTGCCCATGTCGCCCATGACTTTCGGCAATTTGCCAGCGCCAAAGATGATCAGGACAATCGCAAGAATCAGAACGATTTGCCAAACGCCAATACCCATAACTTAAATCTCCAAAGATCCATTCTGCCTTCCGGCGACTTGCCCGGATAATGGCAGAAAGCCCCCCACTGTGCAATGCGACGGTTGGTTAATAACCGTGCACAACAAAATGCTTGTTAAACTTGCGTCGTTGCACTCGTCAGAGCCGCTAAAACCCCGATCGCTGCAACGCATCAAGTCATAGGAAACACGAAGGTCATCTCGGGATCAAGCGTTATAGCGACAGAGGGCTGATTAATCGGCGAAAGACGCCTTGGCACCCGTGCGTGAATATGGTCGCCCGCCTCGAGTGTCAGGTGAACCAGGTTGACTTCGCCAAGAACGCGCACAGCATCCACGTTGGCCAAAACGTCATGCCCGTTCACTGCTTCGGCGATATGAAGTCCTTCTGGCCGAATCAAAACTTCGACATCGGTGCCATTTTCAATCTCGTCGGCATGTATCGCCCCAAATGGCGTCGCCACCTTGCCATTCGCAACAGTTCCGGAAAACCTGTTCACTTCGCCAAAGAATGACGCCACGAAGCGGTTTTCAGGGCGGAAATAAAGCGTTTCAGGGGTACCGTCCTGCATGATCTGCCCTTCATTCATAATGATGATCCGATCCGCCATATACATGGCTTCCTGTGGATCATGGGTCACCATGACGGTCGCAATCCCGGCATCCTTGAGCACATGCAAGGTTGTATCGCGCAAATCTGCGCGGCGCGCCACATCAAGTCCCGAAAACGGTTCATCAAGCAACATGATCCGGGGTTTCGGGGCCAAGGCCCGAGCTAGGGCGATGCGCTGTTGTTGCCCGCCTGAGAGCTCGTGGGGATAGGCATTCAGATATTCCGACATGCCGACCTGGTCGAGCGCCGCTGCAATTGCATTCGTCCGATCTGCTTCACTGAAATGACGCAGGCCAAAACCGATATTTTTCGCGACGTTTAGATGGGGGAACAAGGCATAGTCCTGAAACACCATGCCGACACCCCGCTTTTCCGGTTCTACATAGCCACCGGGTTCCGCGACGATGTGGTTGTCGACCGCAATTTCGCCGACCTGCAGCTTTTCAAGACCTGCGGCCAGTCGAAGCGCAGTGGTCTTACCGCAACCGGACGGTCCCAGAAGGCACACCAGTTCGCCGGGTGCTACATCGAAACTGATATCGCGCAACACGCGGTTCTCACCAAACAGGTGCGATACATGCGACATCTTCAAGCCGTCGGTCATCGGGTACTCTTCTTGCAACAGGGAGCGAACACTTGCAGGTGCAAATGATTTGCGAAATCTTTCGGGGAACTTAAGGTCCCTGAACGCACGATGCAAGAAGATGGATCAATTGGTTTCCTGACCCTGCGCGTCAAACGGGCCGTTTTCCGCGCCCATCCCATTGCTCTGATCAGTTTCAACCTCTTCGACCGCCCTGCCCGGCTTCTTTTCATCTGCGTCGAGCAGATTTGGATTATCCGAGTAGATCGTTTCATCCAGATCGTCGAGATTACGGGTGGTAAGTGCTTCTTCGACCACAGAATCGGTCACCTCGCCGTCATCGACCAGGTCAGGCAAGGCTTCGTCATCGGAATTCGCGCCATAGCGGCCCATGCCCGGACGACTATCAAGCAGACCGGCTGCTTTGAGGTCGGCAAGCCCCGGAAGATCATCTCGGCTCTCAAGGCCAAAATGATCAAGGAAATTATCCGTCGTAGCCCAAAGCACCGGACGCCCCGGAACGCGTTTGCGGCCGCGTGGCCGGATCCATTTGGATTCAAGCAGGATGTCGAGCGTACCCTTGGAAAGGGCTACACCACGGATTTCCTCGATCTCGGATCGGGTCACCGGTTCGTGATAGGCAATGATGGCCAAGGTTTCCAAGGTTGCTCTGGTCAGTTTTTTGGCTTTTTCGACCTCGATATGCAGGTCCCCGGCCAGATCAACAGCGGTACGGAATGCCCATTTATCGCCGATCTGCTTCAAGTTTACACCACGTGGTGCATAGGTCTCGGCAATCGCATTCATGATTGCGCCGATATCAGTGCCCTCCGGCAGGCGCGCCGCAATCACCCGTTCACTGACCGGTTCGGCAGAGGCGAACAAAACAGCCTCAACAATACGAATATGTTGAAAGTCAATCTCCGGTCCGGATTCGACGCCTTCGATTTCAAGCTGCGTTTCTTCGTTCATTGAGTGCCCCTGCCCAACTTATTTCTTAAACGTGTCTGCGTCATAGTCATAGTTGCGTGGTAAATCCCCTTCCCGCGCAGTCTGTGGAGATCGCAGCAGAATCGGCCCAAAGGTTTCTTCTTGTGAAATTTCCAGTTCGCCGTCTCGGCACATCTCAAGACTTGCGACAAAGTGCGCAGCCAAAGCCGAGCGGGCCTTGAGTGGCGTACCCAAGCCACGAGGCATGAATTCAAGCAGCTTTGTCCATGTTGGAACGACGCGCCGACCAAACAGATCGCGCAAACGCTGAATAGCATCGTCCATAGCGTAAAGATCAAACGCCTCAATCTCGAGCGTTTTACTTTCCGATGTCAGCATGATCTGCGCATAGGCCTTCAGCAAATCATACAGCGACGCGTCATAAACTGATGCTGTCGTAACACGAACTTCTTCCGGGTCGCCGCGTCCAAAGAAATCACGCCCCAAATTGGGCCGTTCCAGAAGCTTGTCGCCCGCCGCTTTCATTGCCTCAAGACGCTTGAGCTGGAAGGCAAGAAGTTCCGCCATTTCCTCGGCGCTGAGCTCTTCCTCGTCATTTTCCTGCTTGGGCAGCAACAGGCGCGACTTCAGATAGGCAAGCCAAGCGGCCATCACCAAATAGTCAGCTGCAAGTTCAAGGCGCAAACCCTGTGCCGTGCTAATAAATTCGAGATATTGTTCCGCAAGATCAAGGATGGAGATCTTGATGATGTCGACCTTTTGGTCGCGTGCCAGTTCAAGCAGGACATCCAATGGCCCCTCGAAACCGTCCAGATCAAGAATCAGGCGTTCGGCAAGGCTCGGCCCATCGTCGACCGGTTTCTTGTCGAACACATCATCTGGAATTTCGAATTCGAACTGGTCTGCCATTTATCCCCGATCATCCCCCGTATATCGGCGTTCAGGCAAATATATCTGCCAGAAGCCTCACCAGTGCATTTGCCGGTTCAAGAACCAACCACTGGAACACCGGCAGGTCGATGCCAAGCTGCGTTGTCACATAGGGCAGCAGAAAGACCAAGCCGATCAAGATGATCATGCCGGTTTTTTCCATACGCGCCAAGACCCGCGCAACCGGCATTGGTGAAATCGCTGTCAAAACCCGCCCACCATCAAGCGGCGGAATTGGCAGCATATTGAAGACCGCCAGGATGCAATTCAGCCAAAGTGACTGATTAAGCATGGTGGCAAGCCAGTCATTCACCGCCGGAGAGAAGCTTGGCAGCCACACCAGTAGCAGGATGGATGCAATGGCAAGTGCAACGTTTGTTGCCGGACCGGCAATCGCAACGCCAATCACTCCCAAACGTTGCGGATGCAGGCGATGAAATGCCACTGGTACCGGTTTCGCATAGCCAAACAGAAACGGTGCTGCAGTCACCAACAGCAAACCCGGGATAAGGACGGTGCCGACCGGGTCAATGTGCCGGATGGGGTTCAAACTCAGTCGGCCCATCCGTTGCGCGGTGTCATCGCCAAACAATTTCGCGGCAAAACCATGCGCAGCTTCGTGCAAGGTCACGGCAAGTAGAACCGGAATAATCCACGTCGTTGCCGAGATGATCAGGTCAATCGTGTCATTCACTTCTGATCATCTCCTGCCGACCAGACCGGTGCCAGAAGTGTCGCCAGACGCACCTGCCAATCGGCGACCTGGGTGCCGTCGGGCACATCTGCCTTGAAAGTCGCGATCTGGTTGGTAAAGGTCTGAGCGCGTTGCAAAGAACTGCCCGACAAAAGCGGCGCCATAGAGACAACCTCTTCCATCTCGGTGCGCTTGCCATTGCAATGAAGTGCGATGTCGCATCCGGCTCGCAGGCACTCATGCGTGCGGCTGGCGATTGAACCACCAAGGGCTTCCATCGACAGATCATCACTGATCAGAAGGTTTTCAAAGCCGATTTCACCGCGAATAACGTCTTCAATGACCTTGGGCGATACTGTGCCGGGGCGCTGATCGTCAATGGCCGTAAACAGCAGGTGGGCCGACATTGCAGCCAACACATCCTTCATCTGCGCAAACGGCGCAAAATCAAACTCGGAAAGCGTATCGCGCGATACGCTGACAATTGGCAGATCCTTGTGGCTGTCGACTGTTGCCCGTCCATGACCCGGAATATGTTTGATGATCGGGGCAATGCCACCATCCAGAAGGCCAGCCGCCACGGCACTGGCGAGCATGATCACCTTACCGACCTCGGCGCCATACGACCGGTCCCCGATAACGTCACTCATACCTGGCAGGCGCAGATCAAGAACCGGCGCACAGGTCGTATTGAAGCCGGCTTCGCGCAAGTCCATGGCCATCAGCCGTGCATTGGTATAGGCCGCTTCGCGGGCATCATCTGGATTGCGATCAAACAGATCCCCAAATGCGCCAGCAGGCGCAATATGGCGCCAGTGCGGCGGCTTTAGCCGCATCACACGCCCGCCTTCCTGATCAACCAGAATGGGAACGTTGCTGTTGCCAACCGTTTCACGCAGCGCATCGGTTAGCGCACGTACTTGGTCATGATCTTTAACGTTACGGGCAAACAGAATGAAACCAAACGGATCAGCTTCGCGCAGAAACCCTTTTTCCCAATTGCCAAGCTCCGTCCCGGCAACCCCAAGAATACAGGCACGTGGCTTTTTGACTTCAAGGCCGGACAATGAGGCACCCCACACTGCGTTCTTTCAGATCTGCACAAAGCTTTTCGGCGGCACCTGCATCGCCAAGTGGGCCCGCCTGCAAACGATAGAAGATACCTTTTCCTTCGATATCAATACGTTGCACAAACATCTCAAGATTGCCAAGCAAGTCTTTGTTTTTCGATGATAACCGCGTCCACTCTGCCGCAGCACCCGCTTCTTCACGTACCGATGCAAGTTGAATACGAAATGCCCCCGCGTCTGCTACTTCTTGTTCGGCAGGCGCCGGTTCTTCTTTGGCTGCTTCCACCTGTTCGGTGGCCGCGGTTTCAGTGGACCGGCTTTTGGCGGCTGCAACCGCTTTTTCGGCGTCGGTCAGGTCCGGCTCGTCGATTTCAGGTGCTTCAACGACTGTATCAGCAGCTAGGCCTTGCGTCTCTTGCACCTGTTGGACGGTTTCTTCCATCGATGATTCTTCAACTGTTTCAGTCGTTTCATCATCCCCCTGTGCCTTTGCTGTCGGCACAGCTTCTGGCGCGCGTGGCATGTCCGGCAATTCCTGCAAAACCACATTCGCGTCCGGATCGACATCGCTTAGCTGATCGTAAACAGTCGTTTCGCGATGCGGAACTTCCATGCCACCCGGATCTTCCGGACGGATCTTGATCGGTGATGGATCAGGCAAAAGGATTGGCAAATTGCCGTCATCCTGAATTGGCTGCCCCTGATTGTAAAACCAGTAACCTGCCCCACCCAGCGCACCACCGATAACGACAAGACCAAGAAACACGGTCGCCAGCCCTTTGATCATGCTTTTGCCAGCGGGCTTTTCTGATCCGTAGTGATCGGCGCGCTCTGCATGAAGGCGGGAACCGTGTTCTTCGCTCATATCTTACATCTCCTCGACGGGCGTGACGCCCAACACCTCAAGACCGGATGCAATGACCGTCGCAACGGCACGGATCATTGCCAGACGTGCCAGAGTCGCCGGCAGATCATCGGCAACGATGAAGCGCAGTGCGGTGTTGTCACGTCCCTTATTCCACAATGCATGGAATTCTGCGGCAATTTCTGTCAGGAAAAAGGCAATGCGATGGGGTTCGTGTGCGATTGCCGCCTGTTCGACGATACGCGGCCATTCTGCCATGCGGCGAACCAGAAGCTTCTCTTCTTCGGTGCTTAGCAACGACAGATCTGCGGATGACAGTGTATTTTCCGAAAGGTCCTGCCCCGGGAATGCTTCAGCCGCCTGCCGGAAGACCGAATTGATGCGCGCATGGGCATACTGAACGTAGAAGACCGGGTTGTCCTTGGACTGTTCGGTCACCTTGGCGAAGTCAAACTCAAGAGCGGCGTCGTTCTTGCGTGTCAACATAATGAAACGCACCACGTCTTTGCCAACCCGCTCCACCACATCGCGCAGCGTAACAAAGGTTCCTGCGCGCTTGGACATTTTAACCGGCTCGCCATTGTCAAACAGGCTGACAAGCTGGCAAAGCTTGATATCAAGATCGCCCTCGCCGTGCGTAATCGCCTTGGTGGCAGCCTTCATGCGTTTGACGTAACCGCCATGATCGGCACCAAAGATGTCGATCATCAGGTTAAAACCGCGCTCGTACTTATCAAAGTGATAGGCGATGTCGGACGCAAAATAGGTCCAGCTGCCATCCGATTTCTTCAGCGGACGGTCTACATCATCGCCAAATTCGGTCGCTCGGAACAACGTTTGCGGGCGCGGCTCCCAGTCATCGGGCTTCTTGCCTTTCGGTGGCTCCAGCACGCCGACATAGATGTCACCCTTTTTCTCAAGATGCTCGAATGCTGACTGCACCTTTCCAGCCTTGACCAGTCCATCTTCAGAGGTGAAAACATCGTGGGCAACGCCAAGAAGACGCAAGTCTTCCTTGATCAAGGCCATCATTTCGACAATCGCAAAATTACGGAATTCCTCAAGCCAGTCTTCTTCGGGCGCGTTTTGCCATTTGTTGCCATCGCGCTCGGCCATTTTCTTACCCGGCGCTACCAGATATTCACCCGGATAAAGGCCTTGCGGGATTTCGCCAATATCTTCGCCAAGCGCCTCGCGATAGCGCAGATGAAGCGACCGGGCCAATACATCAACCTGCGCGCCGGCATCGTTGGTGTAGTATTCCTTGGTCACGGCGTAACCGGCCTTGCCAAGCAGATTGGCCAGAACGTCACCCACGACGGCCCCACGGCAATGACCAACATGCATCGGGCCGGTCGGGTTGGCTGAAACATACTCGACGTTGATCTTTTCACCCTTGCCAAGATCGCTGTTGCCGTATCCCGTGCCGACTTCAAGAACTTTGCTCACCTGGGACAGCCAGAACTGATCGGCCATGCGCAAGTTGATGAAACCGGGGCCAGCAATCTCGACGTTCTCGATATGATCAAGACCACGAAGCTTTTCTGCAAGTTTCTCGGCCAGATCCCGCGGCTTCATTCCAGCAGCCTTTGAAAGCAACATCGCCGCATTGGTTGCAGCGTCCCCGTGCGACGCATCGCGCGGCGGCTCGACCGTCACACGTGTCGTGTCAGTTCCGGAAGGAAGAACACCATCTTTTTCAAGGGCGAGAAGCTGATTCTCGATGTCGCTTTTCAACAGGCTGAAAACATTCATGACTTGGAACTTTATAATTTCTGGTTCTGACCGGACAGGCCAATTGACTGGCGCCTGTTTTGAGCCATTTCACCTTAAAACGCAAGTCACCCTTGTCCGGACCCCTGACAGGTTTTGACATTTCTGCCATGCGCGCTAAATAGAGACTTAAATACAGCGTTCCGACCATGCTATGATGTGTTCACAGAACGCAAACATGCCTGCCCCGGCAGGCTGGAGACCAAGGAGTGTTGAATGACCGATTCTTCTCGGCAAGTTCAAATGACTGAAAGTGCTGCGAAACGCATTCAGGAACTTATTGCAACCGAAGGTGCCGCGAACACGATGCTGCGCCTGCAAGTCTCTGGCGGCGGTTGCAGCGGGTTCCAGTATGAGTTCTCGCTCGATTCAGACACCACCGATGAAGATCTTATCTTCGAAAACCACGGTGCGAAAATGGTGATTGATGAAGTATCGCTCGACCTTCTGGGCGGTGCAGAGATCGATTTCGTGCGTGAATTGGTTGGTTCGGCGTTTCGTGTGAACAACCCGAATGCCACGTCCTCTTGTGGTTGCGGATCTAGTTTCTCGATTTGATCCGGATCTACAAACCGATTTATAAAACGGGGTTCGTTGATGGCGAACCCCGTTTTGTTTGACCAGATACCCCAAAAACCGAGGCCCGAATGAAAATCGCCACCTGGAATGTCAACTCAATCAAGGCCCGCCTGCCAAACATTCTTGAATGGTTACAGGACGGAAAACCGGATGTGGTTCTTTTGCAGGAAACCAAAACGGTCGATGATGCATTCCCGGCAATGGAGATCGAGGATCTCGGCTACAATATCGCGGTGCATGGTCAGAAAACCTACAACGGTGTCGCTATCCTCTCAAAGTTCCCGATTGAAGATGTCGAACGCGGTCTTCCCGGTAACGATGACGATGAGCAGGCACGGTATATCGAAGCGACCATTTCCTCGCCCAACCCGGTTCGGGTCGCCTCGATCTATGTTCCGATGGGAACCGCCGTTGGCGACAAGAAGTTTGATTACAAACTGAACTTCCTTGACCGTCTGATCACCCGGTTTGATAAAATTCGCGCCAGCGGTGAGGCCGCAGTCATGGGCGGTGATTACAACATTGCGCCCGATGACATGGATGTCTATGACCCGGTGAAGCTGCGCGAAACCGTGTTGTGCACAACGGTTGAACGCAAGCGTCTGCGCACCATGATGAATATGGGCTTTACCGACGCATTCCGGACCTTCAACCCGAAAGGCCATCAATATAGTTGGTGGGACTATCGTGCAGGTGCGTGGAACAAGGATAATGGCCTTCGTATCGACCATCTTCTTTTGACCCCGGCCGCGGCAGACAGACTAAGTGCATCAGATATCGACCGCGATCCGCGTGGCAAGGAAAAGGCATCTGATCACACACCTGTATGGTGCATGATCGACGACTGACCAGTTGCGTTCATGGATATAACAAAGGGCCGCACCAGTCAGGGTGCGGCCCTTTTTATTTGTTGTACGTTTCGGGTCTTATTCAGCTGCCTGCTGCATCGCGCTGCGATAGGCAACGATGTCTTCAATGCTGATGACGACCAAATCGTGGGATTTGGCATATTCGATCAATTCGGGCAGTCGCGCCATGGTGCCATCCGGGTTGGTGACTTCACACAGTACACCTGCGGGCTTAAAGCCAGCCAGACGCATCAAATCAACAGTGCCTTCGGTATGGCCACGACGTTCCAGAACCCCACCTGGACGGGCGCGCAGCGGGAACACATGACCCGGACGCGCCAGATCGCTTGGCTTGGTGCCATCCGCTATGGCCGTTTTGACCGTTGTGACGCGGTCCGCGGCAGATACGCCGGTGGTTACACCCACCTTGGCTTCGATGGTGACGGTAAATCCGGTCCCCATGCTTGAGGTGTTGTCTGAGACCATGGGCGGCAGTTCAAGTTCCGTTGCCTTTTCATCGGTCAGGCACAGGCAGACGATCCCGCTGCAATCGCGGATCAACATCGCCATCTGTTCATTGGTCAGATTTTCTGCGGAAAAGATAAGATCGCCTTCATTTTCGCGATCTTCGTCATCAACAACCAATACACCTTTACCCTGGCGCAGATCATCAAGCGCACGTTCCATGCGCACATGCGGATCGCCAAAGATCGACAGATCGGATTGTTTTTCAATACTCTGATTCATAACCGTCCTCTACGGATGGGGCTTACGAACCAGGGCAACAAAGAAAGGCCCGCTCTGCGGCAAATTGCCACATTGCGGTCGCAGTCAAACGGCACGTCAGTCACGCAAAAGCGCTCCTGTCATTACCGTCACGCTTTATCCTCTCCCATCCGGACTATTACCGTCGGCTCCGGAATCTCACCGGATCTGCTGACCCAAAAAGTCTTTCGACCTGTGGGCGCTCGCGGGCTTCCCAGAAAACTGGATTACCGCCGGTCGGGATTTGCACCCTGCCCTGAGAATAAGCGCCGTGTTTCAACGACAAACGCCGATCACAATTGATCGACAGGCGCACTTTATGAAAGCGCATCTGCGTTGTCAAACACCTTAAAACCATTGAAAAGTTGGCAGCTAAATTTCCGAAAGAACTTTGCCAGCACGGAAATGGAAATCACAACCGGTTTTGCGTGCCTCGCGCGGGGCCCACTGGCAAACCGCACATCTTTTGTCCGAAGTACGGCGCTTTGATTTGCATTCCCGATGTAGATAGCTGCCAAGCATTGCGTCGATATAACTGCCTTCAAATACATCGACGCCCAAGCTACGCCCCATTCTAAGGGCGGTTCGACTGTCGCACCGCGTCAGGATAAGACTCTGATCCGCAAACAGAGCGGCAAATTCGCGTAATCTGTCTGCGACCTCTGCACGACGGGACCCGACAATGTTTTGATCCCAGATCACCTTGATAAAATCGACATTCACTTTGCGTGGCGACAGGAACTCCAGTGCAGGTAATGTTATTCGATCCAGACCGACCTGAATTCCCAGCGAGTGCAGGAACTCACAGGCATCTTCGAATTCCCACCAGTTCGCAATCGCGTTCTCCATGGAAAATTCAATCGCCATATTCTCAATCAGCCTTCCATCATGCTCGGCGATGAAATCGGTGAACTTGTCGGTATGTACTGTCTGAATTTGCATATTCAAATGCAATTTATCGGGCAAGATTGCAGGTGCTATGGACGCTGTGACTTCCATGATCTTTTCATCAAGCACCCGCGACAGAATTTCGATCTCACCCGGTCCTTCCAGAAGAAAACTGGCAAGATGATGTTGGCGCAGGTAATCCAGTGAACAATAGATTTCATGGCCAAGGATTTCGCGGCGACTGTCTTCAAAACCGACAATTGCCTGTCTGCGGCACGAATCAAATACTGCTTCGGTTGTAATCGCACCGCGGAGCATTTCGGCCATGTCAAAACGCTCTGCCGCTGCACTGGCCGGCCGCTCTGCAAGTGAAATGCCCAACAAATCGCCAAGCTTTTCCTGGTCTTTTGGCCATTCGAAACGGTTCCAGAGATTGTCCGGAATATGGCCAAGCCCTTGCCGGTCAATCACGTCCGTCAGGATTTCACGGATATGCTCGACAAAGGTCTGATCATCGCTGTCCCAAGCACCGGCGCGTGCAAACGCCACCATCCCGTTTTCAAGACGGTGGACTTTGGTATTTTCAGGCAGATTGTGAAAAGCATCGCGCGTGATCGCCTGATAATCTTCTGTACCAAGACGAAGATCAGCCGGAATATTCAGGATGCCCAATGAAGGGGACTTGCCGTTAGCTGCGTGTTTGCGCAAGCTTTCGATAAATCGGTTTATGGTCAGCGCGGGTTTGGTCGAGTGGGAGTTCATGAGCATTCCTGTGTGAATCGGTCACACCATATGCCACAAACTTGGTTAACTCAACCTAAACAACTATACCATTGCATAGTGATTCCTCCACCTTTAGAGCGAGTTTGGTGAAGAAGGTACTTGCTGGCACGCCGACAACATAGCCATCAATGCGATCAACAACCCGCAGCCCCTGAAGCGCGTTGGCGGTGAAGACCGCATCAAACTCACGCAATTCCTCGGGCGTTTTGGGATCAGTGCTGATTTCAAGTTCTGCTTCCTCGGCCCACTGCAGGACATAATCCCGGGCAAGGCCACAGAGAATCCCGGTATCTTCATCCGGCGTCCACAGGCTGTCACCAGCGATACCAAACAGGTTGGCAACACTTGTCTCCGCCACGTGACCGTCTGCCGACAGGATAATGGCATCATCTGCACCGTATTTCCGGACTTCCTGTTTGGCGGCGATGTTATCAAGGTAGTTGGTGCTTTTGATGCTACCCGCCACCGAATGCGCGTTCCGGCGCACTTTTTCCGATGTTGCAACGACAAGGCCAACATTGGGATCGACCGGGTCGAACGGTGCAGCTGTGATCAGGATGGTCGGGTCCGGTGAATCTGGCGGCAAAATGCCACGCTCTCCCGGACCACGAGAAACTGTCATACGGACAACTGCGTCCTTGCGGTGAACTTGCTCAAACAAGGTTTGGACAACGCTTTCGACTTCTTCGGTCTCTGGCAAAAGATCAAGCGGAAACTCGATTAGCTCTGCGTGATGATCAAGCCGTCCCATATGAGCATCAAGCCAGGCAATCTTTCCTTCGTGGGCGCGCATGGTTTCGAAAAAACCGTCACCAAGAAGAAAGCCCCGGTCCGTTACCGGAATCGACGCTTCATCAAGATCGCAAAAACTGCCATTCATCCAAACCTGCATAGCCCGATCCCTTTTAGTCGTTATCGGCTCCCTTCCCGGAAGCGCATTTCAGAAAGTTGGCCAAAAGCATGTGGCCCTGCTCCGTCAGGACAGCCTCGGGATGAAACTGAACGCCATAAAGTGGCAGGGTTGCATGGGCAAATGCCATGACCTCCCCGTCTGGTCCCGTTGCTGTCTCAATCAAACTGCCATCATTTGGCAAATCAACAATTAACGAATGGTAGCGCGTTACTTGCAAAGGATTGTTTAATCCGGCGAACAAACCAGTCCCGGTGTGTTTGATGTATGATGTCATGCCATGCACAGGGCGCTTTGCCCGTTTCACGGTTCCGCCAAAGGCCTGCGCTATCGATTGATGACCAAGACATACCCCCAACATCGGGTAGTCGTTCTTAAGGGTGCTGATAAGTTCAAGACTGTTGCCTGCTTCATCCGGCCCGCATGGTCCGGGTGAGAATACAATTGCCTCAGGCATCATGCGACGAACATCATCCGCGGTAATATCGTCATTTCGAACAACTTTGACCGCATGACCCAGTTCCTCGAGGTAACGAGCAAGATTAAAAACAAAGGAATCATAGTTATCAATCAGCAGGATCATTTCAGATCCTTTGCATCAATGCCGAACAGTTCGAACATCTTCGCGGCCTTGACCAGTGTTTCTTCGTATTCCAATGCCGGGTCACTATCAGCAACAATTCCGCCGCCCACGTTAAAGGCCAGTCTACCACCATTCACGCTGAGTGTTCTGATGGCAATATTGGTGTCCATGGTGCCATCAAACCCGACATACCCAATCGCACCACAATAGGCGCCGCGCGTCGTGCCTTCGAGTTCTGTAATGATTTCCATCGCCCGAATTTTCGGAGCACCAGTAATAGACCCACCCGGAAAACAGGCCCGCAACGCATCAATGGCAGTCTTGCCTTCTTTGAGTTCACCCGTCACGGTCGACACCAGGTGATGCACGTTAGCATAGCTTTCAAGTGTACAAAGCGCAGGTGTCTTCACAGTATGAGGATTACTCACTTTCGACAGGTCGTTTCGCAAAAGATCAACAATCATAACGTTTTCTGCGCGATCTTTTGCAGAAAGCATTAATTCCTGAGCCAATTCCGCGTCACTCAACGGGGTCTCTCCGCGCGGCCGGGTTCCCTTGATCGGTTTGGTTTCGATCTGTCCGTTGGTGACTTTCAGAAACCTTTCAGGTGAATTGGAAAGTACCGCGACATCGCCAAAGTTCAGGAACGCGCCAAAAGGTGCGGAGCTGATGTCACGCAGGCGTCGATACAGGTCAAAGCGCATCGGTATTGCATCGGTTGGATACTCTGCCCGGAAACTTTGAGATAGGTTTGCCTGAAAAATGTCGCCCGCAAAAATGTAATCAATGACGCTTTGTACAGCTGCCTCATATGCCTTGCGATCAAAGTTCGATTGCCAGTTCGAGATGATCGGCGCGTGCGGAACTGCGGGCGTATCGATCAAGGGTTTGGCAAGTTTCAGGTACTTGCGAACCAGGCTCATACGATCCTTGGCGCGTTGATCACGTTTCGGCCCGGGCGTTTCAGGAATACCACTAGAAATCAACCACATGCGTCGATCATGCTGGTCAAACGCAATCACCAGATCATAGATGCCAACCGCCATATCCGGCATCGAAAGCCAGTCATTCGCTGCTTTGGGCAGGACTTCGGTCTGGTGCGCCAGTTCATATCCAAAATAGCCAACGGCCCCACCCTGAAATGGTGGAAGCCCCTCGTCAGTCTGAACTGGATATCGTCCCAGAAGATCATCAAGCACATCAAACGGATCGCCGGGTACGTCAAAACCATCAAGTACCACCTGCCCGTTCTTTGCCGTTAGCTTGTGTAATGGCGACACCACAATGTAGGAAAACCGGTCCCGGTCTCCGGAATCAAGAAAGTGGCTGTCGGCAAAGACCGAAAACGCGCCGTAGGCATCGACCGGCTCGATATAGGGACATTCTTCTATCAGCATTCAACAGGGGCAATCTTGCGGGAAAAGGGATCAAAACCGCCGCGAAGTGCGGATCACAGCCAAGTCTGTAACAAGGAATGCAAAATTAAGCGATTCTTTTGCAATATGGCGAAGGGTTTTTATCGATCACAGATGATTTTCGAACCTAACAAAAGAAAAGGCCAACCCATCAAGGTTGGCCTTTTTTCATTCCAGATCGAACTTCCGATCACATCGAGGCGATACGTGCGAAAGCATCGTTGAGTTTGGCCAACGTATCCTTGGCCTCTTCAAGTTTGGCTTTCTCCGCACTCACGATATGTTCAGGCGCGCGGCTAACAAACTTCTCGTTCGACAGTTTGCCTTCCTGAGCCTTGATGTATTTCGTCTTGTCCTGAATTTCCTTTTCAAGACGTGCTTTTTCGGCAGCCACATCGATGAAATCGGCGACAGATACGAAGACCGTTACCCCGTCAACCACAGTCTGGATCGCGCCCTTGGCAATTGCTTCAACATCACCCTGCCCTTTGAAGGCAATCTCGGCCACGCGTGCAAGGCGTTTAACCTGGGCTTCCTGTGCGGAAACAGCAGCCTTCATCGCGTCAGATGCATCCACCAGATAAACTGGAACTTCGGCCGCCGGCGGAACATTCATTTCCGAACGCACGCCACGGATATTTCCGATCAGGCGGATGGCAAGATCAACTTCGGCTTCTGCCTCACGATCAATCAGGGCGTCGTCAAATGACGGATAACCTTCGGCAATCAGCATTTTGGCACGACCATCAGCCGTCTTATCCCATAGTTCCTCGGTGATAAATGGCATGATCGGGTGCAAGATCAGAAGGATCTGATCAAGAACCCACGCGGTGACGGCCCTGATTTCAGCCTTGGCTTCTTCGTCATTGCCCATCAGAACCGGTTTGGCCAGCTCCAAATACCAGTCGCAGAAAGAACCCCAGACGAACTGATAGGCACTGCTGGCCGCATCGTTGAAACGATAGGTCTCGATACCGGTGCCGACCGACTTCGCAGCTTCAACCGTTTTACCAACGATCCATCGACCAAGGACCGATTTCACTTTGCTTGGGTCAAAGCCGTCAACCGGCTTGCATTCGTTCATCTCGGCAAAGCGCGCAGCATTCCAAAGCTTCGTTGCGAAGTTTCGGTAACCTTCAACACGTGAAGCGGCAAGTTTGATGTCGCGTCCCTGTGCCGCAAGGGCTGTCAGGGTGAAACGCAGGGCGTCACAACCGTATTCATCTATGATTTCAAGCGGATCAATCACGTTGCCCTTGGACTTGGACATCTTCTGGCCGTGTTCGTCGCGAACAAGTGCATGAATATAGACATCACGGAACGGTACTTTGCCGTCCATGAAATACATGCTCATCATGATCATCCGGGCAACCCAGAAGAAGATGATGTCAAAGCCGGTAACCAGAACATCGCCCGGGTAATATTTGGCAAGCTCAGGTGTCTTTTCCGGCCATCCCAGCGTTGAATAGGGCCACAGGCCAGACGAGAACCAGGTGTCAAGAACGTCGGTTTCCTGCGTCAGTTCGACATCCTTGCCATAATGGGCCTTGGCAGCTGCCTTGGCTTCTTCTTCGGTCTCTTCGACAAAAAATTCGCCGTCCGGGCCGAACCATGCGGGGATACGATGCCCCCACCACAGCTGACGCGAAATACACCATGGCTGGATGTTACGCATCCACTCAAAATAGGTGTTTTCCCAGTTCTTTGGCACAAAGCGAATGCGGCCGTCTTCAACCGCTTCGGTTGCCGGCTTCGCAAGAACCTCAGCATTTACAAACCACTGATCGGTCAGATAAGGCTCGATCACGACGTTGGAACGGTCGCCATAGGGGACCATGTGGACGGTATCTTCGATCTTCTCAAGCAGACCGAGTTCATCCATCTTGGCGACAATCTGTTTGCGTGCTTCAAAGCGATCCAGACCGCGGTATTCCTCGGGCGCTTCGTCATTGATGCACGCGTGGTCATCCATGATGTTGATTTTTTCAAGTCCGGCGCGTTTGCCGACCTCAAAGTCATTGAAATCATGGGCTGGCGTGATTTTAACAGCGCCAGAACCTTTTTCCGGATCGGCATATTCGTCTGCAACGATTTTGATACGACGCCCGACAATCGGCAGGATGCAGTATTTACCAACCAGATCCTTGTAACGTTCGTCTTCCGGATGCACGGCAATACCTGTATCGCCCAGCATCGTCTCCGGACGCGTGGTCGCAACCGTTACAAATTCGCCGTCGCGCCCCTCAATCGGATATTTGAAGTGCCAATAGTGGCCTTTGACCTCTTTCTGAACGACTTCTAGGTCGGAAATCGCCGTCAGTAGTTTCGGGTCCCAGTTGACCAGACGCTTGTCACGGTAAATCAGACCATCTTTGTGCAGCTTGACGAATACCTTGCGCACAGCGGCCGACAGGCCATCATCCATTGTGAAGCGTTCACGCGGCCAATCCGGTGACGCGCCCAGACGACGCAGCTGATTGGTGATGGTCCCACCGGATTTTTCTTTCCACTCCCAGACCTTCTCAACGAATTTTTCACGGCCAAGGTCATGACGCGTGACATTCTGTTCGCCAAGCTGGCGCTCAACCACCATCTGGGTTGCAATCCCGGCGTGGTCAGTACCTGGTTGCCAAAGGGTATCTTTACCCTTCATCCGGTTGTACCGTATCAGGATATCCTGAAGCGTAAACGTCAGTGCGTGCCCCATGTGGAGGCTGCCGGTCACGTTGGGCGGCGGCATCATGATGACATAGGGATCGGCACTTGAGCTCACATCGCAGGCAAAGGCCCCTGCTTTTTCCCATTTATCGTAAAGTCTGCCTTCAACATCGGCCGGGTTGTAGGTCTTCTCCAACATGGTCTTTTGATCCGCTGCGGGTTTCATCAGTTATACAAAGAAAAAGCGGCGCACCGTTGGCGCGCCGCTCGAATGTTAAAATCGGCTCGCCTACAGGTCTTCGGCGCGGTTCACGATCCGCTCGATTTCCTTTTTCACAAGGCGTTCGATCATATAGGGAAGGTTTTCGTCAAGCCATTCCTTAAGCAACGGACGAAGCATGTCTCGCACCAGATCCTCTAGGGTGGCATGCCCGGCATTGACGCCAAGGGCCACAGCGCGTTTCTTTGCAACAGCTTGCGCCAATTCCGAGATGGTTCCGGTCGCTGTTGATTCCGTCATATTGGAAATCAGCGGCTCGTCATCATCCTCGTCGTCATAAAGGGCTGGCATTGCCGGTTCGGGCTCTGGCTCGGGTTCCGGCTCTTCAAATTCCTCATCCAAAGGGGTTTCATCGAAATCGAGCATATCGTCGAGTTCGAGGTCTTCCTCTTCTTCCGGTTCATCGAGTTCCAGTTCCTCCGGCTCGTCGTCAAATTCTAGCTCTTCTGGCTCTTCATCAAGAACGAGTTCGTCGATTTCTTCTTCTGGCTCGGGCTCAGGTTCTGGTTCCGGCTCGGGCTCAGGTTCTGGCTCGGGTTCCGGCGTCGGTTCGGGTTCAGGAGCAGCTTCCTGTTTTTCTTCATCCCCTTCATCAGCAAGAATCTTGCGGATCGACTGGAGGATATCCTCCATGGAAGGTTCTTGTTGCCCGTCACTCATAATTAAACTTCCGCACTAGTGTCATTTAACCAGACCGATCCGACCCAAGTCCGAAGGCAGGGTGACTCACCCTGCCCCGACCATCAACAAATCAATCCGTTCCCCACCACTGGTCCTTGACCTTTTTATAGTTGGACTCAGTGTCATAAATTTCGACCGGCAGACCAAGGACCTGCGCATTAAGCGCCCCCATGGCGGCCTTTACCTGAAATTCCGCAACTGCAGCGTCACGACGTGAACCAACCAGATCCACACGGGCCTGCAATAGTTCCTGTTCCTGATCAAGAACGTCAAGAACTGTACGTGAACCCACAGATGCTTCTCTTTGAACGCCATCAAGGGCGACTTCCGCCGATGAAACCTGCGCCTGTTGCGATTCGATACTTGCCCGTGCTGTAACAAGTGTTTCCCATGCACTGGTTGCATTTTCGATCACCGAACGGCGCGCTTCATCAATCTGTATCCGCGCCTGTCCAGCAGTCTGTTTTGCCGAACGCACGTCCGAGAAAACGGCACCTTGCTGATAAAGCGGAATGGAAACCGATGCGATGATATCTGCGCTATCGGCCGTAAAATCCTCGGTCGAGGCTTCATGCGCCCGCTCAACACCAGCTGCCAGGGTGACTTCCGGGTACAGCGAACCTTCGCTCAGCTGGATATCAGACTGCGCTGCTTGTTCTGTATAGACCGCCTGAAGAACTTCAGGATGCTGATCCTGTGCGATCGCCAGGACATCGGAAATACTGGTTGGCAACCCAGCAAGCGGATTGGGAATTTCAAGGTTGCTTGGCGGATTTCCCACAAGGCGCTCGTACTGTGCGCGGGTATTGGCCAAGGCGCCCTGTGCTGAAATCAAATTAGCTTTTGCGCCCGCAAGGCGCGCTTCAGCCTGGGAAACGTCCGTGCGGGTTACCTCGCCGACTTCAAACCGATCACGGGTGGCTTCCAGCTGACGTTCCAGAACGCGGACGTTATTCTGATTAAGTTCAACAACAGCGGTATCCCGCAGAACATTGAAGTAAACCGTTGCGACTTGAAGCATCACATCCTGCTCGGTCGAGCGCAGCGAAGCGCGCCCTGCCTTGATACGGGCTTCCGCGCGTTCGGTTTCTGCTGTCGTACGCCCGCCACGATAAAGCGGCTGCGTAACATCAAGACCAACAGTATAAGGTGTCAGGCTGTTGTCGGTATTGGTGCTATTGACCTCGGTCTCGTAGTCGCGAACACCTGCGCTGCCCGAAAGGCTAACGCTTGGACGCCAGTTTGACAGCGCCGATGAAATTTCTTCGTCAGTCGAGCGCAAAGCGGCACGACCGGCTTCGAGTGTCGGGTTGCTCTGATATGCCTTGATAAGAGCTTCTTCCAGGCTTTCTGCAGAGGCACCGTTGGCAAGAACACCTCCGGTGGCCAGAATACTGCAGGTCAGCAAGAACCGTTTGATCATTTATCTACCCTTGTAAAATCCTACACCAAGTCCCGACCCCGGCGCAGTTTCACGTATGGTAACGACGGAAAGAAAATTTTCCAAGAAAAGAGGCATTTGCATCAAAAAAAAGTAATGTGCCCCGTTTTCTCCGTCATTGCCGTTTTCAATCGTAGCGGCTCATATCACGCTCAATTTCAAGCGCCCATGCATCTATACCGCCGCGAACATTAAAAACCTCTTTAAATCCATGGTCCTCAAGGAACCGGCCAGCATGACGACTGCGAACGCCATGGTGACAGATGATTGCCAAAGGCACATCAGGCGCCAGTTCACCCACCTTGCTCGAAAGCTCGGAAAGTGGAACATGCAGCGCCTGACTGATAGAGCAGATTTCAAGTTCCCAGTCTTCCCGAACATCAAGCAAGGCAATCGGCTGATCGCTTTTCAGCCTTGCCGAAAGTTCAGTACAACTGATGTCTCGCACCATCAAACTCCAAACCGGACTCGATCCGGTCGAAACGCAAAATCAGAAGACAAAGCGTTCTGTCGGCTCGAACCCAGGAAGGTATGGGATATTCGCATCAAACAGATCGCGATGACCAATCACGCCATTTTCGCGTTCATAAAGGCGTGCGACACCCACCTTGCCGGGCTCACGCACGACAGCCAGCAAACGACCGCCGTCGGAAACCTGATCAAGGATTGTCGCAGGAACGTCGGCGACCGCACCGTCAAAGATAATCACGTTATAGGGTGCCTGTTTGGCATAACCGGTGGCCATGTCACCTTCGACAACAATAACGTTGTCATAGTTTTCCGCCTGGAAGGTTGCCTCGGCTGCCGCGGCCATTTCCTTGTCGCTTTCGACGGAAACGACAGTTTCAGCAACGCGTGAAATCAGTGCACTGGAATAGCCGTAACCAGCCCCAATAACCAGCGCAACGTCCGTTTCGGCAATTTGTGCGCTTTGCATAAGACGTGCGATGACCATCGGTTCCATGGCAAAACGTCCGCCACCGACGGCAATGTCCTCGTCGATATATGCGACACCGCGCTTGCCTTCTGGCAGGAACAGTTCGCGCGGAACCCCTTCCATCGCTTCGATGACCAGCGGATCGGTAACCTTGTTGGTCCGAACCTGATTTTCCACCATGTTATGGCGCGCGACTTGGTAATCCATGTTTATCTGACCTGAAAATTCTCGCGAGAAACAGACCGCAGTCCTCCTTTTGTCCCCAAAGACGGCTGCGGCAATTGCCCTGTTTATAGTCAGCACATAAGCAACTGACAACATCGGATCAATGTGTGGCTTCGATTTTAACACATTGACGGCACTAAAAGATTGACCTTTACACGCTCATATCCGCGCAATGCTCCTTTTCATAAGGCAACTGAGCATCTGGACATGGCAGGAACATAGCTCTGTGCGATGCCGACTACTTCTTGCTCATATGAAATATGTTTTTGCGTTTTCAGGTCGTTACACAACAACGCGTCCGAAAAAACACGACAAAAATTACACAACCGTCACTTGAAACGGTCGACGGCTGCCTAAACATAAACCAAAGCATAGTCTTAGGCACGCCTTGCACACACCATAACGATGAACGATTTCGCTTTGCCTAGCGGGTTCTGCTGTCGCGCTTCGGGTGACTTAGTAAACTGTCTCGGCAAGAGATTTAGGGGAAAATAATGCGTGATAATGGTCCTGTAACCAATCGCGAAGTCCTGATGAATGACGATGATATTCTCGTCTCGGGGACAGATACGGGTGGACGCATCAAGTTCGCCAACAAATCCTTTGTGGATATTAGCGGCTTTACAGACGACGAACTGATCGGATCGCCGCACAATGTTGTGCGCCACAGCGACATGCCCAAAGAGGCCTTTGCAAACCTTTGGGAAACGATCAAAGCCGGACTTCCCTGGCAAGGTCTGGTCAAGAACCGCACCAAAAATGGTGACCATTATTGGGTTCGCGCAACTGTAACCCCAACCTTGGAAAAGGGTGAGGTCACAGGCTATGTATCGATCCGGACCAAACCGACGGACACGGAAAAAAAGCGTGCCGAAAGCATTTATGCGGACTTGCGCAAGGGTGAGGCAAAAAATGTCGGCCTTGAATATGGTGAGATTGTAGATACCAGCACCAAGGCGAAATTGGGCAACTTCCTTTCCAGTATCAAAGGAAGCCTGACCGTCGCGTTTGGCACCATGGTCATTCTGATGATGCTGATCGGTGGATATGGCCTGTGGGGCCAATACAACACTGAGAAGTCGCTGATAAACCTCTATGAAAATCGCGTAAAACCGCTGAACCTGCTCAAACAGATATCGGATGATTACGCTGTTTTCGTTGTTGATGCCTCTCACAAGGTTCGCAATGGCAACTTCTCGTGGCAGGAAGGCATTGAAAGTATTGATCTCGCGAAGACACGCATCAAGGCGAACCTTGAGCTTTATCTCAATCGTGAATTAGGCCGTCGGGAAACGCCAATCGTTCAGGAAGTCCGCGGCATGCTGCCCGTCGCTGATGAACTGGTCGACCGCCTTCGACAGATTTTTGTCGCTGAAGACAGCGCGGCCCTTGATGCTCTCGTCAAGGAAGAGCTTTATCAGAAAATTGATCCGCTGACTGAACTGATCGGCAATCTGTCTGTTCTTCAAAACCTGATCGCCGGCGAACGTGTAGAAAAGGCGCGCGCGGATTTCGTTCAGACCCTGATTATTGAACTCGTCCTCATCGCACTCGCCATCATCTCGACAGTGATTTACGGTGGATGGTTGATCAAGAAGCTCAGACGTCCACTTGCGCAGATGGAAAATCATTTCGATGCCATCGAAACCAATGATTCGGGCTATGTGATCGAATTACCATCTGTTTCCGATTTCAAACCGGCGATACAGCAATTGCGCGCTTTGCACGCCAAACTTTGCTATGCCAAACTCGAACGCGAAGAAAATGAATCCAGGTCCAACCAGCAACGCGTTGGCGCGCTGCGTGGGCTTGCCGAGACCGTCGAGCAAGAACTGCAGAAAGTCGTTCAGGCAATCATTGATCAAACAGGTCGTTTGAACGCTGCTGCTGTTGATATGGCAGGCTCTTCAGAGCGTGTTTCCGAGAACTCCGAGAGTGTTGCCGCTGCCGCACACGAAGCCTTGGCAAATGCAGAAACCGTCTCTGGCGCATCTGAAGAACTGGCTGCGTCGATCCGTGAGATTACGCGGCAAATTGAAGAAGCAACCAGCCTGACAGCAGAAGCCAATCGTGCCGGTGAAAGTGCAGAAAACACAGTCAAATCATTGAAGGACAGCGTTGATCGTATTGGCGAGGTTGCAGAACTGATCGGTGATATTGCAGCTCAAACTAACCTTCTTGCCTTGAATGCGACCATTGAGGCCGCCCGCGCTGGCGATGCCGGCAAAGGTTTCGCGGTTGTCGCCCAGGAAGTTAAAAACCTTGCCAATCAAACCGCCAAGTCCACTGAGGAAATCACCCGCCAGCTTGGAGAAATCCAGAATGTTACGGGTTCTGTTGTCGCCACCGTTCAGCAGATGACGTCAAGCATCCGTCGCGTTGACGAAGTCGCCTCCAACGTTGCGGTCAATGTTCGCCAGCAAGACGACGCAACCCAGGAAATCGCTCGTAACGTGGTTCAGACGGCGGAAGCGTCAAATGAAGTGACCGAAAAGATCGGGCATGTTGCCTCCGAGGCGCAGGACAACCTCACGCGTGCGGCTGACATGAATAAAATCGCCGAAGAAGTAGATGTGAGCATCGCTGAACTTCGCAACAGCCTTGTTCGAATCGTTCGTACTGCCACACCTGAGGTAAATCGCCGTAAGGATCCTCGGCACGAAGCTCAACTGGCAGTTACGGTTAAGGTCAAGGGGAAGTCAATCCGTGGTCAGACCATCGACATATCGACGGGTGGCGTAAAGGTCTCGCTTGCTGAGGCGATCAAAGAAGGGACAAAAGGCGAAATCACCATCGATGGCCCGAACACCACGATCCCGTTTGAGGTCGAAAACGCCCTTGATACGATCGCAAACCTCGATTTCGCACCAAGCAAGATCCGCGAGGAACAACTGAAACCGTGGCTTGAAAGACGCTTTGGCAAAGCCAAAGGTTAGTCCCAAGGCCAACTGTGGAATGACATTCCTATAAGCCCTCACAACCACCCGAGAAGTTTTTTCGGGTGGTTTTTTCTTTTTCACGGGACTATTCGGCAAGCCTTCAGAAAAATGTAAAATTGGGTGCTTGACGGGGTATGATTGTTGAGGCTATACACCGCTCCAGCCAACGCGAAGGCGCGATGGCGGAGTGGTTACGCAGAGGACTGCAAATCCTTGCACGCCGGTTCGATTCCGGCTCGCGCCTCCACTGGTCCGGCATAGCTCAGTTGGTAGAGCAAATGACTGTTAATCATTGGGTCGCAGGTTCGAGTCCTGCTGCCGGAGCCATAAACCCCTGGAACCTAGTTCCGGGGGTTTTTGCTTTTGCAGGCCAACTTCATCTGTTTGATCAAGCATTCGAAACAGCGACAGGCGCGTATAACGCCATGCCTATTTCAACCTCCTTTTGCCCTCCTCGCAATATGATCCAATCGCATTGAAAAAAGACACGATTTTGGCCAGATTTTCTCAAAAAAGGTCTTGCGGGCCTCGGACTGTTTGATTATACACCTGCCACGCGCTTCGAGAGACGCGCAAAGCCTGATCCGGCATAGCTCAGTTGGTAGAGCAAATGACTGTTAATCATTGGGTCGCAGGTTCGAGTCCTGCTGCCGGAGCCAATTAAAAAGGGACCGAACAAATTGTTCGGTCCCTTTTGCTTTTAGCCCATTCAACCGCTGGATACTCAAGTGATGAAAACCGTCAAAATCGAGCTTCGTGAAGTTGAGCTAGCAACCCTTTCCGGATCGACCCGTGGTTGGCTGATCACTGGAGATAGCGGAATCATTCATGGAATGGTGCACCCGATTGACGGGGATCTGTTTACAATCTCGTCCAATACTGACCCCCGCATACAGGCCTTCGGCTGGTGCCCGATGTTTGACAGCCTGGCCCATGTGCAAAGTGACCTTGAAATCGCCCTTGCGATGTCTTCGCAAGAAGAAGTCGAAACCTGGCTTGAAGAATCCGAACGATTTGATGACGATGGCCATCATGGGCATGTTCATTAACACCCTGCGTGCCTGCTGCTTACCGGCCTGACCTCAAATGGCCACGCCCTGCCACAAAAACTTCGTACCGGCAGTGCTTTATTGATACACAGCAAATCAATATAATTGTTACGCCTCTAAAATACCGCACCGCATCATGGATCGCGTGCTGACAAACTGGCATGCGCATCACCATAAAGGGCAAACAGGCCAAACCCCGGCCTGCCCCACAGGACAAGGCGCAATTTGGCGATGAGTACAATTAACCTCGATCATCTGTTCAAACCCAAATCGGTCGCCGTGATCGGCGCGTCAAACCGCCCGCACTCTGTTGGCAGTGTTCTGATGAAAAACCTGCTGGCCGGTGGCTTTGACGGGCCAATCATGCCAGTTAACCCGCGCAGCCAGTCGATTGGCGGTGTACTGGCCTATCCGGACGTCGACAGTCTTCCAGTGGTTCCGGAACTAGCGGTGATCTGCGTCCCGCCCAAAGGTGTTGTGCCCGTCATGGATTGCCTTGCGGAAAAGGGCTGTCTCGCCGCGATTGTCCTGACTGCGGGCCTTGGTGCGGAACAATATGATGATAACCGCACAGTTAAACAGGCGATGCTTGATATCGCGGCCTCCAGGAAGATGCGTCTTCTTGGTCCAAATTGCCTTGGCCTGATGGTGCCGGGCATTGGCCTGAATGCCAGCTTCAGCCATCAAAGTATTGGCAGCGGCAAGATCGCCTTTGTCTCGCAATCCGGAGCCCTGTGCACAGCTGTTCTGGATTGGGCTGCGGCCCGCGGAATCGGGTTTTCCCACTTTATCTCTTTGGGCGAATGCGATGACGTCGATTTCGGCGATGTGATCGACTATCTGGGGTCTGATCCTGATACCCGCGCGATCATGCTTTATATCGAGTCCATCCATGAACGCCGCAGCTTTATCTCTGCGGCCCGTGCGGCATCACGCAACAAACCGATCTTGTGCATCAAATCCGGCCGCTTTGCCGAAGGTGCGGCTGCGGCGGCCTCCCACACCGGCGCGCTTGCTGGCGCTGATGATGTCTTTGATGCGGCCATCAAACGGGCCGGTGTATTGCGTGTGTATACGGTCAGCGAGATGTTTTCTGCCGCTGAGACCCTTTCGCGCATGCGCCCTTTCCGCGGGGACAAACTTGGCATTGTCACCAATGGTGGCGGGATTGGTGTTTTGGCGGTTGATGCCCTGATCGAACGCCATGGCCAACTGGCACATCTTGAAGACGAAACCATTTCTGCGCTCGACGAAATTCTGCCGCCGACCTGGTCGCATGCCAACCCGGTTGATATCATCGGTGATGCGCCCGGTGAGCGTTATGCAAAGACCATTGATGCGGTCCTCAAGGACAAGAATATCGACAGCTTGCTTGTGATGCATGCGCCGACAGCAATTACCGACCCGGTCGAGGTCGCGCAAGGTGTGATCGACACAATCAAGGGCAGCAAGAAGAACATACTGACCAACTGGGTTGGCGAGGCCACCGTGGCCGAGGCGCGCAACATGTTCTATGCGGCCGGAATTCCGACCTATCGCACACCCGAAAATGCGGTTGCCGCCTTCCAGCACATGGTGAACTTCCGCAAGCTGCAAGACCTTCTGATGGAAACCCCGCCATCCGTGCCACATGATTTTACGCCCGATATAGACAAGGCGCGCAGCATCATTCATGCGGCAATCCATGCGGGACATAACATGCTGACGGAACCCGAAGCGAAGTCGGTTCTGGAATGCTTTGGCATCAACACCGTCAAAACCTATGCAGCACGTGATGTGCAGGATGCCGTTAGCAAGGCTGAAGAAATTGGTCGTCCGGTTGCACTGAAAATCCTGTCAGACGACATCAGCCACAAGTCCGATGTTGGTGGCGTTATCCTGAACCTTGAAAACGGGGAAGAAGTTCGGGCTGCTGCGGAAAAAATGGAACGCGTCATTCGCGAAAAGTTCCCGGAAGCACGTCTGCGTGGCTTTACCGTTCAGGAAATGGTCAAACGGTCCGGCGCACGCGAACTGATCGTTGGCATGACCACCGACCCGATATTCGGGCCGGTCATTCTGTTTGGCCACGGCGGTGTTGAGGTCGAAGTTGTTCGTGACCGTGCCATGGCATTGCCGCCACTTAACATGAAGCTTGCCCGCGAGCTTGTGGAAGGCACACGTATTCACAAACTGCTTCAGGGCTATCGCGATGTGCCCGCAGTGAACCTTGAAGAGCTGTACATGACACTGGTGCGCCTGTCGCAGCTTGTAGTGCAGTTGGGTGAAGTTGTCGAACTTGATATGAACCCGCTCTTGGCTGACCGCGAAGGCGTCATCGCGCTTGATGCCCGCATCAAGGTCACGCCAAAAGTACTGAGCGACGAAAACCGTCTGGCAATTCACCCCTACCCGCGTCACCTCAAAGAGAAAGTGGTGATGGATGATGGTACGACTTATTTGCTACGGCCAATCAAGCCAGAAGATGAACCTGCTCACTATGAGTTCATGTCGCGCCTGACCCCTGAAGACATTCATTTCCGCTTCTTCGGATCGGTTCGTGAACTGCCGCATTCGGAAATGGCGCGTCAGACGCAGCTTGATTACGACCGCGACATGGCCTTCCTTGCCATTCTGGTCGATGGCGACGAAGAAGTTGAATTCCACGGCATTGTTCAGGTTGTGATTGACCCGAACAACGAAACGGCCGAATACGCCATCATGGTTCGTTCCGACATCAAGGGGCGCGGGCTTGGCCGTATCCTAATGGAAAAAATGATCGAGTTCTGCCGTCGCAAAGGCACAGAAACCTTTATTGGTCAGGTTCTGCCAAACAACCGCCGCATGCTGACCTTGTGTGAAAGCCTGGGCTTCACCCGAAAATTCATTCCTGATGAAGATGTGTTTGAGGTGACGTTGCCATTGCAGCGCGACACAGAATGACCAAGCGATGATCAAAACATGCAAAAAGCCCGGCATTTGGCCGGGCTTTTTCTTGAGATAACGCGATGTTGCGTGTCAGGCTGTCTCGGTGACGAGTTTTGCCTTGATATCGGCCACGGCCTTTTCAGGGTCGATACCCTTTTCAAGCAGTGAGTCTCTGGCTTCGGTCTCGATCACGCGCAGTTCATGCAAAGTCGTCTGAACATCTTCCAATTGCTGTTCAAGCTCTTCGATCCGCCGTCTTCCAACCAGCATCAAATGTGCAAGCTGCTCGGTGCGGCTGCGGTCAGCATCGTAAAGGTCAATATATTCCTTGATGTCTTCGAGCGAGAAACCAAGACGCTTTCCACGCAGAACAAGCATTAGCCGTGCACGGTCACGATAGTTGTAAACACGCGTCGCCCCTGCCCGCTGAGGCGAAAGCAGGTTTTTGGTTTCATAAAACCGGATTGCGCGCGGGGTAATGTCGAACTCTTCGGCCAGTTCGGTGATGCTATAAAGCTTGTCGTTCATGATTTTTCTTGTTTGTTGAATGCGGTGCGCCACCATCGCAACATTCCGACAGCCCAGTCAACTGATTTACGCATACGTAAGGCGAAAACACCTGGTGTGGTGTCTTACGATGGCGTCGTGTCAATCATTATAGACTGGTAGGGAACGGACATATTCAAGATCGACAGGAATGTAGTTCGGACCTTCGAAAACTGAACCACGCGTACGTGCCCCAGGCCAATACCCGCTTTCACTAGACCACGTACTGCCATCTGGCATCGGCACATCCAATGCATCGCAATAAGCTTCCTGATGCTGCGCGCGAAGCTCGAAGCGTGCAGCCAGTCCATCCTCGAACAATGGCGTATCGGAGGCGCGTGGCGCGCTCAGAACACCATCATAAGGGGAAAATACGTCGGGATAAGTCACGTGATTGGCAAGATCACCGGCAAACTGAACCGGTAATGGTCCGTCCGCTGACAGATCAAGCTTATCGGATGGACCAAAGAAGGACTGATCAACTGGCATCAAGTCTTCAGGCAGTTTGTTTGGATCCGCATGTTCAATGGCGTTGCGCGCATTGATCAAACCGCGTGTTGTTCCCTTTTTGATGTATTTCTGGCGTAAGAAAAAGCTGTTGTGCAGGCAAACCGATACGTAATCGGGCTGCGCCACGGCCCCGCCTTTGCCCAGCTTGAAAACAGCGCCGCCATTATACTCATCACCCTCCGGGCCCGGTCGGCTGTCAAACCAGCAGATATTTCCATAATAGTACCAGAACCCGCCACGGACACCGTCCTGGGAGAACAGCTTGTGGCAGTTATAAAACCGGTTGCGCCCAATCCACCAACCGACCGCCGTGGCTTCGGGTTCGATCGGATTATCGCGAATATATCGAAAGCGGTTGTCTAATATCCGGACGTCGCGGTTAAAACTGCCAACCGGGGCATTCAGGTTATGGGGCGAAACATCCATCCGGACGCCATTATAGCAATCACAGATATCGTTTCGGATGATCTCTACATCGCCGATAATGTCATCAGCGCCAAAAAAGGCACCATTCAGATAGCGGTACTCAACCTTGATGACATTGCCGCTTTCGTCCTTGCCATCATGGATTTCGTCCCAGCGGATGCCGCGCCAGATATTTGGGTCCTGTACCCATCGACAGTCCGATATCGAAATGCCACGGGTTTGTTCACCATTTGCATAAAAGGCATAGGTCCCGTTGGTGATATCAAGATCACGAAAAGCCAGATCATGACTGTTCTCGATATAGACGGCACTCGGCCAGGCGCGTTTGATGGTAAATAGCTCGATCCGAATATGGGCGACATCAATTAACTGGAATACAGCAAAGCCGTGCCGCCCGGGATTGCTTGCCGATACAGATGGATCGGGCTGCTTGTTCGCATTGATGATCGCATCGGGTTCACCCCGGACGATGATTGGTTGTTCAGAAGTCCCGCTGCACGGAAACCGCAAAGGTTCATCAATGCAATAGTCACCGGCAATCATCCGGATCATTTGACCGGGCTGGCTTTGGCTAATCGCCTGTTCAAGGGTTAATGTCGGACGCAGTTTTGCGTCGATCCAGTGTTGCCGACCATCACTTGAGACATAGACAATTTCCATGCCAAACCCTCCTGCCATTGATTGCAAAACTATATCGCGTAACAACCGATTACAAAATCAGTTGTTTACAACACATTTTGCAAATCTTGCTTTAACAGAAATCCGGACGAAGTCCCGGTCCATCAGGGTTTGGACATCGCAATACTCGATGAAACTTGGTATGGCGGGCCATAAATCACAAAAGTGAGTTTTCCTCACATTCTATCAGCAGCACATATCCGCTAGACACGATCCCCGCTTTCCATCGGCCATTTTGTATGATGACTGTCGATGACAAAGTGATGTTTATGGGTCACAGGCGGGTGATAGTGGCGATGTCGGTGTTTTTCCCTGTCCTGTGCATCTTCATGAACATGCACGTGATGAGGATCATTATGCTCATGCGGATGTTCATGCCAAAACCCGGGATGGCTGTGGCGTATTGCAAGCTTGTCTTCCTTGGGCCACAGCAAGATTGCAGCAATGATTGCCATGAACGCAAGACCACCTGAGGCCAGAAACGCAACAGACAGGTCAGCCAAACTGCCAAGCCAGCCAACAATACCATAGGCAAACAGCCAGCCACCATGTGACAGTGCAAAATTGGCTGCAAAGAAAGCCGACCGATCGCCGTCACCTGCCGATCGTTGAACCAACCGACCACCCGGCGTTTGGGCAAAAGTCGTACCTGCGCCTGCAATGACCCACAGGCTTGCAAACGCCATCACACCCCGTTCACCAGCGACCAACAAAGCACCACCGAGTAACATCGCCGCCGCTGCCCCGACGATGCCCGAAAGCATCAATCGGCGTTCACCAGTGCGTTCGATCAAGCGCGGGATCAAAAAAGCGGCAATCATGGATCCGCCGCCCGCACAGGCGAGGAAGCTGGTGGTCAGGAACTCACTGCCGCCAAGAACACCACGGGTCAAAACAACCGTATTGACGATAATCATCGCACCGACCGATGACACGGCAAAGTAAACCGCCAAAAGCCCGCGCAAGCGTGGTGTTTTCAAATAGGCTACGATCCCGAAGATCGTATTGTCATAGATACCGCCAAGCCGATCTGTTGCTGCTGCTTGAGGCACAACGGTGGTCATGATCAACAAGGCTGAAAGTGCAAATGTCAGACTGTTTGCCATGAACAGACTGTCAAAGGACCAGATGGCAAGCAGTGCCGCCGCAACCGCCGGACTGACGAGGTTTTCAAGATCATAGGCCAGGCGGGCGTATGAAAGCCCCTTGGTATAGGCCTTCTCGTTCGGAAGAATTTCGGGAATTATCGCCTGAAAGACCGGGGTAAAGGCAGCAGACGCCGCATTGACCAGAAACACCAGAACGAAAATCTGCCAGACTTGGTCAACGAATGGCAAACATAGGACGATCACCGCACGCAGCACATCAAGGCCGACCAGCCACATCCGCCGTGGCAGCAAATGTGCCATGCCGCCCGCAACCGGCGCGATCAGAAGATAAGTCACCATCTTCAGAACAAGGATGGAACCCAGCACCCGCCCGGCATCATCCCCGGCAAGGTCATAAGCCAGTAGCGAGAGAGCCACCGTGGTCAACCCCGTGCCAACCAGTGACGTGATCTGGGCTGCAAACAAATGGCGAAAGGCCGGTTTGGTAAATGGGGATATGCTTGATGTCATCTCCGCCCTTTCACTTTCACCCAACCGTTCCCGTCCTCAGGATGCGTCCTCGGCCTCTTTGGCCCGCGCACTGGCCGTACATTTCTTTTCCGGTAATTGAAGCATTTTTCCCGTGCGCAGTTCAATGATCCGTGTTGCCAGTTTGCGGCGAAAATGCGGATCATGCGATACAAGGATCATCGCCTGAGGCAGACCAAGCAGGATTTCCTCAAGCCGGTGCATATTTTCTTCATCAAGCGCGTTGGTCGGCTCATCGAGCAACAAGACATCTGGCTTCATTGCAAGTACCGCTGCCACCGATACCAGCCGCTTTTCGCCCCCCGAAAGTTCGTGCGTGATCCGTTCGCGCAGATGCTTGAGATGCAGTTGATCCAGGACATCATCAACAATTGCAAGCGCCTCTTCGCGGCTGGCACCAAGGTTTAGCGGGCCGAAGGCAATGTCTTCGATAACTGTCGGACAGAATAACTGATCATCCGGGTCCTGCACGATGAAACCCACACGGCAGCGCAAGTCATGAAATTCCGTCTCGGTAACACGTGGCGAGCCAAAGGCCCGGATTTCGCCCGCGTGCGGTTTGATGAGCCCCACGATGATCCGTAGTAGCGTACTCTTGCCCGCCCCGTTTGGCCCGGCAATAAACAGCCGTTCGCCGGGGTCAAGCGTCAGGCTGACATGATCCAGCACGTTTTGGCCCGCACGATAGCCATACGAAATATCATTCAGTTCAATAAGCGAAGACATAAATTCGATCCAACAGGACTAGCGCGGTGATCAACGCCAGGAAAATTACGGCGAACAAACCATCTCGACGCCCAAAGGCCATATCGTCAATCAACGGGAAATGGCCGCTGAACCCACGACACTTCATGGCTTCAAGCACTCGTTCCGCACGCTCAAGCGATCGCACTACCAGCATACCAAACAAATACCCGAATGATCGGTATGTGTGGGCATTATTGCGCGCCTTGAAGCCGCGCAGTTTCATGGCCATACGAAGACGGTGATATTCGTCATGCAGCACAGAGATATAGCGCACGGTAAACATCATCAGATGCACAAGTGCTGCCGGACATTTCAAGCGGTATAGCGCATGGCCAAGGGTCACCGGCGTCATGCCTGCAAGCAGGCTTAGCATCATCAAAACAACCGCATTCGCGCGGACACCGACAAGAATGGCATGCCTCAGGCCCTCTTTGCTGGCCTCTGCCCCGAAAACGGTAAACATCGGTGTTCCCGGTGTCGTGAAGGGCAACATGATCAGCATGACGATGATGAACCCATCCATGGCGGCCATGCGTTTTAATGTCACGCGCCAGGGCAGATCGGTCAGGCTCATTGTCATAGCGGCAAGCGCCAGGGCACAGAGCGCGAATTCAATCTGTTGCAGGGCAACAACGACAATCGCAAAAACACAAGCAGCAAGGACACGCGCTCGTGGATCGAACCTTTCGACAAATGCGATGGGGTTCCCGGCACCTGCCTTGACGTTCAAGGGGTGATCATGTCCGAAAAGATGGCTCATGCTTCAGGTGCTTTTGCTCTTAGGCGTCGCGCGGCAAGGTAATAAACAATCCCGAATGCCCCGAATATATAACCAATACCGCCCAGAATCGATTGAAGATCGTTCTTTTCCTTGTATGCCGTGATTTCGCGGCGAAGCGGGCGCAATTCATCGCGCACGATAGATGCAATGATTTCTTTCTGGGCACGGGTAATGGCCGGAGCCGCGTTCTCGGTTGTTGCAACCACTGCCACCTTCGCAGATGAAGCACTTGTCGCATTTTCCAGCGCGACGTTTGATAAGTCGTTTATGGCAAATGCAGCTTCTGCCACGTGACCTGCACCAAGGTCCGCACGAAAACGTAAATCCACATCACCTGATGGCGTGTATACGAAAAAGCCATCTTCATCAGTGGTGATTTCGTCAATCTTCGTGCCATCGGGGGCCAGCACTTCGACCAAAGTGTTGCCGGCCATGACACCATTTGAGAAGCCGACTTCCCCTTCGATGCTGGGTCCACTTGGGAATACAGACGCAATCACCTTGTGCGCCTCTGCGCTACCAGTCCCCTGGAGAAGCGCAACCATGGTCAAAAGCAAAGCAAGCAGCCTAACCATTTGGTGTCTGCTCCGCCTGATTTGCGCGCAAGACTGCTGCCTGCATTTGAAAGTCTTCAACGGGATCTGCAGGTTGCAACAGGGCCGGTTTGACCTTGGCAATAAGATAGACAGAAGCCGCAGAGACAAGGCCTTCAACGATCATGATCGGGATATGGGCAAAGAATACCAGTTTAGCCGCCGGGATAAATGCATCCCCGCTAAGCCCCAGGGAAATTGCGACAAAAAGGGTCGTGAGTGCGATTGAGAACGCACCAGCCACCCCACCGAACACAGCCGCTGGGACCGGCGGAACACGTGCAACCATCCCCCGGAACAGGAGCCCTGCCAACACAGCGGGAAATGCGATATTCACCGTATTGACGCCAAGTACCGTCAAACCGCCAAAGCCAAAGAATATCGCTTGCAGTAACAGACCAACGAAAAGTGCTGGAAACGCGGCCCAGCCCAGCACCAGCCCGGCAAGACCACTCATGATGAGGTGCACACTGGAGGGCCCAACTGGCACATGAATAAGCGACGCAACAAAGAATGTTGCCGACAAAACCCCGGTTGCCGGGATTTTATCAATTGGAAGTTTCCGCAGTCCCAAGCCAAGCCCGGCCACTGCAAGAACACCCCCACCAATCAAAACTTCCGGTGCCAGCGCACCATCCACAATATGCATCTGTTCTGCCCCTCGCCTATTTCACATCATAGGCGCGAACCCACAGGACTGCATCCTGTGAAAGCTCTTTACCCTGAAATTTTTTGTCAGGGCCGCTGCCAAGTGCTGCGAACCCCCAAAAGCCCGCTTTTGGAACGCCGAATGTGAAATACCCGTTTTTATCGGAAAGTGCGACCACGGCACCACCAGGCATTGGCGATGCGGTTGGTGCCTGGGGCGTATTGCTGGCCATGTCGGGTTCAGCCGCCATGTATTCGACTTCAACCTCTACACCCGCCAACGGTTTCCCGTTGCTGAGAACGCGACCAGTGAAGGTTGAACCTGCAATGATATTGGTTGGCCGATTAAGCGGCAGAATCTCGGTTTTCAGCCCTTGCGGTTCCATCCAGTCTGTCGGGATTTCGTTGCGGCTGACATAGGATTTTGTGATTTGCTGGATGAAGATATCTTCGCTTTCTTCATAATACGGTGCTGGAACGACAACCATCACATAGTCACCGCTGCGCCGAAGCGTCAGCACACCGTCAAAGGCGGCTGCCGAATTCGCGCTTCCGGTAAAGGTGATCGGCGAAAGCGTTGATTTTAAATCAATTTTCTTGCCGCGATTAACCGCATAAAAATCCAACGGCTCTGCCATATCCATGACATGACCATTTTCAAACGGATGCCAGAAAATCAGTTTAACGGGCTGGTCGCCCGCCCTGCTAACATTCACTTCCGGCGTATAGGCCAATTGAAAATGAGCATGCGCCGGCAATATGGCCGACATCACGCAGGTGCTTGCAATGACAAGCCTGCCAAGGGTCTTCAACATGTAATCGTCTCTTTCTCAAACGATGCACGCAAGCCAACGGCCCAACGCGCAGGGTCAGGACAAAGAACGATAGGATGGCTGGAAGCAAGATTGCGGATCTTGTTAAGACCGTGTGTACCCCTGCAACCTGACGCTCACCCCGGCGTCCAACAGTTTTATACCGGGCCATAAACACCCGGCAGTCAAAGGCAGGTCTCCTGGCTCGCGGCTTTAAAAACACTGCGCCTTCCCGGCTTGTACCAGTGGCATATGCAGTGCTCTGACCGCTTACAGTTGCGGGGGCAGCCGTGGCTTTGTCATGCGTGACGCACCACGTTCCCTTTTAAGTTGATCCATTCTGATCAACACCAAAGACCGTTTCATAATCCACGCGCGACGGATTGCTGTCAACTATTTGCCCCGTTGCTGAACAACAAACTTTTGGGCCAATGGCTTGACGTTATCTGGGGGCTACGCAAAGATCGTTCGCACCTTTACCAGCAGGCAAAGAATGCCTCAAACACGACGGGCGAAAACATTATGACACCTGAAACAGTTCTTGTTTTCTGGTTCAAGGAACTTGAAGAAAAACAGTGGTTTATCAAGGATACTTCCCTTGATCGCCATATCACCGAACGCTTTTCCGATTTTCACGCAGCAGCGTGCACAGGCGAGCTTTTTACCTGGCGAAAAACGCCGCATGGCCGTTTGGCCGAGATCATCGTTCTTGATCAGTTTTCGCGCAATATGTACCGCGATCAACCGCAATCCTTTGCCACCGACCCAATGGCACTGGTTCTGGCACAAGAAGCCGTTTCACTGGGACTGGATCGCAAACTCGTGACACCGCAGGAACAAGCATTCCTGTATATGCCCTATATGCATTCAGAATCCGAGATCATCCACGAAGTGGCGGTTGATCTGTTTTCGCAGCCGGGGCTTGAAACCAATTATGAGTTCGAGCTGAAACACAAAAAGATCATAGACCGGTTTGGCCGCTATCCGCATCGTAATGAGATATTGGACCGCCAATCGACGCCTGAGGAACTGGCGTTTCTGAAAGAGCCCGGGTCATCCTTCTAAGCATAAAAAAAGGGACGGGTTCCCGTCCCTTTCATCTGCTGTCACCTAAGCGCAGAACATCACCCGACGTCCCGGTCGCGATTATCCCACCAGTCTTGAACAAGGCTTTCTGCCTCATCCATATAATCCGCCTTACCGGCAAGGAAGGCTGCCATAGCTGCGCTGCCTTTGATTTTGGCCTCTGCAGGGATGTCTTCGACATCGCCACGCCAAACACCAAGGAAGTGTTTAAGCGATACCGGGCTTTGGTCTTCATCATCTTTTGCGGGTTTAGACAACAATGCAGGCCAGCGAACATCATTGAGTTCGCCATTATCAAGCATGCGCAAATCGACATGCTTGTAAGGCGTTCTTTCCGCCTCGCCGCCGCCACCCTTGATCACGCCAATGCGCGGCAATTCAAGCAGCCTGCCGGTTTCGCGATGAACGTCGAGAAACGCCGGGTGAAACACGCCAAGAAACGCAGAACGTGCTTGCAGCGGGTTTAACAACCGAAGAAGGGTATTAACCGGACTGCGCAGACCAAGCAATGGGCGCAAACCAATCAGTTCCTGCAGTTTCGGATGCATATGGCGTAACGGCAAATATGCAAAGCCCTTGGATGCGATATCCGACCGTGCTTCCTCTGCAGACATGGCAATTGGCAATTTCAGAGCCTTGATGGCGGCTTCTGTGCCGACGCCATTTACAAGGTGCGAATTGTAGCCATGCATCAGGATCGGCACGCCGTTTTGTGACAGCAACAGGGCTGAAAGAACAAACCATGGCAAACCACGGGTTCGACCGGCAGCATAAGATGGCCAATCGAGCGCAGGGCGTTCAAGCGCATCATCCTCGCCGTCTTCATCCGGCTCCAGTCGGGCCGCCTTGCGCACAGCCTCGATCATGCCAGCAAGTTCTTCGGGCGTTTCGGCCCGATAGCGCAGCATCAACAAAAACGCGCCAAGCTGGATCGGTTCAACCTCGTCACGCAGGATCATGGAAAACGCTTCAAACGCTTCTTCGCGGGTCAGGCTGCGCGAACGCCCCGGTCCACGGAAAAACGTGCGTAAATAGCCCGAAAACGGATGCGCTTCGGGTAAAACGTTTTCTTCCTCGAGCTGTTCAAGATGCTCGTCGGTCATAAGACTTCACCGGATAGTTGTCGTTACTTGTCGTGGATACGCGTAAAGACCCACTCTGTCTCAGTGGAGAGGTCATCCTGATAGCGATAGCCGTCGACATCAAATTTCTTGAGGTCTTGCGGGTCTTCGAGCCGATTGTCAATCATATAGCGCGCCATCATGCCACGTGCACGCTTGGCTGAGAACCCGACAACCTTGGCCGTGCCCCCCTTTACCTCTTTGAAGACAGGGGTAATGACCGGGCCATCAAGCACCTTGGTCTTGATCGATTTGAAATACTCGTTCGAGGCCAGATTGATCAGGCTCCGATCCTTATGACCCTTGGTGATTTCATTGATCTGTTTGGAAAGCTTGTCGTCCCAGAATGCATAGAGGTCCTTGCCACGCGGATTGGCAAGACGTGTTCCCATTTCAAGACGGTATGGCTGCATCAAATCACGCGGTTTAAGCAGACCATAAAGCCCGGAAAGCATCCGAAAATGATCTTCGGCCCAGTCGATATCCGCAGCCTTCATCGTATCGGCATCAAGCCCGACATAGGTGTCACCACGAAATGCAAAAATCGCCGGTTTTGCGTTGGTCCGATCAAAAGGACGAGAAAAATGCTGGAATCTTTGATAGTTCAGATCAGCCAGGTTTTCACTGATGCCCATAAGTTTCATCAAGTCGCTGCGACTTTTTTTGCGCGCGACATCAATGAGTTCTTCTGTGTCATCGAGAAATGCAGGTTGGGAAACAGACATTTCCGGGACATCTGTTTCAAAATCCAGCTTCTTGGCCGGGGACACAACAGCAAGCATCAATCTGCCTCTTCTCTTTCATCTCGGTTCGATTTGTCGTAACAAGCCACAAGGCATGGGCAATGTCTAGGGCCCAACCCCATGTACAGGAGTATACGGCTGTGCATCGGTTTGGACCCTTGGCGTTAACCATAAACTTCTAACTTTGCAGAAAAACCGTCTTGCGCAAGCTCTGACGGAAGAAAGGAACCATTATGAGTGAACAAGTTCGCGCATCCCACATTCTTCTGATGTATGCCGGTTCGGCCCGTTCGACCGCTACCCGGACCAAGGATGAAGCCCTGACCGAAATCAATGCACTTAAAGATCAGATCGCAACAGGTGCTGATTTCGCAGAACTCGCCAAATCAAACTCTGACTGCCCGTCCGGCCAGCAGGGTGGTGACCTTGGATTCTTTGGTCGTGGCATGATGGTTCCGGAATTTGATGCCGCCGCCTTCAGCATGGATGTTGGCGCGACCTCTGACGTGGTTGAAACCGACTTCGGTTATCACCTTTTGCAGCGTACCGCCTAAGCAACCGCTTGCGCGTCATGCAGATGGTGAAGGCTGGCATTTGATTGCCAGCCTTTTTCTTTTCAGTCGTGCATCTCAGAAATCAACAATCGGGGCATCAAGCTCATATTCCGACTTGTGATCCTCGATCTCCAGCACCCAGACATCGCGATCAAATCCCACTTGCTTGCGACAGTATTCGTCGCAGTCAAATTCCGTTTCCCGGCCCCCATCCGGCCCACCGGCAACCAACATCCAACCAAGGTCACCATCGAGCGTGGTCACGCGTGAGTAGACAAAACACCCCGCGTCAAACCGGTTAAGCTTCAAAAGCACAGCACCTGCGTCTTCGTTGCCCTTATGAGCGACCATCGCCGTGATCAGCTTTGACTGGCAAATCGCGATCTGCCCCCGCACCCATAAACCTGCCTTAAGACGCGGTTGCATCACACCCCATCCCGCGAAGCGGTTACGTTTTCCGGCATTTGCAGTATCAGGTTCGCATTGGGGCAGATGTTTTCCCACATATCCCACTCAGAAGGCTTGGCCGCGCCAAAGAAGTCCCCTTCCCGACCCAGCATGTCAAAAATGATCTGGAAATGCAGATGCGGAATCCAGTCGCCATTTATCGGGAAATCCCCAAAACGGCATAGTTGATCGCCCGCAGTTATTTCCATGCCCTTGTACAGCCCTTCAAGAGAATCGCGACTTAAGTGGCCGTAAAGCGTATAGAATTTAACCCCGGCAGCCGGTTCATGCTGCAAGATGATCGTCGGCCCATAATCAAGGTGCAGGTTGTTATCCGCAAAGCTGTGTACAACCCCGTCAAGTGGCGCAAACACAGGCGTGTATGCTGGAGCGAACAAATCAATGCCCAGATGCTGGCTTCGTGCCTCGCCATCATTTTTAAACTGTTCGGATTGATAGCAAATCCTGTCTTCGCGATAGCGGCCAACGCCGACAGGCGCCTTGGCATCTGCAAGTTGCTGCCACATGATTTCGGTTTGGCGCGCCGGATCGCTTTCCCCGCCAATGACGACGTCGCCATTCGATGAGAAGTCGTAAACGATCTTTGTACAGGTCTTGAGGTCGCATTCCATCACAGACCGGAAACTATCGCGATTCTCTTCGATCCACGCACGCAGCTCTGCGGCCTCTGGCATCGGTTCCTGCCCTTGTGTGAGGCGTTCCTGATAGGTTTGAAGACGTTTGGCAGCAGCGGTAGATCGCATGACGGTCACGGTGGTGGCTCCGAAACAGAAAAAGGCAGGGACGATGCCCTGCCTTTAGCTACATTAATATCTGCCTGATCGGCAAGCCCTGGCTTACCAGTTGGTCACTTCGTATTCGCAGGACACGTCATCATCATCGGTGTCGGTCAGCGCAACCGTCAGGCGGCGCATCTGCGGGTTAAAGCGTTTGATAAAGTTCAGAAGCAGAAGCGATTCTTCGGAAAGCTCGCCCGCATCGTCGTCGTCTTCATCAAGTTCGCACAGCTCAACCAGCTCAAGGAACAGCGCACCAAGCGCGCGTTTAACATCTTCACCGCCCTTAAGGCCGCCCGTCAGTTCGCCGAGCGGTCCAAGATCGATTTCGAGTTTGCGCAGGTTCTTGCTCATCTGGTCGATGGCGTCTTCATCAAGAACCATCTCGGCCGCAATCATATGCGTACCAACTTCGTTGATATTCATGAAACCGACGAACTCGAACAGATCGTCTTTGGTCCGGCCATCCGCCAGCAGCTTTTCGGTATGCGCTTCGAATTCATCGAAGTCGATATCTTCGCCAAGATCGTTTTCAAGATCGCTCATGTCGCTCTCCAATCTGAATTTGCGCTGCTGATACTCTGGATTGCGGGAAAACTCAACCCGGACTGGTGATATGGTCATCTGCTATGCAGCCATCACATTGCCCGCAATAAATCCTGACAAAGAAGATTGCGAACATTATCGCAATATCACTAGGATCAACACCTCAGATTATAATAGCTCTACACGGTCAGCTTTTAACGGATAGTGTCATGCCCGCCTTCACGCTTCTCGATATTGTCGCATTCTTCTGGGCTTTTGCCTGGTGGGTGGGTTACACGCTGTTTGCAGATGCCAGTTCAAGACGTCGAAACTCCATTTCGGCCCATATGGCAAGAAATCGCCATCGCTGGATGGAACAGATGCTTAAACGCGATATCAGGATGGTCGACACATCCATTGCCAGCAACCTGATTACGGGCATCAGTTTCTTTTCATCGACCACCATTCTTGTTCTGATCGGCCTCGTGGCGTTGTTGGGCTATACCGACAAGGCAATTGAAACAGTGTCCGCCCTGCCCTTTGCGGCTGTCACAACACCCGGCGTGTGGGAATGCAAGGTGGTGTTGCTGATTGTGATCTTTATTTACGCCTTTTTCAAATTCACATGGGCGTTTCGCTTATCCAACTATTGCTCGATCCTGATTGGTGCTGCCCCTGATGCAGATGAACCCGATGCCCCGCGCGCTGCGGCCCGCGCTTCAAGGATGAGCATGATGTCGGCACATAACTTTAATCGTGGCATTCGGGCCTATTTCTTTGCCCTGTCAGCACTGGCATGGTTCTACCACCCGGTCGCATTTGTTATCTGTGCAACATGGGTAACGCTGGTTCTCTATAATCGGGAGTTCCGGTCGCACGCGCTCGATATCCTCAGTGGTCATCACTGACTTCCTCAGAAATCAAAAAGGGCCGCGATTGCGGCCCTTCTCGTGTCGTCGTATTGCACGCTTTCAGGCAGTCTGCGCCCGTCGCCGAATTGCAAAGGTTGCAACAACCAACAACACCAGACCAACCGGCAGGGCCGCACTGTAAAGCAGTGTCACCCAACCCGATCCGGCATAGATTGTACCGGCGGACAAAGATGCGATCGCAACCGTCCCGAAGACACAAAATTCATTGATCGCCTGCACGCGGGCCTGTTCGGATGGACGGTAATTTTCCGTCAGGAACGTGGTTGCACCAACAAACATGAAGTTCCAGCCAATTCCGAGCAACACCAGAGACACCCAGAAATTGCCGATCAAATCCTGACCGGCAAGACCGACAGCCAGGCACACAAAGTTCAGGATCGCACCAGCCTGAATGACTTTAAGGGCGCCAAAACGTTTGATCAGGTTGCCGGTAAAGAACCCGGGCGCATACATACCGACCACATGCCATTGAATGATAAATGCCGCATCGCCAAACGCGTAATCACAATCAAGAATCGCAAGCGGCGTCGCCGTCATCACAAAGCTCATGACCGCATAGCCCAGTGCACCGGCAATGATTGCAACAATGACAGCCGGTTGGCCCATCACGGTTTTAAGCGGACGTGCTGGTTCAGGGTGCTTGTGCCCGCGCATATCAGGCAACCGCAATTGCCCAATTGCGATCACCAACAGGAACTGCAATCCGATCAAGGCAACAAAGGTGCCAAGAAACGGCACGGTATCAAACCAGTCGCGGGCAAAACTTGCCAAGTTGGGGCCGATAAAGGCAGAGGCCAACCCACCCAGCATCGTGTAGGAAATCGCACGCGCCCGGAATTCTGCCGGCGCTGCTTCGGCGGCGGCAAACCGATACTGCATCGCCACTGCGTTTCCGGCCCCGATACACGCACAGGCAATACACAGCAGCCAGAAGTTCGAATAATAGACGGCCCCCATCCCCGATACCGCACCCAGCATCGCGACCGTAGCCCCCATCCAGAATCCGAATTTGCGTCCCATCTTGGCCATGATGACGGCTGACGGGGCTGTCATCGCCATCATAGCGATCATCATGAAGGCAACAGGAAGGGTTGAAAGGGATTTGTCACTGGCAAGTGAAAAACCAATGACGGCGGCGACGGTAAAAATCAATGACATCGCACTGGCAGACAGCGCGACACACAGACTCAATATCATAATGTTCCGGCGAACTTCCGGGCTCGACATTTGGGGCTCCCTTCGGTGGCGTTGGTGGCGCCGTTATGATGTTTTTGCAAAACAGGCCAAAGGCCAAGGCTTCTATCTTGCTCTACATGTTTGTCCTGTTATATTGGCTCTTCACCTTACGGGATAGTATCAATGCACGGCTTTGCCGACAAAAAGTTGAATACCGCCAAACTAACTGCATGCCGCAATGGCTGCAGCGCGGTTCGTGCTGTCCCGAAAGTCGCTTTTTTCAAAGAGCGAACTTGACCTCATCCTGAAATTCCTTTTCTTGTGCATTTACCCCGCGTAAACATGCGGGTCTTATATGTGCATTACTGAATTATGCCCGCAGATAAAGCAGAGTTGAGCCAACCATGATTGCCCTGACCCTTCCCGATGGTGCCGTACGCGAATTTGACGGCCCGGTATCGGGGTTCGATGTCGCCAAAAGCATCAGTTCTTCGCTGGCAAAGAAGTCCTTTGCCATCATCGTCAACGGCGAAGTGCGCGACCTCGCGCGAGAGATTGACACTGACGCGACTATCGAAATCGTGACCAAGGGCCATGAAGAGGTTCTTCCGCTGATCCGTCACGATTGCGCCCACGTGATGGCCGAAGCCGTTCAGGAACTCTATCCCGATACGCAGGTCACGATTGGCCCGTCCATCGAAAATGGTTTCTATTACGACTTTGCCCGCGAGACGCCATTTACGCCCGACGATCTGGTCAAGATCGAAAAGCAGATGCACAAGATCATCGAGCGGAATGAGCCGATTGTGCGCGAAGTCTGGGATCGCAACGAAGCCATCAAGTTCTTCCTTGAGAAAGGCGAAAAGTACAAAGCCGAAATCATCGAAGACCTGCCGGAAGATGAGACCATCACCTGCTATCGTCAGGGTGACTTCATCGACTTGTGCCGCGGCCCGCATGCGCCCTCGACCGGCAAGATCGGCAAGGCCTTCAAACTGATGAAGGTCGCCGGCGCCTATTGGCGTGGCAATTCCGATAATGAAATGCTGCAGCGTATCTATGGCACTTGCTGGGAAAGCAAGGAAGACCTGGATGCGTATATGCACATGCTTGAAGAAGCAGAAAAGCGCGATCATCGCCGCCTTGGCCGCGAGATGGACCTGTTCCACATGCAGGAAGAAGCGCAGGGTTCTGTTTTCTGGCACGACAAGGGTCTGAAGCTGTATCGCAAGGTCGAAACCTATATCCGTGATCGTCTCGATGATGCCGGTTATCAGGAAGTCCGTACGCCGCAGCTTGTCGACCGTGTGCTCTGGGAAAAATCCGGTCACTGGGAAAAGTTCCGCGAGAACATGTTCACCACCACCCCGGATGAAGATGATCCAGAACGCGTTCTGGCGCTCAAACCGATGAACTGCCCGTGCCACGTGCAGATTTTCCGCCTTGGCAGCAAATCCTATCGCGACTTGCCGCTGCGTATGGCGGAATTTGGCTGCTGCCATCGAAATGAACCGTCTGGCGGTCTGCATGGCATCATGCGTGTGCGCCAGTTCATCCAGGATGATGCCCATATTTTCTGCACCGAAGACCAGATTGTCTCGGAAACCAAGATTTTCTGTGACCTTCTGAAATCGGTCTACAAGGATTTTGGCTTTACCGACATTCTTGTGAAGTTTTCGGACCGTCCGGAAGTGCGTGCCGGTTCGGATGAAATCTGGGACAAGGCTGAAGCAGCCCTTCGTGAAGCGGCCCTGGAAGCTGGCCTGGCACTCGAAGTCAATCCGGGTGAAGGCGCGTTCTATGGACCGAAGCTTGAATTCGTTCTGCGTGATGCGATTGGCCGTGACTGGCAGTGCGGCACGCTTCAGGCCGACTTCGTTCTGCCGGAACGTCTCGATGCATCCTATATGGGCGAAGACGGCGAAAAGCACCGCCCGGTCATGTTGCACCGTGCGATTCTGGGCTCGCTCGAACGTTTCATCGGTATTCTGATCGAGAACTACGCTGGTCGCCTGCCGCTTTGGCTGTCACCGGTTCACGCAGTTGTCTGCACCATTACCAATGACGCAGATGACTATGCGCACGAGGTTAAAGCTGCTCTCGAAGCCAAGGGCCTGAATGTTGAGCTCGATACCCGTAACGAGAAAATCAACTACAAGGTCCGCGAACACAGCCATGCCAAGGTACCGATGATCCTTGCGCTGGGCAAACGCGAAGCAGAAGAAAAAACCGCTTCGGTTCGCCGCATTGGCTTCAAGCACCAGAAGACCTATGGCATCGATGAACTGGGTGATGCGATGGCCGCAGAAATCCGGGATCGTGTGATCGAAGCCGAATTCTGATTAAGGTCAGACCAACAAATAAAAAGCCCGCAAGTCACATGCTTGCGGGCTTTTGTTTCATCTAAACACGATGTTATTCGTGCGGAAGTTTCGGGTTATTCGTTGGCGGCAATGATCCGCCACCTGCCCCGGACAGATCCAGCTTTGGCATCCCAGTAGCAGTCTCTGCTTGTTGTGCACGTGTCTGGGCATAGGCGACGGACGGATGGCGGGCATTGCCAAATACTTGCCCGATAAAACGCCAGATCTTTGGCACAAGCCAGACGAGCAGCAGCACAAAAACAGCAAGCAGCACAAAGAAAACCACAGGGTGGAACGCAACAGTGTAAAGCGCACCAAAAACGGCCACATCTTCGGCAACCGAGGCGACGCTGTTGCTAATCGGTTCAGGTGACGTGTTGATCGCAGCCCGACTACCTGCCTTGGTAAAATGACTTCCAGCCGCAACGGTCCCGCCAACCAGCAATGCGATGGCGGTTTGAACGCCATCGCCCAACCCGACATCAAGGCCCCCCAGGGCGCCGGCCGCAAGCAGGGCACCAGCCGGAATACGGATAAAGGTGTGAATGGCATCCCAAACACTGTCGACGATTGGAATTTTGTCCGCAACGAATTCGATCAGGTACAGGAACATTGCCAACGCCAGCACCCACCAGCTTCCCAGAATCTGAAGTTCCGGTGGCAGGTCCAGCAGCCCGAAATTGTTCATAAAGCCAAGGATAACAACGGTACCATAAAGATTTACACCGCTGGCCCAGGCCCCGCCCATTCCCAAAGCAAGAGTTTCAATGACCCCCACAGATAACGCCCTTTCAAAGACACAATTCTCACCAACAAGTGACTAGGCAAAACTTCCAGTTGTGATAAATCACACTTTCAGAGCGTCCCAACGCACGTATCAATGCCAAAGTAGATCTACGAAAGGTACGACGATGAACCGTGATGGTGAAACCCTAAAATTGATCAAGGCATGTGCTGTGGTGATGTTTCTTGCCGCCCCGCTTTTAACAAGCAACGCATTTGCGATGGGCAGTTCAGATACATGGAGTTCCGGGGGAACAGACCTTGGCGCCGTGACCGAGCTTGTAGATACGGGCATGTACGATATGGCTATCGACAAGATCGAAACAATGCTCAAGGAAGATCCGGACAACGCCGATCTGTATAATTACCTCGCCTACAGCCAACGCAAAACGGGGGATTTTGACAGTGCCGCACAAAACTATGAACGCGCACTTATGATCGACCCGGAGCATGTCGGCGCTCTTGAGTATCAGGGCGAGTTGTTTCTTCAGACAGGCAAGCCGGAACTGGCACAGGAAAATCTGGCACGGTTAGAACAGCTTTGCGGCACGGGTTGCGAAGAATACCAAATTCTTGCAAGCAAAATCACAAACTGAACAACGTTATTGAGACCGCCCAAAACCTATTCGTCTGGATAGGTTCCCATTCTTGCGTAAACAGGCCATATGTCTTTTTTATATGGACAGACGCAAATGGGATTAGCCATGTCAAATGCGGTAATGCGTAAAAGCTATACGGTGGTTTGCCAGCGGACGACGGGCCAGCTGATGGAACTGGAAACGGTCTCCGACTATACTGCTGCCCTCAATACCGCCAAAGAAGCGATTGGCAACAAAAGCAATACTGAAATCCGCATCGTCGAAAACAAGTATGATCAGGCCAGCCGACGGGACAAGAAGCAAGTCGTCAAGATCCTGACTGCCGAGAGCAATTCAGGATCTCGCGGATCGGCAGGACGTGCCGGCCAACGCCCCGGTGTAACGCGTGAAACAGCCAACCAAGCCAGCAAAGGGATCATCAACATCGTGATCGCCGTAACTGTTCTGGTCCTGCTTGCCGGAATTATGATTCCCTTGATCATGCGATAACCTGTTGCCGTCACCCAAGCTGGTCATTCACGCAAACAGATCCAGCTGCGTTTGTTTGACTATGTTCCTGATTTCTAAGTAGACCTGATCGCAGTTGGTTATTTGCGACAGTTGTTTTTGTCGGCAAGGAAAGATATAACTTTCCCTGATATAGCGATGATCAGGTGAAGCGTGAAAAGCAGGTCTGCGACAACAAAAAACAACCCTTGCAACAAGCGGGGCTGGATTACCGCCGCAGCGCTTTTGCCGCTCCTCGCCGCCTGTAGCACGGATGACCTGTCCGGTCTCTGGTTTGGATCTTCTTCCACACCACAAGAAATCACTTCCGCATCTGGCGATCAGTCCTCAGCCGCCGAAAAAAACAATTTTGATCAGGTTGCTTGCGGATTATTTCTTGGTCAGACGGAACAGCACCCCCGTTCGCAAGAAGGCAACAGTTCCGGTACATCCAGTCCGATATCGCTTGCGAGTAGCCCTCAAGAGAACCTGCTTCAGGCCATTACCTATGACATGGACGGGAACTACCAAAGCGCACGTAAACTTTATGTCTGGCTAACCGCTACACCACCTGACACGAAAGTGGATCTTGATTGCGGTCAGGGTATTCGTCTTTCCGGCAGCATCAACAGCCTTGCACAGAGACGTCTTGTTGCGCTTGATGCTGCATCCCCTGAATACGCCCGCTCCGAGGAAATCGATACAGTCGTCGCATCGGCAACGGTGCCGCCTGGCCCGGAACTTCCTGATCCACCACAAGTCGAACGTGATCGCCGCTTTTATGAGACAGGCGGCGTCGTAACGGCCGAACCCGAAGCACCAACCAACGCTGTTGCGCGAATGGATATCGAGGTCAGCGAGAACACAGCACAGCTGACCCGCGTTGAACGACGGACCGCATCAACCGCCCCTGCGGCGTCAAAAGCTACAAACGATGCGAAAATCAAAGCGGAAAAACCAACACAGCCGCCAAAAAATACAACCGCCACTACGGTAGCAAAGATAGCCCCTGTGGCAGCACCTGAGCCAGTCACCGAAGCGCCAACAATTGCAGGTGACTCTGCATCTACCGAACATTCGGGTGCGATTGTCACATCCAACGCCCGGCCTGTCGAACAAGGCGAGCTTGATGTCGTGGACCGTCGCCCAGAAGCACCGATGATCGAGCTTCCGATTGCCTCGGCCACTCCCCCCTCAGACGCGACGACCGAAACATCACAATCAATGGCGACTGAACCAAATCCGCCGGCACAGACCACTACGTCAACCGCCCCCTACTACGCCGTTCAACTGGCGGCGTACCGGTCACGCGGGCGGGCCGAAGGCGCCTGGTCAAAGTTCCAGAATGCGTCTCATGGTATGCTTGCCGCCGCCGACCACGAGGTGGTCAGTATTGCGATTGAGGGTAAAGGTCTGTTCTTCCGCTTATTGACGGGCAACTATGGCACCGCTGCGGCGGCAACACAGGCGTGTAATACCCTGAAATCCGCAGGGACAGATTGCCTGATACGTAAAGTCAGCCCTTAGGCCTGAGGCGTTCTTTGGCCGCTGCCGCAATTTTGTGTGAACGCACAAGGCCATCTGGACGCGTTTTCTTTCCGTGTCTGCGCACGAATCCTGGCATCCTGTTCAGGAGGTATTCGACCTTGGCGTTGTGCCGGTAATAGCGCCAACGCAGATGCTGGATAAGCCGCCTTGTTCTTTTTGACCCCGCAGCCAATAGCGGGACGCCAAATGCAATAAAGACCATCCCAAAGAACGGTGGCGGCAACGGCAAGAACAACAAACCGACCAGCAAACAGACTGCTCCTGCGATCATCAGACCCATTGATTGCAAACGCTTTAGCTTACGCAAGGCCGACCCTACCGAGCAATTCCAGCGACTTTTGATGTCGATTATCCCGTTCACACTCGACGCTGCCAAAAGAATGTTCAAAGACATTTGATCAACAGGGGAATTGCTATTGTGCGCGTCTGGAGTACATTGCACCCATGAACACACAAATTTCTACGGGATAAACGATATGTTCTCCGTGCTAAAAGCCGATAAACCTAAAATGCCAACCGCAGAAACCGCGCTTCCGGGCCGTGACGAGGCACTCCCGGTCGCGGAGACAAATATAGTGACAGGCAATCCCATGAAAGGCCCGTTTCCTCAGCATCTCGAAATGGCTGTCTTTGGCATGGGGTGCTTCTGGGGTGCTGAACGGCTGTTTTGGCAAACCGAAGGCGTTTACAGCACAGCTGTGGGATATGCTGGCGGCTATACAAAAAACCCGACTTATCGTGAAGTTTGCGGCGGAATGACCGGCCATGCAGAAGTTGTCATGGTTGTGTTTGATCCGGCCGTGGTTTCCTATTCATCGCTTTTGAAACTGTTTTGGGAAAGCCATGACCCGACACAAGGCATGCGTCAGGGCAATGACGTCGGAACCCAATACCGTTCCGTAATCTTTGCCTGCACGCCCGACCAGGTAGAAGCCGCAAAACAGTCACGCGCGGAATATAATGCGGCCCTGAAGGCAGCCGGTCAGAACGATGTGACCACCGAGATTGCCGAGGCACCGGAATTCTTCTACGCCGAGGACTTTCATCAGCAGTATCTTCACAAAAATCCCGACGGGTACTGTGGTCTTGGCGGCACCGGCGTTTCCTGCCCGGGCATGTAACGAAGACGGTGATCAGAGATGTTTTTTTCCTGCTCTGATCACCAAAGCTAAGTTATCGCGTTGCTTTAACCTCAGACCGGCTTTCCGCCATATTCACGACTAAGGTCCGCGCACACCCGACGGACCTTAAGCCCCAGGTGTTTAATTTGGTCGTTCGGAATACGTGCCGCAGGTCCTGAAAGCGACAAGGCTGCGATGGGTAGCCCGGTCTCGTCACGGACCACGCCAGCGACACAGCGCAAACCTACGGCATGCTCTTCATCGTCAAGTGCATAACCGCGCTGCCTGGAACGTTCCAAATCCTGCTCCAGGGCCGACTGAGTTACGAGAGTTCGGTCGGTTATCTTGGGCATACCGTGCTGCGCAATGACGGAATGCAGTTCTTCTTCTGGCAAAAACGCAAGGAGTGCCTTGCCCACGCCTGAACAATGCATCAATGCCCGGCGGCCGGGCGTGACCAGCGCACGCATCATCTTGCGGCATTCGACCTGCGTCAGGAAGATGACTTCGCCTCCGTCAGCGACAGCCAGATTGACGGTTTCACCACTGTCTTCCATAAGCGCACGCATATAGGGGCGCGCGATCTGGCTCAGGTTGCGGTTTTTGGTAAAGGCGTTGCCAACGCTAAACGCCTGGACCCCAACGAACCAAAGTGTGCGCTCACCATCAAAAGTCACAAAACGTTCGTGCTGCATGGTTGTAAGCAACCGATGCGCCGTTGACGGCGGCAATTTTACCTGTTGCGCAATTTCGGTCAGCGTCATCCCGTCTTCACTTTCCGCAAGCGCGTTAAGGATGCTTAGCGCCCTGACGAGCGACTGCACTTGTTGCATTCAGAGACTTCTCCCAAAAAGCGGTCAGTAATGCCGACCACCGTTGTTATGTTGTCTCTAAATTTTAGGAGATCATCGTGCGGCTTGCACGGACTTTTGACGTACCCAGACAAAAGCTGAGTAACTGACCAGATAAACCGTAGCCGCCCCAAACGCACAAACTGTACCCCATCCCAAACCAAGGACAGGATAGCCAAGGCTTACGGCAAGAATGTAAACCCACAGCGCGCCCATCCCACGCGGGAAATTGCGGATCACAGTGTGAACCGGCTCAACCCCGTAAGAAAAATGAATGATGAGCATCATGGGATAGAGTGTTACCGGAAAACCTGACAGCAAACCGGACCACCGGGGACCGATCCATGCTGCAATTCCGCTGATCACCAAGACGATGACCGCCGCTAATGCCGCACGCAGCAGAACCACACCCTTCGTCAGGCGGACACGATTGAGAATTCGGACATTCTCGATTTTGCGGAACAGGATAAGGGCAACAAATATCGCGACCAGCAGGATCACAGCCGCCTGTGTCAAACTCATCGGGGCCAGTTGAAACAGCCAAGACACTGAAAGATATACGACAAAAGCGCCAAGGGAACTCAGAACAATCTGGGGAATAACCGGTAAGGCCGCGCATTTCCGTGAAACAAGGAAATAGGCATAAAGGAACGTGAGTGTCGCGATCAGCCCCGGCAACGCATAAACCGCGCTTTCACTGGCAAATGTGATCCCCTGCTCGATTGCGATGAAATACAGAAGGATGGCCGTTCCCAACGGATAACCAGAAAGAACACCTGCAACCCGTGGGCCTGCGCGCTCTGCAAGGACGGACAGCCCAAGAACTGTTCCAACAGATACGGCAATCTTGGCAAGGATCAGTTCCACCGGCTTTGTTTCCTCTATACAATCCTCGATAACAATTTATCGACAAAGTGCCAATATCGGTAGCCGGTTTCGCTGAGTTGGGCAAGTGCAAACAAGTAAACCGAACAAATCGCTCGATATGGACCGCATTCCGCCGGTTTATTTCCGCCAAATTGACAAACGCTGGCAGGCAGCCGCTTCAGGCTGCTACTTATCTGTTTTGATTGGTTAAACTCACAGGGTAGTACAATCGCCTATCCCGTTTCCCGTAAACACCCAAGGCGATCTTCAGGCCGTGAACTCAAGGATAGAATCAGTCAACAGTTTAACCCCTGTCAGGAACAGAAGACTGTAGCAAACCCGATAGAACAAGGTGACACTTACCTTGTCATGCGCCCACAAGCCCAACCAGGTTCCAAACAATGCCACAGGCACGAACAAAAGCGATGTTCCAAGGTTCGAGGCGTCGAACTGCCCAAGCATGGCATATGGAATCAATTTCACATAATTGACGACAATGAAGAACATTACCGTCGTGCCAACGAAGATCGACTTGTCCATTCTCTGCGGTAACAGATAAACCGACACCGGTGGCCCGCCGGCATGGGCGACAAAACTTGTGAACCCGGCGAGCGCCCCCAGAATGGTTCCTTTTCCGATTGTTGCAGATCCGGCCACCGTACTTGCGCTGCGGCCACGCAACCAATGGTCCAGCGTGAAAATGATCGCGATCATTGCGATAATCAGTTTGACCGCGGCTTCATTCAGATAACTAAACGACAATGTTCCCACCAAAATGCCAAGCAACGCAGCAGGAACAAGTATCTTCATGTTTCTGCGGTCCCAGCGCTTGCGATAGGCCCACACATTGGCAACATCCATCAGGCATAGAATAGGAAGCATGATGGCGGCCGCAGCTTGCGGCGAAACGGCCAACGCCATCAACGGAACCGCGATCACCCCAAGGCCGCCACCAAAACCACTTTTTGATACGCCTGCGATTAAAACCGCCGGGATGCCCACGACATAGAAAAACGGATCCGAGATAAACTCCATCGGACGTCCTTGTTTGTTCGGAAACTTTCAGGATTTAGGGCCGCGTATAAAACCGTTCACACCCTTATTTCTCAAGAAGCCTGGGCATTAACTCGACGAAGTTGCAGGGCCGATGCCGGTTGTCGAGTTGATAGGACAGGATTTCGTCCCATGCATCCTTGCAGGCCCCTGTCGATCCCGGCAAAGCAAACAAATAAGTTCCCATACAGACACCGGCAGTTGATCGTGACTGAACGGCGGACGTTCCGATTTTCTGGAAGGAAACCCATCGGAAAAGTTCCCCGAAACCCGGGATTTCCTTTTCATACAAGGCGCGATGTGCTTCGACTGTGACATCACGTCCAGTAACACCGGTGCCTCCCGTTGTTATAATCGCATCGACATTTTGGTTGGCGCACCATGCACCCAGCTGTTTACGCAAAGCAACCTGATCATCTGGCAGGATTTGCCGTTCATAGACGCGATGTCCCTTTTCGATGATCCGTTCGCACAGCACTTCCCCGGACGTATCATTATGGAGATCACGCGTATCGCTTACAGTCAGAACGGCAATGTTGATCGATACAAACGGTATGCTTTCGTCAATACCTGCCATGATGTTCTCCATATCTTTTGAAAGGCTGCACCAAACTAATATGACCTGAAATGGGTGCAAGCGTTTTCACGCATCAGGAGAATACCAAGGCTGCCTTCCGAATCATGAAACAACAATTCAGGCATATATTTTGAAGTTTTATTAGCAAACCGACCTTCCAAACGCGTACTCCACCAAACTAATTTCTCCCAAAAGAAAGACCCCACTCCTCATTTAATTTGAATATCTTGACAAACTTATTGAATTTATTACTTCATCAAAAATGACATAATTGGTATTACCAATACAGGACATCTCGGTGACTTCGCTTGCCGGTCTGAAAAATTACGCTTAGAAAAGCGGTAAAGGACTACCAATTTGGCGCCCTGGAATGATGCGTCAAAAACAGAAAATATGGTCGACAGGAAACAAAGGACTCATCATGAGCGACTTGCTTTGGCAACCGACGAAAGAACGCGTTGAAAATGCAAACGTCACCCGCTTTCGCGACTGGGTGAACGACAAGTATGCGCTTGATCTCAAGAGTTTCACGGAACTCTATGACTGGTCCGTTTCCGAACTCGAACATTTTTGGCCTGCTGTCATTGAGTTCGCCGAACTCAAGGCCGAAACATGGGGCGAGCGCATCCTGATCGATGGCCACAAAATGCCGGGAGCGCAATTCTTCCCTGACGCACGTCTGAACTTTGCCGAGAACCTGCTGGTTCGTGATGACGACAATGACGCGCTGATTTTCTGGGGCGAGGACAAGGTCAAAAGCCGCCTTTCCTGCGCTGAGCTTAACATTGCGGTCTCCAAGTTTTCGCAGGCACTGCGCGCCGAAGGCGTTGGCAAGGGCGACCGGGTATGTGGCTACATGCCAAACATGTCCGAAACCGTCATTGCGATGCTGGCAACAGCGGCCATTGGCGCAACATGGTCTTCTGCCTCCCCCGACTTTGGCGTGCAAGGTGTCGTTGACCGCTTCGGTCAGATTGAACCAACCGTCATGATAACGGTCGATGGATACCATTATAATGGCAAGCAACATGATATCCGCGAAAAGGTACGCGACGTCGTTGACCGCATCGACAGCCTGAAGAAGGTCGTTATCGTTCAGTATGCCTTTGACGGGGCAAACACCACCGGAATTCGCAATGCAATAAAGTATGAAGAATTCATCGCCCCTTTCCGGACTGAAAAGATCGTCTTTGAGCAGGTTGAATTCAATCACCCGCTTTATGTCATGTTCTCATCGGGCACGACCGGCAAACCCAAATGCATTGTGCATGGCACTGGCGGCACTCTGCTCAAACAGGTATCCGAGCATATATTGCACTGTGACGTAGCACCGGGTGACCGCGTTTTCTATTTCACGACCTGTGGCTGGATGATGTGGAACTGGCTCATGGCCGGGCTTGCTGCTAGCGCCACACTTTTGCTCTATGACGGTTCACCGTTCTATCCGAATGGCAACATCCTGTTTGACTATGCCGACGCCGAAGGCATGACTCTTTTTGGGACATCGGCAAAATACATTGATGCCCTTGCCAAGGCAGAGCTGAAGCCGCGCGAAACCCACGATCTTTCTTCAGTTCGCGCCATGACCTCTACTGGTTCCCCGCTCGCTCCGGAAAGCTTTGATTACGTTTATCGCGACATCAAGGAAGACATTCATCTGGCGTCCATTTCCGGCGGCACGGACATTCTCGGTTGCTTTGTTTTGGCATCCCCCGTTTTGCCGGTAAAACGCGGCGTCATTCAAACCCGGGCCCTTGGCGTTGCAGTCGACGTGTTTGATGATGACGGCAAGCCTGTGCGCAATGAAAAGGGTGAGCTTGTTTGCACCAAGCCCTTCCCGTCCATGCCGGTCGGCTTCTGGAATGACCCGGATGGGTCACGCTATCACAGCGCCTATTTTGATCGGTTTGATAACATTTGGTGCCATGGCGACTATGTCGAACTTGATGATGAAGGTGGCATGGTTATTTACGGTCGATCAGACGCCACGCTTAATCCAGGTGGTGTTCGCATCGGCACGGCCGAGATCTATCGCCAGGTCGAAAAGCTGCCTGAAATTCAGGAATCGATTGTTATCGGTCAGGACTGGGATAACGACGTTCGGGTCATCCTGTTTGTTGTGCTCCGCGATAATTATGTGCTGGATACCGCTCTGATCGATAAAATCAAAAAGCAGATCCGAGCCAACTGCACACCACGCCACGTGCCAGCCAAGGTACTTGCTGTCGCCGATATTCCACGCACAAAATCGGGCAAGATTACAGAACTCGCCGTTCGCGATGTTGTCCATGGCAGACCGGTGAAAAATCAGGAAGCCTTGGCAAACCCGACGGCATTGGAGCTATTTTCCAATCTTTCAGAACTAAAATCCTGATCTTCAAAAGCCCCGCCATCACCAGCGGGGCTTTTTTCACACTTGCCCCCTCGCCTGACCACAAAGCGTTGCGACCTTTCTGCGTGTCGCGCCGATTCCGCACTGCGGCGCTGCACGCTTTTTAAACAATGTGAACTCGTGCACTTTTTTTGACCATTGACCTGAATTTGGTGAAAAAAAGTTCGTGCAATTCCCAACGCAGTCCCCATCACTTCTCAAAACCCACCTAGAACATTGAATAAAAATAGGAAATGGGAATTTGTATAAATTATCTACGCGAAAGTACGCAGGATATAACTGCAGAAAAAGTCTCATTTTTCCGCTGAAAACACAGTTCTCTGCCGTGCCCTAAATTTTTCACACTTGACACGAGGCGGCCTAAAATTTCTTAATTTGGCGGTCCGATCTTCTTCGGACGGATGGATATGCGGCTTTGCATATCCAGGGTGGCACAAAAGCTAAAAACAATGCTTTGCTAATAAGGGAGCTCATCTTATGAAAATCCAAACGATCCTTGCCGCTGGCGCAATGACCGTTGCAGCCGTTGCCGCGCAGAACGCACAGGCAGGTGCTGTGCTTGACGGCATCAAGGACAAAGGTTTCGTTCAGTGCGGCGTGAACACCGGTCTTCCGGGTTTCTCCGCTGCCAATGCCGAAGGTAAGTGGGAAGGTATCGACGTTGACGTTTGCCGCGCTACTGCAGCTGCGCTGCTTGGTGACGCGAACGCCGTTCAGTACACCCCGCTGACCGCAGCACAGCGCTTCACGGCCCTGCAGTCCGGTGAAATCGACATCCTGTCGCGTAACACCACTGCAACCACCACCCGTGATGCAAAACTCGGCCTGACCTTTGTCGGCGTCAACTACTATGACGGTCAGGGCTTCCTGATCCCGAAAGGTCTTGGCGTTTCGAGCGCAACTGAGCTTGACGGCGCAACCGTTTGCGTTGAGCCGGGCACCACGACCGAGCTGAACCTTGCTGATTACTTCCGCGCCAAAGGCATGTCCTTCGAGCCGGTTGTTATCGAAAACATCAACGAAGCAACTGCTGCCTTCTTCTCTGGCCGTTGCGACGTTTACACCACCGATGCTTCGGGTCTTGCTTCCATCCGTACCCAGATGGCTGAAAACCCGGCTGACTACGTCATTCTGCCGGAAATCATTTCCAAAGAACCGCTCGGCCCGGTTGTCGCCCAGGGTGACGAACAGTGGTCGGACATCGTTCGTTGGGCCTTCACCGCAATGGTTGAAGCAGAAGAGTATGGCGTCACCATGGAAAATGTTGACGACATGAAAGCAAACAGCACCAACCCGGGCATCCAGCGTCTGCTGGGCGTAACGCCGGGCATGGGTGAAGCTCTTGGTCTTGACGAAGCTTGGGCATACAACATCATCAAGCAGGTTGGTAACTATGGCGAAAGCTATGAGAAAAACGTTACCGCCAAGCTGGGTCTTGAGCGTGGTCTGAACGCTCTGTGGACCGATGGTGGCCTGCAGTATGCATGGCCGGTGCGCTAATCACTAGCAAGCCGACTATCTAAACCTACGAAGCTCCGCCCCACTGTCTGAACGCATGGGCGGAGCTTTTCGTTAGGTGCTTACTGATTTTGGATATAATCTACACCTGAGGGTCATATGAGTAAGCCTCAAAATGCCCCGGGGGATGTTCGTTCCAAGGGTCTCGTCGACTACCTGAATGACGAAAACGTTCGTGCGGTGCTGTATCAGATCATCGCGATTGGACTGATCGTCCTTGCAGGCTGGTACCTGGTGTCCAACACCCTGTACAACCTTGAACAACAAAACATCTCTACCGGTTACGGGTTCCTCGATCTTGAAGCGTCCTTCGAGATCAGCGAGACCATGATCGACTACAGCGCACAAAGCAGTTATGCGACGGCGCTGATGGTTGGTCTGCTTAACACTGTGAAGGTGTCACTTCTCGGCATCATTTTGTGCACGATCATCGGGACAATCTTTGGCATTGCACGCCTGTCCTCGAACTGGATCGTTCGTAAACTGGCAACCGTTTATGTTGAGACGTTCCGAAACATTCCAGTGCTGCTGCAACTGTTCTTCTGGTACGCACTGATTCCCGGCGCATTCCCGCACCCGCGCGATGCGTTGGAACCCATTCCCGGCGTTTTGCTGACATCACGCGGCATGTATATGCCGGTTCCAGAACCTGATGCCGCCTACACCCTGATGGCCATTGCCGCCGTAATCGCCTGCGCTGTGATCTATTTCGTCAAGAAATGGGCCAAAAAGCGTCAGGATGCGACCGGCCAGCCCTTCCCGATGTTTCTTGCCGGTCTCGGCATTTTCGTCGGGCTTGTTTTGCTTGCCTATCTGGTCGGCGGTGCGCCGACCGAACTGAGCATGCCGGCCCTTAAAGGGTTTAATATCCGGGGTGGTTACAATATTTCACCCGAATTCATGGCAGTACTGATCGGCCTTACGGTTTACACCTCGACCTATGTTGCCGAGGTTGTTCGTTCCGGTATCCAGGCTGTTCCGAATGGTCAGTGGGAGGCTGCCGACAGTCTTGGCATTCGCCGTTCTGTCGCCCTTCGCAAGGTGATCCTGCCGCAATCCATGCGCGTTGCGATCCCGCCACTGACCAACCAGTATCTGAACCTGACCAAAAACAGCTCATTGGCTGTTGCTGTCGGTTACCCGGATCTGGTTTCGGTATCCAACACGACCATGAACCAGACAGGTCAGGCGATTGAGGCCATCTCGATCTTCATGTCGATCTATCTTGGTTTGTCCTTGTTGACCTCGCTCTTTATGAACTGGTTCAACAAGAAAATGGCACTGGTGGAGAGGTAACATGTCAGAAAACGCAAAACTACCTCCGCTGCCAACCGGCACCTTTGCCGAACGTGCGATTGTATGGTCGAAAAAGAACCTGTTTGACGGATGGTTCAACACCATTTTGACGCTTGGTTCGATCGCATTCCTGTTCTGGCTTATCCCGCCAATCGTTGAGTGGGCCATCGTCAATGCGACGCTGTCCCCCACCATCGAGGGTTGCGCAGAAGCCAGCGGCGCCTGCTGGGGCTTTGTGAATGCGAACTTGCGACTGATCCTGTTCGGGACCTACCCGTTTGACGAACAGTGGCGTCCGCTGTTGGCCATGATCCTTCTGATGGGCATCATTTGCGGTAGCCTCGGTGGAGTTAAGTATCCGGGCATGCGCAAGGCCATCATCCCGATGTGGGTGATTGGTGTGCCGATCATTGCCATCCTCATGTGGGGTGGTGTGTTTGGTCTGACCTATGTCCAGAACAGCTATTGGGGTGGCCTGCCGCTGACCCTGATCCTGTCCTCGATCGGTGTGATCTTTGCCTTTCCGTTCGGACTGCTGCTGGCACTTGGTCGACAGTCGCACATGCCAGCGATCAAAACCGTGTCTGTGGTTTACATCGAGGTTATTCGTGGTGTGCCACTGATTACGGTGCTGTTCATGGCATCGGTCATGTTCCCGCTGTTCCTGCCTGATGGGGTGACCATCGACAAGCTGCTGCGTGCACAGATCGGTATTATCCTGTTTACCGCTGCCTACCTCGCCGAGGTATTCCGTGGTGGTCTGCAGGCCGTACCGCGTGGTCAGTTCGAGGCTGGTGACAGTCTTGCGCTGTCTTACTGGCAATCGATGCGTCTGATCATTTTGCCGCAGGCACTGCGTCTGGTGATCCCGCCGACCGTCAACAGCTTTATCTCCATGTTCAAGGACACCACACTGGTCGTGATTATTGGCCTGTTTGACTTCCTTGGCACGGTGAAGCTGGCACTGCGCAGTGACCCGGCCTGGACCAAGTATTACGTCGAAGGTTATGCCTTCGCCGCGGCAATTTTCTTCCTGATCTGTTTCTCGATGGCGAAATATTCCGCCTATCTTGAAAAAGAGCTTCGCAAAGGCGAACAAAGGTAAGGAGTGAGGAAAAAACAATGACTGTAGCAACTGAACCCACTACCGGCGCTGTGCCTCCTCCGTCCAAAGAGGATGTCATCACCGTCAACAAGATGAACAAATGGTATGGCAATTTCCATGTTCTTCAGGATATTGACCTGTCTGTTCGCAAAGGTGAGCGTATCGTTATCTGCGGCCCGTCCGGCTCAGGTAAATCGACGCTGATCCGCACCCTGAACCGCCTTGAGACCTATCAAAGCGGTGAAGTCTTCGTCGATGGCATCTTGCTTGGCGACGATGTCAAAAACATTGAAGCCGTGCGCCGCGAAGTCTGCATGGTGTTCCAGCACTTCAACCTTTTCCCGCACATGACCGTGCTGGAAAACCTGACGCTGGCCCCGATCTGGGTTCGCAAGATGCCCAAGAAGCAAGCCAACGAACTGGCCATGCATTATCTTGAGCGTGTGCGAATTGCCGAGCAGGCCCACAAATACCCGGGGCAGCTTTCCGGCGGTCAGCAGCAGCGTGTGGCGATTGCCCGTTCGCTCTGCATGCAGCCGAAAATCATGCTGTTTGACGAGCCGACCTCGGCCCTTGACCCGGAAATGGTCAAGGAAGTTCTCGACGTCATGGTCGAGCTTGCCAAGGAAGGCATGACCATGCTTTGCGTGACCCACGAGATGGGCTTCGCCAAAGAGGTCGCAGACCGTGTGATCTTCATGGATGCCGGCCAGATCGTCGAAATGGCTGGTCCGCAGGAGTTCTTTGATAACCCGAAAAGCGATCGTACGAAGCTGTTCCTCAGCCAGATTCTTTCGCACTAGTCGGTTAGCGAACCACTTGATCTCTGCAAAACGGCCCCTTTTACGCGGGGCCGTTTTCGTTTTTGTGAAAATGATCCTTGCCCCGGCCCGCGCAATTGCCGAAACTCGCCCCACCCTGTTCATCATCCGGAATGCAAATGACCACGCCTGAAACAAGTTCCGTGACACATCCCGCCCTTATTTCTGTTGAACATCTCAGCAAACGGTTTGGCAACAAGCTTGCGCTTGATGATGTCAGCCTGTCTCTTCCCAAAGGTGAGACATTGGCGATCATTGGTCCGTCGGCTGCAGGCAAAAGTGTTCTGATGAAATGTCTGGTCGGAATTTATGGGGCAGATGCCGGCAAGATCATCCTTGATGGCGACGATGTCAGCCAGACCAATGCGCCCAAACGGGCTGCCTGGGCCGAACGCATTGGCATGCTGTTTCAGCAAAACGCCCTGTTTGACAGCCTTAAGGTCTGGGAAAACATCTGTTTCCGGCAAATTGAACTTGGCACGCTCAGCCGCAAGGACGCCAGGGAACACGCCGTCCATCTGCTGGGACTTGTCGGCTTGGCTGCTGAAAGTGCTGACTTGACGCCCGGTGATCTGTCAGGCGGCATGCAAAAACGCGTTGGCGTCGCACGGGCCATTTCTACAGATCCAGCCATCCTTCTGCTCGACAATCCAACGGCTGGTCTCGACCCGGTTTTGTCGAACCATATTGAGCTCATGATCGGCAAAATTGCCGAGCAGCGCGGTACCACGGTGATTTCCATCACCAATGACATGCAAATTGCCCGAACACGTTATCAGAACCTGATGATGATGCATGATGGCAAGGTCTATTGGTCGGGGAAAACCCATGATATTGATGATGCGCACAATGAACATCTGACACAGATGCTGAACGGATCATCGCAGGGACCGATTACCATGCGCACCGGAAAACGCGAAGACCACGTCTTCAGCTAGAACGCAGCTTCCATCCCCTTTGTGTCCGCCTAGTTTGCGGTGTAGACCGAAACGTCTGCTTCGCGGATAACGTCCGACCAGATCGGTCCCGGATGGCGATCCGTGAACAGCGCATCAATTTCGGAAAGATGCCCAAGACGCACCATTGCGCGGCGCCCAAATTTGGAGGCGTCCGTGCACAGGAATGTCTGACGTGCGTTGGATATGATCGCACGCGCCACGCGGACTTCGCGGTAATCGAAATCCATCAGACTGCCATCCTCATCGACGCCTGAAATCCCGACAATCGCGTAATCAACCTTGAACTGGTTGATGAAGTCGATGGTCGCTTCCCCAATCACCCCGAAATCCCGCTGCCGCACCACACCACCGGCAATGATCACTTCAAAACCCTGGTTTGCGGCACAGATTTCCGCAACATGAAGGTTGTTGGTAATGATCTTAAGGCTCTTGTGCCCGAGAAGTGCATGCGCAACTTCTTCGTTGGTTGTCCCGATATTGATGAATAACGACGCACCTTCTGGAATGTGTTCTGCAACCAGCTTCGCAATTTCACGCTTGCTGCCAAGATTCAAAACCTGACGGTCTGTATAAGCCGTGTTTTCAGTGGTCGAAACACTGGCCGCACCACCATGGTATCGCGCGATCAGGCCCTCTTCAGCCATTTCGTTGATGTCGCGGCGGATGGTTTGCGGTGTGACGGAAAAATGTTCGGCAAGGGTATCAATGGTCATAAAGCTGTTTGAAGCAACGAGCTCCAAAATCTCTCTACGACGTCGATCCAGTTTCCCCATGCCTCTCTCCTACTGTTCTCAATTTTCATCTTCATCGGAAAATTTTCATTCCTGATCAAAATGCTTTCTCTTGCTCCATTTGGCAAGCCTTGTCCGCCTCACGAAAAGTACCTACAGCACCAACGGCACCAAAATCATGGCAAACAGCGTGATCATGACCAGAGCTACGACATTCATAACGGCACCAGCCCGAACCATGTCCCCAATGCTTATATACCCGCTGGCAAAAACGATGGCATTCGGTGGCGTGGCCACCGCCGACATGAAAGCACAGCTGGCTGCCAATGCTACCGGCACAGACAGGAGCAAAGGGTCAATCCCCTCACCGATCGCGTATGTCGCGACGAGCGGCAGGAATGTAGCGACCGTTGCTGTGTTGGACGTCAGATGACTGATCATGGAGACGATCAAGGCGATAAGAGCAATTTGCACGAACACCGAAAGATCAGGAAAAGCACCCGCATTGCCTGCAATCCATGCGGCCAGTCCGGTATCATTGATCAAAGCCCCCAGAGCAAGGCCACCCCCGACCAAGAGCAAAACACCCCATGGCAATCGAAGCGCTGCCTTCCAATCAAGAACATACAGGTTTTCACGTGCCTTGACCGGGATTGAGAACAAAGCAATTGCTGCCATCACCGCAATTGATGCATCAGACAACTGCAAGCCCGGCAAGATGGCATTGATCAATGGCTTCAACAGCCACAGGCATGCCGTGATCACAAACACCAGTGCAACTGACTTCTCGCCCCGCGACATGGGTCCAAGAGAATCCATATCTCTCTGAAGGGCTTCGCAAGCCGCGTCTGGAAGAGACGATTGCAACGGATAGACGATCTTGGTCAGGACCACCCAACACAGTGCCAACATGATCGCGGCAAACGGCACGCCAACAATCATCCATTGACCAAACCCGATGGAAAGATCGAAGTTACTCGACAAGTATGCCGCCAGCAGCGCGTTGGGTGGTGTTCCAATCAAAGTCCCGATGCCGCCAATGCTTGCCCCAAAGGCAATTCCAAACAGCAGTGCGAAGGCAAAATTTCGCACATCCGGCGCCAACTGGATCGGATCATCGCTTGTGGTTTGATTGGTGGCGATGTCCGACCGGCCCGCTTTCCCGTCATCGCGCAGCAGCTGTACCAGCGACAAGGCAATTGGCAGCATCATCGTCGCCGTTGCGGTATTGCTGACCCACATGGACAGGAACGCGGTTGCTGCAATAAATCCGCCAACAAGAGACGACGGCCGGAACCCCACCTGTTTGAGGATCAAAAGCGCAATACGCCGATGAAGGTTCCAGCGTTCCATTGCGATTGCAATTACGAAGCCACCAAAGAACAGGAACAGCAACGGATTTGCATAATGCTTGGTGACCTCACTGATCCCTGCGACTGACAAGCTGGGCGCAATGGCAATGGGAACAAGGGCCGTTGCAGCGATCGGGATCGCCTCACTTAGCCACCAGATTGCCATCAGTGCCGCAATCGCCGCTGCATACATGGCCGGTTGCGGCATGTCATCGGGTGGGTCTGACAGCATCATCACAAGCGCGACAATGATCCCGGTCCAAAATCCGATCTGCCGACGCAACGCCCCTGGACGGCGTGGTGACGCGGGGTTCGCCCCTGTTGTCGATATTGGCAGACGTTCAAGAAGTCGGAACCGTATCATTGTCGCACGCTCATAAATCATCAGACGGGAAAGCAATCCATGGGGATTACTGCATCAAACTCATCTGATATCAAATTGATTTTGCTTGAATAATTCCAGTCCGCAGCATGACGGCAATTTTTCCGCATCACGGTAAACCGACCAATTCGATTATGTTTGCAGATGCCAAGATCGGTGATAGCGTTCCGTAAACAGATAAAACAAAACAAGCTGCTTACAGCGCATCAGAGAGGAACCATCCGTGAAACTCCATTGCTGCCCCACCCGCGTTTTCGTTGCCCCCCTTGGCGTGGAGGCAGAACATGGATAGCTTTGACTATATCGTGATCGGGGCCGGTTCGGCCGGATGCACCCTTACCAACCGGCTTTCAGAAATTCCTGATGCCAACGTGCTGTTGTTGGAAGCAGGCGGCAAAGACCGCAACCCGTGGATCCATATCCCCGTCGGTTATCTTTATTGCATCGGCAACCCAAAGGTGGACTGGTGCTTCAAGACCGTTGAAGAACCCGGTTTGAATGGCCGGTCGCTGGGATACCCGCGCGGCAAGGTGCTGGGTGGGTGTTCTTCGATCAATGGCATGATCTACATGCGCGGCCAGGCCAATGATTATGACCAATGGCGCCAGTCTGGTTGCACGAACTGGGGGTGGGATGATGTCCTGCCTTTCTTCAAGAAATCCGAAGATTTCTATCGTGGCCAGGATGATCTCCACGGCGAAGGTGGTGAGTGGCGAGTTGAGCAGGCCCGCGTGCGTTGGGAAATTCTTGAAGCGTTTCAGGATGCTGCCGAACAGGCCGGTATCCCCAAGGTGTCGGATTTCAACCGTGGCACCAACGAAGGTTCATCCTATTTTGATGTGAACCAAAAACGCGGTATTCGCTGGAACACGTCCAAAGCTTTTCTCCGCCCGGCCCTTGAGCGCAAGAACCTTGAAGTTCGCACCAACGCGCATGTCCGTCGCCTGATCATTTCCGAAGGTCGCGTCACGGGTGTCGAATATGAACGCGACGGCAAGATCGAAACCGTTTACGCCAACCGCGAAACCGTTTTGTCTGCCGGTGCAGTCGGATCTCCGCAGATATTGGAGCTTTCCGGGATCGGACGTGGTGACATCCTGCAGCAACACGGGATCACTCAGACCCTTGATAGTCCGCAGGTTGGCGAAAACCTCCAGGATCATTTGCAGCTGCGTTGCGCTTTCAAGGTTTCCGGTATCAAAACGTTGAATGAAAAGGCCAGTAGCCTGATGGGCAAGGCCAGCATTGCCCTTGAATATTTTTTCAATCAATCCGGCCCGATGTCGATGGCACCAAGCCAGCTGGGTATCTTCACCCGGTCAGATGAATCATATGAAACACCGAACCTGCAATATCACGTGCAGCCCCTTTCGCTGGAGAAGTTTGGCGATCCTGTCCATCCCTTCCCGGCCTTTACAGCCAGTGTATGCAACCTGCGCCCACAAAGTCGCGGCAGCATCCATATTACGAGCCCGGATCACGCGACGCAGCCCGCCATTGCACCGAACTACCTGTCGGCAGAGGCAGACAAGAAAGTTGCTGCTGATTCCATTCGTCTAACACGCAAGATTGCGGCCCAGCCGGCCCTGTCTGCCTACAGCCCAGAAGAATTCAAGCCGGGCCCGTCCTATGACAGTGAAGAAGATCTGGTCAGGGCCGCCGGTGATATCGGAACAACCATTTTCCATCCTGTCGGCACATGCCGGATGGGGGCCGATAAAGGATCGGTGGTTGATCCGGAATTGAAGTTGCGCGGCCTTGATGGACTGCGGATTGCCGATGCGTCCATCATGCCTACAATCACGTCGGGCAATACAAACTCACCTACCATCATGATTGCAGAGAAAGCCGCGGCCATGATTAAAGCTGCTGCAGCCGGTTAAGGCAGGCCAAACAGCAAAAGCCGGGGCATCAACCCCGGCTTATTTTGGTCACCAGACGGATATCAACCCTGTTTTCGTGCAACAATCCGTTCGCGCACAGCGGGCTCACTACCCGTTGGGTCAACATCACCTTCATCAATCACAATCGCTTCGCGCAGCAAGGCCGTTGCTTCATCAAGTTGTGCCTGATCGCGGGTATGCGCCATGCAGATCGGCGTTTCCGCAGAAACCGGCTGTCCGACCTTGATAAAATCAGTAAAGCCAACGGCAAAATCAATTTTTTGGTCCGCGCGTGTCCGCCCGCCCTTAAGCGACACCAGCGCAAGGCCGACCTTTCTGGCATCCATCGAAAGCACACGTCCGGTCTTGGCTGCTGTTACCGTGTTTATCATCGGTGCCGTTTCTAAATACTTGCCGGTATTTTCAACAAAGTCCGCCGGACCACCAAGACTTGCGACCATCTTGCCAAAGGTCTCTGCAGCCTTGCCGCTTTCAAGCACCTCTGTCGCCATGCGCAGTCCATCGGACACATCCACAGCAACACCACTGACAGCAAGCATCTCCGCAGCAAGCGCCATCGTGACATCATAGACACGTTGTTCCCGGTGTTTCCCCGACAAGAAGTCGATTGCTTCATGCATTTCAAGTGCATTGCCCACGCTATCGCCCAGGACCTGCTCCATATCGGTCAAAAGTGCGACTGTTGGGACGCCGTTTCGGGTAGCAACTTCAGTGATACTTTCAGCAAGCTCGCGGGCGCGATCATACTCAGCCATGAAGGCACCTGATCCAAACTTTACATCCATCACAAGGCTATCAAGCCCTGCTGCCAACTTCTTTGACAAAATGGATGCCGTGATCAGCGGTATGCTTTCCACCGTCGCCGTCACATCGCGAATGCCATAGAAACGCTTGTCCGCTGGTGCCAGATCGGACGTCTGCCCGATAATCGCACAGCCAACGTCGCGGGTAACCTTGGCAAACTCTTCGAGTGTCGGGGTGGTGCGATAGCCCGGAATGGAATCAAATTTGTCCAGCGTACCGCCCGTATGACCAAGACCGCGACCGGAAATCATCGGCACAAAGGCACCACAGGCGCCGACAATCGGGCCAAGCATCAGGCTAACCTTATCGCCAACGCCACCAGTTGAATGCTTATCAACAACCGGTCCATCAAGTCCAAGTGTCTTCCAATCCAGAACCGTACCGCTATCGCGCATATTACGCGTTAAAGCGGCGCGTTCATCCATGGTCATCCCGTTGAAGAACACCGCCATCGCAAGGGCTGCAACCTGACCCTCGCTAATGCTGTTGTCGGTTATACCTTTGACGAAAAAGGCGATCTCGGCGTCGCTCAGAACTTCGCCTTCACGTTTGCGGCGAATAATTTCCTGGGGCAGCATATGCTGTCTCCTGCGCACTTGTCGTTAAATCAAATCAGCAACTTAGAAGTCACAAAACTTCATGAGTCACTTGAAAAATACTGCAGCAATATCTTGATAAGATTGGCTGAACCCTCTTTAGCCATTTCCAGTGTCTGTTCATGGCTAAGCGGTGTGGCACTCATGCCAGCGGCCAGGTTGGTGATATTTGACACCGCCGCCACCTTGAACCCAAGTCGGCGGGCAAGAATGTTTTCCGGCACGGTCGACATACCAACCGCATCTGCACCCAACACCTTGAGCGCGCGAATTTCGGCTGGTGTTTCAAAGCTTGGCCCGGTGCACCAGCAATAGGTTCCCTCGAACAGTTTAATGCCGAGTTTTGCAGCCACGTCATGCAGGCCGGAACCGATTTCCGGGTCATAGGGTACATCCATACCGACAAAGCGATCATCACCGTGATAGCCAATCAACGGATTCGGGCCAAACAGGCTGATATGATCGGTAATCAGCATCAGGCTTCCCGGAACGGCGTCTGGAATTAGCGAGCCCGCCGCATTGGTCAGAAGCAAGCGCTCTGCCCCCAATTCACGCAGAATTTCAAGCGGCTCAGCCATCAAATCGGAACGGCCATGTTCGTAATAATGGGCCCGCCCCTGCATCACGGCGACGGAAACACCGCCAATGCGTCCAAGCACAAGTGTTCCCCCATGTCCGGCGACAGTTGGACGGGGGAACCCCGGCAATTCTTCATAAGAAATGCTGATCGCATCGCTTACGGCGTCAACGACCCCGCCAAGACCGCTGCCCAGCACCAATGCAACGTCCGCCCTGAATCCCGGTGCCTTGCTGGCAATGATGTCGAGCGCTGATTTTACATTGCTCATTTGAGGTTCTCCGGACCAAACGAATGGGGAATAAGTTCTTCGCGGCTCAGGGTCAGCAGTGTCTCGCCGGAATCATTGATGATAAAAATCGTTGCGTCCGAACCGGTAAACTCGCGGATTTTTTGGCGACATCCACCACACGGGGTACAGGCGATATCACCAAGCCCGACAACAACAATCTCGTCAAACCGGGTTTCCCCGGAAAGCACCATCGCCGAAATCGCTCCGGCCTCTGCACAGACACCTTCGGGATAGGCCGCATTTTCAACGTTGCACCCCGAAATGACCTTGCCATCTGCCGTACGCAGGGCAGCACCGACAAAGAACTTGGAATACGGTGCATACGCCTTGTCACGGGCCGATAGTGCCGCGTCAATCAGATCGCGCGGAGCCTGTTTCTGAACAACCATTTTTTGATCCTGTTTTGATTACCTATCGCGCCTGACCAAAGCGCAAGATATCGTAAAATGTGGTTCGGGACTGCCTGTATCTTAGGTCTAGACCCTAACCACGAAAAGCTTAGCGTTCCTTGACATAAGCGCGACCAAGCGCCTTTGGCGGAATGGCCCGGCCAATAAACCCGGCCAGAAGAATGACCGTCAGGATATATGGCAGTGCCTGTACCAACTGGACAGGTACTTCGCCAATCCCCGGCAGCACGACGCCCTGCAAACGGGTTGCCGCCGCATCAAGGAACCCAAACAACAGGCATGCAGCCAGCGCCGGGAACGGACGCCATTTACCAAACACCATGGCCGCCAATGCGATATAGCCCTTGCCTGCCGTCATGTCCTGTAGGAACGAAGCCCCCTGCGCAGTAGAAAGGTATGCGCCCGACATGCCGACAAGTACACCACTACAAATCACCGCGCGATAGCGCATGGCAACAACACCAATACCGGCAGTATCCACAGCGCCCGGGTTTTCACCGACCGCACGCAAACGCAAGCCAAACCGGGTGCGATACATCACCCACCATGCCGCGGGAACGGCAACGAAGGCGACATAGACCAGAATATTGTGACCACTGAGCAATTCCGAATAGATGGGCCCCAAAATCGGCACGTCGGCGAATGCTTCGGCCCCCGGGAACGTTATGGGCTGGAAACGCGATGCCTTATCAAGTGCCGGGGTCTTTCCACCCTGTGCAAACAATGCAATCCCGACAAGTGCTGTCAGGCCGGACATCAAGATGTTGATCGCCATGCCTGAAACCACCTGATTGCCCTTGTGCGTAATGCAGGCAAAACCATGCAGCAATGAAAGCCCGATCGTGGTGGCAATCGCAGCCAGCAGCCCCACCCACGGGCTGCCAACATAAAATGCAACAGCAGCCGCAGAGAACGCACCACCAAGCATCATGCCTTCAAGGGCAAGATTGATGGTCCCGGACCGCTCCGAGAACATCCCGGCAAGGGCTGCAAGAATAAGCGGCGTCGAGGTCCGCAGCGTTGCATCCAGCAACAGGATAATCAGCTGAAATGTATCCATTATGCGGCCTCCCCGGCATCCTGACGCAGACGCCACGCTGTATATATCTTTGTCACACGCGGCCGGAACATATGCTCCATAGCGCCGGTAAACAGGATGACGAGACCCTGAATAACCACGACCATGTCATTGGAGATGGTCGGGATTTCAAAGGAAAGCTCCGCCCCGCCCTGATAGAGCATCCCGAATAGCAAAGCCGCAAGGAAGATGCCAAATGGATGGTTGCGCCCCATCAACGCGACCGCAATGCCGACAAAGCCATAGCCAGCAGTGAAATCAATCAGCAGGCGATGCTGAACACCCATAACTTCGTTGAGCGCCATAAACGATGACAGCGCGCCTGAGATCATCATTGCAATGATGATAAAGCGTCCGGGCTCAATGCCGGCATAGGTCGCAGCGACAGCGTTGGCCCCCACTGTGCGGATCGCATAACCCCAGCGGGTATGCCAGATGAACAGCCAGACCATCACACTGATGACGATGGCATAAACAAATGACAGGTTGAGCGGGCTTGATGCCATCTCGATGCCAAGAGCACCGGCAATGTCATGTATGAATGGCAAACGCAGATGTTCGGCGATCTGTTCACTTTCCGGCGTCATGGAGCCTTCCGGGCGAAGCACATTCACCAGCAGGTAGACCATTAGCGACGACGCAATGAAGTTGAACATAATCGTCGTGATCACAACATGCGATCCGCGACGTGCCTGCAGATAAGCCGGGATATAGGCCCACGCAGCCCCGAAGATCATCGCAGCCAACATCGCAACGACCAGCATGATCGGGAACGGCAGGAAGTCGAGGTAAAGGGCCGCCAGTGTTACACCAAGGCCGCCGACATAGGCCTGCCCCTCGGCACCGATGTTAAACAGACCGCAGTGGAATGCGATTGCAAAGGCCAAACCTGTGAAGATGAAGTTGGTGGTATAATAAAGCGTATAGCCCCACGCCTCTTCATAGCCGAATGCGCCGTAAAGCAGGATCTCGACAACTTCTACCGGGTTTTCACCAATCGCCAGAACCACCAGACCCGAAACGACCAGTGCCAGCAAAAGGTTCAGCAGCGGCAACGCTCCGACATCAATCCAGCGCGGAAGTTCGACAGTCTTGCTCATGCCTGCCCCTCCGCTGCCTTGGCTTCGTTTGGATCAACCCCGGCCATCATAAGGCCGAGCACGCGTTCATTTGCCTCCGATGCGGCGACTTCGCCAATGATGGCCCCGTCGCACATCACCAGAATGCGGTCGGCAAGCGACATGATTTCGTCAAGCTCCACAGACACCAGAAGGACGGCTTTGCCTGCGTCCCGCATGGCGACAATACGTTTGTGAATGAATTCAATGGCACCAATATCGACCCCACGGGTCGGCTGGCCCACCAGAAGCAATTCCGGGTCACGCATGATTTCACGCGCCAAAACCAGCTTTTGCTGGTTACCGCCCGAGAAATTGGCGGCTTTCAAATCCGGATTATCCGGTCGCACGTCAAATTCCGACATCATATTGGCCGTGGCGTCCGAAATGGCATTCCAGTCAAGAAGCACACCCTTTTGATAGGCTGGGTCATCTTCGTATCCGAGAATAGCTGCCTCTTTGGCCGAGAACGCCGTGACCATTGCCATGCGATGGCGGTCTTCGGGCACATGGGCAACACCGCGACGGCGCAGTTCTGCGGCGTCAACACCTTTGCCCGGTGTGACGTCCTGTCCGTTGAGTTCAACTGTCCCTTCGCTTGCAGAACGAATGCCGCCAAGTGCTTCTAAAAGTTCACTCTGGCCATTGCCGGACACACCTGCAATGCCGACGATTTCGCCTGCCCGGACATTAAAAGTCGCATGTTTGACCTTGCGCACACCTTGGGCATTGTCGACACACAGGTTATCGACATCAAGAACAGTCGCCGCCGGATTGGCTTCACCTTTTTCAAGGCGCAGCAATACCCTGCGGCCGACCATTAATTCTGAAAGTTCTTCCGGGCTGGTTTCGGCTGTCTTGCGATGCGCCACCATTGCACCCTGGCGCATCACAGACACGTTGTCTGTTGCTGCCATGATTTCGCGCAATTTGTGGGTAATCAGAACAACCGTCTTGCCCTGTTCCTTAAGCGTGTCCAGAATTCTGAAAAGATGGTCCGCCTCTTGCGGGGTCAAAACCCCGGTCGGCTCATCCAAAATAAGAATTTCTGCCCCGCGATAGAGGGCCTTGAGGATTTCCACACGTTGCTGCAGGCCAACCGAAAGGTCGCCCACAGTCGCATCCGGATCAATATCGAGCGAATACTCACTTTCAAGACGTCTGAGTTCTTCGCGGGCCTTATCCACGCCATCGCGCAGAACAGCACCGCCTTCGACGCCAAGAATGACGTTCTCGAGAACCGAAAATGTTTCGACCAACATGAAATGCTGATGAACCATACCGATGCCGACGGCAATCGCGTCTTCTGATCCCTTGATATCACAAAGCTTGCCATCAACATGAATGGTACCGCCGTCGGCTTGATAAAAGCCGTACAGGATACTCATCAGGGTCGACTTTCCAGCCCCATTTTCCCCCACGATCCCGTGGATCGTTCCTTTATCGATCTTAAGATCAATTTCTTTATTGGCATGTACCGCACCGAACCGCTTGTCTATATCGCGCAGTTCAATAGCGGGTTGCACGGCACCGGTTACCCCGGCGCCGTGCATTTGATGCATCGTATCCGACACGACAAATCCCCGATTTGATTGACGCTTGCCTTACATCGGGCAGGCGCTATCGCTCATGTAATCGTGTACTTCAAGGCTTCCGGAAATGATTGCTTCCTTGGCCTCGGCAACGGCTGCTTTCATATCGTCGGTGATCAGGCTTTCGTTATGTTCGTCAAGTGCCCAATCAACACCACCTTCAGCAAGACCCAGAATGGTCAGGCCCGGCTCCCAGGTATCGGTGGCAGCAGCGTCGAACGCTTCATAAACAGCAACGTCGACGCGTTTCAGCATAGACGTCAGAACCGAACCCGGATGCAGGCCGTTCTGGTTTGAGTCGACACCAATGCCAAGCTTCCCAGCATCGGCTGCAGCCTGAAGCACGCCAACACCGGTGCCACCAGCGGCATGGTAAACAACATCTGCACCACGGTCGAACTGCGACTTGGCAAGTTCACCGCCTTTTACCGGATCGTTCCAAGCAGCACCGGTTGTGCCGGTCATGTTCTGGAAGACTTCTGCATCCGAATTGGCATGTTTTACGCCCTGCGCATAACCACAGGCAAATTTGCGGATCAGCGGAATGTCCATACCGCCGACGAACCCAACCTTGCCGGTATCAGACGCCATTGCGGCAAGAACACCAACAAGGAAGGAACCCTCGTGTTCCTTGAAGACAACGGACTGAACGTTCGGAAGGTCTACAACCATGTCCACGATGGTGAATTTGGTATCCGGAAATTCTTTCGCCACTTTTTCAAGTGCGGATGCCTGAGAAAAACCAATCGCAACAATCGGATTCATGCCACGGCGCGCAAAGTTGCGCATAGCCTGTTCACGCTGAGAATCGTTCTGGATTTCGAAGTCGCGGTACTCGGTACCGGTATCTTCCTTGTATTTCTCCGCACCCGTGTATGCCGCCTGGTTGAACGAGCGGTCAAAACGGCCACCAAGGTCGTAAACGACAGCCGGTTTGATTTCTGCAGCCGAAGCAACACCTGCATAGCAAGCGACAGCCGCGACCACCGAGGTCAGAAGCTTTTTCATTCCGATGCCCTTCTTTGTTTGAATTCTGATTATGTCTTCCACCAATTCCGTTGATTGGTGGAACTCCCTCATCGAAAACACATTATTCACAACATGACGAAACGCAGGTTTTGGTCCCTCAACCAAAGTAACACAGGCGGTCATGCTGCGGACGCTAATGGTAACTACAAAATGTGGTGTCCTGTAAATAGCTGAGGACGCAAGACTTCGACAAAACCTGTCCATTTGGTCGAAATCCACAACCGATAGCCTAACGCAAACACCGCCTATCTGCGGGGTTTCCCTTAGTTTTCAGTAGCCTTTCAATCACTTTTACTACAACCGTTGCCCGACGACTATTTTCCCGCCCGAACGCTGGTTTTGATGGTCGGTTTGTAACGAAACAACCAATTGAAGATCAAAATTCATCCCTGCCCGATTCTTCAAACACGGTCTGACCATGTGTTTTAGCCTCCCAGCGTTGCCTTGCATGCATGAAACCAGGTTGCGTTTGAACACCTTTCACCGACACCCGGAATTCAACAAACCCAAGACAGTAATTTGTCAGCGCCTTCTTTGTTTTTCTTGCGTTCGGCCGCGCATGAGGATTATCAACATCGCTTGTTGTAAATAACCATCTGGCTTGTGACGTTCCATTAAAACGAGCAAACGTTCTCTATGACCCCTAATGCCAATATCCTTTGCTTTGGTGCAGCGCATTTTGACCGCACATTGCAATGTACTGAGACATTTGTCCCAGCCGCCTCAAACCCGGTCCGAACCCTTCATCGCAAACCGGGTGGCGTAAGCCGCAATATTGCCGTCCATCTGCGGCTTCTTGGAAACAATGTGGCAATGCTCGGCGCAGTTGGAGATGACGGTGATGGCGATCAGGTAATTGAATCCCTCTCCGATATTGGAATTGATACCCGACATGTCATGAAGATCAAGAACGTGGCAACAGCAGGTTACACCGCACTCTTGGACGAAACCGGTGAACTCGCACTGGGCATGATGAATGCCGAGGTCTACGACATGTTAAGCATTGATCGACTGCAACCGCATTTGGCAAACCTTCTGGCGCGTCCATGGTGGTTGATTGACGCCAACCTGCCGACTGAAAGCATCCAATGGCTTGCCGAAAACAAAGGGACTTCGAAGTTTTGCGCAGCCACCGTTTCTCCCAGTAAGGCCGGTCGGTTCAAAAACGTGCTCGATAAAGTTGATTTGCTGATCGCCAACCGTGCAGAGACACGTGTTCTTACCGGGATCGATATCACTAGCCTTGATCAGGCCAAACATGCAGTTGAACTGCTGCGCAGCACAGGCATCCCGGACGTCATCATCACACTTGGCGCCCAAGGTGTTGTATCTTCGTCTGGTCCCAAAATAGCGTTCTGGCCCCCGCTGCCAACCAAGGTCAAAGATGTAAACGGTGCCGGAGATGCATTCTATTCCGGTTTCCTTTCCGCCTACGCCAAACCGAAAACAAATTTCGACACGGCGATGGCGTCGGGACTGGCAATGGCGAGCCTGACGGCAGAGACCGAAGGTACGACCGTTTGGGATGTTTCACAGGAGGCACTTGCCACACGCGCCGAACATGCCGAAAGCACCCCGCTCTGACCCCTGCGATCTGTACGTCTGCGGTGCTTGATGATTGCAAGCATCCTTCAAGGCAGGTAGCTTGTCCTGAATTCAACATCAAACCGGAGCCATTCCGATGCATCCATTTTTCATCTTTGTGAAATGTGAACTTGGCAAAGCCTACGACGTCGCAGCTGAACTCGTCGAAGAAATTGAAGGCGTGTCGGAAGTTTATTCCATCTCTGGTCCTTTTGAACTGTTGGTCAAGGTATATGTCGAAGACGAACAGGATATCGGGCGCTATGTGAACGAACAAATCCACAAATTGCCCTTTATTAAAGACACACAGACAATCATCACTTTCAACGCCTTCACTTAAGGCGCAATCGCGGTCTGTCATAAAAAAAGGCGGTGCCAATCTGGCACCGCTTTTCTGTTTGAAACGGCGAATGCTTGGTTAGTTGCCAGCAACATCACGGATAACATCAAGGATAATATCCGTACCCCTTTCAATCAGGACGACATCATCGCCTACAATTTGGCGGATCGCGCCATCACTGCGTTTCGGCAGTTTTGCAACCACATTGCCTGGCAAGTCACGCTTGGCGATACCAGGTGGCAACGTACCCCCACGCTCAAGTTTCATGGCTATTCCTGGCGGCAAACCCTTGTTTCCTTTGCCCTTGCCGCCCTTATCCTTCTTGCCGTTTTGCCCGCCGGACTTTTCGGTATCATCTTCTGTTACGATATCTGCAACATCCAGAACGTCACGAATGATACGTCTTTCTTCGTCGCTGAAAATACCGCCGGCTTGCGCTAGTTCGATCAAAGCATGTGTGTGAGTATGATCTGCAGGATGAGACATCACTGGCAGTGCAAATGTAATGCTGCCTCCCACAAACAAGAGACCCGTTGCAATCGATTTAAACCGTCTGGTGAATGGCATTCTGGCCTCTTTCATCGTGATACATGCTGTGATTGATGTAGGCGCATGTCAGCAAAATTGCGACATCCCCATCTACGATAACGTCTGAGAAACAATATTTCTGTCATTCCGGCGCAAAATATTTCAGGAACAGTCTCTCCAAGATCGGATTTTGACCGAAGCACACTATTACTTATCCTTTCGAGCAGGGGCTTAATATTTCACACGATGATGAATATGCGCTTCGGGCAGATTTGTTCTGTTTCAAACCATTATAGTGTTTTCAGGATGTGTTTATTGTGTGATATACATCACATTAACTTCGCGAATGCGGATCGACAATCAGTATTATTACAACAAAGAAATCTAATGCTTCATGGCTTCTGGTAGATTTTCGGTTCACCTTGCTAGATCAAAGAAGGACCTCGCAGCAGCGCAGGCACTGCGTTTCGAGGTTTTCTTTGATGAGTTTAAGGCAAAAGCCCTTACCGACCAACATTCGGCCGGCCTCGATAGCGACAAGTTCGACGACTTTTGCGAGCACCTGCTTGTCGTAGACAATGAGCAGGACAAAAAAGTCATCGCAACAACGCGACTGTTGTTGTCTTCACAAAAACCGGCGGATTTGTCCTATATCGCACAGGAAGAGTTCTCTATTCCCCTGCTCGATGCCGCACAAGACAACTGTATGGAAGTCGGTCGGTCCTGCGTTCACAAGGATTATCGGGATGGAAAAGCCATTCAGTTCTTGTGGCGCGGTATCACCAAGCTGATCTTTGACAATGATATTCGCTATCTATTTGGCTGCGCCAGTTTTCATTCTACTGACATCGACGAAATTGCATATGAGCTGGCCTACTTGCACCACTATCACATGGATCCGGCTACCCATGTGGCACGCGCACTCGATTATCAATCGATGGACTGTATGCCAAAGGGTGAAATAGACCCTGACAAGGCCACTGCCCTATTGCCACCATTGATCAAGGCTTACTTGTCATTGGGTGGCGTAGTCGGAAACGGTGTCGCGCTTGATCCTGATTTCAAGACACTTGATATCCTGATCACGGTCGATGTATCCAAAGTGCCAGACCAATATCACCGGTTTTACAGAAAGCAGGCGGATCGCCTAAGTTTTGATCCGCTGTTCATCTGAGTCCCACAACGGCGTCAATGACATTTCCGGTCCGTTCGACAGTGCATGTCTGGTCATGACCGATTGATGAGTTGCCTGACCTTTCTCTGCACCATCGGGGCATTGATGGTATTACTGACATCCGCCTATTTGGCATTTGGAAAGATAACGACAGTGTCACGCTGACATTCACCAAGGATTTCTAAGCGTTTTGGATCAGACGGTTAAGACAGAGACGACAGCACCCATCACACCTGCACAACACATCAAAGCAGGGATCAAATTCACCATTCTGATGGCCTGGTTGATTGTGATGCTAATCCCCTTCCTGATCTTGGAGGGTTTGAAAGCAAGAGCCAGTGCGAAAATCGTTCGCTTCTGGCATATTGGTGCGCGCAAGATTACCGGCATTAAAGTCGAACAGATCGGTTCACCAAGCGATACCTTGCCGCTTCTTATGCTTGGGAACCATACGTCTTATCTTGACATCCCGGTGATCAATTCACTGTTTACCGTGAACTTTATCGCCAAATCCGAAGTTCGTAGCTGGCCAGGAATCGGGTTTCTGGCGCGCTGTTGTCAGACCATTTTCGTCGAACGCCGTGCGATCAAATCACACGAACAGATCAAGGTTCTGCGTCAGAAAATCCTGCCGGACCGCCGACTGGTCCTGTTTGCGGAAGGCACTAGCACCGATGGCAGTGTCGTACTGCCATTCAAATCGTCACTGATGGAATTTGTCTTTGATCAAAAGATCGCTGAGGTGTGCCATGTTCAACCAGTTACAGTGATCTGCCTGAAAGACACCGCTGACAGCACATCTCCAGAACCAGAACATGTCCTGTACCCGTGGTTTGATGATACGACGCTTGCATTTCACTTCTGGCGTTTTCTGGCAACCAAGGGCTGTACGGTCAAAGTTCACTTTAGCCCAAGCCGCCCTGTTTCCGACTTTGCCAACCGCAAGGAATTGACCCAATGGGCCCATGCGGGTGTCCAACAAGGCTATGCAACCATCCTGAACAAATCTTAGGCCTGCCTTACGCCTTTCTCGCGCGAGCATGCGCCCAGTTTTCCTTGATCTGATACCACTTCTTTTCGCCAATCATCTTGCCAAGGTACTGATCGATCACCTTAAGCTTGATGATGCTTGCAAGCCCTGCCAGACGCGCGGGCCAGGTTTCAGGCATCGCGCGCAAGGTCAGACTGATGCCGGCTGTGCTATACTCAATGAAATGCCACCAACGGCTTGGAATGAAGATAGTATCGCCAGGTTCAAGAATGCACTCGTATCCCTGAATCTCTCTGAGCTTCGGATAACGTTCAAGATCCGGGTCGCGGAAGTCCACATTGCATGAAACAGTCAGCGGATGCCGGTAAAGCTTTTTGCTATCTTCGCTGCCATACAGAATCACACGCTTGGTGCCAGTCATCTGGGTCAGGAAAACGTGGCTATGATCGAGATCATAGTGAATATCGACATAGGCATCCTGCCCGCCCACAAACAGAAACGGATGGTTTTTCAGGAAAGGAACACCAAGGTCGGGATAAGAGAAATCGTCGCGCAGTTGCGGCATGTATTTAAATACATTGAACAAAAACATGCGAAGCGGCGTCGGCCCCGCCTGAATCAGGTCCAGATACTCGCCAAACGGCATGCTCTGGGTTGAATCCAGATAGTCGTTATCGGAGTTCGCAAAGGCCTCACTGTAAAGTGGCACTTCAACCTGACCACACCCCTGTTTCAGATACTCGTAGGTCCACTTCTCCAACGCAGGCCAGTTCTGTGCGAAACTGCGCATGATGACGGGACGTCGGGGCTTCAGGTAGTTTTGAATAAAATCTTCCCGGTTGAGCACGTCGTGACGATCAATGCTCAAGTATGGCAACTGGTTGGTCATTCGGGACCCGTTCTCTTGTTTTTTGGTGCCTGCTTCTTTGGCGCAAGAACACCATTCCTTCTTCGTTCAGGTGCATTCTTTCGATCAAACGATCGGTGAAACAAAGCAGTTTCTACACCCGGACCACATGCACTTGCCAAGGAACGGGCAAAACAGCCGGGTTTCAATTGAAATATGCTCTGCTTGATACAACTGACCAAATCTCAGATAGAGCATATGCCGTTCACGAAATCAAGCGGCCAACACCTGCCATAAATCGCATTAAACGCCTGTAATAATTATGGTCTTCATCAAACAAGTAACAGACCATCCGAAGCAATACTGCTTGGCTTCACATGACAATAAACATCAATCAAGGACACCCAGCATTTCCGCCGCGGTCCCCTTAACGCCATCCCCATTCAGATCAGTTGTCTTTCTTTGTGATGATATCACTGATCCTTAAACCGTACGGCGCATCGGAAATATCGGTATGACCTGCTGGGACTTGTCGCCTTTTGTAACGACGTTGATGAAAATTCGTCCGGCGTTTTGAAAAGGCAGTAACGAAGCGCGTCCTGTACCGCTTCAGCCTGCATATCGGCAGAGGCATTCCTTCGCTGAGACCCAAACGAAAAAAGCACCCCGTCTTGGGGTGCTTTTTCACTGGCGGGCAAGGAGGGATTCGAACCCTCGATAGGGCTTGTCACCCTATACTCCCTTAGCAGGGGAGCGCCTTCAGCCACTCGGCCACTTGCCCTCTATGTCCTTGGTGTTCCGTGCGGAACGACGCCTTTCTTAAACATCGCCATGGCCCGTGTCAATGCCCGAAACCGGCGTTAAGGACGTTTTCTTTTTAACAGTCCTGCCAAATAAAACCAGCAGCTTTTTGCCTGCTTTGCTCATCACGTTTCACGGTTGATGGCAAAAAGAGTCTTCAAACCATCACACAGCTGTAATCAACTGGAAAAAAACAGATGTCATAAAGCCATGGTCGATTGGTTTTTCACCGTCATGTGACGTAAATGCTGGTTGGAGAAAGATGCGTACGATCTATCAAAGCACCGACGATTTCGGTCACACCCTTCGCGCCCTGAAAATGACCAAGGAAGGTCACAACGATCCGGTTTACATGGGGCTTGTCATTCAGGACCGCGAAGTTCTGTTCCGCACCCGTGAAAACAGTTCGCGCGATTTCGTTTTGCAGAAGATCAAGGATTTTGTCGCTGGTAACGCGGCAACACTGGTACCCCAACCGGCCTGATGGCCGGTTTTTTTATTGCCAAAACACCCCCTTGCCTTCCCGGAGCCCCGTATCCGCAGGAAAGCAACGTGACGATTTCAGTCGCGCCGGGGCGACACTCCCCGTTCGCCCTGCAACTTCACCGCCGGTCACTCCGACCGGCGGTTTCTTTTGCTATCAGGCCTGCGAAGTTGCTTGCCTTGCGACATATCCCCGCCACATCAAAAGCAACGCAACGGTCAGCACCGGAAGAACCCCGTAGTTCACCGGAACCCACCCTGCGCCAGCGATCAATGCACCACTCGCAATCGACCCCAATGTTGCTGTGACGCTGTTGCCAAGCTCCATAAGACTTTGCGCGTGCCCCTGTTCAGAGGCGTCATGCCCCTCGCCCAACAATGTTGTTCCGGCCAGCAACATCATATTCCAGCCCAACCCAAGCAGGAATGAACTGACCAGAAAGGCGGAAACTGAAATCCCCGACACCGCAACCGTGACGCTTGCCGCCAGAACCAGGGTACCAACGGATGCCACCCGGCGCGGACCAATCCGGTCAATCATTGGCCCGGCAACAAAGGCAGGCAAAAACATGCCGATCAGGTGCCAGCGGATAACATTGGCCGAAACATCCACGTCATAGCCGCAATATTTCATCGCAAGCGGTGTCGCCGTCATGACCAGAACCATAATGCCCTGCCCGGCGGCACTGATGGCAATCGCCCCGCGGATCACGGGTCGACGCAGCAGTTGCGCCATCACCGCCCGGCTCGACCCGGTGCGTTCGGGAATGCCACCATCGGGCAACATCGTCATAAGGATCGCGCCAATCGCCGCCAAACCGGCCAGTGCCACATAGGCCCCAGAAAATGGAACCGGCAGCATATCGCGACTGCCAGCGGCGACTTCCGGGGCCACCAGTGCCGCCAGCACACCCCCGCCAACCACGAGTGCCGCTGCACGCCCCTTCTGCCCGGAACCGACGGTTTCCAGTGCAGCGTAACGGTAATACATGGCGGATGCCTGATAGGTGCCAATCAGTGCTGGTGCGAGCGCGACGATCCAGAACGCCCCAATATAGATCCCGTAGGCAACCAGCAGGCCACCAACAACACCAAACACACCCCCAACAGAAAGCCCGACGCGCCGCCCATGCCGTTGCATCAGCATGGCAAGCGGATGCACGGAAACCAGATTACCGATCATGAGAACGCCGAGCGGCAAGGTTGCCAGCGCAGGCACCGGTGCAAGCGAGACACCGACAATCGATGTCAACGTGATCCCGATCAACGAACAGGACCAATAAAGCGCCTGAGCGATAAAAAGCAGACGCAGTGAACCATTGGCTAGCAACAACATGTTCCCAACTCCCAAAAAGATAGACTGTTATGAAGACCGTCAGGCCACGGTCAGATGGCAGCCGCTAATGACTTGCGGGCAAAGCGTTCCGCGTATTCCTGCGGACTGACAGAAAGATGGCGCTGAAATGCCCGACGTAACGTTTCCGGATGCCGAAAACCACAAAGCTTTGCGACCTGCCCAATCGTAATGGCTTCATCCTGGAGCAATGCGCGGGCGGCTTCGACGCGTACGCGTTCGACATAGCGGGCCGGGCTCATTCCCAGATCACGGGTAAAAACACGTGAAAAAGTCCGTGGGGTCATTCCGGCACGTTCGGCCATCGTTTCAAGCGACAAATCATTGGCAATATTGCCCGGCAACCATTCAAGCAGGCCGGCCAGTCGGGCGGTTGTGCCAGCTTCCGGGATCAGATAGGCACTGAACTGCGCCTGCCCGCCCGGCCGTTTGAGGAACATCACAAGCCGACGCGCCACAGCCAAGGCAAGGCTCCTGCCAAAATCGGCCTCAACAATTGCCAGCGCCAGATCAATGCCTGCGGTTACACCGGCCGATGTAAAGACATGCGGATCACCATCCAGTCCAGCCGGGTCATAGCTGTGCAGCCGATCTCCCATCATCTGAATGGCCGGGTATTCGCGCGCCATCTGGTCACATCGCGACCAATGGGTGGTTGCCATTTTGCCATCAAGCACACCAGCCTCTGCCAAAACAAGTGCGCCTGAACAAATAGAGCCCAGTCGCGGCACGGACATACTGGCATTGCGCACCCATTCGATAATGGCCGCGTTGTCGCGCAAAGACCAAACACCGGCACCACCAGGCACGAACAAGGTATCAATCGTGCTCAGGTCAAGATCACGCCACCCGATATCAGAATGTATTCGCACGCCGCAGGATGTCCGAATGGGACCGCTTGTTTCGGCAACAACAACGTTTTCGTATCCCTGAGGTCGCCCCAGACCAACCAGCTCGTCATTGGCCGACCCAAACACCTGCAAAGGTCCAATGACGTCCAGACTCATGACATCGTCAAAGGCAAAGCTGGCGATAGTTCTGATGGTGTTGGTTGGGTTAGACATCGCGGTATCTCCTTCTCACGGATACAGGATGCCGGATTTGGAAATTGGCAACAATGACAAACACCCCACGAATTTTGCCAAATGGCTCTCGCGGGGTGTTCAAATCATTTGTCGTCAAAGAAGCAGGTGTTTGGTTCAGAACCCGCTTCGTTGCAACAGCGCATAGAAGTCACGGATCGTGCCTTCCTTGGTTGTCATATCCTTGATGTCATCGACCAGCTTGTCGGTGAAGTTGGGCTGTTTGAGGTACCCCACAACCCTTTTTCGGGCCATGGCCGCAGACTTGCCTTCAATCAGGACACCGCTGGAACAGAACTGGACCAGCATATAGGCGCGTTTGCGCAGATGGAGCGAAGGATTATCGATCCGTTCAATCACCTTTTCACGCACAAGGTAATCGGCAAGACCATCATCAAGCTTGGTTGCAATCTCAGTCTTGATGTCATCCGGGACACTTGAAGCCGCAAGCAAGTCGTTCATGTGCGTAACGGTCGCCATCTTGTCACGCGGTTTGGATTCGGGGGAACAGAATGCCCGAAGGGCGCGCATATCCTTCACAGAATCGCGCATCATGTCATAAAGCTCGTCGGCATAGTCTTCGACGATTCCGCTATTGGCAACGGCGATAAGCCAGGTCAATTTTCGGAAGTTCGGAATAAGGCGTCCGTTAATCTCTGCAACGCCGTCAATCAAGGCCCGAGGGCCACCGACATTGCGCAAACGCGCGCCGCGTTCGGCAATCGCCTCGACCATTGGGGTGCCATAAATGACCCCCTGCTCGGTAATCAGTCGATCAAGAATACCCTCAAGCGGATCAGGGTCGCTTTCATGACGTTGCAGGCTGTTTGCACTTTTCAGTTCCCGCACGATGTAATCAAACATCGCTTCCTGACTGTTCGCCAGAAGGCCCGAACCAAATAGCGGGTTGAGGAGTTCAAGGATATCGTCGGCAGCGCCGCGATTACCCTTTGCCCGACCAAGCGCCAGGTCGATGTGAAGGGTGACGGCTTCGCCGAAGCTGCGCGAGCTGCCAAGCAGCTCTTTCAATGCGACAGGAGAGCCGAGAATATCGGCAATCACGTCGTCGATCATTTTGCGCGCGGCTTCATCTTTTTCGTCGCCCTTGACCTTGAGCGCCAGATCAAGTTTGCCAACCCAGTTTCGGGTTGATGACAGCACGCGCGTCAACGCAACCATGGTCAGGAAGTCGGTATCTTCGGCCAGATTGAGGCGACGGATTTCGTCACGAACTTCTGTGATGGTGGCGTCTTCAAATGCCGGGAGGTCGACTTTTTCCACTTCGCGGGCGCGCGCAGAAAGCTGCTCGATCGCGCCATGAAGGTTATTCATCGCCTCGATATGGTCACCTTCGGTCGCCTTGGCGTGCAACCCTGCAACCTTGTCAACCGCAGTCGGCATCAAGGTGTCATGGAACATCAGCTTGCGCAGGTTCTGGTAATTATACATTACCTCGCAAGGTGTCAGGATTTCCTGTTCGAAATACTTGCGCAGCAACCGGTTGATGGTCGCGCGGCTTTCCTTCTGCAAAAGGTCGTTATCGGTTTCGCATAGCGGCGCTTCCTCAATGGATGAAACGCGAACGTCATCATCCTGATCCTCGCCAGCACCTTCTTTTTCGAGAAGTACCTTTTCGATATGACGACCGTCGCCGCGTTCCCAGTTACGGATAACGCGCACGGCAGAGATCTTGGTTTTCACAAGCTTTTCAGCTTCTGCAACCGCTTCCTTTTCGACATCAAATGTCGAATGGATTATCCAGCGATCCCCACGCTGGACCATAACTTCAAATGTCGTATCCGACATAACGCGCTCTGGCTCCCTAACTTCCTGTTTGGGCGGCATTACTCTGCCGTTCAACTAGTCAGGCGCGTGTCCCACTTTTTTATATTTATTCTTCTTTATAAAGCCAATCGGGGTATTAAAACAATAGTTGGATGCGATGACTCCATATACTTTCGGTTATTTCTTTAGTTTTTCCTCAATTTTCTTTGTTTTTGCGACTGCATTGCAAACACAATTCAACCGCGCATGGTTGTGATCAATCTCCTTCCGATCGTGATCACGGAATCCGCGTCGCAATTTCCCTGGTCAAATCTGCAAGCAAACTACTCATCGCGATCACAGTGCCCTCTATTGTCGCATCATTGGGCGTACTTACCTTGTTGTATTTGGCTGCTGCGACGATCTCGCCGCTTTGGAAATGAACGAGTTTCCAGCGTGCCGTCAGAATGACATTCCCGTCCGCCTGCCGCTCAAACTGGTCGATATCAACAACAATCTGCCAATCGACTTGATCCCGCGACGTCCAGGGAAACACCTCAAGCCGGGACGCAACACCACTTCGGTCCAGATTGTCCATCACGACACGGTTGATGTTCTCGCCAAGCGGCTCTGCCCAACGATATCCGGAATTGACTTCGGGACGGTTGGCCGCACTCCGGGTAACGATGGTGGACCGGTCCAGATAACTCGGAATGGTCACCGGCCCGACACCGATTACAGATGAACTCCCTGACTCTGAGACCGGCTGCGCCATTGGCGACAGCAGATAATATTGATCCGGAACTGAAGGCGAAGCGCACGCCACCAGGACTGGTGCGACCAGCAGCATCACGCATCTGCTGATCATCATTTTAATTGAGTGTCGCATTATTCGTCCTCCTCCGGCCCGCTTCTGCCAAGGATCAGGGCGCTCGGGTTCTGTTCCAGGAAATCGGTAAGCTCACGCAGCGAACGTGCAGTCGCCCCAAGCTCTTTCAGGGCCTGTTCAAGATTGTAGCGCACAGGTGATGTTGGTGCGGTGACATCCCGTACACCGCCAAGGGCCTCGCGCGCGGCATCCAAAGCCGTCTGTGTAGCGGGCAGCACGCTGGCATCCAGATTGGTGACAAGGGTACTGATCCCTGCTGCTGCTTGTTGCAGGCTGACCATCCCGTTATTAAGCGCTGGCGACGTCACAATGTTTTCCATGCCCTCGACCGTACCGAGCAAACGAATGCCGATTTCTTCAAGCGGGAAGGTTTCCACTTTTTCAAGAAGGCTGGTAAGCGAATTCGCGATTTCATCAAGCTTCTGCGGCAGGGTTGGCAGCTCGGGCAATTCCCCCTGCTGATCACCAAGGTAGCGGGCGGGCGAAACCGGCTGCATCGAAAGATCAACAAACAATTGCCCGGTGATGAAGCTTCCTGTCTTCAGGCGCGCGCGCATCCCATTGTCGACAAGCGTTTCAATGGTTTCCTGCGGGTCGACATCCCCCAAACGCCCCCCGACGATACCGACGCGCTCGGGTTCAAGTGTTACTTCAACAGGAATCCGGAAAGATCTTTGATCTACAACATATTCCAGATCGACATTCTCGACGGTGCCGACACGAATGCCATTGAACTCCACCGGTGCACCGCGCGATAGCCCGCGGACCGAAGAGTCGAAATAAAGCTTGTATCGCTGGCTGTATCCTTCGGCCAGTAACTCAGCCTTTTCAAGGCTTTCATGCAGGCGAAATACTGTATCGGCCGCCGCCATTTCCGCGTTTTCATGGCCGGGAGGCGTGTAGAAATTGATGCCGCCCGCCAATACAGAGCGAACTGACTGCGCCCGGACCGAAAACCCTTCGGCATTCAGATCAAGCGCAATCCCGCTTGAATCCCAAAACCTTGTTTCGCGCTTTACAAGCGCGTCGAATGGCTTGTGCACAAAGACCGGTATCGACACCCCATCGGCGTTGGCATCAAGCTCTGCATCCAGAACCTCACCAACCTCAACCCCGCGCAGCAGGACCGGTGTTCCGTCCCCCAAAGAACCGAGTTCTTCGGCCCTCAGAACAAATCGGGTACCGTCTTCCTCGTTCGGAACAAATTGTGGCTCTTCCTCGCCGACAAAGCTCCGGGCCTTGTTGCCGGTTTTGTCCGGGACGACTTCGACATAGGCCCCCGACACAATGGTTTCGAGACCGGTAATGCCCCGCGCACTCACCCGGGGTCGCACCACCCAGAACCGTGTCTTGTCAGTAAGATAGTCCTTGAAATCCGCATTGATGCGCACGGTCAGGACAACATGTTCCAAATCATCCGCGAGATTAATCGCCGTCACCTGACCGACATCGACATCGCGATAACGGATGGCGGTTTTGCCAGCTGAAAGGCCCTCGGCGGATTCAAAGGTAATGGTAATTTCCGGGCCCTTCGATACGATATCACGCCATAACAGCCAGCCACCGATAATCAAGGCCACCAAGGGCACCAGCCAGATTAAAGAAAAGCGGCCCCAGCCTTTCCTGATGTCGGGCGTTTCGGGCGTTTGATCCGATCCGGCACTCTTCACGTCACTCATGACGGAACCCCCTGTTTATCGATATGGCTTTGGTCATCATTCCCCGAACTGTCCTGCTTTGTTTTGGCTTTTTTCATTCCGGCGCGATCCCAGATCAGACGTGGATCAAATGCCATCGCTGAAAGCATGGTCAGAATAACGACCCCACAAAATGCGACGGCCCCAAAACCGGGCTGGACCGATGCGATGTTACCAAGTTTGACCAGTGCTGCCAGGATAGACACCATAAAGACATCCACCATCGACCAGCGACCGACCAACTCTGTGACGCGATAAATCAGTGTGCGCTGCTTTAGGGGACCCGACAACCCCATTGCCGTCGCGAAATAGATCCAGCCCAACAGAACAATCTTGATGATGGGCACCAGAATACTTGCGGTAAAGACGACGATGGCAATCGGCCACTCACCGGCCCGGACCAAGGCGCTCACCCCCGACAGAATTGTATCCGCCCCGGTTCGGCCAAGATAGGTCACCGTCATGATCGGAAAGACATTGGCTGGAACATACAAGATCATCGCAGCCACCAGAAGAGCCCAGGCCCGCGAAAGACTTCGTGGTTTGCGGTGGTGGACCATGTCGCCACAGCGCGGGCAACGAAGATGTTCTTTGCCATCACTAACCACGACCATCGCACATGTATGACAGGTCAACAGCGTTTTCTGGCCACGATCAGCGCTGGCTTCCCGACACATATCGGCTGACACCGGATAAGACAGACTTTTCGGCGCCAATCGGCGCCAGACATAGCGCGGATCCAGCGTCACATTCATCAAAAGCACTGTCGGAATCAGAACACAGATGGCAAAAAATGCCGGACCAGCAATGACTTCGGCGTAGTCAGTCAATTTGGTCAGCGCCACAAGCAAGCCGATCAGGAAAACATCAAGCATCGACCATGGCCGGATCAACGCAAGAATACGCCAGACCTTCTGCATGCCAGGCCAAGCTTGGTTCAGAAAAATTGGCAGCAAAACATAGATATGCGCGACAATCAGCAACAGCGGCGCCAGCATGGACGTAACCGCAACCATTATCGCCAGAAACGGAAATCCTTCACGCCAGAACGTCAGGACACCACTGCCAAGGGTGTTTGTTTCAACCCGACCTTCCATCGCAAATGTCAAAATCGGATAGCTATTGGCGATGACGAATAGCAAGAAGGCGGTAACCGCAAGGGCCAGCGGTTTATCAAAGCGCGCCAATGCCGAGCTATAGAGCGGCGACCCACACCGAACGCAATATGCGACACTGCCTGTCGGGATATCCTTCTCGACATGGAGATAGTCGCAATGCTCACAGGCGATCAGTCGATCTGGCATTGTTTTCCTGTTTTTACAATCCGTTATCCGCACTGGTTCGCAAATCAAAGTAAGCGACACTTTTGCCAACAAGTCAAATCACGCCACTATCTGGGAATGAATGCCATCGGCCAGTCAGGCAAAATTTGTTCAGGAATGTGTGGTGCGGTTTAGGTTCGTATTTCAGGCAGATGACGACGCGCCTCTGACAGAACGATTTCATTGACCTGGTTAAGCAACCGGCTGTTGATGGTTTTGTGGTGCCAGTAAAGAGGACGATCAATTTCGAACGGGCACGGGCGGATTAGCTTTCCGGTGCGCAATCCTTCTTCAGCCTGATGCTGCTCTACTACGGCATAGGCAACACCCTGTTCGGCAAGTGTCACAAACCCTTGGGAACTTGGCACCGTGTGGGCAGGAAATTCTCCGGGATTGAGTCCGAAATACTGGTGAAGGAACTGGTTTTGCAGTTCGTCATGTTCCGAGAAGTTCACGGCCGGACACGCCTTCAACGCATCCGCCGTGACACCATTCTTGAAATAGCGGTCGTTAAATGTAGGCGAAACCACCATGACGTAGCGCATGCGCCCCAAGGCACGCACACGGCACCCTTGAATGGGTGTGTCACGCAGGCTCACCGCCCCCAAAACGTTGCCGTCCTGCAGCGACTGATGGTTAAGCGATTCATCATCAACCACCAGATGCACCAGCAAACCAAGCTTCTCAAAAAGAACCTTCGGAACATCGACAAACCAGGTTGCCAAGCTATCGGCATTGACCGCAAGGGTCACCTGCCCATACCCGCTGTCTGCCTGCAAGTCTGGAAGTTCATCGCCAAGATCCTGCTCAAGCAACCGAACACTTTGAAAATGCGCAAGCAACCGTTGCCCGGCAACCGTTGGCGCAATCGGCTTGGAACGCACGATAAGAGGTTGCCCAAAGCGTTCTTCAAGCAGTTTCACCCGCTGGGATATCGCCGACTGAGTCAATCCCAAGGCGCGTGCAGCCTTTTCAAAACTGCCAAAATGAATGACCTCGGCACAGGCCTGAACAAGTTTGTAATCCAGCATGATCAATCATCAATTTTTCTAATACTATATAAGTATAATTCCATTTTCTTATTAATGAAAGCTGGTATCAACGACGTGCAACCACACAGGAACATCAAAGAATGCTGTTAACGTATGTCACCGGATTTGGTCTTGGCGGCGGACTGATCATAGCGATTGGCGCGCAGAATGCCTTTGTTCTTGGTCAGGGACTTCGGCGCAACCACCCGGTGATGGTCGCCTTCGTTTGTGCATTATGTGATGCGGTCCTGATCGCTGCAGGTGTTGCGGGACTTGGAACTCTGATTGCGGCATACCCGTTGCTCACGACGGTGGCGGCATGGGGCGGCGGGGCTTTCCTGATCTGGTATGGATTTGGGGCGTTTCGGCGCTTGTTTGAAACTGAAACACTGTCGGAAAAGGCAATAACAAAAACCGGGTGGCAAGCGGTTCTGAGCACCACCTTGGCCGTGACACTTTTGAACCCACATGTTTATCTTGATACGGTCGTTATGCTGGGTGGTATTGGTGGGCAATATCCGCCGGATGCAAGGATTGGCTTTGCATTGGGTGCGATGAGTGCCAGTTTTGTCTGGTTCTTTGCCATCGCACTGGGGGCGGCGTGGCTTGCACCTTATGTCGCCCGACCAATCACCTGGAAGATCATCGATGGACTGACCTGCGGCGTCATGTGGCTTGTGGCATATAGCCTTCTTGCCCCGGAAATCCGCATTCTCCTTACGAGCTAGAAAAATGTTGCCGGGCGCGCTCCCTACTCGCTCATTGCTTCCTTGAAGTGGCGGCGGCATACGGGAACATAGCGGTCATTCCCCCCAATTTCGACTTGTGCGCCTTCGCGGATCGGGTTTCCGTTTTCATCAACGCGCAGGACCATGCCGGCCTTGCGCCCGCAATGACAGATGGTTTTCAGCTCATTAAGCTTGTCCGCCCACGCCAACAGCCATTTGGAGCCTTCGAAAAGTTGCCCCTGAAAATCGGTCCGGATGCCATAGCACAGCACCGGAATGCCATGGATATCTGCAATATCGGAAAGCTGCCAGACCTGTTCTTTTGACAGGAACTGTGCCTCGTCAATAAGCACACAATCGACCTTGCCCTTTTCGACCTGCTCAAGGATCAGGCCTGCCATATCGGTCTTGGCATCAAACAGCAGTGCCGGGGCTTCAAGACCGATACGCGATGCAATCTTGCCTTTCCCGAAACGGTCATCAAACGACACTGTCATCAGCAGCGTTTCCATGCCACGTTCACGGTAATTGAAGCTCGCCTGAAGCAACGTGGTCGATTTGCCCGCATTCATGGACGAGTAATAGAAAAACAGATTGGCCATGGATCCCCCCGAAAGTCGTCAAAGGGACATAGCCGATCATTCGCGATTGATCAATACAGCGAAAAGACTGTCACGCACCATTGCGCGAAATATCAATATCACGCATTTCGTGACGCATGAATTCCAGCAACGACTGGATCTTGGCGCTCCGCGTCACACCGGCCGCAAAAACGGCATAGATTTCCAGATCAGGCAGGCTGCAGTCCGGCAGAACCCACACCAGTTTCCTGTCATCTATCTCATCCTGCACATCACAAAGCGGCACGACGGAAAGACCATGCCCCCCGCGCATGAATTGCAGACGTGCGGTCGCGTTATCGACCCGGACATTTCCATTAACCCGGACTTTCTGTTCTATGCCTTTGCATTTCATCGTCAGGGTTTCGGGCACGCGACTATACATCACCCAATCGTGGTCAGCCAATTCATCGATTGTTTCAGGGGCACCTGCCCGTTCAAGGTAGTTCGGGCTCGCGCAGATGATGCGACGGGTTTGATAAAGTTTGAAGCTCTTGAGGTCCGAACTTTTAAGCGGCCCGGACCGGATGCCAATATCAATACCCTTTCCGATCAGATCAACCACCTCATCGCTTAAATGCACATCAAGTGCGACCCCCGGGTATGCCTGCCGGAAACGATCCAGGATCGGGACAATACGCAAATTTCCCAGATGGACCGAGGATGTAATCGAGATTTTCCCGACCGGGTCATCGCGCAATTCCTCTACCCGTTTTCGGGCCGCTTCGGCCTCTAGCGTGATGGTGCGACAGCTGTCGTAATATCGCGCGCCCGCGTCGGTCAGGCTGAAGGTACGCGTGCTTCGGCGTAACAACGGCGCCCCAAGCTTGGCTTCGAGCTGGCGGATTTGATGGGATATGGCCGCACGGCTCAACCCCATCTTGCGTGCCGCGGCAGAGAACCCGCCTTCTTCAACCACACGCGCAAACATCATCATTGCTCTGACTTCATCAAGTGCTGACATTTTTATACGCTCAAAAATTTTGACAATCTGTACAATTATTTACTCTTACGCAAATTTACTCAGCCAGTTACCATCAAGGCAAATGAAATCAACGCACGGAGGACCTGATGCGTATTCTGATGATTGTTACCTCGCACAACAAAATGGGTGATACCGGACACAAGACAGGTATCTGGCTTGAAGAGTTTGCCGCTCCCTACTATCGATTCCTTGACGCTGGCGCGGAGGTAACTCTTGCCTCTCCCAAGGGTGGAAAGCCGCCGCTTGATCCGAACAGTGAGGTACCGGATGCCCTGACTGATGCGACCAAACGTTTCGAAAACGATGCAGACGCCCAGGCGGCATTCGCCAACACCGTCACGCTTGACGGGCTCAAGGCCGATGATTTTGATGCGCTGTTCTATCCTGGTGGCCATGGCCCGCTTTGGGATCTTGCAAATGATGCAAAATCAATCGCCCTGATCGAAGCGTTCACCGCACAGGACAAACCTGTTGCTGCGGTCTGCCACGGGCCGGCTGCTTTGGTTGGTGCCAAGGGCACAGACGGAAAACCATTGGTGTCGGGCAAGAAAGTCACAAGCTTCACCAATGACGAAGAAAAAGCTGTCGGACTTGAAACCGTCGTCCCGATCTCGATCGAAGACGAGTTCAAAAAACACGGCGCAACATTTGAACGCGGCGACAACTGGGCATCCTACGCGGTTGTTGATGGTAAATTGGTCACCGGGCAAAACCCGGCATCCAGTGAAGAAACAGCCGACGCGGTTTTGAAATTGCTTTCAGCATAAAACGCTTGACCTTCCATCTACTGGAACCTCGATAATGCCTTCATAGACACCCGATTTATGGAGAGTTTCGATGGTAAAACTGAAGGTGGAAAAGATGAGCTGCGGTCACTGCGCAAGTGCGGTGAGCAAAGCGGCTACCAAGGTCAACGGCGTTGAAAGTGCCGAGGTTGATCTGGCAAATGGCGAAGTCGCTGTTGCTGGCAATCCCGATGTAAACGCCCTGATCGCGGCCATCACCGACGCCGGTTATCCGGCTTCTGAAGCCCGCTAGATCAGAACCCCCGTTCGCGTATCCCCACCCGAACGTCAGAGCCGCCAGTATTGAATATATACTGGCGGCTTTTCTTTACCCTGACCGCTCGTTTGTGCAACCATCACGACAAACAGAAAGCGGCACCAAAATGACTTTTCAAATCACTGCCCTGTGCGGAAGCCTTCGCCAAGCCTCAATTAACAGAACCCTCCTGAACGCGGCCCGGCAGGTCGCAAGCCCCCATAACGCAACAATTCATCTGTTTGACCGCTTGGGCCATCTTCCGATCTTCATTCAATCCGGACAAAGAAGATACCGATGACGGTGATGTTGCAGCGTTTCGCGCAGCACTTCGTCGCACGGATGCAGTCCTGATCGCCAGTCCCGAATATGCGCATGGTGTCACCGGCGTGATCAAGAATGCCCTTGATTGGGTCGTTGCCAGTGGCGAATTCATGCAAAAACCTGTTGCTTGTTTGAATGCGTCTGGCCGGGCCACAATCGCCCAGGCCGCCCTGATAGAGACCATCAGCACGATGGATGCGCGGATCGTTACCGACGCGTGCATAACGATTCCACTGAACGGCAAGAACTTTGACGTTGACGATGTCGTGCAGGATACGTCCAGCCGGGCTTTGCTGGATAGGGCCCTTGCGAACCTAACGGCTGCAATTCCAACCGACGATATATCCAAGGTCATTTAGTCATACAAAAAAAGCCGCCCAAACGGGCGGCTTTTTCTTTGGTCTGATGATTACGGTCAGCCGAGGATTTTGTCACACAGAAGCTTGTAGACCTGGCCAACGAACTACCCAATGCACCTTCATTTGATTTCTGGAGAACCTAGCTTTTGACGTCTAGCCTCGTAGATGGATTTGTCCATAACCATAATCATGTCGTTTTCGACCTGCTCGCTATAGTTTTGTACAAAAAACAATGGGAGCTTGTTAACGCCGATATACCCTACTTGTGCTCCCTTGTACGTACCTTCAAACATATTAGCGCCGATCATTTCCAGTAGTTGGGCGCGATCATAGAGTTTCTGTGGGAAGGCAGTTGTGCAAAAAGTGGCATTTTCGACAACTGAAAAAACGGCAACAAACTTCTCGTCATCGAGAAAGGCATAGTTTTTTGTTTGATAAATGTTACCGTTAATATTGATACTGCGAGTTTGATCCGGTTGATACGTGCCTCCGAGGCTTCTTGCCGCCGCGCCGACAGCCTCAATATCACCCATGTTTTCGACGCAAGTATCAAGAACTATGCTAACAATTTTTCCCAAATCTTCTGCTGCATAGGTGGACGGTACTTTTGTGCCAGCAGAATTGCTTGTCGTCTGACATGCGCCAAGAAGAGAGAGGGCAGCCGCAACAATAATCAATTTCATTTTGAACCTAAAACTCCTTTCTTTTGATAGTTGTATTCAAAATCAGCTTAGACTTGCAACGAAGCTTTTGCACCTTTCTGGTTTCAAGCAGACAATTTCCGAACGAAAAAGCCGCCCAAACGGGCGGCTTTTTCTTTGGTCTGATGATTGCGATCAGCCGAGGATTTTGTCGCGCAGAAGCTTGTTGACCATACCCGGGTTGGCCTTGCCACCGGTGGCCTTCATGACCTGACCAACAAACCAGCCAAGCATTTTTTCCTTACCACCTTTGATTTCCTCGACCTTGTCGGGGTTGGCAGCAATGACTTCATCAATCGCGGTTTCAATCGCACCGGTATCGGTGATCTGCTTGAGACCTTTTTCCTCGACAATCTTTTCCGGATCGCCGCCGGTTTCGATCATGATTTCAAAGACATCCTTGGCGATACGGCCAGAAATGGTGTCGTCAGAGATCAGATCGATCAGTTTGCCAAGGTTTTCGGCCGTTACCGGGCTATCGGCGATACCGACTTCTGCCTTGTTCAGCGCACCGAACAGGTTGGTAATCACCCAGTTCGCCGCCAGTTTGCCATCACGGCCCTTGGCAACGATTTCGTAGTAATCAGCCTTTTCCTTTTCGGCGACAAGAACACCGGCATCATATGCCGACAGACCGTTTTCACGCATGAATCGGGCCTTTTTCTCGTCCGGCAGTTCCGGCAGTTCCTTTTCGATTTCCGAAACGAACGCGTCATCAAAGACCAGCGGCAGCAGATCCGGATCCGGGAAATAGCGATAGTCATGCGCCATTTCCTTGGAACGCATCGAACGGGTTTCACCGAGGCGCTGATCATACAGGCGGGTTTCCTGAACGATTTCGCCACCACCTTCGATCACTTCGATCTGGCGTTTTGCTTCGATCTCGATCGCCTGCATCACAAAACGGATGGAGTTGACGTTCTTGATCTCGCAACGCGTGCCGAAACCTTCACCCGGACGGCGCACTGAAACGTTGGCATCACAGCGCATGGAACCTTCGTTCATGTTGCCATCACACGTGCCAAGATAACGAACAATCGCCCGCAGCTTGGTCAGATACGCGCCCGCCTCTTCCGGTGAACGGATGTCTGGCATGGAAACGATTTCCATCAGCGCCACACCCGAACGGTTCAGGTCGATATGCGAATATTTCGGGTCCTGGTCGTGCATCGATTTACCGGCATCCTGTTCAAGATGCAGGCGCTCAATGCCAACCGACTTGGTCGAACCATCGGGCATATCAAGAATGATCGTGCCTTCGCCGACAATCGGTTTGTCGAACTGCGAAATCTGGTAACCCTGCGGCAGATCGGCATAGAAATAGTTTTTGCGGGCAAAAACGCTTTCCTTGTTGATTTTGGCCTTAAGGCCAAGACCGGTTTTAACGGCCTGCCGCACACATTCTGCGTTCACGACCGGCAGCATACCCGGCATGGCCGCATCAACAAGGCTGACGTTGCTGTTGGGCTCGTTACCGAACTTGGTCGATGCACCTGAAAACAGCTTTGATTCGGAAATCACCTGACAGTGGACTTCCAGACCAACCACGATTTCCCACGGGCCGGTTGAACCTTCAAGAATATAGCTCATGGATTAGCCCTCCTGCCCGGCAGGTTTTGCGGTAAAGTTGGCAGCACTTTCCAGTACACCACCAACACGCAGAACAGTCTCTTCATCAAACGGCTTGCCAATCAGTTGCAGCCCAAGCGGCAAACCCTCAGAAGAAAGACCGGTCGGCACTGATAGCCCTGGAAGACCCGCAAGGCTTGCCGGAACGGTAAAGACGTCATTGAGATACATCTTGACCGGATCACCTTCGTTCTCACCAATCGCAAAGGCCGCAGACGGTGCCGTCGGGGTCAGGATCGCATCGACCTGACCAAATGCACCTTCAAAGTCCTGGTAGATACGACGACGGACCTTAAGCGCCTTGTTGTAATAGGCGTCATAGTAACCAGCCGAAAGCACATAGGTACCGATCATGATACGGCGCTGAACTTCCTTGCCGAAACCGGCTGCACGCGACTTCATGTACATGTCATCAAGGCTGTCGCCTTCATCCATGACACGCTGGCCATAACGTAGACCGTCATAACGTGCGAGGTTCGAAGACGCTTCTGCCGGGGCAACGATGTAATAAGTCCCAAGCGCGTATTTGGTATGCGGCAAGGTTACATCGACCACTTCGGCACCAGCATCACGCAGCATGGCAACACCATCGTCCCACAGCTTGCTGATTTCTTCGGGCATGCCATCAACACGATATTCCTTCGGAATACCGATCTTCATGCCACGAATGTCCCCCGTGAGGGCGGCTTCAAAATCAGGCACGCCAATGGGGGCAGATGTGCTGTCTTTGGCATCGTGACCAGCCATTGAACCCAGCATGATTGCTGCGTCGCGAACGGTTTTGGTCATCGGACCTGCCTGATCAAGCGAACTTGCAAAGGCCACAATACCCCAGCGAGAGCAACGACCATAGGTCGGCTTCAGGCCGACGATACCGCAATAGGATGCCGGTTGACGGATTGAACCACCGGTGTCGGTACCGGTCGCGGCCAGCGCCATGTTGGCAGCGACAGCAGCGGCAGAACCACCCGAAGAACCACCCGGAACAAGATCCTTGCCGGACTTGTCTTTCCACGGGTTAACAACGTTGCCGTAATAGGACGAGGTGTTCGACGACCCCATGGCGAACTCATCAAGGTTCGCCTTGCCCAGCATCACGGCACCATTGCCAAACAGGTTGGTGGTGACGGTGGATTCATATTCCGGTTTGAAACCTTCCAGGATGTGCGATGCCGCCGTGGTCTGGACACCTTCGGTGCAGAACAGGTCTTTGACAGCAATCGGCAGGCCTTCCATCTTGCCAGCTTCGCCCTTAGCGCGCTTGGCATCGGATGCCTTGGCCATTTCCATAGCCTTTTCCGGGGTTTCGGTGATGTACGCGTTCAGATTGCGATGCGCGTCCATCGATTTCAGGTGTGCTTCGGTCAGTTCGACCGAGGTATAATCACCCTTCGCAAGCCCGTCGCGGGCGTCTGCAAGTGTCAGCTTTGTCAGATCAGTCATTATTCAACCACCTTGGGCACAACAAAACAGCCAGCATCGGTCATCGGTGCGTTTGACAGCACTTTTTGCTGGATATTGCCATCGGTGACTTCGTCCTTGCGCAGCGGCAGGGTCAGATCGGCAACAGACGTCAACGGCTCGCAGCCTTCGACATCGACTTCTTGCAGTTCCTCGACGAAATCGAGGATACGGGTCAGATCTCCCGCCAGTTCGGAAAGGCCTTCTTCGGACACGTTGATACGCGACAGATAGGCAATACGGCGAACTGTTTCCTTATCCAAAGACGACATGGATGAAAGTCTCTCTTAAGGAATGACAAAAACCCGGCAGACAGAACTCCGCCGGAACGTGAATTACAGCGCGGAAACTAGCACCCTGCCGCCCCTGCCGCAAGGGTTGGAAGTGACGAAGAATGCCCGTTGCCGGGCTGTTTGACCGATCACACTGTTGCGCATGAAAATATCGCCAGACCTGATCGGATGACTACAACCAAAAACAAACAGGCCGACAACGTGAATGTTGCCGGCCTGTTTAGTGTTTTTGTCTGCCCCAAAGTGGCTGGACAGAAAGCCGGATTGGCTTAACCCGGGCTCATACCGCGCAGACGTTCGGAACGACGACGTAGCAGTTCCACGGTCAGCAGCAGCAGGATCGAGACCGATACAAGGATGGTCGCGGCTGCCAGAATGGTCGGTGAAATCTGCTCACGCAGGCCGGTATACATCTGCCATGGCAGGGTCTGCTGACGGGCAGAACCAACGAACAGCACCACAACCACTTCATCAAACGAGGTGATAAAGGCAAACAAGCCACCCGAAATCACACCTGGCAGGATCAAAGGCATCTGAACCTTGAAGAAGGTAGTGACCGGGTTTGCACCCATGTTTGCCGCCGCACGGGTCAGCGACTTGTCAAAGCCGACCAGGGTAGCCGTCACCGTGATAATCACGAACGGAATACCCAGAACAGCGTGGGCCAAAATCACCTTCACATAACCGACAAATGCCTGGTTGAGTCCGAGCTGGAGTTCAAGCCAGTTACCCAGCGGCGCATAGAAGAAGAACATGCCGGTTGCGGAAATGATCAGCGGCACGATCATCGGCGAGATCAGAACCGCCATCATTGCCTGACGCCCCGGAACGTGCGACTGGCTCAGGCCAATCGCCGCAAGGGTGCCAAGGGATACCGAAATCAGCGTCGCAATCGGTGCAATGATCAGCGAGTTCTTGAGCGGCACCATCCATTCGTCAGTACCGAGGAAGTCGCGATAATGCTTCAGGCTATAGCCCTCTGCCTTGAAGCTCAGCATTTCCGGCGTAAAGGTAAAGAAGTTCTCGGCGTTGAAGCTGAGCCACACCACCGGAAGAAGCGGCGCGATCAGGAAGAAGAACACAAATGCACAGATGAACAGGAACGCATTGTGCCAAAGAACCTGACCAGGCGTGTAGTAGATCGGAACGCCGGCACGGTAACGCCCGCTTCCAACCCAATTGGCAAACCAGCCCATCGAAATCCCGACGAGGAAGCCACCAAACAAGCCACCAAGGCCCCCGAAAACAAGACCAACAACACCGAAAACAACACCGGTCGCCAGCGTTTTCTGTTTGCTTTTCATCTTAACGATTTTCGAAAAGACAAAAGCAAGTGCTGCACCGACAGCTGCACCAAGGACAAACCCGATCCACGGGCTGCCAAAGATGTTGCCGGTAATGAAGCCGAACATGGCCCCTAGCAGAGCCACGAGTGGCATCGTGAAGGTCATCAATTCGGGCCGTCTTACGTATGAGATTACTTCATTCATGTTCTTAGCCCCCCAACTTCACGTTATCGATGCCCACAATCTTGTCGTAGCACCAGTACAGGCCAAGAACGACGACGAGAAGGATAGACCCGAGTGCGGCCGCAAGGCCCCAGTTGAGCGAACTTGAAATGTGATAGGCAATTCGGTTGGAGATGAACACGCCATCCGTACCGCCAACGATTTCCGGCGTGATGTAGTAACCGATCGCCAGAATGAACACGAGGATAGAACCCGCACCAATGCCCGGAACCGACTGCGGGAAATAGACACGCCAGAAGGCAGTCCAGTTCGTCGCACCAAGAGATTTGGCCGCGCGTTGATAGCTTGGCGGAATGGTCTTCATCACGGAATAAAGCGGAAGGATCATGAATGGCAGCAAGATGTGTGTCATCGCAATGACGGTACCTGTTGCATTGTTCATGAGAATAAGGCGGTCCGCATCATCGACGAACCCAAGCCAGACAAGGATTTCGTTGATCACCCCTTGCTGCTGTAAAAGCACCTTCCACGCCGACGTACGCACCAGAAGCGAGGTCCAGAACGGCAGCAGCACCAGGATCATTAAGATACTTGCTGTACGCATCGGCAGGTTTGCCAACAGCCACGCGACCGGATAACCCAGAAGAATACAGCTACCGGTAATAATCAGCGCCATCACCAGCGTACGCGTAAACAGCGTGGTGTAAATCTGCTGATTGTCCGGCTTCATCTTAATCCCGTCTGGCGTCAACGACATATCTACGGAATTAAGGAAGTAGCCCGGCGTCATGCTTGGCGAATAGAGTTTGATCGTCGCCCAAACCTCGGCATCGCCCCAGTCTTTATCTTCTTGGGTGAAGGCTTCGCGGAAACCGAAATCAGGAAGTTGATCAATATTTGCTGCAGCTGCCTGAAGAGCACTTGCCCCCGCACCGTTATAGCTGTTGATCGCTGAAACGGTATCAGGGTCGGTCAAATCCATGCCGAGTGCGCCATAGACCGACTCCCATGGATCTTCTTCTGCAACGGTATCACCATCACGAATGGCAGCCCAAAGCGCAAAGTCGGTGTAGGCGCGTGCCGTCCACGGCAACATTTCGATGATTTCTGCCGACGGTACAAAGCCGACATCACCGCTCATGTTTTCGTCAGACATCGCAGCCATCAGACTACGGCGCTGGTTAAGGAAACCTTCGCCGCCAGTTCCCGACATCATTTCGTACCAGAAAGAACCCTCTTCAAAGTTCGGGTCGATGTCTTCGAGCGGGTCCTGCCAAAGTTCACCAATATCATCAAGCGAACGACCGGTGGTACGGAACAACGACGAAACGCCGGTCTGTTCATAGTTCAGGCGGGTACCCAGGCGCGTGTGCTGCTTGGCTTCCTCTGCCTTGAACAAATCAATGTAAAGATTGCGATAGACGTCTTCGTGTGGCGGTTGACCTGTGGAGCCATCCCATTCTGACAGCGCCACGACTGTGCCCGGAATCGTATTGGGCACAATTTCGTTCTCAACCGACCGGAAAAGCATCGAGAGGATCGGTACGATAAATGTCACGACCACAAAAATCAAAAGCGGTGCAACCAGCATAAGTGCGCGCATCTTCTGGCGCATCAATGCCCTTCGTAGACTTTGTTTTAGTGGTCTGCCATCTGCAGCCAACACTACTTCTTGTGATGTATCACCCATTACGCCCCCGTAAGCCTGCCCCGGTGTTTTCGATCTGTTTTATCGATTGGCAATTTGTTTTGTAGCGATTTGGTCGGTAAAGGGGGCCGCAAACGGCCCCCTTCCCTTAGCTCTTATTGAGCGAGCCAAGCCTGGAACTTGGCATCGATGTCGTCACGGTAGTCAGCCCAGAACTCGTAGTTATAGAGGAACGTGTTCTTGGCGTTTTCCGGATCGGTCGGCATGTGCGGAGCCATGTCGATACCGAGCTCTGCGTGCTTACCAACGAGCGGAGCAGAGGAGAAGCGAGCCGGGCCATACGAGATGTATTTAGCCTGGTCTGCAAGACGCTGGGTGTCGGTTGCGAACTTCACGAAGTCCAGAACACGGTTCAGACGCTCTTCCGGAAGACCTGCCGGAATGATCCAGCCGTCAAGGTCGAAGACCTGTGCGTCCCAAAGCATGGCAATCGGCTGATCCTGTTCAACAATAGCGGAGAACAGACGACCGTTGTAGGTCGAGCCCATGAACACTTCACCGTCAGCCAGAAGCTGCGGGGTATCTGCACCAGCACTCCACCAGATCACGCTGTCTTTGATGGTTGCCAGCTTGTCGAGAGCGCGCTGCTGACCTTCTTCGGTCTCAAGAACGCTGTAAACCTCGTCCTTCGCAACACCGTCGCAGAGCAGAGCCCATTCCATGTTGTTGATCGGACGCTTTTCAAGCGAACGCATGCCCGGATAGGTTTCGGTATCGAACAGAGCACAGATGTCGGTCGGTGCCGGGGTTCCAGCCGGAACCATGTCTTCACGGTAACCGAAGGTGGTCGAGTAGACGATCTGCGGAATGAAGCAATCGCTTACAAGGAGATCACCGAAGTCATCTTCTGCCGAGGTGCCGTCCGGCGCGTCAGCAAGAACTTCGTCCGGATCGATTTCCATCGCGAGACCTTCATCGCAAAGGCGCATCGCATCAGCAGCAACAACGTCAACCAGATCCCAGGTCACGTTGTTTGCTTCGTTCATTGCACGCAGCTTTGCTACAGCTTCGTTGGAGCTTTCATCCCAAGTGATCGAAACACCCGGGTTCATTTCCATGTAAGGCTCAGCATAAGCCTTGATCTGGCTGTTCTGATAAGCACCACCCCAGCTGACCAGCGTCATGTCCGACGCCATATGGTCGTCGGCATATGCTGCACCAGTTGCGACAACAAGCATAGCTGTTGATGCTGTAAGGGTTTTAATGAGTTGCATTAATAGACTCCCTGATTGTTTCCCGGACTATTCGTTGAGGACCAGCACCCGGGCGTACCGGTCCTGTATCTGCCTGACTCTGAGATGATTACGACGCGTCAAGCGCGCGGCAATCCTCTGCAAGCCAGCCGATCTCGATTTCCTGGCCAGGTGTCAGACGGACCTGATCCGGTGCGTTCCTGGTCTTGATGATGAACTCATCATTGCCAGCCACGCGCAAGCGTGTACGGAAGATGTCACCCATATAGATGAATTCCAGCACCTCTGCCTTGAGCGTATGAGCATCTTCGTGCAGACGATCACGATTATATTCAACACGTTCAGGACGGATTGAAACGCGGGTACGTTCGCCCACTTCCGTCACATTGACCGGCACAGCATCAATGATCTCGCCGCCATCAAGCTGGACGACACAGGTGTTGCCCTTGATTTCCTTGATGATGCCCTCAAGCGTGTTGTTCTCACCGATAAACTGCGCAACGAAGCTGTTTTCCGGCTCTTCGTAAAGTTTGTCGGGCGGCGCAAGCTGCTGAATACGGCCATCATCGAACACGGCGACACGATCTGACATCGTAAGTGCTTCGGTCTGGTCATGGGTAACGTAAACAGTTGTAATACCCAGCTGATGCGCAAGGTGCGTAATTTCAAACTGCATCTTCTCGCGAAGCTGTTTGTCGAGCGCGCCAAGTGGCTCATCCATCAGAACCAGTTCCGGCTCGAACACCAGTGCACGTGCCAAGGCGACACGCTGCTGCTGACCACCTGAAAGCTGTGCGGGACGACGTCCACCAAAGCTGCCCATTTCGACCATGTCGAGGGCGCGCTTGACCTTTTCTTCCTGCTCTGCCTTTCCCAATTTGCGAACTTCAAGCGGGAAAGCCAGGTTTTCCGCAATCGTCATATGCGGGAAAAGCGCGTAGTTCTGGAAGACCATACCGATACCACGCTTGTGCGGCGGAATATCGTTGATCGAAACACCGCCCAGACGAATATCGCCATGAGTCGCGGTTTCAAAACCTGCGAGCATCATGAGGCAAGTGGTTTTGCCCGAACCTGACGGACCAAGCATCGTCAGGAATTCGCCCTTCGGCATAGTTAGGTTGAGATCTTTAACGACAAGAGATTCGCCGTCATAGCTTTTTTGTACACGTTCAAATTCAACGAACGCTTCGTTCGATGCACCGTCTGCCAAACCCAATACCCCCTGATATGTCTTTGTTTGTTCAGCGTTAACGCTATTGGTGATTTTTGTGTGCGGAAATTCACTGGAACCAATTCAGAATGACGGCTCGTGAACCCCTAGGATAGAAGCATTGCGACACTACCGCGTAATAGGTGCGCTGCATCTACCTGTTTTCTCTCTCAAGATGATGTGCGCATTAAGCCTGCCTGTCTCGCCCTGCATATTTCGATTTCGATTAATTTCTGCAGCGCGACATTAAAACAAACCTGATATAGCACTTCAACCCCTCATAACTCATAAAGATTTTTCCGCTAGGAAATCCGCCATTCTTTAGATTGTTCAGAATAAAATTCGCCAGCAAGGTCAAATCCGCATTTTTTCTTCCATAAATCGGAATACGATACATTTGCTTTGCGCTGGCAATTTCATAAAAACACACCTATAAGGTCGCCATGATTTGCAATGATACTCAGGAATTGCTGCGGTTCTTACCACCGGCAGCACGTGTGTTGGGCCTTGATCTGGGCACCAAGACCATTGGCGTGGCCCTTTCGGATGTCGGGCTTCAGATTGCTTCACCTTATGAGCTGATCTCGCGCAAGAAGTTCTCGCGCGATATGGCGCAGCTATCTTCGATGATTGATAAGCAGAATGTTGGCGGCATCATCATTGGCTTCCCGCGCGAACTTGACGGTTCAATCGGCAAGGCATGCCATCGCGTCTATGCGTTCATCGATGAAATGGAAAAGTATATCGACCTGCCGGTCTTGATGTGGGACGAGCGACTGTCGACCAATGCTGTAGAGCGCGTATTGATTGACGAAGTCGACATGACCCGCAAACGCCGTGCCGAGGTCGTGGACAAAACCGCGGCTGCCTATATTTTGCAAGGCGCACTGGATCACATGAACCGTCATACCGATCCGGGCGAAAATGCCGAGGCAGATGATGACGATATAGAGGGCGAAGAAGACTAAAGCTGTTTGCTCTGTCGCTATCGAACCAATCAATCCAAAGCTGCCTGCATCTTCAGGCAGCTTTTTTTATTGGGCCTTGATCACCATCATGACACCGAAGAACCGGGATGGCGGAAGCACAAGATCGCCGTTGTGTTCAATCGCGCCCATGGTGATGGCCGCCTCAGAAATCTTCGAAATATCATCCACAATCAACTCAAACCCGGCAAACCCATCGGTGGGAAAGGCCGGATCCTCGACCCCATATCGCGAAACCAGCTCGTCGCCATGCAATGCGTCGACAATCCCGTCGATACCGATTTCGCCATAAAATTCCTGCACGACCTCGGCAGCCCAATGATTAAGCAACACTTTGCCAATCGCAACGGCCCCGTTCGTGTGGCTTTGGTAGGCCGGAAAATAGAAATTCTGGACCGGATGACGGTGCTGGCAAACAAAGGTTACCGCATGACGCAATAAGGGATGGTTTGCATAGGCCAGAGAAAACGCAACACCGACAGTATCGCCGTCCGGCGTCTTTGCATCGCGCTCGAAGTGAAAGACCGGCGGAACCGCAGCACCTGCTTCGATGAATTTGTCGCGATCATGTTCGGCATCATCAGATTGTAAGGCCAGCATCGACATGCCTTCGCGATGGCGCAGGTAATCCCGATTGTATATCGGAAACGAAAAAGGCTGCGCCAGATCAGTCTCTGCGACCTTGGCGGGGTCCACAACGGAAAGAAGTTCGATATACATCCCGTCAAGCTGCACAAGTGCGTTGCCTGTGCCAAAAGGATGAACTGCACGCGGAGTCACCGTAAAGCCAAGCTGTGAATATGCAGAGATCGCGGAGTCCAGATCGTTCACACACAAGACAATGTGATCCATCGCGCGTGGCATGGCATCCCTTTCCGTGAAGTTTCAGCGACCTGGACGACTTTCAAGCGCCTGCACTGTATAGGTGCCCAAATCCGTTGGCTGTGCTGACTATCACATCGGAAATCACAGGGCAAAGCGCAACTGGGCCTAAATGAATTTTAGTCACCTGCCCAAACGCATGAAGGGCAGTATATTTCCCCCGGTCCCCATTTAATGATAACAGTAGGCGGAATTCCTAAAGCTCTCCGCACATGGTACCGAAAGCCGCTTTATGATCGCCATCTTGTCAGCTTTGCTGCCTACTTTTGCCCTGATTGTTCTGGGTTATATCCTGCGTGAACGCAAATTCCTGCCTGACAGCTTCTGGCCGGGCGCAGAGAAGCTGACCTATTTCGTCACCTTTCCTGCCCTTTTGTTTTCCAATACAGCCAAGGCCGACCTTGGCAGCCTGCCGCTTTTCGGGATCGCGACCGCTATGCTTGGCACGATCGCCATCTGTACCATCCTGATCCTTGCGGCGCGTCCCGCCCTGAAGGTCTCTGGTCCGACCTTTTCATCGCTGGTACAGGGTGCCATTCGCCCCAACACCTATATCGGGCTTGCCGTTGCAGCCGCCCTGCTTGGTACGCATGGCCTGACGGTTACGGCCCTGTGCGTTGCGCTGGTTGTACCAACGGTAAATGTCATATCGGTTCTGGCTTGTGCACATCTGGGCGACAATGATCGCAATCCGGGCATATTGTCCCTACTCCGTGACGTGGCAAAAAACCCGCTCCTGATGGCGTGCGTTTTGGGCAGTGTGTTTAACGTCCTCGGGATTGGATTGCCGCCAATTGCCGGACCGTTCCTTGAAGTGCTGGGTCGCGCTGCACTTCCCGTGGGCCTGCTTGCCGTCGGAGCGGGTCTTGATCTTGGTGCCGCGAGACGCGCGGGGTTCCCGGTTGGCATTTCAACTGTCGGGAAATTGATGCTTAGCCCGGCAATAGCTGCTGGCCTTTGTCTGGCACTTGGACTGCCGGCTACTGAACTGGCAGCTGTCGTGCTGTATGCAGCCCTGCCCTGTTCCGCCAGTGCATATGTGCTGGCCCGCCTGATGGGCGGTGACGCACAAATGATGGCCAGCATCATCACGGTTCATACCCTTGCCGCAATTGCCACGATGCCGGTGATTGCCATTCTGGTTCAGGTTGTTTGACATGCAGACCGTCTGACCAAACGGTCAGGAAATCACAGTCTATTGGCGGGAATATTTACCTTTTCGTGACTGGGGCAATTCGTTATGCTCCGCGCGAAATTCTTGCAAGACCATCCAAGGGAAATGTGCAACGCCATGAGCGTCATGGGACCAGCGGCGGATCATTATCCGCACCCACACCTCCTCGGCATAGAGGGTCTGACCCCCGGGGAAATCACCCTTATTCTTGATCGCGCACAGCACTATGCGGAAAAAAACCGCTCCGCTGACAAAACCAGCAATATTCTGGCTGGTGCGACGGTTGTTAACCTGTTTTATGAAAACTCTACCCGGACACTGACATCGTTCGAACTTGCGGCCAAACGGCTTGGCGCGGACGTTATCAACATGACGGTCGGCACCAGTTCGGTCAAAAAGGGTGAAACCCTGATCGATACGGCGATGACCCTTAATGCCATGAACCCGGATGCACTGGTTGTTCGCCATGGCGACAGTGGTGCAGTCAAGCTTCTGAGCGAAAAGGTCAATTGTGCGGTTCTGAATGCGGGCGACGGTCGCCACGAACACCCGACACAGGCCCTTCTTGATGCGCTGACCATTCGCCGCCACAAGGGACGCTTGCATCGCCTGAATGTTGCGATTTGCGGCGATATCGCCCATTCCCGGGTTGCGCGTTCCAATATCCTGCTTTTGAACACCATGGGATCACGTGTGCGCCTTGTTGCTCCGCCAACCCTGATCCCGTCCAAAATCGACCGGATGGGTGTGGAAATCTTCCATGATATGGACGAAGGCCTGAAAGACTGCGACATCGTCATGATGCTGCGCCTGCAGCTTGAACGCATGGAAGGAAGCTTTATCCCGTCGGTGCGTGAATACTTCCATTTTCACGGTCTTGATCGCGCCAAGCTTGCCAATGCCAAACCCGACGCCCTGATCATGCATCCCGGCCCAATGAACCGGGGTGTCGAAATCGACAGTGAAGTCGCAGATGACGTTGAACGTTCCGTCATTCGCGAACAGGTCGAAATGGGTGTCGCGGTACGTATGGCAGCGCTTGAATTGCTCGTGCAGAACCACAGAAAAATCGGAGGTCAGGCATGAGCCCCGCAATTCGCGCCAAAGGTGCTGGCAAAAAAGCATTCATCAATGCCCGCCTGCTTGACCCGGTCAAACAAACCGACGAGGTCGGCGGCCTCCTGATCGAAGACGACACGATTGTCAAAAGTGGTTCGGACATCACCGAACGCTCGGTTCCCGATGGCTTCGAGATCATCGACCTTGGTGGTGCCTGCCTGGCCCCCGGTCTGGTCGACATGCGTGCCCAGTTGCGTGAACCGGGCTTCGAGCATCAGGAAACCATCGAAACAGCCGGAAAGTCGGCAGCAATCGGCGGTGTTACCACCATCATTGCCCTGCCCAACACTGATCCGGTTATCGATGATGTGGCGGGCGTCGAATTTATTGCACGGCGCGCGCGCAAGGTTGGTCTGGCCAAGGTATTTGTCTATGGCGCCGTTTCCAAAGGGATCGCAGGACAGGAAATTACCGAGATGGGCCTGTTGCATCAGGCAGGTGCGGTTGCCTTCTGCGATGGCGTCAAAACAATTGCAAGCGCACGACTATTGCGTCAGGCGCTGTCCTACTCTGCTTTCTTTGACGGCATGATCGTCCAGCACCCCGAAGAGCCGGAGCTTTCAAAGGGTGCTGCCATGAATAGCGGTGAGCTGGCGACCCGCCTTGGCCTTTCCGGGGTGTCACCACTGGCCGAGGTCATCCAGATCGAACGTGACCTGCGCCTTGTCGAAATGACGGGCGGGCGCCTGCATTTCGCGCATATCTCGACCGGGGAGTCGGTCGAGGTCATCCGCAAGGCCAAAAAACGCGGTTTGAAAGTGACCTGCGATACGGCCCCGCCCTATTTTGCGCTAAATGAAAACGCGGTCTCTGATTACCGTACATTTGCCAAGCTTTCACCGCCGCTACGATCCGAAGATGATCGACAGGCGATTGTCGCGGGCCTTGCAGATGGCACAATTGACGCCATCGCATCGGACCACGACCCGCAAGATGCCGATTCAAAACGCCTGCCCTTTGCGCAGGCCGCGGCAGGTGCGGTCGGGTTTGAAACCCTTTTGCCGATGGCGTTGGAGCTTTATCACAACGAGCACATGTCGCTTCTTGAGGTTATCACCAAGCTAACGCGTGTTCCCGCCGAACTGGTTCGCATTAAAGGTGCAGGAACGCTAGATGAAGGAACAGCGGCCGATCTTGTGATATTTGATCCGGATCGCCCATGGAAAATTGATCCCTACCAGTTCCAGTCGAAATCCAAAAACTCCCCATTCGATGGCCGATTGACGCAGGGGCGCGTGCTGCGCACCCTGATTGACGGTCGCGAAGTGTTCTCGGAAGGTGCCTGAAATGGAACTTGATGCCACGTACAAAGCGATGTTGATGTCGCTTCAGGTTGCCACAGTGTGTGGTTATCTGCTGGGCTCAATCCCGTTTGGTCTTGTGCTTACCAGAATGGCGGGCCTTGGCGATATCCGTCAAATCGGTTCTGGCAATATTGGTGCGACCAACGTGCTGCGCACCGGGCGCAAGGGCCTTGCCTTTCTGACCCTGATCGGGGATGCGGGCAAAGGTGCTTTTGCAGCATTGCTGTTCACCCATCTTTATGGTGCTGAACAAGGTATCTTCGCGGGCGGCGCAGCGGTCGTTGGGCACATGTTCCCGATCTGGCTGCGTTTTAAAGGCGGCAAAGGCGTTGCAACCACGCTTGGAACATTGGCAGCCGTAAACTGGATCATGGGCCTGTGCGCCGCGCTGACCTGGCTTGTTATGGCGCTTGTTTTCCGCATATCGTCCCTTTCGGCGCTGATCGCGATGATTGCCGCCCCACTGGCCGCCTTTTTCATTGCCAGCGATCCGGGTGCCGGATGGCTTGGTGTATTTCTTGCCGTGATTGTCTGGCTGGCCCATCACGCGAACATCAGACGCTTGATACGTGGTGAAGAACCAAAGATCGGTCAAAAGAAAAAGCAGGCTGACGAAGATACTTCAGTTTAAGGGACGCAAACCGCCCCTTCGAATAGCTTGACGAAAGAACGCCCGGATGACCACAATCCGGGCGTTATGTATTTTCCAGAGCAACAACCACAGCGATTGCCACAATCTGAACGCCTTGCTCGTATGCGGCTTGCGCGGAGCAGCAATATCGGCCCGGTCAGCTTTCGCAAGATGCTGGATCAGTTTGGCACGGCTAGACTTGCGATAGAGGCGCTTCCAGACATTATCGGCCATGCCAAAGGTTCACGGAAAATCGAACTCGCAGGCCGAGAAGAAACCATTGCGGAAATCGAAGCGGCAAAAGCTTGCAAGGCCAAACCCGTCATATTTGGTGATCCCGAATACCCTGAGCTACTTACCACAATTGAAGATGCGCCGGCGTATTTCTACGCCATCGGCAACCTGGAGCTGCTGGGTAAAACAGCGGTTGGGATTGTCGGTGCCCGGAATGCATCCGCCACCGGATGCGGCTTTGCGCGCAAACTCAGTCATGAACTTGTCAGCGCCGGTTATGTTGTCGTATCCGGCATGGCGCGCGGGATCGACGGGGCTGCGCATGCGGCAGCCATGCAGTGTGTTGGCAAAGACACCGGCGGCACGATTGCGGTGCTCGGTGGTGGCGTTGATGTGGTGTATCCCCGCGAACATCAGGACCTTTATTCGCAGCTCTGCGAACAGGGCTGCGTAATATCGGAAATGCCACCCGGTCTAAAGCCGCAGGCAAGGCATTTCCCCCGCCGCAATCGCATTATATCGGGTCTGTCTTATGGCGTTATTATTGTCGAGGCCGGACGAAATTCGGGGTCCTTGATAACCGCGCGGTTCGCGGGAGAACAAGGTCGCGACGTTTTTGCAGTTCCGGGTTCACCGACGGATCCCCGCGCGAGCGGACCAAACAGCCTGATCCGTGATGGCGCAATATTGTGCGACTCTGCCGACGTCGTTTTGGATACGATACGGCAGGCAGAGCAAAACAACTATCTGTCCGAAGAAATTCATGCTTTCACTCGAGAGCCCTCTGCAAAGCCTAATGGCGCATCCTCACCCCGATACGCAGAGATACTTTCTTCGCTTGAACGCGACGCTATCTCAGCGGACGAGAAAAAAGCAGAACAACCGATTGAAATAAATGAACTTTCATCCTGTGCCGACACTGAAAAACATCCGATAGAATACACTGAAAAACTGTTTGATTTACTTTCCTCCTCCCCCCTTCTTGTCGATGAACTCATCCGTACGTCGGACTTGCCCGCCGAGCAGGTTTCGACAATTTTGATTGAACTAGAACTTGCAGGAAGGGTTGAACGTCACCCCGGAAATAGGGTATCGCGTATCGCCAAATGAGAGTCGCGCCGAATATGGACGTGACAAATATTGTTGTGATTTGCCGCATTTTGCGCAATTTGATCTGAAAAACAGCGACACACTATAATATATGTGTGCAAAACTTCAGATTACTGACCACACAGCATAATGACCGCCTTCGGGCGCAAGAACCGGACACGAAAAACGTAATGAATCTTGTCATCGTCGAATCCCCGGCCAAAGCCAAGACGATCAACAAATATCTCGGTGACGATTTTAAGGTGCTGGCCTCATTTGGTCATATCCGTGACCTGCCCTCCAAGGATGGTTCCGTCGATACCGACAACGACTTTTCGATGGTCTGGGAAACAGACAGCCGGTCGGAAAAACAGATTCGCGAAATTGCATCGGCAGCACGTGACTCTGATACCATCTACCTCGCGACTGACCCGGATCGCGAGGGGGAAGCTATTTCGTGGCATATTCTTGAAGTTCTCGAGCAGAAAAAGCTGCTCCGCGGTCGTGATGTTCATCGCGTCGTGTTCCACGAGATCACCAAGAAAGCTGTCACCGAAGCCATCGCCAATCCGCGCGAACTCAATCAGGAGCTGGTTGATGCCTATCTGGCGCGCCGCGCGCTGGATTATCTTGTTGGCTTCAACCTTTCTCCGGTTCTGTGGCGCAAACTGCCCGGGTCGCGTTCAGCAGGGCGTGTCCAGTCCGTTGCGTTGCGGCTAATCTGCGAACGCGAAATCGAGATCGAAGCCTTCAAGCCTGATGAATACTGGTCGCTTGAGGCAGGATTTGCTGTGCCAGAAGGCAAGTTTTCAGCCCGCCTCACCCATTTGAATGGCGAGAAACTCGATAAACTTGCACTTGGCGATGAAAACGCTGCCAAGGTCGCCAAGGAAAAGGTTGAAAGCCGCAGTTACAAGGTATCGAAGGTCGAGCGCAAGGACGTAAAACGCCGTCCGCAGCCACCTTTCACGACTTCAACCCTGCAGCAGGAAGCTTCACGTAAGCTTGGCTTTGGTGCGAAGCGCACAATGCAGTTGGCCCAGCGCTTGTATGAAGGTGTCGATATCGGTGGCGAGACGGTTGGTTTGATCACCTATATGCGTACGGATGCCGTGGTGCTTTCACAGGAAGCACTCGCCGCCGCACGCCGCCTGATCGGCAAGGATTATGGCGATCAATACCTTCCGGCCAATGCGCGCAGCTTTGCCAACAAGGCCAAGAACGCTCAGGAAGCCCACGAAGCCGTCCGTCCGACCGATCTTTTCCGCCGCCCGGAACAGGTGTCGCGTCATCTTGATAAGGACCAGTTGGCCCTTTACACGCTGATCTGGAAGCGGACCGTGGCGTGTCAGATGGAAGATGCACGCTTTGATCAGGTCGCTGTGGATCTGTCATCGAATGACAATCACGTGGTCCTGCGCGCCAACGGCTCTGTCGTTAAGTTTGACGGTTTCCTGAAGCTTTATCAGGAAGGCAAGGATGACGATTCTGATGACGAAAAAGATCGTCGTCTGCCGCCGCTCGCAGAAGGCCAGAATCCTGATTTGGGCAAAGTCAGCATAGATCAGCACTTCACCCAGCCTCCGCCCCGCTATACCGAGGCGAGCCTGGTCAAGAAGATGGAAGAGCTTGGGATTGGCCGGCCATCGACCTATGCATCGATCATCTCGGTCCTTCAGGATCGAAACTATGTCTTGCTCGATCGTCGCCGTTTCGTCGCACAGGACCGTGGTCGCCTCGTGACCGCCTTCCTGTCGAAGTTCTTTGAACGGTATGTGCAGTACAACTTCACCGCAGACCTTGAAAACCAGCTTGATGAAATCTCGATGGGCAAGCTCGCCTGGAAAGATGTTCTCAAGGATTTCTGGAAATCGTTCAAAGGCAATGTTGACGAGGCCAAGGAACTAAAGATCACCGACGTTCTTGATGCGCTTCAGGTAATGCTGGAAAACTATTTGTTCCCGCCGCGTGAAGACGGAACCGATCCGCATAAATGCCCGAAATGCGAAGACGGCAAACTCAGCCTGAAACTTGGCAAGTTTGGCGCATTCCTTGGCTGTTCGAACTATCCGGAATGCAACTATACGCGGCCGCTTGTTGCCAATGAAAACGGTGCGGATTCCGAACTGGATGCCGGCCCCAAAGTCCTGGGCATCGACAAGGAAACCGGCAAGGAAATTACCCTTCGCAAGGGCCCGTATGGTGTTTACGTCCAGCTTGGCGAGGAAGAAGAAGTCGAAGGCAAGAACGGCAAGCCGAAAAAGGTCAAGCCAAAGCGGACCTCCCTGCCCAAGGGACTGGAACCATCCGTCGTTGACCTGACCAAGGCCGAAGAACTTCTGACCTTGCCGCGCGTTGTCGGGATCTATCCCGAAACCGGCGAGGAAATGAAAGCCAACATTGGCCGCTTTGGCCCCTATGTTCAGGCGGGCAGCATCTTTGCCTCGCTCAAAGCCGACGATGATGTTCTGACCATTGGTGAAAACCGTGCCATTACCCTGATCGCCGACAAGCGCGAGAAGGCTGGCAAGGAAATCGGCAAACACCCGGATGATGGTGAACCGATCTTTGTTGCCGTCGGGCGCTGGGGACCTTTCGTTAAACACAAAAAAACCATCGCCAATATCCGCGATGTAGAGCGTGACGACATCACCCTTGAGATGGCAATAAAGGCCATCAAGGAAAAAGAAGCCAAATCGGGTAAGACCACCAAGGCTTCTGCGAAAAAGGCGGCGACGAAAAAAGCGCCAGCAAAAAAGAAAACCGCTGCCAAGAAACCGGCAGCGAAAAAGACCACCAAGAAAAAGGCGGCGGCAGATTAACTGCCGCCTTCCTTTTCTCTGGAATACCTATGAAAGGACGCCGCAACGTTGGCGAACGATACAGAAGACAAAAAGCACTTCCCGACCAAGGAAGAGATTATCGAATTCATCGATATGAGCCCGACACCCGTTGGGAAGCGAGAGATCGCGCGCGCCTTTAACATCAAGGGCGCAGCCAAGATCGAACTCAAGAAGATCCTGAAAGAACTGAAAATCGGCGGCGATGTCGTCAAGGGACGGCGGCGCTTTGACAAGCCTGACCGCTTGCCCCCGGTTGAGGTGCTTGAAATCACCGGGATTGATGATGATGGCGAAGTCCTGGCCAAACCGAATGTCTGGAAGCATGACTATGACCCGCCGCTGATCGTGGTGAAGTCGATCCGCCGTGGCGGCCCAAGTGCACCGGGCATCGGTGACAAGATTTTGGCCAAGCTGCGCTATACCGGCAAGCATACCTATGAAGCCAGCATCATGCGGGTCCTTGGAAGCGGGCCACAGCGCGTCTTGGGACTTTATCGCCCCAACGAACGCGAAGGCCGCGTTGTGCCCACAGATCGCAAGGATAGTGGCGAGATCGCGGTTCCGCTTGACGACCATCCCGATCTTGAAAGTGGCGCACTGGTTCTGACCGAAATTCTGCCGGGCAAGCATTTCGGATTGCGCAAAGGCAGGATTACCGAGGTTCTTGGCAATATCAACGAGCCGAAATCCATTAGCCTGGTGTCGATCCATGCGCGCGGCATTCCGTTTGAATTCCCGCCTGAAGTCGAGCTTCAGGCGCGTGAGTCCAAGGCCACACCACTGGGCAAACGCACAGACCTGCGCGATATTCCGCTGGTCACCATTGATGGTGCCGATGCCCGGGACTTTGACGACGCTGTCTGGGCCGAAGCCGACCCGGATCCCGCTAATGAAGGTGGCTGGCACATCATGGTCGCGATTGCCGACGTGTCCTGGTACGTACGTCCGGGCGATGCACTTGATCGTGAGGCGGTCAAACGCGGCAATAGTTGCTATTTCCCGGATCGCGTGGTGCCGATGCTGCCGTTTGAGCTTTCGAACGGCTGGTGTTCGCTTGTCCCGCATGAAGACCGTGGCTGCATGGCGGTTGAGATGTGGCTTGATAAGCATGGCCACAAACTGCGTCATAAATTCTGCCGTGGCATGATGCGCTCGGCAGCGCGTCTGACCTATGATCAGGTTCAGCGCGCTATGGACGGCCAGCCGGACGAAACCACCGGTCCGCTGGTTGATACCATCATCAAACCCCTTTACGGCGCGTTCAATGCGTTTTTGGAGGCTCGCAAGAAGCGTGGCGTGCTTGAGCTTGATGTTCCCGAACGCAAGATCGAGCTGAATGATCAGGGCCAGATCATTGCCATCGCACCGCGCGCACGATTTGACAGTCACAAGCTGATCGAAGAGTTCATGATCGCTGCCAACGTGTGTGCGGCAGAAGAGCTCGAACGCATCAAACAGCCCTGCATGTACCGTATTCACGATGCCCCAAGCGAAGAGAAGCTTGAAGCCCTGCACGAATTCCTTGAGGGTGCCGGATACAAGCTAAACAAGGCATCGGTCCTCAAACCGCGTGATTTCAACCGCATCCTTGAGCTCGCCAAGGACACGCCTGAGGCTGAACTGATTAACACAGTCGTGCTCCGCAGCCAGTCACAGGCAATGTATAGCCCCGACAATATCGGGCACTTCGGGCTTGCGCTTAAAAAATACGCGCACTTCACCTCCCCGATCCGTCGTTATGCCGACCTTCTGGTCCATCGCGCCCTGATCGCAGGCCTCAAGCTTGGTGAAGGCGGACTAACGCCTGAAGAAGGCGAACGGTTCGAGCAGATCGGTGAAGATATATCGGGCACCGAACGGCGTGCCGCCATGGCCGAGCGCGATGCGGTTGACCGTTATGTTGCGGCCTATATGTCGGATAAGGTCGGCGCAGAGTTCCCCGGCAAGATTTCCGGGGTGACGCATTTCGGACTTTTCATATCGCTGAACGAAACCGGTGCCGACGGCCTGGTTCCGATATCCACCCTGCCCGATGACTATTACATCCATGATGCGGCAAGCCACGCGCTGGTCGGGCAGAACCGGGGAAAGAAATTCCAGTTGGGCGATACGGTTGTCGTTCGGATTGCCGATGCTGATGCCGCCACGGGTTCTTTGGCCCTGCGCCTTGCAGAGCATGCCGACATCACCGAACGTGACCTGATTGAGCGCCCGCATGGACGTCGCGGGTCTGCCAAACGGCGCGGCAGCCCGGGTGATCGCAGCCACCGGCATGGCAGCAAGCCAGGATTCCGGTCTGGTCCGCGCGACGCACACGGTGCCGGCGGGGCCTCCGCGACCAAGTCGAAGGGCAAGAAAGCCGGAGCCAAGAAAAAGACCACGCCGAAGAAGCAACGCAAACTGGTGGCATCCAACCGTGCGGCGCGCAACTCGGCAAAACAGGGGCCGAAGTCGGATTAAACCGATTTATCCCGCGAAACGACAAAAGGCGGCCGATATGGCCGCCTTTTTCTGTTTGACACGAACTTTCCGGCCAATGCTCAGAGCATGGTTTCGATGAACTTCGCGAGATGTTCGGCAGTCTGCTTGCCCCGGTTGCTAATGATCGCGACGTTCTGCGGCAAACCTTCCAGATCCGGATGAGACGCATCGAAACTTGTCAAAAGGCCCAGTTTTTTGTCCGCCAGCGTTTTCATCGCCGCCAGAGCGCGGATCAGTTCAATCCCGCTCAGCCCATCCAGCACGGCTGCGGTAATCACGGCATCCGGGCGGGATTGCACGACGGTCTCGAACGCCTCGACCGCTGAGCGGGCCGTAATGGTCCGGAATCCCTTTTCACGCAGCTCACGCTGCAGAAAATGGCCCTGCACGGCTGTAGCTGTGACCAAAAGGACTTCCTTGTTCTGTGCGACCGCCACGTCCGAGGTCTTGTTCTTTTCATCGGCTTTGACGCTTCGGGTCGGCAAGGAGCGAAGGATACGGGTTTCTTCTTCTGCCTGCGGGTTCGTACCGCTTTCGATGATTTCTCGAATCCAGCTGGTGAAATCGACCAACGATGCCGCTTCCAGGTCATCAATTTCGCTCAGATCCGCGATATAGTCCTCAAGTCGATGGGCAATCGCTCCGACCAAAGGAAACCCGAACGATCCGGCCAGACCTTTGACGGTGTGGGCTTCGCGCCGAAGTTCAGCAATACCCGGCTCTGCTTCATCCATGCCGCCTGCAACACGGTCGATCGTTGTTTCAATGCGATCAATGCGTTCCAGCGTGTCCTCAATGAAGTCCTGTTTCAGACCGGCAACGACGGCATCTGCATTTCCCATTGGGCACTCCTTTGGCAACTGTTCGATCAAGCAAACGTTACCATAAATGCGCCCGCAAGGTGAAAATGGCGGGTCGATTTTACTTGCCTGCGCGATCGAACATCATGATGATGGCTTACCGTTTCAATGCCCGTTTTCGTCACCCGGATCAAGTGCGCGTTGAGAGGCGACAGGAGTAAATCTTTGACTATGAATGCCCCACACGATATTTCCCCGCAAACAAATGACGCCGCCCCCGACCAGAATGGCAGTCGTATCATGACTGGCCTGCGGCGTGGTTTTCGGCGAAAATGTCCGAACTGTGGCCATGGCTTTGCCTTTGGCGGGTATCTGAAGTTACGCCCGGAATGTGATGTGTGCAGCCATCCAATTGGTGAGTACCGCTGCGACGATGCCCCACCCTATTTCACAATCTTTTTGGTCGGGCATATTGTCGTGCCGGGTGCATTGGCGATGGAACAAAATTTCAGCCCGTCCATGGCATTGCAGCTTTCGATTTGGCTTCCGGCCACAGTCGCGCTGTGTCTTGCAATATTGCCCTTTATCAAGGGGGCTGTCCTTGGCACTCAGTGGGCTATGCGCATCAAGGGATAGTCGTTAGGCAACCAGCATTTTTTGATTAGAATGCTTAGGTTACCTTACCTGAAATCAACGGATTGTTTAGTTGGTCGCACCAGGCATTTTTCAGAACACCAGTGACACAATCGACAACGGCATGCGCTGTTGCCAACGCATATGCGCGGTTGTTGGCCTTTCTGTTGTTCTGTCTGCTTGCGCAAGTTCACCGAACGTTGGTGTTAGCTCGCCAGATGATCCACAAACCCAGGAATTGATTTCCCAGACAATCGAACTGGTCGCAACGCGCTATATAGACCCAATCAGCCGCGAGCAGATCCTGGTTAATACTTTGGATGGCCTCTCAGCAATTGACGATGACATCCGGGTTGATATCACGCCCAATGACCTGATCCTGCAGTATGAAAAGAAAACCGTCGATCGGATCGCATTGCCGGTTGTCTCTGGCGAAGCCAATGATCAGGACAATCTGCAGATTTGGTCAGAAATCACGCTTCGTGGCCTTGCAAGCTATCGTGCGCATTCCGCCAAACTCCGAAACACGGCGACGAAAGACGTCGAGTCCGCTCTGATTAGCGGTGCGATCCGTAATCTTGACCGATATAGCCGCTATGAGGGCCCGGAACGCGCAGAAAATGCACGCAACCGCCGTGATGGATATATCGGCATTGGCGTAAGGGTTGTTGGCGGCACCGGCTATCCCGTCGTCAAACTTGTTCATGCCGACAGCCCGGCCGCACGCGCAGGGCTTAATGCTGGCGACCAGATTGTTACCGTCAATGGTCTGGACATGTATGGCAAGGCCAGCCGGTACACCGCTGACCTGTTGCATGGCGAAGAGGGAAGTTCCGTCCTGATTGAGGTAAATGCCGCCAATACTGGTGCGATTACCCCGATCGAAATTCTGCGTGAAAGGGTGATTGACCGAACTGTCTTCACCGAGATCCGCGACAACGTCCTGATCGCACGGATTAGCAGCTTTAACTCGGCAACAGCGTCAACTCTTGCCGATAACATCATGAAGGCCAAGCTTTATAACGGCGGTCTTCATGGGGTTATTCTTGATCTTCGCGGCAATCGCGGTGGGTTGCTTCAACAGGGTGTGGCCGTCGCAGACCTGTTTCTTGCCGACGGCCCAATCGGCAAGACCTTTTCACGTGTTATGGCCGCGCGCCACGAATTTCAGGCAGAAACAAAAGACCTGACCGAAGGTGCGCCGCTTGTGATCCTGATTGACGGGCGTACAGCGTCTTCTGCTGAACTGGTCGCAGCAGCCCTTCAGGACCGTCATCGTGCTGTTCTGATTGGCTCGACAAGTTTTGGCAAGGGTTCCGTGCAGGCAATCAACGATTTACCAAACCATGGAACGCTGACCTTTACCTGGTCACGCATCACCGCACCGTCTGGTTACACTTTTGACAGGATTGGTCTGTTCCCGGCCATTTGCACGCAGCCAGAGGACGGTACCGCACCGATACATTACGTCACCGACGCCCTGTCGCAACGTGACAAAATCGCTTCTGTGATGACGAAATGGCGCAACCTCGACTATCAGGATGAAAAATCCCGTCGCGAGCTTCGCGATGTCTGTCCCGCGAGTTCAAATGGGACAGCATTTGATGTCGACGTCGCCCTGGAACTTCTGAAAAATCATCGTGAATACAAGAATCTGGCCTATGCCGGACAAGAGGAAATCGCAGATACATTTGCCAGCCAATAAATTTGCATTCTTTTTTGCCAAAATGGCTTGACACTCTGCCGATAACCTTTATGTTCCGCGGCCTGAGATACACCTGAACACAGGATGCAGAGACATGGCGAAGCCCGCTTCGATCCTCGTAAAGTTGGTAAGCACCGCAGACACCGGTTACTTCTATGTTGTTAAGAAGAACCCGCGGAATACCACCGAGAAATTCCAGTTTCGCAAGTACGACCCGGTCGTGCGTAAGCACGTCGTGTTCAAAGAAGCGAAAATGAAGTAATCCAGTTCTTCGGAACCGGTTACAAAGATCAAAAAAGGACGTGTTCTTCGGAACACGTCCTTTTTTGTTTCTGTTTCTACCCGCCTCTAACTGCTGCGATGCCAGAGTTGATGTCGATATCAGCCAAAGCGGCGATACCCTGCTGCTGCCAGCAACAACCAGCCACCGATAAAGGCAAAGCCACCAATCGGCGCGACCGCACCAAAGGCGGAAATGCTGCTAAAGGCGATGGCATACAACGATCCGCAAAAGAACAAGATACCGATCAGCATCGCATATGCGGCAAAGCGCAGGAACTTTTCGTCCGGCACATGATGCACAAGACCGGCAATTGCAGCCAGTGCAACTGCATGGGTCAACTGATAGTGAGCGCCCTTCTCAACAAGGCTGCGCGCATAGTCCATATCACTGCCTGTCATACCATGCGCAGCAAACGCGCCTAGCGCGACGGCCATAGCACCATTCAATCCGGCCATAACCACAGATAAACGCATTGTTGATCCCCTGTCTTAATAAGCATTTGTCGTGCTTACCTTAGTCAGGCCGCTGATGGTGCGCCATGCGAAAACGCAAAAAAAATGGCCGTACAATAAATGTACGGCCAGTAACTCTCTTGGGGGAGATGTGCCGGATCATCGAAACGTCCGCCACACCGTTATGTTTACCTGTCGATTTAACCTTACTCTGTGACAGCCATCACATATCGGCCAAAAAATCACACAAATCGCAGTTAATGAATTGACTCGCTTAGGAATTCTTCAAGCCTGCGAACATCAGGCACAATAAGACCACTATCGGCCTTCCTCACCAGTTGCCGACGTCCAAGTGTGCTCATGACCCGCGCCACAGTCTCGCGAGAGGTACTTACGCGACTGGCGACTTCAGAGTGCACCGGAACAGGTGACAACAGCGCCGCACCGTTTTCATCACTTACATTGCGCGCACGGCGCAGAACCTCTGCAACCACGCGTTCGTTTGCGCCCAATGTGCTGACATCAACAATCCTGCGGGTGGAATTACGCACAATTCTGGCCAGTTCCCCAATGACGTTCCAGGCAACCGATGGGTGACTTTTAACGACCTTTTCAAAATTGGCAGGGCTCAGGATGCCGACACTGGTATCATCAACCGCGATAACACAGGCCGAGCGCGGCTCCCCGTCAATTGCAGACAACTGTCCGACACAGCCACCAGCCCCGATTTCCTCAAGCGTGATTTCACGCCCTGACAAGGAATAATTGACGATCCGGACGCGCCCCGAAAGGATCAGGTAAACGTCCGAACTGTCCGACTCAGGTTCGATAATTTGCGCCCCGGCAGAAAATGTCTTTCGGTTAACGTGGCGTTCGACATCTGTTATCGCACTCTCATCGAGATCTGCGAATATGCCGACCACAGATAATTTGACCATATCCCCCCAAGCTTCTCACTAAAATGCTGTTCTGTTCCGAACGACAGATCACCTGCGTCCGATCACATCTTTTCCTGTCCCTTTGGTAATCATAAGCAAACAACCTCAGACTGACAATCATTGCCAAACCAAAGAGGCATTCATACTTGTGAATGGACAAAAATATGCTGCATGTGCGAACATACAGCACGGCTTTTCAATTAAAGCGTCAGTTTGCACCCATCCCGCTTAGCGAGGAGGAGACCGGCCATGAGCACCGAACTGGAGATTTTTCGCCGCAGTCCAAACGGCAAACCCAAAAGCAAGCATCCCCTTGTCTTTATTCATGGCGCCTATACCGGCGCGTGGTGCTGGAACGAACACTTCCTGACCTGGTTTGCCGAGCGCGGTTTTGAGACCGTGGCTTTCTCATTGCGTGGTCATGGGGGAAGTGGTGGTCGCGAACTGCGCAGTCTTGCGTCCATCGACGATTACGTCGAGGACCTTGAAGAGGTTGTCGAAACCCTTGGCAAGAAACCCGTCCTGATCGGGCATTCCATGGGCGGCTATATCGTTCAGAAATATCTTGAACGCCACAGTGCCGAGGCCGCAATACTGATGGCATCCGTCCCGCCCGAAGGATTGATTGCCAGCAATGCCATGATGGCGATGGCCCAGCCAGACCTTTATTTCCAGATGTTCTGGTTGCAAGCCATCGGCCCGCACACCTTGCTGCGTGAACGACTTGGCCGTGCAATGCTTTCGCCCGATATCGCGGAAGACGAAGGCATGATCTATTTCGGGCGACTTGAAACGGAAAGTCAGCGCGCAATTGCCGACATGATGGGAGCCAACCCGATCTTTCTGTCAAAGGATGAGGTTCCGTCCATGCTGGTGCTTGGCGCGCGTGATGACGAAATCATCCAGAGCGAGCTGATTCACCACACCGCCAAACGCTATGGCGCGGATTATGCCCTGATCGAGGACATCCACCACGCCATGATGCTTGATAAAAACTGGGAAAAAGTGGCGGAAACCATAATGGAATGGCTACAAGTCAAGCTCGTCACACAAGCGCGCAGCAAGGGCAACAAAACTGCCGCCTGAAAAACCAGCCACAGATTTTTCTGCCCATTTGCACCCGCATCTGCCACGATGCGGGTGTTGTTTTTTTACCTAAACCATCAAGCAACCAAAGAGGTCTGGAACATGCCCCACGAAGCTTCCATCTCTGTCAAAATGATCAAAGCTGTTGCTGTGGCAGGACTATTGTCGACCTGCCTTGTCCAAGGAACTGCTGCCCAGCAAACAACAGACGCCATTGCACCCGAAGCAAGTACAACCAGCTTATCGAAGCAGACACGCGGCTCCGACATCGCCAATGACTGGATGATCAGTGCTGCCAACCCGCTTGCGGTCGAGGCTGGTGCGAATATCCTGCGTTCCGGCGGCAATGCCATTGATGCAATGATTGCTATTCAAACCATGCTGGGTCTTGTGGAGCCGCAATCATCCGGGCTTGGGGGTGGCGCGTTTCTGGTTTACTTCGATGCGACCACCGGAAAGCTGACCACACTGGATGGCCGCGAGACCGCCCCACTGAACGCAACACCTACACTGTTTCAGGATAAAAACGGTGAACCACTTACGTTCTATGATGCGGTTGTTGGCGGCAGATCGGTTGGCACGCCCGGCACCCCTGCCCTTATGAAGACTGCCCACGAAAAGTGGGGGCAACTTCCTTGGAAGATCCTGCTCGATCCGGCAATTGATGTTGCCACAACGGGCTTTGAGGTTTCTCCACGTCTTGCAGCCTTGATCGCCGAGGATCAGGAAAAACTTTCACGCGATCCCGAGGCAAAGGGCTATTTCTTTGACAAGGATGGCGCGCCACTTGCGGCCAGTACGGTTCTTCGCAATCCGAAATATGCCAAGACCCTGCAAGATCTGGCGACCAACGGGACTGTGAACTTCTATCAGGGGCAGATCGCCCAGGACATTGTCGACAAGGTCAAAGGTGCCAGTTGGAACCCCGGCGTCCTGTCACTTGCGGATTTCGCCACGTATCACGTCAAGGAACGCGCGGCCGTCTGTATCGAGTATCGCGAACATGATGTGTGCGGCATGGGGCCGCCTTCTTCGGGCGCACTGACGGTTGGACAGATACTTGGATTGCTTGAACCATATGACATCGCCGCGATGGGCCCAAGTTCTGCACAAAGCTGGCGTTTGATTGGCGATGCATCGCGTTTGGCATTTGCCGATCGTGGGCGCTATATGGCCGATATCGATTTTGTCCCGATGCCATTGACCGGATTGCTTGATAAAACCTATCTGGCGGAACGATCCAAACTGCTTGATCGGAAGACCGCGCTTGAACCCGTAGACCCCGGCATGCCGAGCTTCAGCCACGCCATGAAACTGGCTGACGACGACGCGATTGAACTGCCAAGCACCAGTCATTTCTCGATTGTTGATATCTATGGCAATGCGGTTTCGATGACGACCACGATTGAAAACGGATTTGGTTCACGCCTTATGGTCAACGGGTTTATGCTCAATAACGAGCTGACGGATTTCTCATTCCGTACCCATTCCGATGGCGTACCGATTGCCAATGCGCTGGCACCGGGCAAACGGCCACGTTCATCAATGGCGCCCACCATCGTCATGAAGGACAACAAACCGCTTATTGTGACCGGCTCCCCGGGGGGATCGCGCATTATTGGTTATGTTGCGCAATCACTGATCGGCATGATTGACTGGAACATGTCCCCGCAGGAAACCATTAACATGCCCCATCTAGTCAACCGGTTTGGCACCTTTGACCTTGAGGCCGGAACAGATGCGGAAATGCTTGCGCCTGTCCTTGAGGACATGGGCTTCAAGACCAGCATTCGCGACCTTAATTCCGGAATTCACACCATTATGGTGACACAAGACGGCTTGATTGGCGGGGCCGACCCCCGCCGCGAAGGCATTGTTATCGGTCAGTAAGAATCCCGCAAAAAGGGCAGCGCCTTCGCGGTGCTGCCCTTGTTTTCAGATGACCTGCCAAAGCACTTTCACCGGACAGACACCCAGTCTTCCAGCAGGCGATAGAGATCGCTGTGATCAGTTGCAATGTGATGCGCGCCAGCATCAAGCAGATATTCAGCGGGCGTAATGTCCACAAGACCGACAGTCGTCGCCCCGGATGCAACGCCCGCCCGTACACCATTCTGGCTGTCATCCACGACGATACAGTCGCTGATATCCACACCGATCTTTTCTGCTGCCAGCAAGAATACGTCTGGATGCGGTTTGGCGTTGGCAACGTCGTGGGCAGAGCATACCCGCCCCGCAAAGCGGTCTTTCAACCCCACCTTTCCAAGCGACACTTCCATCTTTGCATGCGGGCCATTGCTTCCGATTGCCATCGGAATGTTATTTTGGTCAAGCAGATCAAGCACTGGGTCAAGATGCGGGAACGGCTTCAGATCATTGCGAAACGCAACAAACGTCCGCTCATAACATTCGGCAAGCCAGTCTTCGGGCAATGTCACCCCGAACATCGTTTCCATCTTTGGCGGCACCATGGCCAATGTCCCGCCAATGAAAAGATCATGTGTTTTGGCCATATTCATGTCGCAGCCATAATCACAGAGCTGTTCGGTCAACACCCGGCATGCCAATGTCTCGGTATCAACCAACACACCATCACAATCAAAGATCACGCCACGAACGACAGGCTTGTCCATAGGTTTTCCCCTTATCAACCGGCCAGTTCCGTCCAGCGTGCCTCATCATAAGCCACTGTGCGGGTAGATCCGAAATCGACAACCGGGCGCTTGATTACGGTTGGGTTGGCAGCAAGGATTGCGGCGGCCGCAGCCCCACCCTGATCAAGCGTTGCCTTGTCGTTATCGCTTAAGTTGCGATAGCTCGGCCCGCGCTTATTGATCAAAACCTTACCCCCGACTTCATCAAGCCAACCTTCAATCGTCTTGGCATCAATACCGTCAGCACGGAAATCATGGAGCTTGTTTTCAATGCCCTTTGCATCAAACCATTTCAACGTTATGCGGACAGTATCGCAGTTCTTGATGCCGTAAATCGTAACCATATCAATTCCTGTGCTTTAATATCTTCGGGATGCAGCCATGCATCACGCAATCGGTTTTGACCCTAAATCCCGGAACCTATATAAAGACCGCGCTTGGAATACAGCAACCCTCTTCACCCCGCTTTGATGAAAAACGGTAGGCATATGACTGTTAATCGGCGTATTTCCGTCGCCCCGATGATGGATTGGACGGACCGGCATGATCGCTATTTCCTACGGCAGATCAGTCGTCATACATTGCTTTATACCGAAATGGTCACAACCGGCGCCATCCTGCATGGCGGGGTAGACCGGCATCTGCGTTATAACGATGCCGAACATCCGGTTGCACTTCAGCTTGGCGGCAGCGATCCAGATGATCTGGCACGTGCGTGTGGGATCGCCAATGAGTATGCCTATGACGAAATCAATCTGAATTGCGGTTGCCCGTCTGATCGCGTCCAGAACGGCGCATTTGGCGCCTGCCTGATGGCGACACCCGATATTGTTGCAAACTGCGTGAAATCGATGATCTCGGCCAGTGACGCACCGGTTACGGTCAAGAACCGCATTGGCATCGATGATCAGGAAGATTACCCGTCGCTCAAACGCTTCACCGAAACGGTTGCCGAGGCCGGTTGCAAGACCTTTATCGTTCATGCCCGCAAGGCGTGGCTCAAGGGGCTGTCTCCGAAGGAAAACCGCGAGGTGCCGCCACTTAAATACGAATTGGTCTATCAGCTCAAACAGGAATTCCCCGAACTGGAAATCCTGATCAATGGCGGCATCAAGACGCTTGATGACACAGAAGAGCACCTGAAGCAGGTAGACGGTGTCATGATCGGGCGCGAAGCCTATCAAAACCCATATATTCTGGCCGATGTGGATCGACGTTTTTACGGCGACGACGCCAAGGCACCAACCCGCCACCAAGTGGTTGAAGCTATGCTGCCCTATATCGAAGAGCACCTGAAAGAGGAACATGGCACCATTGGCCATGTTACGCGCCACATGCTGGGTCTTTTCCAGCAAATGCGTGGGGCAAAACAATGGCGTCGCTACCTTAGCGAAAATGCACATCGCAAAGGGGCTGGTACCGACGTCGTGCGCGAAGCCCTGTCACTTGTCCCCGAACAGGATGACGAGGTCCTGTCTGCATGACCGCAGATCAAAATGCCGTCGGAAAAGATCAAAAGGCCGGTGACATCACTTGGCGTGATGGTGACGTACCCTACTCCCCGCATTTTGGTGACATCTATTTCAATCCCAAGGACGGGCTGGCGGAAACGCGCTATGTGTTTCTGGAGGGCAACAACCTGCCCAATGCTTGGCAGCACCGGGAAAACTTCGCGATTGGCGAGACCGGTTTTGGCACGGGCCTAAACTTCCTGGCTGCATGGCAATGCTGGGATAGTGATGCCAATCGCTCCAAACGCCTGCATTTCGTCTCGGTCGAGAAATACCCGCTTACCCGCAATGACATGATCCGCGCCCATCAGAGCTGGCCGGAACTCTCGCAATACTCCAAAAAGCTTGCCGATATCTGGCCCCATGAGACCATGCTACCGGGCGTGCATCGGTTTTCCCTGGCGGATGATGCGATCAGCCTCACCCTTCTGATCGGCGATGCGATTGAATGCTGGTCGGGATATGACGGCAAAATTGATTGCTGGTTTCTTGATGGTTTTGCGCCGTCGCGCAATCCTGAGATGTGGCATCCAGACTTGTTTGCAGCGCTTGCCAGTGCCTCTTGCCCAACTGGCGCAAGCCTCGCGACTTATACTGCGGCGCGCATCGCGCGCGACGGACTGGAAAGTGCTGGCTTTGAAATCAACAAGCGCAAAGGGTTTGGCTATAAGCGCGACATGATCACGGCGACGCTTTCTGCGTTTGAAGAAGCTGACAACAAACCGCCAGCGTTCGAGATCGCAGATGATCCATGGTTCAACCTGCCAACGCCCGGAAATTCAAAATCGGTGGCCATCATCGGTGGTGGCCTTGCCGGGGCATCTTGCGCTGATGCCCTAAACGCACGCGGATGTTTCGTGACGCTTTTCGAAAAGGCCGATCAACTGGCAAATGCCGCATCGGGCAATCCAATTGGCATGCTGGAGCCCTATCTGACGGTTGATGACGCCATCATGGGTCGATTTTATGAGGCAGGCTATCGTTTCAGCCATCGCAAGATCAAAAGGCTTGCCGATCAGGGACAGGTAGAGGCCGATTTTTGCGGCGTGATTGATCTTGCCACCAGTGCACGTAAGCGCGAACGGCTGGATGGCCTGATTGCCCGTCTTGGTGACAAAACCGATCTTGTTGAGGCGCTTGATGCAAACCAGGCGTCAGAGCGGTTTGGCCTGGCCTTGCCGGTCGGTGGCGTGTTCTATCCATCAGCGGGATGGGTAAATCCGCCGTCTGTCGTTCAGGCGTTTGCTAGCGGTATAGACATTCACCTATCGAGGACAATCACATGCATCCGTGATTGCGATAAAGGCAAATGCCTGACAGACGAGAACGGCAACGAATACGGTCCGTTTGACGCCGTTATCATTGCTGGCGCCTTGGAGACCCGGACGCTGGATCAGACAAGCTGGCTTTACAGTCATCTTAACCCCGTTCGAGGCCAAATCAGTTACCTGCCAGCAGAGCTTGTCGCAAAAACCGCCGAGCGCGCACGGATTAAATGTGTCCTGAGTCACAAGGGATACATTACGCCAGCCAGAAACGGCGTTCACGTGTTTGGCGCAACCTTCGGCCGCGATGATGCCCGGATTGATCTGCGCGATGATGATCACGATTTTAACGTCAAACAGCTTGCCAAGGTCCTGCCCGATATCGCAGCGAATTTGTCGGCGACGAAGTTAGACGGGCGTGCATCCTTGCGGACCACAACCGCAGATCATTTGCCCGTGATCGGCCCTGCGCCGGATTTCGATGCCTATCTGGCCTCCTATGGCGATATAGACAAAGGCAAAAAAGGCGCCCGATATCCGGATGCGCCCTACCACAAAGACGTGTATATCTGTACCGGCTTCGGGGCGCGCGGCTTGATCGGTGCCCCACTTGCCGCCGAGATTATTGCCAGTGAGATTTGCGACATGCCCCTGCCTCTGGAAAAGGTGCTGATGGATGCCATCCACCCTGCGCGTTTCATCATTCGCGGCCTCAAAAGGCGGCAAATCACAGCATGAAAACACCAAGCGCCGCCGCGGCCTCAACGCCCAGACCAGACAAAGACCCTGATCGCATGAAAACAGCGACCGTACTGGCGCTGTTTTTTTCCGGCCTGTTTCTGATTCAAGGGGTATTTTTGCCATATTGGCCGGTTTGGCTGAAATCACAGGGTTTGTCGGCAGCCGAAATTGGTATTTTGCTGTCGTTGCCCAACTGGGTACGCGTCTTTGCCGATCCTTTGATTGCCCAGCGCGCTGACCGTACCGGTAACCGCAAAACGCCGATGTTATGGCTTGCGGGCATCTATGTGATTTCCATTTTGGCCTTTCCGCTCTCAAGTGACTTCTGGTGGCTTGCTGCCCTTTCAGTGGTTATCGGTTTTACGTTCTCGCCGCTTTTGCCCCTTGGCACCACAATTACGGTGCATGAATGCAAGGCGCGTGAGCTTGATTACGGACGGGTACGGCTTTGGGGATCGCTTGCCTTTATTCTGGCCTCCTATGGCGCAGGCTGGGTTCTTGACAGCACATCGACGGAATGGATCGTCTGGATGCTGTTCGTTGCCGGGATTGTGAATTTTGCCATCACAACCCGCATGCCTGATCCGCAAACGGACCGCCCGTTGCGGTCTGGGTCATCCCTGATTTATCTCCTGCGCAAACCGGTTTTCCTGATCTATCTGGCCTGCATCGGCTTTGCCCAAGGGGCCCATGGCACCTATTACGCATTTGCGTCTGTCCACTGGGAATCGGTTGGTTTTTCCCATGAAATGATCGGTATTTTCTGGTCGATTGGTGTGATTGCGGAAATCGTTCTGTTTGCGGTCGCCGGACGCTTTGTCCGCGGTCGCCACCCGGGCATATTGTTTGCGCTGGGTGCCGCTTCAGGGATTTTGCGATGGATTGTACTGGGCACAAGCGACAATCTATGGTTGATTATTCTTGTCCAGCCTCTTCATGCCATGACATTCGGGATCACGCATTTGGCAGCTGTCAGCTTTATCGCCCGCGCCATACCGCAACAACTTGCGACGTCGGCGCAAAGCCTAATGGCCACCTTATCGATGGGTGTGTTCCTTGGCAGCAGCATCTGGGTTTCCGGACCGCTTTATGAACAGTTTGGGTCTCAGGTTTATTACCTGATGGCGGCTTTCTCTGCGATTGCATTTGGCTTTGCTATCTGGCTATTGCAAAGCTGGCGCGGGGAGGATCAGACCTTTTGCGACGATTGAAACCAGCCAACAAGAAACGACTGAACGCCACATTGAATTCAAAGGGGCCTTTGCAATGACCTCCATGCCGTTCTCTCGCAGAATGCGTCGCTGGAAACTGGGTTTGAAGACCTTGTTTGGCAACGCGCCAGCAGGCTATTTCATTCCATACCGCTATGCCAATGAGACAGCCAACGCCGTTGGACGCCCTACCTACCCGGCGATTGAAAACATGATGGACGGCGCGGCCCCCACCATGAAAGCGTGGCTTACAAAGGCCGCACAATACCATGATGCATTTGCGAGTTTCGGCAACGCCAGCCCGCCAGACCCACGCTGGCAGCAAAGCTGGTTCCCGCGCCTTGACGGCATGATGGCATATGTCTTTACGCGTGAATTTCGCCCTGATCGCATCATTGAAATCGGATCTGGGCATTCAACCAGATTCTATTACCGCGCGATCAAAGACGGCGAACTTGAAACATCATTTCACGCCATCGACCCGGCACCACGTGCCGATATCGCAAAGCTGCCAATCACGGTCGAACGCACCATCGTCCAGAAGGCCGATCCAACGGTGTTCGATACACTGACAGGCGCAGACATCTTGTCCATCGACTCAAGTCATATTCTGATGCCCGGAACAGACGTTGACCTGCTTTTCTCATCGGTCATCCCGGCCCTGCCAAGCGGGGCGATCATTCATATCCACGACATCACCCTGCCTGATGACTATCCGGAAATCTGGCAATGGCGCGGATATAACGAACAACAGGGGGTCGCGGCCCTTCTGGCCGGCGGCGGGTTTGAAATCATGTGGTCAAGCGCATATGCCACGACCCGCATGCGTGATGAGGTTGATCACTCCATAGCCAATGGCATCCACCTTCCCGAAGGTGCGCATGAAACAAGTCTGTGGCTGCGCAAGCGCTAGATAACCTCGCTCAGAACCGCAAAAGGCAGCCTATCCGGCTGCCTTTTGCATGTGTGATGGTTATCGTGTGTCAGTTTTTGTAGGGGTCGGCCGCATCGCGCAGGCCATCGCCCAGGAAGTTAAAGGCAAGCACCACGACAACAACTGGGACAACCGGCAACATCAGCCAGGGATAAACCGCGACCGCATTGATGTTTTGCGCTTCATTAAGCAAAACACCCCAACTGGTCACCGGCGCACGAAGCCCCAGCCCGAGGAAACTAAGCGCTGTTTCGCCAAGGATCATGTTCGGGATTGAAAGTGTCACCGATGCGATAAGGTGGCTGGCAAAGTTCGGCAGAAGATGACGCCCGATGATGCGTTTTGGTTTTGCACCCATCAGGCGGGCTGCCAGCGCATAGTCTTCTTCGCGCAGAGCCAAAAGCTTTGACCGCACCGCGCGGGCAAGTCCGGTCCAATCAATCAGGCCCAGAATGATGGTGATACCGAAATAGATCAGGATCGGGCTCCAGGTGACCGGCAAGGCCGCCGATAATGCCATCCAAAGCGGGATTTCCGGCAAGGAGCGAATTACCTCGATCGAACGCTGAGCTGTTGAGTCGACCCAACCACCGTAATAGCCGGCCGCCCCGCCGATCAGAATGCCAAGCAAGAAACTTACCGAAATCCCGACAAGGCCAATGGTCAGCGAAACACGCGCGCCATAGATGATGCGCGAAAACATGTCGCGCCCCAGTCTGTCGGTACCAAATAAGAACAGTGTGCCGTTCTCTGAGGGGCAGATGAAATGGAAGTCCATATCAACCATGCCCCAGAATGCGTACTCATCCCCGGAACAGAAGAAACGAAGCTGTTCAAGCCGGTCAGGGTTAACCGTATAGATCGGCTTGAGCGTTTCCATATCCACCGAGAAATCCGTGCCATAGGTAAATGGCCCAATAAATTCCCCTTCATGGAAAAGATGCACCCCCTGCGGCGGATGGTGGATGTATTCGGAATTGCGCGTTTCCTGTGCATAAGGCGCAATGAATTCGACGATAAAGACCGACGCGTACATAATCGCCAAAATAATCAGCGAAAAATAGGCGAGCCGGTGGCGTTTCAAACGCCACCACATCAATTGCCATTGCGAAGCGAGGAAATACTTTTCCTGCTCTGGCGTGAGTTCCTCGCGGTCCCAGGGATTGAACGGTGCAGTATCAACAAAATGTTGGTTACGCTTTTCTGTTTCCTTGCTCATTTGCCAACCCCTCCCTGCAAGCGGATACGAGGGTCAAGCCAAGCAAGCAAAACATCGGAAACAAACATCCCGACAACGGTCAGCAGTGCTAGAAACATCAGGAACGAACCAGCCAGATACATGTCCTGACTCTGCAAAGCGGTAAGCAACATTGGCCCCGTGGTGGGCAATGACATCACAACCGATACCAGAACCGACCCCGAGACTACCTGTGGCAGGATGTTACCGATATCGGCAATGAACGGGTTAAGAGCCATACGGAGCGGATACTTGAACAATACCTTGGTCGGCGAAAGCCCCTTGGCATGGGCGGTCACAACATACTGTTTGCCCAACTCATCAAGAAGGTTCGCACGCAAACGGCGGATCATGGATGCCGTGCCAGATGTCCCGATAACAACAACAGGCGCCCAAAGATGTTCGACCACCGACATCATCTTGCCCAAGGACCAGCCTTGGTTGATGTATTCCGGGTCCATCAGGCCACCGATAGATGTGCCAAAAACAACGTTGGCATAGTAAAGCAGGATCAGCGCGAACAGGAAGTTTGGCATCGCAAGACCAAGGAATCCCAGCAGGGTAAAGCCATAGTCGCCCCAGCTATATTGCCGGGTTGCGGAATAAATCCCGATCGGGAAGCTGACGATATAGATGAACAGAACCGTGCTGAAATTCAGGACCAGAGACAACCAAAGTCGGTCGCCAACCACGTCGGTTACCGGCAGGTTGTATTCAAAGGAGAACCCAAGATCGCCCTGCAAAAGGCCCCACGCCCATTCGGCGTATTGAATATAAATTGGCTGATCGAGCCCATATTGCCGTTTGAGAAACTCGATCTTGGCTGGATCAACCGCCTCACCCTGTGCTTGAAGCTCGTTTAGATAGGTGGTCAGAAAGTCGCCGGGTGGCAGCTGAATGATCACAAAGACCAGCACACTGATTATCAACAGTGTGGGTATCATCACAAAAAGCCGTCTTGCCAGATAGGTCAGCATCGGCGCTGTTGCTCCCCCGATGCTGTTTCACGCCATTCCCTCAACAGCGCAAAACAGCAGGTTTCCAGTTAAAAGATTATCGATCCCACCAAAAGGTATCAGGTCGATAAATCCCAAAGAACGCGCCCGGCTCCCAGCTGTGGATGCCCTTTTCCGGCACGTTGCGCATATTCTTGTCTATGATCACCGGTTGCGGCACGTTACCGATCAGACCGATCGAAAACATGTTTTCGGAATTGATGTCCAGAATAGCCTGCCATGCTTTTTTCTGGCCGGCTTTATTGCTGGTTTGCCATTTGCGGTACTGTTCCATCAGTTCCTTGGCCGCGGGCATATCCGGTGCCTCGCCCGCTTCGCCGTCGGTTTGATAGTACTGCCCCCATTTGGGCCATTGCAGGCTGTCTTGCAGAACGGGGACGAACTCATCCGGTGCGGTATTGGGCGTGGCCAGTCCGTTATCAATACCGTTGAAGATCGACATGATCGTCTCGCCACTATAGGCACGGCTACGCATTACTTCGCGCTGCAAGCCTTTGACGAACAACTTGATCCCGACCTTGCGCCAGCTGTCACCAATCAGTTCAAGCATATCGTCATGTTCGGGATTCTCGCCAGATGTCTCTACAATGATTTCCATCGGACGGCCATCGGGCAGAAGACGAATGCCTTCGCCATTGCGTTCATCCAATCCCATCGCATCAAGCAGCCTGTTGGCTGCCTTGACATCAAAATCGGTATAGCTTTCGCGGTATTCCGATTTGAAAAGCGGGCTTTTTGGCAGAACAGTGTTGTTGGTCGGCTTGGCCAGCCCAAAGAACATGACCCGATTGATCTCGGTCCGGTTGATCGCCAGTGACAACGCACGACGGAAACGCACATCGCGCAAAACTTCGCGCCAGACCGGATCGCTACATGTCAGGTTCGGGTAAAGGGCGGCATAGGCCCCTGCCCCGACATCCCACAGACGCACATTATAATTCTGTTTGGCCTCGGACTGTTTTAGGAAGGTGTAATCCTTTAGCGACAAAATTCGGCTTTGCAGATCAACTTCGCCCGCACCGACCTTTGCCGGAACCAGTTTGGCATTCGAGATATCAAAAACCATCCGGTCGATATACGGAAGCTGGTTACCTTCCGGATCGACCCGGTGGTAATACGGGTTTCTGACAAAAACAAACCGGTCAGACGGCTCTTCGGTCGTGATCAACCATGGTTCAAGCGACGGGCGCTGAATATTGGAAAGCTTGTAGGGCCGGTCCATGTCCGTATGTAAAACTGCCCAACTTCGTAGCCCGCGCTCTTCAACAATTGCTTCAAGTTCGCCGGCGTCGCGATAGTTCTCGTGAAACTGTTTCAGATAATGCGCAGGACGATAAATGAAGGGCGGACGGGTTCCGGCCAGCTCCGTCAGGAAGAACGGGTTTGGCTGCGACCAGCTATAGCGCACGGTATATTCGTCAAGAATTTCAAAGGTTGCCGGTTCGTCGCCAACAAACAGGAAACGTGGCGGACCAACCGGAAACAATTCATCGTTATTGACGATATCTTCCCAATAATAGCGGAAATCCTCGGCCGTGAATGGTTCGCCATCTGACCATTTGTGACCTTTGCGAATATGCAATGTGAAAACATTGCCTTCTTCATTCACTTCAAGATCTTCAAGGATATCGGGCTCAAGGTTCAAGTCCTGATCATACCCGATCAGTCGCGCATACCCGTAAACGACGGCCATACGAATATCCTTTGACCGCCCCATAATCGTTACGAATTCCCCGCCATATTTGCCGATTTCCTTGTCCTCGGCAGCGAAGTCAATGACATGCGGGTGTTCCGGCAGGCGGTCGTTCATTGCGGGTAAGGAACCACTTGCAACCGCGTCCTCGAAATATGGGATTTCTGCATTGGCAGTCGACGCAATCGCACCTGCCCCCATGATGCCTGCCGTCATCACCAGACCGGTCAAGGCGCATTGAATCATAGACTTCGGCTGGTTCGAGGGACTGATCATATGGCGATCTCCTTAAAGTCGGCACGTTCGGCGCGAACAAAGTGATCTTCGGCGACCTGCATCATCGTGGGGTCGCTGGTCTGATTGATCGTGAATGGTGCAGGCCAACGGGCCGGATCAGACGCCTTTCCATCCACGATCTTTTCAAAATCAAGCAAGTGGTCCAGATCCGCAAACGGCACAGCATGCAGCAACGCCTGGGTGTACGGATGGATCGGATTTTTAAACAGCAACTCACGCGGTGCAGACTCAACAATGCGCCCGGCACACATCACTGCAATCCTGTCTGCAACGTAATCCACCACCGCCAGATTGTGCGATATAAACAGATACGTCAAATTAAGATCACGCTGCAAATCTTTCAAAAGATTAAGTATTTGCGCCTGAACTGACACATCAAGTGCGGATGTCGGTTCGTCAAAGATCAACAGATCGGGTTTAAGGCTAAGCGCGCGTGCAATCCCGATACGCTGGCGCTGCCCACCCGAAAAACTGTGCGGATAGCGGTTCAAAAAGCGGGGATCAAGACCGACCAAATCCATTAGTTCCAGCACCATTTTCTGCCGATAGGCACTGTCCCCGACACCGTGGATCAGCATCGGCTCGGTGATGATGTCCTGTATCGTCATCCGCGGATTAAGCGATCCGAATGGATCCTGAAAAACAAATTGTATCCGTTTCCGGTATGGATTTAGCTGATCTTCATCAAGACCGGTCAATTCGGTCAACTGACCGCTTTCACCCCGAAACATAATGGACCCTTCATCCGGGCTCATCGCGCGCATGATAAGTTTTGACAACGTCGTCTTGCCGCAGCCACTTTCCCCCACAAGCCCGACACATTCACCCCGATTGACGGTCAGCGAAACGTCTGCGACTGCGGGTATAAGATGCTTTTCAGACTTGATCCAGTTGCCCTTGCGGGTGGTAAAACTTTTGCTCAGGTGACGCACCGCAAGAACCGGCTCGCTTGCCATGGTCGGATGCAACGCCAGCGACGCGGGAACATCGGATGGCTCACGGTCCGTTACCTTGTCACCAGCATCCGCCAGCAAACTGCCTGTTTTTGGCTTGATCTCGCGCAGGGGACGCAAACGTTCATCCGGTCCCATGTCAAAATGAGGAACAGCCGCCAACAATGACCGTGTATAGGCATGCCCGGGATTGATGAACACGTCATCGGTCTTTCCCGATTCCACAACGCGCCCGTCATAAATGACAACCATCCGGTCTGCCATATTCGCCACAACGCCCAGATCATGGGTGATCAATAAAAGCGACATCTGAAGTTCTGACTGCACCTCCTTGATCAGGCGCAGAATTTGCGCCTGGATCGTCACATCAAGCGCAGTCGTCGGCTCATCAGCAATCAGCAATGCCGGTCGGCAAACCAATGCCATCGCGATCATTGCGCGCTGGCGCAAGCCACCGGAAAGTTCAAATGGATAGGTTTTAAGTGAATGCTTGGGCTGCGGAAATCCGACCAATGTCAGCATCTCAACGGCAAGTTCACGCGCCTCGGCCGCGCCAACCTTGCGATGAAGCTTTACTGCCTCGCAGATCTGGTCACCAATGGTGTGCAGTGGAGACAGGGAACTCATCGGTTCCTGAAAAATCATCGAGATTCGACCGCCGCGGATAGAACGCATTTCCGAGCCGGAACGATCCAGCATAGCAATATCGACACGCGTACCCGGCTTTTTAGGATCGGCAAAGATGATTGATCCGTTGGTAACTTCGGCCACCCTTGGCAGCAGCCCCATAATGGCCTGCGAGATCGTACTTTTACCTGATCCAGACTCGCCCACCAGCGCGACGGTTTCCTGCGCACCAATGCGAAAGCTTACATTCTCGACCGCCTTGACACGCATGTGCGGCAGAACAAACTCAACTTTCAGATCCTTGATACGCAGAATATCGGTCATTTCCAGTTCGTACCACCCTAAGTGCGTTCGGATGCGGCGGCCTTGACCAGCGTTTCCGCCTCATCCATGCGCATCAAGTTTGTTCTTGTGACGTCATCAACCAGCAATTGGTTATCTTTCGCCCAATCACGAGAAATTTCAAGGAGATCGTCAAATCCGTCCAGTGTCGATTCTGCGACAATTTTGGCTTCACCAGCTTGTAAGGTCAGCTCGAACCACCCCTTGTTACCGTCACGCTTGGTACTAAAGTAACGCAAACGGAACTTGGAAAGTTCCGGCCACGCGAAAGCCGTTCCTCCGCGCAGACTGGAAAGACGTATCCCGTACTCCGAAACATAAATCTTCGACTGGAACCGCAAAATCGTGCGCGCAAAATAGAATACGAACAGCAACGCCAGCCCTGCCGCGGTCCATTGAATAATTTCAAGCATCTCGGGGATCAGCGCGATTACCCCGCAAATCAGCAAACCGACAACAGACTTTGCCAAATCAGGCGCCATCAGCTTTGACGGATAGCCCATGGTCTGAACTTCGCTGTCACCAACACCAGCCGGTTTTACGGGATCCGCAGCACTGGGCGTTGCGGGCATGCTGGTGGTTGCATCTGGCTCCAGATGTTCTTTGGGACTTACTGCCATGGAAATACTCCGGGTATTCTCAGCCAGCACAAAGCTGAATGGTCCATCGAAAACAGATTATCAAGGAACTTCGTGGTGGCTTCGTCATGCACAAGATGATGGGTCAGAATGCCGGTTGGTTCATCGGCATCCACCTGACCGGTTCGTCTGGCGGCAAGGTGACTGATCATTGCCCCAAGGGCGATATCTTCGCCAACAAAGCCACGACTGCCTCGCCAATCAATAACATCTACATGTGTGTTGACCTGCATGATGCCTTTGTATGGCTCTGCCACCTTGCGCGGATTAAACGTGCTAATTCCGCAAAAGCCAAGGGAATGCAACGCCGCCACGACATCTTCGGCCACCCTGTTCCAGGGTGGCACCAAGACCGGCAAGAAACGATTGCCAAACCGCGATTGTAATACAGAAAACCCGTTACGCAGATCAGCGACCACATCGCCGATGTCACGCACGTCATCAAGTTCCTGTTTCTTGCGTCCTTCTGGCATGTGGCTCTGATGAGACCAGCCATGCTGCAAGACCCGCGTATCGAGGGTCTCAACCAGACGTTCAACCAAGTCATCCTGCAGTTCTGCCGGAATAACAGCCAGTGCAAGCGGAACCTTGTAATCCTGTTCCAAGGCTAAAAGGGTCTCAAGCTCAGGGGTAACGGAAACCGCATCATCGTCGCGCCACCATGCCGTGGCCGTCCTTCCTTCGGACTGCCACAGATCAAGTTCCGCGCGCAAATGGTCCCAACTACTCATGCCTGCCCTTTTATCTTTTCTGCGATGATAGACGCAGTTCTCGCCGCACCATCCAAGTCAATCTTAATCCCGCTTGGATCTCTGGCGTTATCTATTTGTTTTGCTAATGATTGCGCAGACAGGCCATCAAGATCAAGCAGGGAAATAACCCCTTCATCTGCAAGAACTTCCGCACGCTCTGTTTGTTCGCTTTCACCGCCTTCTGCAAACGGCACCATAACCGCAGGTGTTTGCGTTGCCAGCACATCCATAAGTGTATTGTATCCGGCCTGGGACACGGAAACAGCTGCGCCCGCCATCCGTTCACGAAAATCAGACAAGAACCGATGCAAAACAACACCGTCGGGCAGGTCTTTGTTCAGCATTTCAAACTGCGCTGACGGGAAATGCGGGCCAGTCACAATATCCCATTTGGCGTCATGATAGTTCCGTGAGTGGGCGCGCGCAGCAATGGCAAGCCTGATCAAATCTGCCCCGACGGCCCCGCCGCCAGCGGAAACCAAAACCCCCTGGCGATGTCCATTACCAGTGTTGCTGGGCCGACTTGGGAGCGTTGGCGCGACATAGCCCGTATAGGTAATCAGATCAGCGATGCCGTCAGCAAGCTCAAAACTGCGGTCAAACCCAAAGAGTTTCTGATCTCCGTGGACCAGCACTGCATCAAGATATTCGCGCGCGGTATCATGCATCCACTGTGTTTTACGGATGTCTTTTTTGCGCACCAAAAGGTCTCTTACAGAACAAATCACGGGCACTCCGGCCTCTTTTGCCGCGTCAAACAGCGGAATCAATTCAAACCGGAAAGCTCTGCGGCCGAACGGGAACATCTCGATCAAAAGAAGCTTGGGCGATGATGATTTGAAAGCCCCCAAAAGCTGGTTCGTTCGCTTTTCCTGCCAATCATCACCTAATGGATTCCCATGCGGATCGACAAGCGCAGAGAAACCCGTATCAGACGTCTTGCACGGTGATAGCTGAACCACCTCATCAGCCGCAAAATCAAGATTGTCATCAGGGACACCGCCGCTTGCGACGGTCACATTAAGACCCCGGTTACGAAGCGCCTGATTGATCAGCGCCATGCGGCGTACATGACCGATACCAAGGAGGTGCTGCACATAAACCAGAACGTCACTCATAACTCTGGCTCCGAGGATATAAGTGGCACGTTCAATGCCTCGATAGATAGGCCAGACATCTCGGACCAGCCAAACACCTGCAGACATTGCCAATCAAGTTTGTCAGGGATCTTGCCCATCATGTTCCAGCCACGCGCGGCGGCATAAACCGATCGTATGACACCCTTATGTGTCACGACACCAAAACTTGACATATCGCAGCCCTGCAAGAACGCTGTGACACGTTCAAGAACATCTCGCGGACTTTCACCCTTATCCGGTCGAAAGTCCCAACCACGGTCCTCGTTCTCGCGAAGCTTTTCTCCAAGTCGGGTGCGAAGATCAGGCAGTTTTTCACCTTCCCACGTACCCCAATTCATTTCAATAAAAGGCGATGCTGGCGCTACGGACCCGATCCCCAACGCGTCAGCCGTTTCACGGGTACGCGATAGCGGAGAAGTAAACCAAGGCACCTGACACCAGTCCTCGGGCAACTTGTGCTTTTGATACCAGATAATGGTTTCCGGCGTGATTGAAATATCTGTGTGCCCCTGAATGCGTTTTTCAGAATTCCATTGGGTTACGCCGTGGCGCAGCAGGGCAAAACGGGTCTTGATCATGTGCTGCTTTGCCCGTCCTGTTGGTTTCCGTAGTTTAATACGACCTGTGTGATGGTTGCTGACAGCAGGTCTGCTGCGGCCTCAACCGTATGAAGCTGTTTGGCTTTGGACGCCCCCGCATGCCCAATGGTCCGCAACACCGGCGCATCGTCCTTGATACAGCGGGAAAGTCGGTCCGCAAAGGCGTCCACGTCCCCAACCGGAACGAGCCAACCTGTCACCCCACCAGACACAATACCGGACACGCCGCCTGCATCCCCGGCCAAGACAGGAAGGCCGCTGGCTTGGGCTTCGAGCAGCGCCATGCCGAATGCTTCGTTGATGGCTGGCCAGACAAACAAATCAGACTTGCCAAGAATGTCGCGGGTTTGCTGCGGCGTGGTTAACCCCATAAACGACACTGCACTTTGCCCAATGCCACCATCATCAAACAACTGTTTGACCGCTTGGCGTGCCGGACCATCGCCGATAACCGTCAGATGCCAGTTATCAATCCCCTCACCCACAAGTTTCCCCAACGCCTTTGCCAACACTTCGTAGGATTTCAGTTTGTCGCCATCGCGCATCATTGCGGTTGTCACCAACCGGATGCAGCGGGGATTGATCTCGGGTCGCTCGGTGACGGTCCAGTCATCAACCCGGGTAAAGGGTTGTAAAAAATGCAAACGGCTTGATGTGCACGCCTGTTCAAGGCACGCCATATCCGCGCGGTTCAGGGAAAAAACCGCATCCGCCCGTTGCAAGGCGGTTTTAACGGCCAGATGACTTTGCGCCCATAAACCAGTGGCGCGTTTTGGTGCTAAAGATGCTTCGGCCACGACATAGGGAATATCCAATGCATCCGCGACAACTGGCCCAATCCAGTCTGGTGCCTTGTAATAGAGATGATAGGTAAACCACACGTCCGGTTTGGGGCGGAACCCGGCCTGATATTGGCGAAGCAACCTTGCCGCAAGCTTTGTCCCGACCTCTGCCAGCCGCGCCTGCCTGAAGGCGTTCCCATCCGCGACCCGGCTTCGAAGACGTGCTGCAACGTTAACGTTCATACCTGCCGTTTGCAGGGCGTCGCAAAGCATGCGCGCGATCAGACGATCACCAGACGGAACAGGATGATCAATCGGTTTTAAGGGCGCATAAAAGGCAACCTGCAAATGTTTGCCTCCTACTCTGCAGCAGATTGATCGGTGGGCCTTGTGCCCTGTTCTGCTGGCTGAAACACACCAAAGCGGTCTGCCAGATCTTTCATGCCGCGATAGAATGAGAAGTCACGGCGGACGATTTCGTTGCCCTTGCGCCCCATGTCTTCGCGGAGCTTCGGGTCAACAATCATGGCTTCAAGAGCAACCGCCAAAGACGCGGGATCACGTTCAGGCACAAGCTTGCCGTTCACACCGTCCTCGATCAGCTCAGGAATTGCTGATATCGCGGTTGAAACTGCCGAAAGTCCGCAAAGCTGTGCTTCCATCAAGACGTTTGGCAGGCCATCGCGGTCGCCATCCTTCTCAATGCGACTGGCCAGCACGAACAAATCAGATGACTGACATGCGGCAATCACTTCCTTCTGATCACGCGCGCCCTGCCAATCGCAGCGATCGGCAATGCCAAGTTCCTTGGCCAGCTGTTGGTATAATTCGCCACTGCCGCCACCAATGTGGACAAAACGCCAATGAAGGCCGTCGGGCAGTTTCGCCAAAGCGCGAAGAAGATCGTCATACCCCTTCTTTCCTACCAAACGCCCGACAGACAGGATCACCACCGGATTTTCTGGATCGCTGCCATCGCGCAAGGGCCGTTCTGGCAAATCTTCCGGGAACCGGGAAAAATCCAGACCATGATAAAGCAGATGAACCTTTGTGGGGTCTTCGGCAAGCGTACGCAGGTAGTCGACATTGGCCTTGGTGCAGGTCACGAGCCAATCCATATCACGCAGCTTTTCACGCATATCCCAGTCCTGACTGGTATAGATATCCTTGGCGTGGGCCGAACAGGACCACGGGAGACCACGCATGATGGCGCAATATCGGGCCACAGAAGCCGGTGTATGCAAGAAGTGCGCGTAAATGCGCGTGATATCATCTGGAAGTTCTGCGGCCATCACCATTGCCTGCGCAAATCGGCGTGCGCGATTGGCTGTACGGTCGCGCCGGTAATCCTGCCACCAGACATTTACGGCACGACGGTATCCCGGCATCTTGCGGGCCTTGAACCAGCCACGCAAAACGCGCATCGGTTCCTGATAGACATATTCAGGCAAGTAATCGACCGAACCGGCAATGCGCTCATTGATCGGGTGACGTTTTTTGTCGGTTGGATGACGCAGTGAGACAATCCGATAAGGAATTCCGGCCTGCTGAATGCCGAGAATTTCCTGCGCTATGAAGGTCTCCGACAATCGCGGATATCCCTTCACCACGATTGCCAGACTATCGCGTGCCATCAACTTGTTTTCCCGATGCGTTACTCTGCGGCCATTTGCGGCGGAAGCCAGCGATCCACAAGATCACCCACGCGATCCAGCCCGCCCATAAGGTTCGGAACAGTGACATTGGACGGTTTTGGCTGCTGGATCAAACCATGCAGTGCATCCGCCATCTCACGCGGATCACGCCCGTCATCCTCTGTCAGCATTTTGACCAGGCCAAGTTTTTCAGCTGCCGAAGCGCGTACATATTGTTCAAGGCGTGGCACGGTACGTGGCACGATGACGGCTGGCTTGTCAAAGGACAGGATCTCGCAGAACGTATTGTAACCGCCCATGCCGATTACCCCCGCCGACTTGTGCATCAGTACTTCGACATTGGCATCAAAGGTAATGACCGACAGCTTGTCGATCTTTTCGGCACGCTTCATGAATTCATTTTGTTGCGCCGGGCCCATGAATGGCCCAAGAACCACAAGTGAGGGGACCGGAATGGTCGGATCAGTCTCGTAGGCACTGATCACCCAATCCACGAGATTGACCCCATCCCCTCCGCCACCGGTTGTAACCAGATAAAACGGTTCTTCCAGGCCAAGCGCGCCGTGTTCGGGGGCTGGCCTGCGGGTCGCCGTACGCGGCAAATAGCCGGTATAGGTCATCTTTTCTTCAACGCCTGGGGGCAAATCGATCCCTTCGAGCGGATTACAGATTTCCTTGAGACCATAGACCCATATTTCATCATACAGATCTGCCAGAGCCGGAACGCATTGCTTCCTGTCCCATTCCTCGCGCAGGTGCACCGGATCATCCATCACATCTCGCAAGCCCATCACCAAACGGGTGCGGCGATGGCGCAGCATCTGCAGCGTAGATTCGACCTCGCCGCGCAAACCAAGCGGTTCCTTGTCGACGATAAATATGTCCGGGTTGAATACATCTGCCGTGTGCTGAATGATCGACTCTCGCATCGCGAGGATCTGGTCGACATCAATATTGAGATTGAGCGAGGTATATTCGCCATTGGAAAGCTTGATCACACCCGGAATGCGGACAAAGTCAACGCGCGAACGAAACTCGAAACTGCCAATGATCGGCGAGCCTGACAAAATCAGAACCGATACATCATCACGTCGTGAAACCATCGCATGCGCAATGGTGCGGCAACGGCGCAAATGCCCAAGCCCGAACGTATCATGGCTATAAATCAGAACCCGATAACCGGAATTCCCTACGATTGACATATACCCGCCCGTCTGCGTAGTGGTCTCACACCCCGACACAACCTGATAACAGGGTGACAGGTTCTTCTTGTTTGACAAGTGAATCCGTGACTTCGGGGTTTTCCCCCTTCATTTGGCTTCCGGGTAATTGCTCTCACACTGACCCGATATCGCGCAAGACTTTTTCGAGCATCTCTTTCCTTTCTTCTGCCGTTTCAAGCGAACGCAGCTTCTCGGAAAGTGCCGTTACTGTTCCTGCATAAAGGTTGTGCCAGTCATCACGCGACAGTTCTTCCCCTGAGAGTCTTGCGGCCGGAACCTCCGTTTGTGCCTTGCCCTTCTTGAGCGTGACCGTGTCATCAAGCATCGGCATGGCAATCAGTTTTTCGTCAATGCCCTGCCCCATCAGCACTTCGCGGAATGCCGCACGCGCGCCTTCTTCCCCGTGAGTCAGGAAAATGCGCCGCGACACCGGCAGACGACTTTTTGTCCAGTTCAGAAGCATATCCTGATCGGCGTGACCGGAATAGACATCAAGGGTTCGAATACGTGCGCGAACCTCTATTTCTTCGCCGTGGATACGCACATGTTTCGCACCACCCTGCAAAACGCGCCCAAATGATCCCGCCGCCTGAAAGCCGACCAGAAGAACCGTGCAGTTAGACCGCCACAGATTGTTTTTCAGATGATAACGAATGCGGCCCGCATCGCACATGCCGCTCGCCGAAATGATGATGGCGCCACTTTTAACCTGAGCCAGTTGTTTGCTGGCCTGAACGTCGGGCACCATATGGAATTTCGGGTGGGACAATGCCTGTGCATCGCCACGTTTAAGGTGTTTGGCGAACACATCGGTCGCACGCTGCGCAAGCGGGCTGTCGACAAAGACATTTGCAGGCGGCAATTTCCCACGGTTAAACAGATGCGCCAGATCGACCAGCAACTCTTGGGTTCTGGCCACCGCAAAACTTGGAATTACCAGATTGCCCCCACTGCCAAGCGCATCCTGCACTTCCTGCCCCAGCAGTTCGCGGCGTTCTTCGTCGGAAATGACCGGACGATTTCGATCCCCATAAGTCGTTTCGACAAACAGGTAATCCAGATCTGTCGGGGCCTCAGGGGCCTCGTTAAACACAGCCTCACCGGTGCCAACATCGCCGGAAAACAGTAATCGGGTGGGTTTGTCGTCTTTATCGCCGTTTTCGATTTCAATTTCGATCGAAGCAGACCCCAGAAGATGTCCTGCGTCCCAGAAACGGGCCCGAACACCATCAATCACCGGTAGCCATTCGTGGTATTCGACCGTTTTGAGCTGTGAAAGCGTATTCTCGGCATCTTCACGCGTATAAATCGGTGTGACTTCCGGACGGCCACGACGCGCATTGCGACGGTTAAGGCGTTCAACTTCGCTTTCCTGAATGTAACCGGAGTCCGGCAGCATATATGTCAGCAAATCACATGTTGGCTCCGTGGCATAAATCGGGCCACTGAAACCGGCCTTAACCAGTTTGGGAACCAGACCTGTATGATCGATATGCGCATGGGTCAGCAGCACCGCTGAAATCCGGTCTGCTTCAAACGGGAACTTGCCATAGTTCAGTTCACGTACCGTTTTGCTGCCCTGAAACATGCCACAATCGACAAGGAAGTTACCGTGACCGGTTTGCAAAAAATAGCAAGACCCGGTCACACCGCCAGCCGCACCACAAAACGTCACCGATATTGTCATTCTATTCACTTTCACGGATTGTAAGAGATCCAAACTTCCGGCAAAGCACCTCGCTTTGCAATGACATGGATCATTACGGGTGCAATCACTGTAGCCCTTGTAACGGCAGATAGAGAACCTGATTGCCCTTCATGACCTGCCCGCAATCTTCGGGCAGTTCAATCAGACCTTCGGCCCACACCATGGATGACAACATGCCCGAACTGGTCGAGGCAAAGGCAAGCGTTTCGAGCTCACCATTATCATTCCGGACAAGACGTGCACGCAACCATTCACGACGCCCGGTGCCACGTTTGAAATCGAACCCTGCGCGCACAGGAATGCGCGTGGGTGCGAGGTGTGACCGGGCCGCCCCCATCGCGTGACGCAACAGCGGTTGAACGTAAAGCAATCCTGAGACCAGCACAGATACCGGGTTCCCAGGCAACCCGATAACCAGGCAATCACCGATCTTGCCCCTCATCAGGGGTTTTCCCGGCTTGATCGCCAGTTTCCATGCCGTGATATCGCCCAGACTTTCGACAACCGGCTTCAACAGATCAGCCTTGCCAACCGAAACACCACCGGACGTCATAATGACATCGTGGGTGTCAGCGGCATTCGCCAACGCGTTCTGCAAAACGTCAAAATCATCTGCCAGCAGGCCAAGGTCGGTGACCTCGCAGCCAATGGATCGCAGCATGCCGATCATGGCAAAACGGTTGGAGTCATAGATGCCACCGGGCGGCAATGGGTCCCCGGGTTTTGCCAATTCGTCACCGGTTGAAAAAACCGCCACTTTCAATGGACGGGCCACCGACAGAACACCCACACCTTGCCCGGCGGCGATCGCAATATCCTGCGGGCGCAGGATGGCTCCTGACTCAAGAACGATATCCCCGGCTTTGATATCTTCACCTTGCCAGCGGATGTTTCGGTGCAGACTGGTACGTGCGATCACATCAGCAGAAATTTCAATCACCGTTTCATCAGCGTTGGCCGTGACATTTTCCTGAATGACCACACAATCCGCCCCGTCAGGGATCGCTGCACCTGTCGCAATGCGAATTGCAGTACCCTTTGGCAGCGTTCCCTCATACGGATGACCGGCCAGCGAAACACCTGCCACCGAAACCGGTCCGTCGATCGCGGCAAGATCCGAATGACGCAGCGCATAGCCATCCATGGCAGAGTTATCCACTGATGGAACAGAGACCCTTGCGATCACATCCTCACGCAAGATGGAACCGTAGCATTCGTTAAGCGGACGTTGTTCAGCGGGCGTCATAACCGGCACTTCTGCAAAGGCAATATCGAGCGCATCGGAAAGCGTTGTGAGCCCCGGTTTGAGATCACTCATCTGGAAAGTCTCCTGCTTGCGGTCGCCATATATTGTTCCGCTGATTTGATATCAGGACAGCCCGGACACAAACCGGCGTATCATGATTGTCCACTGTGCCCCGGACGAGATTTTGAAATCGCACGACTAAGCATAATCACCGGCACCACCCCGACAACCACAATTGTCAATGCGCCCAATGCAGCCTGTTCGATCATTTCGTCCTTGGCAAATTGATAAACATGGGTGGCCAGCGTATCAAAATTGAAAGGACGCAGAATAAGTGTGGCTGGCAGTTCCTTCATACCATCGACAAACACCAGTACCGACGCGGCCAGAATGCCTCCACGAACCATCGGAAAATGAATGCGCTTAAGCGTTCCCCAAGGGCTTTCACCAAGGGTACGGGCCGCGTCATCCATGCTTGGACGTACCTTGCCAAGGGCAGCTTCGATCGAGCCATAGGATACCGCCATAAACCGCACCGCATAGGCAAAGACAAGCGCAAACACCGTCCCACTTAACAGCAATCCGGTCGAAATCCCGAAGGTGTCGCGCATAACAGCATCAAGGGCATTGTCAAATCGCGCAAACGGGATCAGCACCCCGATCGAAAGCACAGCACCGGGCACCGCATAGCCAACCGATGACAGGCGGACAAAGAACTTCAGAAGCGGTTGCGGGAAAAGGCGCAGGGCATAGGCCATGAAGATCGCCCACCCTACCGCCAAAAGTGTCGCCAACCCTGATACAAGAAGGCTGTTGCCTGCAAACTCGAAAAAGTCTGCTGTCCAGCTTTGATCAAAATAGCCGATGGAATAGTAGATCAGCACCATCGACGGTACGACAAAGCCCAGAACAATCGGCAGAATGCAAATCGCCAGCGCAGCGGTCTTGGCCAACGGGGCCAGTTCATAGCCCGGCAGTTCCTGAAAACGGCTGGTCGTGTCGTGGAAACGTTGACGGCGGCGGGAATAACGTTCGATCACCATAAGGGCGATTACAACGGCAAGCATGGTCAGTGCAATTTGTGCCGCACCACCGGCATTGCCCATCCCCAGCCAAACATTGAAAATACCGGCCGTCAGGGTATGCACGGCAAAGAAATCAATCGTTCCAAAGTCATTGAGGGTTTCCATCAACGCAATGACAACACCCACGACAATTGCCGGGCGCGCCAGCGGCAAGGCCACGGTAAGAAACGAACTCCACGAACTACGACCAAGAATACGGGCAGCTTCAATCGCGCAGATTGATTGCGACAAGAATGCAGCACGCGCCAGCATATACACATAGGGATAAAGCGTCAGGCTAAGCACGATGATTGCACCACCCTTGGTGCGAATATCCGGGAACCAGTAATCCATCGCCGTCTGCCAGCCAAACAGGTCGCGCAGCATTCTTTGCACCGGACCGGCATATTCCAGAAGATCGGTATAAACATAGGCGACAATATAGGCCGGGACAGCCATCGGAAGCAGCATTGCCCACTCAAAGAACCGCTTGCCCGGCAATCGGCACATGGTCACGACCCATGCCGAAGACACACCAATCAAAGTCACGCCGATGCCAACGCCCAGCATCAGAATACCGGTGTTCTTGAGGTACCTTGGCAACATGGTCGATGCCAGATGCGGCCAGATATTCTCTGTTGGAAACAGTGCAATCCAGGCAACAGCGACAATCGGTGCAGCCACCATCGCCGCAACAACAAATGCCCCGATCAACCAGAACGCCGATTGACCACGCGGCAGCCACCGCATTGCGGTAAGCCCTGTCGGGGAGCGCATCGGGTCAAAGGTATCCGCAACGGCGGCGGGCCGAATGTCGTCATCCTTTTGCGTCTGGAAAGCGTTATTCAAAGCTGTTTCCGTTTCATCCGTCGCGGGTCACACACCCGATGCAGGCCGGCTGGTTTTGATACATTGGGGTTAATCGCAGGTCTACTCGTTGAAGCCGACCTCATCAATCAGACGGATTGCCGCCCCACGATTGGCCGCCACCGTGCTAAGCGTCAGGTCATCGTGAACAAAGGTGCCCCATGCCCGAACCCGCTCGGACCAGGCCACACCCGGCTTGACCGGATATTCAAAATTGATATCGGCATACATGTGCTGGGCTTCGGTGCTCGAGAGGAATTCCACCAGTTTGATGGCATTTTCCTTGTTGGGTGCATGCTTCATCAGCGCAACACCGGAAATATTAACATGTGTGCCGCGCCCGCCCTGATTGGGGAAGACAATGCGCACCTGTTTGGCGGCACCCGCCTTGTTCGGGTCATCAAGCATCTTGCCGTAATAGTATGAGTTGCCAATTGCCACATCACACACGCCTTGTGACACGGCCTCAATCTGGTCGGTGTCACCACCCTGCGGTTTGCGCGCCAGATTGTCCTTAACTGCAGTCAACCAGGCTTTGGTTTCTGCTTCGCCATGATGGGCAATCATCGATGCGATCAGGGCAATATTATAAACATGCATGGCCGAGCGCGCACAAATGCGCCCTTTCCATTTCGGATCCGCCAGTTCCTCGTAGGTGGTGATGGCATCCGGCGCGACACGATCAAGCGAGGTATAGAATACACGCGCACGTGTCGTCATACCCACCCAAAGCCGGTCATCATCGCGAAACTGATCGGGAATGTTCGCGTCCAGAACAGCACTTTCGATCGGTTGGGCAATGTCGGCGTCAACTGCGTCCTGAATGCGCCCGATATCCACCGTTAAAAGCAGGTCAGCCGGGGTATTGCGCCCTTCATGTTTGATGCGTTCCACCAGACCACTTTGCGAAAACAACGTATTGACGCGAATGCCCGTTTCCTCGGTAAAGCGTTTGAACATCGGTTCAATCAGGAACGGCTGTCTGAGCGAGTAGACATTGACCTCTTCTGCTGCATGCGCGGCGGGCAAAAGGGAAAGCCCCATCGCCGACATAACAAGACCAAGAACGGTTTTGCGCAGAGAAATCATAAATGCCTCGTTTGGATCAGCTGCAGGTGGCACAGCAATTAGGAATGATTTGTATTTGCTGCGGCCGAAATTAAAGGGCCTGCACCGCCTTTTGCAAGCAAGAAAACCACATAAGAGCCATACACATGGTAACGAATCCGCGACAGTCCCCCACCCACCGCCTGACATTGGAAATGCAAAAAAGGGGTGGCATTGCACCACCCCTTTCAAAAAGCCATTCAAGCTCAGTCGGTTTGCCTATTCGTTATAACCGATCTCATCGACCATCTTGATCGCATCCGGGCTAAGGCGGGCGATTTCCGCCAGCGACAGGTCATCGGCCTTGAACGTGCCCCATGACTTTACGTTGTCAGCCCATTCGACGCCGGGTTTGACCGGATATTCGTAATTGACCTCGGCATAGATTCCCTGCGCAACGTCGTCAGACAGGAATTCCATCAGCTTGATCGCGTTTTCGCGGTTTGGCGCGTCGGCGATCAGGCTCATGCCCGAAATGTTCATCGACATGCCACGGCCATCCTGGTTGGGGAATACAAGGTTGACGGCATCTGCCCACGGACGCTGTTCCTCGTTATCAAGCATTTTGCCGTAATAATAGGTGTTGCCAATTGAAAGGTCGCACACGCCTTCCTTGATCGCCTTGACCTGTGCGCGGTCATTGCCCTGTGGTTTGCGTGCAAGGTTGTTCTTAAGACCCTGCAACCATTCCTTGGCCTTTTCTTCGCCATGAACGCTGATCATGGATGCGAACAATGCCACGTTATAAACATGGCTGCCTGAACGGGTACAAATGCGCCCTTCCCATTTCGGGTCGGCCAGATCTTCGTAAGAGGTAATCTCACCTTCTGCGACGCGATCCTTGGAGGCATAGATCGCACGACCGCGCTGGGTCAGGGCAAACCAATGGCCTTCCGGATCACGGAGATGGGCCGGGATATTGGCGGCCAATGTATCGTTGGAAACGGCCTCTGTCACACCGGCGTCAACCGCCTGCTGGATACGGCTGATGTCAACCGTCATCAGGATATCGGCCGGGCTGTTCGCCCCTTCCTGCTTGATGCGTTCGACCAAGCCTTTTTCGGCAAAGATCACATTAACGTCGATGCCGGTTTCAGCCGTGAATTTCTCAAACAGCGGTTCGACCAAAAAGGCCTGACGCAGGGAGTAAACATTAACTTCCTGTGCAACTGACGAAGTAGCAGCCAGCGCAGTCGCGCCGAACACGGCACCACCGATGAGTTTTTTGATATCCATGTGAACGATCCCCGTTGAATTTGGTTCAGGCGCGACGCGCCTTGACGATGCAAATCACTTGCATACGCAATGCAATTAAGATCAAATCGCACTTAATTCAACAGAATTTCGCCTGTTCCGACAAAAAAATGTGAACAAACTCACACCAAATCATACCCGTCATGTCTGAATAAACCAGCAATCACAGCGCGTTAAACGATCCGTCACTTGATTGCCGCCAGGCATCAAGAAACTCCTGATAGGCGGGAATGTCCCCTGCCTGTTCTTCAAGCCAACCCACGGTCAAATTGATCGCATGATTGTAGCCATCATGATCGGTCAGCCCGGTATGAAGCGCGTGACGCAGATACAGCAAATAGGTATTGAGAACATCAGTCTCGCAATAACGGCGAATGCCATCAATTTCGCCATTGTCATACATATCCGAGACCTTGCTGCCATCCACCCCGGTCTTGCCCGGCAGATCAAGGGCCGCACACACCTCGTTCATCTTTGTGCGTGCCGATGCACCGTAATCCGATAACACCTCGGCCAGATCGCAATGCCAATGCGGCGCATAGCGTGCAGTATAGTTTTCCCACTTGTTCGATGCCTGATGCAGCCAGCGCGCCGACACCCCATGCTTCATAGCGCGGTACTTCAACACCGGCAGGTCAAACCCGCGACCATTGAAACTGACCAATCGCGGATACAGCTTGCCGCAATAGGCAAAGAACCCGTTCACCAGGTCCTTTTCCTCGGATGCCAGTTCTCCGCCCGATCGCAGTTCCTCGATCTCGTACATTTCGGTATCGCCGTCGCGCTGGATGGTCGCACGCAGGAAGCTGATCGCCACCACCTTGTGAAACGGCTGACGCGGGAAGCCGTTGCGGCCACTGGTGATTTCAAGATGATAATCTTCGAGCATCTTGCGCCCGGTTTCCGGATCGGGTGCCGTTTCACCGGTCAATTGCGGCAAGACATCAATATCGGGGACGGTTTCGATGTCAAAGACGAACAGGCTGGAATGCATCATGGTGGCCCCCGATGGTGTGTGCCGGTGAATGTCGCGGGTTTGTCCTGCGCCCAACATAACGACAAAGCCAGACAAATTCACGGGCGGAATTAAACCAATCTCTGCGACAACCGTAAATCATAGTACCTGACATCTCCTGCCATTCCTGTCAGGAGCATTGTGCAATGATCTCAGAGCCCAAACGACATCACGTCACCGTTACATTCCATACCCGGGGTTGCACCTGCCTGAGAGCCATGTCTAAAATTGGTGCACCTGTATCAGGGGCACGGTCATATGAATGCTCCGGACCAAAAGCGATCCGGACGTTTGCGGGGGATACCGCACCGACCATGCATTTGATGCGATTCCGGACCGCAACCACGAAGGGACAGAAGGATGAAAACCCTGCCTACCGGAGCCGCAATGCTGATGGCCGCTGGCCTCGCATTTATTTCTCATTCAAGCGCAAACGCGCAAGAAGCAACCTGCGATATTGACCGTCCGGTGATGTTTGCCGGGCTCAATTACGACAGTGCGCTTTTCCATAATGCCGTTGCCCGCTTCATCATTGAAAAGGGCTATGGCTGTCAGACAGACGCCCTGCCGGGCGATGTCATTCCGCTTTTGACCGGGGCTGGCAAAGGTGATGTTGATGTCGTCATGGAAATCTGGCGCGACAACGTTGCTGAAGCCTGGACCATGGCCGAAGAAGCCGGCAATGTCAGCCAGATCGGAGTGAATTTCGATGACGCCGTTGAAGGCTGGTTCGTGCCAAGCTATGTGATCGAAGGGGATGCTGATCGCGGCATTGAACCGATGGCGCCTGACCTGAAATCGGTTGATGATCTGGCAAAATACACCGAGCTGTTCGAGGACCCGGAAGAACCCGGCAAGGGCCGTTTTTATAACTGCCCGTCAGGCTGGGTCTGTGAAAAGGTCAATTCGGCCAAACTTGGTGCCTACGGCCTTGATGATGATTTCACCAACTTCCGCCCGGGCACTGGTGCGGCGCTGTCGGCTGCCATCGCATCGGCGCATAAACGCGGCAAACCGGCCCTTTATTACTATTGGGGGCCGACCTGGGTCATGGGTCTTTATGACAGTACACGTCTTGAAGAACCGGCTTATGACAAGTCGATCTTTGATGCGCTGAAAACGGAAGAAAACCCGACCAAGGCAACCGCCTACCCGCAAAGCACGATCACGATTGGTGTCAATAACGACTTCAAAGCCGCCGCACCAACCCTGATCAATTTCCTGACCAACTACGAAACCAGCAACGCGCTGGTCTCGGAAATGCTGGCCTACATGCAGGAAAACAACGAAAAGCCCGACGGGGCTGCGATGCATTTCCTGAAATCCAAGCCGGATGTCTGGAAAGCCTGGGTGCCGGAGGATGTTGCTGCACGCGTTGAAAGCGCGATGTAAGCGATTCAGTCGCAAAATCGATCAAACACCCCGCGGAAGAAATCTTGCGGGGTGTTTTGTTTGGCGATCCTAATACTTTTGAAATTGGCCAATCAACTTTGTCGCGGCTGATCCGCGACAGCCGCAATCTGGCAGTGCGTAAGGTGTTTGAAGCGCCATGCGGCCCACAGTCGATATACAAGATTTGCGATCTGCCGAATAACCGGCAGCGCAACAACGGCTGCCAAAACGCGCCATCTGTCGAGCTGGCGCCAGATCAGAATGAAGGCATCTGCCCCTGCATGCCATTGCCCGTCTGAATCCAAGGCACGCATTTGCTTTAAGCCTTCGACAAGGGAAATGCCGTGCTTTTCAAGATCACCTGCGTGTTCCGTGACGTCGCGCCATTCGAAAACGCCTTTTGGCGCGATCTTGCGGTAGTAATTGATTTCGCGCGAACACAGACCGCATTTTGCGTCATAGAACACGGTGATCATCGCAACCTCTCCGGAAAACAATATTGTCTATGATTTACGGCTTTGGCTGGCCTCTGTATTGTCAATCACCGGAATACATTACCAAAAGACGTCAGGAGATGTCAGTCATCGTTCGATTTACGGTCGCGCGGTCCACGTGATCTTGTTAGGCTCTTACGCTCATTGATTTTTTGAGCAGATCGGGCCAATTGCGCCATGTTTCCAGAACAGTTGAATGTGCCTTTGGGCAAGTGGGTCAATCAGTTTGTTGATTGGCTGGTGGTCAATTACGGCGCGGCCTTTGAGGCCTTTGCCGACAGTTTGCTGACCGTTCTGGTCGCGTTGGAACAGGTTCTGCGTGGAGCACCCTGGTGGGTGGTTTTGATCGCCATTGCCGCCATCACCTGGCATGCCAGCAAGAACTGGAAGCTGGTTGTCGGGCTGGTCATCGCCATGTTTGCCATCGGTATGCTGGGCCTGTGGGACAAGGCAATGCAAACCTTGGCCCTGATGATTGTCGCCACGTCGCTTTCGGTTCTGATCGGTATTCCGGTGGGCATTGCCATGGCAATGTCCAATCGCTTGCGGGCCGTCATGCTGCCGATCCTTGACACCATGCAGACCATGCCGAGTTTTGTCTATCTGATCCCCGCTCTGATGTTGTTTGGATTGGGCAAGGTTCCGGCCATTCTGGCGACGGTGATTTATGCGGCCCCGCCTGTCATGCGCCTGACCGATCTTGGTATTCGACTTGTTGATCAGGAGGTCCTCGAGGCATCCCGATCATTCGGGGCCAGCCGCAAGCAGATACTGTTTGGTGTGCAGTTGCCGCTTGCCCTCCCCAACATCATGGCGGGGATCAATCAGACAACGATGATGTCGATTTCGATGGTGGTGATCGCCTCGATGATTGGCGCACGTGGATTGGGCGAACAGGTTCTGATGGGTATTCAACGCCTTGACGTTGGGGCTGGTATGGAAGCCGGTATTGCGATTGTTCTTCTGGCTGTGGTGTTTGACCGGATCGGCCAAGCCTATGGAAAGCGCTCACAACGATCGCACGATGCGGAGGACGCGTAATGAGTTACATCGAAATCCGCAATATTTTCAAAATCTTCGGGCCTGATCCGCAATCCGCACTTGAACTGGCAAAGGGTGGCGCGGACAAGGATGAAATCCTTGCAAAAACCGGTCATACGGTTGGTCTTCACGATGTGTCCCTGTCGATTGAACAGGGTGAAACATTTGTCGTGATGGGCCTGTCCGGATCAGGGAAATCGACCCTGATCCGCCATCTTAATCGACTGATTGATCCGACAGCAGGCAGCATTTCATTTGGCGGCGAAGATATCCTTGCGATGGATATTCCGACACTGAATGCCTTTCGCCGCAAGCGGCTTGGCATGGTGTTTCAGCGCTTTGGCCTGCTCCCCCATCGCAATGTGATGGATAACGTTGGCTATGGGCTCGAAATTCAGGGTACTGCGCGCAAGGAGCGTGAAGCCGCCGCATCGAAATGGATCGAGCGGGTTGGTCTGGCGGGGTATGAGACCAAATATCCCGATCAGCTATCCGGTGGCATGCAGCAACGCGTTGGTCTTGCCCGGGCCCTTGCGACCGATCCGGAAGTTTTGCTGATGGACGAGGCTTTCTCGGCCCTTGATCCACTGATCCGGTCTGACATACAGGATGAGTTGATGAAGCTTCAGGCGGAGCTTCACAAGACCATCGTGTTTATCACCCACGATCTGGACGAGGCACTTAAGATCGGGGATCGGATTGCGATCCTCAAAGACGGCAAGCTTGTGCAGGTCGGCCGGCCAGAAGAAATCGTACTTAGACCCGCCGATGACTATGTGCAGGCTTTTACCCGCGATGTGAACAGATCACGCGTTTTGCGCGCAAAATCGATTATGGAACCGATCACGTCCGGTGAGAATAAATCGACACACAATGACTGGCCCAGCATTCAGGCACATGCGCGTCTTGCCGATATCCTGCCTGTTGCGCTTGCCAATGGCACGTCAATGACGGTGCGTGATGCCAAAGACACCCCGATTGGTACCCTGTCGCCAAAGCAGATTGTCGAAGCGTTGGAAGGTTAAGCGACGGCACCTTGCGAAAGCTTAGCGGTCAATAATCTGGCAGCGCCGGAAATAGCGCAGTTGCGATTGCGCTGCCGCGCCGGTGGTTGTTTGGTGAATGATGCGATAAAGCCCGCTATCGGCTGCCCGATTGTGTTCGGTGGCAATTATCAGCCACAGAAAACCGTTTTCATCGGCTCGGGCCCGGTCTGTTGGCGATGGCAATGCCTTGCCATTGGGGTGGGAATGAAAACACCCGACCACCCGTTCACCCTTTTGCCGGGCCGTACGGTGGCAATCAATCAGAGTCTGCGGATCAATCTCGAACGTTGCGAGCGGTTCTTCTGCCACGTTTTTGGCGAAAACGACCCGTTCGATCCGGTTTGGGGTATCCTTGGCGGCGATCAAAAGACCACAAGCCTCTTCTGGCCATTGCAAGGCGCATAAATCACGAACTTCTTCGTGCAGGGCATTGGTGAACACGATACAGGTGTGATCATCATCACCAGTTATTCTATCTCTTGCAATCCCCTGCCCGTTCCCCATTGCTGCATGCTTTCCCTTAAGACCGGGTCACTGTTCAGACGATTGCAGGATGATCCGACCAAGAACCTTTTTCTTGGCCAGCGAAACGACGACGAGGCGTGCGCCTTCACCATGGCGGCTTTCGATATGAAGAGTGGCCTGAGCGCCATTTATCGAATAGCCGACAAGTCGTTCGCCCTCATCCACATCAATGGCGATGTCGCCGAATGCATCCAGCGTCGTTTGCCCGATAACAGTTTTGGTTCCGGCAACAGGAACCGACGGGGTTACAGTCGGTTCGCTTGTTTCAACGCTTATATCCGCATTTTTCTTGTCCAGTGACAGGCCATAGACGACCAACCCGATGCCCACCACGATCAGAACACCCATGAACGCGACCAAAGCCTTTACTACACGCATTGTATTTCCAACTGACAAAGCTTGATGAAACCTGCATGCTCGCTTTAAACGCGATCATACGAAACCATGTTCAAGGCCATAGCGGCAAGCACACCCAATTGCAAGGCAACAAACACCACATGATATCGCAATTCGTTGCAATCGCCGCATAAAGCGCTACAAGCTGCCAGAATCGATTTGACCTTGGTTACGACCAACACTACAGCGCGACAGCCAACTATGTCTGACAATCTGAGTTACACCGCAACGGCCGATGACGAAGGCGCCCGCCTCGACAAGGTGCTGGCGTCCGCCTGGCCTGACCAGTCGCGTTCACGGATCAAGGCATTGATCGAAGACGGCCAGCTCAGCGTTAATGGCAATCCGACGACCAAGATGTCTGCCAAGGTCAAGGCAGGCGACACTTTTGAACTCGTCATCCCGGAGCCGGAATTGGCAGAGCCCGTCCCAGAGGACATCAAACTTGATGTCCTTTATGAGGATGAAGACCTTCTGGTGATCAACAAACCAGCAGGCATGGTTGTACACCCGGCCGCAGGCAATGAAAGCGGGACACTTGTGAATGCGCTTCTTGCCCATTGTGGCGACAGCTTGTCGGGTATTGGCGGCGTCAAACGCCCGGGTATTGTCCATCGACTGGACAAGGACACCAGCGGTGCCATGGTGGTTGCCAAGAATGACATGGCCCACCGCGCGCTTTCCAATCTGTTCTCCGAGGACAAGGAAAATATCGACCGCGCTTACCTTGCAGTTGTATGGGGTACCCCAAGGCCACTGAATGGCGATATCGAGGGAAATATTGGCCGCAGCCCGCGTAACCGCAAGAAGATGGCCGTGGTCACAAATGGGGGAAAATATGCACTCACCCACTACAAAACCCTGCAATCTAGAGACGACTCGTTGGTATCACTGGTTGAGTGCCGTCTCGCAACCGGGCGTACGCATCAAATCCGCGTTCATATGAACCATATTGGCCACTCACTTGTATGTGATCCTGTTTACAGCCGAAATAGAACTATTCAAAAGTTCAACCTTAAGGCGCAAGAGATTTTGAAAGGATTCAACAAACAGGCGTTACATGCTCGAACCTTAGGATTTCTGCACCCGCGCACCGGTAACTACATATCGACCGAGGCCCCAATTCCGGATGACCTTTTAGGCCTAATGAATGCCCTGGAACTATACGTGTGAGTAGTTAAGACTAACCTTAATGTCTAATTTTCCATTGACGGTATCTAATACCCCCGTATAAGATTTTTGAAAGTGCAAGGGGATAAACGCACTTTTTGAAAGCAATACGGGAGGCTTCAATGAAACAGGGAAACGCTCTTCCAACCATCTCTCAAGACGGTCTCACAGTTTATTTGCAGCGTATTCGCCGCTACCCGATGCTTACCCCGGAACAGGAAACAACTTATGCCTGCGATTTCCGGGACAAGGATTGTGACAAATCCGCAGAAAAACTGATCACCAGCCATCTGCGTCTCGTCGCCAAGATTGCAATGAGTTACCGTGGTTATGGCTTACCCCTTAACGAACTGATTTCTGAAGGCAATGTCGGGCTGCTCCAGTCTGTCAAACGGTTTGACCCTGACAAGGGCTTCCGCCTTGCGACTTACGCCATGTGGTGGATCCGTGCCGCCATTCAGGAATACATCCTTCATTCATGGTCGCTTGTGAAAATGGGCACGACGGCCGCCCAGAAGAAGCTTTTCTTCAATCTGCGCAAACTTAAAAGCCAGATGCAGGCAATTGATGAAGGTGACCTGCAGCCTGAACAGGTCGAATTGATCGCAACCAAACTTAACGTGTCTGAAGATGACGTCGTCATGATGAACCGTCGTCTGGCCGGTCCGGATCATTCGCTGAATGCGCCTGTACGCATCGAAGGCGATGGTGAATGGGTCGACTGGATTGAAAGTGACGATGAAGACCAGGAAAGCCTGTATGGCAAACGCGAAGAATTCCTGCAGCGTATGGGCATGCTCAAGGACGCCATGTCACATCTTAATGATCGCGAACGCGACATTCTGACTCAGCGTCGCCTGCTTGAAAGCCCGGTAACGCTTGAAAACCTTAGCGTCGCCTACGGTATTTCGCGTGAACGCATTCGCCAGATCGAAGTGCGCGCCTTTGAGAAGGTCCGCAAATCAATCCATACGGACCTGCCCCACTAACAACTTTTCATCTTTTCCCTTCTGAAATGACTTGCGGCGGACCTTTGTCCGCCGCTTTCTTTTGCAAACAGCATTTGCGTCGTGTTTCACGTCTGGTCAGTTTCCAGACCGGTCCACTTCCTTGATCAAGCTGTCTCCCCAGGTCTTGATCAGGCCACGTTGTTTTTTGCGAAGTTCACTGACGCGACGCTGCGCCGACAGGTTCAGAACATTTGCCACAATCGGCGGCATTGCCAAATACAGCAACCAGCCAAGCCCGGCCGCCCCATACATGATCGAAAGTGCAAGCGGCTGGAAGATTTCCTGCGTGGCACCGCCAACCGTTTGTGCGGGTTGCTGCCAGATTTCAAGAATATAGGGCGCGACGCCCGAAAAATTCAGACCAAACACACACCGTGCCATCGTTCGGCCCGGACTGCGATCAAAGATAAAAGCGACCAGCGACGGCAACAAACCCACTGTTAGGGTAATGAAGGTCGGAAGTGCCACCATGAACAACAGCACAGCGGAGGCAACAACCGACAAGCCGGAAAATGCGCTGCGACCGCCCTTTGACCGTGAACCTTTGCCTTTTGCCATGTCGTTCCCTTAAAAGATATGCATCAAGAACAGCGCAGATACCGTCAACAACGCGATCATCGTCGATGCAAACGCCGCAGCCTGTTGTCCGACTTTCTCTGCCAGTTCCATACGCGCTGGTCCCGAAGATTCCAGATCAAAGACTTCGCTTTCCGCTTCAGAATATTCGGCAACTGCCTCGACAAACTCTGACTGGTCTTTGCGGCGTTCCTGTTCGTCATTGATCAGATTGTAAAGTTCGACCAGATTGCCGCGTTTTGCCAACTTCGGGATCTCGGTTTCAACACGCTCTCTCCGTGCCTTGCTGTGAAACACCTTGATCGCCGGTTCCATCAAACGCGCAACCCAGTGCGACAGATTTTGAAGATTGTCCGGACCATGACGCCATTGCACGATCGCCAGCATGCTGATGATCGCGCGGCTGTATTCGACCTCGTCCGACGGGTTTTGCATTGCCATCAGCTGACCCTCGACATCGTCTTCAAGACGGGTCGCGATAAATGCCGCGATATGACGATCAACCGGCCAGCTGTCTTCTGACGCCGTCTCTGCTGCCTTTTCCAGTGCCGGCAGAAGATCGGCAACATCAATGACGAATTCCTCTTCGACCAGCGGGCTCAGGCAATGCTGGTTGCGCACGGTGGCATACAAACAACGCTCATAGCCATACCCGGCACTTTGCTGCTGAATGTAGTAGCGCAGATTTTTGTATAGCTGCTGCTGTTTCTGAACTTCGGGACTGTATCCTTCCTGTCGTCCGAACCAGAAAGACGGAATATCGCGCACGATTACATCGGCAAAACGTTGCGGTCCGCGCCCATGCTGCACGTCATAGGAAAGCATGAAGCCAAGTCCATCGACCATCGCCGAGAACCCCTTGAACCTGACAGGTCCAGATGGATCGAGAATCAGAATGGAACGCGCAACCAACACGTCTTCTGCGGACCGTTTGTCCGTTCCAGCCCATTGCAATTGCCGCATGGCATCTGACAGCGCCTTGGCACGTTCATTGTCGCCCAACCCGCGCCGCAACCAGATTTCCACCGTGCTGTCACGCAGCGGGCCAAGTGCCGTTACCCAGTTCTTGGAAATCGCCTGTGCCAGTGCACGAACGGTATAGTAGTCCCGGCCGGCAAGGTTTTGGGCACGTGCGGCGCGTTTTTCCGTGTTGGCCTGAACCGGCTTGGTCCGGCGCCCGTCAAGCCAGGCATTCAGTTCGGCAAATCCCCAACGTTCTTCCGGGTCATCGCACAACAAACCGCGCACGGGTTCAATCAAGATAAGCGGCAGTTTTTCCTGCGAAGCAATCGCCTGAAAAGACCCCTTGGCCAGTTTCAGCTCCATGATCTCTTGATCATTGAGTTTCTTGAGCGGTTGTCGCCCAACGCCCAATTCCGCCAGCATCATGCCAAGCGCGTAAAAATCATCGGTAAGATTGCCCGACCCACGCCCTGCAGGTTCGGCACTCATCCGCGCTGTGGTTTCATAGACCGAAGGTTGGTCATATCCGGGCGGGCCACTGGCACAGTCACCCAGAACAACCTTTTCGCGCATCGGGTCGGCGAAAAACAGGTTATCTGCACGAATGTTGCGATGTGCAAGGCCCTTTTCGCCAAAGGCCTGCAGGACACTCAGCAACGGCTCGACCACGACAGTTCCGATGTCATGTTCGTCGATTGCCAGTTTTTTGTTTTCTCTGGGGACGACTTTCCCGCCAGAAGGCTTTTCATAGAAAAGCACCATGGTCTTGCGACCAAATGGCGGCCAAAAAGCAATTTCGTAATCAATCAGGTCAATTTGACCGGCCATATGCATGCCGGTCAGAAAAACAAGATGGTCGTGGCGGGTAGGCAAAACAGGATCGGTTACCAGCGCAAAGGCATTCCCCTCATCCCGGCGCAGATTGTCTGCGGAAAAGGCCTTGCAATGACCCATGTCGAATTCGGGCAAACGCAAGTCCATAAAGACGCGGAAATTACCGATCTCGACACTTTTGCCACCGGCATTAAGTGCGACATCTTCGGAATCAGAACCTGTTTCCGGTTCTTCAGGCGCAACGGCACCGCCGCCCGGTGCATCCATCACCGGCTCAGTCGCAGCACCATTCGAAACGTCCTGTTCCTGATCTTCTGCTTGCTCTGCCATGATCCCGATATTCTTTATGCGTTATCATTCCCCGAGTGACGCGCAGTCCACTGACTGACAGTCCTCCTGACCTATCCATCAGAACGCTATCCTCAAAAGGTTGATAAAACGATACTTGTGATCCCCCTTGCGGGCAAGCTGTTATCCATGGGCAACGCTGTGTGACAGCTTACGGACTATTCATCCGCAAACGAAAAAAGCCACCGGCAGTTTGCCGGTGGCTTTCAAGATCAGGTGTCGTCAGGTGCGATCAAGCACTGAACGGATCATGTACCAGAATGGTGTCATCACGTTCCGGGCTGGTCGACAGAAGCGCAACCGGCGCTTCAATCAGTTCCTCGATGCGGCGAACATATTTGATTGCAGCGGCCGGCAAATCAGCCCAGCTGCGTGCGCCCATCGTCGTATCAGACCAACCTTCGATGGTTTCGTAGACCGGCTTTGCCTTGGCCTGCAGACGCTGGTTTGCTGGCAAATGATCATAGATTTTGCCGTCAATGTCATAGCCGGTGCAGATTTTGATTTCATCAAAACCGTCAAGCACATCAAGCTTGGTCAGTGCGATACCGGTAATACCGTTTACCTTGACCGACTGACGGACAAGGGCCGCATCAAACCAGCCACAACGGCGCTTGCGCCCGGTAACCACACCGAATTCATGACCACGCTCGCCAAGACGGGTGCCATCGTCGTCAAACAGTTCGGACGGGAACGGACCCTCACCAACGCGGGTGGTATAGGCCTTGGTGATCCCAAGGACATAACCGACACCAGACGGCCCCATGCCGGAACCGGCAGCAGCCTGCCCGGAAACGGTGTTCGAAGAGGTCACGAACGGGTACGTGCCATGATCAACATCAAGCATCGTGCCTTGCGCGCCTTCAAACAGGATACGCTTGCCCGCTTCCTTGAACTGGTTCAGCGATTTCCAAACCGTGTCAGAAAACGGCAGGATTTTCGGTGCAATTTCCTTAAGCTGATCAAGCAGCTCTGCACCATCAACCTCCGGCTGGCCAAGGCCACGCAGCAACGCATTGTGATGGGTCAGAAGGTTTTCGACCTTTGCTTCGAGCAAATCGACATCTGCCAGATCACCAACACGGATCGCACGGCGACCAACGCGGTCTTCGTATGCCGGGCCGATACCACGACCAGTGGTGCCGATCTTGTTGTCACCCGATGCTGCGGCTTCGCGTGCACGGTCAAGGTTGCCATGCAGCGGCAGGATCAGGCAGGCATTTTCCGCCAGACGCAGGTTTTCCGGGGTAATATCCACGCCCTGCTCTTTGAGGCGGGCGATTTCGGCCAGAAGAGCCCAAGGATCAACAACAACACCGTTGCCGATCACGGACAGCTTTTTCTCGCGCACGATGCCTGATGGCAGCAAGCTGAGCTTGTAAGTCTTTCCGTCGATCACCAAAGTATGACCGGCGTTATGACCGCCCTGGAAACGCACAACAACGTCTGCCCGTTCGGACAGCCAGTCGACGATCTTGCCTTTACCTTCGTCCCCCCACTGGGAACCGATCACGGCAACATTGGTCATCGCAAAACTCCTTGTGCGATAAAAAGTTCGTTCAGTAAGGGCCAGAACCCTAAGCGTTTAGCGGCACAACCTTACCGCCAAGATAAATGTGGTTGCAGCCCATGGCTTCTGCCTCAACCCGAGCAGCGGCCTCGGTTTTGGCTTCGGCAGCCCCTTCAAGGGCAGCAACGGTATAATGACCTTCTGCACGCAATTTGCGCGCTTCGCGCTGTGGCGTGCCCAACGGCAGGTAAACCCGATCGATCAACTCTGCATCGGGAAGACCGCGCAAAATGCTGTCCATGTAAAGTGACATACCCGTTGCAGCCTCGCCCGAAGCACCACCGGCACGGTAACGACCGCCCCGGCCGATCTCGCCACGCACGTTGCGGGCAAACAGGGTAAAGCTGACACCTGTCTGATAACGGAAACCGGCCATTTCGACCGGATCAATGGTCAGGGCCGCATCAAGGCCCGACGCCAGGACACGTTCAGCTACATCAATCAGTCGATAGAGTTCTTCGGAAGCGCCAAGCGGCAATTCAAGTTTTTTGAGTTTAGGCAACGCCGATTGGGCTGGGCCGGCTGCCTCAAGCAATGCCACCAGAACGCCTGTAACCTTGCCGTCAGCAGCACGCAAGGCCGCAACATCGCGGCGCTCAAGCGCCTCGGTCAAAGCTTCGCGGTCATCGCGTGACACACCAAAGGCATCAAACAAACGTACTGGCAAAGTCGGAAGGTTGAGGTCTACCGAGACGTCGGCAAGGCCAATGCTATCGAGTGCTTCCAGAGCAAGGAGGACGATTTCGGTATCAGCTGCGGCACTTGATACACCGATCAGCTCTGCGCCTACTTGCGCGAACTGACGTTCTGGGCGCAGATGCGATCCCTTGATGCGCAGAACATCGCCGGAATAGGAAAGGCGCAGCGGGCGCGGCGCATCGACCAGCCGGGTTGCAGCAATACGCCCGACCTGCGGGGTCATATCCGAACGCAGTCCCATCATACGGCGCGATTCAGGATCCATCAGACGAAATGTCTGCGTCGCCAATTCCGGTGCCGCACCTTCAAGCAGGCTTTCCTCAAACTCGACAAGCGGCGTTTTCACGCGGTCGTAGCCTGCATGTGCCAGGCTGGCCATCAGCTTTTCACGGATTTCAGCTTCCCGTGCGGCGGTTCCTGGCAGGACATCCTGCAGGCCGGCGGGCAAAAGAGCTTTCCTGGCAAGTTCGGTCATGTTGTGTGCTTTCCCGGACGAGGCGCGCTAATTCAAATTGATAATATCCCGAGCAACGCTCAGGGCTCACTATCCGGTAGCGGTTACTACCGCGTTGTGCCGGACAGGGCAACGGGGAAAACCCCTGTAACGCAAATAATACGTACGAATTATTTCCTAGCTGGCCTGAAATTCGGCCTTAACAACCGCATAAGCCCAATCCAGCCACGGCAGCAACGCCTTGATATCACTGGGCTCAACGGTTGCCCCGCCCCAAATACGCAAGCCGGCTGGCGCATCACGATATCCGTTGATATCAAGTGCGACATTTTCCGCTTCAAGAAGCTGGGAAATCTTTTTTGGCAGTGCCGCCTGCTGATCAGCTGGCAAATTCAATGCCCACGGATCAACAATTTTGATGCACATCGACGTGTTTGATGCCGTTGCCGGATCCTCGGCAAGGTCGGCGGCCCAATCACTATTCGCAAGCCACGCATCAAGGTGCGCCCGGCTTGCCCGCGTGCGGCTCAAAAGCCCTTCAAGCCCACCGAGCCCTTCGGCCCATTTCAGGGCATCAATCGCATCCTCAACCACAAGCATCGACGGGGTATTGATGGTTTCACCACGGAAAATACCATCAATCAGTTTGCCACCTTTGGTCATGCGGAAGATTTTTGGTAACGGCCATGCTGGGGTATAGCTTTCAAGGCGTTCAACGGCGCGCGGGCTCAGAATAATGATCCCGTGACCACCCTCGCCGCCCAAAACTTTCTGCCAGCTATAAGTCACGACATCGAGCTTGTCCCACGGCAATTCCATTGCAAAGATGGCCGAGGTCGCATCACAGATCGTCAGACCTTGGCGGTCATCAGCAATCCAGTCACCATTGGGAACGCGCACACCCGCGGTCGTGCCGTTCCAGGTGAAGACAACATCACGGTCGAAATCAACTGCGTTCAGATCTGGCAATTTGCCATAGTCACCTTCAAGGGTTCGCACATCGTCAAGTTTGAGCTGCTTGATCACATCGGCAACCCAGGTCGACCCGAAGCTTTCCCAAGCAAGCATGTCAACGCCGCGCGCGCCCAGCATCGACCACAGCGCCATTTCAACTGCACCGGTATCCGATGCCGGAACGACACCCAAAAGATAGTCATCAGGTAGGTTCAGGATGGCACGCGACCGGTCAATTACCTCTTCAAGGCGTTGCTTGCCGAATTTGGAACGGTGCGAACGACCAAGAACTTCCGTCTGCAATGCTTCTGCGGACCAACCCGGGCGCTTTTTGCACGGACCCGATGAAAAATTCGGGCTGGTCGGACGAAGGGTTGGCTTTGCAATTTCGGCAGTCTGGGCCATCTGTAAGTTCCTGAGAAAGAAGAATAACCGCTAAGGGCTATGTCAGATCAATTGAAGGGCCTGATCCTATTGCCCCAAAGGCAAAAGTCAAACGCCTTCCGCACAGACATGACAGCCATTTTTGCATGGCTTAAGTCGCATGAAATTGGCGTCACCTAGCCCGAATTAACAAAACTCAAAATGCCATGTCGTAGTACCATGGCGCAAAGAGGCTGAATGCGATCCAAAGAACGATAATCAGCGGCGTTCCGGCCTTCAGAAAGTCGATAAACCGGTAATGCCCGGGGCCCATAACCAACAGGTTTGTCTGATACCCGACAGGTGAGGCAAACGAACAATTGGCCGCCATCACCACCGCAATCGCAAACACATGTGGCTCCACGCCAAGTTGCTGGGCCATACCAATGCCGATGGGTGTAAACAGAACCGCACAGGCATTGTTTGACAGCACATTGGTAAAACCGGCCACGATCAGGAAGAACAATGACAAAATAACCGGTGCTGGTGCGCCACTTGTCGCCGCCAACAATTGATCGGCAACGAATTCCGCCCCGCCGGTCAACTGCAACGCATTGCCAAGCGCAAGCGCAGCTGCAACCAGCAGCACAATTTTTCGGTCAATCGCACGTGATGCCTGACGCAGGTTAAGTGCGCCGGATGCAATCATCAAACCGGCCCCGATAAAGCTTGAAACCATGATCGGCACGATCCCGGTCGCCGCCAGCGCAATCACACCAAGGAAGATCGCCGCAGCACGACGCGCATGGAACGGGCGCGGCAAGGTGCGCGTCGACCATTCCAGCAACACGACATCACGAATGGTACGCAATGCTTCGACATCTTCTGAGCGTCCCTGCACCAAAAGGACATCACCCGCTTCAAGCCGGATTTCTGTCATCTGGGTGCGGATCATGCGTGACCGGCGCTGAATCCCCAGCACAAGACACTTGTACTGATAGCGGAACCCGATCTGCTCAAGGTTAAACCCGATCAGCCGTGAACCCGGCGGCAACATGACCTCTGCCAACAGCTGCGTTGATTTCTGCGGGGCTTCATCGCCTTCTACAGCCGCGGCATCAGAATGCAGCAAGCCCGGATCTTTTTGCAGTGCTTCAGTCAACGCCTTGCGCGTGGCCGCTACGACCAATACATCGCCTGCCTGAATTTCCATATCGTCTTCGAATGGCGGCAGTTCGGCATGTTCGCGCCGCACAATCATTTGAATGGTGATATTTGGCAGGTTCTTGAAGAAACCGGCGACCGGTTTTGTGCCGATCATATTGGCGGCAGGCCCGACCGTGATCTGCGCAATGAACTGCTTGCCACTGCTGTCAGGGTTGGCGAGCTTGCTACGCATCGACGCCAAAGCCGGCAACAGGCGCGGCGCAATCAACAGCACATAGACAAACCCGACAAGCGCCAAAACGCTGCCAATCGTCGTGAACTCAAAGAATTCCAGTCCCGGCATACCAAGCTCGATCAGCGAACTCGACACCAACAAGTTGGTCGAAGAGCCAATCAGGGTGGTCATGCCGCCAAGGATCGCCGCGTAGGATAACGGGATCATCAGCGCAGATGGAGAACGTTCGATACGTTCGGCAAGGGCCTGAATGATTGGAATAAAGATAACGACAACCGGCGTGTTGTTCAGGAAGGCAGACATGACCATCACAACAAACAAGCCGATGAAAATCGCGACCGAGGCGTTCTTGCCACCATGTTCTGTAATCAACCCGGCGATGTAACTGACACCACCGGTCAGGACCATGCCCTGCCCGACCACCAGCAATGACAGAACCGTCAACAAGGCCGGATTGGCAAAGCCCGACATGATGGTTGACGGCCCAAGCAGGTTGTCACCATCCGCATCAAGCAGCGGGAAAAACTCAAAGAAAAGCAGAAGAGTCGCGATCAACGCGATGCTGGTCAGTTCAAGCGAAATACGCTCCAGCCCATACAGAACAAGCGATCCGGCAACGAGTGCAAGAACCACCCACATCTGCATCGGCGTTGCAGAACTGGCAACAACACTTTCGAGCACGATAAACTTTCCCCTGTAAAGCCTTTGGTCTTGCGTTTTCACAGCCTGTCAAACGGGTGTGACTTGGTCGCAAGATACCTATTTTGCCTTTTACTTAGACGAAAGCCCCACCGCACGGTCAATAAAAAAACAAAGCAAATCAGGATCAATGCGGATTATTGGGTAGATTTTTTACCGGCCAACAGCATCCGATCCAGATTAAAAATGGCGGGCAAATTAGATGCTGCCCGCCACAATAAGGTTTTCTAAGCTGACACGACGATGGTCATCGTGGCACAACTATTTCGCCCTTGAGGTACAAAACCGCCTCACCTTTCAGGTGGACACGATCACCATCAATCTTGCACGCCACCACGCCGCCGCGCGCAGATGCCTGATAGCCGACAACATCGTTCTGGCCCAGTTTTTCAGCCCAGAACGGGGCGACAACGCAATGCATGTAACCCGTCACCGGATCTTCATCAATGCCAAGGGCGGGCAGGAAATACCGCGACACCATATCAAGTCCGGTCTTATCGCCGGGTGCGGTCACAATCACACCGCGGTCCGCCAAATTGCCCAGTGCGGACATATCCGGCTGCATACTGCGAACAATGGATGCCTCATCAAACACAACCACGATGTCAGTATCACGGCTTACGACGCCAAATGTCTCGATTGGCGTCGCACCGCCAAGCGCATCAAGAACGTCGCGTGATACGGGTTCAGCCGTGATTGGCTGTTTCGGGAAATTCAAGACAATTCCATCCCCATCACGCCGGGCTGTCAGCACGCCGCTTTGGCTTTGCAATCTGATCTGGTCACCGTCAAAGCCAAGCTGATTGAAAATCACAAAAGCACTGGCAAGTGTTGCGTGACCACAAAGCGGCACTTCGACCGTCGGCGTGAACCAGCGGATGTGGAAATCAGCATCATCTTCGACACAAGGAACAAAAAAGGCCGTTTCCGACAGATTGTTTTCCATCGCGATCTTTTGCATCAAATCATCCGCCAACCAATCCGACAGCGGCACAACCGCAGCCGGGTTGCCGGAAAACAAAACATCGGTAAAGGCATCAACCTGGTAGATCGACAGAGTCTGGGGCGTCATCATACTATCCTCAGCGCAGCACTTGTTTGATCTGGTGGATCAATTTTCGGGTAGCTTATCGGTGATTTCAGTGGGTGTTTACAAGGCCGATTCAATGGCCTGTTTGATGATTACAAGATCATCATCGCAGGTCCGCCAATTGCTGAACGCTGCACGGAAACCAAACCGTCCGCCATAAACTGTGGGGGTCATGAAAACCTTCCCGGTCGCGTTGATTCGCGCCAACAAAGCACGGTTCTCCTCGTCACTCCCGCGCGCAGCAAACATTGTCACATTGAGTTTGGGCTCACTAAGCAATTCAAGCTTTTCATGGGTGCGAACCCACGCTGCAAGGTCCGCTGCCTGATCACAATTTGCACGGATGACGGACGCGCCCCCGTCACGCCCATAAGCCACCATCGTCATCCAAAGCGGCAAGGCACGAAAGCGGCGGGAGTTCTCCACACCACGATTTATATAGCTATTCCCATCAGCCTTGGTGTCGAGATATGGCGCGAAGGCACGGCAACAGGTCTCAAGTACCGAAATGTGCCGCGTGAGGAATATCCCGCAATCGTAAGGCACATTCAGCCACTTATGCCCGTCGGACGTAATTGAGTCCGCGCGTGCAATGCCCTTGGTAAAGTCGGCACGTCGATCATCAAGCGCGGCAAAGAACCCGAATGCTGCATCAACGTGCAACCACGCACCATATGCGGCACACAGGTCGGCAATCGCTTCAAGATCATCGAAGTCGGTGGCATTTACCGTCCCGGCAGACGCAATAACAATCTTGGCGCGTGCATCACTGGCGCTGATCTTGGCTTTCAGGTCCGCGATATCGGTTTCTTCTGATCCTGGCTTTGTTGCAACCTTGGTAAAGTTGTTGCGGCCAATGCCGGTGATAGACAGATCCTTGATCATACTCGCATGCGGACTTGCAGCGAAAACCTCCAGATCTGGCAGAACGCCTGCGCCATCAGCATCGACATTCACACCGACCTGTTCACCGCACCATTGCCGGGCTGCGACAAGTCCCAAAAGGTTCGATACCGTGGCACCAGTCGTCAGAACACCATCAAAACGGTCCGACGGAACTCCGCCCAGATCACATAGCCAGTTGATGACTTGTTCCTCTACAGCGGCATTGACCGATCCTTCCGGGCCAGTTGCATTCTGATCAATTGCACTGGCAAGCCAGTCGCCAGCAAGAGCGGCCGGTGTCGTGCCGCCGGTTACAAATCCAAGATATCTCGGACCTATTGATGCGGCGAGCAGCGGCAGAATTTCTTCTTTCGCTGCTCGCAACGCATCAAGCGTGCCGCGGCCCTGCCCCTGTAACGGGCGCGAGGGGTCAAAGGCAGAGAAATCGCGGCAGGTTACATCCATGTCATCCGCCCCCTGAACGAAGCTGTGCGCGATATCTCCTGTTTCCACAAGGATACGGCCAAGCTTTTCAAGGTCATCAAACATCAGATGACGCTCATCAACAGTGGGGCTGTTCGACGAACGATTTGAAACGTGGTTCATTTTTTTTCTCCTGAGAGGATGCGGGCATAATCGGCACGATCTATGTTGGCTCCGGTCAGAATCACGGCGACTTTCTTGCCAATATTGCGTTCGCGCTGCGCAATGGCGGCCGCCAGCGGCACAGCACCTGCACCCTCAGCAAGGGTATGGCACGAACTGAAATAAAGGCGCATGGCCTCGGTAATTTGGTCATCACTCACTGCGACGATGTCGGCAGCGCCTTTTTTGATGATATCGAAGGCACCCGGATCAGGACTGCGGCATGCAACACCATCGGCAAATGTTGTGGCGGTTGGAGTCTGGATAATCTCACCCGCCATGAATGACTGGCGAATGGCATCCGCGCCAGTTGCGACCACGCCGATGATTTCGGTTTTGAGGCCCAAAGCATCCCGTACGGTAATCAACGAACAAATCCCTGACCCCATACCAACCGGTACATAAACACGATCGAGCCCAGCGATATCGTCAAAAAGCTCCAGGCCATAGGATGCCACACCGCGAACAAGTTCCCGATGGAATGGTGGTACCATAACAAGGTCTTCACTGGCCGCGAGCGTCTTGGCGTACTCGGCCGCTTCCTGAAAGTCGTGACCGTGTTCGATCACCTCGGCTCCCCAAGCACGCATGGCGGCATTTTTTTCAACTGAATTGCCATGTGGGACAATAATGGTTGCAGGCATTCCGAAACGGCTGGCCGCATGAGCAAGGCTTTGACCATGATTGCCCCGTGTCGCCGAAATGATACCCCGGTTCACATCAATCGAACTTCCAAGGTAACGGCAAAAGGTCAGCCCGCCCCGGATTTTGAACGCACCCAGTCGGGTATGGTTTTCGTGCTTCACATACAGGGACAATCCGGTCGCACGATCAAGCAGCGGCCACTGAATTGTCGGGGTTGGCGCGACATACCGATGTACAAATTCCGCTGCCTCTCGCAATTCACCTGCATCGAACATCTAATTGTATCCCTTTTTTTTTGAAAAATCGTGACAATCAACACATTAAGAACATTCCCCACCGAACGGAGGCACAATGGGAGCAAAGTGCCTCCGTCATGCGCGACGGTGGCTAGCCGCGCCGGGGGAAGTCCGACAGGAACGGCTTGGCCAATTCCCGTTCAATGTCTGCACGCGTCACACCGATGTCCTTAAGCATCCGGTCATCAAGGTGTTGCAAAGCATGACGGTCACGTGCGTGAGCTTGACGCGCCGCAAGATATTCAACCGCAGAGATCAGCATACCGGTGATCACCATGCGCCAGGACACAGGCTTTTTGTCCTGTTTGCCGGATACCGCACTGTGATTATTTGCCTGAATGCCAGGGATCTGGATTGTATCGTTACAATTCACCATTTCCATCTCCTTTCGGTTAATTGTCTCGATATTGTTTTGTCATTGACATTATTATTGTGTCAATTTAAACATTGTCACCATGACAATATGGTTCCCGAAACTGGACGAGGCTGGCGGCCCTGTTTATCGACAGATCGCACAAGCCATTAGCACCGCAGTCAAAGAAGGCTCCCTGAAACCGGGAGACCGACTGCCGACCCATCGTGATCTTGCCTATAAGCTGGGCGTTACGGTCGGGACAATCACCCGTTCCTACCGCGAGGCGGAGCGGCTTGGGCTTGTTGCTGGCGAGGTCGGTCGCGGAACCTATGTTCTCGACAATATCCAGTCGGAACTTGATATGGCAGCTACCGCCCCAATTCCGATGGCATTTACCAACAACCTCAGTCAGCTTGCACGCGCCACCAGCACGCCGATGTCAGAGTCTTCTCGGTCGACCGATACAGAAGATTCCGGGCCGGTGAATTTCCGAATGAATTGCCCCCTCCCCCCAAAAGAGGGCCGCATTCGTGAAACCCTGATGGAAGTCGCAACCACCATGACCACCGATGACATGGTGTCCTATAAATCCGAATATGGCGTAGCCCACCAACGCGAAGCATTGGCGTTTGCGGCTGGTCGATTGGGTCTGGATGACAATCCTGATCGGGTTTTGCCAACAGCTGGCGTTCAGCACGGCATGACAGTTTCATTGCTTGCTTCTGTACGCCCGGGTGATCTTGTTCTGTGTGAAGAACTCACCTATCCGAACCTGCGCAGTCTTGCCAACCTTCTGCAATTCCGCCTGCGGGGCGTCGCGATGGATGAAGAAGGCATCATGCCAGATGCACTTGAAAATCTGTGCCGAACGCAAAGCCCGCGCGCCATCTATTTGATGCCCACACTGCATAATCCGCTGTGCTGCACCATGAGCCAGCAACGCCGCATCGAGATAGCCGAAATCCTACGCAAATATGATCTGACATTGATCGAAGACGGCATTTACCACTTTCTTGACCCGGACGCCCCGCCGCCACTGTCGTGCTTTGCACCGGAACGCAGCATCTATCTGGATGGTGTATCCAAAAGCATCGGGGGTGGCCTGCGTGTCGGATATATTCATGCCCCCGGTGAAATGATCGGCAAGCTGGCCAGTGCAATCCGTTCGACATGCTGGATGGTTTCAACCATCAATCTCGAGCTCGTGGTTCGCATGATCAAAGATGGCACTCTTGCCCAGTTCGAAGGCTGGCACCGGGAAGCTGCCGCCCAGCGTCTGGCCATCATTCTTGGCACCCTCAAGGGCTATAACATTCGCTTCCACCCCACCAACTACCACATCTGGCTGGAACTTCCCGAACATATCGAAGCTGGTGAACTGGTGATGAATGCCGCCAATAGCGGTGTGCTTCTTACTGCCGCTCAACAGTTTTCTGTTGGTCATGTCCCGCGTGGTTTACGCCTTTGTTTCGGCGCGGAACGATCCCCGGAACGACTGCGGCGCGGCGTTCAGATCGTGGATAGATTGCTTAAAAGCAGCGATTTCGGCAATACAGTCGTTATTTAGTTTGGGCGTTATTTATTTCGGATCCATCGTCTTACCAATCCTTCACTCACCTTGGTCAGAACAAGGTTCCTGCTGGCTTTTCAACAATTTCCGCACGCAATGCTTGACCGCATGATTGCGTTGCTTCCAAGATATGCTGCAGGGGCAAAAATCCCCTGATTGATATTGTATCTTGGGCAGCAGAAAGTCAGCAGATGCCAGTTTCCCGCCTTGACGCAGATGATTGTGGTTTCCCGCATTTCCGTATTCGCAGCCCTCATAAAGACCAACAACCAAAAATATTCGATTTTTCGTCTCATTACCGCGCCGCCGAGGCTCTGAAATTCGGGCTTTCAATGTCCGAGCCCGGGTTTAACATTTTCGTGCTTGGTCTGGATCGCGCCGGTCGCATGACCGCGACGCTTGATTACCTCAACAAGGCCATGGAGGAGCGCGAAGCCCCCGATGACTGGGTTTATCTAAACAATTTTTCGCGCACAAATCGCCCCCGCCCCTATGCCCTTCCTGCTGGTCAGGGCAAAAAGCTGCTCACAGCAATGGAGACGCTGATCTCCCATTTGCGCGAAGCCTTTTCATCTGCCTTTAATGCGCCGGCCCACCTGACCGAAACACAGACCCAAACTGAAGAAGCCCGTGCCCAGTTGCGTGAAAAATTCGATGCGCTGCGCGAATATGCACGTGAACGTGGCCTTGATGTTCAGGAAAACGAAAAAGGCGTCATGATCGTCGCGCTGAACGACGAAGGCGAGCCGGTCTCACTTGACGAAATACCAAAGGAACGCCGAAACGAAGCCGAAGACGCGTTTGAAGAGGTCGCCGAGGAAGCCCGAAAAACACTGCTGTCGACCCGCGAACTCGAAGAACAGATCGCCGATACCCTTGATAGCCTGCGGCGCGGCGCGGCAAAGGTTGTCCTGAAGCCGCGTATCAAGAAACTGCGCGACAAGTTCACGAGCCCGGGCCTTAAAGCCTGGTTCGAGGCCCTTGAGAAAGACATTCTGGATAATATCGACGCGTTCGAGGAAGCAAGCGATCAACCCTCCATCGAAAGCGGCGATGGCAAAATTCCTGAAACCGTTGATGATCGCTATGCCGTCAATTTGTTGATTGATCACTCGCGTGATGATCATCCGGATGTCGTGCTTGAACCAAGCCCAAGCTACGACAACCTGTTCGGGCAAATTCAGTACCGGCCAATTGGCGGCGGCATGCATCCGCATTTCAGCTTGATCAAACCAGGTGCGCTTCACCGCGCGAATGGCGGCGTTCTGGTTCTGCGTGCGGAAAGCCTGCTGGAACACGAAGAATGCTGGGGCTATTTAAAAGCAGCCTTGCGTGACCGCGAAATTCGGATTGAGGAAACGCACAAGGGCGGCGCACCGACTGCTGGCGCTCCGGAACCCCGGCCGATCCCGCTTGATCTTAAGGTCGTGATCGTCGGCGCCCCCAAATTCTACTACACGTTCTTCTCGCTTGATGTGGATTTCCGAAACCACTTCCGCGTCAAGGCCGATATTGATGCCGTTATGCCAGCAGCAGGTCGTAACATTTCGATCTATACCGGGTTGTTGCGGGCCTCCGCCCTGTCACGTTCCGGTATCCCGGTTGATAACGGCGCCATCCGCCAACTGCTTGGTCAGGCGGCCCGTTGGGCCGGGGAACGCGACAAACTGACAGCGCAAATCGAACGGGTCGAAGATGTCGCAATCGAGGCCGGCGCCCTGAGCAAGGCCGAAGGCCGCGAAACCATCCGTGCTGCTGATGTCAAACGCGCAATCGAGGAACGCCGTCACCGCAATTCACGCCTTGAAGACAGATCACATGAGCGCGTCCAACGGCGTGAGATCCTGATCGACAGTTTTGGCGCCGTCATCGGTCAGGTCAATGCCCTGACGGTTCTTGATTATGGTGATCATGCCTTTGGTCTTCCGGCCCGCGTTTCTGCGCGTTCCTATGTCGGTAGTCTGGGCGTACTCAATATCGAACGCATGGTCGACATGTCAGGCCCCTTGCAGCAAAAATCGGTAATGATCATCGAGGGCTTCCTGAAGTCCCGCTTTGCACAGGACTTCCCGCTTTCATTCGCCTGCAACGTCACCTTTGAACAGAATTACGGCGGCATCGAGGGGGACTCTGCCTCGATGGCGGAACTGTGCGCCATTGTCTCGGCCGTCTCAAACATCCCGATGCGCCAGAATGTCGGGATCACGGGATCGATGAACCAGTTTGGCCAGGCGCAACCGGTCGGCGGCATTTCGCACAAAATAGAAGGTTTCTATCGCATTTGTGCTGATCAGGGCTTTACGGGTGATCAGGGGGTCATCATTCCCCTGGCCAATGCCGAAAACGTTGTTCTGCGTGAAGAAGTTGTTCAAGCCATTCGTCAGGGCAAGTTCAACATCTGGACGATTGAGCACATAAACGATGCGATTGAACTTCTGACCGGGATGGCAACAGGCGACCGCCCAGATGGACAGTACGCATCTGACACCGTCTACGGCAAGGCCATGGAACGTCTGCGCAGCAATGACCAGATACTGCGTGAGCGTCACGCGTATGGTCCGCGCACGGAGATGTAGGAATGCCCAAACCACCCCACAAATGCCCGAACACAGCGGTCAGCGCATCGCAACCGTTTGGCATTGGCAGAACGTGGGGTGGTTTGCGGTTTACCGTTGGGCTCGCCATTGCGTTGTTGAACGCCATTACACTGGTATCAACTGCAATGGCACAAACCCCATCCCCGGATATGGGGCAAACGGGGATCGACATGATCCCAACCGATCTGCCAGCACGTGCAACCAGCGTTCCAACTGGCAACCAACCCGTCAGCCTTCTACCCGGAACAATACCAACGAGTGCCAACATAACAGAACAAACAGAAATCCCGTCGTTGGCCGACCAGTATCATCGATCAATCACCGGTCAAGCGCCGCCAACAGCAACAAAGCCTGTCTCCAGCCCTGCATCGCCGACTACGGCATCAGTCAACACCACGCCATCTGCCATGCCAACACAGCGCACGGTGACATCGACTTCTGACAGCGTGAACCCGGTGGAAACAGCCGCGCCCGCAGATCAAAACCGTCATTTCATCCAGCTTGGCGCGTTTCGCGATTCTTTTACCGCTGAGACCTATTGGGCCAGTTTTAGCATCCGCTACCCGAAACTGAGTAAGGCGCACGACAAACAAATCATATCCGCCGATCTTGGTAGCCAAGGCACATACCATCGCCTGCAACTTCTGGGATTCGCAGACGCCGCCAGCGCACAAAAACAATGCCGCCAGCTAAAAGCTGACGGCACTGATTGTTTTGCGCCGGACCGCTAGGCGTTAAAATCAATCCCCCGGTGCCAGCAGAACAATCTTGTCAACAATCAGGGTTGTCGCCTCTGTACAGGTCGTCATCAAGGCCAAACGCCCGGTGATTCGTACTTTATCTCCCGGTCGGAAATGGCTTGCCTTGTTGGCAAGCGCATAAAGCGTTCCATCATCGGCACGGAATGTAACACATTCCTGTCCCTGGTCCGTGATTTCACCACCGACAGTAAAGTTTTCCTTCTCAAGGAACGAGCACCCCGCCAACGCCAGGACGACACCAACGACAGCGAATTTTCGCATTATCCCGGCTCCAAATAGGCTGTTCATCTGTCGTGCTCCTCTGCGTAAACGACATTGCTTCGTCACAAATACGACGTAAGCGCGTTAAGGTTCTTGTAACGTCATGAAAGATAGAATGGTTCCATTCCTTTTACGGGTTTCGTCATTCGATGTCATTGATAACAAGATCACCAATGCAAAAGTCGCAAATAGATATGTTGATCGAACTTGCTGCTGATTTTCAACATCAGACAGCAATCAACAATCGCGCAACCGAAGAGTCTGACGATAGCAAACAGCGCAGTGCGCTTTCGACATTGGTTGATCTCGCACGTGACATGCAAACCCGCCTTGATCAGCAGCAAAGCCGCATCCAGCAGCTTGAACTTATGGTCGAAACAGATGAACTGACCGGCCTTTACAATCGTCGTGGCTTTATGCGCCGGATGCGCGAAGCCATTGCACGCGCCACCCGCAATGCCGAGGCCGGCATTCTGGTGATTGCTGATCTGGATGGTTTTAAGCAAATTAACGATGAACACGGTCATGCCGCAGGCGATGCCGTTCTGCGCCATTTTGGCCAGAACCTGCGAACACATACTCGCTACGATGACTTTGTCGCACGTTTCGGCGGTGATGAATTTGCTATACTAATGACCGGCAGCGATCCGGCAGCTGCAAACAAACGCATCTCACAGCTTCAAAATGCGACCGCCCGCTTCCCCCTGATTTGGCAGGGCAAGGCACTTCCGATCAAAGCAAGCTTTGGTCACGCATCCTATGAAGCCAAATGCGACATTGGCGAACTAATCCGCACCGCAGATGAAGCGATGTACGACCAAAAACACAGCCGCCGCGACGCCGATGAAGTCAAAAAAGCGGGACACAACGCTGCCTGACCGTTCGATCAGGGCATGCCCGAACGCGACCTAGCCTTCTTCGTCAATAATGTACTCTGCCGCACGCAGACCGGTCATGTACGCACCATGGGTCGTTCCGGCATAGTCAAATATGGTGTGCTCACCAGCAAGAAACAGGCGGTCTGCAACGGGTTCACCAAGATCATCAAAATCGGATTTGCGATTACCTGGCCGCGGGAACGAATATGCTCCAAGCGTGTACGGATCGGTTGACCAATGCGTCGCCAGAACGTCAATCGGCTTAGTGACATCGTCCTCCCAGACAGTCCGCAACACCGCAAGTGCGTCTTCGACCATTTCTGCATCGGACATTTGATCAGCTTTCAACGCGTAGTCCCCGACGCTTAATCCCAGCAAGATATTTTCATCAGAAAATGTCCGGTAGCTCAGCCAGTAGTTCCAGCGCCCCTTTGGCTCGGTTGTGATCCCGAAATACTGCGTTTCGATGTCCCAGAACGGCTCCTCGAATTTAAGGGCGAGCTTGGTGACACTCCCGAAACCAAGGTTTTCGATGGACTGCCGATAGTCACCGGGAAGTTCAGGCTCAAACGAAACCTTGTTGGCCTTGAGCACACCAAGCGGCACCGTGCAGATGCAATAGTCCGCCTCGAAGGTTCCTTGATCCGTGGTGATCGAAATCCCCTTGTCAGCACTGTAATCAATGGATGTCACAACATGGGAAAGCTTGATATCAAGGCCTTCCTTGAGAGGCTTCAGGATTTCGTCATAGCCCGACGTTACGACGACGTCAGCACCATCAAAAGCTTCGTCCCAATTAAACAGAGGGGCCGAGAGCTTTTCAATGGATCCGCCTTTTGAAAACTCGGTAAACGCAGAAAAGGCCCACATGATTCCCGGATCTTCAAGGTAAGCTGGACGATAATCCTTGATGGCCTGCAGAAGACTACGGTGATCATTCACTTCATAGGTGCGGTCAATGTGGTCCAACACCCCTTCCCACGCATCGACGATCCGTTCAACTTCATCATCGTCATACTCATAGCCATCAAGATCGAAATAAACCGCGTTTTCGTCATCAGTAACGACATACTGGGCGTTAACCGCGTCGGCCAGTTGTTTACTGGGATTGTCTGAGGATGGTCCATGAATCCAGCCAGCCCCCACTTCAAACGGCGCGCCCATCGACCAATCTGTCAAAAGACGCCCGCCGGTATGGTCTTTTGCCTCCAGCACAGAGACTTTTGCACCATGTTTGCGCAGCATATGTGCCGCACCAAGGCCGGCGATACCTGCGCCAACAACAATCACGGAAACGTTTTCCAATGCGTGGGCGTTTTTGACGCCAACCTTTGAAGCAAGAGCGACGGCACCACTTGTCAACAAAACGGATTTGATGAACTGGCGGCGATTAATGTTGCGGCTTAACACAGTGACCTCACAGATCTGTTTATGCAGGTTATCTGGATAGAAAGTGGAAAGCGCAAGCATCCGCGCCCTATTGAGAGTTGATATAACAACACCAAAAACATCAAGTCCTAATGTTTTAGGCACCTAATCGTTAGTGGGGCAGATAACCATACGAAGGGTGGATTTACGACCATGCATCTGTGATTGTGTTTTAGGAAAAAAATGATCTTCTGGATACGGAATGTTTTTTTTGCCATATCCAGTGCAAATCCTTCATTTCCTTTGTAAGATCGCTATTTAGTAGAGACAGATATAGCTGCGGCTTAGAGAAATAATCGGGCGGCTGACGATGACGGTTCACATATGACAGACAATACCGGCTATTCGACGGAAACGAATGATCAGGATCTTCTGGCAGCAATGGCGTTCTGCTGGGCTGACATGCTTCTTGAGGTCGATGAAAACGGCTATATCCTGTTTGTTGCCGGCGCCACGGAAAGCCTGCTGGGGTGCACGCCCGACCGTCTGATCGGCGAAGCGTTCGAAAAAATCGTTGTAAAGTCGGAACGCCCGTTACTGCGTGCCTATCTTCATAGTGGCACCGGTTTGAAACGCCTTGAAGAACTGGATCTGGACTTTCAACTTTATGAATCAGACGGAAGACCGGTTCAGGATCCCGTTCCCCTGTCTCTAAGCGGTTATATGATCGCCGATCCATCAAGCCGCTACTACATTGCCGCCCGCCATCGCGCTATTCGCCCGCGCGCACGGTCGGGGATTGACCGCATCATTTTACAGAATGCAATCATTCGCCAAAATATGAGTGCCGAGACCAACCAGTCCGGCGCTACAAGCGATATCTCAACCATGAGCTATCACAGTGAAGCACTGGTTGTGCTTGAAAATCTGGCTGCCTCGCGCTCGCAGGCTGAAACAGCTGCGACCAACGAACTGGCACGACTGATTGGCATTGGAGCCAAACAATTCAATTCCAGTGTGCTCAAGGACGAACAGGTCACTAAAAAACCCAGCAAGATTCATCCGGTCGACGAACCAATGATCGAATTGGAACGCCGGATTGTCGCCTATGCCAGTGCTTTGCGCGCTGATCTTGAGGAAATCGATGCACCACGGTCGGTCGAGGGCATTGATGCCCTGACCTCACTGACCAATAATTCGGGTTCCAAGGACCAAAGCAGTCATAGATCCAAGACAGCAGATCTGTTTGGCAATGACTATGAAAGTGCCCGAAACATTCATCATTTCGATGCTGAGAATGCAGAGAGCGACCGAGACACGAACCTGACACGGGCTGTAGCCTATGCGCTCAATCGCATGCAGCGCAAAGCGCAGAACGATGTAACCGCAGCACGTTTGTCGGCAAGCCTGCCTCATTTGATCAACGAAACACTCAAATCAGTGCGTGCCTTCCGTGAAATTGTTGAAAACGGCTCCTTTGCCGTGGCACTTCAACCGATTGTTCACCTCGACAGTCGCGAGATGCATCACTTTGAGGCCTTGGCACGCTTCAACATCGGCGAAAGTCCACTTGCTGTGGATCAGATCATTCATTTCGCCGAGGGCACCGGCCTGATCACAGAGTTTGATTTGGCGATGTGCCAAAAGGTTCTGGACCACTTGCGTGACAATCCCGACTGCATTCCCTATCCCGTCGCGGTCAACCTTTCGGGCCATTCACTTGAACAGGCCGGTTTTATGCCTGCCTTGATTGCGTTGCTGGATGGCTATGATATCGCGTCGGAGGATATCCTTTTTGAAGTCACGGAGACGTCCCGCATCCGTGGGTTGACCGATGTGAATAACGGGCTTCAGATGTTGCGCAAACGCGGTCACGCAATCTGCCTGGATGACTTTGGTGCTGGCGCTGCAAACTTTGAATATCTCAGCGCACTTGATGTCGACATTATCAAATTTGATGGCAGCGCAATGCGCACCGCCCTTGCCAACGCCAAGGGTTGTGCGTTTCTGAAGGCAACTGCCCTGCTCTGTCGGGATCTGGGGATTTGTACGATCGCCGAGATGATCCACGATCAGTCCAGCTACGAGCTCGTACGCGATCTGGGGATTGACTATGGTCAGGGATATCATCTTGGTCCTCCAATCACGATTGGCAGCGAGGATGACTATCACAAAACCAATATTGCCGAGTCATCTGGCACTGTGACCGCTGAGGACCAGAACACGTCGACCACAACAGGAGGACGCGCATGACTTCCCGTCATTCTGTTGATCCGCGAAACAAGAATATGAATGTGACCGACGAGCTCACCGACTACGATGCCGACGTTTTCACCCTTGATCCCAAGGTCATGGCTGAGGCCGAAGCCCCGGTGATCGTGATGGATGCGCAGGGCGTCCCGCTATTTGCCAACAAAAACGCCGTTGGATTTGCCAATGGCATTCGTGATGGCCTTTTCCCGGAAATCTATCAGTTGATCCGACGCGCGCTGACGACACCGGGCGGCGTCGTTGAACTGATGACCTTTGAAGTACAGCGCGGTACGGCAACACTTGAACTTACCGCCCTGCCAACGACCAAAAATCAGGTCATGATCCTGCCGCGAGACGTCAGCATGGATCGCAACCTGCGCGAAGCGCTTATTGATTCGCGCCAGCGTTATCGCGATATCGTCGAGGTTTCGTCTGCCTTTGCATGGGAAACGGACGAAACGGGCAAGTTCATCTTTGTCTCTCCGCGTGGTGCCCTTGGATATCGTGCCGATGACATTGTCGGACGTTTCCCGGGCAATTTCCTGCTTGATACAGCCGACCAGGACAGTGAGTACGTGTTCAGAAGCCAAAAGGCCGTCCGTGACGTGCCGGTTTGGTTCAGGCGTTCCAACGGCCGTGATGCATGTCTTTCGGTCTCTTCAACGCCTGTTTACTCACGCGATGGGGTTTGGATCGGGACCCGTGGCCTTGCCCATGACATTACCGAGCAGCGCCGCCGCGAAAGCGAAGTCGCAACGGCCCGAAACCGTGACCGTCTCATGACCTATATCGTGCGCACCATGCGAGATGAAATTGATCCGCTTATGGTTCTGCAGGGCGCATCAGAAGCCTGCACACGCGCATTGGCATGCGCTTACTGCATTATCTTCAAGCGCAACGATGAAACCGGTGAACTTGAACAGGCCGCTGGCGAAGAAGAGAAGTCTGCCAACGACATCGCACAACAGGCGCTGGAACGTCTGCAAGACACCGAAGAAATGTTTGACGCCCAGATTGGCGAGTTTCGCATTGTTGCGCTGCGTTGCCATTATCACCAGCGTAACAACGGGGCGGTGATCTTCATGTTCGATGCCGATCACCCGGAACCGAGCGACGGTGAACGGGCGATCATGATCGAGGTATCCGACCAGATTGGCATCGCCATCGAACAGGCGATCCAGCATGAACGCATTCTGACCCTTTCACGGACCGATGGCATGACCGGTCTTTTGAACCGTCGTGCATTCTTTGAGGAACTCAAACGTCGTCATAGCCGCCTTCGCCGCGAAAATGCGCCTGCGGCACTGATGTATGTTGATATGGACAACTTCAAGCTCGTCAATGATATCCATGGCCATCAGGCCGGTGACGATGCCATTCTCGCATTGACGCAAGTGTTGCACGACAATGTCCGCCCGGCCGACCTTGTGGCCCGACTTGGGGGGGACGAGTTCGTTCTGTGGCTGGAAGGTGCGGATATCAGTGCTGCATCGACACGCGCCAAGACGCTGATGAAAGAAAGCGCCGTTCTTGCAAAGTATTCCGGTGACGCCGAACACCCGCTAGGTATATCTGTGGGCATCGCCGTACACGAGGCGGACTCACAAGAAACGCTAGAGCAACTTGTGCAACGCGCAGATCAGACCATGTATCAGGTCAAGAAACTCGGCAAAGGCCGTTTTGGCATCGCTGCCGCACCCGGGTCAAAAGATCCGGCAAAAATCGAAAATTAGGAGGAATGCCCGATGAAGGGATTTTTGCAGCGGGTATTTACCAAGCGTAGCGAAACGCCAATCACCTATGATGAAGCCAAGGAAATGGCTGCCAGTCCGGATGCCGGTGTCCGCAGCAAGCTGGCACAACGGCATGATACACGCCCTGAAATCCTGTATTTTCTGGCTTCTGACCAGGATTCCTCGGTGCGCCGTCACATCGCCGCCAACCAAGCGACACCGCTTCAGGCCGATGTCCTTCTGACCGATGACAGCGACGACAGTGTTCGTGGCAGTCTGGCCGAAAAAATTGCCCATCTGTCGGCAGGGCTGACGCCCAATGAAACCGACAAACTGCGCCGGATGACGTACGACGCCCTGGACAAGCTTGCGCGTGACCAGGCGGTACATGTTCGTCAGGTGATTTCCGAGACACTCAAAGACATTGCCGATGCCCCACAACCGATTATTCAGCAACTGGCGCGTGACGCTGAGAGCGTCGTCTGTGGCCCGGTATTGCAGTATTCCCCAGTCCTGACCGAAGACGATCTTCTTGAAATCATTGAAGGCAGTTCTGGTCGCGGCGCTCTGAGCTTTGTCTCGCGCCGGAGAAATGTCGGTGAAAAACTGGCGGATGCAATTGCAGCAAGCAGTGACAAGGATGCAATTTCGCATCTACTTGGCAACAAGTCGGCACAAATCCGCGAAGAAACACTCGATCAATTAATTGATCGCGCCCCGGACTATCCGGAATGGCACGAACCGCTGGTCGAACGTCCGACCCTGACACCGACGGCCGCTGGAAAACTGGCCCGATTTGTTGCCGAAAACCTGATCAGTGTTCTTGAACGCCGCAAGGACCTTAAAAAGGATCAGCTCGACGCCGTTCGCGAAGTCGTTCAGCGCAGGATCGCTTCTGGCGAATTCGAAAAGCGCGATGACGTCGCCACCGACGCAAAAAAGATCAAGGCTGACAAGGACAAGTCCAAAACTGCAGCCAAGCCAGAGCCGAAGTCTGAAAAGAAGTCTGACAAAAAAGGTGTAGTCGCTGACGACGACGAAGAGGAAGAAGAACCTGCCTTTGACAAGGCCTTGGCGATGCATGCCAAGAAAAAACTGACCGATAAGGAAGTGGCAAAAGCACTGGCGGCCAATGACGTAAAGTTCGCGCGTGCGTCACTTGCGGTTCTGGCCGGTATCCCGCCAGAGGCGGTTTCCAAGGTCCTTAACACCCATTCCGCCAAAGGCGTTGTCTCGCTTGCATGGAAAGCAGGGCTTCCTGCCGACCTTGCAGTGAAGATTCAGGTTAAACTGGGCCATGTTCCGCCCAGTCAAACCCTTAATCCGCGCAGCGGCAATCAATATCCGCTCAGCGAGGATGACATGAACTGGCAGCTTGAATTCTTCACTGGCATGGCGACCAGCGGCGTTCGTTGATTGCCGCTGGTGTTGGTTATTGGGTTCTAGCCTGCTGGACGTTCCATACTGATATGGGGAATACCGTCTTCTTCGTATTCGTCGCCAAATTGAACGAAGCCGAGGCTTTCATAAAAGGCCCGCAGGTATAACTGCCCGTTCAGATAAATTGGTTTCCCGACGAAATCGCGTGTGCATGCCGTAATTGCACGTTGCATCACTTCGCGACCAACGCCCTGCCCGCGCAAAATATCACTGGTAACTACGCGTCCAATTGCCGGTCGGTCACCTTGTTCTGCATGATCCGGATCAATCCCGGGTGCCACGATCCGCGCCGCTGCCAACACATCGTCCCCATCACACGCAATCACGTGACGGCACGCCGGATCAAGCCCGTCGATGTCTGGAAAAATACAGGTTTGCTCAATGATGAATATCTGCTGGCGGAGCTTCAGGAGACTGTGAACCTGTCGGACTGTGAGATCATCAAAATCACAATCGGTCCATGTCAGGTCAGATGAGGGTGGCGGCATTAAAGGTACTTTCATTGTGGGGCGCTTGCAGATCAGGCGTCAGGCACCTGTTTTCTCAATGTGATAGATGAATACATCTCCATCTTGCTCTGAGGAAACAAGGCGATTTCCCGTCATCTCGCAAAAGGACTTCATATCAGCAACCGATCCCGGATCGGTTGCCAACACCTTAAGGATCCCGCCGTCCTTGACGTCGCGCAACGCCTTTTTCGCCTTAAGAACCGGCATCGGGCATATCAGCCCGCGCGCATCCAGAATTGCATCATGGGGGTCACTTGAAGATGACGGCATGAGAAACCTTATAAAAAATACGAAACCAGTGCGATATAGCGCCATTTGGCGATTGTTGCATTTGCACAATATGTTAGACTGAACAATAACAATCAATCAAACGCTGTTAGCCTGCCCGCGATGCAAATCTATCTCCCGATTGCCGAGATATCGGTAAATATATTCCTCATCCTGGGACTGGGCGGCGGGGTCGGCTTTTTGTCTGGCCTGTTTGGCGTTGGTGGCGGGTTTCTGATTACCCCGCTTTTGATCTTTTACGGTATTCCCCCGGCTGTTTCCGTTGCAACTGCTGCAAACCAAATCGTCGCATCATCTGTTTCAGGCGTTTTTGCCCACTGGAAACGTGGCAATGTCGACCTCAAGATGGGCCTTGTTCTGCTGGCAGGTGGTATTCTTGGCTCGACGGTGGGTGTGTGGGTCTTTGCCTGGTTGCGTTCTCTGGGACAAATCGACCTTGTTATCTCGCTCTGTTACGTGATCTTTCTTGGCATCATCGGCGGAATGATGCTGTTTGAAGCCACCCGCGCTATTTTCCGGACACGGCGCCGTGGTGGTCTGGTCCGCCGCACCAAGAAGCATCAGCACAGCTTCATCCACGGCCTGCCCTTCAAGATGCGTTTTTATCGCTCCGGGCTTTACATCAGTGCGCTTTTGCCGCTGGCGGTTGGTTTCTTCGTCGGCATGTTAACAGCCCTGATGGGTGTCGGTGGCGGTTTCGTCATGGTTCCCGCCATGATCTATCTGCTTGGCATGCCGACAGGTGTCGTTATCGGCACCTCGCTGTTTCAGATTATCTTTGTCACCGCAAACGTGACGTTCCTGCAATCGGTCCAGACCCAGACAGTTGATGTTGCACTTGCAATCCTGCTTTTGATTGGCGGTGTCATTGGCGCACAGTTCGGCGCACAGTTTGGCGCCCGACTGAAGGCAGAGCACCTGCGCGCCCTGCTCGGCCTTCTGGTTCTGTCAGTTTGCTTGAAACTGCTGTTTGATCTGGTGATTACCCCGGGTGATCTTTATTCCGTCATGCCGGGGGATCTGTGATGACAGTCTCCTCGCGCGTATTTTTGACGGTTATATTGACCGCGCTGTTGCCCATTCTGAGCATTGGAACAGTTACCAAAAAGGCCGTTGCAGATCCGCTAGTTGTTGATCTGTCCAATCATCTGGTTGCGATTACAACCGGCTTCACAGGAACTAAAGTGCTTCTTTTCGGTGCGGTCGAAGACGAAGGCGACGTGATCGTTACCGTGCGCGGCCCGGATCAGGACATGGTCGTTCGCAAGAAAGAACGTAAGGTCGGCATCTGGGTAAACAGCGAAAGCGCACGCTATAAAAACATCCCTGCCTATTACGCAAGCGCATCCAACCGCCCGATGGATATTATCGCCCCACCTGAAGTTTTGCTGGATTACCGCATCGGCTTACATAATCAACGCTTTGTTGCCGAAAGCGATTTGACCGATGCAGACAAAAAAGTCTACCGCGAGGCACTGGTGCGCAATATGCAAAATGCCGGTCTGTTTGGTGAACGCCCCGCAAAAATCAGCTTCCTGTCCAATCAGCTGTTTCGAACCGATATCCATTTCCCGGCCAACACACCGACTGGCACATACACCATTAATGTCTATCTGATGCGCGATGGCGGGGTTGCCAGTGTAAAAACCACACCCTTGGTTGTCTCAAAAACGGGGGTTAGTGCCGAGGTCTATGCATTTGCCCATCGCTATTCAGCACTGTACGGCATCATTGCGGTGATAATTGCTGTGGTTGCCGGCTGGATTGCCAGTGTCGCATTCCGCAAAGGCTAACAGCGCTCTGCCGCGCTCAGCATACAAGCACGCTTTCAGCACCCGTTTTATTTCGCGGTCGCAGCATCCCCTTCCCGGAGAATGCAACGCATAAATCTTTGGCGTTGCGTCGAAAAATCACTTGGAAACGGGCAACGAGTTGCGGCACAATTTGTCTGCCCGCTCGTAACAACAGTCCCACATCTGTTCAGTGTCGCAGCGGTTGAGTGCAACTGTTCAGAGAACCCATATGCCTTCTTTTGATGCCGATCAGGAACTTCGTGCGACTTCGAACAGGACATTTCTTGTTGTCGTGGATGACAGCGATGAAATGACCAAGGCGTTGCGTTATGCCTGCCGTCGTGCGCAACATACCGGCGGCCGCGTAGCCCTTTTGAGCGTTATTGAACCTGCCGAATTCCAGCACTGGATGGCTGTTGGTGACCTGATGAAGGAAGAAGCCCGCGACGAGGCAGAATCACGGGTCAACGAACTGGCTGCATATGTTCACGAACAAACCGGCAGCATGCCTCTTCTGTTCATTCGCGAGGGCCGGATCAAGGATGAACTGCTGAACCTGCTTGACGAAGAAGAACAGATTTCCATTCTGGTTCTGGCCGCTGGCACCACAAGCGACGGCCCCGGCCCGCTTATCACGGCACTGACCAAAAGTGACACCATCGGTCAGTTGCGCCTTCCACTAACCATCGTCCCAGCAGCACTTTCCGAAGCTGACATTGACGCGCTGAGCTAGGAGAGGCTCAAACTCATATCGCGGCCCTAGCTCTTTACCGGCCCGCGTCCGAAAATCCGGCGCAACAAAGCCCCCCAAAGCGCGAAACTTCCCGCTGGCTTTGAGGCGTTATCAATGCCGCTTGTGTACAGCACGCGGATCAACGCATCACGTACCTCACCGACTGGTTCCGGCGTAAAATCAAGGGTCAGAACCAATTGTTCCTGATCATTAACAAATGCACGCGCAAGACTGGCGTCAAGAAGCGGCAATTCGTCCGCATCCAGCTGAATTAATGCCCCTTTTTGGAAGCTGTTGCGATCAACACCTTCTGCCGGACACATCACGCGCGCCCCGCCCAACGACATATCCGTGATGTTCATCTCAAGCGGTTGGTCATCACCTTTGACCCTGATCCGCGCTTTAAGGCTAATCGGGAAACGTTCCTGTTGGCGCTGCACGGGGCTTTCAAAGCAAATCAATATCGCGACAAGCAATGTCAGCGAGTTAACCGCAGCCCACAGACCACCAACTGCCAGAAAGTTGGCATTGTCGATAATCCGGATATCGGTATTGATGTTATAAAAGAACCCGCCAATCGTCAGGACGAACAACACACCGAGAATGATCGCTTCATTCATCGAGTTCCCCACTCCGGACTGCGATCCTTTGGGGGTCACCTTGAATGGACGCCCGAATGGCCGTATCAGCGACGACACAACAATCGGAAACAGCCTGAGTGATACGAGCACCGCAGGCCCTTCATTCACAATCGGATAGGCCTGCCGACCATTATGCCAGAGCGCCGTTCCCCACCCGGCAATCAGCACCGGCAGTTGCCAATAGAAGATTTCCCAGCTTCGGGCATTCTCAAGCGGTTGCAACCCGAACCAGAAATAAAGGATCGGGATCATGATCACCAGCAAGCGTGCCGGAATGTGAAACACCCAATAGATCGGGAAAAGCAAAATCCGCTGCCAAAGGGAAAGTCCCGGCCCCAACGGCCCAGCCTTCAGGAACAGTGTTTGAATGCCCCCCTGGCACCAGCGTTCTCGCTGGGTATGAAATGCCAGAAGGCTTTCGGCTGCCAACCCAATCGACAGCTTTTCATTGAGATAACGCGTGCGATAGCCTTTGCGCAGCATCTCAAGCGAGGTCAGAATATCCTCAGTGATTGATGCCGTCGGCACGCCCCCAATCGCATCAAGGGCCTTGCGCCGCATGACCATGCAGGACCCGCAACAAAACATCGAATCCCATGCGTCAACCGATGGCGCAATATGATCAAAGAACAGCCTTTGTTCGTCGGGCCACCGATCCGCAATCCAAAGATTGCGCTGCATCGGATCCTTGTTAAAGAAATGCTGGGGAGTCTGAACAATACCTATCGTCGGATCCTCGAAAAAACCGACGACACGTTTCAGGAAATGGCGATAGGCCACAAAATCCGCATCAAAAATGCAAACCAGATCCCCGCCGGAATGCGCGAGGCCATTATTCACGTTTCCGGCCTTTGCGTGACTGCCGTCCTTGCGCGTCAGGTACTTTGCCCCCTTCTCCTCGCAGAAGTCGCGTAACCAGTCGCGCTTGCCATCATCAAGTACCCAGACCGTCTTGTTCGGGTAATCGATTGCAAGCGCACCAACAATGCTGCGCTCCAACACATCAAGTGGTTCATTATAACTGGGGATAAAAACATCCACGCTGGGCCAGCTTTCAACCGGTCTGGCAGACAGTCGGGCGTAGGCCTGATCGGCCTCGGCACTGCGATCGACAATTTTACAATGAACAAGCGACTGGCGCAGCATGTCGCATAGAAACACGATCTCGATCGCAAACAGGAAAACGATCCACCATCCCTGAAAGGTGGTGAGATCGGCAGGTAATACAGTTTCCGTAATTCGCCAGGGCAAATAGCGCGCGATCAAAGCAATCAGGAAAAACACAACCAGCCAACGCGCCCACAGCCGGTCACGACGCAAAAATGGCGATGCCAGCATCATGACACCGATGACAAGTGCCAAGGGTGCGAATTGCGCGATCCAGCTCATTATGACGGGTCGCTTTCGCCAAACCAGCTGTTAAGTCGACTGGGAATACTGACTTCAGCCCGACGCCCGACATTGCAAAATGTTTCCGGACGATCTTCAAAACCGGCATCAGGCACCTGCACAACCAAAAGAACTTCGTCCTTTTTAAGAAGTGGCGGCAAGGCAGCATATTCAAGCTCCGGCGTGACCGCGCGCGTGCCAATCACTCCGCTTACGATACCTTCATAAACTTCTGGCGACCCTTGCAGGCGAACCGAAACCGTGGCACCGATCAAAACCCGGTCCGAAAGGCTTTCATCGACCGGAACTTCGATCCGAATGTCCGAGCAATCAAGGATCTTGGCCAGATCATTGTTCTGGGTCACGGTTGCAAGTTCTGCCGCGATCCGACGCCAGACCAATCCGTCAATCGGGCTTCGCACAAGCATGGATTCGCGACGACCGGCGCGCGCTCTTTCATCACGCAGCTGTTTTTCAAGCGACGCCATGCGTCCGTTTGTTTCGGTCAGTTGAACGTTAAGGTCGGCAACCGCGAGCACGACCTCATCAAGGCGCTGCTGTGAATAAGGCACGTCATTCTGGCCATCGCCGACAAAGACGCCCTTTTCAAGCGAACCCGATTCCTTGCGGTAGCGTTCTTCATCAGCCCGGGCGCGTTCGACCTCTTGGCGTGCCTGTTCCAGCAAACTTTCTGCCTCGTCCACGCGCGCCTTTGCGACATGCCCATCTGCAAGCAATGAATTCTGGCGGCTCAGGCTTAATTCACGTTCCTTGACGACTGACTGCCAGCCTTTCTGTCGTGCCTGTGCTTCAAGGGTTTTGTAATGCAGGCTTTCGAGTGACCCCGACACCATTTCACGAACCCGCTCGCCAAGGTCACGGCGCAAGCCGTTCAGGGTCGACAGCTTTTCGATCAACGCGGTTTTCCGCGACCGAAGAAGCTGATATTCGCCGTCAAGCTGTGCAAGAAGCGCCTGAGGTTCGGTATCATCGGTAATACGTGTGATAATCGATCCGGCTGAAATCGGTTCACCAACATCGGGAATGGCGCGGACAAGCTGACCACTGATCGGGGCCTGAATGGTCACCAGTTTGGCATTTACGACACCGTTCGGCCGGATATCAGAAACCGTGAGCGGGGCGAGTTGCCAAACCGCAATAACCACAATAGCCAAGGCGACCATCAAACGAACGATCTGCCCCTTGGAAAAACGCAAGGCCATAAAATTTCCTCAACCAAAACTGGCATCGCTGCCGTGCACAAACATCCCCATATGATGTGTGCGCCAACGAGACTGTTTCAAGGTTATCTATTGGAAATTAAATCACTTTATTGGTTGGCAGCGCAATCGACCGATCAAGGAACTGCATATAGGCATCAAACGATGACTTCTGACCAAACAGGACGTGTGAACGGCTTTTGATGGCATGTGACACGACCGAACGACGGCGCTTGTCGGTCGCCAGTGTCAGGGCCGTATCAACGAAATCAGCCGAATGGTAGGCAACGCAATCAAAGACCGATATCTGGCGATAACAGGTATGGCTTCTGCGTGATCGTGCGGCGTTGCCCGGCAATGTAACAAGCGGCACACCAAGCCCCAGACAGTCAAAGGCCAACATCGCATCGTTCCAGGCCGGACTTTCAAGGACTACATCAACAGCACATAAAAGCGACAGCAAATCGGCCCGATTACGCACATCAACAAACCGCATCCGCCCGGCAACATCGGCATGATTGACAGCAAACCGCCGCCCCCATGCGGCATCCCAACTGTCACGTTCCGGCGCAATCAAAAGAAGCTCGGCGGTTTCGTCCAGTCGCAGAATTTCGGCAATCAGCGGATCGAACTCGGCTGTTAAAACATCAAGTGGCTGCGGACAAAGGTAGGTATTGCGGTCTTGCGCCAGTCGCCAGCGTCGTTGCAAATCTGTGGCCGACATTTCAACCGGTTCTGGCGGACGTGCATTAACAAACAGGCCAGGAAGACGCACCAGCTTTTCGCTGAACCGCTTCTCGCCCCCCGCCGTTTCCCAGTCCTCGGCAATCAAATGATAGTCGATGTTCGACAATCCGCTGGTCGCGGCAATACCCCCACCGGAAATTTGCAGCGGCGCCAAACGCCAGCTCGCAAGCAACATGGTATAGGCATCGGACTGCGGATCGATATAGTGCAAAACGTCAAGTCCAAGCCCCGCAATCACCCGTGCGGAATGCAATGGATCAAGGGGCAAGGGCACGACAAGATCGGCATGTTCGTCAATACGTGCGGTAATATCATCTTCACCCGTGGGTGGGCGAATAATGGTCACATCAAAGCGGTCACGATCAATCGCATCGGCAAGACCGGCAATCCATCGCCCGATACCATTTTCACACATATTGGCAGACACAATACCAAGGCGGGTTTTCCCGCCCGTACGCGATGCGCCCGCGCTGACTTCCGGGACATCGTAACCTGATACAAGGCGTTCCCAGTAATGCCCGACCGCACGCAACTGTTTGTCGCCTTCGGGACGCAATGCCGCGCGCCAGACCGGTGGGAACCGCGTCAGAACAATCGGATCAATCCGCTCAGAACCAACAAATTCAAGGTCGGGCTCCAAGGCGTCTTCATCAAGCGTATCATCGAGAAGATCGCGGACTACCTCGTCATTTTGGGCGGCCAGATCGGTCGGAACAGGCGCAAACAGCAATCTGCGCGCAGTACGGAACAAGGCGGTGTTTTCACCGGCAGCAATTTTGCGATCAATGCCGTTTTGCAATACGGACTGGGCCGATCCGGTATCACCTTCTTCAGCCAGTTCAAGCGCAAGGCGGAAAACGGCATCATCGCCCCCGCCCGCCCCGATAGCAGCGCCGAACCTTTCAACGGCTTCGCCATGGCGACCAACAAGGCTCAAGGCCTCGCCCATCATTAGCAGTAATTGCGGATCATCGGGCGATTGCGCCAGAAGCGGCTCTAGCGCGCCGATCGCCTCTGTGCCCTGCCCGACACGAAGATTGAGCAGCGCAAGTGTGCGGCGCGCCTTGGCGTCGTCGGGATCAAGGGCAAGAACCTGCCGCAGACAGTGTTGCGCACCTGCAAACTGCCCCAACCGAAACAAGGCATCACCATATGCGGTCAAGGCACGCGGGTTCCCCTGATCCAACGACAATGCGCGGCGCAGCGGTTCACTTGCCGAAACAGTTCGTCCCTGATCCAACCTGATCTGGCCAATCAGGACGAGCGCATTAACGATGTCATCGCGCATCTTGAGCGCCGTCAAACAGGATGTTTCAGCCCCGTCAATATCACCCATCGCATACTGGCAGGCTGCATAATTGGCATGGATTTCGGCAACATCGGGTGCCAGTTCAAGCGCGTACTCGTAGTTTTCGCGTGCGACCTCAAGCTCGTCCAACTGACGATAAGTATTGGCAATATTGCAATAAAGGGCCGGTGCATCCGGACACAGCCGAATGGCACGCTTGAAAGCGCCCACCGCATCACGCAGCTTGCCAATCGCCTTAAGCGCCTGTGCGTGGTCATGCTGAATTTCTGCACTATTGGCATCTGCAATTGCGGCCCGCCCCATGCGTTCTGCCGCCAATGTCTGGTTTCCGTGTGCCATTGCAACGAGCCCTGCCAGATGCATTGCCTCTGCGGCCTGCGGGAATGACCGGATCATTCTCTGACAGGTTTCTTCTGCCTCTGCGTACCGACCTGCTTCATACAGGTTCAATGCAGAATGGTAGATGTCAGCAAAATCAGACAAGAAATACCTATTACCCAAGAGAAACCGAATTTGATCCCACCATAAGAGCCAAGCGTTAACAAACCACGTCTTTGCCACAAATTTTCAGGGCAATCCACGCCTGCAAAAACATGACGTTTCTGATCCGCAAAGAGAGCCGCCTAATCTGAAAACTACGGTCAGGTTTCATCAGGTAATAGTTTGAAATAACGAAAAACCCTCTGAAGGAACGCCTCCAGAGGGTTTGATGTTCAAGACGTCATTCGGACTTGATCAGATGCGATCAGGCCGGCTTTCCGAAATATCGCCCGAAACGATTTTGCAAAAAGTCTTCCAATCGAACTTCTTCCTGCCGCACATATCCTTGGCTTGGCAGTTTTCCGGTAAGAACCATATCCATCACGGCGCACAAGCCCGCAGACGTCGTAATTTGGATCGCTGACCAGTCAATCCCGCCGACACGCGTACCGTGCACCTTACGAATGAAGCTTTCCTCACACAGTTCGCCACGTCTGGTCCCGATTGCATCGGCAAAGATGACGATGACGTCTTGCTTGGTGATCGGCAGGGCGTTTTCAAAGATTTCCTTCATCATATCCGGACGCTCCCCCAAACGCAGATCTTCAATCAGGATTTTCAGGATCTCCTGATGTCCCGGATATCGCACTGTTTTATAGTCAAGATTATCAACCTTGCCTTCAAGCATGTCGCACAATGCCCCGACACCACCGGAAGTGTTGAAGGCCTCATACTCTGTCCCGTCGATGGTAAACCGCTCATACCCCTCAAGCGGTAAAACCTCGACGCGTTTCCCATTAAGAATCGCCTCGCACGGGTTGAGATATTCGTTGATCAGTCCGTCTGTGGACCAGGTCAGATTGTATTTCAGGCGGTTGGTCGGGTTTTGCGGCAAGGCGCCGACGCGCAATCTCAGTTTGTTGACATGGTCAAACCGCTTAAACAGGTCATGTGCAGCGATTGAAATAAAGCCCGGCGCCAATCCGCATTGCGGAACAAATGCGCTGTCTGCGCCTTTGGATATTTCACGAATGGCGCGCGTCGTTTCGACGTCTTCTGTTACATCGAAATAAGATGCACCGACAGCGCGCGCCACACGCGCAATCGCAACATTCAAAAAGAACGGACAGGTCGACAGGATCGCATCATGCCCCTTGGCGACATCTTTCAGTGCGGCTTCATCGGTGACATCGACCTTTATCAGCGTTGCGGCATCGTCCTTGGCGCAGATTTCGAGCATATCCCCACTCGCATCCGCCAGAGTTACCGCGTAATCCCCACTTTCCTTAAGCATCACAGCAGCTATACGACCGATTTTCCCGGCACCGAGGATCAAAATCTTTTTCATTTTCTCTAACTCCCAAACAAACAGGCTCCATCACCGTCGATGTTGCACCTGCCCTAATCACGTTTTGTTGTTGCCTGATAATGCTCAGCCTCTGGACGAACGCTTACAACCCGGCAATACTGTCAAAAAGAAACAAAAACCCGTCATTTTAATGGGCTCAACCGATGAAACGTCATATTGATGAAGTTGACCGTCAACTGATCGCACGATTGCAGGAAAATGCGCGAATCCCGACCGCTGCCTTGGCCCGTGGTGTCGGACTATCTCGAAGTGCGGTTCAGGAACGCCTTGAACGGCTTGAAAAGTCCAACATTATAACGGGATACACCGTTCAACTGGGCGATTCCGCAAGGCCGGTATTGTTGGCCGAAGTCATGATTCAGCTTGAACAAAAGCAGTCAGCCGGTGTGGTCGGTGCCTTGCAAAAAATCCCGCATTGCATCCGCTGTCTTGCTGTTTCGGGCGAGTATGACCTGATCGCTGAAGTCGCCGCCAACACGCCCGAGGAACTCGACGGGGTTCTGGACCGGATTGGCGAAATGTCTGGAATAAAACGCACATCAAGTTCGATCATACTTTCAACCAAATTCGATCGCCGTTAAGATGACTTCGGGGTTGGGGAAAACCTCTTTTCTGGAAGAAACCGCGTGACGAAGAAACGCAGATATTCGGTCCTTTCTGTCCTGCTTGCCGGTTTTATCGCGACCAGTGTTTTTGGTGTCGGACTATCCCTGTATGTCGGTCTTGGAGCCGCCTACGAGAACACCCGCAATCTGTGGGTGATGCTTGCTGATATTGACCTGACATCGGTTCAGCGCACCATGCAAGAACGCATGAACGAGGTCGACAAACGCTCTGACTGGGTGGCTGAACAGGTGTCAACCGGTGCCCTTGACCCAAGCTTCCAATATGGCTGGCGAAACGCCATGCGCGCATTGGCAGCGGCCGACATGGACGTCATGGCTTATGGGCTGGTTACGGGTGATCGCCAATTCATTGGGTTTAGCCCCGCAGATATGAGCGAAATTCGCAGAACTCTGCCAGCTGACGACATACTGTTTTCCGAACTGTCCCAAATTCGGGGTCCGACCGAGAACAAAACGGGCTATCCGCGCTGGGATCCCTATTTCAATCGTACTGTCCTGACAAGCTGGGTGCCCCTGTTTTATGAGGGGCACTATCTTGGCACCTTTATTCAGTATCTTTCACTGTCCAGCCTGTCGGAGAGCCTGATCCGCGGGCGCGAAGACTTGCCCGGAACACCGTTCATCCTGATCGGGGGCAACCGCGTCATGGCGCATCCACAATTGCGCCACTGGGGCGAAAACACGGCAAATGAACTGATTAATGGCGCAGACATCGCGCGCAGCCCAATTCCGTTGCCGACAATCCATGATATCGGCGATCCGGTTCTGGCCAATATTGGCAAATCGGAAAACATCCCGCTTGATCCAAATGACGAGCGCCACAATAGCGGCATCCGGCTGGCGGGTCTTGACTACAATGATCGCTACCACCTGATTGTATCGCGCCAGATCCTGACCGCACCAATTTCGCCAGTCATTATCGGTATGTATTTTGACGAAGAACTGTTCAATGATGAATGGAACCGCCTGGTTCTGGCATCCGTTTTGGGCGGCGGCGTTTTCATTTTGTCGGTGATTGTGGCCATCATTCTTTCCCGACAATTCACCAAGCCGATCCGGCGGTTTGCCAGTGCAGCGCGCGCCTTTGAGGACGAAGACATTGCGTCAATCGACGTACCGCAACTCAAGGGCAGTCGTATTCGCGAATACGATGATGCCGCGCGTTCGTTCAATCACATGATGATGGCAGTCCATGACAGAGAACGCATCACCAGCTTGTTTGGTAAGTTCGTCCCGCAATCCATTGCCAAAAAGCTTCTGGCATCAGGCAATGATTCCGGCGTTCTGCCCCCGCAACAAACCGAGGCAACCGTTCTTTTCATTGATATTGTCGGCTTCACATCGATGTGTGAAAGCCTTGATCCAAAACAGATCATCGCCATGCTCAATGACTATTTCGACTGCGCGACCCAGATAATCGAACATCATGGCGGCATCATCACACAGTTCCAGGGCGATGCGATCCTTGCGGTCTATAACGTGTTTGATGATCTGGCAGAGCACGCCGACGCGGCAGTGGACAGTGCCATCGCCCTGCAAAAGGAAGTCAAGAAACGCACCTTTGAGGGCCTTGAGTTAAAGGTGCGCTGTGGTGTCAATACCGGCTCTATGGTGGCCGGGAATGTCGGCGCAAAGGCGCGGCTGTCCTTTACGGTGCATGGGGATGCGGTCAATACAGCTTCTCGGCTGGAGCAGGAAAACAAGATATTGGGAACCCACATCCTGATTTCGGAATCCACCCGTAAGCTGATGGCCAACCCTGATCGCGTCAGTAAAGCCGGGGATGTTCTATTACGGGGCCGCCACGGCAAGACAGAGCTGTTTACAACTCTAACCGACATTTAATCACAGATCGGCGAAGGCACGTCAGGTGCCTGAACACCAAACAACAAAAACGCCGCATTGGAATAACCAATGCGGCGTTTTGTAAAACCTTAGAACAAGGTACCGGGAATTAACCCTGGCGCGCCTTGAAACGCGGGTTCTTTTTATTGATCACGTATACGCGGCCACGGCGGCGCACGATACGGCAGCCTTTTTCCCGCAGCTTCGCGGATTTCAATGAGTTCCGGATCTTCATAATCTTAAACCTTAGAAACTTGGCCCCTTCGAGGAAGCCGGAAAATAGAAGTACGACATGCCCCTGTCAACACTTAAAACAGGTTGCGGCGACAGAAAGTGGCATAAATCCGCTCCATGTCGCCAGCAGCAGTCTCGCGTCAGGACCGAGGACCCGAGCGATCAGTTGATTGTTGCGTAGAACCGATAAAAGGCCAGGCTTCCATTTTCAAGCATTTTTACACGATTCATCCACATTTCCATCTCTGGCTCCAGATAATCCATCATATCGGTGTCCAAACCAGAGCTCTGAATGTCAGACAGCATGGTCATCCATGCCAGCTTGATGTGCTTGAGATGCGTTTCTGACTCATCCTTCGCAATGCGTATGTCAAATTTCAGCTCGCCCAGTCGCGATTTATATTCCTGCGCGGTCCAAGGGAATAGTTCTTCGTCCTCAAGCTTTGCCCAGTTTTCCAGTTCATTGTCATCAAGGTCGCGTGTCAGAACATAATCCGTCACCAGAAGCTGGCCATGTTCTCGAAGGGTTTCTGCCAGCGCCTGCAGGAACGTATTCTTTTCCGGGATCTTGAACAGTTCGCCATAGGAATAGACGACGTTGAAATATCCCTTGCGGAAATCTGGTTGCAACGGATCAAATGCCTGTACAGGGACTTTCTTTTGCACACCGGCTTGAACGGATCGCTCCATGCCCAAAAGTGCAAGTTCCCCATCAGGCTCAAGGGCGGTAACCCACACGCCAAGCCTGTCTGCAAGAACGCGTGCAACACCGCCAAGTCTTGCGCCGATTTCAAGACAACTGAGCGTCTCGTCAAGCGCAAGCGGCTTCGCCAGTTCGAGCGCATATTCATGCCCGCCCGGCATCATGATGCCATGATCAAACAGCTTGTCGTAAAGACGGATACGATCTGGCGGCCAACGACCGATTTCTTCATCAAGATCAAGCTCGGCAAGCTCCGGCTCGACAGGTCGCGACAGCCAGACCCGCATCTTGCGCAACCAGTCGGCATAGGCGTCAATCTCAAGCTGGAAAAGGTAGTATTCGACCGGATCGTCGTAACCTTCCCACTTGGCACGCAACCGTGTTCCAAGACCAAGATGATGCCCAGGCGGCATTTCGAATTCCGGCGCCTCCTCTTCGGCGACGCCCGCGGACATTGCGTCCTCTTCGGACATATCGTCATCCGCTTTGGACTTGCGTTGCCAGAATTTCAGTTTCAAGGCGACTACCTGTTTGTTCGCATTCGGTGCTCAAGTGATTCTTGAAAATATGGCAATTAGTCAAAAGTGACAACGTGTTAAGATTTCACCCCTATGATTGCACCGCGAAATGTTATCGATAAAAATGTAATTTACTGAATTCCCGCGCCGGGAAGCATGTCTGACAGGAACTTGCTCGCATCATGAACACCGACCAGCTCGGCATCTATTATCGCATGCTGAACATTGCGCCCGGCGCGAGCGCAAAGGAAATCAAGCTCGCCTATCGCAAGCTGGCCTTTGAATTTCACCCTGACCGAAATACCGACCCGGACTCGGAAGACAAATTCAAGGACATCACCGAAGCCTATGAAATCCTGATTGGCGAACGCAAACCGCCAAAACAGACCGGCAGCACATCGAGTGCGCAAAAATCTGCGAGTGGTGCCAAGCAAAACGGCACCACCACATCAAATGCCTATGGGCCGAATGCCGCGGGTGCGCAAAACGCCAACCGCGAGAAACAGGGCTTTGCCGGTGCCGGACGCAAACAGGAAAAGGCCCGCGAAACGACAGAAGAAAAAGTCGCACGCGCCAATCAGGCCTACCGGGAACAACAGGCCAAAACCAATGCGCGAAAAAGCAATATCCATCCTGGTGCCCGTCGCCATAAAAACAAGAATACCGAACCCAATGCACAGGGGTTCATCCAGTGTGCAATTACCGGCGTTGTATCGGCTCAACCAAGGCAGGTTCAATTCAAAGTCGTCCGCGGTTTTCTGAATTCCTGTAACATAGAAACCATCACCGCGAACCTTGCCCCCAAGGGCGCGAAGCGCATGGCACTAAAAGCCAGCTTCAAGACATGGTTACGTGGATTCTGGAGCTGGAAGAGTTTCTTGCCTGCATGGAAAGCTATTCTTGGCAACATGCGCGGCGGCACCTTCCCGCCCGAAGGCAATGCCAAAATGCTGTTTACACAGGCCAATGCCTTTGAGCGGACCGGGAACAAGCCGCTAGCACGCGCCGTATTGATACAGGCGCTTGATTTTATCGGCACCAACCGATCTGTCCTTGCCGAACAGGTGCGTGCAAGTCAGCGCCGCCTTGATGATGGGCAACCTGCACGGCGTGTCCGGGATGAATGGAAACGTGCCGGGATGATGGATGCGCTGATGCATCTCAGTCCTCTGTTTTTAATCATCTTTCTTGGCCTGATTGCTTTTGGTCCCGGACAGGGTTTTGTGACGCGCGACATTCCGGAACTTGTTGCCAAACAAGGCTCCGAAATCACACGACAGGTCAAAGACCTTATTGGCGAAGAACGTGCCCCTTATTACGTGGACCGTGAACTTCTGAACCTGCGGGACGGTCCAAGCGTGAATGACGACATCATTCGCCGCCTGACCCGCTTTGAAACGGTCTATGTCGCGGGCGACAGTCAGGGGTTCTGGATCGAAGTCGAAACCAGCATCGGCGAAACAGGTTTTGTTAATCTTGATGCACTGGTGCCCGGCAACGGGGCTGATGCCCGCGATGCCTGGTGTGCAGAAAACAAATGCGACTGAACGGTTCCCCGATCAGTCGCATCTGATGATCTTTATCTGGTGGCGATCTTACTTGGCGGGGATCGCCTTAAGCGCGGCAAGCAAATAATCCCAGAACCGCGCAACACTTGGCACATGAACACATTCATCCGGGCTGTGCGCGCGTTTGATAGTCGGGCCAAACGACACCATATCCCAATGCGGGTATTTCGAGCCCAGCACACCACATTCAAGACCGGCGTGAATGACACGAATTTCCGGTTCCTTGCCAAACATGTCCTTGTGAACAGACTTCATCAGGCTGACCACTTCGCTGTTGGCATCAGGCTTCCACCCCGGATAGGCATCACCCCAGGCAACAGACGCGCCGATATTTTCAAACACGGCGGTCGCGACTTCGCGCATGGCATCACGGGCAGAATTGATCGAACTGCGCGCCGACAAAGTGACGTCGGCCGCACCATCTGCAAGTTTGATAATGGCAAGATTGATCGACGTCTCGACAACACCTTCAACCGATGTGCTCATGGCCTGAACACCGTTCGGTGCACCTACACAGGCATTGTTGAACGCAGCAGAATCTTTCGCGCTCATCGCCTTTGCCGGAACTGCCGCGTCGGTTGCCCGGATGGCAAAGTTGGGTTCAATTGCACCGATTTCGTCTTTGACCTCGCTTGCAAATGCGGCAAGGGCGGCTTCAAATCCGGACACCTTGCCTTCCGGCAGAACGATGGTCGCAAACGACTCACGCGGGATAGCGTTGCGGGCAGTACCGGCATTGATCTGAACGATACGCGCATCAAAATCACGGATTGCTGTGCGCAGGAAACGCGCTATCAGCTTGTTGGCATTGCCAAGGCCAAGGATAATATCAATGCCTGAATGACCACCTTTCAAACCGGTCAGCGCAATATCACGGGCAACCTGCACGGCGCCAACAGCTTCTTCGGTATATTTATAGCTTGCGACCAGATCACCACCGCCAGCACAACCAACACAAAGCTCGTACTCGTCTTCGGTATCAAGGTTCAGAAGGATTTCACCCTTAAGGCGACCCGGCTCCAGATTCATGGCACCAGTCAGACCACGCTCTTCGTCAACGGTGAACAGAAGTTCAAGCGGACCGTGCTCAAGACCGTCTTCGGTCATGAAGCCCATCATGGCCGCTGCACCAATGCCGTTATCGGCGCCAAGCGTGGTGTTATCGGCTGTAATCCATTCCCCATCCATCACCATGCGGATCGGGTCGGTATCGAAATTGTGGGTCGATCCGGAATTGGCCTGCGTAACCATGTCCACATGGGCCTGCAGAATGACCATCTTGCGGTCTTCAAATCCTGCCGTTGCCGGGATGGATATAACAAGGTTTCCGCCGCTATCGCGGAAATGTGCAGCCCCCTTGTCGTCGGCCATCTTTTCCAAAAGCTGCAAGACAGCTTCTTCCTTGTTGGACGGACGCGGGGTATCGCAAAGTTTCTGGAAATTCTCCCAGATTGCGACTGGCGCAATTTTACGGATCTCGTTCACGGTGGCGCTCCTGGCAAATTTTGGTCTACGGGTTCTCACTTACCCAGACCTGTTGATTACCCTATTGCCGCACGAATTTAAAGCATACCCGGGGTGATTTCGACCAAGCCACATGCAAATTCGAAAAAACAGCAGATCAAACGCAGTTATCGCGATCAAAGCCCCGATACGCGCAACATGATTTTACGTTAATCGACACCAACCACCTGACTGCGGCGTTGCAACAGCATGACATCACGCCACTGACCAGCCATCGGCCCATAGGCCATCCGCCCCAAGCCCCGCTTTCGACCGACCGTCTCGAAGCCCAGTGCATGATGCAGGGCCAGACTGGCTTCGTTCTCCGGAAAGATACCCGCTTCCAAAGACCAGATACCTTGCGCTTCACTGGCCTTGATCAACGCTGCCAGAAGCAGTTTTCCAACACCCTGCCCCTGACAATCCGGGTCGACATAGACCGATATCTCGGCAATGCCGCGATAGACGCAACGATTGGACACGCCCGACAAGCCGGCCCAACCAACGACGATATCCTGATCGTCACACGCCACCAGTCGGCATTCCGTCAAGTGCCCCTGATCCCAGCTTTCCCAAGTACCGGCATCTTCCTGAAAGGTCGCGTGGCCCGATTTGATTGCCTGACCATAGATTGCAATCACGCGACTGGCATCGGAATTGGTCATGGAACGCACGCGCATTACGGCCTCATACAATATCTTGGCAAAGGTTTGCGGATGAACAACTCACCAACGGGAACTGGAAGGTTATAATAGTCAAAGATCAACCAATCAGCTATCGGCTTCTTGTCCCGGAAAACGGAAAACGAGCTGATCGCGTCCAGCATCCTTGGCGGCATACATCGCCTCGTCTGCGGCATTCATGGCGTCTGACAGTTCGATGAACTTCTGGCGCCCCTCTCCACCGACGGTCGCACCAAAACTCGCTGTGATCTGGACGTATTCCTCGCCGGTTTTATCGATGGGGACCTTGATTTCGCGGATCATATTGGCCAACCGCTCGCCGATACGTTTCGTCACGGCGGCAGTCGCAGACGGCAGCAAGACTGCAAACTCCTCACCCCCCAAACGGACAACGAGGTCATCATCACGCAATGCCTGACGCAGGGTATCGGCAACCTTTTCAAGAAGACGATCCCCGACCGCATGCCCATGGGTGTCGTTGACCTTCTTGAAATAATCAAGATCAAGAACGATCAGACCGAAGACCCAGCTTTTATCCTTCAGATGGCGAATCTCGCGCAGCCTGCTCACGGCACTTTCAAAACCGCGGCGGTTCAGAGCCCGTGTCAACGCATCGGTCGATGCCAGCGTATCAAGCATCTGCTCCTTGCGCTTGTGGTCAGTGATATCAGTTGCCGACACCATCACACCACCGTCATCCATCATATTCATTCGGATATCGGCCAGGCGGCCCGACGGGGTTTGCATTTCATCAATATTGGCGTGGCCATGGCCGTTTCGCATCATTTCTGCGCAGCATTCATGTAACGCCGATATGTCGAATTCTGCTGCCGACCCTTGCGTTTTTTCGACACCAAACAGGCGTGAAAATTCGTGATTGAAATGAATTACTTCAAGCTCGTCATTCAGCATCGCAACGGCGGACGGAACCATTCGGATGACTTCGGTCACAGCCTGTTCCAGACTGGCCTTGGCACGGACAAGTTGCTGATGCATTTCAACTTCGTCACGGACATCATGTGCCGTTGTCAAAATGGCGGGCTTGCCATCATGCCATAGAATGCGTTCATCGGTCAGATCACGCCAGACGAAACTCCCGTCATCAAGGATATCACGCACACGATGGCGGTCCCCACGACGCTCGCCACTGAGGATGGCTGCAACATGCTTGATCGCGCGCGGTCGGTTCTCTTCGGGGATAAAGCGCAGAATATGGGGATTCTCCATGAATGCGCTGGCGCTTTCCGCACCCATTAGGCGGGCGAAGCTCTCATTGACGTAAAGCGCGGTCATATGGCGATGCACCATCACACCAATGAATGACCGGCCCAGCATATGATCGACCTGCATCGCAGTGGTGCCGTTGTCAATCATCTGGGCTGTGGTCAGGACGGCATTGCCATCCTCCCATTCGACGGTCTCGTCACTGATCTCCATCCAGACCGGGGTACCGTCGGTTCGGATGTTATAAACTTTTTTCCAACCGTGGAATCCGCTACTGTTTTGGTAGTTTTCCGAGAGCTTGTCTGCCTCGTGATGGAAGCTTGGCGGGATATACTGGTGCATGTCCGGGTCGCTCATGAAGTCCGACACATCGCGACGGCCCACCATTTTCGCATAGGCATCGTTGACATACACAGCTTCGAGATCCTTGTGTACAACAACCCCGACCCGTGATCGCCCATACAGACGTGCGATTTCCGTTGGTTCGAACCGCATCAACGCCCTGTATCCCCCGAGATACCTAAACCCTGAATTAAGGCACAGTCAGTTACGACCTAATTCTATTCGCGCCATATCCAAAAGGTTACACCAGTTCTAATATAATTGAAACCAGCGGATGCCAGTCCTATCCCGATACAGGACGCTACCAAACAAAAGGCTGCATCATTAATCGAAAACCAATTAACCCGTTAATACATAATCATAATCAAATATTGACGGCAATGACAAACCCGCATCGCAGCGTAAAATCAACCCGGTCCAAGAGAAACACTGTGAAGAACATGAACTTTAAGATAATTGACCGAACCCGCACGTGGGATGGCTACTGCAAGATTGACGTCTATCAACTGCAACATGACAGATTTGATGGCACTCAAAGCACCATTGTCGAGCGCGAAATTCTGGAACGCGGTCACGCTGTCGCGGTTTTGCCCTATGACCCTGTACGCGATGAAGTCGTCCTGATTGAACAGTTTCGCCCCGGCACCATATCAGTAAATGCAGATAATCCCGCCATGCCTGTCTGGCTGACAGAAATTGTCGCAGGGATCATTGAAGACGGTGAAAGTGCCGAAGACGTCGCGCGTCGCGAAACGATGGAGGAAGCCGGATGTAAAATCGTCGGACCACTCGAACTGATTTCGCATTACTACGTGACCCCGGGCTGTTCAAGCGAGACGGTCACGCTTTATTACGGGCAGGTTGACGCGACCCATGCTGGCGGGTTGCATGGCCTTGACGAGGAAGGTGAAGATATTCGCGTCTTTACTGTGCCTGCCGAGGAATGCATTGCGATGTTGCAAAATGGACAACTCTGCAATGCAATGACCACCATAGCCGTTCAGTGGCTGATCCTTAACCGGGACCGACTGCGGCAGAACTGCGGGGTTTGAGCGAATTGTTTCGATATGCTGAAACGACAATAATCACACAATATTTACGTTGTATATTTTAAACTGCCTTGACTTTTGTGTGTAAAAAGACCAATCAACAATCAATTTAATTGAAAACCACCATGTTTGGAGTCTGTCATGGACATTCGCAATGGCACCATCGAAGCCATTGGCCGCACCCCGCTCGTGAAGCTTAAAAAGGTTTCCGAGCTGACGGGCTGCACCATTCTTGGCAAGGCGGAATACGCAAACCCGGGCGGGTCGGTCAAGGACCGTGCTGCCCTTGCCATCATTCGCGACGCTGAAGCGCGCGGTCTGTTGAAGCCGGGCGGCGTTATCGTTGAAGGAACCGCTGGTAATACCGGCATCGGCCTTGCCACTGTCGGCAATGCTTTGGGCTATCGCACCGTGATTGTCATCCCTGAAACCCAGAGTCAGGAAAAGAAAGACCTGCTGCGTCTTCTCGGCGCGGATTTGCGCGAAGTACCTGCGGTTCCCTATCGCGATGAAAACAACTATGTGCACGTGTCGCGCCGTCTGGCCGAAGAACTTGCGCAGTCTGAACCCAATGGTGCGATCTGGGCCAACCAGTTTGACAACGTCGCCAACCGTCAGGGTCACATTGACACCACCGCACCCGAAATCTGGGAACAGACCGATGGAAAGGTTGACGGATTTATCTGTGCGGTTGGTACCGGCGGCACACTTGCCGGTGTTTCCATGGCGCTTAAGGATCGCAACAAAAACGTCCAGATCGGCCTTGCCGATCCGATGGGTGCGGCCCTTTACAGCCACTACAAGTTCGGTGAACTGAAATCCGAAGGCAGCTCGATCTCAGAGGGGATCGGTCAGGGTCGTATTACCGCCAACCTTGAAGGTGTTGAGATCGATCACCCGTTCCAGATCTCGGACGAGGAAATGCTGCCGATCGTGTTTGACCTGCTCAAGGAAGAAGGTCTGTGCATGGGTGGCTCGACCGGTATCAACGTCGCCGGTGCCGTGCGCCTTGCCCGTGAACTCGGTCCAGGCAAAACCATCGTCACCATTCTTTGTGACCTTGGCACCCGCTATCAGAGCAAGCTTTGGAACCCGGCCTTCCTCAAGGAAAAAGGCCTTCCGACGCCTGATTGGCTCTAGGCCGGACACAAAGCCATCCCAAAAGATAAAACCCCCGTCCATCATGGCGGGGGTTTTTGTTTTGATCAGGCCGTTCTGGCAACCCGGGTTTGTGACTGGCGCACAACCTTTGCCGCGCGCCCCCAAAGGTAAAGCCCGCATAACAGTGCGCAAAGCAACAGAGATCCGGCAAAGCCCGCAACCGCGTTCCATCCGCCCTGATCCCAGAACCAGCCACCAACCGATCCCATGATGCTTGATCCCAGATAATAGGCCAGAAGATACAGCGACGACGCATGGCCCTTGGCTGTTTCGGCAAGTCGCCCGACCCAGCCACTGGCAATCGAATGGGCAACGAAGAAACCGCTGGTCAGGATGACAATCCCGCCAATGATTACTGGCAGGCTGTCAAAGACGGTCAGTCCGACACCAAGGGCGGCCAGCATCAGCCCCACGACCAGCACCGGACCACGCCCGATTTTGTCTGATAGCGCACCGGCGATGGATGACGTCACTGACCCACACAGATAGACAACAAAGATCAACCCAATCTGGCTTTGGGACAGGCCATAGGGCGCATCGGAAAGTCGGAAACCGACATAGTTGAACACCGTCACGAAGCAGCCCATGGCAAAGGCGCCAATCAGGAACACAAACGGCAAGCCTGCATGTTTCATATGCCCGCCCCAGGCCCGCAGGTGATACCCCACCTGAAATCCCGGACGTTTTACAAAGTTCCGTGATGCCGGCAACAGAACAGCAAACCCAAGCGCGGCAATCAGACCCAAGCCCCCCATCGCGCCGAGCGCAACGTGCCAGCCGAAAATATCCGTCAGGAAACCAATCACGACACGACCACTCAAGCCGCCGATCGCGGTCCCGCTGATGTAGATGCCCATAGCCATGCCAAGGCCTTTAGGATCTATTTCCTCGGCCAGATAGGCCATGGCAACGGCCGGAACCCCGCCCAGCACTAATCCTTCAAGCGCGCGGACAACAAGAAAGGCGTGCCAGTCGGACAGAAACGGCGCGATCAGATTCAAAACCGAAGCCACACAAATAGAAATCAGCATCAATTGCTTGCGCCCGACGGCCTCGGACACCGCACCGGCCAGCAAGATGGCAAAGGCCAAAAACCCTGTGGTCAAAGACAACGCAAGCGAGCTTTCAGCTGGCCCAACCACAAAGTGCCTTGAAAGTTCCGGTAAGAGCGGCTGCACACAGTAAATCAGTGAAAAGGTCGCGTAGCCTGCCAAGAACAGTGCAATGCTGATACGGCGAAATGCGGCCGATCCCGGTTTAATCCACACCGGATCGGCAGACGCATTTGCGTTGGTGGACGCGAGCGGGCTTTGCGAACTTATAGGGGGCGTTGCATCAGATGACGCCGTATCAGCAGCACTAACAGAATGTTGTTCTGGGTCAGTGTCCCGGGGAACAGCCATTTGCGACCTCTTTTGGAATATCTCGTGGGGTGATGCTTATGATTGCACTATCGCATCTATCCGTCCAATATATGGAAGTGTCTTCTATGATATGTTTTAGGTATATCAACGATGGAACTGCGCCACATCCGCTACTTCCTTGCCGTCGCCCGCGAAGGCAACTTTACCCGTGCGGCAGCACGCATCGGCATCGGGCAACCCCCGCTTAGTCAGCAAATCCGCGATCTGGAAAATGAAATCGGCACGGCCCTGTTTCATCGCGTACCCCATGGTGCAGAATTAACCGAGGCCGGAACTGCCTTTCTTGACGTCGTCGCACAGTTTCCCGATCTGGCAGAACGCGCCATTCGCGCCGCCCAGCGCGCCGGGCGCGGCGAAGTCGGATCGATCCGGGTGGGTTTCACGGCGTCCGCCGCCTTCAGCCCGTCTGTCCCGCGCGTATTCCGTGATTTCCGGCGCAGTTATCCCGGCGTTGAAATGACACTTGAAGAAGCCAACTCCGCCCAGCTTGTCGCCGGTCTGCGCGATGAACGTCTTGATGCTGTATTTTTGCGGCAAGATACGATTGCGGGCGATGGCATTCGCCTGCATGTGATTTCCAGCGAACCGATGGTGCTTGTCCTCCCCTCCGGTCACCCCGCAGCACAACGTGAAAAAGTCGCCCTGTCAGAACTGCGCGACGAGGCCCTGATCCTGACCCCGCGTGCGGTCGGCCCAACCCATTACGACAAGGTCGTCAGCGCCTGTCGGGACAGCGGGTTTGAACCGCAAATGGGTCAGATCGCGCCACAGCTTGGGTCCGTGATCAATTTCGTTGCCGCCGAGCTTGGCTTTTCGCTGGTTCCCAAACCGATGACGCAGCTTCAGGCAAAAGGTGTCGCCTATCGCGAGATCGAAGGTGAAGTGCCGATTGCACAGCTTTCACTGGCTTATCGCAGCAATGATATCTCGACCGCATTGCGTAATTTCGTCAGCCGCACCCTTGCCGCCCATCAAAGCTGACAGGATCAACTGATCTGGTTCTCGGGGCTGGCATGCGGGCAATTTCACGCTAGATTAATGCCAACTGTGAAATCCGGCGCGCCGCTGAAATCTGTTTCTGTGATGCCCGCGCCAAACCGAAAGTCTGGCTATGCTAAGATATTCCCTTCTTGATCTTTGCCCGGTGAATGCAGGCGAACACCCCTCTGATGCCTTGCGCAATACGCTTGCACTCGCCCAACATGCTGAAAAGCTTGGCTATCATCGCTATTGGCTGGCCGAACATCACAATATGCCCGGCATTGCCAGTGCCGCGACGTCTGTGGTTATGGCCCATGTCGCAGCGGGCACCAAAACCATTCGCGTTGGGTCAGGTGGCGTCATGCTGCCCAACCATGCGCCATTGGTAATTGCCGAACAGTTCGGCACCCTTGAAGCCCTTCATCCCGGTCGTATTGATCTGGGCATTGGCCGCGCACCAGGCACGGACCAACGCACCGCCGCCGCCCTTCGCCGTGACATGCATGGTTCCGAAGAACGCTTTATTCAGGACGTTCTTCAGGTGCAGGCATTCCTTGCGCCGCTTGAAGGCAATCCACCGATCCGGGCTGTACCGGGCTATGGGTCGCAGGTTCCAATGTGGCTTTTGGGCAGCAGCCTGTTTTCTGCTGACCTTGCCGCACGCCTTGGCCTGCCCTTTGCCTTTGCCTCCCACTTTGCACCCGACATGTTGATGGATGCGCTGACCCTTTATCGCAACCGGTTTGAGCCAAGCGAAGCGCTTGATAAGCCCTACGCGATTGCGGCGATGGGTTTCTTTGCCGCCGATACCGACGAGGAAGGTGAATATCTGGCAACCTCGATGCAGCAGCAGTTCCTTAATTTGCGGCGCGGCACACCGGGCCAATTGCCCGAACCAGTCAAGGATATGAGCGAAATCTGGAACCGGGTTGAAAAGGCCGGGGTTGATCACGCCATGCGCTATGCCGCCATCGGCGGGCGCGACACGGTCCGCAAGAAACTGCGCGAATTTGCCTATATGACCAAGGCCGACGAAATCATGGTAACGGCCAACATTTATGATCAGTCGGCGCGCCTGAAGTCATTTGAAATTGCAGCCGAGCTATTTGGCGAAATGAACGCAAAGTCTGAGAACAAAGACTGCGCCTAAGGCCAAGCGACACCTTATTTTTTGAAAATGCCGGGTTCATCGTGAATCCGGCATTTTACTTTCATCATACGAAATACCAGAACACACCACTTGCGCTTGCATCATTGGTCGGACAATATGCGCTTCCCGTTGAAGACTTCAACGATAGCCCCTTGTTTCAAAAGGTTATGGTGCGCCCTTCATGACCGACTTCCTGCTGGCAGCCCTGCCAATCGCAAGCATTCTGTTTCTGATGATCAAGGCGAACTGGGGTGCCGCGCGCGCCGGTGCCGCCGCCTGGTTTGTCACGGTTGTCCTTGCCGTCTTCTTCTTTGGCGCACCCACCGACATGCTGATCATCGCCCAGGCCAAGGGCGTGATGCTGGCCCTTTATATCCTTTATATCGTCTGGGCGGCATTGATCCTTTATTTCGCCGCCGAAGAAGCCGGCGCAATCAAAACCATCGGACGCGCCATTCGGTCGCTGACCGATGACCGCCCCCTACAGCTTCTGATACTGGGTTACGTCTTTGCCAGCTTCTTGCAGGGGGTCGCAGGCTTTGGCGTACCGATTGCCGTTGTTGCGCCGCTTCTGCTTGGCATGGGTTTCTCGCCAGTGCTGGCCGTTGCTGCCCCAATGATCGGCCATAGCTGGTCGGTTCTGTTTGGCAATATGGCGACATCGTTTGAGGCATTGATTGGTGTTACCGGCATTCCGGGGACTGAATTGACCCATTATTCCGCGATCCTTTTGGGTCTGTCGGGCTTCATGTGCGGGGCGGCGGTTTTGTGGCTGGATGGCGGGTTCCGCACCATTCGCCGCCGCATGGTACCGCTGATCCTGATTTCCGGCGTGATGGGCGTCGTACAGTATTTCATGGCCAATTATGGTGTCTGGACACTGGGTGGCCTTACGGCGGGGATTGCCGGGCTTGTTACATCGATCATTGTGACCCGTTTTTGGAAACCCCATCCCGATGATGTTGCCGAACAGGTTGCCGATGATCATCACCACATGGCGTTGATCGAAGCACTCACACCCTATCTGGTTTTCATCTTGCTCGTCACGCTTGCCACCTTTGTCCCGGCAATCGAGATGCTGCTTGGCAAGATCCGCTTCACGCTTGAGTTCCCGGAAACGGCAACCGCAAGCGGTTGGGTGATCGAAGCAGAAAGTGCCAAGGCCATCGCGATCTTTGGCCATCCGGGCGCACTGCTGCTTTACACGGCTGCCATCAGCTTTACCTTCTTCAAGCTGCGCGGGCATTACGATAACGGGATTGGCAAACGTATCTGGCAACGCACGCTTAAAAGCGGCCTTCCGACCAGCATCGGCATGGTTCCTGTGATCGGCCTTGCCATCATCATGGATCATGCCGGGATGACCTATGCCCTGGCCGAAGGCGGGGCTGCGGTCTTTTCCGGGACCTTTGCCGTCGCCTATCCGGTGATTTCACCGGCGATTGGTGCGCTTGGCGCCTTTATGACCGGCAGCACGAACAATTCCAACGTCGTCTTTGGCATGTTCCAGCGTCACACCGCCGAACTTTCCGGCCTTTCAACCGCCCTTGTTCTGGCCGCCCAGGCTACGGGCGCATCACTTGGCAGCATGCTGGCACCGTCGAAAATTCTGGTTGGCTGTTCCACAGTCGGTCTGTCGGGAAAGGAAGGACCAGTGCTGTCGGTTGTTCTTAAAACCGGTGTCATCCTGACCGCACTTTGCGGCTTCATGGCACTCGGGATACTTTTGATCACGACGATGAACGGGGGCGCATAAGATGAAACAGAAACTGTTTAACCCGGTCTTTCTCGTCCTGACCTCAATCATCCTGCCGATTGCCGCGTTTGAGGCACTGGTAACAGACAATATCGCTGCAAGCGACATCCTGTTTGCCCTGTTTTGTGCCGTCATGGCCGTGATTGTCGTGCGAAAATGAAAAGCCCGCCGACCAATCTGACCGACGGGCTTATCAGAATATCTTTGGCGGGATTTATGGGCGAAGGGCTGCCAGCTTGACGCCAAAGGCAATGAACACTGCCCCGGTGGTAGCCTTGAGCGCACGTTGGAAACGACCGCTCCCGGCAAGGCGCGTCAACCGTGCTATTAACATCACCATTGCCCCGAACCACACCGCGTTGATCGCCCCGTGCAGACACACCAGCATAAAGGCCGATGTCACCGCCCCCTCTCCTACCGGGATAAATTGCGGAAACGCTGCAAGATAAAAGATCGAGACTTTCGGGTTCAGCGCGTTGGTCAGAAATCCCTCGCCATAGGCCTTGATCAGTGTACGCTTGCGCTTTGCTGGCGATACTTCGCCAACCGTTTTCACCCCGCGCCACGCATCACGCAGCGCCTTGAACCCGATCCAGCACAAATAGGCCGCCCCCAAAAACTTCACGATCATGAAGGCCTGTGCGGATTGCACGAGGATGACCGAAATACCAAGGATCGACAAAGTCCCGTGCAGGTAAAAGGCCGTCACAAATCCGGCAACATTGGCTATCCCGGCCATACGTCCCGATGTCGGCACCGTCTTGGCGACCAGAACACCATTGGGCCCCGGCGACATGACAAGCAGCGACGCAACCAGCGCAAAACTCAAAACCTGTGACCAATCCATGGGGCGATCCTTTGCAAATGATCAAACGGTGCGCATTGACTGATGACGTTTCGCACCTTGCCTTGACTATATCCCGCCTTAATCAACCAACAAGAAAATCATTGTGACCATACATTTTCCTTGCCCGGTCCGGTCAGCCTGCCGGGATCAGGAAAATGATAACTTCTGCCAAAATGATAAAGAATAGGAGTGGCCGTAAGGATCATGCAGAATTACGGTCGTCCCGTAAAAATTGAAATGGCAAAAGCCATACAACTACGGGGCACGATATTCCCCACGAGCAAAAATCTTCTGATGTCTTCGCAATGTGTCTGTGCACCACGGACGCACCGTTAGTCCTGCTGGCTAGGTTAAACATGCACGTTACCCGATCCATCCTTTCTATCCTTCTTAGCGCCCCATTCCTGCTAGCTGCACCAGTTGCCCATGCCGCCGCAGAACCATCCGGCCCAAAATGGGGACCGCATATTGACCTCGAAGGCAAAGGCGGAACGGATCGTAACCTTGGCGAGACGGACCTGTTCATTCCGCTTTGGCAGGATGAGGACACATTGACCTTCACCAGCCTGCGCGCCCGGATGGATGACAATAACAGCCACGAAGGGAACTTCGGTCTTGGCATCCGTCAGATGCTTGATTCGGGATGGAACATTGGTGGCTATGGTTACTTTGACCGCCGCCACAGCCCCTATGGCAACAAATTCAACCAATTGACCTTCGGCGCAGAGGCCCTGTCGCTTGATTGGGATTTTCGCGCCAATGCCTATGTCCCGATCGGCACCACACAATACATGGAAGACAGTCTGAGCACTGTTGATGTGAGTGGTACCACCTTGATGTACAATCAGGGTGAAGAACGCGCATTGCGTGGCTTTGACGGGGAAATTGGCTGGCGCATTCCGTTATTTGCGGCTGATGCCGGACAGCAACTCCGTGCCTATGCCGGTGGTTATCGCTTTACGGAAGACGGTGTTGATACGGTACAGGGTCCGCGTGGGCGACTGGACCTGACCTTTGATGAAGTTCCCTTTTTGTGGGAAGGGTCGCGCTTTTCCCTCGGGGCGGAAATTCAGCATGACAGCCCACGGGGCACGCAGGGCTTTGCCAGCTTCCGCCTTCGTATCCCGTTGCAAGGCTTCGGCGATACTCCTAAACCCCGCCTGAGCGCGATGGAACGGCGCATGACCGATCCCATCATCCGCGACATCGATGTGGTCAGCCAGGCCGGACAGTTTTCAGAAGCAAGTGAAATCACCCAGACTGCCGACGGCAAAACGATCACAGTTCTGAACAGCAACTCGACATCGGCGGCGAACTTTGCCACTGACATTGCCAATGCAGGTGCCAATTCAACCGTGATCCTGAGCGGCGATTACACCGCAATCAATTCCGTCACAACGGTTCAGAGTGGACAAACAATTGTCGGGGGTGGCGCACTTGACATCAAAACCCCGACAGGACGGTCGGTTACGGTCACCATTCCGGATGCATCGATCTCGGGCACCGGCAGCAATGGCGGCGCCGGCGGTGGTGCACGTCTCTTTAACATGGCCGATAACAGCAGTCTGATTGGTGTGACCGCGAACGTTAACACGACCGGGTCAGCATACATCGTCCACATCGAAGGAAAGCAGAACGTTACCATTCGGAACAACAACCTGACAACGCAGAACGGCACCTCAACCGCAGGCGCTATCATAATCAGAGACAGCCAGGATGTTACGATCAAGAATAATGTTTCATCCGTTACCTCCAATGCAAATGGTGCCCGGTTCCTGGCGATTATCGGCAACAATTCCAACATCAGCATCGATGACAACAAGCTTTCCGTGAGCGGAGCAGGCTTCGACAAGCGATTTTTATTCTTCGCCAATTCATCAACCATAAACAACCTGTCAGGGACGGGTAATACCACCAATAACCTCAACCCATGTGGTGACGGCGGCGGAACCCTTCCCACCGTTACTGGCTCAGTCACGGTAGACGGCACCGCGGTAGACGGCAGCGCCTGTCCATAACGTGATGCTGTAAAAATTTGGACATATCGGCTTTGGCTTGAATGTTCTTCTTTTGTTCTTTATTGTGAGCATATGAAGAACAATATCAACCAACCCCATGCCCACGCCCGCGCTGTCATTTTTGATGATGGATGGCTGGGCACATTGATGGAAGATCAGGACGCCCCACGCACCAAAACCACCCTTGGTATCGATGGTGCGCGTTCTGTGATCACCCGCAATCAAAGCCCTGATGTCCCGTTTGATCGGTCCATCAACCCCTATCGCGGATGTGAGCATGGCTGTGTCTATTGTTTTGCCCGCCCGACACATGCCTACCTGGGCTTGTCCCCCGGCCTTGATTTTGAAACCAGACTGTTCTGGAAACCGGAAGCCGCCCAGCTTTTGCGCAAGCAACTGTCGTCAAAGGCCTATCAACCGGCCCCGATTGTGATCGGCACAAGCACGGACCCCTACCAGCCGGTCGACCGTGACAAGAAGCTGACGCGCTCGATCATCGAAGTTTTGGCCGATTGCCAGCATCCCTTCTCGCTGATCACCAAAAGCGCGCTGGTCACCCGCGACATTGACCTGATCGCCCCGATGGCCGCCCGAAACCGGGCATCTGTGGCCGTTTCGGTCACAAGCCTTGATCACCGGCTGTCAAACCTTCTGGAACCGCGGGCGTCTGCCCCGCACCGTCGGCTTGACGCCATCCGACAGCTTTCAGACGCAGGCATTCCGGTCACTGTCCTTTGTGCACCGATCATTCCGGGCCTCAATGACATGGAAATCGAAAAGATCGTGGCTGCCTGCAAGGACGTCGGGGCGCAATCCATCAGTCATATTGTCTTGCGACTACCTCTTGAAATCGCGGACCTTTTCGAAGAATGGCTTGAAGCCCATTACCCGGACCGCAAAGCCAAAGTGATGTCACTGATCCGTCAGATGAGTAATGGTGAAACCTATCAGTCGGAATTTGGCACCCGCATGCGCGGCACCGGCCCAATTGCCGATCTGATCGCCAAGCGCTTTGATGCTGCCCGCAAAAAGCATGGTCTGATCAACAGATCCCTAAACCTTGATTGCAGCGGCTTCAAACGCCCCAGCGCGAACGGGCAAATGTCGCTGTTCTGACATCACCAGCAACATCGGCCCTATCTCGCGAACGATATGTCATGGCAATCAATCTGCACGCCGGATCAGCATCGTGCTTTGCCCACCAACTGTGAGGCGGAGTACTTCGCCATCATCAAAGGCGTAGCTCAGGATATGATGGTCTGGATCGGTAATCTGCTTGTCTTCGATCCGGACTGCGCCGCTTGCGACAAGCTCGCTTGCGGCCATACTGGTATCAGCAAAGCCTGCCATCAGAATAAGCGGCACCACCCCGATCCCGTCTTTCAGGGCGTTCGGTGTGAAATCAAGTGTCGGCATGCGATCAGCAATAGAGATATGGGTCATTTTCCGGTTTCCTTGTTGGTGGGGCCACCTCGGGCAAACCGGTTTATGGAAAAAACAAAGGCCGCCCTGGGGCAGCCGGTCTTGGTTCAATTTACAAACACATCAACAGGCGCCGCGCTATGTGCACGACGTAAAATAGGCGTTCTGATGTGTAACAATGTTTTCCATGCTTTTATGCATATGGCGCTTTTTTCGATTGGTCAAGCTGCTTGTTCGGCACACCTCCGGCAAAGCAAAACACCCGCCAGCAGAACGGGCGGGTGCAATGAATAACTGGTTGCGTGATTGGTCAGCTGAATGTCTTAGCTGACAACGCGATACCGCGCATGCGCAGCCGGTTCATTGATGATCACCGGATCAATCATGGCATTGATGGCATCCTGCGCTTCGCTGGCAGCGACACCTTCGCGGTCTTTGGGGGTTACATTACCATCTTTGGAAAGGGCTCTGGCGCGTGCGTTCTCAAAGAAACGCAGACCGCGTTTTTCCATGACATAAAGGTTTTCACCACCCCATTCACCGGTCCAGACAAGGCCTGACAAACCGGCCATTTCGGACTCAATCCGGGTCGGAGAAATCGGCATCCCAAGGCAGGTGGTCAGAAGGAATGAAAGCTCAGCTGCCGTTACGCCGTCTTCGCAGCATTCCTCTGCCAGAACCGACATCACGGCCATGGTTACAACCCGAAGCGAAACCTTGTCGGTTTCAAGTCCGGGGAAACGGTTTTGCTTCAGCTCGACAATGTCATTGGCAATACGGTCAACGTCACCCCGAATGACATACCGCCCCCGCCACACGCGGCAGCTGCTTCTGACTTCCCATTCGCTCATGATCCTGGTCCCACCCGTTTTTGTTTGTCCCTGCAAAAAGATACATTATACATACATTTCGTCAATATATTTTTCGACTATTTGTACTATTTTGTACACTCTTTGCGGAACCAGATGAAACCGTCACTTGCAACGGTATATCCGTCCTCGTTCTCGACCTCTTCCAGATAACCACGCGCCACGGAAGCATGGAAATCCCGGCTGAAATTTCGCGGCATTCGCAAATGATCCTGACGACGCAAAAGTCGACGGATATCGCCCCGTGTCACAAAGTTCCTGCCATCACGATATTGCAGCCAGATCGCAGCCAGCAAAATTATTTCGGCAAACCCGCGCGGCTGCAAACGACCGACCAGATCCCCGAAACTGCCGACAAAGCCTGTAATGAACATCCCCGGATCGACCGCATTTGAACCGACAGCGATCCCTTGATCTGCAACGACATTGGCATTAGCCAGTCCTGTCGCACCTTGCGCTGACAAATCTTCCCCAGACGCGGTATCCGCACGGCGCACATCCTGACTGGCATTGGCAGATATTTCGGTGTTCCCGGCTACAGCCGCCCCTGCGACCAAACGACCATGCGCCACAACTGCACCCGATTGGGCCGAACCGAACAGTGCCGCCATGACCACAGGCAAACGTGCGGGCGGGATCGCACATTCGAGATCCACCGGTCCGAAGTCCCCCTCACCGGAAAGTTTGACATGAATAACGGCTGGCACGGCTGCTGTACTCCTGAATTACACGGCACCAATACCATACATTTCGTAACTTTTTCAACATGTATATTACATTTATGTACACTTACATACAAAACGCGCATGAGTTCTTTGGCAATTTTGGCCTCGACAATCGCCCGGCCCCCACCGCACCATGCGCTCAACGAAACAGTTATCTGCACCTGTCGCAAACAGCCTGACAGCAAGACTGATGACCAGACAAAGAACGCCACCACACGGGAAGGAAGAAAAATGACACGCCTAATGTTTCGCGAAGACGCCTATACTCAAAACTGTGCCGCAACCGTCACCAGCGTTTCAGATCGCGGTATCGAGCTTGACCAGACAGTGTTTTACGCAACCGCAGGCGGTCAGTCAGGCGACATTGGCACGCTCACACTTGGGGATGGCACCTCCCTGCCCGTCGCCACGACAGTCAAGGACCGCGAAACAGGACGCATCCTGCACATCATTGCCGATGATCACCCCCTGCCTGCGGTTGGCGACACGGTCACGGCTGAGCTTGATTGGGACAATCGCCACAAGCTGATGCGCTTCCATACCTGCCTGCATCTTCTCTGCGCGGTCATCGAGGGCGATGTAACCGGCGGCAACATCGCCGCCCACAAGGCACGACTTGATTTCAATCTGCCCGACGCGACGCTTGATAAGGATGAGATCAGCGAGAAACTCAATGAACTGATCGCGCGCAACGCGGATGTTTATGACGGTGAAATCACGGTGGCCGAACTCAAGGCCAATCCGGAACTTGTTCGCACCATGTCCGTACAGCCCCCGATGGACGGACATTCGATCCGGACCGTCACCATCGAAGGCATTGATTTCCAGCCATGCGGCGGCACACATGTGCGCACCACCGGCGAAATCGGCAAGGTCATGGTTTCGAAGATTGAGAAGAAAGGCCGCCAGAACCGGCGGATCAATATTGTCTTCGCGGACTAGCCAGATTTGAAAGCATCACCAAAGCAGGCACGCGGATGACCCACCATTCACACAGCCTGCCGGTTGCCAGAAAACGGCAGGACCGTTACAAATTTAGACTTAAACTCAGGACCAATTTAAAATGATCCCGGACCAACTAGGGTCACGACCCATTAATTTGGTTTCAATGGTTCATCTGATTTGTGCGGATACGCGAAGTAAAACCGCAGGCAGATAGTAATCTTCCAAGGTTTTACGACAAAGTAGGCCGTGCAAACCAGATGAATCCGAAGGACAGACGTTATATTTGCAAACTCCCACGTCAAATCCCTTAAGCGGGGGACACCCCGATCTGCGGCATTTTCCTTGGATTTCACAAATATAACGTCTGCCATTGACATCAAATTAATGGGTCGTGACCCTAGAATACCCACCATTGCCAATCGGAGCTTGTCCATGACCAACCCACTTTCCGACGCCCTTGTGTCCACCCAATGGCTTGCGGATCATCTTGATGCACCGGACGTGCGCGTCGTCGATGCCAGCTGGTATATGCCAGCCGAAAACAAGAATGCCCGCGAATTCTATGATGCCGAACACATTCCGGGCGCGGTTTTCTTTGATATCGATGATATTGCCGCCGATGACAGCGCACCGCTGCCGCACATGATGCCCGACGCGATCAAGTTTTCCGCCAAGGTCCGCAAGCTTGGCCTTGGCGATGGTGTGCGTGTGGTTGTCTATAGCCAAAAGGGCTCTGCCCTTGCGGCCTGCCGGGCATGGTGGATGCTGCGTCATTTTGGCCACCACGATGTCGTCGTTCTGGATGGTGGCCTGCCCAAATGGCTTGCCGAGGGGCGGCCAGTCACCGATGCACCAACCCCGCCGCGCGAACGCCACTTCACCGCGCGCGCCAACAGCTTTTTGCTGCGCGAGTTTGATCAGGTTCTTTCAAACGTCAAAACCAAACGCGAACAGCTGGTTGATGCCCGCGCAGGCGAACGGTTCCGTGGCGAGGTCGATGATCCCTGGGGCAAATCCGGCCACGTGCCGGGCTCTTATAACCTGCCCTTTACCGAACTTCTGAATTCGGATGGCACTTTCAAGTCTGCCACCGAGATCAAGACCGCATTTGATAGTGCCGGCGTGGATCTTACCAAACCAGTCGTCGCAAGCTGTGGCTCTGGCGTGACCGCCTGTGTGCTGGCGATGGGGGCCTATATTTGCGGCCACAAACAAGTCGCGGTCTATGACGGTTCATGGGCAGAATGGGCCACCACCGAAGACAGCCCGGTTGCCACCGGCCCGGCTTGACAGCCCGGCCCAGATACCCCTGCAACCCATGACATGAGAAATCCGATGCCCGCCCCATCTTCCTTTGGTCAAGGCTTGGCCAACAGCACCGCCGATGGCGCGGGCATCAAACTTGAACAGCTTAAAGCACCCTCAAACGAAGACATCGCCGCGATCACCCGGCTTTGGATCGACACCGGCCTGATCCCTGCAATCCGCGATGCCCGGCAGGATATCGAAAATTGCATTACCGCGCGTAACGGCAGCCTCATCGTCGCCCGTATGCCCGAAGATCAACAGATCTTTGCCACGATGATGACCGGACATGACGATGTCTTTGGCTGGATTCATTATCTGGCAATTGCCGAACACGCTCAGGGGTCCGGCATTGGCAGTGAATTGGTGGCGCTGGCCGAAGATATCCTGCGCCTTTCCCGGCTTGGTGAAATCCGGGTCACAATTGAAAACGCCGCAGCGGGTGATTTTTACGCCAAACTCGGCTATGACTTTATTGGAAGCGTCACCGATCAGGATCAACCTGATCCGCCCCAAAACAAAATAATGCGCAAGAGTTTAGACCAATGACCCCATCAAATCCGCGCAAGCTGGAAGTTGTCATCAGCTTCCTTGAAATGCAAAGCCCGCCCGACCGCGCACCTGCCATCGTGCCGCCGGGCAAGGTTGCCATTGTCCGGGCCGAAGAGCCCACCCTGTCATTTTATCGCTACCTTTATAATACAGTTGGCGAGCCGTGGCTGTGGTGGGAACGCCGCCTGATGAGCGACGAGGAACTGGCCCCAATCCTTGCCAAGCCGGAAACCCATGTTTATGTGCTCTATGTCGCTGGCGTGCCTGCCGGTTTCGCCGAGCTTGAACTGGCGTCACTGGAATCCGATGGCGTAATTGATCTGCATTATATGGGGCTGATGCCCGAATTCATCGGCAAGGGCCTTGGCAAATACCTGCTTGACTGGGCGATTGATACCGCCTGGAGCTTCAAACCCGCGCGCCTGACAGTAAATACCTGCACACTTGATCATCCAAGTGCACTTGGGGCTTATCAAAAGGCAGGTTTTGCGATATACGACCAGCGAACCGATATTGTTGACGATCCGCGCGATACAGGGCTGATCCCGCAAATTGACCATCATGTTGATCATGATGGTCATTCTGGTGGTGAAGCGCCGGATCGCAAAAGTGCGACGGAAAATGCAAATAATGCAGATTCCGAAACTTTGATCGTTGACTTTCCCGACCGCGCACGGTAACAAGCGCGCCTGAGTTTACCCAAGCCAGAGGATGATGACCCATGGCAGTGCCAAAGAAAAAAGTGACCAAGTCCCGTCAGGGCATGCGTCGCTCGCATGACAAGCTCGCCAAGGGCTCGTACCGCGAAGACAAAGAGACCGGCGAACTGCATCGCCCGCACCACATTGACCTGAACACCGGTATGTACCGTGGTCGTCAGGTGGTCGAGCCGAAGATGTAATTCCGCACCGGAGAGCTTTTGCTCTTTGGCGGTTTGCGACGCTATATATTTCCGCGCCAGTCCATTTGGACTGGCGTCTGGTTTAAAAAGGGATGAAACCGTTTGGTTTCATCCCTTTTTATTTGCCCCTACTCAAATCCGTCCGTTCCAGTACCACAGACAATCACACCGACCCGCCCCGGGCTTTTATCGCCAAGACGGTCGTTCATGACGGCCGCGATCCCGGCCGCCGCCGAAAGCTCGACGGAAATACCAAACTCCTTCCAAAGCCACTTGGCAGATTTTTGCATTTCCTCGTCACTGACCAGTGCGATGCGATCAACATTCTTGCCAATCAGATCGACGTTAAGCGCGGATGACTGACGCGGTGCCAGACTGGTGGCTGCTGTATTCACACTCGGCAATGTCACGACTTCGTTGGCCTTGAGGCTTTCAAACAGGGTTGCCGCCCCGGTCGGCTCCACGCCGATCACCCGGATCGACGGGCGCAGCAACCGGGCTGCGGTCGCCACACCGGCAATCAGCCCGCCGCCACCAATCGCGACGACCAGCGTATCAAGGTCTGGTTGCTGTTCCAGAAGCTCAAGCGCGATGGTTCCCTGCCCTGCAATCACCTTGGGATCAGCGAACGGGTGGATATAGGCCATACCGCTTTCATGTGCGTGTTCCATCGCAGCACGGTTGGCATCATCCCAAACGGCCCCGACCAAAGCCACATCGACACCCTGCGCACGCAGTTTTTTGACCTTGGGCTGCGGGGTATTGGTCGGCAGGAAGATTTTCACCGGCACACCCAGTGTGCGGGCCGCATTGATAACACCCATGCCGTGATTGCCACCCGATGCCGTGCACAGACCGGCAGATCTTTGTGCGGGATCAAGGGAAAGCGCGGCATTCATTGCCCCGCGCGCCTTGAAGGATCCGCTGACCTGCATGTTTTCAAGCTTAAGGAACATCTCGGGGATATGATCCCGGTTCGCAAAGCACGATGTGTCGCCAAAATTGCTGACTTCGAAGAGCGGGGTTAGACGGACATGATCCGAAATGGCACGGCGTGCGGCACGAAAATCCTGAAGTTCAATCACAAGGCCCCCTTGATGTTTTCTTGATATTTTTTCGCGGTTATCGCCCGTAAGAAATAGCCCGATGACAGGGTTTGACAATGGCTTTGTCGCAAAAAGCCTTGAATGCCTGCCGCCAAGGTGGTTTGTCTTTGAACCATAAGACGTCGCGCCCAAGGAGAACCGCCTGATATGTCATCTCAAAGCCCCAAACATACCGAAACCAAACTGGTCCACGCTGGCCGCCGTTCCAGCCAGTATCACGGCGTGGTCAACCCGCCGGTTCTGCATGCCTCGACCATCCTGTTTGACAGCCTGGCAGAGCTTGAAAAGGCTGGCGCCTCAACACCTGGCAAAGTGACATATGGCCGCCATGGCACGCCGACCCGCTTTTTGCTGGAAGAAGCCGTTGCCGAACTTGAAGGCGGCTATGGCACGCTTTGCGTTTCCTCGGGCGTTTCGGCCATCACCAATGCCATCCTCGCGTTTGTGAAGCCCGGGGATCATATCCTCGTTACTGACAGCGCCTATTTCCCGACTCGCAACCTGTGCAATACCTTCCTCAAGAAGTTCGGGGTCGAGACGCAATATTATGACCCGACGCTTGGTGGCGATATCGCAGGCCTTATTCGCGATAACACCGCCCTTGTCTGGTGTGAAAGTCCGGGGTCGCTGACCTTTGAAATGCAGGATATCCCGGCCATCGCCAAAGCTGCGCACGCGCGTGATGTTAAGGTCTTGCTTGATAACACCTGGGCTTCCCCGATCCTGTGCCGCCCGTTTGAACTGGGTGTTGATGTGTCTGTTCAGGCGGGCACCAAATACATTGTCGGCCATTCGGACGTCATGCTGGGCACCATCACCACCGCGACCGAGGCAGACCTGCTGACCATCAAGAAGCAGATCCTGATTTCGGGAGACGCGGTTGGTCCGGATGATTGCTACCTTGCCCAGCGCGGCCTGCGTACCCTTGCCGTGCGCCTTAAGCAACATCATGAAAGCGGACTTAAGGTCGCGAAATGGCTGCAAACCCGATCCGAAGTCAAACGCGTGCTGCATCCGAGCCTACCCGAAGATCCGGGGCATGCCATCTGGAAACGCGATTTCAGCGGCGCAAGCGGCCTGTTTTCCTTTGTTATGGAGCCGGTCGAGAAAGCCCAACTCGCCAATATGGTCGATCACATGGAACTGTTTGGCATGGGCTTTAGCTGGGGCGGCTTTGAAAGCCTGATCCTGCCATCCGACCCGACCAAAATCCGCACCGCCACCAATTGGGACGAAGACGGGCAACTGATCCGCCTTCATGTCGGCCTTGAAGATCCCGATGACCTGATCGCTGATCTTGAAGCCGGGTTTGGGCGCCTTAAAACGGCCTAAAAGCAACCTTCGGCAAAATGGAAAACGGCGCGGAATTTCCGCGCCGTTTTTTTTATGTTAGATCGGATCGAAACGAGCCATCTCAATACTATTTCCGCACCTGACTAAATTTTGGATCAACGCCAAAGGCAGACACATCTCATGTTATGGACTTTGATGCTCTAAATTGTTTCTTTGCCCGAAGACGCACAAATCCGAACCACCCCGTAGTCACCGCATAGGATGAGACAGTACCAATCGACAACAAACCAGGAATGGAAACAGGACCATCAGCAGCGAAAAGAAACAAAGTTACAATTATCAGGAAAACTCCACCCACCGTGTCTCTATAAGCCCGAGAAGGTCGTAACTCATCTCTCTTCGGTGGCAGATATCTCCACGCGTAACGATATCTTCCAGTTCGATAACCGTCGTAGCTACCCACCAACCAACTCAGCGCACCGAACCAATGCCCCAACGCCCCATCAACCATGAAGTAACCGAAATACCGCCAATCAACCAATGCAGCAAAACCGACTGGCACCACTGTCAGTAAACCAACACAAGGACTAGTAATCAGTTTTTGGAACCGTCTAAGGAGATCCGTAAAAAACTGAAGCACTCTGCCGGTCATTACGTTCTCCACGTGTTAACGCTCGACAAGTCTTTTCACCAAAGGTGAAAACCCAGCCGTCAAGACAAACAGAAACGCAGCCGAAATCACGATGCTCGGCCCGGCTGGCGTATCGACATGCCAGGACAGGGAAATCCCCGCCAGCACAGATGCCGCGCCAAACAGCCCGGCACCAATCGCCATTTGTTCAGGTGTCCGGGCAAAGAAGCGCGCACTGGCGGCCGGGACAATCAGAAGGGCTGTAATCAGCAAAACCCCGACAATCTTGATCGCCATGCCGATCACAAGCGCCATCAGCAGCATGAAAACAAGGCGCAACCGTTCGACCGGAATGCCTTCAGCAGCAGCAATTTCCGGGCTGACTGTCAGGGCAAGCAGTGGCCTCCACATCCAGGCCAGCACGCAAAAGGCAAAAGCCCCGCCGACAGCCAGAAGCAATATGTCCCCGGTATTGATCGCAAGAATGTCACCGAACAGATAGGCCATCAGATCAACCGCGACCCCTTGCACGAAGGCCAGCGCGACCATGCCCAGCGCAAGGGTTGAATGGGCAAGCATACCGAGCACCGTGTCACTTCCGATGCGTGCTTGGCGCTGCCCATAGGATAAAAGCAGCGCCGCAACAAGACAGGTCGCGATCATACCGATACGGATATCGACCCCGATCAACAGACCAAGAGCCACACCCAGCAATGCGGTATGGGCCAACATGTCGCCAAAGAACGCCATGCGCCGCCAGACAATAAAGGCCCCAAACGGCCCGCAGACAACGGCCAGCAAAACACCGCCCAAAATCGCACGGAACAGGAAATCGTCCATCATTGATTTGTTTCCGCCCCTTCTTTGACGGTCGTAACATGGTCATGCTCATGTGCATGATGGTGATGGTGATGGTCATGCGAATGATCGTGACCACATCCCGCCACAACATGACCCGACAGATCATGTTCATGATCATGTTCGTGGGTGTAGATGCCAATCGCATCCGCCTCGCGCACACCAAAAAGCGACCGGTATTCCGGATGCTGGCGCACGGTTTCGGGCTGTCCGTGGCAACAGACATGCCGATTGAAACACACCACCTGATTGGTCTTGGCCATCACAAGATGCAAATCATGCGAAATCATCAGAACGGCGCAATCAAGTTCGTGACGGATTTCATCGATCAGACGATAAAGCTCCGCCTGCCCCGAAACATCCACGCCCTGGGTGGGTTCATCAAGCACAAGCAAATGCGGACGCAACAAAAGGGTGCGCGCCAACATGACGCGCTGTGTCTCGCCACCTGAAAGCTGGCTCATCTGCGCATCAATTACATGCCCTGCCCCGACCTGCGCCAGAACGCCTTCGCAATCCGCACGGCTGACGGACCGCGTCAGGGTCAGGAATCGCTTTACGGTCATCGGCAAAACCTGATCAATGGCAAGCTTCTGGGGCACATAGCCGATCGTTAGTCCCTGCTTGCGCACGACTTCACCGCTGTCAGGCTTCTGCAACCCCAACAATGTTTTGACCAGTGTGGATTTGCCAGCCCCATTCGGCCCGATCAGGGTAATGATCTCGCCCGGATGAATGGCAAGCGACACCTGATCAAGAACCCGCTCATTGCCAAAGGAAAGAACAAGCTCACGGCCTTCAATGAGTGGCGCAGTCATGGCACAGCCCCTTGATCTCGACCGTGGTCGCCTGAATGGTAAAACCGACACTGCGGGCCGCCTTGCGCACCGCGTTGCTCATATCCTCGTTCACGGCCTCGGCCACGCGGCCACAATCAGTACAGATGAAATACTGCCCCAAATGTTCGCAATCAGGCCGGTCACAGCCGAAATAGGCGTTAAGCGACTCAATTCTGTGCACCAGACCAAGCTCGGTCAGGAATTCCAGCGCGCGATAAACCGTTGGCGGCTGCACCCGCTGCCCCTCGGCGGTCAGCGCATCAAGCAGTTCATAGGCCGTGACCGCCTTGTGCGATTGCCAGATAAGGGTAAAGACCTTGCGGCGCATGTCGGTAAAGCGCGCATTTTCGCTGTCACAGACTTTCTCTGCCTGCGCAAGTGCGCTATGCACACATCTGTCGTGATCATGGCCCTTTTTGGGGAAAAGATCGCTCATAGCTGAATATCTCGTATCGACGGCACTCTGATTTTGGCGGCTTTGGCCCAACCAATTTCAAAAAGCCGTGGCATCTGATGAAATGTTATAATATATCATTTTCTGACGTGCGAAACGTTAAAAGTCAACCACCATCGACCGGAGCTTCCCCATGACGGGCTCAAATGCACAGATTGCCGACAAACTGAAATTCAACGAAAACGGCCTGATTCCGGCAATCGCCCAGCAACATGACAGTGGCGAAGTCCTGATGATGGCGTGGATGAACCGCGATGCGGTGCTTGAAACGCTTGAAACCGGCCGCGTATGCTATTTCTCGCGCTCTCGCGGGAAACTCTGGCGCAAGGGTGAAAGCTCCGGCCAGGTGCAGAAACTTGTCGATTTCCGTTATGACTGTGACATGGACACCATTCTGGTCGAAGTCGATCAGATCGGGGTGGCGTGTCACACCGGACGACGCAACTGTTTCTATTTCGCCGCCCGCGATGGCAAGGAAGTCGAGATTTCCGAACCGGAAATCTCCGCCGAAGAGCTTTACGGCAAGAAATAGCCCCCGCCCCAAATCCCTCGCCCAGCGCAAAAGACCTGATTGATCATGGCCCTTTCCAACGAACAGTTTGACCGCATCGCCACTACCGTCATTACCGGCTTTCTGGGCAGTGGCAAGACCACGCTGCTTAATGCCCTGCTGACACAGGATGGCATGGATAAGACGGCGGTCCTGATCAACGAGTTCGGCGAAATCGGGCTGGATCATTTGCTGGTGCGTGAAGTTTCCGAAGATGTGGTTTTGCTCAATTCCGGCTGTATTTGCTGTTCGGTGCGCGGTGATCTGATTTCGGGTCTGCGTGATTTGTTTGTCAAACGCACGCGCGGTGAAATCCCGGAATTTGATCGGGTGATCATTGAAACCACCGGCCTTGCCGACCCGGCCCCGATCCTGCACACCCTGATGACCGACCCGCTTCTGACCACCAAGTTCCGCCTTGATAGCGTGGTGACCACGGTCGACGCGCTTCATGGTGCAGGCCAGCTTGATAACTACCCCGAAAGCGTCAAGCAGACCGCTGTTGCCGACCGCATCCTGATGACCAAGGCGGATCTGGCCGATGACGCGACGCGCAGCGCACTTGAAAGCCGCTTACGTGCGCTTAACCCGGCCGCCCCGATCTACCCGGTAATCAATGGCGATATTGCGGTTTCAAAACTGTTCAATGCCGGTCTGTATGATCCGGCGACCAAAAGCATGGATGTGCAGAAATGGCTGCGCGACGAAGCCTATGAGCATCATGGCGACGAGCATCATCATGATGCTCATGACCACGGACACGGACATGACCATGATCACGAACACCACCATGATCACAGCCACGACGTGAACCGTCATGACGACCACATCCGGTCATTTTGCATCACCTTTGATGAACCGATCCACTGGGATGCCTTTGTCACCTGGGCCGAAATCTTTACCCAGATGCGCGGCGAAAGCCTTTTGCGGGTTAAGGGCATCCTTAATCTGGTCGGCGAAGATGCGCCGGTGGCCATTCACGCTGTGCAGCATGTTTTCCATCCGCCGGCATCCCTGCCCGCATGGCCAAGCGATGATCATCGGTCCAAAATCGTCTTCATCACCAGGGATCTTGGCCCGCAGGTGATCCGTGAATCCCTTTATCATCTTAATGCCGCGGTTAGCGAAACCGCAGATGGCAGCACGCCGGAATAATAATCCACCGCGTTTGAGCCACATCAAGGATCGCCCCCGGTAGATGGGGCAATCTCTGCCTTGGCTTGATACAGCCTCACTCTAAGTCCTGAACTTCGGGCGACCCATTATACTCGGTCGCCCTTTTTCTTTGTCTGAACACCGCCATCGGCAATCGATAAACAGCACACCTTCCCCCATTGCACAGCGCCAGTCATCCTGATGTACAGGTTGCACAAAGCGACATGTGGACTAAATCAGGGTCAAATCGGGCAAACTGAAACCGGATCGTCATTTGCGCATGATACCGGAAAGCCCCACAATCAGAACAAACACAACAAGCAAAAGGCATAGGGGGTAAACCAGCATGATTTACCGAAACTGGCAGGGCATTGAAATCCCGGCCCTTGGCTTTGGCACCTACGAGCTCAATAACGACGAAGCCGCAGAGATGATCGCAGAGGCCGCAAAGATCGGCTATCGTCATTTCGATACGGCCCAGATGTATCACAACGAAGAAGGTGTCGGTCGCGGCCTTAAGGCATCCGGCCTTGCGCGCGACGACTATTTTGTTACCACCAAGATCTGGTATGACAAATTCCAAAGTGGTGATTTGCAGACGTCTGTGGTCGAAAGCGCGCGCAAGCTCGATCTGGACCATGTTGACCTGCTGCTTCTGCACTGGCCAAATGATGACGTGCCGCTCGAAGAAACCATGGCGGCCTTGAACGAGGTCAAAAACCTCGGCATGACGCGCCTGATCGGGATTTCAAACTTCCCGACCGCCCTGATTGATCAGGCCGTGTCGCTGACCGATGCGCCGCTTACAGTCAATCAGGTCGAATATCACCCCTATCTTGACCAGTCCAAGGTACTCGAAAGTGTTCGGGCACATGACATGCTGCTGACCGCCTATTGCCCGATTGCGCGCGGCACTGTCATGAAGGATGCAACGCTCAAGGCCATCGGCGAAAAATATGGCAAGTCGCCGGTGCAGGTGACCCTGCGCTGGTTGCTGCAACAAGACAGCGTCATGGCGATCCCGAAATCGGGCTCGCCCAAAAATGCCGCAGCCAATTTCGATATCTTTGATTTCGAGCTTTCGGAAAACGACATGGACGCAATCCATGATCTCGCCAATCCGAATGGTCGCCTGATTGATCCGTCCTTTGCCCCCAAATGGGATAAATCCGCCTGATCGCGGGCACCCCAACAGGCGCAAACACGCATGAATTTACCAAGACCGGCCCCTTTCGGGTCGGTCTTTTGCGTTTGAAGGTAAAGGCACACCAAAAACGCGCAATTTAAGCCCCCTTCTTGCGCACAGCTTGTTTCGCACCTGCGAAAAGCGTATTTTTATCAAGGAACAGGACCTGATCTGATCAACCAACTGGCAGCAATTCGCTTATGAGCACCAAAAACACAACCGATACTGCAACCACCACCAGCACACCGAAAAAGGACGATATCGCTCATCGCCCGTATGAAGATGTTCTGGCCCTGTTGCTGGGCACCATGGTGGTGTCACTTGGTGTGACGCTCTATAGCGAAAGCATCCTTGTCACCGGCAGCACCGCCGGCGCTGCCCTTCTGATCGAGCATGCCACCGGACTGTCGTTTGGCGTGATCTTCTTTCTGATCAACCTGCCCTTTTACTGGCTGGCCTTCAAACGCATGGGCAAGGCGTTCACCATCAAGACCTTCATCGCCGTTGGTCTGGTCTCGGCCTTCTCGAAACTGACCCCGATGCTGGTGGCGTTCGACACGCTCAACCCGATCTATGCCGCAGTTGCCGGGGGTGCGCTTATGGGCATTGGCTTGCTCATGCTGTTTCGCCATCGCGCGGGCCTTGGCGGAATTAATATCCTCGCCCTCTACCTTCAGGAAAACTTCAACATCCGCGCCGGTTACTTCCAGCTCGCCGTCGATATGGTGATCCTCGTCTGCGCCTTCCTGACCCTGCCCTTTGACAAAGTCCTGCTGTCAATCCTCGGTGCCGTCATCCTCAACCTGATCATTGCGCTCAATCACCGTCCGGGGCGGTATTTCTCTGCTAGATGATGTCCGCAATAAGAAGAGTTATATGCCGTTTAGTTGGCAGCACATAGCTTTTCGCAGGGCGATTAGTTAATTTTCCACCACTTACGTGGAGGTTAACCGTGTTTTACAAAGTACCATTCTTTTTTGCAGTTTTCTGCGCCTTAGCAATCTCATGGATTGGTATTAGTGGTCAGACATACATTCCCACTTGCACAAGCCACCTTTGCAACAGCATCAGATCACTTGAGTGGGAAACTCTTACCGCAGGCATTTTAGGCCTAGCTGGTGGTTTGGCTGTTCTCTGGGCAACACAGACACAAGTTGCTTCACAACGAAAAGCTGCAGTTGACCTTGAATTACTCGATATTGACTCGTTTACAAGGGAGCTGTCCGAACGGCTTGTAACACTAGTGCAAGTCACTAGGAAAGCTTCTGCAAATGTTAAGTTTGATGACTCCGAAAGTGCAGGAAAAGCAAACAGGGATATCGAGGAGGCTGCGAACAAGGTAGAAACCAGTTTACTTTACGAGATAGACAAGAATCATCGATTTCCGGCTTCCCTACGTCAAGCAGCTCGTAATGCTTACAACAACACAATTCTAGCCAAGAGTTATCGCTTTGGCGTTACAAGAGGCAGGATGGACTACACGATGGTAACGTCAACACAGCAAGGCTTGAATGATTGGGCGCAGAAGGCATTTGAGCCGCTGGAGAAACTAAAGTTTGAGCGGGACAAATACTCCGCTTTTCTAATGAAGCGCTAATACAGTTAACGCATAATGACTTCAAAAAGAAAAATGGCGATCCCTGCAGGACTCGAACCTGCAACCTACAGATTAGAAGTCTGTTGCTCTATCCAGTTGAGCTAAGGGACCGCTGGGTGGGGTGGTTTGCTTACCCCAGGGGCATGGCCTTGGACGCCTGCCCGACTGTCTTCACAGGATTTAACGTCCCCTGTCAGACGAAACGGGGCGGAAATCCGCCCCGAGAATTGGTCAGATGCCAGTGGCAACTTTCAGATCAGACAACGCGTTTGAACGCGAAGTTATCGGCATAGGTCTTGATCTGCATTTTGCGCGGTTTTGGCATTTCGATGTCCGCGGTCAGCTTGTGCTTGGCGGCAAAGGCCTGCGCTTCTTCGAGGGTTTCGAAATACATGCGGACCTGACCACGGGTATCAGTAGATCCGATCCAGCCCATCAGCTGATCGGCAACCTTTTTCGCACCCGGTTCAAATTCCATGACCCAGTGCTTGGTCGCAGCCTGACCGGACTGCATGGCGTTCTTGGCAGGTTTGTAAACACGGACCTTCATCGGGACCCTCGTCTTGACCTTCGGGATAAGATGATAATGGCAGTTAACGGGTCTCTCTAACCCCTGCTATCTCTTCATCTTTTACACCTTTTATCGTTACTTGGAAATCCCGTTGGGCATCCGAAAAACAATAAAAGGGGAAATGGTCGGGAAGGCGAGATTCGAACTCGCGACCCCCTGCTCCCAAAGCAGGTACGCTACCAGACTGCGCTACTCCCCGACGCGGATGTGGATTTAGCACCATCTTGCTGGGTGGGCAAGACCGCATTATACGTTTTTGTCGAAAAATTGACCCAAGCAGCAATTCAAAAACCAAAGGCCGCAGATATCATCTGCGGCCTTGCTATTGCTGATTGATCTTTAGCCATGTGGCGCATAAAGCCGCCTGCCCGGATTATCGCGGCAGGCCTTCGACCTTTTCGCCGACCTCGAACCCCATCCGGTCCGAAGACCCGCCATTCAGCTCGAGCACAAAGCGTACCGGCCTTGGCGACGGAATGATGGTTTCTGATTGTGGCACCGTGCGCTTTTCAATGCCGACAATCGTGCCATCGGCCTTGATGAACAGCATATCAAGCGAAATGAAGGTGTTTTTCATCCACATCGAAATGTCACGTGGACCGCCGAAATCAAACAGCATTCCGGCATCATCGGCCATTTCGGTGCGATACATCAGGCCGCGCGAGCGTTCTTCGGGTGTGATGGCCAGTTCGACATTGAAGACTTCGCCATCGACAAGAAGACGCGACCGTTCAAATCCGGTTGCCTTTGCATTCAGCCCCGCAACAACCGCTGCGCTGATAAAGCACACAACCAAAGTCATCTGAAAGAACGACTTCATACCCCATATCCTCTTAGTCTTTTGACGCGATCCCGGACCTCGTCCCGGATGGCGCCACCCCGCCATGGATCCGCAAGTGTTGTAAACAACTCACTTGCCGGCTGTCTGCCACGACTATGCGACCATTTTATGACACGCAGGATATTTTCCGCTGTGATGGGTAACACATCAGGTATTTCGATCCCGTTAATGGTTGCCCACACCCCGGACCAACAGCGCGCAACGCCATATGGACTATATCCTCCGCCTCCCAGAACAAGACTTCGGGGCGCCAATCGGGTCATCATCCCCACGACTTCCCAGATCGACTGGTTGCCCAAAAGCTGTCTGGACAGTGGATCTTCAGCTAGAGTATCACATCCACATTGCAAAACAATAGCTTGGGGCGCAAAACTTAATCCAAGAGGAATCAAATATTCAAACAGGACATAGCGCATCTCGTCATCATGCATGCCGCCGGGCACCGGCAAATTACGCGCCATACCACCCGCAATATCATCAATCGCGCCGGTTTTCGGCCACAGATCTTCCTGATGCATTGAGACGGTCAAAACCCGCTCATCCTCGGCAAAGGCATACTGCACGCCGTCCCCGTGGTGGGCATCAATATCAACATATAAAACCCGATCCAGCCCGGAATCGAGCAAGGCATAAATGCCCAGCACCGGGTCATTGAAGTAACAAAAACCCGATGCCCGGTCTTTGAGCCCATGATGAGTCCCTCCTGCCGGATGATGAATGATGCCACCATCCTTGATCAGATTGGCTGCCATCACCGATGATCCGGCAGCCGTCGCCGGACGCCGGAAAATTTCCGGATAGATCGGATTGCCATTCTTGCCCAGACCAAACCGTTCCATCATCTCAAGCGGCAAGGATTGATCGCGCTCGGCCTGCATGACGGCTGCGATATAATCCGGGTCATGAAAGCGCGCGAGTTGGTCGGGCGTTGCCACCGGCCCGGTCAAATAGGTGGCCTCATCCACCCAGCCCAGCGCATGCACCATATCGACCACCAGCGACACACGCGGGATCGCCAATGGATGCTTCGGCCCATAGCTTGATCCACGATAAATCTCGGCCGCGATCATGCGCGGGGCGGGATCGGCAATACGATGGTCAGGTATTTCGTCAGAAAGGATCACAATGGCACGCAGGACGGATTGGGTTGCGGTGCCAAAAGCATTGACCGTTTCACGATGCTCTTTCAAGTTCTGTTTTGTGCAATTCCAGGCGCGGCACCTATTAATTTGGTTTGAATGGTTCACCGGATTTCATCGACATAACCGGCTTCAAGGCGATTGACGGACACTGTGACTTCCCGCAAGCTTTGACCATCGCCAAAACCTTGCTGTCGCCAACCTGAAAGGCTGTGCCGTGCCATCGCCCCGCCGCATTCGTTACCGCCACCTTGTCAGGGTGGCGTTTATTCTGTTGGTGCTGCTTGTTGCTGTTCCCGGAAGTCTCGCACTTATCGGATTGTCGGACTTTGATATCAGCGACCGCCCGACTGAACAGATCAGCTTTGCACACGATGGTGCTGTTCTGTCTGGTAGCCTGATATTGCCTGATGCGCAGCACACAGGCCCGATTGCCCTTCTGGTTCACGGCGATGGTTCGCAGGACCGCTTTGCGGACGATGGCTATTTACCCCTGATCAATGCCCTGCTTGATCGCGGGATCGGAGTTTATAGCTGGGACAAGGCCGGGGTCGGCGAAAGCACGGGAAACTGGCTTTCGCAATCCATGAATGACCGCGCGAAAGAGGCCGTTGCGGCATATAAGGCAATCAAAACCGCCCATCCCGACAGCGGGCAAAAAATCGGCTTTATCGGCTTTTCTCAGGCGGGCTGGGTGATCCCCAAAGCATCGCGAATGATCCCGGACCATGCCTTTAATGTCATCATTGGCGGGGCCGTGAACTGGCAAAACCAGGGCGATTTTTATACACGCCAACGCCTGTTGGCCGATGGTGCAACACAAGCAGAGATTAATGATCAAATCGAACGCAACCGCGTCCGTGACGCCGTGATCTTTGCTCCTGAGGCAACGTATGAAACCTACCTTGCAAATATCGATGATCAGCATCCGATGACATCCGGCAGGTTCGAGTTTGTCAAACGCAACATCACATCTGACGCAACGGCGGACCTTGGATTGCTTGAAACACCGATGCTTGCCATGTGGGGGCGCGATGATCTGAATGTGGATGCGAAAACCGATGCTGCGATCTATCGCAATATTCTGATCGGCCGACATCCTGCAAATGAGGTAATTGTCATCCCCGATGCCACGCACGGGTTGCTCAGAAGCAATCTGTTTAACTATCAGCTAAGCAGTGAAATGCCGACTTCCCGGCAGATGCTGTATGTTGCCCTTGGGCGGCATGCCTATGTGCCCGGCACGTTCGACAAGATTGCTGACTGGATCAAACAGGTTGTTGCGCGCACTTAGTTCAAAGCGCGCAGGTCAAGATGCATGGTCGTTGAAGCTTCGAACCCGAACAGATGGCGCAAGGGGCCGATGTCACTGGTTTCAATCGCGCGATAGCCGCAACGTTCATAAAGGGCGCGAGCACGCGGATTGATATCGATAACATCAAGACGAACTGTACCAAGCCCCTGATCGCGCGCCGTACGCGCCACCGCATCCAGAAGCGCGGTACCGACACCCTGCCCGCGCGCCTCTGGAGCAACGAAGATACCATCCATCAACAAAACGTCATCGACAAGGGCGCGCTCAAGCAATTGCAGCAATATGCCACGCCATAGCCCACCCCACGATCCATAAATGGCGCAAAGGTCTTCAAGCGTTCCGCCGACAAAGGCACCTTGTGGTGTCTTGAACCCGGCAACACCCAGCAACCTGCCATCACTGTCTATGGCGCAGATCGCGTGATCGGACCTGATGACACGCCGGACAAATGCCAGTGCCTTGTCTTCCGGGGCCATAAGTTTTGAAAGCTTCTGCCGGAAGGCCTCCCAGAACAAAGCACAGGCCTGTTCCTTGTGCTGCTCTGCCAACCCCGACTGGATGATAAATCCCTGATGATCCATATCTTTTATCCCGACACACTGGCACGTGGGCGAATGATCTTGCCACTTTTGCGCTGTTCAAACAAATGGGCGATCCAGCCTGCCATTCGTTGGCCCGAACAGCACACATGTTAAGCTTTGATCAGGATCAAGTCCAAGAACTGTTACAAAACTTGACGGCAGCGATTTGTCTGCGCATAGTCGCGTCATCTCCGGGGGGGCCGATCGTAAATCGGCTGAGAGGTTCGGTGTTGCCGAACGACCCTTTGAACCTGAACCGGTTAAGACCGGCGTAGGAAGGATCGTATGCGCAATACAGCACAAGCGCCCCAGACAGCGCAAAATCTCACCAAATTTGATGTCGCCCTGCGTGGCGGAAGCGTTGCCTTTAACGGCACGGACATCTTCCATGACCTTGACCTGACATTGCGCGCAGGCAGCTTTACCTGTTTGCTGGGGCCAAGTGGTGTCGGGAAAAGCACGCTTCTGCGTTATTTTGCCGGGCTGGTCGAAGGTGATGTTAGCGGTACCATCACGTGTTCCGACAACACCCCGCTTGCCGGGCGTGTCGCCTATATGGCGCAGCAGGACCTGCTTTTGCCATGGCGCAGCGTTCTTGAAAATGTGGTCCTGGGCGCTATTTTGCGCGGCGAGAAGCCAGAACATGAGAAAGCCTCACAATTGATTGCCGAGGTCGGCCTGGCTGAGGCTGCCCATCTTCGCCCGGCTGAGCTATCGGGCGGCATGAAACAGCGCGCTGCCCTTGCCCGCACCCTGATGGAAGACCGTCCGGTTGTGTTAATGGACGAACCGTTTTCCGCGCTTGATCCGCTCAATCGTCTGCGCCTGCAGGAACTGGCCGCACAGGTTCTGCGCGGCAAAACGGTGTTGCTTGTGACCCACGATCCGCTTGAAGCGCTGCGTCTGGGCGATCATGTCCATGTTCTGTCTGGCAACCCGGCACGGTTGCAGGATGCCATCACGCCCAAGGGCCAAAGCCCGCGCGACATCGCCGATCCGGGAATTCTGGCACAACAGGCCGAACTCCTTGGCCAGCTTGGCGCTGATCTGTCGGGGGGTGCGGCATGAGCAAGCAAAACAATCCTCATACAAATAGAAAAGCACTGTCGGAGCGCCGCTGGCTGGTCCTGGCCCGGCCGCTGATCATTATCGTTGCCCTGATCATCACCTGGCAGATGCTGGTGATTGTGACCGGTGCGCCGAAATACATGCTGCCGACGCCTGCCGATGTCTGGACCACGTTGATCGCGCGCCATGATGTGCTGTTCGATCATGCGCAATATACCATTGCTGAAACCGTGATCGGTCTGTTTGCCGGCGCAGCCCTTGGCACGCTGGCCGCCATTCCGATGGCGTTGTTTTCGCCAGTACGTTTCTGGTTGATGCCGATCCTTCTGGTATCGCAGGCCATCCCGTTCTTTGCCCTGGCACCGCTTCTGGTGTTGTGGCTGGGCTTTGGTCTGGCGTCCAAAATCGCCATGGCCGCATTGATCATTTTCTTCCCGGTTACCGTCGCCTTCTTTGATGGCCTGTCACGCACCGAAACCGGTTGGCTTGATCTGGCACGTACCATGGGGGCCAGTCGTTGGCGGCTTTTGACCCATATCCGGTTGCCCGCCGCCCTGCCCGCCTTTGCATCGGGGTTCCGCGTTGCCACCGCAGTTGCCCCGATCGGGGCGGTGATTGGCGAATGGGTCGGGTCCAGTCACGGGCTGGGTTATCTGATGCTGCATGCCAATGCGCGGGTTCAGATCGATATGGTTTTTGCCTGCCTTCTGATCCTGTGTGCGTTTTCGATCACGCAATATTTCATTGTTGATCGCGTCCTGCGCGCAGCCCTGCCATGGCAACCCGACAGTCTGAAACCTGCACGATAAAACGATTACCGCCACTTGATGGGCGGCAAAAACATTCATCATACAATTAACGCACGGCGCACAAATACGGAGGTTCTTCAATGTCTCGCCTGAAATCCATGATTACCGCAGCCACCCTTGGTGCTGCTCTTCTGGGTACATCCAGCACGGCCTTTGCGGCGGACAAGCTGGTCATTCTTCTTGATTGGTTTGTGAACCCCGATCACGCACCGCTGATCGTTGCCAAGGAAAAGGGCTTCTTTGCCAATCATGATCTGGAGGTCGAACTGATCGAACCATCCGATCCGTCCGCCCCGCCGCGTCTTGTTGCCGCCGGTCAGGGGGATGTCGCGGTGAACTATCAGCCGCAGCTGCATGTTCAGGCCGCCCAAGGTCTGCCGTTGACGCGTATCGGCACCCTTGTCGCCACCCCGCTTAACAGCCTGATTGTCCTTAAAGACGGTCCGATCAAGGAAATCGCCGATCTCAAGGGCAAGAAAATCGGCTATTCTCTGGCGGGATTTGAGGATGCGCTTCTTGGCACCATGCTGGGTAACCATGGTGTTTCTATGGATGATGTTGAGCTGATCAATGTGAACTTCTCACTTTCACCGTCGCTTTATTCCGGTCAGGTCGATGCGATCATTGGCGGCTATCGCAATTTCGAGCTCAACCAGATGGAAATCGAAGGCAAGCCGGGCAAGGCATTTTATGTCGAGGAAGAAGGCGTTCCGCCCTATGACGAACTCATCCTGACCGTGCGCAACGACAAGGTCGATGACCCGCGTTATGCCCGCATGCTGGCTGCCCTAGAAGAAGGTGTTCAGTACCTGATCAACCATCCCGATGACAGCTGGCAGGCCTTTATTTCCGCCTACCCGAACCTTGATGATGAACTCAACATCAAGGCATGGGCCGATACCCTGCCGCGCTTTGCACTGCGTCCGGCAGCCCTTGATAAGTCCCGCTATGCCCGCTTTGCCGATTACATGGTCAAACAGGGCCTGATCGAAGAAAGCCCGGCACTTGAGACCTATGCGACCGTAATCGAATAAAATTCAGTCCCCCTGCTTTCGCAACCTGTGTCCCAGTCGTTGCGAAGGCATTGGTCTGCCCCCCGCATGGGCAGACCACCAAGAAAGGCCGGAATGTGCCCCGCATTCCGGCCTTTCCCTTGCGCCGGTTGAATTGCCCGTTACCTTATAATGGGTCATCTCAAGACAATCAGGGCGGTTACGCCAAAACCGGAGCAGGACATTAAAGTGCAGCAAAAAGCAAAACCCGCCCATCATACCGATACCGGCTTTGAAAACCGTCACCCCCTGCCCGATCCGGTCAAACGGTCATTTTGGCGTTTTTTGCGCAGGCGCTATTTTGGCGATGACGATTGGCCCAAGGCCAAACATCAGTTCGGCAAAATCCCGACCGAAACACCCGACCATGACGCCATCCACAATCCGGATCCGAGCCGCCTTCAGGTCACCTGGGTCGGCCATGCCACGGTCCTGGTACAATATGGCGGGCTGAACATCCTGACAGATCCGGTCTTTTCCGAACGTGCATCGCCCTTCAAGCGCCTTGGGCCGAAACGCTATACACAACCGGGTCTTGCCATTGAACAGTTACCCAAGCTTGATCTGGTGTTGCTGTCACATAACCACTATGACCATTTCGATCTTGCCAGCCTGACGCAGCTTGGCAACGCGCCGCGCTATGTCTTGCCGCTAAAAAACGGTCCGCTTCTGGAAAAGGCCGGCATTCGCGCGGATCGCTATGTCGAGCTTGATTGGGATGAAAGCCATCATCACGATGATCTGAAAATCACCCATGTACCATCAAACCACTGGTCAAGCCGCACTACCAAGGACCGCAAGGAAATGCTGTGGGGCGGTTATGTTCTTGAATTCGCTGACGGCTACCGGTTCTATTTTGTTGGCGACACCGGCTGGAACGAAGCCCTGTTTACCGAAATGGGCGCAATCCATGGCGGGATTGATTTCGGCTTGATCCCCATCGGGGCCTATGACCCGCGCGACTTCATGCGCAATTCGCACTGCAATCCCGAAGAAGCCATTCAGATCATGCAGAAAATGGGCGTCAAACAGGCACTTGCCATTCACTGGGGCACTTTCGTGCTGACGGCTGAACCGGTGGACGAGCCGCCCATACGATTGGCATCCGCACGCAAAGACAACGGCATTGCAGATGGCGATTTCATTGCCCCGCCAATCGGCGCCACCCGTTTCTTTGATGGCAAAGCCGCGGCCGCATCGACAACCGCGCAAAAGGTCGAGCATACGGCGTCTGGCTCATAGCTGCCCATTCAAGTTCGGTTTGGCGATTTTTCAAGCTGCGTGCTAAGCATCAATGATTGCGTCACAAAACCGTAACATTGATTGCCCCACAATGAGTCTGACTGTCTTTCTTGCCGTAATGGGTGCTGCCCTGATGCATGCCGTGTGGAATGCACTGGTCAAGGGTGGCTCGGACAAACTGATGAACATGACGGCAATCGTGCTGGGTCATACGCCGATTGTTTTGATCCTGTTGCCGTTTGTCGAACTTCCTGCCCGCGAAAGCTGGCCGTATTTGCTCGGCTCCATCGGGCTTCATATTGGCTATCAGCTGTTTTTGATCCTGGCGTATCGTTTGGGCGATCTTAGCCAGGTTTATCCGATTGCGCGCGGATCTTCGCCTTTGATTGTCGCGGCTGTTTCGGTCCTGATCATGGGGGTTACCCTGCATGTCAGTGAATGGCTTGCGATTGTTGTCATCGGGGTTGGCATCATCAGCATGTGCATCACCCGTCAGGCCGATGGCCTGCGCAACCGCAACGCTGCCCTTGCTGCCATTATTACCGGTTGTTTCATCAGCAGCTATTCACTGGTCGATGGCACAGGTGCAAGGCTGGCAGGAACCGCTCTTGGCTATTACAGCTATCAGACCATCGGCAACATCGTCATCTTTGCTGTAATCGTGACCTTTATGCGACCTCGCATGCTGGTCGATATTGCGCAAAGGGGCAAAAAGGTCTTTGTCGTTGGCGGCACCGCGTCCTTTGCCGCCTATGCCACGGTCATGTGGGCCTTTACACAGGCCCCGATCCCGCTTGTCGTCGCCTTGCGTGAAACGGGCATTGTCTTTGCCCTTTTGATCGGCGTGTTCTTCATGGGCGAGAAGCTTAATCTTGTGAAGCTGTCCTCGACCATGATGACACTGGGCGGGGCGATTATCCTGCGACTGGCGCGCAGCCTTTAACCGCCCCTGCCCGATTTCAGTTTCAGGACGCGCGATCAGACCCGTGTCCGCGGAACACGGCGGGTGCCATCCTCGAACCGGTTAAGCTCCATACCCTCTAGCGTGATGGATGGTTCGCCGGTGGTGATCCAGTCTGCCAGTACCTTGCCAACGACGGGCCCCATGGCAAATCCATGGCCAGAAAAACCCGACGCGACAAAGAAATGCTTGGGATTGTCGAACTGATCAATCACCGGCACCGCATCCGGGGTGACATCAATATCGCCCGCCCATGTGTCGGCAATGCCCACTTTCTTTATCTGCGGCAGGATCTTTTGCAGATTGCGCATGGCGTTTTTAACCCGCACCTCATAGGGTTCCGCCTGATTGGTGCGCCGCCCGATCATCGGTTGTTTTGAGGCATCCGACCCAGGAACACGATCGACCAGATCATCAAAGAACCGCTTGTTGAAGTGGAACTTGAAGGTCGCCCAGTTATCAAACAGACCCGGCATGAAGTCGCGGGCGAATTTCAACCGGCCCATGGTCAGATCAATGTCGGTCATGAATTCATCGGCGATGTTCATCGATCCATCTGCCCGCTGACGAAACGCCAGACCTGCGGCCAAGGTCCCGGCGGCTGAGATTTCCGGCACCGGGGTGGTGCGAATAACCGTCCCGCGCGTGGTTTGTTGCGGCAGGCGTCTGCCGAACTTGGCAACGAATTTATGCGTCGCAGCCCCGGCGGCACAAATGACGTATTTGCATTTGACCTCACCCTTCTCAGACACGACAGAACTGATCGCGCCAGCCTCGGTCTCGATCGACAGTGCGCCGCAGCCCTCGGCAATCACAGCACCCATTTCACTTGCACGTTTGGCAATGGCGGGTGCGGCCTTTTTCGGTTCGGCCTGTCCATCGGACGGGGTGTAAATACCACCGACACCCGGCGTTGTGATGCCGGGAATCATTTTCGCGACACCCTTGGGGTCAAGGACCCGGGTTTCGATGCCAAAATGTTTGGTGTCGTCGATCCAGCCTTCGAACTGCGACATTTCCTTGTCATCACGGGCGACAAACAGAACCCCGCCCTGACGCCATTCCAGATCGGCATTCAGTTCTTTTTCAAGACCTTGCCAGATCTTGTTGCATTCAATCATCAATGGCAGTTCAACCGGGTCACGCCCCTGTTGGCGGACAAAGCCCCAGGCACGACCGGACTGGTGTGACGCGATGGTATCCTTTTCCAGAAGCACGACTTTCATGCCGGCCTTGGTCAGGTAATAGGCGCAAGATGACCCGTGAATGCCGCCGCCGATGACAACGACGTCGCATTCCTTGGGCAGGGTGATTTTCGGATAATTCGTCATGTGGGGACCTAAAGATGAATATTGGTGGCAATTCAATTTGGTGTGTGGCGGGAACCACGTTATGTTGCGCGCCAACAAATCTCAACCAAATCAGGTGCCACCATGTCTGATCATGCAAAAAAACAGTCCCCCGCCACCATCAGTGCACAGGCGCTTGGCTGGGTCGATGAAGCCACCAAGTCCGTCACACCGCCGCTTTATCCTTCAACCACGTTCGAACGTAATACGGATCTGAGCTATCATGACGGACGCTGCTATACGCGCGCAGACAACCCGACCTATGATCAGGCCTGTGCGGTCCTGAATGAACTTGAAGGCGGTTCCGAAACCCGCCTGTTTGCATCGGGCATGGCCGCAGCGGTTGCTGTTTTGCATGCGCTTAACCCGGGCGATCATGTTGTCGCGCCCAAGGTAATGTATTGGGCGCTTCGCGCCTTCATGCTCGATAGTGGCGTACGTGCAGGCCTCAGTTTTGATTTCGTCGATAACGCCGACATCGCTGACTGGGACAAGCACATTGTTGCCGGTAAAACCAAGCTGGTCTGGCTTGAAACCCCGGCCAACCCGGATTGGCAGATCACTGATATTGCCGCCGTTGCCAAGCTGGCCCATGCCGCAGGCGCAGTTGTTGCCGTTGACAATACTGTTGCCACCCCGCTTCTGACGCGCCCGATTGAATTTGGCGCCGATATCGTTATGCACTCGGCGACAAAATATCTGAATGGCCACAGTGACGTACTTGCGGGATCGCTGACCACGGCCTCGGACAGCGAATTCTGGCAGCGTGTTTGTAAACAACATGCATCCGGTGGTTCGGTTCTGGGCGTGTTTGAAACGTGGCTGTTGCTGCGTGGCATGCGCACACTTTCCATCCGCGTCGAACGCGCCAGTGCCAATGCCATGGCGATTGCCCAGCATTTCGAAAACCACCCGGAAATCGAAGAGGTCCAGTACCCTGGCCTTGAAAGCCATCTTGGTCACGACATCGCCAAAAAGCAGATGCAAGGTGGCTTTGGCGGCATGCTGTCACTGCGCGTCAAGGGCGGTGAAAAGCGTGCGGTTGAATTCCACAACCAATGCAAGCTGTTTAAACGCGCCACATCGCTTGGCGGGGTTGAAAGCCTGATCGAACACCGCTCTTCGGTCGAAGGACCGACCAGTCCCGTCCCGGCAGACCTTTTGCGCTTGTCGGTGGGGATTGAAGATTGCGACGATCTTGTTAACGACCTTGAAACGGCGCTGCGCTTAAGCAAATAGGCAGCACAGATTTTCAATCTGGAAATAAACAAGCAATGCCCAAGTCGGTGCCAGGACATAACAAACGCAAGACACATGCACGCAGCTTTACGCGTGCGGCTTCTGCGCTGGTTTTGGCATCGACTGTTATCGCCGCCATCATGACCAAACAGTCTTCAGCGCATGAAACTGAAAATGCCAATGGTGGACTTACCGATGTCAATGCCCTGCCCCCGGCTCCGGGGCTGATTTTTGACGTGCAGGCGGGCGAATACATCCTGTTTGATGCGTTGGTCGACCGCCTTGCCGAGCGCAAATACGTTCTGATCGGCGAAAAGCACGACAATCCCATCCACCACCATCATCAGGCCCAACTGGTCGATGCGCTGAGCAAAGCAGACAAACGCGAACGTGCCATTGTCTGGGAAATGTTTACCCGCGACCAGCAAACATCCCTTGACCACAATTGGCAGGATTTACCGATTTCGGAACTGGGTCCGGCCATGGCGTGGGAAGACAGGGGCTGGCCGTCATGGCATGATTATGCGCCGATTGCGCAGGCCGCACGCGACAATGGTTTGATGATGGTGGCTGGCAACCTGCCCGACGCCATCCTGCGCCCGATGATCACCAAGGGGAATTCCGCCATACCAGATGAACTGGCGACCCAGCTTGATCTTCCCGCCATCCCGGCCGGGGTTCTGGAACGGTTTAACGTCGAAATTGCCGAAGGGCATTGCAATATGCTGCCCGAGAGTATGCTGGGCGGCTTTTCCGCCGTGCAGTTTGCCCGTGACGCATCACTTGCGCAGGCCATGAGCAAGACGGCAAAAATTGACGGTATTGATGGGGCATTCCTGATTGCCGGGGCAATGCATGTCCGTCAGACCATCGCCGTCCCGTGGCATCTGCGCCGCTATGAACCAGAGCTGCCGGAGGCCGAGATTGCTGTGGTCAGCCTGATCGAGGCGGATGATCCGGGCCCGGAACCATCAGAGATCGAAGATTACGCCATGCGGTTCGGTGCGCCGGACGATATCGATTTCATGTGGTTTACCACTGATATCGAACGCGGTGATCCCTGCGATCAGATGCGCTCTGAGCAATAACCTCAACCTTGGGTCTTTACCAAACCCTATTTGATCTTGCGCGGCAGCCAGTCTGTTGTCGCAACCGGCTTGCCCTTGTGTGATCGCATGACACGCGGGCGCACGACTTCCTTTGCCTCAGGCGTGGTCGCGCTTTTGCGGACCGAGGCATAGAATTCGACCAGTTCCGTGAATGGGATGATCGTCCCCACCCCTTCCTTATAGGCCTTGGTAAAGGGCGGGTGATTGCGCACGGTCATGCTGAGATGTTCGACCGTGTGGTGACCGAACTGCGACCAGATGCTTTCAAGGAAGTGAACCGTTTTCGGATCAACCGGTTTCAGGCGTACATCCGGTCGGGATTCTTCCATCACCGCATAAAGGTTCGGCTCAATCGGTCCGAATTCCTCTGCGACAAAGATGGCGGGCATCAACATGTTGCCGTGATAGTTTGCGCCATAATACGCCTGCGCCAGATACAGCAGACGATGCAGTTTTTGCGGCTGCAGGTATTCGTTGTCATTGAGTGCGAGGTCAATGAACCTGAATGCAGCTTCAAATACCGTATTAAGAACCGGCTTGTTCTTCATGCTGGGCCCGATGGTCGTGCAAAATGATCATATCGTTTGTTTGGGGATCATAAAGTCTATGGCGGGCACCAACAAGCACCACCGGCAGGTTTTTCAATTTTCGGGAATATACCGCATCTGATCAGGTTTTGGTCGCGTATGCCTGCTGCCCACGAGGGCCGCGAACAGCCCCCTAGACCGTCGCATCCAGATGCGTACCGCGCACACCAACCCCGTGCGTCACGGCATTGACCACCTGATAAAAGGACGTTCCGCTGTTGACCGAAAGATCAAACGGGATCGACGGATCAAGCAAGCTTGCGAAATCAATTTCGCTTTCCAAATCGACCGCGCCTTCGCGATCACTGGCACGGCGAGCAGCTGACAGGTTGCGCTGCTCGGTGCGCTGATCACTTTTTTCGCCACTATTGCCCTGTCCTGACTGGCGTTTGTCTTTGCCATCGACATAGGCATTGAACAATATGCCGTCGTCATCAGGGTCATAGGTATAGTTCTGAGAGGACGCCTCAACCTGGCTATCACGATCCACTGTTGCCAGTCCGCGCGCACCAGCAGGCGCAAGTCGGCCATATTGGCCAACCTGTGAAACTGTCTGTGCGTTATGGACCGGTGCGATCATTTTCCTCTGCCCTAGCGTAAAGCGGACTGTCGCGCAAACCTAATTCAACTCATGCATTATACATGAATATATAGTGATACGGCAGGAAATTCGCAATTCCTGCCGTTCACCTCAGTTTCCAAGCGTCTTAATCGCCTTCGAATTCGACCAAGTGGAACTCTTCAACACCGCGATCACGGATTTTCTGCGCGCCGCCAAGGTCTGGCAAATCAATGATAAAGGCGCAGCCTGCGACCTCTGCGCCAATCTTTTCAACCAGATCAATCGCGGCCAGTGCCGTACCGCCCGTCGCAATCAGGTCATCCATGATCAAAACGCGACTACCGGGTTTAACCGCATCCTTGTGGATCTCGATCACGTCGGAACCGTATTCAAGTTCATATTCGACACCGACTGTCTCGGCGGGAAGCTTGCCCTGTTTACGGATGGTGACAAACCCGACACCCAGGGCAACAGCAACCGCCGGGCCGATGACAAAACCACGGGCTTCGATACCCGCGATCATGTCGATCTTCTTGTCCTGAAATTCGGCGGCAAAACTGTCGATCACTTCGCTCAGACCATAGGGGTCCTCAAACAGCGTCGTGATATCCCGAAACATAATGCCCTTTTTCGGGTAATCGGGAATGGTACGGATCAACGACTTGATCGACATGGGGTACTCCGGCCAGATATCAGGAAATGATCAAATGCAGATCACCAGCCATGAAAATCACAGCCAGATCACATACGGCGACCCTGAGGGTCTGAAACAGACCCTAGATGCCTGAAACCGACCGGATTGGCAAGGCACATCCGGTGGAGCGTGCCTTGACGCAGCGGTTTGTCGGAATGGAAACCTGATCCTCAGGCCGCATGTGGCACTGAGGTGCCCGGTGCTGTGCGCGTAGCGGGCGTTGCGGCCGCAACGAAGTCGTTGGCTAGCTTCTTGCTGATTTCCGCGCGGGTGCCCCGTGGCAAGCCGGTTTGGGCGGCCTGGCGGTTGCCCCACACTGCCCGATAAAGGCGATAGTCATGATCATTGATCTGACCGAATACTTTTTCGACTTCCATCAGAGTCTGGACGTAACTCTTTTTCATGTCAGCCATCCTGTTGCTCGTTGGGGTTTCAACGGTTTTGCCCGTCGAAATTCGGCGCACCTTTTTGGTGATGCGTCATTTACAGCAGCCATATAGTCCGATCTTCATGGCCTCTCAACTGCAGCACGGTGACAAGATCGGGAAGAATTTGTGACAGCACGCCCAATTCTTCCAAACGCCTCGCAAAAGACTTCGCTGATATTAGAAGATTTGTGCCAGTTTGCCCGATGATGGACACATTAAAACGGCCTGTCTTCAAAACCGAAGACAGGCCGCAAAAATTTTCAGATTGGCGCGGACGCGACCGCTCAAAACCTAGTTAAGCTTTCTGGCCGTTTCTGCCTGTTTGGCTTCTTCATCAATCTGCTTTTGCAGGGCATCACCATACTCGCCATAGATCCGTCCTTCCAAGGACAGCTCCAGAAAGCGGATATAGTCGTTCTGATCAGTGATCTTGGCACGTGCCACTTCGATCACGTCAAACGGGCTTGCCGCATCAAGATCATATTTCCGGATCAGCACCAGCATTTCTGCGGTGATCTGATCAAGCTTCTTGCGGGTGTCGCTGTAGGAAAGCGTCATCGGACAATCCTGTAAATCAGATGTGTTTTCTGGCCTGCTTATGCCTGCTTGACGCATGGCTGGCAAGCCCCGCGCCAATCAAAGCATCCCTGCGCGTATTGCGAACTGTATAGATTCAATTCAAACCACTTGAGGCAAATCAAAGCACTTTGCGCGCGAACATGCATGTTTCATCCACCCATAATCTGGATCGTTGAACCCTGTTTTATCGGGTTCCTTGAAGTCTTCGTCACCGGGGAATAACCATGTCAATTCTGTCCGCTTTCAACGCCATGAGCATCCGAAAACGCTTTATGTGGGCGTCTGCATTTGGCGTCTCGACCACGGTGATCATTGCGCTTTTGATGATGACAATCGTCGAGGAAAAAGCGATGGACCAGAAGCTTCATCAACTCAGCGAAAACGAACTGACATCCCTGCATGCGCTCATTGTCAATGTCATGGCTGCGCGCCCGGAAGATGTTGATGACATCGGCATCCAGGTTTTCAACAACTGGTTTGACAGCCGCAATGGTGATTATCCGGGCGAACTTTGGTCTGCATGGGGGCCAACGACACTTTCCTATATGGAAGAATTTGGTGACAAGCCGCTTAAAACCCCGCGCGACGAGATTGATATCGAAGCCATCGAAACCGGCCAGATGATCGGACGCTACACCGATAATGGCACCTATCGCCTTTCAATGCCGATTGTACTTGGTGAAACCAGTGGCGCGGATCGCGAAGTATGTTTCAGTTGCCATGGTGCGATGGAAGCCGATACCGGTGACGTGATCGCTGTTCTGTCATCAAGCCTGTCGGTCGCGCCGGAACAGGAAAAGACCAACCGCATTCTGATCGGCATTATTCTGGGCGGCCTGGCCATTGCAGTTGCCACCATTCTTGGCATGCGAATTTTGCTGTCGCGCATTGTCACAGGCCCGCTTTCCGACCTTGGCCACGACATGAATGCGCTTGCCGAAGGCAATACCAACTTTGAAATCAACACCCTGTCGCGCCGCGACGAGATCGGTGAAATGGCAAAATCGGTGGACGTTTTCCGCACCAACGCCATTGCCAAAAAGCAAATGGAAGCCGAACAGGAAGTTGAATCCCGACGCCGGGAAGAGCGCATGCAAAGCCTTGAACGCCATATTGGCAGCTTTGAAGGGGTGATCGCGCAGATTGTCGGTGCGGTTTCGACATCGGCCGAACGGATGCAAACCACCGCACGCGGGCTCGTTGAGTCCGCAGACCGCGCAAGCAAAAGCGCAACCACAGTTGCTGCCGCCTCCGAAGAAGCCACTGTCAATGTACGTACCGTAGCAGACGCCGCCGACCACCTGTCCGAATCCATTTCCCAGATTGGCGAACAGGCCCAGCAATCCACCCAGATTGCCGCCGAAGCATCCCGCGAAGCTGCACAATCCTCTGACACCGTGCAGGGCCTTTCCGAAGTCGCCAACCGAATTGGTGAAATCGTTGAATTGATCAGCGACATTGCCGGTCAAACCAACCTTCTCGCACTCAACGCGACGATTGAGGCGGCCCGCGCAGGTGAAGCCGGCAAAGGATTTGCCGTCGTCGCGGCCGAAGTCAAAAACCTGGCCAACCAGACGGCGCGCGCGACCAACGAAATCGCCGAACAAATCACGGCAATTCAGGAAGAAACCGGTAAAACGGTCAACTCCATTGGCGACATCTCGGATGTGATCAGCCGCATTACCGAAATGGTCAACACCATCTCGGCCGCTGTCGGAGAACAGTCCGATGCGACCGGCGAAATTGCCCAGAATGTTGAACAGGCCGCCATCGGCACGCAGGAAGTCAGCAGCAACATTGAACGGGTAAGCAATACCGTGGCCGATACCGATCAGGCTGCCCACCTTGTTCTTGATGTTGCTGAAGAACTTGGAACGCTTTCAAATGACTTGCGCGCACAGGTCGATCAGTTCCTTACCGATATTCGAAGCAGCTGACGCAACACATAGACCAGAACAAAGACCGAAATCGCGATCAAACACCCCGGCGGCAAAACAGTTGTTTTGCCGCCGGTCTTGTATTTGCAGATCGAGATAAAAAATGAAGCCCTATAACTTTATGGCCACAGATCGCTGTAAGTGTCCGCTTTCAGGACATCTGATTACGTGGCAATTGAACAAAATTAACTTCAAAACAACTGATAACATGCCTATTCTTACGTAAAAAATAATACGATTACGTCTAATATTTGATAGTTCTACTGCTACAAGCGCCGTTTTGGCGCCCCGGGGGATTGTGGGGACAATGTCGTTTACGACGATTTTAGGCATTATGGTCGGCCTTGGCCTGTTTATTGGGTCAATCTTTATCTCGACTGATAACTATCTGGTATTCTTAAGCCTTTCGAGCGCGCTGATGGTGGTTGGCGGCACTCTGGCTGCAACCTTTATCGCCTATGAGGCGCGCTATGTGCTGCTTGCTCTCAAACTGATTTTCAAGATTTTTCGTGCCCCGCAAATGGGCCGTGGCCAGTTGACCGGCGAGGTTGGTCGTGTGGTTAAATGGGGCTATCTGCTGCAGAAAAAGGGCATCAACGCCCTGGAACAGGAAGCCGAACGGGTTGGCAAGGACGAACCGTTTCTTGGCTGGGCGATGGAAGTCATCATAACCGGCTATGACGGCGAGGAAACCGCAGAAATGCTTCATAATGCCATCGACAATGCCTTTAGCCGCAACCTTGTCCCGGTCGCTATCCTCAAGAGTATGGCTGCTGCTGCACCTGCCTTCGGGATGATCGGTACGCTTGTCGGGCTTGTCATTATGCTTGATAAAATGGCGGATGACCCGACGTCTCTTGGTGCCGGTCTTGCCATCGCGCTGATCACCACCCTTTACGGAATTGTCGCGGCCCGGTTCTTTTTCCTGCCCGCAGCAAGCAAAATCCAGCAGCGTGAAGAAATCATGCGTTTTCGCAATTACCTGATCGCCGAAGGCTTGATCATGCTAGCCGACCGCAAAGGTCCGCGCGCCATTCAGGACCGGATGAATTCCTTTCTGGATCCGGCAATTCACTTTAATATCGATAAGTCTTCGAAATAAGGGATATCCGAGATGGCCCGCGGCAAAAGACGCATGCAGCGCATAGAGGAAGAACCAGTCAACGAAGATTGGCTTGCGACCTATGCCGATGCCATCACGCTTTTGATGGCCTTCTTTGTCATGCTGGTCAGCTTTTCCAAGGTTGAAATCCCGATCTTCGAAAAGGTACAGGCCGGTATTGCAGAAGAAATCGGCAAGCGCGAAGTCGTTCGCCCTACCCAGGTGCTTGAAACCGATCTGCGTGATGTCGTTTTCAACATGGCAATGGACAGCGCGGTCAGCGTTTCGACCGACGACGAAGGCATTTTGATGGAAATGGGCAGCGGGTCCTTCTTCCAGCCCGGCTCTGCGAACCTCACCAACGATGCGGTTCTGTTCCTCAAGGATGTGGGTGATCTGTTACAGGAGCCCCGCTATCTTGGTTTTCAGGTCGAAGTCGCCGGTCATACCGATGACAGCCCAATCGGCTCCCCGCGCTTTCCGACAAACTGGGACCTTGCCGCTGGTCGGGCCATTGCTGTTGTCCGCTTCTTTGGTGCCCTTGGTGTTGATCCCGATAGCAAGCGCATGCGTGCGATCTCCTATGGTGATACCAAACCCAAATTGCCCAACCGCGATGATTTCGGAAACCCAATCCCCGAAAACCGTCAAGCCAACCGCCGGATCGAAATTCGCATCTTCCCGAAATATTCACGCGTGTTCTAATCTCCGCCCCAGTGCGTTGCCATAACTCTATAACTTGACCGCAAAACTGCGCAGGAATACCATTTCCGAGTGCGCAACCAGGAAATATGTTCTCCTGCTGGTTTTCTCCGGGCTCGGTCTTCTTTCCTTTTGGCTCGGTCAGACGCCCAAGTGGTTTGCGCTGGCACGACAAACAGGAAGGTAGAAAAATGAAACTGCCCCGAATTCTTCAAACGCTTGCCGCCTTGATGGCCCTGCCCTGTGCTGCTGTTGCGCAGACCTCGGAAACGGCTGATCGTCCCAACATCCTGGTCATCTGGGGCGACGATATCGGCATGTGGAATATCAGCGCCTATCACCGCGGCATGATGGGGGGCAGCACCCCTAACATCGACCGTATCGCCAATGACGGCATGCTGTTCATGGATCACTACGCGCAGGCATCCTGCACGGCTGGTCGGGCGGCATTCCTGACAGGTCAATATCCGATGCGTCTCGGGCTAAGCACCGTTGGTATTCCAGGATCCCCCATTGGCCTGCAAGAAGAAGACCCTACCCTTGCAGAAATGCTAAAAGAATACGGCTACGCCAACGGACAATTCGGCAAGAACCACCTTGGCGACCGGGACGAACACCTGCCGACCAACCACGGGTTCGACGAATTCTATGGCATTTTGTATCACCTCAATGCCGGGGAATATGTGGAACAATATGACTATCCCGTCGGCAGCAAAGTCGCCGAACAAATAGCCCAACGTGGCGTTATCCATTCCGTGCATCAGGAAGACGGTTCGCAGGCGATTGAAGACCTTGGAGATTTCGGGCGCGAACGCCAAAGGACACTTGATCAGGAAGTCCTTGAGAAATCAAAACGCTTCATCCGCGATGCTGTCTCAGAGGACAAACCGTTCTTTGTCTGGCACAACACCACGCGCATGCATTACCGCACCAACCTGAGCGACGAATATGAAGGTGTCACCGGTTACGGCCTTTATGCTGATGGCATGAAGGAACTTGACGATGATGTTGGCGAACTTCTTGACCTTCTTGATGAACTTGGTGTGGCAGACAACACCATGGTCATGTTCTCGACCGATAATGGGGCTGCGTCCAACAGCTGGCCGGATGGCGGCAACCAGCCGTTCCGCGGTGAAAAAGGTGTTGGTGGTTATGAAGGCGGGTTCAGGGTTCCAATGGCAGTCAAATGGCCCGGCGTTGTGCCCCCCGGCACCACTACTGGCGAATTCATGACCATGGAAGACTGGGTGCCAACCATCATGTCGCAGCTCGGTGAGAAGGATCTCAAGGAAAAGCTGCTTGATGGTCACAAGATTGGAGATCGCAAATACCGTGTCCATCTGGATGGTTATGATCAAACCGATATCCTGACCCAGGATGGCCCAACCAAACGCAAGGAATTCTTCTATTTCACGGAAACGAAGTTCCACGGCTTGCGTTATGGTGACTGGAAGTTCCTGTTTACCAAACAGGACCAATGGTTCAACGGTGTGGCCAACAACCTGACCAGCCCATTGATCACCAACCTGAAACTTGATCCGTTCGAACGGTTCCACGAAGCACGTGGCTTTGATGAATGGCAGGAAAACCGGTCATGGACACTTGCCCCGGCGATTGGAGTGGTGAACAAGTTCTTCCAGTCGTTCGAAGAATATCCACCGCGTCAGGCCAGCTTCACGGTCAATGTCGACGAAATTGTTCAGGATATGCAAAGCGGCCATTCACGCTAAAAGCAACGCGCCCCGCGAAAACATTTCGGGGGCGCGTCTTTATCTTGCTTCCACGCAAGTCGCCTACTCGATCTGCAGCACCATTTCATCACGCGCCGCAAAGGCACCTGACCAGGTGGCGCGTGCCTTTTGTTCAATGACGGTCATTGTCGCATCGTCGTGATCCGGGTCATGATGGAACAATGCCAACTGTTTGGCATTGGCGGCCCGGCAAAGCCGAATGCCTTCCTGCCATGTCGAATGCCCCCACCCGACTTTCTGCGGGAATTCCTCGTCAGTGTAGGTACTGTCATAGATCACCAGATCAGCATCCTTGATAAAATCAAGAATGACCTGATCGGGACTGTCGGGATCATGTTCGGTATCGGTGACATAACAAACTGAATGGCCAGCATATTCCACGCGAAACGCTGTCGCCCCATTGGGATGACGCAGTGGTGCAGTCTTGATCAAGATATCCGCCGCCGGGCGGAGTTCGTCACCGACATTGAAATCCTCGAATGTCAGCTTTGATTTCATGGCCGATAGTGGCACCGGGAAAGTCGGGTCTGCCATCTGGGCCGAAAACACCCGTTCCACGCCCCCCTGATTGGTCAGATGCCCCGCCATAACCCGAAAGGACGCGTTCGGGTTATAGGCCGGAACAAAGAATGGAAAGCCGTTAATGTGATCCCAGTGTGTATGGGTCAGAAAGATATTGGCCTCGGTGACATTTCGCCGGATCAGGTCCTTGCCCAGATTTCGGATGCCGGTACCCGCATCAAAGATCAGAACCGTGTCGCCGACCGTCATCTCAACGCAACTGGTATTGCCACCGTAAACAACATGATCCGGTGATGGACAGGCAATGCTGCCTCGAACGCCCCAGAATTTAACCTTGATTGCCATTCACCAAATCCTGTCCAAGGATTGCCTGTTGATCGTCATACGCGGTTTTCACACTTTGAAACGATAACATCACACCACCATAAACCTATCATTGATTGCATCAGTTGCAGTCAATTCGCGTCGACCCTGGTGCCGATTGCAGCCCCCATCATCTGATCGGCATGCCCGCAATTAACCGCGACTTCACATAACCCGACCGAGTTACCGTAATGAAACGCCGTTCCTGACGGCACATCTGAAAATGTCCGGGCACCCGACAGTACATGTTTATTGATCGTGATTTTTTCATCCTTTGATCGTGCGAAAAGTCCGGTCATCAGATTGCCGTAAGGATCGACATAGATCACCTCGGCAAGTTCATCTGGCCATTCCTTTGCCAGGCCGAACCGTTGATCAAGCGGAATGCCGTGCGCGTCAAATTCCTGATTTGTTGCCAGCCACGATGCCACAGGGCCGAATATATCGCGCCCATGAAAACTTGCAGATGCACCATCGGGCATCCAGTCGATCACCTTGAGCTTCACGTTTTTCGCTCGTCGGATCACCATCTCAAACAACCCGTTATCCGGCCCGACAAAAGAAACGCCATCCGCCTCGACCACAACCCCTTTGCGCGCGCTGCCCACACCGGGATCAACAACGGCCAAAACCACGTCGCCTTCCTGAAATTCGCGGCACAGCGCCGCAAGCAGGTAACTTGCCGCCTTTGGGTTTCGGTCCGGGGCATCGCACATCAGATCGCATACAGGCACATCACGCGCATGCCGCATCACCACCGAACGCATTGTCCCACTATATGGTCCATTCATACCAAAATCACTAAAGACAAAGATCATGGCTGATACTCAGGTCGTCGGTTGAAATTCAGATATCGGGAAATGACAACGCCGGTGGCAACGTTTTGATCCCACCGGCGGTGTCATTAATTCAAATATGGGTCGAACAACGTGATCTGCTACTTAACTTCGCAGAATTGACCGCGTCGTTTCAGTTCCGCACAAAGCGAGCTGGCCGCACTGTCACTCAGGCCCGTGGCCATCAGACGATAATATGTACCTTTGCCCGGAATATTGGCGCGCGTGACGCCATGCTGCATCGAGGCAAGCTGCCCATAACGCCCACTCAGAATCTGCCAGCCACGTTCGGCCTGCGCTTCATTGCGATAAGATGCCAGATGCACCGATTTCGAACCGCTTGCAGCGGGTGCGGCTTTGGACATTTCCTCGCCGGCCTGAACCGGGCGGCTTTCCCCGGTTGCGACCCGGCGGACCGGTTCACCGGAGTTAAGCGTCATCGCCGTGCCCTGTGCTGGTTCGACAATGGCGGCTTCAATCGCATCACGTTCACGTTTGAATTCATCAGGCGTGACCAGCTTCATCTGCTGCAGGTCTTCAATGCGCGCGATTTGGCGTGCAGCATCCATCAACCCTTGCGGGGCCGGTGGCGGTGTCGCGCGTTGACGCGGCTGGGCCGGCAGAAGCGCATCAAGAATGGCGGTGCGTTCCGCAACATGTTCCTGCACGGTGATCGCCCCGATCTGAAGCGCACGGTTTAGCTGGTTAAGACGCTGTTCGACCTGCGCACCTTCGGGCGGCGGATTGTTCAAGAACGCAGAGGGTGCCGGCTGGCTCATCGGCAACAGCGCACCAAGGTTGGCGGAACGGCGTGCGGAATATTCTTCGGGCGTGACAAGTCCGGTTGCCTGCAGATTGCGCAAGATGGCAAACCGCTTGGCAATCGCTTCGTCCCCTGCTGATAGCGCGGCCCCTGCCGGAATATCCATCGGCTTTGTCGCGCCGCTGGTCATTGTCGGAGACGGGCTTACAGGACGCCCGGCCGCAACCGCGGCTGCCCCATTGCCAAGCCCCGAAGGCCCACTGATGATTTGATCATTGATGCTAAGCGACCCTGGAAGGCCACGTTCGAGCCGCGACAAATTGAACTCTGCCGCATCACGCAAGGGGCGCGGCTGTGTGCCCGTCGCCGACGACATCAGGACCGTACCGGGTGGGTTCATCGCAATCAGCGTTTCATAGCCATCCTGCGCCCGGTCCGGACGGTTGGTGTTTTGATAAAGGACCGATCGCCACAGCATTGCGTGACCGTCCTGGGGATTCTTGCGCAGTGCTTCGTCAAACAGTTTTTCCGCAGAAGCATAATCACCACTTGCCAGTTGCTGCAGACCAAGTGCGGTATAATTGTCATCTGCAAAGGACGTTGCTTCGTCCCAGAAATCCTGATCCAGCAGCGGCGCACAGGCCGACACCCATGAAACCATACCGATCACAGCAATGCTTTTGCCGATCTTCAGCCAGTTCCCGGTCCGCTTTGCAGATACCTGCATGGCGCCAATCCCCTATTCCTTAAATCCCGTTATCAGAAACCATGCTGTATTGCCGTGGAATATTCCAGCAAAACCCGGCATGGACTTCCCCCATACAGCATTGATTTTGCACCCTGCTTGCCAACAATTCGTTAAAGCATTTTCGACACTGCTTTTGACGCGGCACTTGTACTGCCATACGTATAGTTTCTATAAATAGAATAGTCTTAGAGTCTGGACCCAGACCATTAACCAGACCTTCAGAACATTATGATTTGATCAGACTTGGGTCTTCGGTGTATTCAACCGGCCAATAACGAGCCAAAAAAACGTTCTCTCTTTCAGGGGTTTCGCGTGATTGAACCGCAGCAATATGGCCAGCAGGCCCTTCAGGAATACCTGTTGCTGGATTATGTGCAACGACTGGAGACCCGCAAATACGGGCACCGGGCGGTACATATTCACCTGTCGCGCCTAAAGCCGTTCCATCGCCGCGACTACCATATCCGCGTTGCGACCAATACCTTTGAAAGCTATGTAAAACTCTATGTCGGTCGTATTTTTGTTCTGACCAACAATGACCTGATCTTTGTCTGGAAAGACAAATCAATCGCCGATGTCGAACCGGCCGTTGATACCTTGCGCTATCTGTTCCGCGATGATCCGCTGTCGCAGGATGACAGCGAAGAAACCGGTTTCTGCACATGGTTCAACCTGAACACCGAGTTTCAGGAATTCCTGCTGCTGTGTCAGCACCTTGATGATCGCGCCAAAAAGCTTCAGAAAAGCTTGAACATGCGCAGCGCCGTCCAGCGTGAAAAAGACAACAACACCCTGGGCCCGATCACCGCTGAAAACCTGGCCGAGCTTGAAGAAACCATCCACACCGCTGATCTGTCCGAACATATCCGGCAGCAACCGGTGTGTGTCTTTGCCCATGGCGGGTCCAAGGAACTGCATCCGGTCTTTGACGAGTTCTTTGTCTCGATTGCCGATCTGCGCAATGCGTTGATGCCCAATATCGATCTGGCGTCCAACCGCTGGCTGTTCCAGCACATGACAGAGACGCTCGACAAACGCATGCTCAATTACCTGTGCAAGCGAACCTTCAAGACGCATGCAAGCTCGTTCTCGATCAACCTCAACCTTGGAACCCTGACGTCAAAGGATTTTGACAAGTTTGATGAAAACGTGCGCCGCAACTGGCCCGGGAACGTCATTATCGAGCTTAATCAGGTTGATCTGTTTTCGAACCTGGAGACCTATCTCAGTGTCCGCGATGACTTCCATCAACGCGGCTATCGTATCCTGATCGACAACCTGACTGTCGAGGCCCTGTCCTTTGTTGATCGCAAACGCCTGAAAGCAGACTTCATCAAGGTCGCCTGGCGCGAAGAGATGACCGATAACGTCATCCGCAAAAAGTACTCCGAGATGGACAACCTCGTGAAGAATTCTGGCCGCGAACGCGTGATCCTGTGCCGCTGCGATTCACCAACCGCGATCAAATTCGGCCAGTCGCTTGGTATTACCCTGTTCCAGGGCCGCTATATCGACAACATGATCGCTCGCCAGCGCCGTGCCAAACGCGATGGCGCCAAACCGGCCAAGCCCGCTGCCAAGAAGCCAGCCCCCAGATAAATACCAAACAATCGCCATCTCCTGACAAATCGGTCAGGAGGGGCGATGATGCATCACAAAGCTTCATTTCATCTCTTGGCAAATTCGGAACAAAAGCAGTACAAATAAGCATGCTGTATGCACTGTGCCCGGACTGCCATCACAAATGGCGACTGCAACTTGATCGACCGCTTCCCAAAAGCGGTGGCGGATCATACGTGCCCTGCCCGGTTTGTTCCTGCAAGCGCGCCATTGCCCATCCCGAACTCCCCGATCTTGCCATCGGTCACCTTGATTGCGATGCCTTTTATGCCTCGATCGAAAAGCGTGATCGACCGGAACTGATTGATCAGCCCGTGATTATCGGTGGCGGTCATCGCGGTGTTGTCGCAACCTGCTGTTATGTCGCGCGCAAATATGGTGTGCGTTCCGCCATGCCCGCCTTCAAGGCGCGGGAACTCTGCCCGGATGCTGTGTTTCTGAAATCAGACATGAAGAAATATCAGCGAGAAGGCTATCGTATCCGTGACATGATGCGCGAATTAACGCCCGACATCGAGCCGCTGTCGATTGACGAGGCCTTCATGGACCTGTCCGGCGCCATTGAAACCCACGGCAAGTCAGCGGCAGAATGTTTGGCCGACCTTCAGGCAACGATCAAAAGCGAAGTCGGGATTACGGTCTCTATCGGGCTTTCCTATAACAAGTTCCTCGCCAAGATCTCGTCTGACCTCAACAAGCCGTTCGGCTTTTCCATGATCGGACGGCGCGAGGCGGTTGATTTCCTGGCCGACAAGCCAGTGCGCATGATGTGGGGTGTAGGGCCTGCTATGGAACGCAAACTGCACACAGACGGCATCACAACCATCGGCCAGCTGCAGGAAATGGATATCCACGCCCTGCAAGGTCGATATGGCAGTATCGGCAAGCGGTTCTTTTACTTTTCACGCGGCGAAGACAACCGGCGGGTTGAACAAAGTACGGAACGCAAAAGCCTGTCCTCGGAAACCACCTTTAACGAAGATATCGCAAGCCTGTCCGAGCTTTCCGAAATCGCCACCCGGCTTACGTCGCGGGTCGCAAGCGATCTGGCACGCAAGGAAATCGCAGGCCACACGGTTGTACTCAAACTCAAATCATCGGATTTCAAAATCCGCACCCGCAACATGCGCCTGACCTATCCGACCTTGCGCGAAGAGGTCATTCTTGATGCCGCGCTGACGCTGCTTAAAAAGGAAACTGATGGCACGCGCTATCGTCTGCTTGGGGTCGGGGTTGCCGATCTGTATGCCGCCGATATGGCCGACCCGGTTGATCTTTTTGCCGGGGATGGTGCCACCGGCCCAGATGATGACGCGGAAATGGAGTCTTCGCTGTCAGATGCCGCACGAAAGGTCATCGACCTGCCGCGCCCCACCGCAGAACAGCTTCGCGAAAGCCTGACACGGCGTTATCGCCAGCACAAAGGCAAAGCAAAACAACGGCGTTTTCCTTTCTAGGCACCTTGTGACCGGGATGCATCATTCCAATGTAATATTCCCGTTGCATTACCTCCCGGAACGGATAAAAAACCCAAAAGTATAGTTACGGCGTTACAGAACACCTCCGCGCCCCGAAGACCGTCGAATGGGAGACCCGATGTTTGGCGTAGAACTTGATATCCGGACACTGGCATTTGTTGCGACATTGTCAGCCATCATTCAGGCACTGACCTTTTCGTCGCTTTGGATGGTGTCACGCCGGGATAGCGCGACCACACTTTGGGCCGTTGGTGGCATCGCCAACGCGATCGGATTTATTCTTTTGGGATTGCGGGGATTTATCCCCGATCTGGCATCAGTGGTGGCCGCCAACACCTTAATCGCTGCGGGTCACGCGTTCTATCTGTTCGGGCTTCAGGTATATACCAACAAGAAACCAAGCTATCGGACTGTCGGAATCGCACTTGCGATTTATGCTGCACTGTTTGTCTATTTCAGCGTGTTTGTGCCGAATTTCGCCATGCGGGTCGTCGTCATTTCCGTGACGATCTCGGCCGTGTCGCTGGCAAGCTGCCTTGTTCTGGCGCAATCAAGGTGCCGGAAATTGACCGCCCCGGAGATCCTGATGGCGATCACCTTTGCCGCGCACTGCCTTTTCCATCTGGCGCGCGGTATCGTCGCCCTTGTTGATGATCAGGCGATGACCAAGCTGATGTCGGCCTCAACCATTCACATGCTGGCGTTTCTTGATGTGATTGTGTTCCTGCTGCTGACTGCCGTCGGATTTACGGCGATGATCATTATCTCGCTCAACCTGTCACTGCTTGCAGAGGCACGCGCCAAGAACCGCCTGTTTACCGTTCTTGCCCATGACCTCAGAACACCGTTCCACGGGCTTGCCGGCCTGTCACTGATGGCGCAGCAGGATCTGGTGGCAGGCAATCCGGCGCAGGCGCTTGGCAATATCCGCAAACTGCATTCCTCGACCTCGGAAACCATGCGTTTTCTCGATGATCTTCTGGTTTGGGGGCGCACCCTGTTTGACGAAGGCAAACCCGAACGCTGCGCCATCGACCTTGATGAACTGGTCGATAACACCATCAAGGTGTCACGTCCACTTCTTGAAACCAAGTCGGTCCGGGTGATCAGCGAGGTAGGTGAACACACCGCCTATGGCATCGCACCGCATGCGGAAATGATCCTGCGCAACCTTCTGGTCAATGCTATCAAGTATTCAAACCCGCATGGCTCGATCACGATTGCAACTCAAAAGGCGGATGACAAAGTCAGATTACAGATCATCGACCGCGGTGTCGGCGCATCCGATGACATGATCGCTTCCTTTGCAGCCAGCTTGACCAGCTATGGCTCCAAGGACGGCACCAATGGCGAAATCGGTTCCGGCGTCGGGCTGTCGCTATGCCGGGATCTATGCCGCGAGGATGGCGAGGATATCTGGCTTGAACACAATCCCGAAGGCGGACTGATCGCGACCTTCACCCTGTCGCCCTTGCCAGACGAAAAAGCGGCCTGAATCAAAAAACGCCCGCCGAACCATCAGACGAGCATTTAAGAATAACATATTGTTATTTCAGAAAAAAATATGGCGTCCCCTAGGGGATTCGAACCCCTGTTGCCGCCGTGAAAGGGCGGTGTCCTAGGCCTCTAGACGAAGGGGACACAAGCACAATAGAATTTGCGCGAATGTCGTGACGTTCGGTTGGTGGCGTCCCCTAGGGGATTCGAACCCCTGTTGCCGCCGTGAAAGGGCGGTGTCCTAGGCCTCTAGACGAAGGGGACACATACGCACCAATCGAAGTCAGTCTATGTTAACGAGTGGCGTCCCCTAGGGGATTCGAACCCCTGTTGCCGCCGTGAAAGGGCGGTGTCCTAGGCCTCTAGACGAAGGGGACGCAGCGCGTTAACGAGGCCGGTTTTTAGCGATTGGGTGGGGTCAGGTCAAGCGGCTTTTTCGCCCCTGTGACGTTTTTTTTAATCCCCTGCCGGAAATGATGCCATTCCCGACCAAATACTGAAAAACCCTGCCACCTTGTTTAACCAGACGGTTTATTCGCTTTCCTTCCGGCCCTGGACGGACAGATGAGGCTTCCCCCACCTTCCGACAAGGGCCGATTACATTTCTTTATTGCGGCCGGCGCCGCGTTCCGAACCAGAAACAACCGCCCGCCAATGCAAGGCCGCAACCAAGGAACACAAACATCGCCTTGTACCCGGTATCCGGGTCGGCCTCATAGTGGCCGACAATCAATCCGGCGATCCCCTGCAAAACGAAAAGCCCACCAAAGGTCGCAAGATTGATCGTGGTAAGTGCACGGCCAATCTGATGTTCGGCCACGGCCTTGCGCGATGCGGCGTAGTTAAGCGTCGCACTGCTGCCAAGGAACCCGTGCAGCAACATCAACACCATGGCAACGCCCGTTCCCAGCGGCCCGACAAAGGCCTGCAACAAGCAGGCAACCGCCCCAACCAGAACAGCAAAGGTGATCAGACCACGGGTATTTTCAGGCATCATGCGCGACAATTGCCCATAGGTTGGTGGGCCAATGATCATACCGATCGTCATCACCAGCAGGATATTACCGACCTCGACCGCGCCAAGATCAAACACATCATGCAAATACGGCCCGCCCCAAAGCCCGCGCACGGTCAAAATTGTCGGGTAACTGAAAAACGCGACGCCTGAAAGCAGCCAGACCTGCCGGTTCGACCATACCGACATCATGCCGCGCAAGACGTCCATGACGCTCTCGCCGCGCTGGGCATGAGCAGCATGGCCCGGCGGGTTGTCGCGCACCAGAATGAAATCAAGCACGACAGCAATCAGCGCAATACCGGCAAGGCCATAATAAACTGTCCGCCAGCCATAGGCCTCCACCAGTGTTGCAAGCGGGGTGGCCGATGCCAGAACACCCATCAGACTGAAGGACACAATCAGCCCGGATGCCGCGGCAAATTTCTCTGGCGCGGTCCAGCGCGCCGCCAGAACAAGCGCAGAGATGAAAGCCGCCGAACAGCCAATACCAATCACCGCCTGCCCGGTCATCAGACCAAGCACACTTTGTGCATTGGCAAAGACAAACACGCCGATCACGGTAATAACCGTCAGGAAACCGTTGGTGAGCCGCGGCCCATACCGGTCAAGCAACACCCCGACCGGGATCTGCATCAGGGCAAAGGCGAAATGGAAACTGCCCGAAATCAGACCAAGCTGTTCGGGCGTAACGGCAAGTTCCTCGCGCAATGGCCCGGCCAACAAGGCCTGGGCAGAACGGAAAAACTGACTAAGTGAAAAAGCCAGCATGATCGGCATCAGAACGATCAGAAACGTTCCGATCCCGTGCGGCGTATGTGTGGGGCTTGGATTTTTTGTCATGGTGCTATCTGGCTTAATGCCAAGACGCCAAAGCGGCAAGCTTTTGCGTGACATGGGCATGCCCCGAAATCAGATATCATCACGCCGAAAAGTCGCCAGCAGCAGCTTAATCCACCGCCCTACTGGCTTAGCAGCAGGCCACGTTCAATCCTTGGGGACTGGTTCATGATGACACCATATTGCGACACAATCCGGTCAAACTGACCGTCTTTGACAATTTCGTCATAGGCATGCTGCCAGACTCTGACGATCTCGGGCGGTGTCTGCGCAGAGAACGCCAGATAAAGATCAGCACTCGTAAACGCATAAACCATCTCGACATCATCACGCTTAAGCGTGCTGTTTTTAAGCTGCTCATACAGTTCGATGTCTGATGAGACAATAAGATCGATCCGACCTTTTTCGAGCATGCCCACAACGCCGCCGGAATGATGGATGGGTTCAAGGTTTTCAAACCCATAGGAGCGCAAGGCCAATTCAGCAGCGCCGCCGGCCTGCACACCGATCAGGCCGGCCTGACGCAGGTCTTCGATGTCGTGCACCGGATTTGCTGAATCGGCACGCTGAAAAATTCCCGCATTGATCGGCACAACCGGCCCGACCCACTGATAAGACTCTTCACGTTGGGGCGTTCTGGTCATCGAGAAAACGCCAACATTCGCCTCGCCATCAATACGCAGAAGAACACGCTTCCATGGCAAGACATCAATATCCTTGCCATAGCCCAGCTGGGTTGCCATGGCCTGTACGACTTCGGCACCAATCCCGCGCAGGTGGCCTTCATCATCAAGGAAATTGAACGGTGGGTATTCTTCTGTAAGCAGGGTTACACCCAACGCATCGACAAGATGGCTCGGGTCTGCCTTTTCCAACGCCTGCGCCTGTGCATTCCCCGCGACGATAACCGTCGCAAGAAGAACAAAAAACGCCTGAACCAACAGCGCAAAGCGGTATGCGCACAGCTTGTCACGATTGCGCGCACATGCCTGGTCAGGTCCATCTATTGCGAACATGCTGTGGCGCTTGTCATACGTTTCTGGCGGGTAATACAACCAATACACCTGTGGGAAAGCCATGCGGATCAAAGAAGCAATTAAATCATCATACCAATAATGAAATTTGCTATCAATCCAAAGACCACACTTTCGTATAGACCACGTCCGTCAAACGGGTAATGCCACATCATCAATGATCAGCTGCACACCATCACGCCCCTGCCAGCTATCGCGGCGCAAATGCCCCAGAACATGCAACGGGCGCCCACCATGCTTGATCAGGGTCTGGCCCATATCATTATCAAGGCATCTGAACGCAATCGCCTTGAGCCGTCCCTGCCCGTTTGACCCGGTCAGGATGCAACGCACATGATCCTGCCCGACAACGTCGGCCTTGACCGCCCGGCAATCGACAAAGGCAAATCGGGGCTCCGCATTGCCCGCACCAAAAGGCCCCAGCTTTTCAAGTGAGTCGATAAGGTCAAGTGTCGCACCCTTGGCGTGAAGCGCCCCATCGACCGTGATGGTCGGGCGGATGTCATTTTCGGCGATGATCTTGGCAAAGCGCTCTTCAAGAAACGCTTCAAACGCTTCAAGCTTTTCGGGATCAAGGGTAAAGCCCGCCGCCATATGGTGCCCGCCACCATTGATCAGAAGCCCGGCCTGACGGGCCGCAATGATTGCATCACCCAGATCAATGCCCCGCACAGATCGCGCAGAGCCCTTATAGACCCCGTCAACCATCCCCATCACAAGCGACGGCACGTGATATCGATCCTTAAGCCTGCTTGCGACAATACCGATTACGCCGGGGTGCCAGTCTTCGCCACCAACCAGCACCATGGAGCCGACCTTTGACCTGCCCTCGACCGCACTGATCGCCTGATCAAGGACGATATCCTCAATCGCCTTGCGCTCTCGGTTATAGTCATCAAGTCTGCGGGCGATATCCTGCGCCTCTGCGGCATTCTCGCCCGAAAGCAGGGTGGCGCCCAGAAAACTCTCGCCAACGCGCCCACCGGCATTCACACGCGGCCCAAGGACATAACCAAGGTGATAGGCACTGGGCACTTCGTTGACCCCGGCAATATCGGCAAGCGATGTAATGCCAATATTGCTGCGATGCTTCATCACCTTGAGGCCCTGGGTCACGAATGCCCGGTTCAACCCGCGCAGCGGCACCACATCGCACACTGTGCCAAGGGCAACCAGATCAAGCCAGTTGCGCAAATCGGGTGCGCGAACACCCTTCTTTTCAAGCCAGCCGCGATTGCGCAATTCACGCAGCAACGCCACACAGACCAGAAACGCCACACCCGCCGCACAAAGATGCCCAAGCCCGCTTTCATCATCCAGCCGATTGGGGTTCACCACTGCCACGGCGGGTGGCAATTCCGGTTCGGCCGCGTGATGATCAACAACGATGACATCAATCCCGGCATCGCGGGCTTCTTGCAGCGGCGCATAGGCCGTTACCCCGCAATCGACCGTCAGGATCAGCTTGGCACCCTTGCGCTGCAACTCCAGAAGTGCTGGCGCATTCGGGCCATAGCCCTCTTTCATGCGATCGGGAATATGGACAGGAACATCAACACCAATGGCGCGGAAAAAGCGTTTCAGAAGTGCCGTACTGGTCGCGCCATCAACGTCATAATCGCCAAAAACGGCAATCCCCTCGCCCGCCTCGATGGCGTCGGCAATGCGCGCGGCTGCCTTGTCCATATCCTGCAAGGTCGATGGATCGGGCATCAAATCGCGCAGTGTCGGTGACAGGAAACTCTCCGCGTCATCAAGGTCAATGCCGCGCGCGGCCATCACCCGGCCCACAATTTCGGGCACGCCAAAACGCTGGGCTATCGTGGTTGCCAGTCGCTCGTCATTTGCGCGTTCCCGCCACCATTTTCCGGTGACGGATCGCTCAACACCCATAAAGGTCGTTTCGTCTGCATGCTCTGTCATGCCCTATGGAATAGCGCAATCTCGGGCGGTCTGAAACCGGATATTTTGCCAATCGGTCAAACCGCGCCAAGACATGGCAACCCCTAGTCGACCCGGTTTTCCCCACACCATTTCAAAACGTTCTCGGCGTCTGCGGCCGGATCATCGACGGGATAGAACACCTTGGTGATCTTGCCATCATCAATGACCATGGTCAGACGCTTGAACAGGCGCATGCCTCCGGCTTCGAAATCCGGCATTGCCATGGCTTCCTTGAAACGATGATCGGCGTCTGACAGCAACGAAAATGGCAGATGAAGACGCTCGGCCGCCTCTTTCTGGTAATCAGTCGTCTGGCTTGAAAGCCCGAACAGGTTGGCGACACCAACCGCACGAAATTCGGCCGCATGATCGCGGAATGAGCAGGATTGCGGTGTGCAGCCCTTCGCCCCGGGAATTTCATCCCAACCTTCGGGCGACGGCACACCGGGCTCCGCTGTGCGTGGATAGACATAGACAACCGTGCGGCCCGTCAATGTCGTCAAATCAACAGATATGTCATTGGTTGCCGACAACCCCATCGCAGGCAGGATCTGCCCCGTCAGCCGTTCAATCACATGTGCGTCACTTTCTGAACTCATCATGATCCTCCCAGGATACAAGAGCGGGCTTTTGTCACGAACAAGGTTCGGCCCTTTGGCTATCAAGATAGGTCTGAACACAGCACTTAAAAAGAAGCATCGATTTCGTATTGTGAAAAACACTATGGTGCATCACACGGTTTGCGCTCGCGGCAAAGTTGTGCAAACTGATGCAATAACAAAATGGATACGCGCAATGCCCCACAAAAAAGGTCTCAGGATCGGATTAACCATCCTGACGGTTCTTGCTGCCCTGATGTCGATGCCAATGGTGATGTTTTCACCAATGATGTTTGATGCACCGGGTTCGGATGAAAATGTCCTGACCCAGTTCCTGTTTTTCAGCGTTCTGGCATTTCCGGTGCTTTGCCTGATGGGCGGCATTCTGCCATGGGTATTCAAACGCCATCCGAATTCAATCTGGCTTTATGGGCTAAGTGGATTAGCTCTTACACAGCTATTATTGGCAATTACCCTGATACAAACTCAATGTGGAGGTAATTTTTCGTGTTAGCCTGAAAACCTATTCACTGGTCAATATCGTGAAACAGCAGGCCCGACAATGAGTAACGACCCAACACTTCCTCCAGAAATCACCGCTGATCTAGAATTAACTGATGATGAGCTTAATACACGTATCGATTCTTCTGAAAGATGGCGGCAACATATCGCTAGCGGTGCTTGGACTTTTGCCAATGATGGAATCAAGTCGTTGATATATTTAAATGGCGGCACTGTTGTGGCCCTGCCAGCGTTAAAGGGACTGAGCGATAGCCCTAACTTCTCAGAGCTATGGCTCACTGTATTTTTGTTTCTATTAGGATTGATTTCAGCAACCGTAGCTCAATTCCTAGCTTACTTCGCTATGTCGAGCGGTGCTTATATCCACCTCCACGGCGGCAGGTACTGGAAAACAATCAAAGAATTGAAACGTTCGAACAGCCAAGCTGCCACTGCGCAGAACTACAAACAATTGCAGTTTAATCGAGAACGAATGACAGCCATACAAGAGGTCACCACCTTAAGTTTTGCTGCGATTTCTTTAATATGTTTTATTATTGGCGGCTTCACAGGTGTGGCTTCTTTTTACCCATCTTAGTGATAGTAAGTGATTGCCATCAGACGATGCCCTCATCCGCCGCAATAAGAGCCAACCCGTGTGCCACCGACAGGAACGGCTGGCCGATTTCGATGCGGTCCTTGCCAAAGCGGTCTTCGAACAGCTTGCGCACCGCCGGGACATAGGATGTGCCGCCGGTCATGAAGACCTTTGAGACGTCACGTGCATCGACACCGGCCTGATCAAGACAGTTCTTGGCGGCCAGCTCGATCTCGGCCATGTCTGGCGCAATTGCGGCTTCGAAATCGGCACGGGTCAGCTTTTCTTCGATCTCCACCCCGCCATGGGCGAATTGCAAAATGGTGCTGTCTTTCTCAGAAAGCTCTGCCTTGGCCCTTGAGACCGTCTGATAAAGGTGGAAGCCCATTTCATCCTCGATGATGGTGACCAGATCCTCGATATCATCAGGCTTGGTGGCGGATCTGATCAGGCTTTTGATTTCGTTGATGGTTTTGGGCTGGTTCATCATGGCAAGTTCGTGCCAGCGCGAGAACGCCGTGTAATATTGCCGCGGGACCGGCAGGGTCGCGCCCATCGATTTGTATTCCGAGCCAAAGCCCAGACGCGGCCACACGGCCTTCTGGATGATGCGATAATCAAACCGGTCACCTGCAACGCCAAGACCTGTGTGCGAAAGCGGCTGCACCCCGCGAATGCCCAATCCCGGCGTAAAGCGGATCAGCGAAAAGTCACTGGTACCACCGCCAAAGTCGGCGACCAGAACGGTTTCGGGTTTGTCCAGTTCGCGCCCGTAATAGTACGACGCTGCCAATGGCTCGAACACCATGGCCTCGACATCGAAACCGGTCTGCTCATACGCCGCACGCAGGCGCATTTCAGCAAAGTCGTTGTCCGGGTTATTGCCCGCAAAGGCGACAGGCCGACCTGAAATCACCCGCTGCCCCAACCAGCCAAGGCTGTGCTGCGCGAAGTGATGGATTTGTGTCAGAAACGTACCGACAAGGTCTTCGATGGAATAGGTCGTACCGAAGATATCCGTCCCTTCAAAGTCCTTGGCCGCCAGATAGGACTTCATCGACTGGATCAGTCGGCAGTCATGACTTTCCTTAAGGTATTCCTCAATCGCGAACGGGCCGGAACAACTTTTGGTATGGGTCGGCGCATTTGGCGCCGTCAGATCCTGATCTTCCCAGAAATACAGAATGGTCCGATAGGTATCAAAGCTGTTGGCACCCACTTCGAACTTTGCCGATTGCACATTGCCTGCGCTGTCTGCCACGGCAAGGACAGAGTTCGTCGTTCCGAAATCAAGGGCAATAATTTCAGACATCAGGCAGCCTCCGGCATTTGGTGTTCGTGATTGGGGGCGGAGGATGTAACGCAGACCATCCGCACCTGCAAGCGATTAAACGAAAAAAGGGAGTGCCCAGAACTACATCAAGGCTCTCCCTTCTTCCAATCCTGTGCGAAACAGAACTTACTTGTACCAGATCTTGCGGCTGAAATCGTGCACGGCGCGGACATAGCGCACGGTGCCCGACTGGGAGCGCATCACGATGCTTTCGGTTTCCGCACCATTGGCAAAGCGGCGCACGCCACGCAGCATCGCGCCATCGGTCACACCGGTTGCCGCAAACATGACGTTGCCGCTGGCAAGTTCGCCCAGTTTATATTTGCGGGTCAGATCCGCGATGCCCCACTTTTTCGCGCGCGCTATTTCGTCATCGTTGCGGAAAACAAGGCGGCCCTGGAACTGACCACCAATGCAACGAAGGGCTGCTGCTGCCAGAACACCTTCCGGTGCGCCACCTGTCCCCATGTAAAGATCAATGCCCGACGTTTTCTGCGAGGTCGCGATCACACCGGCAACATCCCCATCCCCGATCAGCATAATGCGCGCACCAGCTTCGCGGGTCTTGGCAATGATGTCCTGATGGCGCGGGCGATCAAGGATACACACAACCAGATCAGCAACATCGCAACCCTTGGCTTTGGCAAGGCTTTTAAGGTTTTCGGCCGGGCTGGCGTCAAGATCAACAACATCATCGGGAAGACCACCACCAACGGCAATCTTTTCCATATAGGTGTCCGGTGCGTTCAGGAAGCCCCCCTTTTCGGCCATGGCAACAACAGCCAAAGAGTTCGGGCCACCGGTCGCACAAATGGTCGTGCCTTCAAGCGGATCAAGCGCAATGTCGATTTCCGGGCCTTCGCCGGAGCCAACTTCTTCGCCGATAAACAGCATCGGGGCTTCGTCGCGTTCGCCTTCGCCAATCACGACCGTGCCTTTGATGTCCATGCTGTTGAGCGCATTGCGCATGGCGTCCACGGCGGCCTGATCGGCTGCCTTTTCATCGCCGCGTCCCATCAGGCCAGAGCACGCAAGTGCTGCCGCCTCGGTCACGCGAACCGTTTCAAGCGCAAGATTTCGATCCATATCTTCTTCCTCGTATTGCTGATGTGGGGTCTGGGGGCCCCATCTCATTGTTGTCTTTTTATTTTTACGCTCGGTTTTATGCCCGAACTATACAACAGCGCCCCGCATCATGACAGATGAGGGGCGCGTAGGGTCAGGACCTGAGCAATATAATAGAATTGGCCGTTGAGAAACTTGTGAAATTTAAGAAAAACGTTGAAGAGCGGGTCGCAATCCCGGTCAAGACGTTTGACGTCAAAGTTCGCAAGTTTCTCAACTGTCCTTCGGATCGATCAGATTTGCACGGGCTATTTTGTCGCAAAAACTTGAAAGATATGGATCTTCCTGCGTTTTTGCTCCGCGTATCCGCACAAATCTGATCGACCAATTCTGTCATATTGCTCAGGTCCTGACCCTGTTCATTTTGTTAAGATGCGAAGCTTTCAATCCGCATCAGCACCGGCGGCTGTGAATTGCTTTCAAAAGCAGCAATGTCATTCACCGCACCCGACATGGCGGACTCAGTCGTTTCGTGAGCCACGATAACCACCGGCACAACGCCGCCTTCGGTTTCGGCCCGGCCATGCTGGATCATGGACGCCATCGACACCCCGTGCTTGGCAAGGGTTGCGGTAACCTCGGCCATGACACCCGGGCGATCCCATACCATCAGACGCAGGTAATAGGCACCGATATGCTTTTCGAGCGACGCACGCACGTTTTTCTTCAGGCGATCAGCCGGCACGCCAAAGACAGGTGCGGCACGGCCAGCGGCGATATCAACGATATCAGCGACCACTGCTGATGCGGTCGGGCGTTCGCCCGCCCCACGGCCCTGAAGCACCACCGGCCCGACATAGTCGCCTTCAAGGGCAACAGCGTTAAACACGCCTTCGACCTTGGAAATCTGGGTCGCACGATCCACCATGACCGGGGACACACGCTGTTCAATTCCTTCGGCGGTCTGTTTGGCAATGCCAAGCAGCTTGATACGATAACCAAGTTCTTCGGCAAGCTGGATATCAAGTGCTGAAACACTGCGAATGCCTTCAACCGCGACCGCGTCAAAGTCAACCTCGACGCCAAAGGCAAGGCTTGCCAGGATCGCAAGCTTGTGCGCGGCATCAATACCATCGACATCAAAGGTCGGATCGGCTTCGGCGTAGCCAAGTTTCTGTGCCTCTGCCAGTACATCCGCAAAGTCGCGCCCCTGCTCGCGCATGGTGGTCAGGATAAAGTTGCACGTGCCGTTCAGAATACCGGTCACACGGGAAATTTCGTTGCCTGCCAGACCTTCACGCAGCGCCTTGACCACCGGGATCCCACCGGCAACCGCCGCCTCATAGGCGATGGTGACATTGTTGGCATCGGCAACCTGGGCCAGTTCCGCGCCCTTAAGTGCGATCAGCGCCTTGTTGGCGGTCACAACATGCTTGCCGTTTTCAAGGGCCGCCTTGCAGGTGTCATAGGCAATGCCATCCGATCCACCAATCAGCTCGACAAGAATGTCGATATCCTTGTCCGCGGCAAGATCACGGGCATCGTCGTACCAGGTCAGACCTTCGGTCGAAAAACCACGGTCCCGAGTTCGATCACGCGCCGATACCGCTGTGACGACGATCTGGCGACCCGAACGGTCGGTCAGAAGGTCGCGATGTTCACTCAGCAGTTTAACGGTTCCGGCACCGACCGTACCCAGGCCTGCCACACCGATTTTGACGACGTCTTTCACGATAACTCCTTGTCGCGTGGTTGCATTTTTGGTTTCACCCGTGACCAAAAAAGATCACAGAGCCCTGATAGCAGAACGCCCGGGACATGTCCCGGGCGAAACACAGAATGCTTTATGAGATATCAGACGGATTTCTTCAACAGTTCACGTGCAGATTCTGCATCGGGGCACTTCGCAAAGAACTGTTTGATGTTGCGGTTGGCCTGACGGATGCGGTGCTTGTTTTCGACAAGCGCAATACGCACATGGCGATCGCCATATTCCCCAAAGCCAAGACCCGGTGCCACCGCAACGCCTGCTTCCTGCAAAAGCAGTTTGGAAAAATCAAGTGACCCAAGCTCGGCAAAGGCATCGGGGATCGGCGCCCAGGCAAACATCGTTGCCGCAGGGCTTGGAATTTCCCAACCCGCACTTTGCGCCCCTTCGATAAAGATATCGCGGCGTTCACGATACAGGTTGCGGAACTCCTCAACGCAGTCCTGCGGACCATTAAGGGCAGCGGTTGCGGCCACCTGAACCGGGGTAAATGCGCCATAATCCAAATAGGATTTAATGCGGGTCAGCGCATTGATCAGCTTCTTGTTGCCCGTCGCAAACCCGATACGCCAGCCCGCCATCGAATAGGTTTTCGACAACGAATAGAATTCAACGGCGATATCCTTTGCCCCCTTGCATTGCAAGATCGAGGGCGGCGGGTTGCCATCAAAATAGATCTCGGAATAGGCAATATCTGACAGAACATAGATTTCATGCTTGCGGCAGAAATCGACAACTTCCTGATAAAATGCCAGATCGACAACAAGGGCCGTCGGGTTGGCCGGGAAGTTCAGCACCACCGCACTTGGTTTCGGGACCGAATGTTTCACCGCGCGATGGAGCTGCTCCATAAAGCTTTCGGTATTGAACGTGCCCTGATCATCATGGCCAATCGGAATATGGCGCAGTGCTGCGCCTGCAATGATGAAACCAAAAGCATGGATCGGATAAGACGGGTTGGGCACCAAAAAGATATCACCGGGGCTTGTGATCGCCGCAGCAAGGTTTGCCAAACCTTCCTTCGAACCAAGTGTGACCACAGTTTCGGTTTCGGGATCAATATCCACACCAAAGCGACGGTCGTAATAGGCCGCCAGTGCCTTGCGCAGGCCGGGAATACCACGCGACATCGAATAGCCGTGGGTGCGTGGGTTCTGGACCGTCTCAACCAGCTTGTCGACGATATGCTGCGGTGTGGCCGGGTCCGGGTTGCCCATGCCGAAATCGATAATGTCCTCCCCCGCTCGACGTGCTGCCGCCTTCATCGCATTTACTTCTGCGAATACATAAGGCGGAAGACGTTTTATGCGGTGGAACTCCTGAGACATTATCCTGTTTCCTCGTCAAATTACCGAAATTCGAATTTTATGCGAAAAGCATATCATCGATTTCTCGAAAGTTGCGTTTAGGCCCCATATTTGGGCCATGAGTAGCGTACAATTCGAAGGATGTACCGTTTCTTGAAATCCGACACAACGAATTAATGCGCGGAAAATACGCATAAACGCGATTTGCGGCATGGTCAGGACGGATTGAGGGCACAAACCCGACCATTTTCGCGCAGCCCCGGCCAGAAACACAAAAAACGCGGAAGGATTTCTCCCTCCGCGTTTTGCTGTTGCGCTCTGAAAATATCTGATCGGCGCGATCAGTAATCCAGGTAAATTTCCACACGGCGGTTGCCCGCCTCACCGGCCGGAACACCTTCGTAATAGCGCGGATCGGCAGAACCATCTGCACCTACAAAGATCGCATCCGGGCTGACACCAAGCGACAGCAGGCGCGATACCACCGCCGCAGCCCGGCCTTCGGATACGCGACGGTTTACCGCCATGTGCTGTTCAAGCGACATATTGCCGGTACGCATAGATGCATGACCAATCACACGGATAAAGCCGCTGGTCTGCTGCCAGGTCGCTGCCACCTGTTCAAGCACGTTGTAATCGGAACCACCAAGCTTGGTCGAACCATGTCCGAACTGGATCTGGGCGATTTGAACTTCATTGACCGCCGGGCCGACCTGATCAATTGAACGCACACCAAGGCGCGCTGCCAGTGCATCATTGGTCGCGGTCATGTCAACCGATACGGAGTCGCCGTACATCGGCTCCGAACCACCAAACTGGCTTTCATCGACAATCACCGAACCATTGTCGGAATACATCGAGTAATCAAATTGCTCTGCAGCTGCCGGTTCGTTGGCGAAGACACCCTGCCCTTCGGCAAGGCGGCGCTGATACTGATCCATTACCGGATCGCTGCCAGATGATCCGGGCATCCCAGCATTGGCCGCCTGTGCGGCTTCATAGGCAGCAAGCTGTTGCTGACGTGCTTCATCCTCTGACAATGCAGCACTCGGCGCTGCCGGTGCGGCTTCTGGCGTTGGAACCGGGCCGCTGACCGGCGCCTTGGCGTTCCATTCGTCCGCAATCGAAGAGCCGCTTGGTGCCGAGGTCACAGCACTGGTGGTGGCCGCGGCTGTCGCCGCAGTACCGGCATCTGCCATGGAGCTGCTCGTAACTGGCGTTGTCGGTGCCGGGTTGATGGCCGGCTCTGACGCCGGTGCTTCCGGCGCGCTCTGCAATGCGTTTACCGGTGGGCTGCTTTGACGGCGACCGCTCTGGGTATATTGTGCGTTCTGCCGATCAGCTGCCAGACCGGCAACCAGCGCATCACGTTCTGCATCACCGGTTACAACCGGTTTGGCCGGGGTGTCTGCAAGGCTTGGGTATTCGCCGTCTTCGCCGGGAATGGCCTCGTCGGATTTGACGGCGGCTTCTTCATCGTCACCATCAAACATGTCACCGACGGATTTGCCCCACTCGACCGGATTAACCGCATCCGGAACAGAAGAACATGCGCCAAGTGCCAGCACCACCGCCAACGCAGAACCCGTCTGCAGCAGTCCCCGCAACTTCCCCCTTGCAGTCTCCTGCCACGACCCCTGCGCAGTCGTCGATTTCAGAACGCCCATTTGTTTTCGCTGCTCCAAATTCAGTTGGACGACGTTTGCTGCAAACATGTTCCGCAAAAACGTCACCTTATAATTCTTGTACTACCCCTAAACGACGCGCTAGGCTAAGGCCATGATAAGCTTGGGATCAAGCAAAGTTTCAACCCGGAGCGTCAATCAGATGCCCGTAGCATAGAACGTTAAAAGTCTTGCGATATCGCAAAGACGTTAAAACGTTCCGAAGTTACGAGGTACCTGCGGCGGTATCATAAGGGAATGCCCCATGAGCGATCAACAGGCCATCGAAACTGAAAACAATCACCCGGATCCCGAAAAACTCTCTGCAGCAATGGCTGAAATCGCCGAAAGAAGTCAACGACTTGTCTCGGAATTCCTTGCAAAACAGGCAGAAGACCCGGAAATTTCGGACCCGGATCCACTCAATATCGGCTCTGCCTTTGCCGAATTGACCAGCCACATGATGCAAAACCCGGCCAAGCTGGTCGAAGCGCAGATGGAACTCTGGCAGCAATATTATACGCTGTGGCACAACACGACCTTGCGTATGTTTGGCGAAGAAGCCGAACCCGTTGCCTCCCCCCAAAAGGGTGATCGTCGTTTCCGTGACGAGGCATGGGAAAACAATGAACTGTTTGATTTCATCAAGCAGTCATATTTGCTGTCCTCGCAGTGGATGCAAAATGTTGTCCATGATGTTGATGGCCTGGATGACAAAACCGCCCAGAAAGTCGAATTCTATACCCGCCAGTTCGTCGATGCGATTTCGCCGACAAACTTCCTGATGACCAATCCGGAAGTGTTGCGCACCACGATTGAGTCTGGTGGCGAGAACCTGCTTAAAGGTCTGCAAAACCTTCTGGACGACCTTGAGCGCGGCAAGGGAAAACTTCAAATCCGCATGACAGACCTTGATGCCTTCAAGGTCGGCGAAAACGTTGCCACCACCGAAGGATCGGTGATCGGCAAGACCCCGCTGATGGAGCTTTTGCAATACAAGCCCAGCACGGACAAGGTCGCCAAGCGCCCGCTGATGATCGTGCCGCCATGGATCAACAAATACTACATTCTTGATCTGCGCCCGGAAAACTCCTTCATCAAATGGGCCGTTGATCAGGGCCACACGGTGTTTGTCCTGTCCTGGGTCAACCCCGACAGCGAACTTGCCGAAAAATCGTTTGAAGACTACGCCAAGGACGGCGTTCTTGCGGCACTCGACATGATCGAACAGGCCACGGGCGAGAAAGAAGTCAATGCCATCGGCTATTGCCTTGGTGGCACCCTTCTGTCCTCAACTCTGGCTTACATGGCGAAAACCGGGGATGACCGGGTCAAATCCGCGACTTTCCTGACCACGTTGACCGACTTTGAAAAGTCGGGCGAGCTGTCGGTCTTTGTTGATGACGAACAGATCAAAAGCCTTGAAAACAAGATGTCCAAAGAGGGCTACCTTGATGGGCGCGATATGTCGATGTCGTTTAACATGCTGCGCGCCAATGACCTGATCTGGTCATTTGTCGTGTCCAACTACATGCTGGGCAAGGATCCCTTCCCGTTTGATTTGCTGTACTGGAATTCCGATTCCACGCGCATGCCCAAAGCCATGCACAGTTTTTATCTGCGCAACATGTATAACAAGAATCTGCTGCGTGAACCGGGCGGCATTACATTGTTTGGCGAACCGATTGACCTGCGCGACATCAAGATCCCGGTCTATTTCCTGTCCACCCGCGAAGACCATATCGCACCGTGGCAGGCAACCTATGCTGGCACCCAGCTGATGTCGGGACAGGTAAAGTTCGTGCTCTCGGCATCCGGTCACATTGCCGGTGTGGTCAACCCGCCCGCGGCCAATAAATATTGCTATTGGACCTATAACCGCAATCCGGCCAATCCAGAAGACTGGATGGCGAAGGCCGTCCAGCATGACGGTTCCTGGTGGACCGACTGGCAAAACTGGGTCAGCCGCCGTGCTGGCGGCAAGGTCGATGCCCGCAAACCGGGCGATGGCAAGCTTGAAGTGCTTGGCCCGGCACCGGGCGAATATGTCAAAGTCAGACTCAGTTGATTTGTGACGCGTAATTCATTCTAATGCGGCCTGCCATCATATGGCAGGCCGTTTTCTTTTATCAAAAACAAGTAATTCCCGGCCCAAACGGGAATGCCAGGGGACAAATCAAGATGACACAGACAATCGGTTTTCTCGGTGCGGGCCGCATGGCTGCTGCAATGATCAAACGCCTGCTTTCAAAGGGCTATGAGATAAAAGTCTGGAACAGAAACCAGGCCAAGATCGAACCGCTTGCCGCCCTCGGTGCCACCGGGTGCAGCACCCCGGCCGCAGCAGCGCAAAATTGCGACATCGTCATTTCCTTTATGGCTGATGACAGCGCGTCCGAAGCTGTGTGGCTGGGTGATAACGGCGCACTTGCTGCAATGGGCAAGGGTGCGCTTGCGATTGAATGTTCCACCCTTTCGCACGCCTTTGTCTTGGATCTGGCCCAAAAGATCGAGGCTGCCGGTTGCCGATATATCGACGCACCCGTTACAGGCGTCCCCGCCGATGTCGAAGCAGGCAACACTGTGTTCTTGATTGGTGCCGAAACCAGTGATCTGGAACGAGCCCGCCCGCTCATGGAAGCGACCGGCAAGAAAACCGTCCATTTCGGCACAGTTGGCGCAGGTACGGTCTATAAACTGATGCACAATCTTTTGGGCGCTGTTCACATTGCCGCCGCCGCCGAACTGGTTGCTGTTGCGCAAAAGGCCGGGCTGGATGGCAACAAGGTCACCGAGACTTTTGAAATTGGTGCCAATGCAAGTCCGACCGGCCTGATGGTTTTGCCGGGTCTGATCGGCGGCAACCACAACGAAGGCATTCATTTCACAACCGGCCTGCGCACCAAAGACGCAGGCTATGCCATGCTACTGGCCAAGGAATACGGCCTTACCCTTCCGGTGGGACAGGCCGCGCATGGCGTGTTTGAAAATGCAACGGCCGAAGGCTTGGGCGATCTGGCGCAAAGTGCGGTGATCGAACCCCTCAAACGCTAGCAACTAGTCGTTGCTTGCCGTTTCCTGATCGGCAAGCAACGGCTCATAGCGCGCATCGGTCAGCGTTTTCAGGAACGCCACGATGGCATCAATGCGCTTGTCATCAAGGGCATCGCCCTGCTCTAGCTCCTTGATCGAAATCGTGTCCGCGACTTCCGGCTCCCCCCACGGCTTGCCAGTTTCAGGGTTGGTCTGGTTGACCTCTGCCTTGCTGTTATATTTGTTATAAAACCTGACCACGGTTTCCAAGTCCGCAAAGACGCCGTTATGCATATAGGGCCCCGTCACGGCAACATTCCGAAGTGACGGGGTTTTGTATTTGCCGCGATAGGCCGGATCTTTGATGGCCGCATTGTCCAGCAACCCGTTATCGGTAAAACCGACATCCTTGTCGGTAGCATCACGGGTCGCAACATTGCGCGGCACGCCGATATTGTGGAACTCGTAATTGGTAAAGGTCTCGCCCTCTGCCGTCGGGCTGGTTTTCAGCATGTGGCAGGTATTGCAATTGGTAAATTGCTGCGAAAAGAACAGGACACGACCAAGCTCTTCCTGCGGCGTCATCTTGTATTCGCCGCGCAGAAAACGGTCATATTTGCTATCAAACGGTGCGAACTGATCACTTTCTTCAAAGGCCGCAATCGCCTTGGTCATTGCGCCATATGCCTGATCGCTATCAGACCAGACATCATCGCCAAACAGCGCCTGGAAGCCCGCAACATAATCTTCGTCCTCGCGCAGGCGTTTCACCACACTGGCCTTGTCCGGCATGCCCATTTCAATCGGATTTAGCGGCGGACCACCGGCCTGCTCGGCCAGATCCATCGCCCGACCATCCCAGAACTGCCCGCCAACAGCGACACCGTCGTCGCGGACATGAAATGGTGGGGAAAACCTGGCATAACTTGCGGTCGGCGCATTGCGATCACCAAGGCTTTTGCCATCATCCCCCAATGAAAACGCCCCATCTGCGACATCAATTCTGGGGTCACGAAACGCCGTCGAAGGATCATGACATGTCGCACACGACATCGTGCGATTGTCTGAAAGGTTTGTATCGAAATAAAGCGCCTCGCCCAGCTGGGCCAGATTGGCGAAAGGCGTCTCCTTTGCCGATGCCACCGCAATTTCAGAAACCTCTGCACTGTGGTTTTGCGCATCAACAGCCAAGCGACGCAACATCGCGGACGCATCTTCTTCGGCCACCGCAGGTGCTGCCATCCCCCCACCAAACACGGCAACCAGAACGGCAAAACGCAACGAAGAACGGATCATACAGGACATCGGCAATACTTTACTTCAACAGGTCCAGGAATGCGGAGCGCAGAACACTCAATCGCGAACGCTATTCATTTACACCTACACAGTTGCCCTCTGCCTTGATGAAAGTCAACGCTTGCATCAATATCCCGAAACCAGGTTGCCATACCTAGTTCAGGTCAACACCCTGGTTGCCATACAAAGCCTTGTATTCTGCGGTTTGGGTTTCTCTTAGGATCGCGTCACTGATCTTGCGCGCCAGTTCCGGGGCGATGGTTTTTGCCGAAAACATCAGACGCACCGGTTCACGCGCCAGAATGAAGGGATGCCCCTCCACACTATGTCCATGCCCTTGCTGTTCGGCCTGTGCAACATAGGCCGCTGGTATCCCCAGCAGCAAATCCACCCGGTTGGCTAACAGCAATTGCAGCCCATGCGGACCAAGCGGCACGTCGCTGACATGCTTTGCCCCTTCGGGACTGTTCATGAAGTTCTCGAACGCCTCGCCGCGATAAGCCCCCCGCACATGTCCGATCACAAGGCCCTGTGCGATCACATCTTTCAGACTGGAAAGCCCAATACGCCCGGCATCGCCGTTACGGACGACAAAACCGATCACGTCATCTCGGTAGGGAACGGAAAACAAACCGTACTCTGCCCGCTCCGCGGTAAGGGAAGCCGATGGCAGAATATCGACATTTCCCTGCTTTACTGCATAAAGCGAACGTTTCCATGGCATGAAGGCAAACCGAACATCACAGCCAACTGATTTCAAAACCTTGGAAATAAAGGCGTTGTCGATTCCAACAGCGAAACCGTTTTCATCCTTCATACTGAACGGGCTGTATGTTTCCGACGCGCGAACAAGCAACGGTCGCGAACAGTCATCCATTGGCTTTGCCTGTCCTGACTGCATCCCCCAAAGCAACAGAACAAACAAACAGACGACGGCGCATGGCACAAAACGCCAGGCAGTCATATGGTTAATCCCCGCACCCAGTTTCTGATCTGCACACCTGATTTTTGGTCGTTTTCTTGCGTTTTTCGTGGGTGTGTCTATCGAACTTTATTCATCAGACAAGACGTGATCTTCCCCTCATACGATATGATGATGCCTGAAAACATTCTGCGGTGAAAGCCTTCTCAGGCTGTTGCAGATGGTTTGATTTTTGTGACGGGCCCGAATGACGGTTACGCCAGATCCTCGGGGATTGATTTGACATATTCCTGCGCCAGATCAGCATAGCGATCCGCAGAAACCTTGAAGAACTCGATTTCTTCCTGCGTCAGGTCGCGCACTTTGCGTGCTGGCACACCGGCCCAAAGCTCGCCCGCCGGAATACGTTTTCCCGGAGCCAGAAGCGCATTGGCACCAAGCATTCCGCCCTGCTCGATCACGCAACCATCCATGACGGTCGCGCCCATACCGACAAAGCTTCGATCTTCCAGCGTACAGGCATGAATGATGGCCGAATGCCCGATGGTGACGTCATCGCCGATATAGGTACCAAACTTCCCCTTGGCGACATGTACCATGGTCAGGTCCTGAATATTGGTACGCGAACCGATGCGGATTTCATGCACATCGCCACGAACTACACATCCAAACCAGATACCCGTCTCTGCCCCGATTTCAACATCCCCAATGATGGTCGCGTTCGGGGCAATAAATGCGGTTTCATCAATGGTGGGTTTTACCCCGCGATAGGACAAACGCATGATGATGGGACCTTTCAAATTCAACAGTTCGGGGATGCGTCCACGACGCCGGAAGACGCAGCGCATCTTGATTTTCAAGTTTAAGGCCTAACATGTCAAAAAGGAAACTCATCGAAAAGAAAGATGCTCATGCCATCGCCCACAAAGGCGCGCATCAATGTCAAAGGCCTGACAAGCAACTGGTTGCGCGGTTGCACAATATCGGCTTTTGCCCTTGTCTTATGTCTGCTTTCCACCGTTTCGCATGGCCATATGCTTAGCGAAAACCACGATCATGCCCGCGGGGTGTTGCGCGTGACGTTCTCGGTTTGGGAACCGTTTGCGATCGAAGACCGCAACGGCAAACAGCACGGTATTGATCGCGCCATCATGACCGAGGTGGCCAAGCGTCTTGGTCTTGAATTGCAACCCCAGACTTGCCCGTGGCGGCGGTGCCTGAAGATGCTTGAAACCGGTGATATCGATATCATGACCAGCATCGCCTACACCGAGGAACGGGCCACATATGCCCGTTTCATCAAACCGGCCTATAGTCGTGTCACCCCTGTTTTCTACTATAATCGCAAGAACCCGGTGACAATTTCCGCCTATTCAGACCTCTATCAACTCACCTTGGGGGCTGTGGTGGATTCCCGCTATTTCGAACCGTTTGACAGTGACGACAGACTTGAAAAAGTCGAAGCCAACAGTGAAATCCTTTTGCTCAGGATGCTGGCGGCCAAACGGGTCGATGCGATGGTCGGTTCCGATGCCAATGCAGATTATCAAATTCGACGTGCCGGTCTTGGCAATATCATCGCCAAGGCCCCCTATCGCACCAATCATAGCAACGATATTCATCTTGCTGTATCGCGCAACTCATCGCTTATGACCCGACTGGACCAGATCAGCCAGATCATGACCGACCTCCATGCCGAAGGCTTCATCGCCCGCGTGCATCAGGAATACTGGCCAGCCGCCGATCTTGCCGAAATCAACCCGACGGGGGAGCTCAACTAACACATGCCGGATTGGCCGGACCAGCAAGCACCGGGCGCAGGCAATAAAAAAGGGCGCCATTCGATAATGACGCCCTTTGCACTTGCCTTTGCCGCACACCGTTACGGGAACAGCGGCTCGATCTCAAGGCCCATGGTTTCAGGCAGCCCCAGCATGACATTCATGTTCTGAACCGCCTGGCCAGATGCACCTTTAACAAGGTTGTCTTCAACCGCAACAATGATCACACGGCCCGGCACACGGTCCTTGACCACCCCCATCAGGACATAGTTCGAACCGCGCACATGACGGGTCTGGGGGGTAACACCAAACGGCAGAATACGGACAAACGGCTCGTCCGTGTAACGCTTTTCAAGGGCGGCCTGAATGTCTTCGGGCGTCGTGCCATCGGTCATTTTGACATAGATGGACTCCAGGATACCGCGGCTCATCGGCATCAGATGCGGCGAAAAGTTCACCACAACATCACTGCCACTCGCCCAGGCAAGGCCCTGCTCGATTTCGGGTGCGTGGCGGTGCCCGCCAGTGCCATAGGCATGAATGCCTTCGGTCACTTCGGCAAACAGGGTCATTTCCTTGGGCGAACGCCCTGCCCCGGTCACACCGGATTTGGCATCAATAATGATGTCTTCTGCATGCACCATCTTGCCTTCAAGAAGCGGTGTCAGCGCCAGCTGCACCGGGGTCGGATAGCACCCAGGATTGGCAACCACGCGGGCCGACTTGATTTTTTCACGGTGCAGTTCGGTCAGGCCATAGGCCACTTCCTTCTGCAGGTCCTGTGCCGCGTGGTCCGCGCCATACCATTCCTTGTAGGTCGCCGGATCAAACAGGCGGAAGTCTGCTGACAGATCAACAACCTTCACATGGCTCGGCAAACCGGCAATGACCTCCTGTGTCGTGCCATGCGGCAGCGCGCAGAAAATCAGGTCCACAGTCGACCAGTCCGCGTCCTCGATCTTGATCATGGTTGGCAGATCAATATGGGCAAGATGCGGGAAAACTTCCCCGAACGGACGTCCGGCGCGTCGGTCTGCGGTCAACAGGGTAATTTCCGAAGCTGGATGATGCGCAAGAATGCGAACCAGTTCCGCCCCGGTATAGCCACTGGCACCGAGAATTCCGACTTTGACCTTAACGTCGCTCATATCAAATCTTGCTCCAAGTTAGGCACCCGCAAAACAGCGGGTATTGATAACGCGCGGATGTTGGCAAACAAGACCCGCAGATGCAAGCAATTAGGCGGTAAATATCCCTGATAATCTGCAACATTCCCATGCGGCCTGATCATGGCAGCAGGTCATCAAAGCCTATTTCTTGCGCGCACGGCGCACTGTGTCCGGACAGGCGCGCGCATCTTCGGGCCGTACGGTGTAAAACTTCTCGATCTTCTCGTATCCGCTTGGGCTTGCTACGGGATAGCTTGCAACGTATCGCGCATCGGAAAGCCCGAAGTCGCTGGCTTTCAATCCGGACCGCTGCAACCACATGCGCCGATGGGCATCCGATAACACCACATCCGCGTCATCAATCAGAAAAATGGCATCACGCGCCAGTCGGTCATTGTATTTGTGGTGGGTCGGCAACCATGCGGCCAGTTGCTTGCGAAGCGTGCCCGGGCTTGGCACATCGCGTGTGCGGGTCGCAAATTTCGTCATCCTTTCGACAAGCGAACTGATATCACCCGGCGGCACTGATCCATGGGTTGCGCGGTCGATAAAGAATGCCAGATCAATCTCGCTTGGATCGCGTCCAATGACTGGTTTAAGGGCGGCATACAGTTTGAAAAATCGCGCTATTTTTCCGCCATCCGCATTGGCCGCGTCATAGACCCGATGATAGGCCGCCTGCACTTCGGGTCTTGCGCCATAGGCGGCAAAACGTTTTTTAAATGCGTTACGTTTTGCGTCATCGACCCATATTGCACACAACACATCAAAGGCCGCGTCATTATTGCCAAGGGCAAGCCTGTGCATGTCCTCGGTAAACGGGCCAAACACGTTTTGCAGCAATCCCGGATTGGCCCGTTCTGCCGCAAACAGGATCTGCTGAATTTCCGCCCCTGCCCCGGCGGTCGCCCCGCGCGGCCCCCATGTCAGGTAGGCACGCGGATCATTGGTGTGGCAGTACGGGTCTCCCTCCAGAAAGGTCTTTCCGCTGCGGGGATTTTTTGACTGACAGAAATTGAACTGGATCACGTCATAATCCGTGCCTTCCAACGCAAAAGTCAGATGGTTGGCCCGCGTGATCGCATCGGGCGGCGGTAACTGTGCTGGCATCAATAACCGCCAAAGACCGACCGTGATCGCCCCGTAACTCTCTGCCCCGACGGCGGCCCGCACAGACGCATTCAAACACGGCTGAAGATCAACAATGGCCTGACGCGTCTTCACCCCGACAATCCCATCGGCCGAGCCATAGTTGCTGGCCGATTGGCCAGAACAATTCCCCGCCCGCGCAAAAAGACGCTCCTGAAAAACTGCGACCGCACCATAACGCCCAAGCGTAAGCGCGCGATTTTCGAAGCGATAGAGAACTTGTGAAAGATCCTGAGCAAATACAGGACGCACGGACGCAAATGTGATGACGCACACAAGTGCCGCCAAGGCACCGGCACGGCACACAGTTAATTTCAAACGCGTGTGTGCTCGGGCCATGTCGGTCAGCCTTAATGCGTGAATTCCAGGAGTGGCTTGGTGAAATCGACTTGCGGATATTTGATGATGCTATTGAGCGCGCGACGCTGCTGCGCCTTGCGTTTGGTGGTATCTTCCACCAGATCACACACCGCATCAACCAACCCGGCATAGGGGACATCAACCACCCCTTTGCGGAACCGATCGTCAATCACCGTTTCCGGGTTAACCTCGGCCACCACCGCCTTTGCGTTGGTCAAAAGATAGGATACGCGGACGATCTCAAAAATCTGACTTTCGTAGTAATGGTGGTTCAGAACAACTTTCGACCGCGCAATCCACTGATCACGATCCTTGCCATAAACGCCCATCAGAACCTGAAGCTTGAGCCCCCTGGCTTCGATCTGATTGAAAATTTCGCGCCGGCGTTCATTGACCGACCCATAAAACAAAACATCAACGTCCTGGTCAGCAGTAATGTCGATACGCTGGAGCTCTTTCTGATAGCCGATCGGCAGATAGCGCACGTTATCCACACCAAGCGCCTTGATGACATCGATATTGGCTGGGCTGTAATCCCAGACCTCCAGTCCGGACTGGAACCACCCCGTCAACTGATCACGCCACTTCTCACCAACGCCCGTCAGCTGCTCTGTATTAAGGATCACAGTCCCTTGCGGCACTGCACGCATCGCCGAAATATCAAGCAGATGCGCCCCGACAATAACGTTTATCCCCCCTTGCACAAACTGATTGGTCTGGATCTGCGCTGGATGTCCTGCCTCGCGGATCGAATACATCAGAAGCTCAGCCAACTCTGCAAATGCAAGCGAATGAATGTAGTTCGGGGGTTGGACAATGCAGATGTTGTAGGCAGTAGGACTGGTCATAAAAGAGTTTCCACGAGTTGGGAGGATTTATTTATTGGATGCCACGACATAAATTTCGCCGGCGATGTCGGGATACCGCTCACCAAGCTTCATAAAGGCTTCGAGCATTTCCGGGGTCCAATTCGCTTCAATTTGGCTATTGGCAACAGGTTTCATCCAATACCCGCCAAAATAATCGATGTTATAGCCAGACTGATAGAATGCCTGGCGGAAGCTTTCCGGATTAAAAACGCGACGATGGCCATGATGTTTATCGAGTTCGTTCAACTCGTCCTCAGCCTGCAAGAGTCCCATAATGACTCCAGCCTGACGGTGAAGGGATCGTGCATTCGGGACAGCGGCAAACAAAATGCCGTTCGGCGCCAGGAACTTCTTGGCAACTTTGAGGATTTGCACGGGATCATCTACATGTTCAAGGACATGACCCAAAACGATGTTGTCAAACTTGCGATCAGCCTCAAAGTCCTCAAAAAGGGACGTAATGACCTCTACAGACGGGTACTTTTCCTTCAAACGCTGGCTGAAAAATTCTGATCCATCCACACAAACAACTTCTTGTCCAAGCTCTACCAGATGCCCCGTCATCAAACCTTCGGCCGGTCCCATTTCAAGAATGCTGCCCGGCAACACAAACCTGCGAAACACCTCGAACTCGTAGTGGATTGTCGCAGCGTTTGCCCCTTTGTCGTACAAGGAGTTGTTTGCGATGTGCTCTAGCCTGCTTTTTTCCTCGGCATCCATAGCGGATCTCCTCTGATGCGCTCAAATCGTATTCATTCAAGGCGGGTCGCGAAAATGTTCTCTCTAACCTCAGGCAACGAGCCATGTATATTTGCTATCCCCTGAGCGGCAAGAAACGTCGATGATCGTTGCCCTGTGGAAACGGCGTAAAAAGGCACCCTAGCCATTTTGGCGGCACGAAAATCTGTTTCACTATCACCAACAAAACAGTCGACGTCTTGACTGGATAGCACGCCAGCCTTCTCATCGACTGCAGCAAAAGGCGACACACATTCTATATCATCAAAGCACTTGCCGATCCCTAGGCGCAAAAGCTGCTGTAGAAGCAGAAGTCTGTTTTGCCGCGCAGTAAGCAAAATCAGTTTACCGCCGCTCCCACGAAAACTTTCAAGTACGTCCACCGTATCGGGAAAAAGTGTATCGAGGCTTAACCAGAATGGTGCCTCGATATTCTGTAGCCACGCGTATGCAATCTTGGTTGCCTTTCCTCGGCTGAGCCCGGCGTCCTCCAATGCTTTCTGCGTCGACAAACCTTCACGTTTCTGATGCCATATGGCACGGCTATCAAGTTTGACGTCAAAGCTTCTTGCAATCGCTTGCAAAAGTGTCATCTGTCGCTGGCGCGCGGTTATGAGGGTGCCATCAAGATCGAATGCAAAAATCATCGACGATGTGCCATTACGAATTCGGCATATTGCCTGGTCACAATGAACTCTTCGTTTTCATCAATTTGGCGAACAAAGCGGCTGTAATCCTGACCCGTCCGACAAGCGAATGCCGCCGCCAGCACATCAAATCCTGCACTACATGTGATTGCCGTTCCAGCGCCTGACCTGACGTTCAGGTCCGTTATCACCCAACCGCCTTGACCTTTCATAGCCTGAAAACAGATTGTGCCGCGCTGCTTCAAACCCTTGCCGATTTTCCTGGCGATCGCAGCAAGTTCAGGATCAAAGAACACGCGCGCTTTTGTACACACGCCCGACTTCGTCTCAATCCGTTCACGGCAATACGCAAATGACGCGTCTGCTCGAACATCATAAAAACTATCTACTGTGACCTCGGGACCATCACAGACTTCCTGAACAATCAGGCCTTCCAATTCTGATTTCGAAAGTTCGCCTAGCTCATCAACAGAGATTTTGCGCGCGCCTTTACTGCCAAATCCGTTGCGTGGCTTGATAAAGCAAACCCTATCTGGCTCGGACTGCAAGAAATCAATGCTGTTCGGGGTCGGTACACCGATATTTCTTAGAAACTGATCGGCATAGCCTTTATCCGTGCATTTAGCGTATAGCTCTGAACTCCACACATCCAGATTTCCGAAATTCAAATCACCAACTATACGTTGCGCGGCAAGATGTTCGTCGTTCAATATCGGGGCAAAAATATCGATATCTTCCGACGATAAAATACTACGAATGCAATTTTCATATTCGGGACTACCCGCAAACGGAGCCTGAATGAATGCATCAGAGAGCACCGAAGTGGTTACCAACTCTGGTGGATTGATATCCATAGAGACAATTCGGACTTCATCGCCCCAAACCGCGCGAATTCGGCTTGCGATAGCAAACGACGTACCTGTCCCGGCTGCGCCGAGAAGAATTGTCGTCATGACCCGACCTCCGTCAAACTTCGGCAAAACTTCGATTTTAATTGTTACACCGAAGCTTAAAATTAATCGTTAAGTTTTTGCCATTGCTATTGAAAATGCAATTAATACAGCATGATACTGAACCGCCACACTGGCTTGAAAGCCTGAAAAAGGAAAAGCCAACTTGGTTTACTAAAGCTAGACGATTGAAGCGGCATACTGGTACTAATAGTCTGCAACCGACCGCAACCGGGGCCCCGATCCAGAATGAGTATTCATAACTGCAAGATCATTGAATTGCCTAAAATCTCGAATGCGCAAGGAAACCTGACATTCGTTGAGGGCAGCAATCATATTCCGTTTGATATTCAGCGCGTTTACTACCTCTATGACGTCCCCGGAGGCGCCACCCGGGGTGGGCATGCCCACAAAAAGCTGCATCAGCTTATCGTTGCCATGTCAGGAAGCTTTGACATCCTAATCGACGACGGCAACGAGAAACAACGCTTTCACCTGAACCGCTCTTATCAGGGCCTTTATATCTGCCCGATGATATGGCGAGAACTGGACAATTTTTCTTCTGGATCGGTCTGCATGGTATTAGCTTCCAACCTTTATGACGAAGGCGATTACCACAGAGACTATCAAACGTACTTGCAATCGCTGGAAACCGCTCAATGAGCGTGCCGTTCCTTGATCCAAGCCAAACATATCTGGAACTTCGCACTGAACTGGATGATGCATACCAACGCGTAATGCGTTCAGGTTCATACATACTCGGCGAAACAGTCTCAAATTTTGAAAACAACTTTGCCCGATATTGCGAAGCATCCCATTGTTTCGGGGTTGCCAATGGACTGGATGCTTTGACCCTGATCCTTCAGGGTTTTGATATAGGCCCCGGTGACGAAGTTATTGTCCCTTCGCATACATTCATGGCCACCTGGCTTGCCGTATCCAACGTCGGTGCGACGCCTATCCCTGTTGAAGTCCATGAACGCACCTATAACTTGAACCCAGACCATATTGAGTCTGCGATAACCAGTAAAACAAAGGCTATCATTCCGGTTCACCTTTATGGTCAACCAGCGGACATGACGCCAATTGTGGAAATTGCGGCGCGATATGATATCCGCGTCATAGAAGATGCCGCCCAAGCGCATGGCGCGAAGTACACGGGACGCAAGGTCGGGTCAATTGGTGACGCCGCAGCATGGAGTTTTTATCCGGGCAAGAATCTGGGTGCCTTTGGTGATGCAGGTGCTATTACAACAAATAATGATGCTCTTGCCGATAAGTTACTGATGCTCAGAAACTATGGCTCGAAGGAGAAATACCGTCATGAAATCCTTGGACACAATAGCCGCCTGGACCCTATCCAAGCTGCTTTCCTGGATGTCAAACTCCGCTACATTGATCAGTGGAACAGTCACCGCAAAGAACTTGCAAACTGTTACATCGGCGCATTGAGTCAGACGTCACTGCTTCTTCCGTTCACCCCGGATTGGGCGGAAAGCGTATGGCACCTGTTTGTCATAAGGCATCAAAACCGTAACGCACTTCAAAAACATCTGGATACAATGGGTATCGGCACCTTGATCCACTACCCAATTCCGCCTCACAAGCAATTGGCATACTCGGACAGAGCTTTTGACGCCTACAATCTATCCCAAACCGAGATCATAGCTGAGCAAGTGCTGAGCCTGCCCATCGGTCCGCACCTATCACCAGAACAGTGTGATCTGGTAACTTCGGCAATCCGTGAATTTGGCGAGTAAGCCGAAATCCGACAATAATGTATGCTTGGGAGAAAACAGTGGTGGCGTCAGATCAAAAAAATCTGCTGATCAAAAAGATTGATGGCACATTAATGCAGGCGATGCTTGCATCAAAGGACATATCCCAACTACTTAAGATCGCGCAGCAATATGGTCACTTTCATTGGTTCAACTTGACGGATCGTTGGGAAAACAAAGCTGTCGAAAACCATATTTTTCAATTCGCTCAGCCTTATTTGAAAGACCTCAGGCGCGCTGAAAACCCGACAAAGATCACGCACGTCATATCTGAGGGGCATGATACAGGCGGCCACACCCCACTGTGCCTTAATATCGTAAAGGAACAAAAGGCCCGTGGCCGGGAAGTTGAGCTCTTCATAACCAAGCGAGCAACGCCAAAAGTCATTGAAGAGATAAAGCTGGCTGGGATTACGCTTAAGTCATTTCCCGATAATGGACTTCCGCAACTACTGGAACTCTCAAAGCAGTTTCTGCAAAGCAAAGCCGTTGTCTTACATATTAACCCAGATGACATCGTCGCAACGCTGGCGGCAATGCTCGCGGAACAAAACGGAATTCCATGTTTTTTTGTCAACCATGCCAACATCCACTTTAGCTACGGACCCGCACAGTGCTCGGCGGTTCTCGAGATAACAGCTGCCAGTTGGCTTTCCACCGCGAAATACCGCTCGCCAAAGTCCCAGTCATTTCTTGGTATTCCCGCAGCAACCGTTGATCGAGCAACCCTAAACGCGCTGAACCTCGATAACCTGAAACCCGAAGGCTCATATTTCGTTTCGGTAGGCACTCGGAACAAATATCGCCTGAACAGCGACACCCAATTCATCGACTTTGTCGAGTTCCTGTGTGGGCAAAAACAACAGCAACTACTGATTGTCGGGCCAGGGGATGCGCCCTCTTTTCATAAGCTATCTGACGCCGCACGCAGGAACCTATCAGTCCTTGGACCAACAGAACGGCAGACAACGCTTGCCCTCATGGCGAATGCAATCGCGTATATTGATAGCTTCCCTGAAGGTGGCGGCTCTTCTGTCGTTAACGCCATGAGCCTCGGGTTACCTATTTTCGGACACCGAATAAGCGAAGGCATGTATGGAGACGAATTCCTGTCTCCATCAATGGAAGACCTGCGTGAGCGGGTTTCCGATTTCATTGATAATGGCCCCGATACCGCAGCCCTGCAAGAACGGTCAGACTTTATACGTGACCATATGTCAATTCAGGCATGTGTCGATAGGTTGGAGAGCACAATTAGCGGCGAAAACTGCCCTATTCCGTTCAACTACAGCAACTTTGATATGGACCTTGATTTCCATCATCGAGAATGGTCGCAAACCGATAATCTGGTCGTTCCACCGATCATAAAAATCAACAAGAGTTAACTCAACAAATTGCAATATGGTCGTTTTGTTCTGCCGAAACTTGGGATGAAGCTAACTCGACTAATGAGGACCGGCTCCTCAGCCGAATTAGCATCACAAACTAAATCCCCCCCCTTTTTCAAACACCTGAGTGCGCGGGAGATTCTCACAGACGGGCGACTACCGAATGAATCTGCCAATCACCCCGCGCGCAAAAGCGCCAACCTATAGCGCCCGACCTTTTTAAAACCAAGCGCTTCATAGGCCTTTGCGGCAGCTTCGCTATCGGTTGAGAGGATGGCGCGCTTAACGCCACGGGCACGCACAGCCAGAAGCGTCTTGGCTACCAGAATACGGGCATACCCGTTTGAACGTTCTTCTGGCGGCGTCCATACCGGGCCAACCTGGACCATATCGGGCAAGGTTGCGTTGAAGCCTGAAAGCGACACTGCCTTGCCATCAACGATCAGCCCCCACATCGTCCGTGCATCAAGCGCATGGACAAGGCGTGAGGCGATCTTGCTGTCCAGGCTTGGGGTGTCTGCCGCCCCCAAGGCCTCGATCTCATAGGCGCGCAACCAGCGCAGCAAGGTATTGCGTTCGATCTTTTCCGCATCGACCATCTGAAAATCATCAGCACGTGCATTTTGCGGCACGATCAGGCTTTCCAGATCAAGCTCGTAAAGCGCATCCGATGCATTGATCGCATAGGAAGCATCCTTTAACCCAAGTTGGCACAGCATGTCTTGCGCCGGGGCAGCATCACCAAATACGCCCGCCACCGGTTTAAGCGGATCAGACACAAATGCCTCTGTCAAAGCAGCCGGAACCGTATCTTGCCCCCCCGCCTCGACAAAAACATTGCCATTGGCAAACTGCGCAACAATCGCACTGATGCTGCCATCGCTGGCAACTTCCCCGAACCAGTTTCCAGAAAGCGGATGACGACGTCGTTCGATACCGGCAGTGCGCAGGTTCCCGCGCAGCACCATGCAAGTCGCAGCATGATTGGCAAGGAATGCGGTTGCGGCATCAAAATCGGCGTCGTGCAGCTTTCTGTACTGCATATCAGGGGTCCCTTTCTTTGGGGTTCAGATCATTGCCAACCAATCAAATTGGCATAAAAAAAGACCGCTCCATTAGCGGCCCTTCACACATCACAAGGTCATCCAACAGAGGTTCAAACAGTTATGTTTTGAAAACTCGTCGCATCGTTCCAACCATTGGATCACACCTTAAATTCAGAAAATTATCGCGTCAGAGGAGTGTTATTATCACACCGTTGCGAATTTTCGATCCCTCTTTTTTAAAATTCTTTGGTGACAACAACATCGCCCGAATTCTGGCAGCCGATAATCACAAATCAAAAACTGAACCTCAATTCGGTTTGCTGCGATGTCGGAAACTGGTATTACCAATACAAGGCACATTTTATTCGGAGTTGAGCTCATGCCAGTGATTACCTGCGTCGAAGACCTGAAACGTATCTATAAACGGCGCACACCGCGGATGTTTTATGATTACGCAGAATCCGGAAGCTGGACCGAGCAGACATTCCGTGAAAACACCACGGATTTTCAGGAAATTCACCTGCGTCAGCGCGTCGCAATCGACATGGCCGGGCGCTCCACCAAAAGCCAGATGATCGGTCAGGATGTGAGCATGCCCGTGGCCCTTGCCCCGGTCGGACTGACCGGCATGCAAAGTGCTGATGGCGAGATCAAGGCCGCCCGCGCCGCAGAGAAGTTCGGCGTCCCCTACACGCTGTCGACCATGTCGATCTGCTCGATCGAGGACGTCGCCGAAAACACTTCCAAGCCATTCTGGTTGCAAGTCTACACGCTCAAAGACGATGACTTCATGCAGCGCCTGTTTGACCGCGCCAAAGCCGCCAAATGTTCGGCGGCGGTCATCACGGTCGATCTTCAGATGCTGGGCCAGCGCCACAAGGATCTCAAAAACGGCCTGTCCGCCCCGCCCAAGCTGACGTTCAAATCGGTCACCAACATGATGACCAAGGTACAATGGGGCCTTGGCATGCTTGGCACCAAGCGGCGCTTCTTTGGCAACATTGTCGGCCATGCCAAGGGTGTTGCCGACGCGTCATCGCTGAGCACCTGGACCGCCGAAGCGTTTGATGTGTCGCTTGATTGGAATCGTATTCGCGAATTCCGCAAGATGTGGGACGGGCCGCTGATCATCAAGGGGATCATGGATCCGCGCGATGCGCTCGAGGCGCTGAATGTCGGCGCAGATGCCATCATCGTTTCCAACCATGGCGGACGCCAGCTTGATGGTGCCCTGTCCTCTATTCGCGCACTCCCGGCAATCATGGATGCCGTCGGGGACAAGATCGAAGTCCATCTTGATAGCGGGATCCGTTCTGGCCAGGACGTGTTGAAGGCCCTGGCGCTTGGTGCCAAGGGAACCTATATCGGCCGCGCATATGTCTATGGCCTGGGTGCGATGGGTGAAGCGGGTGTGACCAAAACGCTGGAGCTCATTCACAAGGAGCTTGAAGTTTCCATGGCGCTTTGCGGGCATACCGACATCACCAAGGTCGATCACGATATCCTGATGATCCCGCGCGATTTCTCGGACCGCTGGCAATAGGCAACAGACACGTCTTGATACGAAACAAAAAAGCGGCGTCGCTCATCGTAAGGACGCCGCTTTTTTATCTGAAATGCAAATCTCGGCCCGATAGCAAAACCGCAAAAAGAAAAAGCGCCACCCGAAGGTGACGCTTTTCCAAACAGTATCGCCAGCCTTGTGCCCGAAAACGACTTAACGTTTCGAGAACTGGAAGCTACGACGAGCTTTGGCGCGACCGTATTTTTTACGTTCAACAGCACGCGAGTCACGGGTGAGGAACCCACCAGCTTTGAGTGACGGACGCAGTGCCGGCTCGAACATGGTCAGCGCACGGGAGATACCGTGACGAACGGCACCGGCCTGACCGGAAAGACCGCCACCGGTTACGGTGCAGACAACGTCGAACTGATCTTTGCGATCGGTTGCGCCGAACGGCTGGTTGATCACCATGCGCAGAACCGGACGTGCGAAGTACTCTTCGAATTCGCGGCCATTGACGGTGACTTTACCCGAGCCCGGTTTGATCCAGACACGTGCAATTGCGTTCTTACGACGGCCGGTTGCATAGGAACGGCCCTGTGCGTCGATCTTCGGCTCCGGCAGGGTGCCTTCTGCAGCTGCAGCAACTTCGCCGCCCTGTGCCAGATCCTTGAGATCTTCAAGAGTTTTGGTGTCGGCCATTATTTAGCACTCCGCTTGTTCTTTTCGTTCATAGCCGCTACGTCGAGGACTTCCGGCTTCTGAGCTTCGTGCGGATGCTCGGTACCAGCATAGACGTGCAGTTTGGAAAGAACCTGGCTGCGCAGCGGGCCACGGGTCATCATACGCTCAACAGCTTTGATGATAACGCGTTCCGGGTGCTCACCGTTCAGGAGCTTGTCCATGGTGCGTTCTTTGATGCCGCCCGGATAACCGGTGTGCCAGTAGAACTTCTTGTTCTGAAGTTTACGGCCAGTCAGTTTGACTTTTTCGGCATTGACGATGACGATGTGATCGCCACAATCCATGTGCGGGGTAAACATCGCTTTGTGTTTACCACGAAGACGGTTGGCAACAACGGCTGCAAGGCGGCCAAGGACGACGTCTTCTGCGTCGACCACGAACCATTTGCGCTCGATGTCGCTCGGTGTCGCAGTGAAGGTTTTCATTATTTCTATACTCGAAAACTGGGTTCCACGGAGGGATTGTTCCCTCGTTGAAAGTCGGCGCATTATGCCAGCATTCAACAGGAAAACAACAGGAATATTTCGTTTTAAATCAATGTCTTATGTTACGCGGTATTATTTTACCACACATAATTGCACTATTTTTCGGCCGGTGGCATGGCATATGTCCCGATGACATGGGCGCACACACTGTCATCAACTGCGGATCGAATATGACATTCTGCAATCAAAAGCCGCCTGCCAGCCTTGAGGATTTTGGCCTCTGCGATCAAATCCCCCGGCTTCGCGCCTGACAGGAAGTGAACCGTGGCTTCTGTCGTTACCGCCAGATCAGCCTTGGGAACCACAAGCCAAGCAACCGCATAAAGCGCGATGTCGGCCAATGCAAAGATGGCAGGCCCTGTTACCACATTGCCCGGTCGCAAGTAACGTTCGTTAAATGGCAAACGCAGAATGGCCGTATCTTCAGACAGACTTTCTGTCACCACCCCCATATCGCCGACAAACGGTACCTTTTGGCGCATGATGGCGTCAAAGTCGGCCGGCGTTACCCCGGTTCGGGTTTCGGAACTGTTCATGACTTGGTTGGTCTCCCCGTTATGACTGATTCTGGTACAGTCATTTTATTACCGGAAGACAGCCTGACATAACGTTTACGTTAACGTCAATAATTTGCGCTACCAAACATGCTTCTTTACCGCATTAGCGCAACATCTAGCGGGTCAAAATCCCCACCACATCGGTATAAATCGCCACCACCACACACAGAATGACAATCGCGACAATCGCCGTTGCCCCGATCCCGGGCAGGTTTTGCGTCATCCATTCACTCATGGACATGCCCTGTGCATTATCGGTTTTGCGCTTGAACCGCGCACGGACGGGACCGCGCGAAAGATCATGCAGCGGCTTGGGTACTTCGTTATTGGATGCCCAGTGATGTCGGTTCTCGGGCAAATAAACAGGCTGTCGGTCTTCCTGACCGGTTTCGTCATACATCATGTGACTTCACAGCGTCATTCGCTGGCTCCTGCAACAAGGGTGAACTCTCATTTCCCCACCTTGATCCCGGCATTTGTTACGCCATGCCATGATCGCGGTGCCCCCGCCTCGGATTATGTCGCTCTGCGTTCCCCCGAACCTTCGCCTTTTCTGTTTGGCAATGCCCGACCAAAAGGTCTTGGGCATCACGTCAGTAATTACCTGTCTGGTATATGGGGATTAAGGCAATCATTCGGCAATAGTTTGGTAACTGTGTTATTTGCCGATAATTGCCGAAAACTCGTTAACTGTCAGAACCAGTACATACCCAACAGCCACAGCCGCAATCATATAGGCTGCCAACCGAGCAATCATCTTGTTCCAGCTCAGTGGTTCTCCGGACTGTTTGCGTCCCCTGGATGCCCGCCCCTTCGACTTTTCCTGCTTTTGCAAAATCGCGCGGCGCTTGGCATCAAGGTCTTCTTGCATCGCCCAGTTCGACTCACTGTCAGGCAGGTTGATGCGTGACTGGCGAACTTCGGCTTCCTTAAGGTCATCCACCCGACCTGTAATATCACCCTGGCCGTCACTGCCCGCGCCATCATCTCGCTCGCGTGCGCGATCCAGAAGCGTTTTCCCGCCATTCAGGCTTTCGATATACTCGTCATATGCACTGCGCTCCTCGGCAATGGCGGCTTGCTGGGCGGCGGCATGGGCCGCAGGGTCCTGACGGGTCGTTTGGGCAATGCCAGACGGGTTGGACGACGTGATGGTCTGCCGGGCCTCGTGCGGCAAGAACATCGATACCAGCCCGCTCGTCTTGTTCTGAACATAGACATGGCGACGCGGTTTGGTTTTGGCTTCCAAAACTCGCTCGGTCTTGGCATCTGCAAGTGCCGCACTGCTGACCAGAAGCGTTGGTTTCGGTCCTGACAAAGCCGGCGGGTTCAAATCATCCTCGATCACTGGATCGGGGATATCATCGCCCTCTTCTTCATCTGGCTCAACTTTGGGTTTGGGCATCAGAAAGGCCGGGATATCAAAGCCGTTCCTTAAAAGTCGCGCACGTGCCTCTGCGCGATACTTTTCAAGATCGCGTTCCATCATGTCCTTGCGGTCAAAACGCTTGATGGGCGTTTCACGCACAGGCTTTGTCACTCTGACGGCTTCCCGGACTTTGCGGGTCGGTACAAAACGACCCGGCGCACGTCCGCGCCGACGCGGTAAGTCTTCGCTCATCCACAACCACTTGCCGAATGAATTTTATCTATCGCGCACAGACACTAGAAAATTCGGCTCATCTCCAGGGTTTTATTTTTAACCCGTTACGTGCAATTCTACTACGGGTTACCGTAATTTAAAAATCAAAAAAAACATCACGTTCATACGTTTCGCCGGGAGAAACACGATGCCTGATACCGCAACCGATATGCCGCTTGTCGCCCGCACAGACCATGATGGGTTTGTCACGATCACCATGAACAACCCGTCACGTCGCAATGCCTTGTCAGGCGCGATGATGACTGCCCTTCAGAAAGCGTTTGAACAGATCGCCAATGAAACCGATATCCGATGTGTCATTCTTGCGGCAGAAGGCCCGGTTTTTTGTGCTGGCCACGATCTTAAGGAAATGCGCGGCATCACCGAATGCGATCAACATGCCAGCCTGTTCAACCAGTGCAGCGAATTGATGATGACGATTGTCAGCCTGCCGCAACCCGTCATCGCGCGGGTGCGCGGGATGGCAACCGCTGCCGGCTGCCAGCTGGTCGCCAGTTGCGATTTGGCGGTTGCCGCCAGCACAGCCAGGTTCGCGACACCCGGTGTGAATATCGGCCTGTTCTGCTCCACGCCGATGGTTGCACTTAGCCGCAATATCGCGCGCAAACATGCCATGCGCATGCTTTTGACCGGCGACCCGATCAATGCCGAAACAGCCTTTTCCATGGGGCTGGTGTCTGATGTGGTCGAAGATGATGATCTTGAAACACGGACCAACGAACTGGCCGCCGGAATCGCCGCCCGATCGGGCATGACCGTGCGACTTGGCAAACAGGCCTTCTACAAACAGATCGAGATGCCGCTTTCGCAGGCCTATTCCTATGCGTCCGATGTGATGACAGCGAACATGCAAAAGCACGATGCCCGCGAAGGGATCGGCGCTTTTGTTGAAAAGCGCCATCCAAGCTGGCGTCACGAATAACCTGCCTCAGACCGCGCTTGGGAATGCATGACCACATTTGCATTTGATCCGCGATCAGGCATTCTAATCAAAGATACCTCAGCTTGGAGATCGTCCCATGTCGTTTGAAATCTGGCTTGCCTTCGCTTTTGCTTGCGCCATTGTTTTGGCCATTCCCGGCCCGACCATCATGCTTGTCGTCAGCTATGCTCTGGGCAAGGGCAAACAAACCGCATGGGCGACCGTCCCGGGCGTCGCACTGGGCGATCTTACAGCCATGACGATCTCGCTGGCGGGTGCCGGGGCGTTGCTTGCCGCCTCGGCAGAGGCGTTTACGGTTCTGAAACTCGTTGGGGCGGCTTATCTGATCTATCTCGGGATCAAGATGTGGCGCGAGAAGCCCGAAGCCCTGCACGACAATCCCGATGCCAAGCGCAACCGTCCGTCGCGCATGTTCCTGCAGGCCTATGTCGTCACCGCACTTAATCCCAAGGGCATCGTATTCTTCATCGCCTTTGTGCCGCAGTTCGTTGCGGCCGGGGACCCGGTTTTACCGCAGTTCATCATCATGACGGCAACCTTTGTCATTCTGGCAGCAATCAATGTGGCGATCTGGGCAATTATGGCCAGTGCTTTGCGTGAACGGTTCCGTCATCCAGCCGCATTGCGTCGCCTGACCCGTATTGGTGGTGGGGTGATGATCGGCGCTGGCTTGCTAACCGCCCTTACCCGCCGCGCGAGTGCTGCGGCCTAAGGCGTCTTACAGCCATCAGATTGGCGAAGAACACGCGCATCGCGCCGTCCTTGCCAAACGGCAGGATCACGACCATGAACATCCCTGCCAGGAACACGTTCCATGCCGGACGCAGCGGCCACATCCATTCAAGATTGGCCGCCACTACCCGTTCGGCCGGAATGCCGGTCGCAAGCGCATACCATGCATACTCGATTCCGACCGTGACCGCCCCGGCCACCACAGCAACAACCGACAACGTCACCGCAGATCGAAGCGACCAGCCACGCCAATGGGCAAAACGATACAGCATCAAACCGACAAACATTCCCGCCATCAGCGTCGCTTCACTCACGTCGACTTTTGACTGCAAAAAGAAATGCACCACGCCAAGGACGGCAATCAGATAGACCAGTTTGTGCAGACGCCCCCATTTCGCGCCCAGTTTACGCATTGCTGATTTGGTCGAGGTCGCGGTCAATACAGCAAGCCCGACAACTGCAACAAAACCGATCGTCAGATAAATCCGCAATGCGATCTCGCTTGCGATCCGGACCGGATCAAGGTTCTGACTGATCGCATACAGCGCAAAATGCACCATGACATAGCAAAACGCCGCCACCCCGATTTGACGACGCACCTGTACCAGTTTTGAAAACCGCGTTATCCGGCGAAGCGGTGTGACCAAAAGCGTGATCAGCAAAATCCGGATGGTCCATTCACCGCTTTCAAGAATGGCTTCCTTGACCGGGATGGTTGCCCCGCCCTCGGCAATCACCGGCCACAACAACACAGTGCCCGGCACCAGAAGCGCGATGAAAACCGCCAGTTTGAAAAATGAAAATCGTCCGGAAGGATCAAGCCATGGATACATTCGAAGCGAACCTGTCAGATTTTGCCAATCCCCCAGTCAAAGCGCATCTGCAAGCAACCGTCACCTAAATTGCCATCAAATTTCCGCGAGTAGAAAGGGTTCAGCATCAGAAACCAGCGCCCTTAACAGGCCCGATGACGCATATCAAAGTTGCGACATGGCCCGGACCATATAACTATCATATGCAGTGACCACCAAAAGCGGATGAAACCGAATGGCCGAATTTACAAATCCTACCGATGCGGAAATCAAGGACCTGCTCGACACGACCAGGACAATCGCCCTTGTAGGTGCCAGCCCAAAACCCGAACGCCCGTCAAACCGTGTGATGAAGTTCCTGCTTGATCATGGTTACAAGGTCATCCCGGTCAATCCCGGTCAGGCGGGCGGCACCATTCATGGTCAGACCGTTGTGGCGCAACTGTCTGATATAGCCGGACCTGTTGATATGGTTGATGTTTTCCGCAACAGCAACGACGCGGCCGGGGTTGTCGATGATGCGATTGCCATTGGCGCCAAATCTGTCTGGATGCAGCTTGGGGTCATTAATCCCGACGCTTTCGCAAAGGCCAAGGCCAATGGCATGGTCGCGGTGATGGATCGCTGCCCCGCCATCGAACTACCTCGCCTGTCGTAAACGTCAGCGTCATCTCATAAAAAAAGCACCGGATGTCCGGTGCTTTTGTTCTTTTTGCGCTGCTGTAGCGGTTTTAGCCGCGTCGGCACTGCGACATCAGATCCGGAACAAGCCCCTGATTGCCGATAAAGACCGGCTGTACGGCGCTGGTCACGGCATACGCCTTTGTCTGTTCGCCAACAATCGAGTCAAAATGACCCGCCGTTTCAAGAACAAGCGACATCACACCGTCTGATTTAAGGCGAAGAGCGGCAAACCCGTTTGCATATTCGGTGCGTGCGCATTCATGCCCCAGAATGGTATCGAAACGCTCGACCAGTACATAGCGTGGATTTTCCACCAAGTCGTTGCGGCCAGACACCGCACTTGGTTTCACACCGCGCTTGGGCACATATTTTGAGAAATGGGTCTGCGACTGAACGATATAGCCATCCGGGAAATACACTGCGACATCCTCTGCCAGCAGAATACGATCCCCGATCACCTGACCGGACCGCAGAAGTTCCTTGATTCGTTTACCCGGAATTTCGCCCGAAAACGCATTAAAGCGCAGGGTTTTTCCATCACCGCGCAAGTCGGCGTAATAACGTTCGAACGGAACAATGGGTGTTTTGTCCGCCGCACGGGCTGCGGGCAAAACGGCGGTAGTCATGACCGCCAGTGTCGCAACTGCAAGAGAAACGCCCCCCGAGCGCTTCGAAAAGACCGACTTGATGGCCCTTAGCATATGTCCCCGCCTCTCACTTAAATCAGGAATACAATTCAGAGATTATTCACATTAATCCCAAATTCAACACCTGTTTCCGCGAAAAATCGCAGCATGGTCAAAAGCACATATAAAAACAACGAGGTGGCATTATGCCACCTCGTTGCCAAAGATTTGGTAAATGTCGGTGATTAGTCGACCGAGATCGTCACACGACGGTTACGCGGCTCACGAACACCATCCGGAGTCGGGATCAAAAGATCGCCTTCACCAACGGCGTCGGTTTCGACCATGTCACGTTTAATACCACGCTCGGTCAGCTCACTAAGCGCTGCTGATGCACGGCGTTCGGACAGACCCAGGTTATAAGCGGCTGAACCCGCTGCGTCGGCGTGACCGACAACAGAGATATCGCCCATCGAGGACGCCCACTGTTCTGCAGCAGCATCAAGAACACGCTCGGAAACCGGGGTGATCGCAGCGCTGTCAAAATCGAAGAAGATGGTGAACAAACGCGGCTCAACAACAGCAACCGGTGCAGCCATCGGCTCCGGCTCTACCGCACGAAGTTCGGCCATTGCTGCTTCAAAGTCTTTCCAGCACTGGCTGATCAGTTCGGTCTGCCAGCCTTCTTCGCTTTCTTCAACCCAGCAGTCATAGCGGGCCTGCGCGACAGCGGCGACAGCCGGCTTTTCTTCGCGCTTGCCATCATCAAGAAGCGCCAGGAGTTCGTCACGAACGACGCGCTTCTGGGCAATTTCTTCATCTGAAAAACGCCAGTTTGCCGGGTCTTCCGGAAGTACAATAGTATCACCGCTTACGCGACCGGCTTTCTTCGCAAAGAAGTCGGCGTCAAAGTAGTCATACCATTCATCAGCTTCACGCTGCGCATAGGCGAGATACTCTTCCTTAAGTGCCATGCCGAAGTCCGTGGTCGGTGCTTCGGAGGAAACCGCAGAAGAAACCGAACTGCTGTAGGTCAGCGGGTTACCGCCATATGGAACAGCAGTGCCAGCGTTATCAACTGTGCTACATGCACTCAGAAGCGCAACGCCCCCAAGAGCAACAAGAATTTTCGGACGAATCTGCATGTCTAACCCCTGTCTTTAGGTTGTTCTTCGAATAACACTTTAACACCAATAATGGTGATATTATGGTCCTTAACGAACGAAAACTTGGTTTGTTCCATACACCTACAAAGAGTTGGTGATTGCATCGTGCTTTTCAAGCACGCTCAAACCTGTAATGCTAATTGTCTCATACAGATGTATGGTTTGCAATCAACACAATTATGACACTGAGCAGACGAGGATCTCATGATCGAAACCGATGTCGCGACCATAACCGAAATGCTGAAAGGGTTTGCCTTGGGCTTTGGCCTCGACCTTCTTGGCGCTGTCCTCATACTTGTTATCGGCTGGTGGATTGCCGGTCGGACTGCGGCTTTGGTCCGCCACTCCCTTAAAAATGCAAAATTCGTCGACTCGACTCTGAAACCGTTGGCAGCAAGCATTGCGCGCTATGCCGTACTGATCTTTGTCATCATCGCCGTGCTCTCGAACTTCGGCGTTGAAACCACCAGCATCATCGCTGTCCTCGGTGCCGCCGGTCTGGCCATCGGCCTTGCGCTTCAAGGTACGCTTTCCAATATCGCGGCTGGTGTCATGATCCTGATCCTGCGCCCGCTCAAGGTCGACGAATTTGTCGAAGCGGGTTCGGTATCGGGTACCGTTGTCGAAATCACGCTGTTTACCACCCTGCTTAAGACGCCGGATGGTGTCTTTATCTCGGCACCGAATTCACAAATCTGGAACAGCGCGATCAAAAACTACTCGCGCAACCCGACCCGTCGTCTCGATATCAAGGTTGGTATTGCTTATGATGATGATGTCGATGCCGCGCTTGACTTCCTCAAAAACCTGGTCGCCTCTGATGAACGTGTTCTCAAGGATCCGGAACCCATGAGCTTCGTCGCCAACCTTGGCGAAAGCTCCGTCGATCTGACGGCACGTGGCTGGGTCGCCACCAGCGAATTCTGGCCGACCTTCTTTGATCTTACCCGCAAATCAAAAACAGAACTCGAAGCCGCTGGCTTCTCTATTCCGTTCCCGCAGCGCGACCTGCACGTTATCGAAAGTGCAGAAACCGCCAGCATTGCAAAACCGGCGGCAAAGGCAGCAACCAAACCCGCAGCAAAAACGGCGGCCAAAAAACCGGCCACCCGTGCGCGGTCAACGGCTGCAAAATCGACGACTGCGAAAAAGACTCCCGCCACCAAAAGCTGATCTTTTTACCAACAACCATCATCTGCAAAGAGGCCCGGTCGGGCCTCTTTTTTTGTCTGCAAGTTCGATCACCTTGTTCCGTGCGGTTGTCTTCTTTGCACGTAGTACCCCGCTGTTACCCGCCAGACTTGCATCAGGCGTATAGTTCCTGCCTTGCCCAAAGGCGGCAAAACAAAACAATCGGGAGGATAAATATGTCTGCGAAAAAAATTCTGATGATCACCGGCGACTATGCCGAAGATTACGAAACCATGGTGCCATTTCAGACGCTTCTGGCGGTTGGCCATCAGGTCGATGCCGTCTGCCCGGATAAAAAGGCCGGCGATACGGTGGCGACCGCGATCCATGATTTCGAAGGTGATCAGACCTATAGCGAAAAGCGCGGCCACAACTTTGCGCTGAACGCCGATTTTGCGACGGCACGCGCGGAAAACTATGACGCGCTGGTCATCCCGGGTGGCCGGGCACCGGAATATCTGCGCCTGAACGAAGATGTCATTCGACTGGTCCGCGACTTCCACGACGCCAACAAGCCGATTGCGGCCGTCTGCCATGGCGCACAGCTTCTTGCAGCGGCTGATATCATCCGGGATCGCAAAGTCTCGGCCTATCCGGCATGTGCACCGGAAGTCAAACTGGGTGGCGGCACCTATGCCGATATTGCCATTGATGAAGCCTGCATCGACGGCAATCTGGTGACGGCTCCGGCATGGCCTGCACATCCGAAATGGATGGCCGCCTTCCTTAAGGTTCTGGGCACTGAAATCAAGTTGTAATATTCAAGCGCCCAAACGTTCATTGCGTTTGGGCGCTATTTGTTTGACCATTGCGCCAAACCAAAAAGAAGACCGCTGGACATCATGTAACAGTGGCACCAACAGGAAAGGCCGTCCAAATGTGTCAGATCTATTCCGGAACCGCCCCCGAACTTTATCAATCTGTCAGTCGATCTGTACGGATCAATGGCGTGGTAACCAGCCTGCGTCTTGAATTGCGCTTTTGGCAGATTCTGGATGAAATCGCCGCGGGCGAAGGTTTCACCACACCACAATTTCTGGGCAAAATTCACGATGAAGTCGTAGCAAAACGTGGCGACATCCCCAATTTTGCGTCACTTGTCCGTGTGATTTGCACCGTCTATCTGGAAAAACAGGCCGGATTGCATGTGCATGTGCCAGACAATGCCACAACATCAGCGATGCACAACTAGGCTGCTGTCAGGGCTGATTGGCCGCACAGACTGGTTCTAGTTCAGCCAGGATGAAAGTTCACGCGTGCTGAACCCGCCGCTGGTCATGATGTTCGGGCTGGTATTGCGCTTTAGGGTTGGCTCGGCCGGCTTGATGATGCTGTTGCGGCGATGCATGCCCGCAGCTGCCCCGAAATCGATCTGCGAACGCCCGACAAGATCGGCCGCCTTGATCTGCGGTCCGGGCGATTTTACCGAGCCGGATGCATTGATCGGCGTTTGCGCAGCTTGGGGCAATTGCTGTTTCTGCTTTGCCTCGTAAATCCAGCGCAGTTCCTGCTTCAGGGTCTGGTATTCCGGCGTATCGGGTGCGGAATTGACCTCATTAACGATCTGAAGCTTTACCATCTGCGGGAAACGATCAAGCCGTTCAAGCAGCATGAATTTCACACTCGGCCGTACCGCGTCGGACCGCATCAGCTTCATCACCAGACGACGATAAATGTCGATACGCAGATTGCCGTTCGAGGCCAGTTCAATAAATTCCTCGACGAATTCGCGGGCTTCCATTTTGCCATCAAGCAATGCACGCAGGTTATCCCCCATCGCCCGGCGATAGGCCTCGCGGATTTCGACCACATGGTTGGACGCACGCGTGCGTACCAGATGGAAGGCTTCCGGGCTAAAGGCATTTTTGGTCAGAAGATTGGCGCAATCGGCGACCAGTTCGTGCTTGGTTGCCTCGGATACGACTTCAAAGACCCCGGTGATCAATTCCTTGCATTTTGCGTGCGGCCCCATGCGAATGGCCGCTGCCAGCGCCATCGGGCTTTCCGGGTCTCTGGTTGCAATCACGGCCAGCGCAAGCGGATCATCATATTGCATCAGGGCAAGATCATTGCTGAGCAAATGTTCCGGCATCAAAAGGCGCTGTTGTTTGGCGGCCCCCATGACAGTAAGCGGCTCGCCCGATAGATAGCTTTCCTTGATGGTCAGGGCATGTTTCAACCCTTCATATGAGATGCCGTGATTGCTGCTCATGGCACTCAATCCTCTTTACGGCCCTTGGATCGCCGGTCCGAGACCAAGCCTTCAAGCCCGCCGCTGTTGCGCCCGGCCCGTGGACGGATACCATGACTGCGTCCTGGGTTCCGTGCGGTCGGCTTCTTCTGCTGTGCGGGGGTCGGTTCACTTTCTTTTTCGGTCTTCGCGCGAGAAACCACCGGCTTCATGTCGCTAAAGAAGTCGATATACCAGTCCATATCAGCTGCGGCCATCGCATAGCGGCCACCAGCTGCAGGGCTTTCGATCGCCGATTCCGGGATGCCGTTGCTGATCTGCAAGACAACTGCCGCCGGCGCGGTCATGCCTGCGCGCCATGCAAGGGCGGTGATCGCCCGGGCACTGCCGGAATCAAGAATTTTGGAAACGGCATTGGCGCGAATTTGCGCATACTGGGCCAGGGCCTGCACCACCAGCGCATCGTCGTTACGCGACAGCGCATCAAGCACATACTGGTCCATCGTCATATTGGCATCGCTGGCCTCAACGACATCGTTCTCGACCATTTCGTTATCGGCAATTTCGATGTCCATCTCGCCATCGCGTGCGGGCATGTGCATCCGGTTTTCGAAACGGGCTTTTTCAATCCGTTGGCGCACAGATTGGCGAAGCGCACGGGCAACCTCGGTGCGCATTCGGCCCTGTTCGACCAGCGTGTCAAACAACGACGCCATAATGAAATGTGCGACACGGCGTTGTGCCTGTCGGGAAATGCGGTTCTGGCCACCCAGAATGTCGTTTTCCGGCACTTTCGGCTTCGCCACCTTGTTCTCGGACAGATGCGGCGTCATCGGCACAACGTTTCGCGGCGCATCATCAGACGACAGCAACCGGTTAAGCAACCCGCCCTTTTCCTTTTCGGCCTGCTGCTCGATCAGGCGCGCTTTGGCTGCGGCCTCAAGCTCGGCACGTTCGCGTTCGGCGGCGGTCTGAACAAACTCGCTGCGACCACGCATGATATCAAGAAAATCGGCGTCGCTCAGAAGTTCGATATAATCGGCAATCGACACACGACCAATCGCCTGAATGTCCTGGCGCAGCCGTGTCGCGGCTTGACGCGTCATATAAGGGGTATGGCCCAGTTCCTGCTCGATCAGTGCAATCACCTGCGGGCGATAACAATCCCCCATATTGGCAATGGCAGCGACGAACTCATCAACCATTTCCAGACGTTCCGACGGGCTAAGGTCGGTCAAATGACGGCGCAAACGCCGCGCGACATCCATGCGCACATCGCTGTCAAAGTCCGGGGCATCCTCGGCTTCATCAAGCGCATCCAATTCGGATGACAGGCGTGCTGCGTGCTCAAGACCCGCCGCATCAGCATTGTTTTCAGAGATATGTTTTCGGGGAATCGCGCGCCCCTGAGCGCGACCTGTTTCAGATCCAAACGTCTCAGGTGCGATGGTACGGACCGTATCTGCAAGATCACGCAGCTTTTCCGAGGCTTTGTCTTCAAGCCCCCCATTGCCCGCATTTTTCTGCCGATTGAACATCCAACTCAGCATTATCGCAGCTATTCCCCTGATCCCATGCCTGGCGGCAGCTCGGCACCGACCCTGTGGTACCTTATTTTTGTGTTTTGTCAGAACAACTTAAACGAAACTGACAACGAAGCGCAACCAGACAAGGCGTCTAAATTTTATAACCCAACTTCAAGGCCCACATCCTTGGACAAAGCCTTGATTACAGACTGACTATCGGCGCAAAGACTCAAAAAAACATTAACGTTACAGGGTGCTGCGCCTGCACCTGCCCCTTACGCGTGAAATATCCATCAACCGCCCGTCCAGTCTGCACAAAACCCGAACGAAAACGGGCGCCCCAAAAGGACGCCCGTCAACCAAAACTCTTGATGTCTTGCGAATTGCCTTAGTTATTACTGACCCACGCAATACGCAGAATGTTCGTCGCACCTGGCGTACCGAACGGCACACCTGCCGTAATGACAAGCGAGTCACCCGGACCAGCAAACTCTTCGCGCTTTGCCACTTCGGTGGCAATCCCCACCATTTCGGCAAAGTTGGTGGCATCACGGGTAAAGACCGGATGCACGCCCCAGCAAAGTGCAAGGCGACGAGCGGTCTGAATACGCGGTGTCAGACCAAGAATGGGAACTTCAGGACGTTCGCGCGCGGCACGGAAGGCCGTTGACCCGGACGATGTATAGTTCACAACCGCTTTGGCACCAATCGTGGTCGCCACCTGACGTGCTGCCGCACTGATCGCATCCGGGGCATTGTGCTCCGGATCCGGGCGGTTGGCATCGCGCATCCGGTAATAAAGCTCGTCCTGTTCGACGCGCACCAGAATCCGGTTCATGATCGATACGGTTTCGATCGGATATTTGCCGACCGCACTTTCGGCCGAAAGCATCACCGCATCGGCACCGTCATAGATCGCCGTTGCAACGTCTGACGCCTCTGCACGGGTCGGTGCCGGGTTGGAAACCATCGAATCAAGCATCTGGGTCGCAACGATCACAGGCTTGCCCGCTTCGCGACATGACTTGATGATCCGCTTCTGCAGAATCGGCACATCTTCTGGCGGGCATTCAACGCCAAGGTCACCGCGGGCCACCATGATCATGTCCGACAGATCGACAATCTCATCAAGATGATCAATGGCCTGCGGTTTTTCGAGTTTCGAAACAATGGCCGCACGGCCCTGAATGATCTTGCGTGCTTCGGCGACATCCTCTGGACGCTGCACGAACGACAGCGCCACGAAATCAACACCCATCTCCAGACCGTAATCAAGGTCTGCACGGTCCTTGTCGGTCAGGGGTGAAAGCGGCAACATCACGTCGGGCAGATTGACACCCTTGCGGTTTGACAGTGGCCCACCGGTGATGACGGTGCATTCTGCGGACTTGTCGTCGCATTTCTCGACACGCATGCGAAGCTTGCCATCATCAAGCAGCAGGTTCGCACCTGGCTTGATCGCGGCATATACTTCCGGATGCGGAAGCGACACACGTTTTTTGTCGCCCGGCGTTTTGTCCATGTCGAATTTGAACTTGTCGCCCGCGGCAAGCACGACCTCATCGTCGGCAAACGTGCCAACACGGATTTTCGGCCCCTGAAGGTCCATCAAAATACCGATTGGGCGCCCGATTTTCTCTTCGACGGCGCGGATCGCTTCAAAACGGGCCAGATGTTCTGAGTGTTCCCCATGCGAGAAGTTCAGGCGGAATACATCCACGCCTGTCTCGACAATTTTCTCGAGGACTTCCGGCTTTGAACTTGCTGGCCCCAGTGTCGCGATGATCTTCGCCTTACGTTGACGGCGCATCGGCTACTACCTCTTGTTATTCGGTTTACACATGAGCCTTCCCGCTTCGGCCTGCATCTGCGGCGAGACGAAAAGGCATCCTGATCTTTTTCTGGGGGTATCCCCTTAATAATCAATCAGCCCCTATTTGAACAGGGACTTTTCATTAAATGCCTTTACAAAAATGTGATTTTTCGCTGGACAATTACAAGAAGCCCCTTCTTTAAAGGAGCCATATCGATAAAACATGCCGGTCATATTCGAGCCTCCGGCTGACCGACCCCTTGGCGCAGACAGGACCCTTTTCATGAGCAAATGGCACCACCGTTTTCTTGGACTTGCAGCCCATATTGCAGACTGGTCAAAAGACCGCAGCACGCAGGTCGGTGCGGTTGTCATCGGCCCGAAAAAGGAAATTCGCGCGGTTGGCTACAACGGCTTTCCGCGCGGGGTCGATGACGAAATCGAAAGCCGCCATCAGCGCCCGGAAAAATACGCCTATACCGAACATGCCGAACGCAACGCGATTTATAACGCCAGTTACACCGGCACGTCGCTTGATGGCTGCGCACTCTATGTCACGCACTTCCCATGCTGCGATTGCGCGCGCGCCATCATTCAGGCTGGCATCGCAGAGGTCTATGTCGACAAGTCCAAGCTGACTGCAGATTTCCTCGAACGCTGGGAACAGGATATGAAAATATCCACCGAAATGTTCGAGGAATCGGGTGTCGCCGTTAAGGTGATTGACGACGAGGGCAACACCAAGCCTATGAAATAAAAACGATCTTCCTCTTTACTCTTGAAAAAAATGCCCAATATTGGGTGTGTTCACACCGGACACGAGCAACAAAAACAAGAAGACGCAAACGTCGTCTGTTTCATATTCCACGCTGGCCCGGGGTCAGTATTTGTCAGATTTCCAGGACCCAACCTTTGCGGTTTGGTCTTGCTGGGAACCAGACAAAGGTATAAGGATTTACAAGTCAGCAACGGGGTATGATTTGCTGCTGTATCCTCCTGAACAGCGACGCATTTCGTGATGATGCTCAGGAACCGAGGCCGGATGAACGCGAAAATAGACTTTAGTAAGATTAGTTTTCTGATCGTTGACGGGGACAAGATTTCAGCTCAGGTGGTCTATGACACGCTCGCCTATTTGGGTGCCAGTCATATACAACGCGTAAAAGCGCCAAACGATGCGTTTGACGTTTTGCGCACTGAGAAGATTGATATTGTGATCTGTGAATGGCGCTTGCGCGGCATGGATGGTCTGGAGTTTCTCGACGTGATGCGCAACTCGACCAATTCACCAAACAGGTTTATTCCGGTGATCATGCTGACGGCACATTCCGAGATGCGCTATGTGACGACGGCACGCGACCTTGGCATTACAGAATTTCTTGCCAAACCATTCAATGCTAAGGCACTTTATAGTCGTTTGGTGTCGGTCATCACGCGTCCACGTGTCTTTGTAAACACGGGAACGTATTTTGGTCCGGATAGACGTCGCAGACAGGTCCAGTTTGATGGTCCTGATCGGAGGAGCCCAGACGAATGACCCATTTTGATTGGGGAAGCGGAGCTGTCGTGAAACCTGAAGAACCAAAGAAAAAAAAGAACGTCCAAATTATCCCCGCCCAAACGGATCTTAAGCGCCGTGCTGTAAATTTCATCAAGGGCTTTGACATCAACCTGTCGCCCGAGCAACTCGAAGAGCTTGAAAAAGTTGTTCAGAAAAGCTCGGAAACCTTTGTCCGTGATATTGGCACCGAGTTGATGGAATGCCGCAAAACCATCATCACTGCCCTTAACGACAAATCCAAACGTCCTGCTGCTGTCGAAGCAGCCGCCGACCTCGCTTATTCGGTAAAGGCGCTGGGTGGTACGTTCCAGTATCCGCTGATGACCCAAATCGCCAAGTCGATGGAAACCTTCATGGCGGACCGAACAACGGCAAACGAAAAGCAGTTGTTGGTCGCACAGCTTCATATCGACTCGCTTTATGTCATTTTGGCTGGTCGCGTCACCGGTTTTGGCTCAAGCGTCGAACAGGCAACTGTCGCCGCCCTTACCAAACTGACCGAACGCTACGAATCCCCACGCGAATAGCTGCTCACTACGCATATTCTGCCGACAAGGCCGCCCGACATAACCAACGGGCTCGGCAACGGTATTGTGCTCCCAACGCTACGCTACACGAAACCACCATTTCGGCTGGCGCATCCCATCAAGCTGACATCTGCGGCAACCCAACCGAACCTTCCCCTTCCGACATCCGTTCAAGGCGAAATCCATCGCCCTCGTGCCACTGATACATGCCAGCAACCCGGAACCCTGACGCACCCAAAGCACCCTTGGTTTCTACCGGCGGAGGAATGATTTCGAAAATTGAATTTCGGGGTCAAAAACCGCTTGCACCACCTGTATGCGACTGCTAAAAACCGCGCCACGCACCATGCGGGTGTAGCTCAGTTGGTTAGAGCGCCGGCCTGTCACGCCGGAGGCCGCGAGTTCAAGTCTCGTCACTCGCGCCATTCCCTCCCTGATTGGGAATGACGTACAAAACAAGCGCCGCGATTTTTCGCTGGCGCTTTTTTGTTTTTGGCATTTTTTCCTGCGACAAAAACACAGTTACCCCCCCCGAATACGGCTATGAAATCACCCTCAAATCAGGGTCGTTTTGCGCTGTCGCACAGGTAAATTTGCCAGGCGTCTTTTTTTTGCAAAAAAGCCCTTGCCAGACCGAACCACCCCTTATATAAACCGCGCCACACACAATGCGGGTGTAGCTCAGTTGGTTAGAGCGCCGGCCTGTCACGCCGGAGGCCGCGAGTTCAAGTCTCGTCACTCGCGCCATTCCCTCCCTGATTGGGAATGACGTACAAAATAAGCGCCGCGATTTTTCGCTGGCGCTTTTTTGTTTTCCCCCTCCTTTTACCGGATCAAACCGGCAAAGCCCGTCAGTGCATTTTTCTTTGCAAAATCGGTCAAAAAACACTTGCCACTCCGGGACGGTCTTTATATAAACCGCGCCACGCACAATGCGGGTGTAGCTCAGTTGGTTAGAGCGCCGGCCTGTCACGCCGGAGGCCGCGAGTTCAAGTCTCGTCACTCGCGCCATTCCCTCCCTGATTGGGAATGACGTACAAAAAAAGCGCCACGGTTTTTCCGCTGGCGCTTTTTTGTTTCTCACCCTGATTTTCCGGTAACGACATCGCCATAGCCGCCGGGGTGAAGCAATGAACGCATCACACAACCGCAAATCAACAGTTTGGCCGCAGATTCTGTCTTTTGAACATTTAGACAGCAATCCTGACCGACTGGTCATTGATTAATCGTATAAATTATGCTCAGCTTCACAGGCACTAAGCGAACACCTGCAGGCCGCCCCACAAATTTTCGGGCCTGAAGGCGTCGACCGAACCCCGGATAGCTACAAGCCTGACCCTGTCTTCTTTTGGCCAATCCAATCGATCGCCTATCAGCCCGCCCAGTGGCCTGCAGTCCCACAACAACAAACGGGAGGCGCATCATGCGCAAATTTATCGCAGGGCTGGTCATGGGGACCGCGCTCGCTACCGCACCGATGATGGCACAGGCGGAAACGCCGAAAAATGCCCTTGTCATGGCGTTTGCCATTGATGACATCATCACGCTGGATCCGGCTCAGATTTTCGAGTTTTCGGGTGCTGAATATGCCGGGAACACCTATGACCGCCTGATCGGTTTCGACAATGACGATGTGTCGAAGATCTATGGTGTCGTTGCCGAAAGCTGGGACGTCTCGGAAGACGGCAAGACCTTTACCTTCAAAATCCGCGACGGTATCGAATTCGCGTCGGGCAATGACCTGACCGCCGAAGACGCCGCCTTCTCCTTGCAGCGTGTGATCCTGCTGGATCAGTCGCCGGCCTTTATCCTCGGCCAGTTCGGTTTCACCGCCGAAAACGTCAAGGAAAAGATCTATGCCAAGGACGATTCCACCCTCGTCATGGAAGTCGACAAACCTTACGCACCGAGCTTCGTGCTTTACTGCCTGACCGCAGGCGTTGGTGCGGTTGTCGACAAGGAAGAAGTCCTTGCCCACGAGGTCGACGGTGACCTTGGTCATGAATGGCTTAAAACCAACTATGCCGGTTCTGGCCCGTTCAAGCTCAACAAATGGACCGCAGGTGAAAGCCTGAGCCTGACCGCCAACGAAGATTACTGGGACGGCGCGCCGGCAATGAAGCGCGTCATCATTCAGAGCGTCAAGGAAGCCGCAGCTCAGCAGCTTCTGCTTGAAAAAGGCGATATCGACATCGCCCGCAACCTCGAAGCCGATCAGCTGGCCGCCATTTCCGACAATGACGACATCAAGCTGCTTTCCAAAGGCAAAGGCGCGCTCTGGTATCTCGGTCTGTCACAGAAAAACGAATATCTGTCGAACCCGAAAGTCCGCGAAGCCCTGAAATACCTTGTCGATTACAAGGGCATTTCCGAAACCATCCTGGCTGGTCGTTCGCAGATCCATCAGGCCTTCCTGCCAGAAGGTTTCCTTGGTGCCTACAACGAGAACCCCTACTCGCTTGATATCGAGAAAGCCAAAGCTCTTCTGGCCGAAGCCGGTTACCCGGACGGTTTCAGCGTAACCATGGATACTCGTAACACCACCTCGATCATGGCAATGGCACAGTCGATTCAGGCAACCTGGGCACAGGCTGGTATCAATCTGGAAATCATTCCGGGTGATGGCAAACAGACCCTGACCAAGTACCGCGCACGTCAGCACGATATCTATATCGGTCGCTGGGGCCCGGACTATCAGGATCCGCACACCAACGCATCGACCTTCGCGTGGAACCCGGATAACTCGGCTGATGCCGATGCCAAGCCGCTTGCATGGCGCAACTCCTGGGATGCCGGTGATCTGACGGCGAAAACCGATGCCGCCACCCTTGAGCGCGACGATGCCAAACGTGCAGCGATGTATGTCGATCTTCAAAAAGAAGTTCTGGAAAACGGTCCGTTCGTGATCATGTTCCAGGAAACCGAGATCGCATCCATGCGCGGCAATGTGAACAACTTCGTCCTCGGTCCGTCATTCGATAACAACTATTATCGTTACGTCACCAAAGACTAATCTCGACGAAGGAGACAACGGTCGTAATGTCCGCTGTTAATCGCAATAAACGGGACGGGCGCAACCGCGCCCGTTTCGCTTCCCGCCACGCGGCAACTGTCCTGCGGCTGGTCTTTTCACTCGCCATTACATTCTTTGGCCTGCTGCTTGTCACCTTCCTGATCGGTCGCGTCTTGCCGATTGATCCGGTTCTGGCCGCGGTTGGTGACCGTGCTCCGCAAGCTGTCTATGACCGCGTGCGCGAGGAAATGGGTCTTAACCTGCCGCTTTGGCAGCAATTCTTTATCTATATTTCCAATGTCCTGCAGGGCAATTTTGGTCAATCGGTGCTGACATCGAATTCCGTGCTTGATGATATCAAGCGCGTGTTTCCGGCAACGCTTGAACTGGCAACCCTTGCAACCATTATCGGTGTATTGCTTGGTATCCCGGCTGGCGTGTTTGCCGCCATCAACAAGGGAAAATGGCCTGATCACGTCGTTCGCGTGATTGGTCTGGCCGGTTATTCGATGCCGATCTTCTGGCTGGGTCTGATGGGGCTTCTGGTGTTTTACATGAAGCTTGACTGGGTCGCTGGTCCGGGACGCCTTGATTCGTTTTATGTCGATTTCATCGAACCGACGACCGGTCTGATGCTGGTTGACACCCTGATCGAAGGCGACATGGACCTGTTCTGGAATGCGGTCTCACACATTATCTTGCCCGCCTCGATCCTGGCCTATTTCTCTTTGGCCTATATCGCGCGCATGACACGTTCCTTCATGCTCGAACAGCTAAGCCAGGAATACATCCTGACCGCACGGGTCAAAGGCATTTCCGAACACCGCATCATCTGGCGTCACGCTCTTGGCAATGTCATGGTGCCGCTGGTAACCGTGATTGCGCTGTCATACGCCAACCTGCTCGAAGGATCGGTTCTGACCGAAATCATCTTCGCATGGCCGGGCCTTGGTCTTTACATCACCAACTCATTGCTCAATGCCGATATGAACGCAGTTCTTGGTGGCACGATTGTTGTGGGTGCGGTCTTTATTGGCGTGAACATGCTTTCTGACGTGCTCTACCGCCTGCTCGACCCCAGAGCGCGGAGATAATCATGACAACACAGACAAATACTTCGCAAACACCGCCAACCGGCCTGAAACAATGGCTGACATCCGACACGCCAAAATCACGTTGGCAGGCCAAATGCGGCCGCGCATGGCTCGGCTGGATCAAGTTCACCGAAAACCGTCTTGCCATGATCGGGCTTTCGATTGTCATCGGCCTTATTCTGGTAACGATCTTTGCCCCGCTTCTGGCCCCGTATGACCCCTTGGCAGCTGATCTTACCAACCGTATTCAACCGCCCAGCGCCGAACACTGGTTCGGTACGGATCAATTGGGCCGCGACATCCTGTCGCGTCTGATCTATGGCGCGCAATATACGCTTCTCATTGTGGCGCTTGTTGCCATTACCGCGGCCCCGCTTGGTCTTCTGGTCGGCACGGCTGCTGGCTATTTCGGGGGCTGGATTGATGCCACACTGATGCGCATCACCGATATCTTTCTGGCCTTCCCGAAACTGATCCTGGCACTGGCATTCGTCTCGGCGCTTGGACCGGGATTGGAAAACGCCATTCTTGCCATCGCAATTACCGCATGGCCGCCCTATGCCCGTATCGCGCGTGCAGAAACCATTACGGTACGCAAATCAGACTTCATCGAAGCCGCACGTCTTCAGGGCGCATCAAACATGGGGCTGATTTCCGGTCACATCATGCCGATGTGCATCAGCTCGCTCGTCGTGCGTGTCACGCTTGATATGGCGGGGATGATCCTGATTGCTGCTGGTCTTGGCTTCCTCGGCCTTGGTGCACAGCCACCGATGCCTGAATGGGGCGCGATGGTTTCCGATGGTCGTCAGTTCCTGCTTGAACAATGGTGGGTGGCCACGGTTCCGGGCCTTGCCATCTTCATCGTCAGCCTTGGCTTCAACCTTCTGGGTGATGGCCTGCGTGATGTTCTTGACCCGCGTGGAGGCGATTGATCATGTCCAGTGAAACCCTTCTGTCGGTCAAAAACCTAGAAGTCACCTTCAACACGCCCAAGGGCGATGTCCATGCCGTGCGTGGTGTGTCGTTTGACCTTGGCCGTGAACGGCTTGGTATCGTTGGCGAATCAGGGTCTGGCAAATCCCAGACCGGGCGCGCCATTCTTGGCCTGACTGCGGCCAACGGCAAGATCACCGCCGATCAGCTGCAATTTCATGATGTCGATCTGGCAAACCTTACGCCCAAACAATGGCGCAAGGTACGCGGTGCGCGCATTTCCATGATCATGCAGGATCCGAAATATTCGCTGAACCCTGTGATGACCATTGGCGATCAGATCATCGAGGCCTACCGCGAACACCACAAGGTGAATGCCAAGGAAGCCCGCCACCGCGCGATTGATATGCTTGATGCGGTTAAAATCCGCGATCCGGAGCGCGTGTTTAACTCCTACCCGCACGAAGTATCCGGCGGTATGGGACAGCGCGTCATGATCGCCATGATGCTGATCCCCGATCCTGAACTGATCATTGCCGATGAACCGACATCGGCCCTTGATGTCACCGTGCAGCTTCAGGTGATGGCGATCCTTGATGATCTGGTGCGCGATCGGGGCATGGCGCTGATTTTCATCAGCCACGACCTGCAACTGGTTTCAAGCTTCTGCGACCGTGTGCTGGTGATGTATCAGGGTCACGTGGTCGAGGAAATCAAGGCATCCGCCCTGCACGAAGCCAAACACCCCTACACCAAGGGGCTTTTGAACTGCTTGCCGAAAATGGATGGCGATCATTCTGATCTGCCGATCCTTGAACGCGAAGCAAGCTGGGCCGAAGGGTAAGGGGTAGTTACATGATTGAAATCAACAAACTCAATGCCTGGTTTGACGACAACCACGTTCTCAAGGATGTCGACATCAAGGTCCCGAAGAACGGCTCTTTCGGTTTGGTCGGTGAATCGGGTTCGGGCAAATCAACGGTGCTGCGCACCATCACCGGTCTGGTCGATGACTGGGAAGGCCAGATCCTTGTCAATAACAAGGAACTTGGTCCCACGCGCGACAAGACATTCTATCGCCTTGCGCAAATGGTGTTTCAGGACCCGTTCGGGTCGCTGCATCCGCGCCACACCATCGACCGCATCCTGACCGAACCGGTCAATATCCACGGGCTTGGCGATTCCGATGCCCGCGTGGTGCAGGCCCTTGATCAGGTCGGGCTCGATAACTCGTTCCGCTTCCGCTATCCCCATCAGCTTTCCGGTGGGCAGCGCCAGCGTGTCGCGATTGCCCGCGCCCTGATCCTTGAACCCAAGATCCTGTTGCTTGATGAACCGACCTCGGCCCTTGATGTGTCCATTCAGGCCGAAGTCCTTAATCTTCTGTCACGCTTGCGCCGGGAACTTGGCCTGACCTACATTATGGTCAGTCACGACCTCGCCGTGGTGGCCCATATGTGCGACGATATCGCCATCATGAACCATGGCCGCATCGTCGAACGCGCCACGGCCAGCCAACTGGCAGATGGCAGACTTGAACACCCCTATTCCCAACAGCTCTACAAGGCTGCTGGCGGCTATGACCGCGCTGTCATCGACAGCTTTGTTGACTGGGACTGACCGGAGAAACCATGACTTCTGCCTCCACACTAAGCTTCGCAACGCCCTTCGCCCCCGCTGACAGCAAACTTGCGAACTACAAGCGACAACACACCCCCGCTTTCACATGGGATGCCCATGCCTGCCTGCCGCTTGATGAAAAGACACCCATAGACCTGCTTGATACCTATGTCGCCGGTCATATCGACTATGTCTGCGTCAATGTCGGTATGGATATGAACAGCATTGCGCATATCCTGCGCGTGATCGCCGCCTTCCGCGCCAAGATCGCCGCCCACCCCGACAAATACATGCAGATCGAAAGTTTCGAGGATCTGGCGATTGCCAAATCCAAGGGGCTGCTCGGCGTCGGGTTCGATCTTGAAGGCTCTGTCATGCTGCAAGACATGCCAGAAATGGTGCCGGTCTTTGCCAAGCTTGGCGTCAAGCAGATCCACTTTGCCTATAACCGCAACAATTCGGTCTCCGGGGGCTGTCATGATGTTGATATCCCGCTGACCGACCTTGGTGTTGAAATGGTCAAGGCCGTGAATGCCAGCGGCATGATCATGGATTGCTCCCACACCGGACGGCAAAGCTCGCTTGATATCATGCGGGTCTCATCCAAACCGGTCGTCTTCAGCCACGCCAATCCCAAAGAATTGGGTGGTCATGAACGCTGCATCGATGATGAACAGATCAAGGCGTGCGCCGATACCGGGGGCGTGATCGGCATTTGCGGTTTCCAGCGTTTCATCAAATCCAAAAACGCACCGGAAGTCCCCGACATGATCCGCCACATCAAATATGCGGTTGATCTGGTCGGGGTTGATCATGTCGGTATCGGGCTTGATACCATGCCATCCGTCGCCGGGACCAACGACTTCCCGGACGGGGTGGACAAGGACTTCTATTGGCCCGCCGCCAGTGGCTACGGCCCTGCGGCCGGTGGGGCTGCGGTGTTCGACCCGCGCAAACTCCCTGCCCTTGCAGATGCCCTGATTTCGACCGGTTATTCAGCCGATAACGTCGATAAAATCATGGGCCAAAACTTCATCCGCGTTGCCAAGGCAAGCTGGTAGAAAATCAGCCGAGCACTAGACACCGATTTCGCCCCGGGACAGTTCACGCCTGAATTGTCCCGGCGATGTGCCGGTCATCGCCTTGAAGCCACGACTGAATGCTGACAGTTCGCTATATCCCAGATGTTCGGCGATATCGGGGATCGGAAGATCGGTCAGGCGCAGCATGTCACTGGCAATGCCACCGCGCACCTCTTCACGAATTTTGCGAAAACTTGTGCCTTCCTGATCAAGTTCGCGCTGGAAACTGCGCAGGCTCATGGAAAACTCATCGGCCGCATCATGGACATCGATCTGACGATGCCGGCAAAGGGTTGCCACAATCCACGCCTTGGTCGCGGTTGGCAGATCGACATTCTGTTTCAGGCGTTCGGCGCGGGTTTGGAATTCATTGACCAGTTGCCAATGTCGCTCCGGGTCGGCGTTTTTCATCGGTTTGTTTAAAAGATGCGCTGGCAGGAAAAGCGCGTTCTCGCGCTGGCCCAAACGCACCGGACATTTGAAATGATTCTGAAAAATGCCTAATCCACGGTCATTTCGGTGTTCAAAATCAATGCAGTTGGGCTGCCAACCATCGCCCAGTGCTGCTGATAACAGCGAGTGAAATGACGCTTCGCTGAATATCGCATCCTGCGTTCGGGTACGTACGGCATGCTCGGCAATGCGGTAAGACAGCTTCGCCTGACCATCCTCGACCGACAGTGAAAAAGATGTGCTGCCCTGAAGGGTCGGGAAAAATCGCGCGAATTTTTCAAGTCCGTGACCAAGGGTCGGTGCGGTCAAAACCATCTCGGCATGTTTGCCAAGACCGCGATAACCCCATGTATCGCCAAGGAATAATCCCAATGCCGGATTGTTTGTCGCGTCCGAGGCCAGCTCCAGCATCGTGGTAAATATCATCAAGGGCGTTGATTGCGGCGACATGAAAAGCCCCGCCCCGGCAAGACCCGCACGCGCAGAAAGCCCCACATGATCGATGCCGGACTCACCAAGCATTCCCATCACGCTGTTTAGAACCGAACGGTCAATGGCACCCGAAACACGTTTCATGGGTTATCCATTCCATGGGCAGTTACACATCAATGCATTCAATTGACGTGCCAATTGAACGACACCTGCCCGTCTGATGCCAGCCGCACCGATCATTTTGGCACCAAATGTCAAATACACAGCACCGCGCTTTGGCTAGCGTTTTGGAAATAGAAAAATACAAAATCGCCGATCAGGGAACTCGCGCTTATTCGACATCCCCCGATGGTCAAACGCGTTTTTCGGCATTTGCCTGAAGTCTAGGGAACAACGTCCATTCACCCCCTCCGCGCCACCAACGCGGTTGTCAAATACCTGTGCCCGGCCGGTTTGACCGGCCCGTGATCAGACACCTTCATCAGGGAGAAAAAGAATGGATAAATGTTGCAGCAGTGAAAAGGTCGAAGTCACCCACCCGCTTCAGCCCCTTACGGCCGAGGAAATCATCAAGGTCGCCGACATCGTGCGTGCGGACCCGCCTTACGGTGACAACACCCTGTTTGAAACCATCGAACTGATGGAACCCGAAAAGGACGAACTGACCGACTTCAAGTCGGGTGACACGATCAAGCGCAAGGCACGCGTCAATGTTTTTGATGCGACCAAGGTCAGCGTTACCAAACTTGTCCTTGATCTTGATGCAGAAAAGATCATCTCGGCCAAGGAACTGCCGGGCAAACGCCCGATGATCCAGCTTGAACAGTTTGTCGAGATCGAGGAAATCGTCTGTTCCGACCCGACCTTCATCGAAGCCTGCAGAAAACGCGGCATCACCGACATGTCCATGGTCTGCGTCGATCCATGGTCAGCGGGCAATTTCGGCAAGCCCGGCGAAGAAGGCCGCCATCTGGCCCACGTATTCTGCTGGCTGCGCAAACGCGAAAATTCCAACTTCTATGCCAACCCGATCGAAGGCCTTAATGCGGTTGTCGACTTGCTGTCCAAGGAAGTCATTCGGGTTGATGATTACGGCGGCGCGCCCATCCCCGAGGCCGAAGTGAACTACGAGGCCGATTTCTTCGAAGAGGACGAATTCCAGCCAAAGGCCAAACCGATCAATGTCGTTCAGCCCGAAGGTGTGAACTTCAAAATGGACGGCAACAAGATCACCTGGCGCAACTGGGAACTGGTGATCGGTTTCAACGCCCGTGAATCGCTGACCCTGCATGACATCAAGTTCAATGGCCGCCCGATTGTCCACCGCGCCTCCATCGTTGAAATGACCGTGCCCTATGGCAGCCCCGATAACGGCCATTATCGCAAGAACGTCTTTGATATCGGCGAATACGGCATCGGCAAGCTGGCCAATTCCCTGACATTGGGTTGCGACTGCCTTGGCGTGATCAAGTATCTTGATGTCACGCTCAATACGATGAATGGCGAACCCTGGACGATTGAAAATGCCATCTGCATCCACGAAGAGGACGCAGGTCTTTTGTGGAAACATATGGATTTCCGCACCGAACGCACCGAAAGCCGCCGCAACGCCAAGCTGGTAATTTCCACCATCTGTACCGTCGGCAACTATGAATATGCGCTGTACTGGTACCTGTTCCTTGACGGCATGATCGAATTTGAGGTCAAGGCAACCGGCATCATCAACACCGCTGCCTGCCTGCCGGGTCAGCCCGGCAAATATGCCGTTGAAGTTTCACCCGGTGTTGCCGGTCAGATCCATCAGCACATCCTGTGTACGCGGCTTGATATGGCGATTGATGGCTATGGCAACAGTCCGGTCGAATGCAATACCTTTGCCGAGGAACCGGGACCGGAAAATCCATATGGCAACGCGTTCTTTGAAAAGGAAACCGTGCTCGAATCCGAACTGGCTGCGGCACGCAGAACCAACCCGGCGTCACAGCGTTACTGGAAGGTGGTTAACCCCAACAAGCTTGGCAAAACCGGCCGCCCGGTGGGCTACAAGCTTGATGCCACCAACTGCGTGACGCCGTTTATCAATCCGGAATATCCATCGGGCAAACGCGCAAGCTTCATTGAAAACCATGTCTGGTTCACCGCCTATGATCCAGAGGAACGCTTCCCCGCCGGTGATTTCATGAACCATTCCGATGGCCGGGGCGGGCTTACCGATTTCATCAAAAAGGACCGTGCGCTTCAGAATACCGATCTGGTTATGTGGCATGTCTTTGGCCTGCACCATCAGGTCCGCATGGAAGACTTCCCGGTTCAGCCCTGTGTCACCACCGGGTTCAAGCTGATGCCGATGGGCTTCTTTGACGGCAATCCGGGCATCAATCTGCCGCCGGAAAAGAACGATGCCAGTTGCCCGGCAAAATGCTGATCTGATCAACACCCATCAGGACATGTCACCTTGTCGATCAGCTATGTGATCATCAGCGGCCTTTTGCTGGGTCTTGCCAGCAGCCTGCATTGCGCGGGGATGTGCGGGGCAATTGCCTCGAACATCCTTGCCGCATGCGGCCTGCATAAAGGTCCCGCAAAACGGCAATTCCGCGCCCTTGTCCTGATGCAGGCGGGACGCAGTACGACCTATATTCTGGCGGGCCTGCTTGTTGGCGGGGTTGGCGGCATGTTTGACGCCCTTCTGGTCACAGCGGGCTGGCAATCGGTGCTGCGTGTACTTTCCGGTCTGGTGGTGATCTATTCCGGGCTGGCCGTCATCGGCATCGCCCCGGCACTCCACCACCTTGATCGCCTGATCCCGAAATTCCTGTTTCAAACCACCCTGCGCCCGGCGCTGGCAGGCACCCCTGCCACTGGGCACACGTCGCCAGCTGAACAAACCATGCGATCACCAAATCCCGCGCCCCATGCATTCCGGGCCGGGATTGGTAATTTTTCGTTCGGCGCGGCACTTGGACTTACACCCTGTGCGATGGTCTATAACGCGCTTCTGACCGCGATGATGACGGGCACTGTTGCCAGAGCCGGTTTGTTCATGGCCTGCTTTGCGCTTGCCGCCCTGCCCGCTGTCGTCTTTGCCGCCCTTGGCATCAGCTTCCTGAAACGTTCAGCGTCACGTGATTATGCGGGAGATTTCATTAGGAAGATGATTGCCTGCGCACTTGTTGCGGTCGGAATGCTGACCCTTGCCCCACCGGCCATGGATTTGATTGCGCTTTGCCTGCCCGTTTAATCCGAAACAGTCACCGTCTGGCCGACCTCTGCCGGCAATTCAATATACAGCTCCGCACCACCAAATTCATGCACCAGATCACCGGCCCTGAGCGTAACGCCGGTAATTTCAGCCGGGATGGAAACACCGGATAGAGACCGGGTAAAGGGCTGCTCATTGACATGCGGATGGGCCAGAATCCGTTCCCCAATAATGGCGCCATCCGGCCCGATCACCTGCCAGACATTGGCATAATGATCCCAGCCGGTGTCGTCATGCGCAACCGTCACGTCAAACCGATAGGTCTCATCGCCGGTTTTCGTCGCCGTGGCGGCAACCACATCGGCCTCCCCGGCATCGGCAGTGATCGAAAAGAACAAAGCCCCGCCAACCAAAACCAGACGGGTCATCACATGGGACACGGCGCGGCTCTGCATGGCGGGGCTCCTGAATTTGGTTTGGTCTGGCCCTGTTTGGCTTAGGCTTCTGCCTCGTCACGGCGGACCTGACGCGGGCGACCTTCGGCGTCGATGGCAACAAAGGTAAAGGTCGCTTCGGTCACCTTGATGCGTGGCGGCTGATTCTTGCGCAGCACCCAGCTTTCAAGATGCAGCACCATTGATGTATTGCCGATACGCTCGATATCACCATACACACAAACGGTATCGCCGACATAGACCGGACGGTGGAATGTCATGCCATCGACTGCGATCGTCGCAACACGCCCTTCGGCAATCTGGCTTGCCAGCACGCCGCCGGCAATATCCATCTGCGACATCAGCCAGCCACCGAAAATATCGCCACTGGGGTTTGTATCTTTGGGCATGGCAAGGGTGCGGGTACACAAATCACCGCGCGGCATGGTGCTTTCCGCAAAAAGGGATTGCTCTTTATCTGTCGCCATCAGGCTCACTCCTGTTTGCGACATGTCTGTTTCGACATGTCATTTTTTTATTGGACCTCCCGGTCGCGGTTTTCTGCATCCTGGCTTTGCGAAAATATGGTCGGATTTGGCGACCACCACTTGCATTGGATTCAAAAACACATTTTTATGGTCGTTGCGCACCGATCCTATGGTACGAACCGACAAAGATATGGTACTCGTTTAGCGCCAAGGCTTCCAAGCCCTGAATATCGAAGAACAGATATACGGTATTGGGCCTTGTTTTAACACAATAAAAGAAGTTGCGTTCCGGGGCATGACCGACCTTTTTGAAGATTCAAACCAGTCCACCGACAAAGCCTATTCCGCCAAGGATATTGAAGTTCTCGAGGGCCTTGAGCCCGTCCGTCGACGCCCCGGTATGTATATCGGCGGCACCGATGATGCAGCACTGCACCATCTCGTCGCGGAAATTCTCGATAACTCCATGGACGAAGCGGTCGCAGGCCACGCTGACTGGATCGAACTGGAACTGCAGCCAGACAATACGGTGCTGGTGCGCGATAACGGGCGCGGTATTCCGACCGACCCGCATCCGAAATTTCCGGACAAATCCGCGCTTGAAGTCATTCTGACCACCCTGCATTCGGGTGGTAAGTTCTCTGGCAAGGCGTATGAGACATCGGGCGGTTTGCACGGTGTTGGTATGTCTGTGGTGAACGCGCTGACCGAAAAGTTCCGCGTTGAAGTCTGCCGTGACCGCAAAATGGTGTTTCAGGAATACTCCAAAGGCACCCCGCTTGGTCCTTTGCAGGATGGCGGCGCGATCAACAATCGCCGCGGCACCACGGTTATCTTTAAACCCGACCCCGAGATTTTCGGCGCACGTGCCAAGCTCAAGGCAGCGACCATCTTCCGCATGGCGCGCTCCAAGGCCTATCTGTACAAGGGCGTTGAAATCCGCTGGTCGGTTGACCCGTCACTTCTGACCAGTGACGACCCGACCCCGCAGCAGGAAGTCCTGAAATTCCCCAACGGGATACTCGACTATCTGGAAATGACCCTTGAGGGCCGCGATCTTGTCACAGACCGCCCGTTCGCAGGCGAAGCCAAGTTCGCTGACAGTGCCGGTCGTGTCGAATGGGCAGTTGGCTGGCCCGAAAGCGGAGAAGGTTACTTCCATTCCTATTGTAACACCGTCCCGACCCCGCTTGGCGGCACGCACGAGGCTGGCTTCCGCTATGCCCTGACCAAGGCGATCAAGGCCTATGGCGATATGCTGGGCCAGAAAAAGGCATCGGCTATCACCGCCGAGGACGTCTTTGGCGGCGGCTGCATCATGCTTTCGGTCTTTATCCCCGATCCACAGTTTCAGGGCCAGACCAAGGAAAAGCTCGGCACGCAGGGTGCAACCAAACTGGTTGAAACCGCGGTCCGTGACCACTTTGACCACTGGCTGACCGGGGATACCGAAAACGCCAAGCGTCTGCTTGAACGCATCATCCTGCGCGCCGAAGAACGCCAGCGCCGCAAGGAGAAAAAAGAAACCAAGCGTCAGTCGGCCACCCGCCGCCTGCGTCTGCCGGGCAAGCTTGCCGACTGTTCGCGTTCCATCGCGGCGGGCACTGAAATCTTCCTCGTGGAGGGTGACTCCGCAGGTGGTTCTGCCAAGCAGGCCCGTGACCGCGAAACCCAGGCCGTCCTGCCGCTGCGCGGCAAGATCCTGAACGTCGCATCGGCGACCTATGAAAAGATGATGGCCAACCAGGAAATCAAGGACATGATCGAAGCCTTTGGCTGCGGTTCCGGGTCCGATTTCCGCCATAACGACCTGCGGTATGAACGCATCATCATCATGACCGATGCCGACGTCGATGGCGCGCATATCGCATCCCTTCTGATGACCTTCTTCTATCAGGAAATGCCCGGTCTGATCGAAAGCGGGAGTTTGTATCTTGCGATGCCGCCGCTCTATCGTCTGACACAGGGCGGCAAATCGGTCTACGCGATGGATGATGCCGAAAAAGAAGTCCTGATCGAAAGCGAGTTCAAGAACCGCAACAAGGTCGAGATTTCCCGCTTTAAAGGCCTGGGTGAAATGCCCCCGGCCCAGCTGCGTGAAACCACCATGGCCCCGAAAAAGCGCACATTGTTGCGCGTTACCCTGCCCGATGCAGCGGAACCGGATGCACGTGGTCAGACCAAGGATCTGGTGACCCGCCTGATGGGTAAAAAGCCGGAACTGCGTTTCCAGTTCATTCAGGAACATGCCCGCTTCGTCGAAGATATCGACGTCTGATCCCGAAAGCAGATTTCACCAGAAATCCTGACCGCGTGCGAGATGAGCTGTATGGTGATATTCTGATTTCTGCTCCCACGGACACGAAACAACCGCTAGCAATCCAATGCAGCGGTTGTTTCGGCTATGGATCAGCTACTTGATTATGAGACCGTCAAACGGTCCTGAATGCTCACCCCTAACCAAATGAGGGGACTAAGCATCTAACGAACCGTAAAGCTGAACGGTTATTAAAAAGAATAGCGCACACCAACCAACAGCGAACTAGACGAAACGTTACTATCTTCGTGCGTGTGCTCTCTAAACGTAAAAGAGCCAGATGAAATCGATGCCGATGGATTCAAGTCTGGATTGAAGACGTGGAAATACTGGTACTGTGTAAATAATTCAATATTTTCACCAACATTCCAGCCGATTCCTGCGGTCAGCTGACCGGCTGGTGCCCAATCGGAATCATCACTTTGGCCGAAGCTATCAATGATCTCAACTTCGACATGCGATATACCAACCCCTGCTCCGATATAAGGCCTAACAGAGGGTATACCTGCATCGAAGGCATAGGTTCCATTTACCATCAAGCTATTGCTCTTTACGAAACCATCAGTGCTTAAAACAGTACCTGTTGCTGCATTGTAATACCGTTCTGTATTGTTAGAACGGTGCGTATACTCAATATCGAACCGCAGGTTGTCATTGTACTTGTAACCAAATGCAACACCACCAGCATACTGGTGGTCAAACTTCATTTTTGTATTGATTGATGTACTGGTTGCACCGGTTGAGATAATACGTGAATTTTTAAGATCCGATGTCCTATTCAAACCACCGCTAGCCTGAACATACCAATCACCGGCATCTGCTTGGGCTGCCAGAGGCGAAAACATCACTAAGGAAAGGAAAGCCAAGTTGATTTTGAAGGCTTTCGCCAGCATGGTATATCTCTCCTTAGATTCATTCAGCCAAACAATTACTTAACCGCGAATTAAAAGTAATGCACAAGCTATCTCGCTTTTCAATTTTTTTGAACAATGTTGTCCGCACTGTCGGGATATACCGCTCTACTTTCATTCCCCAAATTGCTTAAACTGGATTGCATAGTGTCTCACGATTATGCTGCCATCCTTGAACAGATCGCTGACGAGGTTGCCAGGGCAGATTTCGCCACTGCCCGCAAGGCTGATTACATTCCCGCTCTTTCTGATGTGCCCGATGATCATTTTGCCATGGTCATCTGCGGCACCGATGGACAGGAATTTGCCATCGGCCACGCCGATTTGCCCTTCTCCATTCAAAGCATTTCAAAGATGTTCGCGCTTGTGCTGGCCCAGCGCGCACACGGCGACAACCTTTGGCAGGCCGTGCGCCGCGAACCGTCCGGTTCTGCCTTCAATTCCCTGATCCAACTCGAGCAGGAAAACGGCATACCGCGCAACCCGTTTATCAATGCTGGCGCCATCCGGGTCGCTGATCTGATCACGTCGCGCTATGCGAACCCGGATCGATCTGTTGCCGAATTTCTCGGGCAGCTTTGCGGCAATCCCGATATCCGCGTTGATAATGAAGTTTATATGTCTGAGGACCAGCACGGTGATCGCAACCGTGCCATTGCCTATCTGATGAAAAGCTTCGGCAAACTCGACAATCCTGTCGAAGACGTTGTACGCGCCTATTTCAAACAGTGTTCGGTCGCAATGACCGCCCGCGAACTGGCACGCGCCTGTCGCTTTCTGGCCTGCAGGGGTGTGGGCATGGATGGCAAACCTGTTATTACGGCCGAAGAAACCAGTCGCATCAACGCACTAATGCTGACATGCGGAATGTATGACGGGGTTGGCGACTTTGCCTTTACGGTTGGCATACCGGCAAAAAGCGGCGTCGGCGGCGGTATTATTGGCGTGGTTCCGGGTGAATTTTCGGTCTGCGTATGGTCGCCACGCCTCGATCAGCGGGGCAATTCGGCTGCTGGTATTCGCGCGCTGGAAATACTGATCCGCGCCATTGGCCGGTCGGTTTTCTAAAGATCGCACAGCGGTTTTGCTCTGCGCCTGACCGACCCGCAGAACCGCCAGCCGGCCCCAGTCATCCCGCCGTGTTTTAGTAGCCGCTTGTGAATAATGTCACTTTAAAGTTGCAAAATAGCCGTGTCGGACGTGACTTTGGACGTTTTCAGACAATATCTAGGTCATTGAGCGAATGATGGTCGAATACATCAAAGGAACATTCCAATGAATTCGAAGACACCTAAGCTTATGAAAAACAGGGCCAATCGTTTTCTGTCATTGGCCTCGGCGGCTACCGGGGCCCTGTTGCTGGCCGGGTGTAGCATCGCCGCAATCGAGCGCGCGAACTATAACGTTTCCGAAGTCGAAAGCTTCAGATCCTCTGGCGCACCAAATGACGTCATGATGCTTGAAGTGGTTGATGCTGATAACACCTTCCCGGACGATTTCTGGACGGATGCCCTGTCAAACCATGGTTACCCGCGCCTGTATTTCGTAACCGACCCGGCTGACGCAGATAGCAATGTAACGATCAAACCGGAAAGCCGTCTGGTCGTTGTCGTCGCCCCGGAACAGGCAACAATGCGCGGCAAACTGTGTACCGACCCACAATCGGTGGGCACACGTGACCCCGACAGCAATGTGTCTGTTCGCTTTGGCTTCTGCGTTGGTGACAAGATCATCTCGGAAACCCGGGGACACTTTAACAACGATAAGCTTGCCGAACAGATCGACGGTAATGCTGATATCATCGTTCACCAGCTTTTCCCGCGCAACATGCTCAAGACCGGTGACAGGCACTGCAGCCCGTTCTTGCCAAGCTGCTAGATGTTGGAAGGTAGCTCAGATGAGTGCACCGACAAACCGAGCACTCCTGAGCTGCCGCACTATCCGTCCCGGTTAACCTGTTGGTGAGAAGCGGTAATGCAACCGCACGCATCCGCGATCAAGCATTTGCGTGCTGATCAGTGTCGGACTGCCGCGAAACCCTGTCTGTGGGAAAAGCGGCGTTCCGCCACCAAGCATCTCCGGCATGATGTAAATTTCGATCTCGTCCAGGGCTTCGCGTTCAATAAACGCCATTTGCAGCTTTCCACCGCCGAGCATCCAGACGTCCCCATCGTCAAAGGCACGAAGCTCAGAGATCAATGCGCCAATTTCACTGCGCACTTCAATATCCCCGACTGGGTTATCAATCGGACGGGATGTGACCACAAACACCCGCTTTCCATGATAGGGCCATTCTGACGGTTGGTTGGCAACAAAGTCATACGTCCCGCGCCCCATCACCACGGTTTGAATACGTTTGAGGAACTTGTTGTAGTCGTAAGCACCAAGATCCATTCCGTCATATGCAAACAGCCAATCAAGACTGTCATTTTTGTCCGCAATCATTCCATCAAGACTGGTTGCGATATATCCAACAATTTTTGCCATGCCCAAATCTCCATTGAATTATAAATGAATATACGTTTATAAATAGCCATGGCAAGAAACAAGACAATTCCCGACAGTCAGGTGCTCGACACCATCTTTGAAACCGTGCTCGAAACCGGCCCGTCAAACCTGACGTTTGCACAGGCGTCAAAAGCCTGCGGTCTTTCACCTGCCACACTTGTGCAACGCTACGGCACACTTGATGGACTGGTCCTTGCAGTTTTGCTCCGCGCTTGGGACCGGCTTGATGTTGAAACGCATGCTGCGGATCAGGAAGAATCCCTAAGCCCTGATGGTGCGATCGAAATTCTGCTGCGCCTGATGCCTGCCGAAACAGCAGAACGGGACACAACCAATGGCTTGCTGGTTCTGCACGAAGACATCCGCAATCCGGAACTTCGTAAACGCGGGGCCGCTTGGGGACATCAGCTTGCTGAAATACTTGGCCGCCGTCTCTCAGACCGCCCCGAAGAAGGAAAAAAGCTTGGCTGGCAAATGGCCAGCATATGGCAAGGGGCACACATATGGTGGGCTTTTACCCGTGAACTGCCTGCCGATCAGACAATCCGCGAAATTCTCGAAGAATGGGTCGCCCGCACCATCAAATAATCCCGCCCTACCGTGCGAGAAGACCACCCAACGCGCAGGCAAAAAGTTCCGGTTGTTCAAGCGGCACATAATGCCCCGCCCCCACAATCTCGTGATAAGTCGCACCGGGAATGGCATCGGCCATCTCCCGGTGACTTTCAGGGCTTATGATTCGGTCATGCGTGCCGACAACAACGCTGCATGGCACGGCAATATTGCCAAGATCGGCCATACTGTCCGGGCGGCGCGCTACGGCATTATTTTGCCGCTTGAACACCCCTGCCCCACATGCATCCCCCATGGCTTTCAGCAATCCGACGAGCGCCGCATCATTGCGGTTCTCGGGATGAAGCATTTCATCAAGCATGCCGTCATTGACCGCCACAAATGGCTCCCTGGCCGCGACAATCCGCGACAGCAACAAACGCCGCCGTCGCACCGCATCGCTGTCGGCGGTTGCCCTTGTATTGACCAGCATCAGGTGACTGACACGTTCCGGGGCCTGGCGCAGGATTTCAAAGGCGGCATACCCGCCCATCGACATTCCCACCAGCGCAAAGCGATCAGGTGCGGTGCCGAGTACTGCAGACGCCATGTCTGCAACTGTGTCCTGATCAAACAACTCGCAAAACACCGGGATCAGTCCGGGTTTGGCCAGGTCGTCAAGTTCGTCATATGCGGCAATTGCCGGATGCCACATGCGCTGATCGGCCAGCATCCCGGACAAAAACACAACGGGCACGCCATCACCATTGGCGTGCCCGGCATCTTTCCTTGAAGGCGAACTCATTTAATCAGCGCACTCAGTTCCTTGAACTCGGGCGTTCCGGCCACACGCAGCCATTCGAACATCACGCTTTCACGGGTCACGATTTTTGCCCCGGCATCACGCATCCGCTCAAGCCCGAAAATCTTGTCCTGCTGGCTGCGCGATGTCACCGCATCGGCCACCACATATACCTCGCGCCCGCGTTCAATCAGATCCATGACGGTCTGCAAAACACAGACATGGGTCTCCATGCCCGCGACCACCACCTGGTCCCGGCCCGGGTTCTCTTCCATCTTCTCGATAAAACCGTCAGCAGGAATGGCGGAAAAAGCGACCTTGGAAACAACATTTCCACCGTCTGAACAAACACCGGGCTTTTCGAGAAGTTCGACAATCTGTTTGGCGGTATGCCCCAGCCCCTTTGGGTACTGTTCTGTGACCGTCACCGGTACGCCAAGCCGATTGGCACATTTCACCAGAAAACAGCAATTGGCGATGATCTGTTCGGGCTCCTGACAAGCCGGATAGAGCTTTTCCTGAACGTCGATTATCAGCAAACTTGAACGTGTTGCGTCCATCAGCACTGTTTTTCTCCCCAAAAAGCATTTGTAATGACAGGGTACGCTGTCAAATTGTTGCAAACAAGTCTCTCAAAGACCTCAGAATGGGTTTTCGAGGGCAAATAAGCGGCGTTTTTCTTGACTTAATTAAGGCTTGGCTTTACGACGCAATCAGATTTTTAGCGATCCGCTTCACCTTAACGCATTTCATTGCGGGAAAACGAACCATATGAATTTCGCCGATCTCGGTCTGAGCGAAGATATCCTCAAAGCCGTCGCAGATGCCGGCTACGACACCCCAACCCCGATCCAGGCCCAAGCTATTCCGTCGGTGCTGATGGCACGCGACATTCTGGGCTGTGCGCAAACGGGTACGGGCAAAACGGCCAGCTTTACCCTGCCGATGCTTGACATCCTTCATCACGGTCGCGCCCGCATGCGGATGCCGCGTTCCATCATTCTGGAACCCACCCGTGAACTGGCCACCCAGGTTGCTGCGAACTTTGACACCTACGGCAAATATATCTCGCTTTCAAAAGCCCTGATCATCGGCGGTGAATCGGCTGCCGAGCAAAGCAAGGTTCTTGAAAAAGGTGCGGATGTCATCATCGCGACGCCGGGCCGACTGATCGATACGTTTGAGCGCGGCAAACTGCTGCTGTCTGATTGCAAACTGCTTGTGATCGACGAAGCCGACCGCATGCTCGACATGGGCTTCATCCCCGACATCGAAAAAATCGTCAAGATGCTGCCGACACAGCGCCAGACGCTTTTCTTCTCGGCGACCATGCCCAAGGAAATCAAGCGCCTTGCCGACAAATTCCTGTCAAATCCCAAGGAAATCACCGTCTCCCCGCCCTCGACCATGGCGACCACGGTTGAACACAAACTTGTTGTTCTCGACGACTTTGACAAACGCGAAGCCCTGCGTCGCCTGATCCGCGCCGAAGATGTCCGCAACGCCTTTGTGTTCTGTAACCGCAAAAAAGACGTCGACATCCTTTACAAGTCGCTGACCAAGCACGGCTTCAATGCCGGTCGCATGCACGGGGATCTGGCACAAAGCGAACGTACCGAAACACTGGCAAAGTTCAAATCCGGCGAGATCACCCTTCTGGTCTGTTCCGACGTTGCCGCACGCGGTATCGACGTTTCTGACGTATCGCACGTCTTTAACTTTGATGTCCCGTTCAACGCCGAGGATTACGTGCACCGTACCGGTCGTACCGGCCGCGCGGGTCGCAATGGCAAGGCCTTTACGCTGGCCGTGCCCGAAGACGGCAAACTGGTCGCGGCGATCAACAAGACCATCAATATGGACATCCCGCTGACCGAACTTGACGGCATTGAAACGCTGGAGCTGGACTTTTCCGGCAAGAAGCGCCGCAACAAGAAAAGCCGCAAGCCAAATAACCGCGATGACCGTTCCGCCCGTCCGGCAAAGTCGGACAAAAAGGACGCCGCACCGGAAAAGGCAGCTCAGCCACAGCCTGAAGCGCCAAAACAGCCGGAAGCACCAAAGCAGAAAGACGCCGAAACGCCCAAGGCACCGGCACGTGACGCCCAGAACAACAAGGGCAATAACGACCGGAACAATGATCGCAACAACCGGAATAACCGCAACAACCGTCGTGATCGTGATGACCGCGACGATAAAGCGGTTGTCGGCTTTGGCGATTACGTTCCAAGCTTCCTGCTGACCAAGGTCCCGGCCTCAAGCCTCGGCAAAAAAGCCACGGACGAGGAAGAAGCACCGAAGAAAACGACCCGGCGCAAAACAGCTGACAAGTCAAAGGCCGCAGCCCCGAAAAAGCCGCGCCGTTCGACCAGGAAAGCAGCTGCTGAAGAAACACCGGCAGAGGATAGCGCACCGGCACCGGAAGCAACCGAAGCACCGGCAGAAACCGCAAGCGAAACAACTTCTGAAGCCGCACCGGCCAAGGAAGTCAAAAAACGCACTCCGCGCCGTCCGCGCAAAAAAGCGGCGCCAAAATCAGATGCTGCAAAATCTGCTGACAACGCTTCAGAAGGTTCTGACGCGTCGCAGGCCCCGACACAGGCGCCCGCCGACAGCGAAAGCTAAACGCGTCCACAAGATCCCATCAAAAAGGCCGTCAGAACATTCTGACGGCCTTTTTTGTATCTGTAATTTGCTTGGCGGGTTAAACCGCGCGGAACAATCCGGTGGATGTCGGCTTTTCCGGGCGACGCTTGCGCATCAGCTTCAGCATCGTCTCGATCGTGATCGACAATAACGTGGCATGGGTGATTTCTTCGATTTCATCCATCACCAGCGTCAAGGCCGCCCCGGCATTGGTATCCTGCACAATACTGTTGGACGGGCTTGTGCCAACTTCTTCGAACAGCTGCACAACATCCAGAAGTGTCGTGCGTTTGGCATTACCACAGAAACGATAGCCGCCACCGGCCCCACGGACCGACTCAACCAGCCCCGCACGCCCCAGGTCGCGCAAAACCTTCGCCAGATGGTTGGTCGAGATATTGTAGCGTTCGGCAATTTCCGATGCCGAAAGCTGGCGGTCGGTATCTTCGGCCAGTTCCAGGACGGCATAGAGGGCAAACAACGTTGCCTTTTGCAAGGACATCATTGGCTTACTCCCCCTCTTCCATATCTGTTTCCAGTTGAATGAACGGCCCCGCCATCATGCCCTGTGCGCGGAAGAACGACATCAGATCGGTCGCATCGCGCGGGATCATGGTGCGGATCTTGGTCACCCCGGCGTTACGGAAACAGCGGCAGATTTCATCATAAAGGATCGTGCCAATCCCGCCCATGCGAAGATCCGGCTCGACACTGACCGTGCCGACCCAGCCACACGGGACAGAGTTAAATTCCCACGACCGGACTTCCCCAAAGATACAGCCCAGAAGTGTTCCGTTTTCCTCTGCAATCAGAAAGAAGCGGGAATCCTTGCGGTTGCCATAACGGGTAAACAGATCATCCCAGTAATCAGGCTTGCGCAACCCTGTGGTCCGGTCATCAAGATCGACAACATTGGGCAGGTCTGCTTCGACCGCCGGACGAATATTGATTTTGTGCTCGCCAATGGTAACCAGGTTATATCCCGGCGTGTTTTGCGCAGCGTCCACCATACGTGCCTTTCACTAATAGGCTGACATTGTCAGACAGTGTCAGCCTCCTCCGGCTCCCGGCAGGAGAGTAATCACAATCGAAATAAGTAAATTGGTACGATTATACTACACTGCCCGGATGGCACACGGCAATGATAAGTTCCGCTGCAGATGCTCACAAGCCTAGGCATTCCAACGAATTGAACGACATACTTGTATTGTCTGTTTGATGCAAGCACCTGCCATGTATTTTGCCCAAGAAATCCGGTGCTGTGCCCTGCAACACGATCACTGATAACGGCGCAAAAAATGCCCACTTTGACGACGCAAAGATTGACAGAAACGCGAAGTCATGGCTTATCGCGCAGCAGGAATTATGTACAGCCGGTCGGGTATTTGGCAAAATCCACCCTTCCGCAATTATAATTTCCAAGGGCGCATCTCGGCCCGGTTTCTTATCGTCCAAAGGAGTGTGGCACGCCATGGCGCGCAACGGTTTCGACGCAATTGATCGCAAAATTCTTCGTGAAATTCAGGAAGATGGTCGAATCTCCATGGTCGAACTGGCTGACAAGGTCGGCCTGTCCGTGTCGCCCTGCCTGCGTCGCCTGCGCAAGCTCGAAGAAATCGGTGTCATCCGCAAATATGTCGCCCTGCTTGATCCGGCGCATCTGCAACTCGGTGTAAACGTATTTGTCACCGTGTCGCTGACCCAGCATGACGAACCGTCGCTGCGCCGTTTTGAAAGTGCGGTACAGGAACATCCGGAAATTGTTGATTGCTACGCCATGGTCGGCAATCAGGATTACATGATGCGCATTGTCGTGCCCGATCCGGCCGCCTATCAGCGTTTCCTGTCCGAAGTCATGATGAAGCTGCCCGGTGTTGCCAACATGAAATCAAGCTTCACCCTGCACGAAGTCAAAAACAGCACCACCCTGCCCGTTGCCGACGCCGACTGACATCACATCGTTTCCTGCCATCACGAATGTGACAGCGATACAACCCAATCTGCCGCCGTCATCCCCGCGAAGGCGGGGACCTTGATCAACGCGTGCCGAACCTGAAAAGCGCGCTATGCCACAGCCTGACGCGGCTTGGGTATGATTGTCGGGAACAGCACCATCAGTGTCAGCCCGCGCAACAGGAAGAACCCGTTAAACGCCGCCCACAGGAAATGGTTGCTGCCCATCGTCACAGCCCACCAGGCAAATCCGGCATAAATCGCAACCGAGACCAGCATCATGTTGCGCCAGTGCTTGGTCTGCATCGCGCCCAAAAACACCCCGTCAAACTGAAAGCCCAGCACACCGGTCACCGGCAGGATCACGGCCCATATCAGGTATTCGTACGATGCTGTGCGGACCTCTGGAATACTGGTCAGGGCATCAATAATCCATGGCCCGGCAAGGGCAAACATGCCCGACATCACAATTGCCGACACAACGCTCCAGATCGTTGTCTTGCGTACCGCCCACATGAACTGTTTGCGCTTTTCCGCACCATAAGCCTGCCCGACAAGGGTTTCGGCCGCATGGGCAAAGCCATCAAGCGCAAAGGACCCAAACATCAGGAAGTTTTGCAAAACCGCATTGGCCGCAAGCGTGACTTCCCCGAACCGGGCAGAGAAACTGGTAAACAGCGCAAAGGCCGATGTCAGTGCCATTGTACGGATAAAGATATCCCCATTGATCTTCATCAGCCGCGCCAGTTGCCCGCGATCAAACAGGCCAATGCCGCGCCACGTCCCGCCCAGCCGCTTCAGATGTGGCTGCATCAGGAACCAGCCCAGGACAACACCGGAATAATCGGCAATCACCGTGGCCCCGGCCACCCCGCGCACGTCCCAGCCGAACCCTTGCACAAACAGGATATCAAGAATGATGTTCAGTGAGTTCAAGAACACCTGAAAAATGAACACTGCGCGGCTATCACGCATGGCAAGCAACCAGCCCAGCATGCAGTATTGCATCAGCGTCGCGGGCGATGCCCAGATCCGAACATGGAAATAGTCACGCGCTGCTGCCTCAACCGCAGGGGTCGGCGCAATCAGGGTCATGGCCAATTCAATGATCGGCCATTGCAACACCATCACGGCCAGACCGGCAACAACGGCAATCAGGGCCGCCCGGGCAAAAACCGCGCGAACCCCGTTCGCATCGCGACGGCCATAGGCCTGGGCAGCAAGCCCGGTGGTCGCCATGCGCAAGAAGCCAAAGCTCCAGAAAACATAGGAAAAGATCAGCGCACCAACAGCGACCGCACCGATATAATGTGGACTGTCAAGATGGCCGACCACGGCCGTGTCAACTGCGCCAAGCAACGGAACAGTCGCGTTAGACAAGATAATTGGCAAGGTCAACGCCAGAACACGTCGATCTCCCTTGCCGAACCAGCGGCGCGTTTGGTTCATCGGGACCTCGGGCTATGGATTGTGCTGTGGGGCATCCGGGCAAACCGGAAGATTTCTTGTTACACAGAATGCCGGGCGGCAAAAGCCGCCTTTTACTAACCGTCTGTCCAAAAAATCCACATCGTTAACTTTTTGGCCCAAGCTATGCAGCTTTCGCGCGATTTTTCACTTCAACCGCCAATGGGCCAAACCGAACATCACCACCCCTAAGAATAGCCCCGAACACGGGAAACAAGATAACCATATGATTTTATTGATTAAATTTGGCAGAAAAATATCGAAATATTTTAAATTAGAAAACCCGGAGATTTTATACCAAGGCATAGATAACCAAGACTGTTTCGCAACATACGAACCATTCAAAGGCTGAATTTCTGAGAATCACCCGTTCCATCCACAAAGTTATCCACAGCCTCTAGCCATATGGGGATTTCCGCCTGGCGGCACGCTTTCTTCCGCCCGGTTTGCCAACAAAAAATGCTGGTGGTCCGTGGGCTGCATTGCTAGGGTCAGCGCAAATCTGAACGACCATTCAAACCAAATTAATAGGTCCTGACCCTGAGCAAGGGACACGGGAAAATCAGGAAAAGCATTTATGAGCACAGATACCCTACTCTCCGGACCAACCGTCCCGGCCGCCTCAGGCACGACCAAAAGCGTCGTTATTTTGCTGCATGGCTATGGCGCAGACGGCAATGACCTGATCGGTCTGGCACCACATCTGGCGCGCGCCCTGCCCGACACCAGTTTCTATTCGCCCAACGCGCCATTCCCGTGCGAAATGTCCCCCTTCGGACGCCAGTGGTTTAGCCTGGCCGAATATGATCCGGAATTTCTGCGCCGCGCCCCGGAAACAATGTCTGGCGCCCTTGCCGCCATGGCCGAAGGTGCCCGCAAAAGTGCGGCTTATGTCGATGATTTCATTGATCACGTGATGGAAACCCATGGCGTGACTGCCGACAAGGTCGCGCTGGTTGGCTTTTCACAAGGCACAATGATGTCGCTGCAGACCGCACCGCGCCGTGAAAACCAGATTGCCGGGGTTGTCGGTTTCTCAGGTGCACTTCTTGGCGAACAGGCCTTCGCGGCGGAAATCAAGTCCCGCCCGCCAATGGTGCTGGTCCATGGCACCGCCGATCCGGTCGTGCCGATCGAGGCATCCCGTCTTGCCAAGGAAACCTTGGCTGCAAATGACATAGAAGTCAGCCTGCACGAACGCCCCGGCCTGCAACACGGCATTGATGAAGAAGGGCTTGGCATTGCCAGCAACTTCCTGATCAAACAATTGCGCTGATCAGGCATCTCCCTGCCCCAGTTCTTATAAAAAAAAAAGCACCTTTCTTAACCGTCAGGTGCTTTTTTTATGACTGATCGTTCCAACATATGAGCGTCGATACGTTATTTCACGCGTTTGATATCTGCGCACCCAACCATAAATCGGTTTGCCCCCAACGTGTTACGAATGGTCGGCCAACAGAAAATTGGTGCAGTCGCCGAAAATCATACCTATACTTTTTTACAGCTTTGGCCATTAACCCATACGAAAGAACAGATCTTTGAATAGGTTTGTGCGCTTTGGCTCGGGGAATAACAAGAAAACGGGAACGGATCATGCTTCAGAACATACGAATTGGCCAGAAAGTCGCCAGTTTATCCTTGCTGTCTCTGATTGCCTTGCTGGCGATTGCAGCACTTGAGCTTCAAACATTGCGCAACGGGATGCTTGAAGACCGCAAAGACAAAATTCAGGCAACTGTTTCAATGCTGGTGACGGCTGCCCAGTCCTATCAGGATCGCGTTGGCAGCGGCGAACTTACACAAGAAGAAGCAACGGACGAATTTTACCGCTGGAGCACAGCGGCAAGGTTTGATGAGGGAACTGGCTATTTCTTTGCCTATGACGAAAGCGGCATTAACAAGTTGCACGGCGCCAAACCGTCGCTGAACGGCACGGATATGAGTCAGGTCAAAGACCCGACCGGCAACTTTATTGTGCAGGATCTTCTTGCGGCCGCGCAAAACCCCGAAGGTGGTTTCTTCTCCTATTACTGGCCAAAGCCCGGTGAGCCCGAAGACCAACTGTTCGAGAAATTGTCCTATTCCGCCATGCTCCCCTGGGGCCACGCCATCGGCACCGGTATCTATATTGACGATGTTGATGCCGCGTTCTGGGAACAGGCGGTCTTTTTGCTGGTGATCATTGCAATTGTTGTTGCCCTGATGATCGTGTTCTCACTTGCGATCGGGCGTAATATTACCGGTGGACTGAATAAACTTTCCGCCCGAATGACCGAAATCGCCGGCGGCAAGCTTGAAGGCGAGATCGAAGGTCAGGAACGTGGCGACGAAGTGGGTGATATGGCCCGCACGGTTGTCGCCTTCCGTGAACAGGCACTGGAAAATCAGGCACTTCAGAACCGCCAGAAAGAACTGGAAGCCCAGGCAGACAAGCAACGCCGTCAGGACATTACCGATATGGCCGACAGCCTTGAAAGTCAGGTCAAGGGCCTCATCCGCGCGATTGGTGGTTCCATTACAGATATGAAGAAGGCCACTTCCACGATGGAAGAAGCCAGCAACACCAACAGCTCGCTCTCTGCTGCCGTGGCATCTGCCACCACGCAGACATCGACCAACGTACAGACCGTGTCAGCCGCGACCGAGGAACTGACCGCGTCCAGTGATGAAATCGCCCAGCAGATTTCCCAATCCGCCCAGGTCGCCAATCAGGCCAACGAACAAGCCACGCGCACCAACAAGACCGTCACGGGGCTGGCCGATGCGGCCCAGAAAATTGGCGATGTCGCAAAGCTGATCGGGGATATCGCCGAGCAGACCAACCTTCTGGCGCTGAATGCCACGATTGAGGCCGCGCGTGCCGGTGACGCCGGCAAAGGCTTCGCCGTGGTGGCAAGCGAGGTCAAAAACCTTGCCAACCAGACCGCCAAGGCGACCGAGGAGATCAACCAGCAGATCCTCTCGGTTCAGAATGAAACCGGCGAAGCGGTCGAGGCGATCCGCCTGATTTCCGAAACCATTGCCCAGGTCGCTGACAGCTCTACCGCCATTGCCGCAGCCGTTGAAGAACAGCATGCCGCAATCGGCGAGATTTCGCGTAACGTTCAGCAAGCTGCTGACGGCACCAGCGAAGTCTCCCAGCGCATCGAAACGGTCAATGAAAATGCCGGTCGTGTGTCTTCGGGCACCAGTCAGCTTGCCCATTCGGCGGAAAAACTGGTCGAAGAAGCACAGTCCCTTGACGAAGCTGTCGAAAACTTCCTTGCCGACCTGCGTAAACGCGCAACCGACTAAACAACTTGATCGACATATCTTTGCATGAAGGCCGGGGCTTATAGCCCCGGCCTTTTTTGTGCTTCGACAAAGGCTTAGGGCTTTCACAGAAGATGAAAAGCATACCGGCCTTGTCGTTTGGGTGCGCCGTTGCCATTTCTAACCTATACCCTGAAACCTACACTTTAGAATAATACGACTTGCACTAAAGATGAATGCAAACCATTATATTTTTATATTTTAATTCAACAACCGCATTGAGCGGAGGAAACAAATGCTTGGCAACATGAAAATCGGCTACAAGATCGTTGTCTTGTCAGTCATCGCTTTATTGGGTGTGATCGTGATCGGGGCCCTGCAGCTCTCGACCCTTCGCGACTCAATGCTCGAAGACCGCAAAGACAAGATTCGTTCAACCACCAACTACATCACCTCAATCGCACAATTCTATCAGGACAAGGCAGATGCTGGCACTCTGACACAGGAAGAAGCCATCAGTCAGTTCTACGAGGTTGCCGCCGCAGGCAAATATGACGGCAACATCGGTTACTTCTTTGTCTTTGCCACAGATGGCATGACCGAAATGCACGGTGCCAAGCCTTCACTTGTTGGCCAAAGCCTGAACAATGCGCAGGATTCCCAGGGTAACTACTTCATCCGTGAACTGATTGCGGCCGGCAACCAGCCCGGCGGTGGTTTTTCGTCCTATCACTGGCCAAAACCCGGCGAGGATGAAAATCTCACATTTGAAAAACTCTCCTATGCGGAACCACTTCCATGGGGCTCGATCATCGGCACAGGCATCTATATTGATGATGTCGATGCAGCCTTCCGTGAACAGGCGACCTTTGTCGTCATAATTGGCGGTGTGATCCTGCTGGTCATGATCTTTGTCGGTCTTGCCATCGGGCGCGATATCACCGGCGCACTCAAAACCCTTGCTGAACGCATGCGTGTCATTTCAAGCGGCGATCTTGAAGGCAGTATCGAAGGCCAACAACGCAAGGATGAAGTCGGTGACATGGCGCGCACCGTGGTCTCCTTCCGCGAACAGGCCCTTGAAAACCTCAAGCTTCAGGATAAACAGCGCGCGCTAGAAGAAGAAGCCGAAGAGAAACAGCGTAAAGCCCTGATGGAAATGGCGGATTCTCTTGATAAGCAGGTTAAGGGATTGATCAACTCGATCTCCAACTCGATCAAGGAAATGCAAGCCGCGACCGACGAAATGCGCAACGCGACCAACATGAACAGCGAACTGACCGGTGCGGTATCGACCGCAACGACCCAAACATCAAGCAATGTTCAAACGGTCTCGGCCGCAACAGAGGAACTCTCGGCATCTTCTGATGAAATCGCCCAGCAGATTGCAAATTCTGCCTCTATTGCAAACCGCGCCAATGACGAAGCCACGCGCACCAATGAAACGGTTACAGGTTTGTCCGAAGCCGCCCAGCGCATTGGCGACGTCGCAAGCCTGATCGGCGACATCGCCGAACAGACAAACCTCCTTGCCCTTAACGCCACCATCGAGGCCGCCCGAGCCGGTGATGCTGGCAAAGGCTTTGCCGTTGTGGCAAGCGAAGTCAAAAACCTCGCCAATCAGACCGCCAAGGCGACCGAGGAAATCAATCAACAGATCCTTGCGGTTCAGAACGAAACCACCGAGGCGGTTGACGCCATCCGCCGGATTTCCGAAACCATAGCCCAGGTGGCAGACAGCTCGACCGCGATTGCCGCAGCGGTCGAGGAACAGCACGCCGCCATCGGTGAAATCTCACGCAGTGTCCAACAGGCAGCCGACGGGACGCGCGAAGTGTCCGAGCGCATCGAAACCGTCAATGACAATGCTGGCAAAGTGTCATCTGGCACCAATCAGCTCGCCAGTACGGCCGAAAAGCTGGTGTCCGAAGCCGTCGCCCTTGATGACGCGGTCGAAGCCTTCCTCGATAACCTGCGCAAAAGCGCCGCAAGCTAGGCAAAAACATAAAAAAGCAGGACACGCGCAAACAAAACCGCCCCGGAGATCATCCGGGGCGGTTTTTCTGTGGGTCTTTAAGACAGCGCAGCTTATGGGCGCTTGGCTTCGATATCAATTTCGATGGTGACCGGATCGCCGACCTGGGACGTATCGGCCCACTGCCCCTGACCGACGCCAAAGTCGGTCCGGTTAATGGTCACCGTGCCTGTGGCCTTGGCCTCGTTGCCCTCGATCTCAAGATCAAACGGCAAAATGACTTCGCGGGTTACATCGCGGATGGTCAGGTCGGCAACCGCCTCGTACTGGCCCGGCGCGGTTTCGCTGAACGACTTGGTTTCGAATTTGGCAGTTGGCCATTGCGCAGCATCGAACCAGTCGGGCGAAACAATCTGACTGTCGCGATCCCCATTTGCGGTATCAACCGACGCAATATCGATCAGAACCTTTACCGACGATCCGGCAAGATCATCAGGTGAAAACACGATCTCGGCGGTGAAGGATTTGAATTCGCCTTCGAACGCAGCGCCAAGCTGGGTGCCGGTAAATTCAATCTCGCTGTCGCCAGCTTCGACCGCCCATGGGTCGGCTGCCCATCCGGCTCCGGAAAAACCGGCGATGGTGGTGGCAAGGGCCAGTGCAGGCAACGTTTTTCGCGTTATCTGAAACATGTCAGTTTTCCTCGATTTTGCCGGGCAGCATGCGTCGCAAGGTGGCGTCACAATCCCAGAAATGATGTTTAAGGGCTGCCAGAATGTGAACGCCGACCAGACCGGCAACAGCCCAGGACAACAGCCAGTGCACGGTACGCAGCGTTTCAAACAGTTCCTGATTGGGCGAAACAAGGTTGGGCAAGGTAAACAGGCCATAGACACTGACCGGGAAATTTGCCGCCGACGACATGGTCCAGCCCGTCAAGGGCATGGCAAACATCAAAAGATACAGCCCAAGATGCCCCGCCTTCGCCGCCAGCCGTTCGATCCGCGTTTTACCAAGCCCCTCTGGTGTGGGTTCTCGATGACGCCAGATCACACGCAGGATCACCAGTGCCAGCACTGTCACCCCAAGTGACTTGTGGCGCGAAATCCATTCCAGCTTCTCCATACCCAGCGGCAGGAGATCCATGTACCAGCCAATCGAAAAAACGCTGATGACCAAAAGTGCCATCACCCAATGGATGGTCTTGGTCACCGCGCCAAAGGCATTTTTTGTGCTACGGAGTGTCATAACCGGCTTTCCTTGCTGCCTGTGCAGGCCCGAAAGGTGAACGTGCGCTGCAGCATTGCCACCACAGCGCACGTCGGAAATCCAGAATTGCGGATTACTTCTGCTTCAGGAATTCAGAAGAAATCTGGAGTTCTACTTCGTCACCAACGCCACCGATCAGGTAGTCCATGCCGTACTGGGAACGGATCACGGTACCGTTTGCAGAGAAACCAACAACGGCGTCGCCGGTCATCGGGTGTTCGCCTTCACCGGTCAGGACGACGTCAAGAACCAGCGGCTGAGTCTGGCCAAGAAGGGTCAGATCGCCGGTCACGGTTGCGGCATTGTCGCCAACCAGTTCGACCGAAGTGCTGGTAAAGGTTGCGGTCGGGAAGTTTTCCACATCAAGGAAATCGGCGGTTTTCATATGGTTATCAAGGGCTTCAACACCACTATCTACCTGATTAAGGTCAATGGTGATGGTGGCCGAAGATGCCGACGGGTTTTCACGGTCAAGGGTCAACTCGCCGCTGGTCCCGCCAAAACGACCCTGGAAGTCGGAGAAACCAAGATGGTTCACGATGAAAATAACGCTGGTGTGGGTCGGGTCTAGTTTATAGGTATCCGCTGCCTGGGCCGAAAAAGCCGCACCCGAAAGACCTGCAACAACTGCCAGCGCGACACCGGCTTTCTTGATCGAATTAAACATCTTATTTTCCCTCTTGTTCACATGGCGCAAACATCGTTGCGCTGCAATAAATCGTGAACTGAGGATGACAGGGTGACGGGTTCCTCTCAAGCCAGCGATACCGCAACATATATTTTCTAATTTGGAAACAATCAGAAGAACATTCGCCATATTCTTGACGATTTCGGCCCAATCATCAGATAGCCGCGCACCATTAAAAGCAGGCTTTCTGCGGCGCACAGATGGATCTGGTGCCTTGGGGTAAAAACACGCGCACCCGCCCGAAAGTCAGCTTGTTGCCATTTTGGGGGTGATCGCCGTATAGGCTTGTTTTATGGCTGTTCTGGTGCGGCCTGACCTTGCGGGGCAGTAGCGCCCTCTTCCGCCTCGGCACCTGACGGATCAAAACATTCCTTGAGCCACACGTCATAGACCGGGTGTTCAAGTGCGGACAAACCCGGACTTGATGCAAACATCCATCCTGAAAACAGCGGTGTACGTTCCCCATCACCATCATCGCGAATGTCTGCGATATCAAGGAAGGTCGCACTTTCCGGGCGTTCTTCCGGCGGCGTGCGATAACAGGCATCGACCCGAATTTCGAGCGTCCCGAAACTGGCCGTGCGCCCCACCGGCACCTCGAAGGTCGAAATACGGGCGGTGATTTTATCAAGCCCCTGCAACTGGGCAACCGGGGCGGGACGATAATCAAGCGCCGAAGACGCTGTTCCGATCATTGCACATGTCGAACAAATCGCGGCAATCGCAAAGGATCGTTTCATTGTGGTCTTCAGTCCTGTTTGTCGCTTGTATCGTTTTTGGCATACGGATTATGCAGTTCGGCCACCAGATCGTGCATCACATTGCGGAACTGCTCTTCGTCACAGCCCATCAAAAGTGCATCTTCAAGCGCATCCTGCATGATTTCGCGCAGTTCACCGAAATTGTCATTGAGCACCTTGATCTTTTCCACGCACGAAAGCGGCGAACCATCACTGGCCTGCCAGGTGGGGAAGTGATCAATATTTTCGGTCTTTTTCATCAACCGCTCCGACATTCTGTGATGACAGGGTTGTGCGGAACATCCCCTGCCCTTGCCTTATCTGTACCACACCCTGCGATGCAAACCGGGCAAAAACATGGCTGGCAATCGCTGGCTGACAACCATTGCCCTTACACGGTTCAATTATCGCTGTTGGTCGAGGAATAGATAACCTGACCAATCAAATCTTCAAGGTTTACCGACCCTTGGGTGTATTCGATTTCACCGCCAGCTTCGATCATGTCGATATCCCCGCCCGGCTCAAGCGCAACAAACTTGCCGCCAAGCAACCCGTCCGACGCAATCTTGGCCGAACTGTCAAGCGGCAATGCCAGATCAGGCTGCACCGACATTCTGACAACCGCCATATAGGTATCGGGATCAAGTTCCTGTGCCGTAACGGTACCGACCTTGACACCTGAAACACGGACATCATTGCCAACAACAAGACCATCAATACGGTTGAAACTGGCCATGATCTCATAGCCTTCCACCGTATTGATTCCGGCGCGTGAATAGGAATAGGCCGCAAATCCAACCGCGACCGCAATTACGGCCGCACCGGCAATGGTTTCAATCAGTCTGTTGCTCATAGACCTTATCCGTTCTGTATCTCTTTGAGACTTAGGGTCAATACCTTATACTGTATTGCCCCGTCCCGAAAAACAACCACTCAAAAGACAACCGTTCAAAACGGGCCAGCGCCAACACCATTCCGTTACAAAACACAAACGGGCGCGAGTTGCCCCGCGCCCGCCTGAAATCGGAATTCTTTTGAATGATCAGCCTTCCGGCGACCATGCCTGATAATCGCCGGTCGCTTCCGGGCGCTTGCCGCCGCTATATTCGTGGCCTTTCGGGCGATAGGCATATTTGGTGCCGGTCAGGTTCGGCAGATGATCTTTCTGCCAGTCATAACGGTCTTCGGCCTTGTCCGACAGCGGCGCATCAACAGTGTAATGCAGCCAGGCATGCCATTCGGCCGGAACCTTTGATCCTTCGGCGACACCTTTGTAAACAACCCAACGCTTGGTGCGACGACCCTTTGCCGGAGTCTTTTCGGTGTAATAGGTATTGCCGAAACGGTCTTCGCCAACGCGCTTGCCAAACAGCGCAGTATAAATACGGGTGCCGACGGTGGCCATGTTGGGTCTCTCTCCAGATCTGGTTTGTCCGCCCGAAATTCGGGAAGGCGGCAAAAGGCAGCGCAGGCTGTTTGGTCATACAGCCCCTCAATCAAGTGACTTATATGTCGTGATGTTCGTGGAAAGTCAATGTTTCAAGCCCGCCACACAGGACAAACTGCGGACAAAACCGGTGCAAGGCCACACTTGCGCAAATCACCGTCCCCGACCTTGCCCGATAGTGTCTTGAAACAACCCACAACTGCTTGTAGGGCGACGACTCTTTGATCCATCTAGATCTGGGGGCTTTGTCCACCTGCTTATCCACAACGCGCCCCATATATGTAGTAGCCCAGGATCCTTGCTATCCCTACCTTTGCGCCCGCACCAAAAAGAAGACTTTAACATAAATATCAAACTGTTATCATTGGTTCCCATGCTAGGAAAAACAACGAAACGCACTGATTTTCGCTTCGCACTGGAAATGGAACGAAATCCGCGTTAGCTTGATCCTGCGTTGTGTGGGCACCTCTCGTTGCCACACAATATGTAGTCCGAGTCTTAGGACCAACATACAATCATGCTGCGACACGAAGCGCAGTTTTCCGGGCCTTCCGGAGCGATTCAGAGATTGTTAACGAGAATCCCACCAGCATCGAATCAGCAAGACAGCAATCGACCCACTAGATGTTGTGGTAAAAATCACTGTCAACCACAAAGATTAGTGGACTGAGGCGAAATTTTGCCATTATAGTCTTCCCCACGGACCGGCTGGTTCCAAGGGGGGACCAACACCACCGACTACCCATAATTGCGAAGCTCTGGAAACGTCGGAAAATATCGACGTCGGGGGCGGCGCAAGAGCATTGAGCAAACTATATAAAGTCAGGCGATGTTGGCGCATCACCCGTAAGCGCCCTGTCACGTCTGATCACAACCGGAGCAGACCATGCGGATCACCAGAAAATTCACCCAGGAAGGTGTCAGCCCGTACGCTGACATAGAGTTTCGTAAGCTAACATCTGTCATCAAAAACCCGGATGGTTCGGTTGTTTTTGAGATGAAGGACATTGACATGCCCGCTTCCTGGTCTCAGGTGGCGAGCGATGTTCTGGCGCAGAAATACTTCCGCAAGGCTGGTGTTCCGGTCGCGCTCAAACCGGTTAAGGAAAAGGACGTCCCGTCCTGGCTGTGGCGTCAGACTGCTGACACCGCCAAGCTCAACAAGATGCCGGCCGAAAAACGCTATATCAGCGAAACCAGCTCGACCCAGGTCTTTGACCGTCTGGCTGGCACCTGGACCTATTGGGGCTGGAAAGGCGGCTATTTTGACGCCGAGTCCGATGCGCAGGCGTTCTTTGACGAAATGCGTTACCAGCTCTCCCACCAGATGGGTGCGCCGAACTCTCCGCAGTGGTTCAACACCGGTCTTCACTGGGCATATGGCATTGATGGCCCGGCTCAGGGTCACTCCTATGTTGATTACAAAACCGGCGAACTGACCAAATCGGCCAGCGCATACGAACATCCGCAACCGCATGCCTGCTTCATTCAGTCTGTCGCCGATGACCTTGTAAACGAAGGCGGCATCATGGATCTCTGGACCCGTGAAGCCCGTCTGTTCAAATTCGGTTCCGGTACCGGTTCGAACTTCTCCAACGTACGTGGTGAAGGCGAAACCCTGTCCGGTGGTGGTCGTTCTTCCGGCCTGATGAGCTTCCTGAAAATTGGTGACCGTGCAGCTGGCGCGATCAAGTCGGGTGGCACCACCCGCCGTGCTGCGAAAATGGTTGTGGTTGATATCGACCACCCGGACATCGAAGAATACGTAAACTGGAAAGTCGTCGAAGAGCAGAAAGTTGCTGCCCTTGTCGCCGGTTCCAAACTGGCTGAAAAGCACCTGACACAGGTTCTGGCTGCTTGCACCAACTGGGACGGTGCCGCTGACTCCGAGGACCGCTTCCTGCCGCGCGCCAACCCGCAGCTCAAAGAAGCTGTGCTGGCAGCCCGCGCAGTGATGATCCCGGATTCCTATATCAACAAGATCATCGAATTCGCCCGTCAGGGCTTCACCGAAATCAGCTTCAAGACCTATGACACCGATTGGGACTCCGAGGCATACCTGACCGTTTCCGGTCAGAACTCGAACAACTCTGTTCGTGTGTCGAACGACTTCCTGCAGGCTGTTCTTGATAACGGTGACTGGGAACTGATCCGTCGTACCGACGGCAAGATTGCCAAGAAAATCTCCGCACGTGACCTGTGGGAAAAAGTCGGCGAAGCTGCCTGGGCTTGTGCAGATCCGGGCATCCAGTACGACACCACGATCAACGAATGGCACACCTGCCCGAACTCGGGTCGCATCAATGCGTCCAACCCGTGCTCGGAATACATGTTCCTTGACGATACCGCATGTAACCTCGCATCGCTGAACCTGATGAACTTCCGTTCTGATGATGGCGGCGTGGATATCGAGGCTTACGAACATGCTGTCCGCCTGTGGACCGTTGTTCTCGAAATCTCGGTTCTGATGGCACAGTTCCCGTCTGATCGTATTGCGGAACTCTCCTATCGCTATCGTACCCTTGGTCTTGGCTATGCCAACATTGGCGGCCTGCTGATGAGCATGGGTATTTCCTATGACAGCGACGAAGGCCGTGCGATTGGCGCGTCTCTGACCGCAATCATGTGTGGCGTGTCCTATGCCACCTCGGCTGAAATGGCCAGCGAACAGGGTGCGTTCCCGGGGTATGCCGACAACGCCGAAGAAATGCTGCGTGTCATGCGCAACCATCGCCGTGCCGCACATGGCGAACAGGAAGGCTACGAAGGCCTGTCGATCAACCCGGTTCCGCTGGTTGCTGCTGATAGCCCCTATGCCGATCTTCCGGTTGCCGCACGTGCCGCTTGGGACAAGGCGGTCGAGCTTGGTGAAAAGCACGGCTACCGCAATGCCCAGACCACCGTTATCGCGCCAACCGGCACGATCGGTCTGGTCATGGATTGCGACACCACCGGCATCGAACCGGACTTCGCGCTTGTGAAGTTCAAAAAGCTTGCTGGCGGCGGTTACTTCAAAATCATCAACCGCACCGTTCCGGTTGCTCTGGCAACGCTCGGCTATACCGAAAACCAGATCCGCGACATTGAAAAATACGCGGTCGGTCACGGTACGCTCAAAGGCTCGCCGGCCATCACCCATGATGAGCTGAAGGCAAAAGGCTTTGACGATGATGCGATTGCCAAGGTTGAAGGTGCGCTGAAGAACGCATTTGACATCAAATTCGTCTTCAACAAATACACCTTTGGCGATGATTTCTGCGTCAACACGCTGGGTCTTGATGCCAAGGCAATCAACAGCATGGACTTTGACATGCTCGCAGCCCTTGGTTTCGACAAAAAACAGATCGAAGCAGCCAACACCTATGTTTGCGGTTCGATGACCCTTGAAGGTGCCCCGCATCTGCGCGACGAAGACCTGCCGGTCTTTGATTGTGCAAACCCGTGCGGCCGTATCGGCAAGCGTTACCTCTCAGCTGAAAGCCACATCCGCATGATGGCAGCGGCCCAGCCGTTCATCTCGGGTGCGATTTCTAAAACCATCAACATGCCAAGCAGCGCGAACATCCAGGATTGTAAAGACGCCTACATGCTGTCCTGGCGCCTGGGCCTTAAGGCAAACGCCCTGTACCGTGATGGTTCGAAACTCAGCCAGCCGCTCAACTCCGCACTGGTCGAAGAAGACGATTACGCCGATCAGCCGACCGCTGCCAAGGCAGCTCAGGCGTCCGAGCAGATCGTCGAGAAAATCATCGAACGCGTTGTCCGTGGCGACCGTCGTTCCCTTCCGGGCCGCCGCAAAGGCTACACCCAGAAGGCAACTGTTGGCGGTCACAAGGTTTACCTGCGTACCGGTGAATACGAAGACGGCAAGCTTGGTGAAATCTTCATCGACATGCACAAGGAAGGCGCTGCATTCCGCTCGCTGATGAACAACTTCGCAATCGCGGTGTCCATCGGCCTGCAGTATGGCGTGCCGCTCGAAGAGTATGTCGAAGCCTTCACCTTCACCCGCTTCGAGCCGTCCGGCATGGTTTCCGGTAACGATGCGATCAAGATGGCAACCTCCATCCTTGATTACATGTTCCGCGAACTGGCGATCTCTTACCTTGGCCGTAACGACCTCGCCCACGTTCAGCCGTCCGACATCCTGCCGGATGCGGTTGGCGAAGGTGTCGCCGAAGGTGACCTTGGTGAAACCGCCGAAAAGGCTGGTGATCAGGCGATTGAAACCATCCGCAAGGTGGCATCCAGCGGCTTCGTGCGTCGCAACCTCTATGTGGTTGACGGCGGTGTACAGACAGAAGAACGCGTCGTGGAAGTCAAATCCACCGGCACGGACGGTCACAATCACAACCACGAAACCACCGCAAGTGCTGCAACCACCGCGGCACCGTCAGCACCGCAAAGCAATGCGATCCTGTCCACCAGCGAAGAAGTCATCGCCAAAACCGATGCCAAGATGGACCAGATCCGTGAAGCCCGCATGAAGGGCTATGAAGGTGACGGTTGCCCGGATTGCGGTAACTTCACCCTGGTGCGCAACGGCACCTGCCTGAAATGTGACTCTTGTGGCGCGACCACCGGTTGTTCCTAAGGGGTCTTCCCCTTCCGAACATCTGATCTGATCAGCAAACCGGCCGGGGCTTCCCCGGCCGGTTTTGTTTTGAGAATTTGATAAAAAGGAATGCGTTATGCCCCTGCCCGAACTTGGAAATGACGCAGCGCTGATCGTCCTTGATGTGCAAAAGGCCATCGACGATCCGCGCTGGAACAGCAAAAACAATCCCGGCTACGCCGATGTGATTGCAAAGCTGCTGGCAAAATTTCGCGCGGCAAAGATGCCGGTGATTCATGTCCGCCACGAAGAAGCCAACCCGGCCTCAAGTTTTTATGTCGATGGCCCCGGTTTGCCGTTCAAGGACGAAGCATTGCCCGTTGACGGGGAAACCGTGATTGCCAAGCAGCAAAATTGCGCCTTTGTCGGAACATCGCTGGAAAAGCACCTTCATGATCGCGGCATCAAGCGCCTGATCTTTACCGGCGTGGTCATCCACAATTCCATGGATGTCACCATCCGCATGGCGCACTGCCTTGGCTTTGAAAACTGGTTGGTGCTGGATGCCACCACGGCAATTGATGTGCATGATGCCAATGGCAAGACCATCGCAGCACAGGACGTGTTTGATCTGTATGCTGCTGTTCTGGCCTCGGAATATTGTTCGCTTACCGACAGCAACACCGTCACATCCTCCCTGCCCTAGGCATTCGGCCAAACGTGCGCCGTAAATGATGCCAAAACCGGCTTATTGGCACCCCCGGTCAATAAGTCGGCACACCGCGCACAGTCCGGATCAAAAAACATTATAATATGGTAAAGGAGTCCAAACTCTATTGATCATGTAGATCAATTAAACGAGGGGATGAAATGAAGTCATCCAAGGCCATACGTCGACACACCCGAAACAGCGTCATTCCGCTCCATCCGGAACGACGAACGTCTTCGGATGTCGCACCGCATCCTGTCGTGATCATTTGCTATGAAGCCCCGGACCTTGCCCGGTTGATGGAGGCTTATATTGGTCGCGCGCGCATGGTTTTGTTGCCGGATCTGACGTCCGCCACCACGCTTGCCAACTCGCTTCGCGACAACAATATCAGAATTCTTGCGATTCTTGGTTTTCCCGGCAACCCGGCATCCATACCGTTTTCATTCCTGCACGCAGAGCCAGATCTCAATCTCGTCTAAACGCACAAACCACTACGATTTCAAGTTCGACACACATGCGTCGCTTGATCCATTGTCAAAGGGTGGACCTGAACGGGAATTCGTCACACGCAGGTTTTTCTAGGCGAGTGTATGCAGCCAGTTTTCATAGCGTTTATCAATGCGCTCATCATCACGATGGCGCGCATGCGGCACATGACCGGCACGGACATCGCCAGGCGTCATGTCGTATTTCGCGCGAAAGGCGCGAATAAAACCGGCATCGGTTTCATAGCCACATTCAAGTGCAATGTCATAGATCGAACGGCGGCATTCTGTCGGGTCGGTCAACAGTTTAAGCGCGTGGCGAAGCCGCATGTCGCGCAGATACTGGTTAACCCCGCCATGCTTTTTAAACAGCCGGTACAGGCTTGATCGCGACAGACCAAGATCATCTGCCGCGGTTTCCGCCGTCAATTCCGGTGACAGCAGGTTTTCGCGGAAATAACGCCGGATCATCACCCCTTTTTCGATGTCCTGACGCAGCGCGCGTGTTGTGTTTGTCTCACCTTTTGCCGAATTCAGGCAGGTCGACAGCATCATGACGATGGTTTTCTGCAATACCGAAATTTGCGTGTCATTGAACTCGTGGATATGGCGGTGCATCGACAGGATCTGGCTAAACAACATCCGAACCATGGGATCACGTTCTGACAGGAACCGCAGATTGTGATCATCCGGGTTGGTCAAGTGGTCCTCGACCAGCCGTCTTGGCAAAAACAGATGAACGGAATTGAACTGTTCGCTTGATTGCGCTTCGGTGCGCTGCGCCAGATCCAGAAGCAACAACCCGCCGCGCTTAAGCACATCGCCACCAAGCCCGGCATCGGACTTCACCGCGCCGTCGGTGTAAAGCTGCACATTGTAATGATCCATGCCATCGGACGCGATCATCTGCGATGTGCGCAAGAAGCTCTGCGCACAACTGCGCGCTTCAACCATCATCAAATCTCGATGCCGCCATGAATCAAGGTCAGCAACGAAGTCTTCCCGACGGGTCCTGCGGTCCGCATCCACGCTATAGATACAGTTGATGCTATCTTTCCAGACCTCGAACCGCTGTGCGCTGGGCAACTCATTTAGCGAGAAACGCGATCTTTCAAGTATCGTGCTTTTTGGGGATGTTTGATGCGTCATACCTTGACAGCCATATTAAACAGGTTCCAGCAATCACAGTGCGCCTCTTTGGGGTGATTTACAAGACTCTATGTTTTTACCGGTTTTCAGCCTTGCCAAATTCGGCATTTAACGCCGCGCCAACCTCTCCGACCGACAGCGACGGGGGCTGTCAGGGTAAAACGACCCTGCGCTAATGTTTCCAAGGGATGAACAAAAACAGCACCCGGCAACACACTGTTGCCAAACAGCGACTAGTCACTTTCCCAATCGCACCGCATATTTATCACAAATGACAAGCGATTGACCCAACTTAATCCCACGAGGCTTTCCCATGGCAATCACGTCTTCAGATACCGGCAGCAGCGCAACACATCTTGCACCGATCTTTATTTCGCACGGGTCGCCGATGTTGGTGGCGCGTCAAAGCACCCCGGCCTTTGACTTTTTTGTCGATGAACTTTCGAAATTGACCGACGGTGTGCGCGCCATTCTGATTGTTTCGGCCCACTGGCAGACATCAAGCCCGACCATCTCGACCGCAGCGCATCAGGAAACCATCCATGACTTCTATGGTTTCCCGCAACCGCTTTATGATCTGCGATACGGTGTCGACGGCGCACCGGAACTGGCCCGCGAAATCGCCAGCGATCTTGGCATCGAGACCGATGCCACCCGTGGTCTGGATCATGGCGCCTGGATGCCGATGTATCTGGCCCGCCCCAATGCCGACATTCCGGTCTTTCAGCTTTCCATGCTGGGTCACGGTGGCCCGCGCGAACATTTCGAACTTGGCAAAAAGCTGCGTGGTCTGCGCGATAAGGGAGTTCTGGTGGTCGCAAGCGGTGCGATGACACACAATCTGCGTGCGCTTGATCGCAACGAAGGCCCGATTGATCCGTGGGCAAAGGAATTCACCGACTGGATGGTGGAAAAGGTCAAGGCACACGATATCGACGCCCTGCTTGATTACAGAAGCCTTGCCCCGCACGCTGCCATGGCCCATCCGGAGGACGATCACCTGATGCCCTTCTATGTTGCGCTGGGTGCTGCATCGGATGACTTCGAACCCGATCTTCTCCATGACAGTTACGAGTTCGGCAACCTTGCCATGACCGCCCTTCGTTTCCATGATCAGGGCGGCGTCAAAAGCGCTGTCTGATCACAGTATTCCCAAAATCAAAAAGGCCGGGAGAATTCATCTCCCGGCCTTTTGTCTAGAACATCACGCGAAGCCCGGTGACCAGATAGGTCGCCTCGTAATCCTCGCCATCATGTTTGGCAAAGTCTGCGGTGTCCCCGAACTTCCGTTCATAGGCAACACCGACATAGGGCACGATGGCCCGATCAATCAGGTCGTAGCTCAGTCGCAGACCGAACTCCGCACTTGATAAACCCTTGCCGACCTCGATCTCGCGATCTTCGGAAAAGGCGGCATTGATCTCGAACGACGGGGTCAAGGTGACCCGATTGGTCAACAGCCCTTCATACTCGACATCAAGCCGTGCACTGCCATCGCCCGTCTCGCTGACGAACAGATCCGCATCGACTTCAAACCATTGCGGCGCAAGCCCGACGACACCAACCGTGCCATACCAACGATCCGCGCCCTCGGGTGTGTCAATCCGCACACCGCCCTTGGCATCGAAAAAGTCACTGATCGGGGTTTGCAGGACAAACCGGTTCTCAAGCTTTTCATAACTGTCGCCGTCAAGGTCACGTTCGCCCTCTCCCTGCCAGCGCAGTTTGAGTTCGTCCGTTCCGACAAAGGCATCCGCATCCCAGACAAGGCGCTTTTCGCTTTCATCACTAATGCGGTATTCAAGCAGCTCTGCCTGAAAACCATAGTAAACCCTGGCATCAGCAGCCATACCGGCCCCCGGAGCTGCGCCCACGGCCAATGCGACGCCACTGGCAATCATCATCAATCCACGTTTTTTCATGATCGATCAGTTCCCGTTCTCAAGCTGGGTGATGGCCGGACCGCCTTCAACAATGACCTTGCGGAACATGCCGGTTGCCATGTGATAGCTCAGATGACAATGGAACGCCCATTCACCCGGTTCATCGACCTCGGTTTCTGAATAAACCGTCATGCCGGGATTGATATTGATCGTGTGTTTGACCGGGTCCCATTTGCCCTGCCCGGTATCAAGGATCGACCACATGCCATGCAGATGCATCGGATGGGACATCATGGTTTCATTAACAAACTTGAACCGGACACGCTCACCGTATTTCAGCCGGATCGGATCAGCGTCTTCGTACTTCACGCCATTGATTGTCCAGGTATAGCGTTCCATGTTCCCGGTCAGTCGCAACTCGATCTCACGCGTTGCCGGGCGATCCTCATAAAGCGGCTTTTGCGCCTTCAGGTCGGCATAGGACAGGAACTTTCCACCATTTGCTGCTTGCGGAACCAAGCCACTGCCCGCGGCATAGAACGGATCATTGGTCCCGTTATCCGCACCGCTCATCGCTGACATGTCATGGCCCATTGCACTGTGATCAATACCACCGGTCGCCGTGACACCTGACATATCTGCCAAATCTGACATTCCGGCCATATTACTGTGATCCATGCCCATGTCTGCCATGGTCAGAACCGGCGGCTCCGTGCGCAATTCCGGCATCTCTGCCACCATGCCTTCACGCGGAGCAAGGGTGGCAAAGGCAAACCCGGAACGCCCCATCGATTCCGCCATAATCTGATAGGCCTTTTCTTCCTTGGGCTGCACGATCACGTCATAGGTTTCAGCAACCGAAATGCGGAATTCATCAACACGTACGGGCTGAACATTGTTGCCATCAGCCTGCACCACGGTCATCTCAAGACCGGGAATACGAACATCGAAATAGGTCATCGCCGATGCGTTGATGAACCGAAGACGCACGCGTTCATCAGGCTTGAACAAACCGGTCCAGTTCTGTTCCGGGGATTTGCCGTTGATCAGGCCTGTAAAGCCCTGCACATCCTCGATATCAGTGCGCATCATGCGCATATTGCCCCAGTCGCCACGCTCCGAAAGCGTTGCGCCCAGACCATTTTTGGAAACATCATCAAAGAAGTCGCCAATCGTGCGCTGTTTACGGTTGTAGTAATCCGGCATCATTTTCAGGTTCCGCAAAATGCGATCGCCCGAATGGGGATGCTTGTCTTTCAGCACCACCACATATTCGCGGTCGAACTTGAAAGGCTCACGTTTTTCCGGCTCGATAATGATCGAACCATAGGCCCCGTCCGGCTCCTGAAAACCGGAATGGCTGTGGAACCAGTATGTGCCGCTTTGCGTGACCGGAATGCGATATGTAAATGTCTCGCCCGGTTCGATCCCGGGGAAACTGATGCCCGGCACCCCGTCCATCTGATAGGGCAGGATCAAGCCATGCCAATGGATCGAGGTGGCTTCTTTCAGATTATTGGTGACATTGATCACCGCTTCCTCGCCTTCCTTGAAACGCAAGGTCGGACCGGGTGATGCACCGTTATAACCGATGCCTTTGGTTTTGCTTTCACCGGTATCAATGGTGACATAATCGACCGTCAGGTCATAGGTCGCCGCCCGACTGACAGTCGACAGGGCAACCATCGCCAACGCCCCGGCAAGGACGCCTTTGAGGTAGTTTGTTTTCATTTTATGGATTTCCAAAACTTGCAGAAACACCAGAGGCAACGGGCGTTGCCCGGCCTCTGGCAATTCAAACCAACTGGCCTATGACTGCAGACGGACCTTGCCCATCATGCCGCTTTCATAATGGCCCGGGACATTGCAGGCGAATTCAAGCTCTGCATCGGCCGGGAAAGTCCAGATGATCTCGGCTGTTTTTCCGGGCTCAAGAAGGACGCTGTTGGGATCGTCATGTTCCATGGTCATGCCGTTGCCCATATCCATTTTCATCCGGTCCATATGGATCTTGTCGATATCAAGCGCACCATGTTCCATCATCATCATCATTTCCTGCTGATGGCTGGCATGCATGGCCGCAGTACCGATGTTGAATTCATGAACAAAATCGCCCTTGTTCTCGATCTGGAACAGGATCGTTTCACCTGCACGGACCTCGATGGTTTCCGCATCAAAGAAGTTGTCTTCCATGATCACCTTGATGGTCCGGGTGACATCTGCGGCGGTGCCCGGTGTGCCGATTTCCGAAATTGTCGATCCGGCACCATGGCCATGGCCTTGACCGTGGCTCGGGCTGGCAAACAGCGCACCCGGCGCGGCCATCAATGCGCCGATCATGGTTGTCGACATGGCAATGCGGGCGAAAAAGGACGTTTTGAAGTTGGGCATATCATGCTCCTGAAAATAATCATCGAACGTGAATGCCGTCGCAGCCCTGCTTGAACAGGCGCACATGATGCTGTCATGTCCCGGCGGGATCAGACAGACGACGGCAAGTGTTGCAGAAAGACGGGATTATTTTCAGGCGCGCGGGGGCTTGTAGTTGCCATCCGCATCGGCAGACGCAACCGGACGATCCTTGATCCAGAAGGTCGCAACCGAAACAACCGGCATAAACATTGACAGTCCGTCATGTTGATCAACATACGGACCACACGCGGTGATGCCACAGACATCGCCATGTGAAAAATGTGGATCGCCGGATATCGGTTTCGCAGTGGAAGTCGTTTCAATCACCATACCATGGTGACCTGCATCAGACTGGCCGGACGCTGCATGCACGTTTCCCTGGCCCGACAGCAGGACTGTCAGTGCGATCAGGATAACAAGCATACAGGAAATAAGACGGAAAATGATTTCCACTTAAAAAGTTGACGAGCAAATCGATATGCCCGCCGCACCTTAACGTCAAGTGGCAATATTGTGGCACGCGGCCTGGCCATCTGTTTCGGTCCATTCGCTGCCCTTGTTATTGATGGCTTCGGTCTTTACGATCACAGGAAATTCAACGTTATCGCAGGATGGAATCGCTCCATGCTCTCGCAAGATCAGATCACTCTTGAAATCACCACCAGCGGTCAGGGGCTTTATGAAGTCACCGAACCGATCCAGTCATGGGTGAACCAGACCGGTCTTGAACGCGGCCAGCTGACCATCTTTGTCCGTCACACCTCGGCCAGCCTGACCATTCAGGAAAATGCCGATCCCGATGTGCGCTTTGATCTGGAAACCTTCTTCGGGCAGTTGGTGCAGGAAAATCCCAGCCTCTATCGCCATACTTGCGAAGGGCCCGATGACATGCCCGCCCACATCAAATCAGCCCTGACCGATGTGTCACTGACCATTCCGGTATCGAGTGGCCGGGCCGTGCTTGGAACATGGCAGGGAATCTATTTGTTCGAACATCGCCGTGCCCCCCATCACCGCAAGGTCACCCTGCATCTCATCGGCGAATAAGGCATATCCCGGCGCTTACGCCGCCAGTTCCGGTTCACACGCCCAAAGCCCCTTGACCTGTGTTTCAAGCAGCTCGCGCAAGGTTGCGCACATATCCTGACAGTCAAAATTCTGCGTGCTGAAATGCTCGTGGATGGTGAACAAGAACAATGCCATCAAGGTTTTCCGAATCAGTTGCGGTGCCAAATCGGGATTAAGCTCCCCCGAAAGCTGCGCTTCCTCGATCAGGGCCTGAATGGCGGCAATCAGGCCGCTGCTTTCCATGATGGCTTGTACCGCACCCTTGCGGGGGGAAAACACGACCTGCTGCATGATCACCTGCCACAAACCGGGATTAAGTCCGACCTGGGTAAAGCGATAGGAGGCAACATGCATCACCTTGTCAACGAAGCACCATTCCGGGTCCATCGTGTAAAGCCCCTTCTCAATCGCCTCGGCAAGCTGATCGCCGACACAACTGATCACCAGTTCTTCCTTGGTTGGAAAGTGATTGAATATCGTACCTTCGGCGACACCGGCCCGTTGGGCGACTTCACGCGTAGAAACGGCGTCAAATGACCCTGCCCCATAGCAATCTCTGGCGGCATCAAGGATTTTCTGACGGGTTTGTTGACGTTGCGCGGCTCGACTATTCATCTCGACCCCTAAAATGAGCACACTCACTGAGTACACTCAATTAAACCGGGGCAACTCATATGTCAATTCGCGACAAGTCTATTTGGCGTTAAAAAACGACTGTTTACCGGGATAAAGACCTCAGGCCGCACTGCGGGCACGCTTGCTGGCACGCAGCCCCAAAAGGCTGTGGACCACAAGTGTGCTGATCACGACCGTTCCGCTCATCAGCGTCATCTCGTCGGGAACTTCCTGGACAAATACCCAAACCAGAAACGATCCAAAGATCGCTTCATTCAGCATAATCAGGCTGACCTCGGCGGCCGGGATTTTGCGCGACGCATAGGCGATCAACAGGAAGGAAACCGGCAGCACCCAAAAGCCCAGCATCAAAAGCCAGACCCAGTCCAGACCAACTGGCGATAACGGCGCGGCCCCGGGCAGCAGGATCAGTGTCACAACGAACGCGCCAAACAACATCCCCTTGAGCGCGTCAACTTCGGGCTTCGCCCCCAGCACATTGAAGTAACCCGCCATGCAAAGCGACGCGCCAAGGGCCAACATGTCACCCAGCGCATTCTCCCCGCCAAAGCCGGCACTAAACAGGCTCAGCAATGCGACGAACACCACGATTGAGGCAATCCATGTCCGGATCGGCTGGGAAAGTTTGAAGACAAAAACGCCAATCAACCCGGCCAAAAGCGGGGTTGCCGCGATAATGATCAATGTGTTGGCGGCATCGGTATTGCGCACCGAAAACATAAATAACGTGCAGGTCCCGCCGTAAAACAACCCGGTCAGCATTTCATAGCCGCTGGGTCGGATGGATTGAACAATGCCCTCGCCGCGCTTGGCGCCATTCCAAAGCGCGACCAGCAAAAGCGCAATGGTCAAAAAGCCCAGCCGCCAGAACGCCGTGGTGAAATCATCGGCCCCGATCAGTCGCAACAACAGCGCATCGGGCGACAGGATCAAAACCCCCAGCAGGGCAATCAAGCCACCATGCACATTCGTCAACCGATCCTGTAACGCCATCTGTCCAACCTTTTCCCGGCTTTCGCCACATCACATCGCTATAAAAAAAACAAAGCAGCACGCCTAGGGTCAGGGCCTAACGCGTGCTGCGCATTGCACCATTGTTACGGGCCTTTGTCCTTATGACAATTCGATATTTTTTTTCAACAGTTCTTAATCACGGCCAATCCCCTTGCCCACCATGCTTTACAGTCAATTGCAGGGATACAAAGAAATTGTTTTGTTTGTCCGCTAACCCCGATAAGTTGGCGACAAACCAATACATCTGCCACGCAAAAAGGATGGATCATCATGGCTGGTAAAATCGACGCCCATCTTGCCAATCTCGGCATCTCGCTGCCGACCGCGACTGCCCCGGTCGCGAATTATGTGCCCTATGTCATCTCTGGCAATCTGGTTCATATTTCCGGTCAGATCACCATGGAAAATGGCGAACTGAAATTCGTGGGCAAGCTCGGTGCCGACTATGATGTTGAAACCGGCCAGAAGGCCGCCCGTCTTTGCGCGCTCAACCTTGTTGCACAGCTCAAAGCCGCCATCGGCGATCTCGACAAGGTCTCCCGTGTTGTCAAATTGAACGCATTCGTCAATTCCGCGCCGGACTTCACCGATCAGCCCAAAGTCGTCAATGGCGCGTCTGACACCATGGTCGAAATCTTTGGCGATGCGGGTAAACACGCCCGCTCGGCTGTTGGCGTTGCCGCCCTGCCGCTTGGTGTTGCGGTTGAAATCGATGGCATTTTCGAAATCGCCAACTAAGTCCTTTGCGATCACGACATCAAGGCCGGGCAGATCTGCCCGGCCTTTTTTGTACTCAACCGCCTCAAATTGCCCTTGACCCCAACCATGGTTCAGGTTCGATAACCACGCGCAACACAACAACCAGGGAACATAGCATGCGCGTTTTTGTCACGGGCGGAAGCGGCCTGATCGGCTCGGCCATCGTTGAAAACCTGATCACGCATCAACACGATGTCTTCGCACTCGCCCGATCAGATGCCAGCCACAAAATGCTGTCCGATCTTGGCGCAACCCCGATCATCGGTGACATCACCACCCCCGCCGCGTGGATCGGTCATTTGCCAAACGTAGATGCCATAATCCACACCGCCTGCACCTTTGCCGATGATATGGCCAAGGCCGATGGTATCCTTCTGGATCACTTGCTTCCCGCGGCCCGAAAAATGCCGGGCCGTGTGCGCTTTATCTATACCGGCGGCACATGGCTATTCCCCCAAACCGGGTCTGACGCAGAAATTGATGAAAGCTGCATGTTCGATCCCTTGCCCGACTTCCAATGGATGTGTCCGGGCATTGACCGTGTCCTGGGCGATGACGGGATTGACGGCATCATCATTCATCCGGCCTGTGTTTACGCCACCGGACGGCACGGGCATTATGGATTATTGACCCGCGATATGGAAACCGCCCGCACAGAAAACCGTGTCACCATCATCGGATCTGGCGAAATCACCCTGCCGATGATCCATGGCGATGATTTGGCCGATCTCTATTGCCTGGCCTTATGCCATGCCAAACCGGGCACGTCCTATTTCGGGGTCGGGATCAATGACGTTTCAAACCACCGCCTCGCCCATCTGATCGCAACCCGTTTCGGTGGGCGCGATTGCAAGGTCGGTACAATCACCACCCAAACGGCAATGGACCGCCTTGGCAGTTGGGCTGCGGGCCTTGCCCATCATCAGGTCATGAGCAATCAAAAAGCACGCCGCGACCTGGGCTGGTCACCAGCCCACCAAGATATCGCAGCCGACATTAATGCTATTGCTCTCCCGGTGGGCAACGCATCAAGTTAACAAGGTTAACTTTCTGTGCTGATGGTCTTGAGCCCGACCACCCCGCCAATGATCATCAGCAACAACACCGCCTTGACTGCGGTCATCGGTTCCTTCAGGAACAGCCAGCCAATCAGGGCAACCGATGCCGTGCCAAGCCCGGCCCACACCGCATAGGCCGTTCCGACCGGAATGATGCGCAGCGTCATCGACAAAAACCAGAAGCTCAGGCCATAGACGCCAAGACTAAGAACCGTAAAGCGCCAATCGGTAAATCCATCCGAGAATTTAAGCGATATCGTCCCGATCACTTCAAGACTGATCGCAATAAACAGATATACCCAGGCGAGCATGTGCGGAATCCTTGTTGTCAGGGGTGGTGGCGGTAGGCACTTCCAAAAATGGCCCACTTTTCCTCATGGGGCAATCCCCCGCGCCCACCTTATCTCTGCCCGCCCAAATCGCCGTGACGTAATCTGGATCAAAACGGATGGCAAAACCGTTGCGTATAGTGATGGGACAGGGCACATTGCCCGGCATGGATTACAGCCGATAGCGCCCGGTTTAGCGCGACCATCCCGGGCCAAGGAACAGGATAAACAGTCATGATCGAAACCGATATTCTGATTGCAGGCGGCGGGATCGCCGGAATGAGTGCCGCGGCACGGTTTGCCGCCGACGGCCATCAGATCGTGATTGTCGACCCGGCCCCCGTGGATATTGGCGAAGGCACGGATTTGCGCACCACCGCCTTTCTCGAGCCGGGCATCGAAACCCTTAAAAAGGCTGGCGTCTGGGATGCCATCAAACCGACCGGGGCCGAATTGCGCGTCATGCGCATTGTTGATGCCGGTGGCACCGAACGCACCCCGCGCGAAACCGCCGATTTTGACGGTGCTGAAACCAAGAACGGCTTCTTTGGCTGGAATGTGTCGAACAAGGCGGCCCGTGTGGCCCTGATGGCGCGCTTGGGCGAACTCGATAATGTCGATTTCCGCTTTTCGACCACGGTGACTGCGTTCAAAAGCACGTCACGCTATGGCGAGGCAACCCTGTCGGATGGTCAGACCGTGCGGGCCAAAATCGTTGTTGCGGCCGATGGTCGCAACTCGTCTTTGCGCGATATGGCCGGGATCAAATACAAACGCTGGGCCTATGATCAAAGTGCACTGGTGTTTGTCGTCACCCACAATGATCCCCATGACAACATCTCGACCGAAATCCACCGCACCGGTGGTCCGCTGACGCTGGTGCCCATGCCCGACCTTGATGGCAAGCCCTGCTCGTCCGTGGTCTGGATGGTCCCGGCCAGCCGTGTCGATGATCTGAACGCCATGACCGATGAAGCCCTGTCAGCCGAAATCACCCACGACACCATGAACCTTTTTGGCCCGCTGACCGTCGCAAGCCCGCGTGCCGTCTGGCCGATGATCTCGCAAGTGCCCTCGCGCCTGATTGCCGCCCGCCTTGCCTTGATCGCAGAATCCGCCCATGTCGTCCCGCCAATCGGCGCACAAGGGCTCAATATGAGCCTGCATGACATCGAAACCCTGGCCGAACTGATGGCCAAGGCCAAACTGCATAATGAGGATATCGGCGCGACCCCGCTCCTGAAATCCTACGAACGCCGCCAGTTGCCCAAAACCGTCATGCGGGTCGGCGGCATTGATTTGCTCAACCGCGCGTCAATGTTCGAACCCAAAACGCTCCGCGACCTGCGCTATGCCGGCCTCACCGCGATTAACCGCATCGGCCCGCTCCGCAAACTCGCCATCAAGGTCGGGGTGGGCAAATAAGCCCCCCCCCTTTTTCAGACAATCAGTTTGCCGTTCTCGTCAAAGAACGGATGTGGCCCGTCATAGTGGTCGACATAGGCCAGATGGGTCAGAAGGCATTGCTGCTTTTCGTCCCAGCGATGCAAATGCATCGCTGGCGGTTCCATGGTAAAGGCCGACGGTCCGTCATCGCGCAAATCCAGCGCAACCTGATGGGCAATGGATGGCGCAACAATCAACGGCACGCCTGCCCAGCGTGTATGGATCGGACGGTGCAGATGGCCACACATGATCGCCTGAATACGGTCTTCATGCGCCAGCACGATCTGGGCAAATGTTTCTGCCCCGCTCAAAAGCCGCTGATCATCCATGTGCTTGATCCCGACCGCGACAGGCGGGTGATGGACAAACAAGACACAAGGCCTGTCATCACCATCATGCAGCGTGCGCTCTAGCCAGTCCAATCGGGCCGAACACAATTTGCCCTCTGGCCGACCTTCATCAAGGCTATCAAGCGCGATCAGCCTGACCGGCCCGGCATCAATCACATAATTGATGAACTCACCCCCGTCTTCGACTGGCATGGCATCGGGAAAGGCTGCGCGCAGAGGCGCACGCTGATCATGGTTGCCCGGGATCATGTAAAACGGCACGTCAAGGTCGCGCAGGGTGTCTTTCACCAGTGCGTACTCATCGGCTGTCCCCAGATCACCAATATCACCGGTAAACACAACCATATCCGGGCGCGGCACCATGGCATTCACCCGTGCCACCGCCCGTTCAAGGGCCGTTGCCGTATCCACCTTGCGATAGGCCAGACGCCGCCCGGCACCGATGTGCAAATCGGTCAATTGCGCAATAAGCATGCTTTTAAAGTCTCTCGTATCTGGAATTTCTTGTTCGTGTTGGGACTGGAAACCGTCAGCTTGCGGCAAACACGGTGAGGCGTTCGGGCACCAACCGGCAATGCACCGTCTCGCCCGGCGTCATGTTTGTATCAGGGTCGGTATCAACCAAAACCGCATCTTCGCCGATGCCCGAAACCGTCACGCGCAGGCGTTCCCCCAAATAGGAAACAGCCTCTACCCTCGCGGTGAAATGGGCATCATCCGCGGCACAAAGCGCCAGGCCATCGGCCCGGAAATAGATTTCTGACAACCCGTCGGTCGTCTGGCTGGCATTCCAGGCGGGCGATACATCAACATCAACCTTGCCCAGCAACGCCCGCCCGTTTTCGATATCAACCTTCAGGCAATTACTTGCCCCGACGAAGTCGGCCACAAACGGCGTTTTCGGCGCACGATAGATTTCCTGTGGTGTGCCAATCTGCGCGATTTCGCCCTTTTGCATCACAACAATCCGGTCGCCCAGTGCCATGGCTTCTTCCTGATCATGGGTGACGTAAATCGCTGTAATGCCAAGCTTGCGTAAAAGCGCATTGATCTCGGTCCTGAGCCGGACGCGCAGCTTGGCATCAAGGGCTGTCAACGGCTCGTCGAGCAGCAAAACACGCGGGCGCGGTCCGATGGCGCGCGCAAGGGCCACACGCTGGCGCTGCCCACCGGAAAGCTGATCAACCCGGCGATCGGCCAGCATGTCGATATGCATCATTTCCAGCATCTCGCGCACGCGCTGATCGCGTTCGGCCTTGCCAACCTTTTGCACCTTAAGGCCATAGGCCACGTTTTCGGCCACCGTCATATTGGGAAACAGCGCATAGGACTGAAACACCATGCCGACCCGACGCTGCTCAATCGACTGGCGGGTCACATCGTCGTCGCCGAAATGGATTGCACCCCCCGCATCGGGGAACTCCAGCCCGGCAATCATGCGCAGGATCGTGGTTTTGCCGCAGCCTGATGGCCCCAGCAAAACCAGCGTCTCGCCCGCCGTGATCGACAGATCGAAAGGCATCAGCGCGCGTGTGCCATCGGCAAAGGTTTTCGCACAGTTTTTCAGCGCAATCGCAGTACCGGCGTCTTGCGCCTGCGCTGCCTGTTTTTGGGAAGTGGTCATTATTTATCCTCCGCCGTCGCGCGTGCGGGCTTGCTGCCCCGGTTTGCCATTATTTGCATGGCAATCAGCAACGGCATGATCAGTACAAAGAAAATCAGGGTATAGGCACTGCCGATCTCAAGGCGCATGGAGGCATAAGCATCCGCAAGCCCGACCGGCAGCGTTTTGGTCAGCGGCGTATGCAACATCCAGGTCAGGTTGAACTCCCCGACCGACAGCGTGACCACCATCAATGCACCGGCCAGAATGCCCGGCTTGGCATTGGGCACAATGACCGTAAAAAACCGCCGCCAGAACCCGGCACCAAGGCTTGCCGCCCCTTCTTCAAGGGTTTTCATATCCATCGCCGACATCACCGCCGCGACAGATCGCACCATAAATGGCAGGGTAAACAACACATGCCCTGTCAGGATGAAAAGCCAACTGGATCGATATCCACTGACCCCGCCATAGGTGATCAAAAGTGCGAGCGCCAATGCCAGACCCGGGATCGCCACCGGCAGTGTCAGCAATTCTTCAAACAACCGGGTGGCACGGCCGGGCTTGCGCACCAGAACATATGCCAACGGCACACCGGCAATCAGGGTGACGAACAGACACGCAATCGCCAGCCACAATGACAAAAAGATGCTTGATGCATAAAGGTCCCAGACCTCGAATATCCAGCGCAGCGTCAGGCCCGAAGACAATCCCTGAAACACATTGACCGTCACCCCGGCAAGGGCGGACATCACGATCGGCACTACGATAAAAAGACACAGCAAAATGGTCAGGCCAAGCTGCGCGTAAAAGACACCTGTGCGTCGCATATTATGCCCCTCCGCGCACCGGCAGGCTTTTGCCCTCGCCGGTAAAGCTGCGCACCGCAGCCAGACACGCCCAGGTAATCAGGCCCAGAACGATGCTAAGCGCAGCCGCCACCGGGATATTGGCGTTCCGGGTAAATTCGGTATAGATCACCATCGGCAACACATCGATATCGGTCGCCAGCGTAAAGGCCGTGCCAAACGCGCCCATCGCCGTTGCAAAGCAAATGGCCCCTGATGAAATCAGGCCGGGCATGAGGCCGGGTAAAATCACGTCGCAAATCACACGAAACCGCGACGCACCAAGCGACTGCGCCGCTTCTTCAAGCTGCAGGTCAAGCTTCTCGGCAGATGCCATCACCGCCAAGATCACGCGCGGGATCGAAAAATACAGATAGCCGATAAAAAGACCGGCAATGTCATAGGCAAAGACAAGTTTGGCCCCAAAGGCCGCATCCGTCAGCCCGCCAATCACACCTTGGCGTCCGGCCAGCATGATCACCATGAAGCCAACCACCGTGCCCGGAAAGGACAGTGGCAAGGTCAATGTCCCGATCAAAATGCTGCGCCCGGCAAATCTGTTGCGCACCAAAAACAGCCCGACAACCGCACACAGGATCAACGCCATCATCGTAACGCCTGCCGACATCGCAAGCGTCTGGATCAGACTTTCCAGATAGCGCGCATTGGTCAGGATCAGAAGATACGTCCCCCATCCCTCCGGCCCGTTGCCGACTTCGACCGCAACACGCGCAAGCGGGATCAAAAAGAACGCCGCAACAATCACAAGCCCCGGGATTAGCAAGACCGTCAGGATCGCCGGGCTTGCAGCCGCTGCGCGCGGGGTTAAAAAGGATGAAAGCAAGGAAGGGCGCGAACGCCCCTCCTTCAAATCAAGGTCCATCGACACCTTAACGTACCTCGGCCAGATAACGGTCAGAGAACCCGGTCTGTACGGTTGCCATCTTGGCGTAATCAACCGGCTGGGAACGGGCATAGTCGGCTTCCGGCAGGAACTTGGATGCCGCTTCCGGCGACATTGCACTCGGGATCACCGGACGCAGGAAGGCATTTGCCCAATGGGACTGGCCTTTGTCCGACATCACATAATCCAGAACCTTTTTGCCATTCTCGCCATGCGGGTTGTTGGCAACCAGGCTCATGACATACGGCACCGTGACCGTACCCTCGGACGGGATGACGAATTCAACATTCGCACTGTCTTTGTATTTCGCGCGATAGGCATTGAAATCATAATCAAGCAGGATCGGAATTTCGCCCGACAGAACACGTGCATAGGCGGTCTGTTTCGGCACAATCGGATCGTTTTCCTTCAGCTTCTTGAAGAACTCGATACCCGGCGCGAAATCATCAAGTGACCCGCCCATGGCACGGTTGATCGCAACCGCACCGGCATAGCCGACAAAGGCGCTTGATGGGTCAAGGTACCCGACCATGCCCGCATATTCCGGCTTCAAAAGGTCATTCCAGCTTTGCGGAACCGGCGCACCGTCAAGCGCGTCAACATTGACAAACAGGCCAATCGTGCCGGAATGGATCGCAAACCACGCGCCGTTCGGGTCTTTCAGACCATCCGGGATCGCATCGAAATTGGTCGGCTTGTAGTTCTGAACAACACCGGCTTCATTGGCCTTGATGCCAAAAGACACACCGTAATAGGCGACATCGGCAACCGGGTTTTCTTTTTCCGCCAAAAGCTGCGACAGGGTCTGGCCCGAGTTTTTGTTATCCTGCGGGACATCAATGCCCAGATCTTTCGAGATATTCTTGAGCTGTCCGCCCCAATCGGCCCATTCCGGCGGGCAGTTATAGCAAATCGCTGCTTCATCAGCGAAGGCAGGCTGTGCCGCCGTGGCAGCAACCGCAAGGCTCACACCCATGACAAGTTGTTTGAAACGCACTTTTGATCTCCCTATAATCGGGGTGATGACTGATGCCGGGCGGGTCCGATCGACTCACCCGTGCTAAGTTGATGGGGCAAAAGCAAACTTTGCGGTTCTGTCTGCCCCCGTATCAGGCCCAGCAGGAATGCAAGCGCCTGCTGGCCCATCTTCTGGGTGGGTTGAACGGCCGAACACAGTTTCGGTGTGATCAGCCCACCCACCGCAATTCCGTCAATGCCCCCGACTGACACATCCCCCGGGACCGAAAGCCCATAGGTGCGGCATGCGCTGATTGCCGCAATCGCCAGCATGTCAGTCGAACAGACAAGACCCGTGACCGCATCCGGCCCGGTCAGAAAACTTTCAAGGATGCCCTCAAGATCGGTCTCGCCAAACCCGACCTGACACAGGCGCGGGACTGCCATCGCCGCTCCGTCCTTTTGGTGTGCGTCGTTAATGGCCTGACAAAACCCGTCATAACGCTGGCGCGAACGGTCCGAACTTTCAAAATGGCCGGCCACCATCGCAAGCTTGCGATGCCCCTTTGCAATCATCGCCTGCGTGATGTCATAGGCCGACTTGGCGTTATCAACACTGATGGACGCCACGTCGGTTCGGCTTGGCTGGTTAAACAGCAACACGAACGGGATGTTTTCACTGATCAAAAGATCGATCACGCGATTATCATCGGCATTGGCCAGTGTCAGGATCAACCCGTCCACCCGGTTATTCAGCAATGTCGAAACCGCGCCCAGTTCGCGTTCGGGGTCGTATTCCGATGACGTCAAAAGAACGGTCAGGCCGTCCTCATTGGCGGCCTGCTCGATCCCCTGGACCGATGTTGCAAAAACCGGGTTGGCCATGGTTGGCACCAGCACACCGACAGACCGCGTCTGCGCCATTTTAAGGCGTCGGCCATTCATGTTTGGCCGATATTTCAGATACGCCATGGCCGCACGCACGCGCTCAACCGTCTCAGTCGGCACCTCATCAGGGCAATTGATCACCCGTGATACGGTTGCGATTGAAACGCCGGCCTTGGCGGCGACTGTGCGCATGGTGGGTTTGGGTGTCATCTGCAACAAAACTCCTTCGACGGGCCAAACCATACCCAACGAAGAAGTCACTTCGATAACACTTGTGTTTCCGTTTTATGAACATTTGAAACGTTTACAATGGCGGAAAACTGCCATTTATGACGTTTCGATTTCAAAACATAAAACGGTAACCCCGCGCCATGATCGCAAATCTTCAAGCCGGTTTTCCGGGGCTGCATTGCTGCTCAGACGTTTTATGGGGACTGTTTGTCTGCTTAGCTTTGATGCAAACGAAGTTCGGCCATAAACCCGTCCGCATGATCCGGGCGCGGGGAATAAAGCTTGAGCTCTGCTTTAGTATTGCGCGCAATCGCCTCGACAATCGCCAAGCCCAGTCCTGATCCATCAGCCTTGTTGCTCGATCGTTTGAACCGGGTGGTCAGTTGCGCCAGTTCTGCCGGGCTGACCGGCACGCCGCCGTTTGACACCTGCACGATGTGATCCTCGACCACACGGATATCGACGGGTTCGTCATCCCCGCCATATTTCAGGGCATTTTCAATCAGGTTGCGCATGCAGATCGCAAAGGCGTCATGGTCGATATTGGCTGAAAGGGGCGCCAGATTACTCGCATCAAAGCGGATCTCCGCCCCTTCCATCCCGGCCCGCTTGAGGTCTTCAATCACCAGATTAAGCGTCGGGCCAAGATCCTGATTATGCCCCGTCGGACTAAAGCCGCCGCTTGATTCCGCGCGTGCCAACTGCAAAAGCTTTTCGGACAACCGCGACAGGCGTTTAAGCGCCTCTTCCGTCTGGACCGCTCGTTTGCGGGCCGCGTGACCGTCTGGCAGTTCCGCCAGAAGCCTTTGCGTTTGTGCCAGCGCCACGGCAATCGGCGTGCGCAGTTCATGCGCACTGTTGGCGGTAAAGCTGCGCTCGACACTGAGCGCCGCCTCAAGCTTTGCCATCAAGCGATTGACCGCCGTGACAATGGTGTTGATTTCCTCGGTCTGGTCGTCCTGCGCGATTGGGGTCAGGTTGCCCTCCCCGCGTGCCTCGATCTCGTTGCGGACCTGGCGTACCGGACCCAGCGCGCGGGTCACGCTATAGACCACCGCAAGAATGGTCACCGGGATCAGGAAAATCAGCGGTGTGAACTGCGACACCATGGTTTCAATGATCGCTTCATTGCGATGCTCGGTCGGTTCGGCCACCTGCATGAACAGATGACCATTGCCGGTCACACTGGTATAGACGCGAACCTCATCACCATCGCTGAAACCGGGCTCAAGCGGCGCATCAAACGGCGCTTCCGGCGCATTTTGCGACCGCAGCAGCACGTCACCCTTTGCATCACGCAATTGATACTGCATGAAGTCATCGAAATCGTCGAAATCACCATCATGATCGTCATGATCGCTGTCATCATCAGCATCACCATCATGAACAGCGTCAAAGCCCGGTTCGGGCAAGATAACAATCCCGCCCGCGTCCTGATGGTTTTCAAGATAATCGATGATAAGGGTCGAGGTCCGCCGTGACGTCTCGACAAGGGCGGTATCCGCCCCCTCCTCCATCTCATGGCGGGCGGTATAGGCCGCAAACAGGGCCCCGATCACCCAAAACAATGCCACGATCACCGTCAGGCGTTTGGTCAGAATGAACTGAAGACTGTTTTGCGCCCTGATCTTCATTATCCCTCAACCCGATAGCCGACACCGCGCACGGTCTTGATCACGTCACGGCCAAGCTTGCGGCGCAAACGGCTGACATAAACCTCGACCGTGTTGCTTTCGATCTCGGCACCAAATTCATAAAGCGCTTCTTCAAGCTGGCGCTTTGATAATGTCTGGCCCGGCCGTTTGACCATCTGATCAAACAGCGCCCATTCACGCGATGTCAGATCGATATGTTCGCCATCGCGCAAAACCGACCGCCCGGCAAGGTCGACCTCGACCCCGCCCTCCAGCTCGATAAATGGATTGGGATTACCGCTATAGCGCCGCGACACGGCGGCCAGGCGTGCCGAGAGCTCGTTCAGATCAAACGGCTTGACCAGATAATCATCCGCCCCGGCATTAAGCCCCGCGATCCGATCCGAAATCTGATCCTGCGCGGTCAGGATAATGCATGGTGTGGCCGACCCTTGGCGGCGCAGATCGCGCAACAGATCAAGCCCCTTGCCATCGGGCAGGTTAAGGTCCAGCAACAACACATCATAATTGGTCCCGCGCAGCATGATCTCGGCATCGACCACACTTGCACTGTGATCAACCGCCTCGCCGCTTGCGAGTAAATGATCGCGCACCGCGTCTGCCAGCATCAATTCATCTTCGACCAGAAGAATACGCACCCCAACCTCTTCCCGAAGCTTCGCACAATCTGCCGTGGGTAACGGCCGTTCCTGACAGTGTGCTGAACGGTGAAAAACATCCGGTTCAGTTTGCTGTCAGGGAAGCACGCCATACTCGGCACCGATCATGACATTACCCCTATCTTATGAAGGAACCGAGCCATGAAAAACACTGTTTTGAAGAAAGCCGCCCTTGGCAGTTTTGCTGCAACGCTTCTTGCCACTGCATCCCTCGGCCTGACGGCGCATACCGCACAGGCCAGTGACGATTATTGCAACGTGCCAAAATCCGAATGGCAAAGCATGGATGCGCTTAAGGAAAAGCTGACGGCCGAGGGCTGGGACGTCCGCAAGATCAAGGAAGATGATGGCTGCTTTGAAGTTTACGCCATCAAGGCCGATGGCAAGAAGATTGAGGCCTATTTCAACCCGGCCACCTTTGAACTCGTCAAGGAAGATGACTGATCTTCCTTTAGGGCGAGTGCGGCTTTGACCGTTGTCCTGTCCCCACGCCCCGTGCCTGCCTGCACGGGTGCCTTCGGTCAAAGCCGCCTCTCTGAACCCGCCATCTGAAAATGCATTCAACCGTCAGGAGCACGCATCATGTCTGTCAAAGTATGGGACCCGTTTGTCCGCCTGTTTCACTGGGGCTTGGCGGCAAGTTTCGTCATTGCCTGGGTCACGGCTGAAGAATGGGACAGCCTGCATTACTGGGCCGGCTATGCCGCGGGTGCGCTGATTGCACTGCGCCTGATCTGGGGCCTGGTCGGCACCCGTTACGCCCGCTTCACCCAGTTCATCAAAAGCCCCCGGGCAACGCTTAAATATCTTGGCGATATCCTGCGTGGCGCGGAACCGCGTTATCTTGGCCATAACCCGGCCGGGGCCGCCATGATCGTGGCCCTCATCCTCGCCATGGCCGGTTGTGCGCTGACAGGCTGGATGTACACCACCACCATGTTCTGGGGCTCGGAATGGGTGGAAGAAACCCACGAGGCATTGGCAAACGGCCTGTTGTTCCTTGTTCTGCTGCATGTCGGCGGCGTGTTGCTGGCCAGCCTCCGCCATCACGAAAATCTGGTGCGCGCCATGATCACGGGACGCAAACGCCGCCCGGCCACAGACGATATCGCCTAACCCGACTTAACCACGCTTAACGCTTACCCCTGTGACATCCAGCAATGGTTTGTCCCAACTTAAGGCAACCGCGCCACCTCTGGCCGGTTGCCTTTTTTGTTTGCGGCACGCGATTGCCTTCGCTCTTTCGGTCGGGCGCGATTTCGATGTAGGCTATACCATTATGAATTGAAACCGAATTGGACACCTCATGCGCCCTGTCGTCATTGTAACCGCTCTTGGTCTTTCAATCGCAGCCCTTGCGGGGTGCACGGGCAAAACCGGCGAATATGCAGGACAAGGCGCCGGAATCGGGGCCATTTCGGGGGCCGTTGGCGGCTTTGTCACGGCTGCGATCTTTGGCGGCGATCCGATAGAGGCCGCGGCACGCTCTGCGGTTTATGGCGGGGCCACCGGGGCAACCGCCGGGGCCATTTCGGGCGCAAGTGCCGATGCCGCCGAACGCGAGGCATATGAAGCCGCCCAGAAGGAAAAGCGTGATCGCATCCGCGCAAAGATCGGCGATGATGCCTTTACCGGCCTTGCGGCCCTTGCCAAATGTGACCATGCATCGGCCATTGCCAATGCCGACATGGCCCAGCAATCAGGTAATGCCGATTTCGTAGTTGCCGGCCTGTGGCTTGAAGCCCTTGCCTATTCCGATCAGGGACAGGAAAGCACCGCGCGCGCCATGTATGGCGACATCATCGCAAGGGATGCCAATATCTCCGATGAAACTGCGGCCGAACTCCGCCGCCGGGAACTTGCCGATGGCCTGTCTGAAATTCGCGGTGAATATGACCTGCCCAAAGTCTGTGGCTAAGAGTTTGTAGCTAAATAAACCTGCTGCGGATCCTGCCCGTCTCACTGGATGCCAGTTTATGCGGGCATGACAATCTGATCGTTACTTCGCCAGTCATATCCAACCTGTCATTCCCAACCCGCCATTCCCGCGAAAGCGGGCATACAGGCCACACCACCCCCGGCTCCGGGGCATCACGTGCCGCCCCTACCGGGGCAACACCCGCGCCGGGTTACCAACAACGCTGGTCCCGGCCGCAACATCGCGCGTCACCACGGCCCCGGCACCAACGATCGCATCATCACCAATCGTGATCCCCGGCAGGATGATCGCCCCGCCGCCGATCCAGACATTGTCGCCAATCGTCACCGGCTTGGCGATTTCAAGATGCTGCTTGCGGAGCTCCGGATCACGATGATGATCGGCACAGTAAATCTGCACATTCGGGCCCAGCATCGAATGCCGCCCGATCTTTACCGGCGCCGTATCCAGGATCACGCAACCGACATTCAAAAACACGTCCTCGGCCAAATGGATATTGATGCCATAGGCACAATGAAACCGCGCCTCGATCCGCACATCATCCGCGCAAGCGGCAAACAGCGCGCGCAGTTTCGGCCCGATATTGCCACGCTCCGCCGGATAGAGCACGCTATGCTCATGGCATGCCTCAAGGGCGCGATGGCGCAACACGGTGATTTCCGGATCAAGGCAGGAATACCAGTCACCGGATTGCATTTTTTCAAGTTCGCTTTTTGCCATGATGCTCTGTGGCGTTGTTCGGGACGGACAACACGTTACGCCGGATTGCGGGCAACTGCAATCTGCACGGCGCTGCCGCGGTCACCGGCATAAAAACGCATCCGCGTCGCCCCACGCGATCAAGACACCATGCTTCTTGTCTTTGCCAAGCATGGGAAACATCTGCGTGATCTTCCTAGACGTAGTCCGGCGCAAACTGTTCAAGATCGAGCGTCGGGCGTTCTCCGACATCGCCACGATGGGCGTCAAGAAACGCCCCTGCCGCCTCCCGTCCCTTGTCGCGCAGCATGGTCATAAAATCCCATTCGGCATTCATCTTGGACGTGTGATCAAGTTCCAGCATCACATCACTTGCAATCAGATGCATGCGCATGGTGCCCCAACTACTGGCTTCGCATTGATGGGGCGGCATGTCCTTGCGGATCACCGATATCATGCGCAGTTCCTTGACCAAGCTGCTGTTAAACGAAATCTCGTTCAAACGGCTTGATATCTCGTGCGAGGTTTTCGGGATCCCCGGCCGTTTCACCGGATTGATCTGTACGAGCACCGTGTCATTGGCCGAACATTCCCGCACCAGCGGGCCAAGGCTGGGATTGCCGGAATATCCCCCGTCCCAATAGGGCACGCCATCAATCTCGACCGTCTTGTAAATATTGGGCAAACAGGCAGAGGCCAGCAAAACATCGAGACTGATATCGGGGTTGCGAAACACCCGTGCCTGCCCGGTTTCGACATTGGTCGCAGTGATGAAAAGCTTGGTCGGGCTTTTGTTTAGCAAATCAAAATCGACCACATCTTCCAAAAGCCCCGCCAGCGGATTGTCCCCCACCGGGTTCAAATCATAGGGCGAAAACATTTTGGCCGACATATCCAGCCACTGATACATCGGCGAATTGCCAAGCGACCAATTGCCAAACAAAACATCAATCGGGCTGCGTTGAAGCGGGCTCAACCGCGCGGCTTCGGAGACGGCCGACCAGAACCGCTCCAGATCCTCGCGCGCCCCGTCATATTTGCCCTTGCAAAAGCCCGAAGTCACCACGGCCGCATTCATCGCCCCCGCCGATGTCCCCGAAATCGCCTCAAGCTCGATCTCTTCATCTTCAAGCAACCGGTCCAGAACGCCCCAGGTAAACGCCCCGTGCGATCCCCCGCCCTGCAGGGCAAGGTTGATCTGTTTGCGGTTGGTCGCCGTCGATTGCTTCGCACGCTCGCTCATGCCATCTCCTGCACCTAGGTCATAATGTTCGGCTTACTGGTCATGATATGTCGCAAACCGCACCATCTGCCAGCAATGATATCAAATGGTCGAAAGCTATCCCGGCCTAATACCACGTCAAACTGGCCGGAAGGTCCTGCTTGGGGGCAAGGGCAATAACCTGATCAAGGAACAATCGCGCAATAGGCGACAGGCTCTTGCTTTTGCGCGTAATCACGCCGATATGGCGATTGCGTTCCGGGGTGGTCAGTGGCACAAAAACGAGCTTTTCGGGTGCCGCCATATCCGAAACACGCGCGGCCAGTTCCGGCAGAACCGTGATCCCCACCCCTTCGGCGACCATGGCGGCCAGTGTGATGGTGTTGGATGTTTCAACAATCGGGCGCGGCAGGATCGGGCCGGTTGCGCCCAATGCGATATCGCTGCCTTCCTCTGCACTTCTGGCGTTCGGATCAAGCGATTTCAGCACCTTTTCCTCGGCCCGCATGGCCTTTTGCGCCCGCGCCAGAACCGTTTTCGCCGCCGGAATTCCCGCCGCCACCGCATCGCGCACAGCGGGGCTCAGGACCGGCATGGTTTCGCTTGAAAGGTCACTCGTCACACCGGGCTGCGCCATCAGTGCCCCGGTCCCGGACTCCGGCCCCAACCCGACCAGCTTCTCGCCGGTCAAGTCCGACCACCGCAAAACCGACTTTTGGGCAAAGGCATGATCGGCCCGGCACAGCACGCCAAACCGGTCGGAAAATAGCGGGCGAAAGGCAATATCGGGCAACGCCTGCCACTCCCCGGCAATCCCGAAATCGGCGGCATTATTTGCCACCGCCTCATGCACTTCACCGGCATTGCGTTCATCCAGACGAATGCGCGCATCGGGATGGGCAGCGACAAATTCGGAAATCACAGCGGGCAAAATACGCGTCAAAACAGATGGTGCGGCTGCAATCGTAATCTTGCCGCCAACACCTTTGGACAGCGCATCCAGATCACCAAGCGCCTCTTCAAAATCGGCCAGCAGACGTCGGGCAATCGGTAGGAACCGCTCCCCGGTCTGGGTCAGGGTCACCTGGCGTGTCGTACGATCAAAAAGG